>Ga0308158_10000030_pt1 | contig 405679 bp, 382 predicted proteins | sample PhyBR2_FD_201038 | JGI IMG/M metagenome (GOLD analysis project Ga0308158, IMG submission 201038) | Phyllosphere microbial communities from UC Gill Tract Community Farm, Albany, California, United States - DLSLB.R2 | ecosystem: Host-associated > Plants > Phyllosphere > Unclassified | place...
ATCAAGTAAGCACGAAGAGGAGCTGAGAAATGGCACACAAAAAGGGTGCGAGCTCGACCCGCAACGGTCGTGACTCCAACGCACAGCGACTCGGCGTGAAGCGCTTCGGCGGCCAGACCGTCAGCGCCGGCGAGATCCTCGTCCGTCAGCGCGGCACGCACTTCCACCCCGGCGTGAACGTCGGCCGTGGTGGCGACGACACGCTGTTCGCCCTCGCCGCCGGTGCGGTCGAGTTCGGCGCGAAGGGCGGCCGCAAGGTCGTCAACATCGTCGCAGCTGCCGAGTAATCGCAGCGCACGACTTTCGGCAACGGGGCGGGCTTCGGCTCGCCCCGTTTCCATATCCCGGCACGCCTCGGTGAGTGCCCGTCCCGTAACCCAGGAGGATCCGCATGGTCACGTTCGTCGACAGGGTGACGTTGCACCTGCGCGCGGGCAAGGGCGGCAACGGCTGCGTGTCGGTGCATCGGGAGAAGTTCAAGCCGCTCGGCGGCCCTGACGGCGGCAAGGGCGGCGACGGCGGCGACATCGTGCTCGTCGCCGACCCCCAGACCGGCACCCTGCTGTCGTATCACCACTCGCCGCACCGCACGTCGCAGAACGGCGGCTTCGGCATGGGCGACCACCGCGCCGGCTACGACGGTGAGGATCTGGAGCTGCTCGTGCCGGTCGGCACGGTCGTCAAGTCGCCGGACGGCGAAGTGCTGGCGGACCTGGTCACTCCGGGTGAGCGCTATGTCGCCGCCGCGGGCGGCCACGGCGGCCTCGGAAACGCCGCGCTGGCCACGCCGAAGCGCAAGGCGCCGGGATTCGCGCTGCTGGGCACGCCCGGTTTCGAGGGCGACGTCGTGCTCGAGCTCAAGACCGTCGCCGATGTCGCACTGGTCGGCTACCCGTCCGCGGGCAAGTCGAGCCTGATCGCGGCGATCTCCGCCGCGCGGCCGAAGATCGCCGACTACCCGTTCACCACGCTGCACCCCAACCTGGGCGTCGTGCAGGCCGGTGACTCCCGCTACACCGTGGCCGACGTGCCCGGCCTCATCGAGGGCGCGAGCGAGGGCCGCGGGCTCGGTCTGCAGTTCCTCCGGCACGTGGAGCGGTGTTCCGCGCTGCTGCACGTGCTCGACTGCGCCACGCTCGAGCCCGGCCGTGACCCGATCAGCGACCTCGACGTGATCCTGGCCGAGCTCGCCGCTTACGAGGTGCCCGAAGGCCAGGTGCCGCTGCTGGAGCGCCCGCAGGTGATCGCGCTCAACAAGATCGATGTGCCCGAGGCGCGCGAGCTCGCCGACTTCGTGCGCCCGGAGCTGGAGCAGCGCGGGTTCCGCGTGTTCGAGATCTCCACGGTCTCGCACGAGGGGCTGCGTCCGATGACCTTCGCGCTCGGCGAGATCGTCGATGCGCACCGTGCCGCGCTGGCCGCAGCCGCCGAGGCTCCCAAGGAGCGCATCGTCATCCGGCCCCGGGGTTCGAAGCGCGAGTTCGAGATCCGCGTCGAAGGCGGCAGCTACGGCAACGTGTACCGGATCCTGGGCGACAAGCCGGTGCGCTGGGTGCAGCAGACCGACTTCCAGAACGAGGAGGCGGTGGGCTACCTCGCCGACCGGCTCGAGAAGCTCGGCGTCGAGGACGAACTGTTCCGCCTGGGCGCCGTGCGGGGATCCACGGTCGTGATCGGCCCGGGCGAGAGCATCGTGTTCGATTGGGAGCCGCAGATGTCCTCCGCGGCTGAGCTGATCACCTCGCCGCGCGGTCTGGACTCGCGTTTCGATCCGAACACCCGGCGCACCACCAACGAGCGGCGTGAGCGGTACCACGAGCGCATGGATGCCAGGGCCGCCCTGCGTGCCGAGGACGAGCGCGAGCGCCTGGCGACTCGCGCGCCGGCGGATGACGCCGACAGCGAGGACGTCCGCCAGGCGGGAGCCGGCGAGGACGCGCAGTGACGGCGCTGACGCGGGCGGATCTGCCCGCGGCGGCGCGGATCGTGGTGAAGGTGGGATCCTCGTCGATCAGCGGCGAGGGAGCCTGGCGCATTCCGCTGCTGGTGGAGGCGCTGGCCCACGCGCACGCACGCGGAACCGAGATCGTGCTGGTCTCCTCCGGCGCGATCGCCACCGGGATCCCGTTCCTGCAGCTGGACGCACGGCCCACCGACCTCGCCACGCAGCAGGCGGCGGCCGCCGTCGGTCAGAACCTGCTCATCTACCGCTACCAGGAGGCTCTGCGCCCGCATGGCATCGTGGCGGGGCAGGTGCTGCTGACCACCGGTGATCTGGAGCATCCGACGTCGCGCAGCAACGCCCGCCGCGCCATGGAGCGCCTGCTCGGGCTGCGGGTGCTGCCGATCGTGAACGAGAACGACACCGTCGCCACCCAGGAGATCCGCTTCGGCGACAATGACCGGCTCGGCGCGCTGGTGGCGCAGCTGACCGGGGCCGACGCGCTGGTGCTGCTCAGCGACGTGGAGTCGCTGTACACCCGACCGCCCTCCGACCCGGCGGCCGAGCCGCTCGACGTCGTCGCCGCGGGCGCCGACCTCTCCGGTCTCGAGTTCGGGGCGACCGTCGTGAACGGCGTCGGCACCGGGGGGGCGGCGACCAAGGTCTCCGCTGCGCGCCTGGCTGCGGCGAGCGGGATCGGCGTGCTGGTGACCAGCGCGGATCTGGTCTCCGAGGCGCTCTCCGGCGCCGAGATCGGCACCTGGTTCGAGCCGGCGGTCTGAATCTGTCATCCGGGTCCCCGGGGCGCGGAGCGTGGGTACACTGACCGCATGTCCACCGTGATCGCCGACTTCGCTGTGCCCGCCGACGCCTCCGCGCGGGAGGGGCAGGATTCGCCCGAGACGCGGATGCGCGCCGCCAAGGAGGCGTCCCGCGAGACGGCGCAGCTCACGAGCGACGGCAAGGTCGCTGCGCTGCACGCGATCGCAGCCGCGCTGGTCGCCGCCTCGGACGACATCATCGCCGCCAACGCCCGCGACCTCGCCCGAGGCGTCGAAGAGGCCATCGGCGATGGGCTGCTGGATCGCCTGCGCCTGGACGAGAAGCGGATCCAGGCCCTCGCCGCCGCCGTGCAGGAGGTCGCCGCGCTGCCGGATCCGGTCGGTCGCGTCGTCGGCGGGCACCGCATGCCCAACGGCGTCGCCCTGGAGCAGGTGCGGGTGCCGTTCGGCGTGGTCGGCGCGATCTACGAGGCGCGCCCGAACGTCACCGTCGACATCGCCGCGCTCGCGCTGCGCTCGGGCAATGCTGCGGTGCTGCGCGGCGGGAGCGCCGCGCGGGAGAGCAACACGGTACTGGTGCGGGTGATGCGCAACGCGCTGGCCTCGACGGGTGTGACCGCCGAGGCGATCCAGACCGTGGACGACTTCGGCCGTGCCGGCGCCACGGCGATGATGCACGCACGGGGCCTCATCGACGTGCTCGTGCCGCGCGGCAGCGCCCGGCTCATCGAGACCGTGGTGACCGAGTCGACCGTGCCCGTCATCGAGACGGGCGCGGGCGTGGTGCACATCGTGCTCGACACCACGGCGCCGCTGGACTGGGCGCGCGACATCGTCGTGAACGCCAAGGTGCAGCGGCCGAGCGTGTGCAACGCGGTGGAGACCGTGCTGGTACTCCGAGGCGCCGCAGACCGCCTGGTCCCCGAGGTCGCCGACGCCCTGATCGCACAGGGAGTCACGATCCATGGCGACGAGGACATCCGCCGGCTCGTGCCGGCGGCGGTCCCGACGACGGACGCGGACTGGGGCATCGAGCACATGAGCCTCGACCTGTCCATGCGCGTGGTGGACGATCTCGACGGGGCGCTCGCGCACATCCGGCAGTACAGCACGGGGCACACCGAATCGATCATCAGCACGGACGCCCTCGTGATCGAGCGATTCCTGGCCGAGGTCGACTCCGCCGTCGTGATGGCGAACGCATCGACGCGGTTCACCGACGGCGGCGAGTTCGGCTTCGGTGCCGAGGTGGGCATCTCGACGCAGAAGCTGCACGCCAGGGGCCCGATGGGACTCGCCGAGCTGACCAGCACCAAGTGGCTCGCGCGCGGGTCGGGGCAGACCCGCGGCTGAGGGCTAGACTGAGGAGCTGAGATCCACCCTGATCACTCTGGAGAATCGATGAACCTCGTCGCACAGCTTGTGCAGGCCGCCGCAGAGAACACCGAGCACCACGGCAACGTGGCGCTGGAGACGCTTCCGTTCGGTCTGATCGCCGCCGGCGTGTTCGCGCTCCTCGGCCTGGTCGCGCTCTCCTACCGCAACGTCGCCAATCGTCACAGCCGCAAGGCGGAGGCATGGGCCGCGGAGCACGGTCACGAAGGACACGGAGCCGGTCACGGGCACTGAGCTGATCCGATGACGACCACTCCTGCGCCGCGGATCGGCGTGATGGGCGGGACGTTCGACCCCATCCATCACGGGCACCTCGTCGCGGCGAGCGAGGTGGCGCACTCGTTCGGACTGGACGAGGTCGTCTTCGTACCCACCGGGCAGCCCTGGCAGAAGAGCGGGGTGTCAGACAGCGAGCACCGCTACCTGATGACGGTGATCGCGACAGCATCGAACCCGTCGTTCACCGTGAGCCGAGTGGACATCGATCGCGACGGGCCCACATACACGATCGACACGTTGCGGGATCTGAAGGCGCAGCGTCCCGACGCGGAGTTCTTCTTCATCACCGGCGCGGACGCCGTGGCGCAGATTCTCAGCTGGAGGGATCATGATGAACTGTGGGACCTCGCCCACTTCGTCGCCGTATCCCGACCTGGTCATGTGCTGAGCACGGACGGTCTGCCGCCGGCTGACGTCAGTCAACTGGAGGTCCCGGCCCTCGCGATCTCGTCGACGGATTGTCGATCCCGCGTCCGCGAGGGGGACCCGGTCTGGTACCTCGTGCCGGATGGAGTAGTCCAGTACATCGCGAAGCATCATCTTTATCGGAGCACGTCATGAGCACATCGGATCAGCACCAGCACATTGCTGATCAGTCATCTGGCAGCAGCCAGTACGTTGCCGATCAGTCATCTGGCAGCAGCCAGCTGACTCGCAAGCAGATGCGCGAGGCCCGCCTCACCGGATCGACCCCGATCGTCACTCCCGAGGAGGCCGAGGCGGCACGTCAGCACGCCGACGCCGCACCGTCCGACCCGGCGGTCCCGGCGGTCCCGGTCGCTCCGGAGCCCGTCGCCGAGACGACGGCCGCCCCGGTGGCGGAGCCCATCACCGAGACGACGGCAGCCCCGGTGGCGGAGACCGTCGCCGAGAGCACGGCCGCGTCGAGCGCCGTCGAATCCCAGGACTCCGTCGCGGGTGAGGAGCCGCTCACCCGCCGCCAGGTGCGAGAGCAGGAGCGGATCCGCACCGGCGCGGTGCCGGTGTCCGATCCGTCATCCCAGAGCGCACCGTCGCCGGCGGATTCCGCGCCGTCCGCGTCCCAGACCCCTGGCAGCCCGGCGGTTCCTTCGTTCAGCGCGCCGCCGGCACCGGTCACGCCCGCCCCTGCCTCAGCCGCCACGCCCGAGCCGGCGGGGATGATCACGGACGTGCCCCGCCCCAGTTATCCGAGCCGTCGCCGTTCCCACGGATCGGCCGCGGCCCCTGCGCCGATCCGCGTCGCCGACGAGCAGGACGGCGTCGATGACGCCGAACAGGACGTCGCGCCGGTCTCGGTCTCCTCGGTCATGCGCGCCGAGGAGGAGACCGGGCGCACGTGGCACGCCGATCCCGTCTCGGCCGCGCCCCGGGGCGCCGAGAGCGAGCGCCCTGTCGTTCCCGCCCGTCCGGCAGACCCCGCGCCCGCGCCGCTGCTTCCCGCGGTGCCCGCCACGATGCCGGCAGCCGAGCCCGATTCGACGCCGGTGGACCTGCCGTTCTCGTCGGAGCAGTCCGCCCTGTGGTCCGCTGCGGAGAGCCCCGCACTGGCGGTTCCGGCCTCACCGACGTCGGCCGAAGAGACGCCGCGGCCCCTGCCGCAGTCGGCTCCCGCTGATTCCGGATCGACGGTCAACCCCGGGTTCGGCGAGCGCGTGCTCGCGCAGCAGCCTCGGACTCCGCAGACCGACTCCTTCGATGCGCTCATCGGAGACTCCACGGGCTCGCACCACGCGGCACCGAACGCCCTGATCTTCCAGCAGGCGCCTGCTGGTCTGTCGCTGTCGGGCCCTGTCGCCTCGACCGGCGAGATCCTCGTCACCGGCAGCTACGAACTGCCCTCCGGCCTCGGCTCGCGCGGTCACGCCGACGGCGTCGCCGACGGCAAGGAGGTCGACGCCGTGCTCGTCGACGGCGAACTCGCGCCTGCCTCGTCTCCCACGCCGATCGCTGCGAGTGCGGCGATCGGAACGATCAAGCCCGCGGGCGAGGTCATCCGCCCGCCCGAGCCCGAAAAGGGCAACAAGCTCATGCTCGCATTGACCATCACCGCCGGCGCCCTCGCCGTCGCCCTGGTCGGTGCGCTCATCGTCGCCATCACCACAGGAGCCTTCTCTTGATGCAGTCGCCCTCCGCCGCAGACATGCTGCAGATCGCCGCCGACGCGGCCCGTTCCAAGGGCGGAGAGGATCTGCTCGCGTTGAACGTGTCCGAGCCGCTGCCGCTCGTCGACATCTTCCTGCTCGTCACCGGCAACAGCGAGCGCAACGTCGCCGCGATCGCCGACGAGGTCGAGGACAAGATGATCGAAGCGGGCTACAAGCGTGTGCGTCGTGAAGGACGCAGCGAAGCCCGCTGGGTGCTGCTCGACTTCGGCGACCTGATCGTGCACGTCTTCCACGAGGAGGAGCGCACGTACTACGGCCTGGAGCGTCTCTGGAAGGACTGCCCCGTCGTGCCGATCGCCGAGCCCGCGCCACTGGGCGTCCCCTCCGAACAGGACTGACCGAGGAAGGCCCGGCGCCGGTCATCCTGATCGGCCGCTCGGTGCCGCGGCTCCGTGCCCGCCGCGCTCTCTTTCGAGCGTGTGCGGGCGGAAGACCTGTGCCCGGGCACCGTGTCGTCGCACGGATCGACAAACACCTGGCGTTCGGGGCTTCGGATGGCGGATCCGCGAGTAGGGTCGAGCCGTGGGACGGATCACGACGCTGCGGCCGGTCACTCGGATCGCACTGGGAGAGGGCGTGCGTCGTCGCGCCGACACGCTCGCTGTCGAGGAGCCGCTGGAGATCCGCGTCGCCGGCGCACCGCTCGCGGTCACGATGCGCACTCCGGGGCACGACGTCGAACTCGCGATCGGGTTCCTCGTCACGGAGGGCGTGATCTCCCGGAGCGCCGACTTCCGCGCCGCGATCCACTGCGGTGGACCTGGCACCGGCGGTGCGGAGAACACCTACAACGTGCTCGACACGACGCTCGCACCGGGGGTGCGGTTGCCCGGCGCCGACGAGGCACGCCGGTTCTACACGACCAGTTCCTGCGGCGTCTGCGGCAAGGCCAGCATCGATGCCGTGCGCACGACGTCCCACTACGCCCTGACAGCCGACGAGATCGCGGTCGACGCCGCATGGATCGCGGAGCTGCCTGACCGGCTTCGTGCCGAGCAGGCCGCATTCGACAAGACCGGGGGGCTGCACGCCGCGGCGCTCTTCGACGCCGTCACGGGTGAGCTTCTGGTGATCAGAGAAGACGTCGGCAGACACAACGCCGTGGACAAGGTGGTCGGCTGGGCGCTCCAGGAGGAGCGGCTGCCGCTGCGGTCGACCGTGCTGCAGGTGTCCGGCCGGGCGAGCTTCGAACTGGTGCAGAAGGCCGTCATGGCGGGGATCCCGGTGCTCTCTGCGGTCTCCGCGCCGTCCTCGCTGGCGGTCGAGCTCGCGGACGAGTCGGGGCTGACGCTCATCGGGTTCGTCCGAGGGCAGTCCATGAATGTGTACGCGCACGCACAGCGCGTGCGGATCGATGCAGCGACGCGCGGTGAGGCCTCCGCGCGGGAAGGACAGGCAGAGCGATGAGCGACGACGTGGATGCACGCGGAGGGACGGCCTTCGGGCTCATGCCGCGGGAGCCCCGGCAGGGCGGATACGGGCCGCGCACGACGGCTGCCTGGTCCCGCAAGCCGTATCGGCACCCGGCCGCGGGCTGGGGCGCCGCGAAGTCGGTCGGTCAGGTGCTGCTGCGCGAGCGCGAGCCCATCGCCGGCTCGGGCGCGATGCTCATCATGAACCACGGCAGGTCCGGATACGACTGCCCCGGTTGCGCGTGGCCCGACGACCTCGGCAACCTGCGGCTGGACATCTGCGAGAACGGCATCAAGCACGTCACGTGGGAGATGACGCACAAGCGCGTCGACCGGCAGTTCTTCGCATCGCACACGGTCGCCGAGCTGTCGGAGTGGACCGACTTCGACCTCGAGGATCAAGGGCGCCTCACGGAGCCGATGAGCTATGACTCGGCGACCGATCGGTACGTGCCGATCACGTGGGACGACGCGTTCGCGCTGATCGGGGAGGAGCTGCGCGGTCTGGACAGCCCGGACGAGGCCAGCTTCTACACCTCGGGCCGGCTGAGCAACGAGGCGACGTTCCTGTACCAGCTCATGGTGCGCGAGTACGGCACCAACAACCTCCCGGACTGCTCGAACATGTGCCATGAGGCCTCCGGACGCGCCCTGAAGGCGTCGTTGGCCACGGGCAAGGGCACGGCGGATCTGCGCGACTGGGAGGAGTGCGACGCGCTCTTCGTGCTCGGCGTGAACGCGGCGTCGAACGCACCGCGCATGCTGACCGCCTTGTCGGATGCGGTCCGTCGAGGCGCGCAGGTGGTGCATGTGAACCCGCTCGTCGAGGTCGGCGCGACGCGCACGATCGTGCCGCACGACTTCGTCGACATGGCGCTGTTCAAGAGCACCGACACGAGCACGATGAACCTCCAGGTGCGGCTCGGCGGCGACCTCGCTCTGATCCGCGGCATGGCGAAGGTCGTGTTCGAGGAGGCCCAGGCGGATCCGACCGTCCTGGACACCGCGTTCCTGCGCGAGTACACGAACGGGATCGAGGAGTACCGGGAGCTCGTCGAGGCCACGCCCTGGGCCGAGCTCGTGCGTCAGTCGGGCCTCAGCGAGGAGCAGATCCGCGAGGCCGCCGCCGTCTACCTCGGTTCGGAGCGCACGATCATCAGCTGGTGCCTGGGCGTGAGCCAGCACGAGCACGGAGTGGACACGGTGCGCGAGATCGTGAACCTCCTGCTGCTGCGCGGCAACATCGGTCGCCCTGGCACCGGGCCGTCGCCCGTGCGCGGGCACAGCAACGTGCAGGGCAACCGCACCTGCGGCATCGACCACCGCCCTCCCGCGTGGACCGATCGGCTCGCGGAGGTCTGCCGCATCGACCCGCCGCGGCACCAGGGCCTGGACACCGTCAAGACGATCCGCGGCATGCACGACGGCACGGTCAAGGTGTTCGTCGGCATGGGCGGCAACTTCGTGCTCGCCGCCCCCGACACGTCGTACACGGCAGAGGGGCTCAGCCGTTGCGCACTGACGGTGCAGGTGAGCACCAAGCTCAACCGCAGCCACCTCGTGCACGGCGAGAAGGCGCTGATCCTGCCCTGCCTCGGGCGCACAGAGCGCGACCAGCAGGAAGCCGGGCCGCAGGGCGTCACCGTCGAGGACGCGATGAGCATGGTGCACCTCTCCGTGGGTCGCAAGCGCCCCGCGTCCGCATATCTGCGCTCCGAGCCCGCGATCATCGCAGGGATCGCGAAGGCGACTCTCCCTGAGACGCAGACGCCGTGGGACGCGTACATCGCCGACTACGACCGGATCCGCGACGTCATGGCTCAGGTGCTGCCCGGCTTCGAAGGCTTCAACCAGCGCGTGCAGAGCCGGCACGGCTTCCGCATCCCGCAGCCCGCCCGGGAGCGCGTGTTCGACACGGATTCCGGGCTCGCGGAGTTCTCGCATGCTCCGCTGCCCGACGTGATCCCCGCGTCCGCGGAGACACTGGTGCTGCAGACCATGCGTTCGCACGACCAGTGGAACACGACGATCTACTCGAACAACGATCGGTATCGTGGCGTGAAGAACCTGCGCGAGCTGGTCTTCCTGCACACCGAGGACATGCGGGCGCGCGGCATCGCCGAGGGCGATCTGGTCGACGTCCGCTCGACGTCGAAGGACGGATCCACCCGGATCGTGCACGGCTTTCGCGCGGTGCCGTACGACCTGCCCCAGGGGTGCGCCGCCGGCTACATGCCGGAGCTGAACGTGCTCATCGGGCATGCCGACTTCAGCGTGCAGAGCGACCAGCCGCTCATGAAGAGCATCCAGGTCACGGTGACGCCCTCCGCGGCCTGACGCGACAAGCGGTGACGGCCGGTCGCGCGGTGGCGCGCCGGCCCTCGGCGCCGTCCCGGGGTTCAGATGCCGTGTCGGGTCACGGCTCGCACCGGCTCAGAGGTCGCGATCGAAGAGGTCGTCCCAGGTCTCGCGGCGGATGACGGCCCGGGCCTGTCCGTCGTGCACGAAGACCACCGGCGGGCGACGGTAGCCGTTGTAGTTGTTCGCCATGGTGTGCGTGTACGCGCCCGTGGCGGGGACGGCGAGGAGATCGTCCACGCGGACCTCGGGCAGCCGCAGCGGGTCGATGAGCACATCGCCCGACTCGCAGTGCCGCCCGACCACGACGACGTCCTCCACGGCCTCCTCGTCGAGGCGGCCGGCGAGAGCGGCCTCGTACCGCTGCGCGAACAGCGCCACCTCGAGGTTGTCGCCCATCCCGCCGTCGACTGCGACGAAAGTGCGGGCGTCGCGCTTCACGGTCGTGACGGTGTACAGCGTCATGGCCGATCCGTTCACCATGCTGCGGCCGGGCTCGATGATGAGCTCGGCGTCGGCGGGGAGGTGCTCCCGTGCAGCGGCGAGCAGGGCCTCGACGTACTCGGCGACGCTGGCCGGATGCTCGTCGTACGTGTAGCGCGCGCCGAGTCCACCGCCGAGGTCGTACACCGGGAACGTGCCGAGCTCGGCGAGCGGGGCGACGGCGGCCGCGAGCTCCGATGGATCCATGATCTGCGAGCCGACGTGCGCGTGCACGCCGCGCATCGAGAGCTTCGGGCTGGCCTCGATCCGGGTGATGAGCTCCTTGGCGGCGGGGATCGTGAGTCCGAACTTGGATCCCACCTGCCCGGTCTGCACGTGCGGGTGCGTGGAGGACTCGACCTCGGGGATGATCCGCACGAGCACGTCCTGGCGACGCCCCTCCGGCACGAGCTGCTCGAGCCGGTCGACGTCGTCCGCGTTGTCGACGACGACCAGCCCGAGACCCGCGTCTACCGCGATCTGCAGCTCCTCGGTCGACTTGGCGTTGCCGTGCAGGACGAGGAGGGCCGGATCCACCCCGGCGCGAAGGGCGCTGAGGATCTCGCCGCCGCCGGCGACGTCGAGCCCCAGGCCCTCCTCGACCATCACGCGCTGCACCGCGGTCGCCGGGAACGACTTCGACGCGAACACGACGCGAGCCTTCGGCCAGCGCGAGGTCAGCTCGGTGCGGTACTCCCTGGCGCGCGCCCGCAGCGCGGTCTCATCGACCATGATCGCGGGCGTGCCGAACTCGCGCGCCAGGTCGTCGACCCGGCAGCCCCCGAAGCGCAGGGTGCCGTCGGGGTCCACGGTGGTGCCGGCGGGGAACAGGTCGAGGATCGGGTGTGCCATGTTCTGCGTCCTTCGCGTCGGTGCGGGCCTGCGCAAAGCGGCCTCAGGCGGGATCCAGGGCGCGTCGCGGGACGACCACCACGGGCACGGGGGAGTGCCGTACGACCTTGGTCGCGTTGGATCCGAGGAAGACCCGGGCGATCGGCCCGAGACTGCTCGATCCTACGACCAGCACCTCGTCCGCGTCCCACTCGACGTCGTCTACGGCGGACTCCCACGTGTCGCCGAGGCCGATCACCGTGCCGGCGAGTTCCGGCGCGTCAGGGAGAGCGGAGACCTCGGAGAGCAGGCGTGTGGTGTGGGCCTGGATGTCGTCGGCCCACTGCTCCGCGATGCTCCTCTCGGCGTCGAACCCCGCCCCGGCCGTGCCGGAGACGTTGGGCACGACGGCGAACGACGCGATCCGCAGGGCCGCGCCGACCGTCCCGGCCACGGCCGCCGCACCGAACACGAGATCCGCCGATGAGTCCGTGCCGCGGTAGGCCGCGGTGACGCGACCGACCCTGGCGTCCCCCTTGGTGCGGAAGCCGCGCGGCGCGATCGCCACCGGTACCGCGGAGGCGTGCAGCAGCGCGTCGCTCTCGGACCCCAGGGCGATCCGCCCGAGCGGGGCGGCCGACGAGGATCCGATCACGATCATGCCCGCGTCGCGCAGCTCGGCGAGCTCGAGCAGCCCGCGCCGTGCGGACGATGCCTCGTGCAGCACGAACTGCGCGGGCACCGATCCGCCGAGCACCGCGGCGGCGTGGTCGAGCACGGCGTTCGCGGCGTCGCGGGTGTAGGCCTGCCACTCCGCGTCGTCGCGGGCCGTCGCCGCGCGCGGCCAGGTCTGCGGCACGACGGTCGCCACGATCAGGTCCGTGTCCGCAGACCGCGCCAGCATCGCCGCGAGGTGCAGCACCGATGCGGAACGGCTCGCGGGGTTCAGACCGACGAGCAGGCTCATCGGTCGCCGTCCGTCTGGCGTTCGGCCGCGGCCTGGCGCACCTCGCCGGTGCTGGGCTGGGCGACGGCAGTGGTGTAGGGCACGTCCGCCGCGGCGACGACCGGGTGGCCGACCGCCAGCGCCGAGTGCTTGCGCCCGTAGAACCAGTAGAAGACGAGGAACACCGCAGCCCAGATGACGAACACCACGATCGTGATCACGCGCAGTTGGGTGATGATCGCGATGCAGCCGATGATCGACAAGATCGGGATCGTCCAGCCGAGCGGCAGGCGGAAGCCGCGCTCCAGCTCGGGTTCGCGCACCCGCAGGATGATCACACCGATCGAGACCACGAGGAAGGCCACGAGCGTGCCGATGCTGGTCATCTCGGCGAGGAAGTTGATCGGGACGACGGCGGCGAGCACGCTCGTCGCGATCATCACGATGATCGTGTTGTTCACAGGGGAGAGGGTGCGCGGGTCGACCTTCGCGAACACGGGCGGGATCATCCCGTCCCGGGACATCGCGAACAGAATCCGGGTCTGGCCGTAGAGGCAGACCAGGGTGACCGAGAAGATCGAGATGATCGCTCCGATGGCGACGACGGTGCCCGGCCATGTCGATCCGATGATGTTCTGCAGGATCGCGGACAGGCCGGCGTCCTGGTTCTCGAACTTCGCCGGCGCCTGCGCTCCGAGCGCGGCGAGGCAGGTGAGCACGTACAGCGTGATGATGATGCCGAGGGCGAAGATGATCGCGAGCGGGAGGTTGCGCTTCGGGTTCTTCGCCTCGTCGCCGGCGGTCGAGACGGCGTCCAGGCCGACGAACGAGAAGAAGATGATGCCGGCGCCGCCGACGATGCCGGCGAAGCCCGCCGGGGCGAAGTTCTGGAAGTGGTCGGCGTTCCAGCCGGTGAAGGCCACCGCGCAGAAGAACAGCACGACCAGGATCTTGATGACCACCATGATGCTGTTGACGAGGGTCGACTCGCGGGCGCCGCGCATCAGCAGCAGGCCGCAGAGAACGATCACGATGACAGCGGGGACGTTGATGATGCCGCCCTGCTCGGGCGCCTGCGAGAACTGCACCGGGATCTGCCAGCCGAACAGGTTCTGCAGCAGCTGGTTGACGTACTGGGACCAGCCCACGGCGACCGCCGCGGTGGAGACGCCGTATTCCAGCAGCAGGCACGCACCGACCGCCATCGCGGTGCCCTCGCCGAGAGTCGCATACGCATAGGAATAGGTGGATCCGGACACCGGCACGGCACCGGCCATCTCCGCGTAGCAGAGCGCGGTGAGGCCCGCCACGACGCCGCCGATCACGAATGACCAGATCACCGCCGGGCCGGCCACGGGCACGGCCTGGGACAGGATGAAGAAGATTCCCGTGCCGAGCGTGCCGCCGACGCCGATCATGGTCAGCGAGAACAGTCCGATGCTGCGTTTCAGGTGGACTTCGCCGGCGCCGACCGGCGTGGTCGGCTTCCGGCGCAGCAGTTGCTGGGCGATGGTGGGCATTCCAGTCTCCTTTGATTGGATGTGTGATCCTGCGCGATACGGGTTCGGCAGGATCGGGGCTCAGTCTGTTCTCGTCACCCGGAACAGAGCCACGTCGGGATCGACCGCGCCGCGGACGTATCCGCTGGGAGACGCGGCAACGGCCTGAAGGAAGGCCACGGTCTGCGCCGTGATCTCCTCGCCCGGGATGACGTTCGGGATTCCCGGAGGGTAAGCGGCGAGGGTGTCGGCCGAGATGCGGCCGACCGCCCGTGCGGCGGGGACGAGTTCGGTGCCGGCGAAGTACGCATCGCGGGGGAGCATGCGCAGTGTGCCGGAGGGCGGCAGCGCGGGGAAGTCGGCGGTGTCCGCCTGGGCGCGCTCGGCGTGCGCCTCGTCCGAGTCGACCGCCGCGGAGAGCACGCGGAGCACGTACTCGAGGTCGGGGGTCTTGCCGGCGCCGATCAGGGCGACCAGGGCCGTCGCCGTCGAGATCTCGAAGTAGATGCCTTCGACTTCCAGCAGGTGCTGGCGGAGCCAATGGCCGCTCACGCCCGTGGCCGACACGTCGATCGGCACACGGAGCGGATCGGTCGCGACGATGTCCTCGAATGCGTCGAAGCCGTCGCTGACGACGGAGAAGCGCGGGTCCTCGCGCAGCGCAGCGCGGAACGCGTTCGCCCCGGCGACCGACTGGCCGATCATCTCCGTCTCGGTCATGAGCGCGTGCCGGGCGATGTCGAGGGAGGCCGTGAGCAGTGCCGACGAGGACGTCGACGAGGTGGTGGCGACCGCGCGTTCGATGAGCGGCTCGAGGCGGTCGGCGAGGGGGCCGTCGCCGAGGTGCAGCATGGCCGACTGGGTCAGCGACCCGGCGAGCTTGTGGGTGCTCGAGACGACGAGGTCGGCGCCCAGACGAGCAGGCGACTCCGGCAGCTCGGGGTGGAACCCGAAATGCGGTCCCCAGGCTCCGTCCACGATCAATGGAGCGCCGTGCGCGTGCGCGATCTCGGCGAGACCGGCGACGTCGGCCACGGATCCGAAATAGCTCGGCGAGACGACGTAGACGGCGTGCGCCGGCTGGCCGCGGTCGGCCGCGGCGGTCAGGGCCTCGTCGAGGGCGGCGGGGGAGACGCCGTGCGCGATCCCGTATCGGGCGTCGACCGAAGGGAGCACGAACGACGGGGTGAGTCCGGCGGTGAGCACGCCGTCGCTGAAACTCGAGTGCGCGCTGCGCTGGGAGAGGATGTTCGCGCCGAGGCCGCGGACCGCGAGGGCTGCGATCCGGTTGGCCTGCGAGGCGCCGCCGGCGAGGAACCAGGTGCGCCGCGCGCCCCAGGCGTCGGCGGCGAGCTCGAGCGCCTGCGAGAGAGGGGAGTTCTCGCCGAGGTCGATGTCGTCGAGGAGCATCGGCACATCGAGCTGAAGCACGCGCTCGCCGAAGTACTCCGCCAGGCGAGCGCTGATGCCGGTGCTGTTGCCGCTGTGGCCGGGGACCATCAGCTGGATCGGTGACCGGCTCGCGTGGCGCTCGAGCGCGTCGGCGTAGGGGGTCGCCGCGTGCCGGCCGGTGTCGCCGACCCGCGCGGTGCCCTGCTCAGACGCGCCGGTGGGCGACGGCGCGACGAGGACGGACTCGGAAGCGTGCATTCCCCCATCGTGAAGCTGAAGCCTTCGTCGAAGAATCCCCCGAAGTTCGCTCAGCCCCCATATCCTGTATGTGACTCAGTGCTTCTGTGAAGCCGGATCAACATAGGAAGTTGGTGTCTCATGGTCGATCTCCGACAGCTCGAGGCACTCCGAGCGGTCCACGCGGAAGGATCCGTCACGGCGGCCGCGCGCCGGCTCGGCTGGGGGCAGCCCACTGTCGACTATCACCTCAAGAATCTGGAGCGCCTGGTCGGCGCCGAGGTGCTCGTGCGCTCCCCGCGGGGAAGCCGGCTGACACCCGTGGGGATGCTGCTGCTGGAGCGGGCGCAGGAGATCCTCACCCTCAGCGAGCGCGCGATCACCGACGCCCGGGAGCTGACCCAGACCGGCCGGACGCGGCTGCGCTTCGGCACCTTCACTTCGGCGGCGCAGCTGCTGCCGCCCGTCGTGCTGCGGCTGAACGATCAGGGGATCGAGGTCGACGTGGTGCTCGAGGAGGTGCCGTTGCTCGTGGATCGCAGCAACCGCGGCGAGGTCGATGCGGCGCTGGTCTACACGGTTCCCGGGTACGCACTCTCGTTCCGGCCCTCCGTGGCGGCGATCGAGGTTCACAGGGATCCCCTCCTTCTGACCCTCCCGGTGGGCCATCCGCTCGCATCGCGCACGTCGATCGACGTCCCTACGCTGCTGACGCTGCATGACGAACGGTGGATGTTCGCCGCGGCGGCGGGCGACTCGATGGACACCATCGTGGTCGACACGTTCGCCGCCGCCGGTCACACGCTCGAGATCGCGATCCGCACCGACGACTTCCAGGTGATGCTGGCCATGACCGGCGCGCGCATGGGGATCGGCCTGGTGCCGCGCCTCGCCGCCGTCGGGGCGCACCCTGGGATCGTGCTGCGACCGATCGACGATCCGGCGTTCGTGCGATCGGTCCTCGTGGCCGTGCCGGCAGCCGGATCCGCCCGGCGTCCGTCGGCGGCGGTGCGTCAGCTCGTCGCCGCGGTTCGCGACGGTTTCACCGCTCTGCGCGCGGAGGCGGAGGCGGACTGAGCGTCTCGGATGCGGGATGCCCGGACACGCCCGGCGTCGCGGAAACGAGGGGCCGATTCGCATCCGGCGGAGGCCGTGTTGTAAGCTGAATGAGTTGTCGCGGGAAGCTGCGAACAGCGTCTGGGCCTGTGGCGCAGCTGGTAGCGCACCTGCATGGCATGCAGGGGGTCAGGGGTTCGAGTCCCCTCAGGTCCACCATTGAAAGCCCTCGGTTCGCCGGGGGCTTTCGTCGTCCATCGGATCAGCGGGAGCGAGGGGGCGCGGTACGTGTCGGCGACTGTCGTTGGGGTGCCATCGTGACGGGATCCAGAGCAGAGGGCGCCTATCTGCGCGCGCTCGCGGCGTTCAAGACGCCGACGCTGGATCTGCTGCACGGCCGTTATGCTCCCTTCGTCGTCGCGGCGCTGAGTCAGATGTTCTCCGCCGATCGTCCGACCGTGGCCGTCGCCGACGCGCATGTCGAGGTCGGCGAGATGCTGGACCAGCTGCGTGCCGCGGGCTACGAGGGCGACGACCGACGGCTGCCTTCCACGTCGGGGCGAGAAGTCTGCCGGTACTGGGTCAAGGTCGGCTGGCTCGGTCAGCAGATCGACGGTGACAGCGAGGTCTATCGGCTGACAGCGCACGCCGTGCGCGCGCTGGAGATCTCCGATCTCACGGGCGGCGGCTCTCGCGTCTCCAACTCCCGGGTGCGAACCCTGCTCGAGGCCGTGGAGCGTCTCGCGGGGAACGCGGACGACGACCCGGCGCGACGTCTCACGCGGCTGCGTGCCGAGCGAGCGGAGCTCGACGCTCGGATCGCGGCGCTCGAGGACGGTTCGGCGGATCCCGTCCCGGACGATGAGCTGCTCGAAGAGGCCGAGAACGTGCTGCACCTCTCGCGGGGTCTGCCTGCGGACTTCACCCGCGTCGCGGAGTCGATCAAGGCCATGCAGCGCGATGTCATCCGCGATCTGCGCCGCGACGAGCGCCCGACCGGGGAGGTGCTGCGGGAATACCTGCTGCGCGGCCAGCAGGTCATGCAGTCCACGCGCGAGGGCCAGGCGTTCGCCGGAGCGCTGCGCCTCATCGGCGATCCGGAGCGGATCGACGCGCTGGCCGATCAGCTGCACGGGCTGCTCGCGCGCCCGTTCGCCCAGCTGCTGGATGACACCCAGCGAACGGAGCTCGACATGATCGGGCGACGCATGGAGCTCGGCGTGCAGGAGGTGCTGACGGCCCAGCGCCGTGCCTCGCACGTCATCGCCGGCCAGGTGCGCACGCATGACCCCGCGCGCGACCGCCAGGTCGACGAACTGCTGCGCGACGTGATCGCCGGCCTGCAGGCGTGGACGCAGACCCGCACTCCCGAGACGCCTGTGGATCCGCTGCGTCGCCTCCCCGTGACGAGCATCGGGCACCTGCGCCAGTCGCTCGGCGACATCCGCCCGCCAGGAGCGCCGGCGGCCCTGGCGACGCAGGGCCGGGAAGTCGAGTTCGTCGATGCCGACACCCGGGCCTGGGGCGGCCCGCACTACGCGGAACTCGAGGAGTACGTCGCCGGGCTCGGCGACACATTCGATCTGGGTGAGGCGTTCCAGGCGATCGGCGAGGGCGCCCGCCGCCCCGTCGACCTCCTCGGCCTGCTCGAGATCGCCCACCGCAACGGCCTCTCCGAGGGGGATGGAGTCTCGATCGTGGAAGCCGTGCGCCCCGACGGCACGGCACGGCGGTTCGCCTTCGGATCCGTGACCGTGCAGGCGAGGAAGGAAGAGCAATCATGACCGATGACGTGACCGAAGCCTCCGGGTTCATCGAGCCCGTCGCGATGGAGGAAGACCTCGCCGAGCTGTTCCCGGGCGACCGCGGAGTGCTCGATCCCGAGGTGCGGCGCACTCTCGCGCTGATCCTGCATCGGCGCTTCCTGCTCGCCGACCGCAATCGCTCCGAGTGGCGCACTCTTCTGGACCACCAGAGCGTGATCGAATCGCGCCTCAACGACGTCTACATCCGGCTGGTCGTGGACCACGCGCGCGGACTCGCCTACAAGCAGCAGGTCCGCATCGACGAGCTCGACATCCCGATCCTGCTGCGCGACACGCCCTACACGCGCTCTGAGACCCTCGTGCTCGTGCACCTGCGCACCGTCTACGAGCGCGAGAACGCCTCGGGCGAGGCGGCGCCCCGCATCGACATCGAGGACGTCGAGGCGACGGTGCTCAGTTACTTCACGGACGCGGACGGTGACATCTCGCGCCGCCAGAAAGCCGTGCGCGACGCGATGCGAAAACTCTCGAACGACGGGATCATCAGCGAGGAGACCACCGGCCGCTATCGGATCGGACCTCTCGTGGAGGTCGTGCTGAGCGCGGAGAAGCTCACGGAGCTGCGCGACTGGCTGCGCGAGACCGCCGCCGCGCGCCTGTCCGGTGCCGAGAGCGCCACGTTCGACGTCGTCTCGGACACCGAAGAAGCCCTGGAGGACGTCCTGTCATGACGATGATCGACACGCTCTTCGGACTGATCCCCACAGCCTCCCGCGGACAGCAGTGGGTCGCAGAGGACCTGCAGCTCGTGAACTGGGGCGGCTACGACGGCGGACCGCACCGCGTGCGTTTCTCGCCCGCGGCGACGCTGCTCTGCGGCGGATCCGGATCCGGCAAGTCGACGCTCATGGACGCGTACATCGCACTGATGATGCCGCACACCACGCCGTTCAACGGCGCATCGAACGGCGGCGTCACCGGACGCCCGCGGGGGGATGAGCAGCGCAACGTGCTCTCCTACGGTCGCGGCAAACTCGACGAGACACGTACCGAGGAGGGCACCAAGGTGCAGGTGCTCCGCGGCGACGGGGAGGACACCTGGACCGCGATCGCGATGACCTGGCTCGACCACGACGGCTCGCGCTTCACCGCGGTGCGCGCCTGGTACATCCCGGCCGGCGCGCGCGTGCTCGAGGACACGGTGCGCGTGCGTGCCACCACGAACGCCGCGTTCGACCTGGCCGCGCTCGAGCGGGCCGCCGCGCAGCGCCTCACCGACGCCTCCGTGCGCGCCGCCGGGCTGGAGCCGGTGGGCACAGACCGCGAGTTCTCGGCGCGGCTGCACTCGGTGCTCGGCATCGGTGCCGCCGGATCCGGTGCGAACGCGATGAGCCTGCTCGCGCGCATTCAGGCGGGACAGCAGATAACCACGGTCGACGACCTGTACAAGCGCCTGGTGCTCGAGGAGCCCGAGACCATGCGCACCGCGGATGCCGTGACCCAGCACTTCGACGAGTTGGAGAGCACGAAGCAGCGCATGCTCGTGGCGCGGCAGCAGGTCGCCGCCCTCGAGCCGATCCGCGATCTGCGTCACCGCATCGATGCGGCAGCCGTGCGGATGGCGCTCATCGACGAGGTCGGCGTGTTCGAGGACCCGGTCTCGATCGCTTCGCTGTGGCGTGCTGAGCGACGCATGGACCTGCTCCGCGATGTCGAGGACGAACTGCGCGATCGCACGCGCACCCTCGATGTGCTCGTGCGTGAGAAGCGGGTGCAGGCGGAGGCCGCGGAGGTCGAGCACGACGGACTGCGCGACCTGCTGCGTGAACGGGGCGGTGACAGGCTCGAGACCGCCCAGCGCGAGCTGCGTGGCGTGGAACGGCGTCTCGACGAGGCGCGCGCCCTCCGTGCGAGGCTCGACGAGGACGTGCGCGCACTCGGTGGCGACGTGCAGGGCCGTGCGCAGTTCGAGAAGCTCGTGGCGCGCGCCCGTACGGTGCTCTCCGACGTGGATGCGAAGGGCCGAGCCCGCGACGCCTGGGCCGATGCGCGGCGCGCGCGGGACGCGCTGAAGGCCGAGTTCGGGCAGCGCGAGCGCGCGCTGGACGAGGCTTCGGCGTTCTCGGGGAACATCCCCGGCGACCTCTACCGCTCGCGCGAGCTGCTCGCAGAGGCGGCCGGGCTCGAACCGCACCAGCTCCCCTTCGTGGGGGAGCTCATCGAGGTCCGCACGGAGTACGAGCCGTGGCGCGAGGCGTTCAACCTCGCGCTCGGCGGGTTCGCGACCACTGTGCTTCTCGACGTCGCCGACCTCGACCGGTTCCGCACCGCGATCGACGGCGTGCGCACACCGCGCAGGCTCACGTACCACGGCGTGCACACGGGCCTCCGCGCGAGCGGAGGGGGAGCGGACGATCGGCTCCCGGGTCGGCTCGACTACGCCGACACCCCGTTCACGGGCTGGTTGCAGGTGCGGCTCGCCGAGCGGTTCGGCTTCGTGTGCGTGCCCACCGCCGCGGATCTCGTCCGGCACGAGCAGGCGCTGACCATCGCCGGTCAGATCTCCCGCGGCGATCAGGGCGCCCACGGCGGCCATGGCCGCACGAACGTGCTCGGATTCTCCAACCGCACGCGGCTGCGCGAGCTCGAAGCCGCTGTAGAGGAGCTGCGGCCCGCCCTTGAGCGCGCCGAGGAGGCGGTCGCCGCGGCCGAGGCCGCTCTCGACGGGTTCGACGCCGAGCGCGCCGCCTTCGCCCGCATCGTGGACGTGGTCTGGGATCGGGTCGACGTCGACGCGCTCGTCGCGGAGCAGGAGCGCTGGCGCAGCGTGGAGGCGGAGGTCGCCGAGACGAACCCCGACATCGCCGGGATCGGAGCACAGATCGAGAAGGCCAAACGGCTCGCCGGACGCCTGCGCGAGGAGATCGGCGCCGCGGTCTCGGAGCGCCAGCAGGTCGAGCAGCGCTGGGGAGAGGTCTCCGACGACGTGGATGCCGGGCAGACCCTCATCGAGGCGGCTGCCGAATCCGGTCGCGCGGTGGACGCTGACCAGGCGCAGTATCTCGACGCACGCTTCGCCACGCCCGCGTCGGCGAAGGCGGCGCCCTCGGTGCTGCTGGAGCGCTTCGACGGCGCCCTGCAGACCGCCGGCGCCCGCCTGACCGAGGACCGCACCGGAGCGTTCGAAGCCCATTACGAGCAGCGCGAGGCCATGCGCCGGCTGATGAGCGGCTTCCTGGAGCGCTGGGAGAACCCGAATCTGCTCGCAGATCCGGATCTGTACGTCGACGACTTCGAGAGCATTCTGACCGCCCTGGAGACGAGTGGTCTGCACCGGCTGGAGCGCGAATGGCGAGACAGCCTGGTGCACCTGTCGGGCAACGACCTGACGAATCTGGACTCCACGCTCGGCAGGGCGCTGCGGGAGATCCGCGAACGGATCGAGCCGATCAACCGCATCATGCAGGATCTGCCGTTCTACGACGATCACCACCGTCTGCAGATCACGACGCGCGAGAGCCAGTCCGAGGCGCGAAAGCGCTTCCGCCGGGATCTGCGCGAGGTGCGCGGGCTGATCGAGGCGGCCTCGACCGATCAGGAGCGAGAGCACGCCTATCGCCGGATGTCCCGGCTGATCGGGCACCTGCGGCGCTCGGCGCCCGACTTCGCCGATCTCATCGACGTGCGCAATCACGTGCGGGTGAGCGCGGAGCGGGTCGCCGCCGACACCAAGGCGCACATCGCGCTGTACGACCACATCGGCGAGAAGTCCGGTGGCGAATCCCAGGAGCTCATCGCGTTCATCGTCGGCGCCGCGCTCCGCTACCAGCTCGGTGACGCCGGAGCCGAGCGCCCGCGCTACGCCCCGGTGTTCATGGACGAGGCGCTCATCAAGGCCGACGCGCACTTCACCAAGCGTGCGATCGGCGCCTGGCGGGGCCTCGGGTTCCAGTTGGTCATCGGCGCGCCCAACGACAAGTACAGTGCGATCGAACCGCACGTCGACGTGGAATACGACATCCTGAAGGACACGCAGGGTCGCTCCTGGGCGAAGCTCAAGGTCGCGATGCCGGAGACGCGCTGAGCGGTTCGCGCCCCGGATGGACGATGTCGGTCCAGGATCGCAGCGGCGTCACCAGTCGCTGCGGTCCTGAGCGGCGCGCAGGTCGTGCAGGGCGCGCTCGTCCTCTCGGCTCGGGGGCGCGCCGCGGCGCAGGACCGCGCGGGGCAGCCACGCGGGCAGCGTGAGGTGCGCATGGCGTCGAGGTGTCGACGCGGACGTCGTCGCAGGCCGTGACGGGGCCTCAGCGCGGGGCAGCGGGATCCGAAGAGAGGTGCGGGGTGCGGTGGTTTCGGTCATGGCTCTAAAGCTATGACCACCAGAATCCTGCCACCAGATGGCGGAAAGACTTTTGCCATAAAGATCCAGCCAGTACAATCGCCACATGCTGCAGAGCGTCACTCTTCCCGTGATCGACGGGCTCGCCGTGTTCGAATTCGGCCTCCTCAGCGAGGTGTTCGGGCTCGACCGCAGCGTCTACTCGGACGTGCCGGCCTTCGACTTCCGCGTCTGCGGGCTCGAGGCCGGGCGTCCCGTGAGCACGCAGGTGGGCGCCCAGGTCATCCCGGAGTACGGACTCGACGCCATGGACCACGCGGACGTGATCGCGGTGCCCGCGGTGCGGGTACGCCCGGAAGAGGAATATCCGGTCGAGCTGCTCGACGCGCTCCGCCGGGCATCGGCTCGCGGCGCCATCCTGCTGAGCGCGTGCTCCGGTGCTTTCCTGCTCGGTGCCGCCGGGCTGCTCGACGGGCGGCCGTGCACCACGCACTGGCGGTATGCCGAGGAGCTGCAGCGCCGCTATCCCAGCGCCCGCATCGATGCGGATGTGCTCTTCGTGGATGACGGCGACCTGATCACGAGCGCCGGCACCGCGGCGGGCATCGACGCGAGCCTGCATCTGGTGCGGCGCGAACTCGGCAGCGGGATCGCGAATGTGATCGCCCGCAACATGGTCGTGCCGCCGCAGCGCGACGGCGGCCAGCGGCAGTTCATCAGCAGGCCCGTACCGGAAGCGGAGTGCGACGCGCTCGTCGACGTCCTCGCCTACATGAACGCCCGGCTGGCGGAGCAGCACTCGGTGGCGTCGCTTGCACAGCGCGCCCACATGTCCACCCGCACGTTCGCGCGGAGATTCGTGGCGGAGACCGGCGTCACGCCGATGCAGTGGCTGATCGCTCAGCGCGTGCTGCACGCCCGGCTGGCCCTCGAGACCAGCGATGCGTCGATCGAGGAGATCGCCGCGACCTGTGGGTTCGGCAGCGCGACGCTGTTCCGGCATCACTTCACTCGTGAGGTCGGGATCGCGCCGACGGCCTACCGCCGCACCTTCTCCTGCGATGCGCCGGACGTCGAAGCCGCCGAGCGAGCCGGACGCGAATTGCTTTCGCTCGGCTGAAGACGCGGTCCGGCCGCTGGTGGCGCCGGAGGGCCGGCACGTCGACGGGGCGGGCATGGGCCTGCCGACGCGCACGAGCGCCATGGACGAGGATCCGGCGACGGGATGACAGACTGAAGTCGGTCCGCATGTCTTCTGGAGGAACCCATGCACGAGGTTCGCAGCGATGCGGAGCTGCTCCGTGCGGTGCGGGACGGCGACGGCGGCGCGTACGAGGTGCTGTGGCAACGGCACTTCGACTCGGCACTCCGTTACGCCCGGCACCTGTACCCGTCCCGGGCGGAAGACCTCGTGTCGGAGTCCTTCCTCGCGATCTACCAGCAGGTGAGAACCCGTCAGAAGGGCCCGGATTTCGCGTTCCGGCTGTACCTGCGTTCGGTGATCCGCAATACCTCCGTCCGGTGGCGCAGAGACGCTGCCCGGGTGCTCGACGCGGAGGATCTCGACGAGGCGGACCCGCGGGACGGTCTCCGCCACGTCGAGCGCGAGTCCGAATCCGCGGAGGTCCTCGCCGCATTCGGCGCGCTCCCGGATCGCTGGCAGCGTGTGCTCTGGCTGTCCGAGGTCGACCAGGCGCGCCGCCCCGAGATCGCCCGAGCGCTCGGGATCAAGCCGAACGCGGTGTCCGCGCTGCAGCGTCGCGCCCGTGCAGGGATGAAGCACCAATGGCTGCTCCAGCAGGTTCCGGCATCGCTGCGCGGCGATCACGCGCACGTCGCGCGGCTGCTCCCTCGGCACGTGGCGCAGCCCCGGAACGCGGCCCTCGCTGCGGAGGTGGCCGCGCACCTGATCACCTGCGTCCTCTGCGAGGACCTGCTCCTGGGCATGCGTTCGTCCGTCGCGCGGGCGCAGGGCGGGGCACTGGCCGCTGTGCTGCTCGGCGCGGCCGGCGCCGGACTGCCGATCACCGCCTCGCTCAGCGGCGGGACGGCCGCCGCAGCCGCCACCACGGCCGCCGGCGGGGTGGGCGTGCTCGGGTGGATCTTCGGCGGCGGCGTCAGCGCGGCCACCGTCGGGAGCCTCGTGCTGACGGCGCTCTTCACCGCGGTGCCACCCGTCGCGCCGCCGATCGATGCCCGGAGCAGTCCCGCGCCCGCTCTCACGGCCCCGCACGGGCCGGCCGCGCCTGTGGAGGCGACGCGCGCGGTCCCCGCCGTCGACACGCCGTCGACTCCCATAGGCGTCCCGAAGGATCCCGCTGCGGCCCTCGCACCGCCTCCGGTCGCCGCACCGCCTCCGGCCCTCGCACCGGTGACGCCGCCTGCACCTGTGGCGCCCCTTGCACCTGTGGCACCGAACCTGCCGATCGCGGAGCTGCCGGGCGCGGGTGCGCGGGTCACCGGGACGGTGTCCGCCGAGGTGGCGTCGACGACGGCTGTGGCCGCCTGCGCCGGGGAGCTCTCGCCGGGAACGGGCGAACCCACCGTGGCCGCGGCGGCCGCGGTGGCCGCCAGCGCCGACGCGACCGCTGCGTTCGACGCGACCGCGACGACGGACCCGGCGGCGACGTCGGACCCTGCTGCGACGACGGACGCGACTTCCACGAGCGCTGCGGTCGGGGTGAGCGTCATCGTGCTGAGGATCGGCCCGGGTGGCACCGAGCTCTCGGCGTCGGTTTCGGCATCGGTGGACGTCGGGAACGGCCTCTCGCTCGGACTGAACGCGGTGCTTCCCTAGGCGCGGACCGAGTTGATCCCCCTGCGAGCCATCGTGTGGGGATGCTCGGCGGCGCGAGGGCCGCTCCTCGTGCAGGACGGCATCGGACTCGCCGCTGCAGCCTCGGCAGCGTCGTCGGCGGCCGTGGCCGCCATGATGACAGCCAGATTCCACGCAGGGCCGAGTCGCACCGGCCTCTGGTCGATCGTCCGCTCGACCGACTCGACCGATCCATCCGGATCCGGCGCGGATCCGTCTGCCGTCATCTCAGGGTTGCTCATGTCATCCTCCCTCGTGGTCGGCCCCCGGGGAGCCCGCCGTCCGGCCCGAACAGGCCATCGACCAAGAGAGTCCGCTGCACGCGGAAAGTGACGCGTCCCGGTGAAGTCGGAGGTTCGGTGCGGGGAACAGCGGAAGCGCTCAGAACGTTGCACACGCCGTGGACATCCTCGACAGCATCGTGATCGGCGCCGGCCAGGCCGGCCTGTCGAGCTCTCACCATCTGCGGCGGCTCGGTGTCGAGCACGTGGTCCTGGATGCGGACGAGGCGGCGGGCGGGGCATGGCAGCACCGCTGGGACGCTCTCACGATGCAGGACGTCCACGGCGTGGCCGAGCTTCCCGGATCCGTCCCGCCTCCGCGCACGAGCGAGCAGGCGAACCGCGCGGTGCCGTCGTACTTCGCCGCCTACGAGCGCGCCCATGACCTGCCGGTGATCCGTCCGGTGCGCGTCGAACGCGTGACGGACGAGGATGGGATCCTCGTGGTGCACGCCGGGGACCGCGCCTGGCGTTCGCGTACCCTGATCAACGCCACCGGCACTTGGACGCAGCCGTTCCTGCCGCACTACCCGGGCATGGAGACGTTCCTCGGCGAGCAGCTGCACACCGTCGACTACCCGGGGCCGGCGCACTTCCGAGGCAAGCGGGTCCTCGTGGTCGGCGGAGGAGCCTCGGCCGTGCAGTTCCTGGGGGCGCTCGCCCCGATCACCGATGTGCTGTGGGCTACGCGTCGCCCTCCGGTGTGGCGCACCGACGACTTCACCCCCGAGGCAGGGGCTGCCGCCGTGGCGCTCGTCGAGCAGCGCGTCGCGCAGGGGCTGGCTCCGCAGAGCGTGGTCAGCGTGACCGGCCTCATGCTGCGACCACAGGAGCAGGCGGCGGCGCGACTCGGCGTGTACGACGCGCGCCGGCCCATGTTCGAGCGCGTCGAGCCGGACGGCGTGCGCTGGGCGGACGGTTCGTTCGAACCTGTGGACGTGATCCTGTGGGCCACCGGGTTCCGGCCCGCGATCGGCCACCTCGCCTCGCTGCATCTGCGCAGCGAGCGCGGCGGCATTCAGCTCGATCGCAACGGGCGGGGAACGACAGCGGTGAAGGACCCGCGGATCCAGCTCGTGGGTTACGGACCCTCCGCCAGCACGATCGGCGCGAACCGGGCGGGGCGGATTGCGGCACGCGGCGTGCAGCGGTACCTTGCGCGAGCGCGAGCGGAGCAGATCCCGGTTCTCTGACGCGTCGCGGATCCGGGAACGGGATCTCGGATCCGCTCGGTGGTCGCAAAATGCGGGATCAGCCCCGACATGCGCATTCTGCGACCAGTGAGCCTCGAGGCGATCAGCGGATGATGCGGATCGATCCGGTCATGGTGGTCGCGGAGACCGGGCGTGTGATCCGCAGCAGGTCGGCGAGCAGCGCGCCGACCTTGGTGCCGATGCACAGGCTGATGAAGATCATCGGCGCGGCGGCGAGCGCTGCGGCATCGAACGACGCGAGGGCCACGAGACCGACCGTGCCGGGGACGAGCAGCAGGAACGCCGGCTGGAACGAGACCGTCGCCGGAACCGCCAGCGTCATCCGCTCCAGCACGCGCGCGGCGAGGAACAGCAGTCCGGCAGTGATCCCCGTGGCGATCGTGCTTCCCGTGAACGGGCTCAGCAGCATGAGCGCCGCGTAGGTGCAGATCATCACGATCACGGTGGCGATCGTGAGGCGGAACCCGGATCCGAAGCTCAGCCCGATCCCGATCGCGAGCACCACCACGCCGACCCAGCTCCAGGCGAGCGGCGGGACGGCCTCCCAGCCGCCGTGACCGGTGACCAGCGACGTCTCGCCGACGAGGGCGGCGGAGCGCGGATCCACTCTGAGCCCGGTCGCCGCGGCGCCTGTGAAGATCCCGGCGGCCATGAACGTGAGCATGATCAGGCCGTACACCAGCCGGGATGCCCCGGTGACGATGTCCGCCGCGGTGAGCTCCAGCAGCGCATTCGTGATGAGAGCGCCGGGCACGAGCAGAGCCACCGGCGCGCACACCGCGAACAGCGGCACCGCGCCGAAGTCGAGCCGATCGGCGACCACGCCGACGACGAGGGTGGAGATGAGCGAGGCCACGAAGGGAACCACGGCCGCCGCCGCGCGGATGCGTTCCGTCGCCATCACGATCGCCGCGACGAGCCCGCCGACGAGCAGGGCCAGCACGACCGCCCACCACGGGCAGCGGAACAGCACGGCGAGCCCCGCCGCCAGCAGCCCTCCGCCGAGCGTCGTCTGCAGCACGGGGCGGCGGCGTTCCAGGCCGCGGATGTGCGCGATGTGCGCCGGCACCTGATCCAGCGTGACGCGACCGGCCTCCAGCCGCCGCGCGAGGCGTGAGGCGTGCGCGGTCTGACGGAACGTCAGCACGGGGCCTCCGCCGGCCGAGATCGTCGTCGCCCCGGGAACTCCGGGGCGACTCACGAAAACATGCTCGGGGAGGACGGCGAACGCGAGGTCGGTGCCGGGTGCGGTCGCGTCGCGGGCGCGCTCGAGGGTGCCGCGCACATCGGTCACGGACACACCGGTGTCCAGCAGCAGCGCGCCGAGATCGCCGAGTGCGACGTCGGGGGAGATCGGGTCGGACATCACCTGAAATCGTAGGACCTGCGACGCCCGCGGGACGAAGGCGCTCAGAGGGGCGGCCTAGTCTGGAGGCATGCGGTTGTCCTCGACCCGAGCCCCCGAGCCGCACCCGGCCCGCCGACGCGGGGGCGTCGTGCTCCTGCTGCTCTCGACGCTGCTCGCCGCCGTGGCGTGCGCGCCCGGCGGCTCCTCGCACCGACCCGCCGCCCCGACCACTTCGGCCGCGCCGGCCGTGACGGCGTCGCCGTCCTCCGGTGCGGACAGTCGATCCGGAGTCCGGGAGATCGTGAGCCGGATGGATCTCGCCCAGCAGGCGGCCTGCGTGGTGATGGGGAACGTGCCGGGCTCGGATCCGGCTCCGATGCGGGCGATGATGGGCGGCGGCTTCGGCGGGTTCATCCTGATGGGCTCCAATATCCCCGCAACCCCTGAGGAGCTGCATTCGATGACCGCGGCGCTCACCGTCGATCCGGGGCTGCCGCCGTTGATCGCCACGGACGAGGAGGGCGGCGACGTCGTGCGGCTGCCCTGGGACGACCAGCCGGGCGCGGACGTGCTCAAGGCGCAACCCGCGGATGCCACCAGGGCCGCGTTCGCACAGCGCGGGCTGCTGCTGGCGCAGTCGGGTGTCACCGTCAACTTCGGCGTGGTCGCAGACGTCGCCCAGTCCCCGGATTCGTTCATCTACGACCGTTCGTTCGGGACGGATCCGGCCGCAGCCGCCGAGCGGGTCGATGCCGCGGTGCGCGGACAGGCGCCCTGGGTCTCCGCCACGCTCAAGCACTTCCCGGGGCACGGCGCCGCCGAAGGCGACTCGCATCACATGATCCCCCGCACAGAGATGGACCTCGCGACATGGCGGTCTCAGGTCGCACCGCCGTTCCTCTCGGGGATCCGGGCGGGTGCGCCGATCGTGATGATGGGACATCTCGCGTACACCGCCGTCGATGCACAGCCCGCATCCCTGTCGCCGCGCTGGCATCAGATCCTGCGCGACGACCTCGGCTTCCGCGGTGTCATCGTCACCGACGATCTCGACATGCTGGTCGATTCCGGCGATCCCGCCTATGCCGATGAGGTGGCGGACGCCGTGCGGTCGGTCGCGGCGGGGAGCGATCTCGTGCTGGCGCTCGACGGCGCGGGGCCGGACACGGCGCAGAAGATCGCGGACGGGCTGATCGCGGCCGTGCGCAGCGGAGCACTCCCGGCTGAGCGCCTCCGCGAGGCCGCGTCCCGGGTGGTGGCGCTCCGCCTGGACATCGCGGATCGCGTCCACGGGGGTTGAGTGAGGGCACACCCGTGCGGGGTGCACCGTGCGGGCGACGGAGCCGAGCGCGCGGAGGGCGTCAGCCCAGCCAGGCGTCGAGGATCCGCGCGCGCAGCGTGTTGCCGCGCTCGGCGAACTCCCGCTGCCGGCGCACATACTCGGCCTTGCCCTCGGCGGTCTCGATCCGCACCGGTTCGACACCCCAGCCGCTCAGGTCGTACGGGGCGGCCTCCATGTCGAGGATCCGGATGTCGCGGGCCAGCTCGAACGCGTCCAGCAGGATCTCGCCCGGCACGAGCGGTCCGAGCTTCATGGCCCACTTGTAGACGTCCATGCCCGCGTGAAGGCAACCCGGCTGCTCGAGGAGGGGCTGAGTCTCGCGGGTCGGGACGAGCCGGTTGCGCGGCGCAGCCTCCGGCGTGAAGAACCGGTACGCATCGATGTGCGTGCAGCGCAACTCGCCCTGCTCCACGACCGCGTCGGTGCCGGCCTGCCCCAGCCGCAGCGGCACCTCGTGCCGGTGCTCCGGGGTGCGATAGACCATCGCCCATTCGTGCAGGCCGAAGCAGCCGAACTGCCCCGGACGGGCGGCGGTGCGCACGAGCATCGCGTGCACCAGACGCGCGAGCTCGGGCTTCTCCGCCGCGAAGGCGGCCGCATCTGGCATGACCGCGGATCCGGGCTCCGTCGCGGGTGCCGGGGAGTACCAGCGCCACTGCTCACGCTCGGAGGCATCCTCCAGCACGACACCCGCCCCGGGGTGCCACCGCCGCAGCTGTCCCGGCTTGTAGCCGTAGTACGTGAACAGGAAGTCGTGCACCGGATGCTTCTCACGGCGCGTCTGGCGGGCGCGGTGCTCCGCCGTCAGCGCGTCAGCACGCTCGGCATGGGCGTCGGCGCGGGCGGACCAGGTCGCGCGGTCGAGGCGGGCGGGCACGACCGTGGCGGCGATCGCGCTCTCCGAAGCCGGGGGAGCGGAGGCCGGTGTGCCGGCGGCGGGGCTCATGGCTCGGAGCGGACGACGCCGGCGTCGATGAGCTCGTCGAGGATCCCGGCCCCGTCCTCGGCGCTCACCCATGGCGCGAGATCCTCATCCCGTGCCTCCGCGTCGGAGGCATCGCCGTCGGCCCGGGCCGCGACACGGCGGCCTGCGAGCACGCCCTCGGCAGGAAGCAGGCGGCGGATCGCGACGGCGGCGACGTTCTCGGGGTGCTCGACGAGGAATTGGCCGTAGATGGCCTCGTCGTGCTGTCCGTCGTCGCCGATCAGCAGCCACCGCATGTGCGGGAACTCGTCGGCGAGTCGTCCGAGGTTCTGCAGCTTGTGCTCGCGCCCGCTGCGGAACCAGCGCTCGTGCGTCGGGCCCCAGTCGGTGAGCAGCATGGATCCGGCAGGGAACAGGTGCCGCGAGAGGAACCGATTCAGCGTCGGCGCGACGTTCCAGGCGCCCGTGGAGAGGTAGATCATCGGCGACCCCGGGTTGTCCCGCATGAGCCGCTCGAGCAGCACCGCCATTCCGGGCACCGGGGTGCGCGCGTGCTCGTCGACCACGAAGGAGTTCCACGCGGCGATCAGCGGACGCGGCAGGGCGGTGACCATGACGGTGTCGTCGACGTCGGAGACGACGCCGAATCGCACGTCTTCTGCGACGACGAAGATCCGCGCGGGGGTCGCTTCCTGTCCCTCGACAGACATCGTCACCTGCTGCCACCCGCTGGGCAGATCGGCCTCGATGCGGCAGTCGATCACGCCCCCGCGATCGGCGGCGACCTCGTGCGCGCGCCCCGCGACGGTGATGGTCACGGTCGCGAAGCTCACCGGGATGCCCACGAAACTGCGCCAGCCGCGCACGCTCGCGTCCTTGCCGCGTCCGCGCGTCTTCGGCAGGATCAGCACCCGGCCGACCACCCGGATCCAGCCGGGGCCGCCGTAGCCGGGGAACGGCACCACGCTCGCGCTGCGGCCGCGCTTGCGGGCGCGCCGTTCGCGCCACGCGTGGAAGCGGTGCTCCAGGCGGGCGAACCAGTGGATCCGCTCCGGTCGGGATGAGGGCGAGGGCATAGCAGGCCTAGTCTTTCACGTCCGCACCCCGATGCACGCTCCGGGCGCGGAACGCCGCCCCTCACGGGCTGGGATAACCTGGAGGTTGCCCTGTTCGGGGCATCCTTTTCCTGCCGCAGAGAATGGTCGTCGCGTTGTCTGAGAACCCGTCCCACACCCCGTCGAACGACGGCGAGCCGCTGTCGGCCGCGGAGCAGGCCCACCTGCTTCAGGAGAAGTGGCAGCGGTACTGGGCGGAGAACGCGACCTTCCAGGCCGGCGGCGCCGAGGACGTGCGGCCGCGCAAGTACGTGCTGGCGATGTTCCCGTATCCCTCGGGCGACCTGCACATGGGTCACGCCGAGAACTACCTCTACTCCGACATCGTGGCGCGCTTCTGGCGGCACCGCGGGCACAACGTGCTGAATCCGATCGGCTGGGACTCGTTCGGCCTGCCGGCTGAGAACGCGGCGATCCGTCGCGGAGCGGATCCGCGTGAGTGGACGTACCAGAACATCGCGCAGCAGAAGGAGGGCTTCCAGGCGTACGGGGTCTCGTTCGACTGGAGCCGTGTGCTGCACACCTCCGACGAGGAGTACTACCGCTGGAACCAGTGGCTGTTCCTGAAGCTCTACGAGCGGGGTCTGGCCTACCGCAAGAAGAGCCCGGTCAACTGGTGCCCGCACGACCAGACGGTGCTCGCGAACGAGCAGGTCGTCGACGGACGCTGCGAGCGCTGCGGCACCGAGGTCGTGAAGAAGAACCTCACCCAGTGGTACTTCAAGATCACCGACTACGCCGACCGTCTGCTCGACGACCTGAACCAGCTCGAGGGCTTCTGGCCGCACAAGGTGCTGCAGATGCAGCGCAACTGGATCGGCCGTTCGGTCGGCGCCGACGTCGACTTCGCGATCGAGGGCCGCGAGGGCGTCGTCACCGTGTTCTCCACGCGTCCCGACACCCTGCACGGCGCGACCTTCATGGTCGTCGCCCCTGATTCGGACCTGGCCGCGGAGCTGGCCGCCGGATCTTCGGCAGAGGTGCAGAAGCGCTTCTCCGAGTACCTCTCGCAGGTGCAGAAGACGAGCGAGATCGACCGGCAGGCGACCGACCGCCCGAAGACCGGCGTGTTCCTGGATCGCTTCGCGATCAACCCCGTCAACGGGGAGCGGCTGCCGATCTGGGCCGCCGACTACGTGCTGGCCGACTACGGACACGGCGCGGTCATGGCGGTGCCCGCCCACGACCAGCGCGACCTCGACTTCGCCCGCGCCTTCGACCTGCCGGTGCGGGTCGTGGTCGACACGACCGCCCCGATCACCGGCGCGCTGCCCGTGATCGAGCTGGACGAGGACGGCGTGCCGATCGAGCCGCTGGAGTCGCTCGACGACCAGCACCCGGCGAAGACCGGCATCGCCCTGACCGGCGACGGCCGCATGATCAATTCCGGCGAGCTGAACGGCCTGTCCAAGCGCAACGCGATCGCCCGTGCGATCGAGCAGCTGGAGGCCGCGGGCCGAGGCCGTGCCGCGAAGAACTACCGCCTCCGCGACTGGCTGATCTCCCGCCAGCGGTTCTGGGGCACTCCGATCCCGATGCTGCACACGCAGGACGGCGAGATCGTGCCCGTGCCGGAGGAGCAGCTGCCCGTGCGCCTGCCCAGCGTCGAGGGGCTGGACCTGTCGCCGAAGGGATCCTCCCCGCTCGGAGCCGCCACCAGCTGGGTGCAGACGACGGTGCCCGGCACCGGGGAGCCGGCGCTGCGCGACCCGGACACCATGGACACCTTCGTGGACAGCTCCTGGTACTACCTGCGGTTCCTGTCGCCGCAGAGCGACACGGTGGCCTTCGATGTGGACGAGGCGCGCCGCTGGGCGCCGATCGACTCCTACGTCGGCGGTGTCGAGCACGCCATCCTGCACCTGCTGTACGCGCGGTTCATCACCAAGGTCCTCTTCGACATGGGCCTGATCGACTTCACCGAGCCGTTCTCGAGCCTGATCAACCAGGGCATGGTGATCCTGGACGGCGCGAAGATGTCGAAGAGCAAGGGCAACCTGGTGCTGTTCCAGGAGGAGCTCGACGCCTACGGCGCCGACGCGCTGCGTGTGGCCCTGGCCTTCGCCGGGCCCGTGGAGGACGACAAGGACTGGAAGGACGTCTCGACCACCGGCGCCCAGAAGTTCCTGGCCCGTGCGCTGCGTGCGGCGCACGATGTCGCGAGCCCGGTCGATGTCGTCTTCGCCGGCGGCGATGCGGCGCTGCGCCGGGTCACCCACCATCTGCTGGCCGATGCGCCCGCGCTCGTGGAGCAGACCAAGTTCAACGTGCTCGTCGCGCGCCTGATGGAGCTGGTGAACGCGATCCGCAAGACGATCGACACCGGAGCCGGTCCTGCCGACCCTGCTGTGCGCGAGGCCGCCGAGACCGTCGCCGTCATGCTGGATCTGGTGGCGCCGCACACGGCCGAGGAGATGTGGGAGATCCTCGGGCACGAGCCGTCCGTGGGCCTCGTCACCTGGCGTCAGGCCGACCCGGTGCTGCTCGTCGAGGACACCGCCACCTGCGCCGTGCAGGTCAACGGCAAGGTGCGCGCGACGCTCGAGGTGCCGGCCAAGATCGGCGACGCGGACCTGGAGAAGCTGGCCCGCGCGGACGAGAAGGTGCAGCGCGCCCTGGACGGCAAGGAGATCGTGCGGGTCATCGTGCGGGCGCCGAAGATCGTGAACTTCGCCGTCAAGGGCTGACGCCGGCCCGGCGTGCGAAGATCGCGCCGCAGTACGCGGAAGCCCTGCGCGCGGCGCTCGGGCGCTGACAGACCGCGGGTCAGATCCGCTCGAGCGGGTTGTCGGCGAGCTTGCCCAGGAGTCCGCCGTCGACGAGGCGTCGCGCGTGGCTGTGCGGCTTGCGCGCCGACTGCTGCTGCACGCAGTCGCCGAACTCCGCGGCGAGACTGAGACGGGGGTAGGCGGCGAGCACCTCGCGGCGGAACTCGAGAGGGATCTCCTCGTCGCGGCGGCCCGAGATGTCCAGGCCCGTCGAGGTCTCGAGCAGGTACCCCTCGACGTCGTCGGCGGGATCGACGGAAGGCCAGTTGTGACGCACGATGATCTCGTTGACGCGGCGCTGACGGCCGGCGGACCATCCGGCGCCCGCCGTCAGCGCCTCGCCGACGAAGCCACCCGCCTCCTCGTAGCCGAGGACATGGTTGTCGTAGGCAGGGGCGAGTCCGATGTCGTGCAGCACGGCGCCTGCGTAGAGCAGCTCGTGGTCGATGCCGCGGTACCCCTCGACGAGCGCGAACGCCTCCGCCCACAACCAGCTGCGCAGCACGTGATTGACCAGCGCGGGGGACTGGAAACGCATGACGATCTCGCGCGCTCCGCGGGCTGCGGCGGTGTCGGGCGGGAGGAAGTCGTGCAGGCGCATGGCGGCTCCGGGGCGTTCGGTCGGTGGGATCAGCGTATCGGTCGGTGCGGGTCGAGGTCGCGGCGCGCGGCGGTCGTCCCTGTCCTCCACAACATCCCGGCGTCTCGGGTTGTGCACGGATTGCGCGGACCCGGATCTGCGCATCGGCCTGCGCGCCTAACGTCGGCGTGTGAGCGAGCAAGCGGAGTCGGAGGGCGCGGCGCCGACGGTCGTCGTGCGTGCGCCACGACGGCTCCGCCTGGGATTCGGCGCGGCCGTGGTGGTGGCGCTCGTCGCCGTCTCCGTCACCGTCGGCATCGGCCTGCTGAGCCGGTCCACGGCGCCGGAGAGCATCTCTGCGACACCGGAGCCCAGCGCGAGCGGATCCGTGATCTCCGCCGGCTCGGTCTACGTGCACGTGCTGGGCGAGGTCGCGAAGCCGGGGCTGTACGTGCTCGACGACGGCGCGAGGGTCGCCGAGGGGCTGGCGGCGGCCGGCGGCACACTGCCGACCGCGGATCTGACCGCGGTGAACCTCGCCCGGCCGGTCACCGATGGCGAGCAGATCCTGGTCCCCGCCGTCGGTGCAGCATTCGCCGCCCCCGGCGCGGCTGCGGGCGGATCCGGTCCGCCGGGCGGGGGAGCAGCGGGGCCGGGACCCGGAGGGCTCATCGACCTCAACACCGCTGATGCTGCCGCGCTCGAGGAGCTGCCGCGGGTGGGGCCGGCGCTCGCGCAGCGCATCATCGAATGGCGCACGACCAACGGGCGTTTCACGAGTGTGGACGACCTCCTCGGTGTTTCCGGCATCGGCGAGAAGATGCTGGCCGGGATCCGCGACCTGGTGCGGGTATGAGCACGCCCGGGCAGGCCACACCGGCAACGACTCGGAGCGGCGTCGTTCCTCCGGAGACCCGCTCGGCTGACGCGGCTCCGCCGATCCGGCGTCGGCTCAGGGATGTGCGCATGGTGCCGGTCGCCGTCACCGCCTGGGCGATCGCGCTGCTGGTCTCATTCCTGCCCGGAGGCGCCGGGATCGTGATCGCTGCGGCCGCGACCGGCATCGTGACCGTGCTTCTCGTCCGTCACTCGTCGTCTGCCGTGCCCGTCTCCGCATCGCCGAGTGGTGCGCTGTCGCGTGGTGTGCTGTCGCGCCGAACGAGGACGTGCAACGCCGTAGCACGAGCGGCGCCCCTCGCGATCGTGTGCCTTGCGGTCGCAGGCGCGATCGCCGGCGCTGCGGCAGCGACGGACCCGGCACGCGACCAGGCTGCGGCGCTGGCCGGGCATGCGGTGACCGCGGAGGTGAGCGTGCGGTCGCTGCCCTCGCTCGGCGCGGACGGCCGACTCTGGGCCGATGCGGACACGCTCCGGCTCGGGCCGGGCGACGATCCCCTGCCGCTGCAGGTGCCGGTGCGGATAGGGATCCCTCCCGATGCACACGCCGCCACGCTGGGCCCCGGCACCGTGCTGCGGCTCCTGGCAGAGGCGAAGGGCACCGACCCCGGGGAACGGGCCGCCCTCGTGCTGTTCGCGAAGGGCGCGGAGCAGGTGTCGCGCGGCGGCCCGGTCGAGCTTCTCGCGGGGGACGTGCGGGCGGCCTTCATCGAGCGCACCCAGCGCCTGCCCCAGCCCGGTCCCGAGCTGCTCCCGGGACTCGCCGTGGGAGACGTGCGCGCGGTGAGTGACGACCTCGACACGGCGATGAAGGCCAGCGGGCTCTCGCATCTGACCGCCGTGTCCGGCAGCAACCTCGCCCTCGTGGCGGCGGCTGCCTTCGGGATCGTCGCACTATGCGGCGGCGGCAGGGTGATCCGCATCGGTGTCGCGGTGCTCGCGCTCGCCGGATTCGTGGTGCTGGTGACGCCGCAGCCGAGCGTCATCCGGGCCGCGGCCATGGCCGGGGTGGCCATGGCCGCACTGCTCCTCGGGCGTCCGCGCGCCGGCCTCTCGGTACTGCTGCTCGCGATCACGGTGCTGCTGCTCGCGGATCCGCGCCTGGCTGCGGCCCCCGGATTCGCGTTGTCGGCCGCCGCCACCGCGGGGCTCATCGTGCTCGCCCCGCCGCTGGCTGCCGGGCTCGGGCGCCGGCTTCCGAGGCCGGTCGCGCTCGCGATCGCGGTTCCGCTGTCGGCGCAGCTCGCCTGCGGTCCGATCATCGCCCTGTTCGCGACGCAACAGTCGCTGGTCTCCGTGGTGGCGAACCTGCTGGCCGAGCCCGCCTCGCCGATCGCGACCATACTGGGTCTGCTCGCCTGCCTGGCCATGCCCGTTCCGCCGCTCGCCGACCTGTTCGCCGCCGCGGCGTGGTTGCCCTCCGCGTGGATCGCGCAGACCGCCGTGACCACGGCCGCACTGCCGCTGGCCACGATCGAGACCCCGGCCGGCATCGGCTCGGCTCTCGCGGTGGCCGCGCTCAGCGCGTGCGCCTTCTGGGCGATCGCGCCGCATCGCCCGCTCCGCGTGGGGTGGCGGGTCATCGTCGGGGGTCTCGGGGCGGTCGCGGTCGGCACGGCGGCGGGCTGGGGCATCGTCACCGGACCGGTCTCCGTGCTGCAACGTCCCACGGACTGGGGGATCGCGATGTGCGACATCGGACAGGGCGATGCGGCGCTGGTGCGTTCCTCCGGGCACACCATGCTCATCGACACCGGGCCGGATCCCGATCCGCTGCGGCGCTGTCTCGACGCCCTCGGCATCGTGCGACTCGATCTGCTGGTGCTCACCCATTTCGATCATGACCATGCCGGCGCATCCGATGCGCTCGTGGGCCGGGCGGACGTCGTGCTGCACGGCCCCGCGGACACGGCCGCGCACCAGCACCAGCTCGATCGGCTCGAGCGCGGAGGTGCGCAGATCATGGATGCTGCGGCAGGCATGACCGGACGACTGGGCGGTGCGGACTGGCGCGTGCTCTGGCCCCGACGCGAGGAGAAGGTCTTCCCGCCGGGCAACGACGCCGGCGTCATCCTGCAGATCGCCGGCGGCGGCGTGCCGCGGAGCCTGTTCCTGGCCGATCTCTCCGCCGAGTCGCAGGGTATGCTGCGACGGCTCGCGCACCCGCACGACGAGACCGTCGTCAAGGTCGCCCATCACGGCAGCGCGGATCAGGATCCGCAGCTGTACACCGACCTGGCTCCCGCCCTGGCCCTGATCTCGGTGGGCGAGGGGAACGACTACGGGCATCCGCGTGTGCAGACTCTGGATTTGCTGCGGGCTCTGCGCACGCCGATCCTGCGGACCGACCAGCGCGGCACGATCCTCGTGTCCGAGGGGGACGAGGGGCTGCACGTCTGGACCGAGCGTCCGGGTCCGGCCGGAGGTGCCGCGCCGGACGGACGTTCCACCGTGGCACCGACGGCGGGTCGGTCCGGTGCCGGGCGGTCGACGCCGCACCCCCTGCCGACGTCGACGGCACGGGCGCCGTGAACGTCCGCGCCCGCCGGTACGCTGGGGGTATGCCCGCACCGCGCTCCACCTCCGCCGCACGACGCGGAGGGAAGGGGACGAACATCCCGCAGGTGTCCTGGCGCGAGCCGCGGCCGGCGCCGATCGTGCTGGTGTCGGGCCCCGAGGAGATCTGCGCGGAGCGCGCGATCGCCGGAGTGCGCGCCTACCTGCGGGCGGAGGATCCGGCGCTCGAGGTCAGCGACCTGCGCGCCGATGACTACGAGTCGGGCAGTCTGCTCGGTCTGGCGTCGCCGTCGCTGTTCGGCGAGCCGCGCCTGCTGCGCATCTCTGGTGTCGAGCGCTGCACGGACGCATTCCTCGCCGAGGCCGTCGCGTACCTCGAGCATCCGCAGGAGGGTGCGACCATCGTGCTCCGCCACACCGGCGCGACCGTGCGCGGCAAGAAGCTGCTCGACGCGATCCGCGCCGGCACCGGCGGCGGGATCGAGATCGCCTGCCCGGCCATCAAGCGCGACGATGAGAAGGCCGACTTCGCCGCGGGCGAGTTCCGTGCCGCCGGTCGGCGCATCCAGCCGCAGGCGCTGCGCGCACTGGTCTCCGCGTTCTCCGACGACATCACCGAACTCGCCGCCGCCTGTCAGCAGCTCATCAACGACGTACAGGGCGACGTCACGCCCGATCTCGTCGAGCGCTACTACGGCGGGCGCGTCGAAGTCTCCGCGTTCGTCGTCGCCGACACCGCGATCGCCGGGCGTCTGGGCGAAGCGCTCATCGCGCTTCGGCACGCCTTGTCGTCCGGGGCCGACCCGGTGCCCATGGTCGCCGCGTTCGCGATGAAACTGCGATCGATGGCGCGCGTCGCCGGCTCCCGGGAGTCGAATGCGGCACTAGCCGCCCGCCTGGGCATGAAGGATTGGCAGGTGGACCGCGCCCGCCGCGATCTGAGCGGCTGGAACGAGCGCACCCTGGGGCTCGCGATCCAGGCGACCGCGCGTGCGGACGCCGACGTCAAGGGCGCGGCCCGCGATCCGATCTTCGCGCTCGAGCGCATGATCACGGTGATCGCCACGCGCGCACCCTATGGCGGCTGACCGGATCCCCCGCTGCACTGCGCTGCGGCTGCAGGTCGCGTGGAGGAACGACGAAGGCCCGCCCCGGAACGGGACGGGCCTTCGGAAGATCCGGCTCAGAGAGCGGAGACCTGCTTCGCGATCGACGACTTGCGGTTCGCGGCCTGGTTCGAGTGGATGACGCCCTTGCTGACGGCCTTGTCGAGCTTCTTCGACGCCGTCTTCAGTGCGGCCTCGGCGGCAGCCTTGTCGCCACCGGCGATGGCCTTGCGAGTGTTGCGGACGGCGGTCTTCAGCTCGCTCTTGACGGCCTTGTTGCGCTCGTGCGCCTTCTCGTTGGTCTTGTTGCGCTTGATCTGCGACTTGATGTTCGCCACGGATGGAACCTTCGTTCGAGTGATGGATGGTTATGCCGGCCTGGCGGTAGAGGGGCGCCTCCGGCAGCGTGCAGGGGTGGGACCTGACACGCAAGCCAATCACCGATCTTATCAGGGATCCGGTCTGATGCCGAACCGGCCCGTGCGTCCAGGACGCGCAGGCGCGCCATCCGCCACGTGTCCGATGCCGAGCCGGCGCACGCCAGAGGGACCGGCGAATCCCGGGCGCGTCGTGAGGGGGCCGATGGTGGTGGATGGTGCAAGCTGACGAAGGACCCGAAGGAGTCGTCCATGCCCGAATCCGTCATCGCCGACGCGCCTGCGCTCGATCGTGGGCTGCTGCGCAGGCTGCGCTTCTCCGCCGCGACGGCGGCCTTCCAGATCGAGGGCGCGAGGACCGCGGACGAACGGGGCAGATCCATCTGGGACGACTTCGTGGACATCCCCGGCCGGGTGCGCGACGCCAGCACGGCGGACCCAGGACCCGACAGCTACCACCGCGCGGCTGAGGATGTCGCGCTGCTGACACGACTCGGCGTCGACGAGTACCGGTTCTCGATCTCCTGGGTGCGGGTGCTCCCCGACGGACGGCCGAGTCCGCAGGGGCTCGCCTACTACGACCGGCTCGTCGATCGTCTCCTCGACGCTGGGATCACGCCGACGCCGACGCTGTATCACTGGGATCTGCCGTCCCGACTCGAGACGGATGGTGGTTGGCTGAGCCGCTCCACCGCCGAGCGGTTCGCGCAGTACACCGAGGTGGTCGCCGATGCGCTCGGCGACAGGGTGCGGCAGTGGTACACGATCAACGAGCCCGTCTCCACGACGCTGCAGGGCTACGCGATCGGCGAGCTCGCGCCGGGTCGCATGTTGCTCTTCGAAGCGCTGCCCACGGTGCATCACCAGCTGCTCGCGCACGGATACGCGGCGCGGATCCTGCACGCGCGCGGCGCGACCAGCGTCGGCATCGTCAACAATCACACGCAGGTGCTGCCCGCAACGGACTCGGAGGCCGATCAGCAGGCGGCGTACCTGTACGACCTCATCCACAACCGGATGTACGCGGATCCGGTGCTGCTCGGGCGTTACCCCGACCTGGAGCCGCTCGGCGTGACGCTCCCGGTGCAGGACGGCGATCTCGCGCTGATCAGCGCCCCCTGCGAGGTCTACGGCGTGAACTACTACAACCCGACGACCGTGGCGGTATCGGCGGGACCTGTCCCTTTCGAGGTGGTGCCGACCCCCGGCGCCCCGGTCACCGGTTTCGGGCCGTTGTGGCCGATCGTACCCGAGGCACTGACCGCCTTCCTCATCGATGCGAAGGAGCGCTACGGGACTGCGCTGCCTCCCGTCGTCATCGCGGAGAACGGTGCATCGTTCCCCGAACCCGACCATGTCGACCAGCGGATCGAGGACGCCGCACGCGTCTCCTATCTGCACGGCCACCTTGCCGCGGTGCTCTCCGCGATGCGCGCCGGGGTGCGCGTCGATGCGTACACGGTGTGGTCCCTGCTGGACAACTTCGAATGGGCAGACGGGTACACGCAGCGGTTCGGGCTGGTGCACGTCGACATGGACACGGGGCGGCGCACTCCGAAGGCCTCGTACGCCTGGTACCGCGCGCTCATCGAGGAGGCACGCTCATGACCGAATACCCCGACGCGGCCGCTCCGAGTGCGGGGAAGAGGGTCGGCCCGCTCTGGATGACGCTGTTCACGCTCGCCTGGCTGGCGATCTGGACGGTCCAGCTGACCCCCATCCAGCTCCTGCTGCCGCTGCAGCTCGACACGGGCGCCCCGGGCGAGAACTGGATCGCCGGCGTCGTGTGGGCGGGCGTGGTGCTGTCGGTGGGCGGACTCGTCGGCATCATCGCCGCCCCCGTCTCCGGTCGCTGGTCGGATCGCACCCGCTCGCGGTGGGGACGCCGGCGGCCATGGGCGATCGGCGGATCCCTGCTCGCCGCGATCGGACTGGTGCTGACCGGAATGGTGACCGGTCCCGTCGCCGTCGGCGGCGCGTGGATCGTCGTCTCGGTTGGCGTGTCCGTCGCCTCCGCGGCGCTCACGGCGATGATCGCGGACCAGCTCACCGCCCAGCGCGGTGCGGCCTCGGCGGCCGCCAGCTCGGCCCAGGCGGTCGGCATCGTCGTCGGTGTGGGAGCCGTCGTGCTGATCGGGTTGAACGTGCAGCAGTCCTACTATCTGATGGCCGCGATCATCGCCGTGATCGGATCCGGCACGGCCCTGCTGCTGCCGGACGCGCCGGCGCACGAGCTCGCCCTGCCCGCGCCGCGCACCGCTGCGCGCCGCGCCTCGTGGCGCGACCGCGACTTTCTGTGGCTGCTCGTCAGCCGCTTCGTCGTGAACATCGGCAACGCCTTCGGCACGTCGCTGCTGCTGTTCTTCCTGCTCTACGGCGTCCGCGTCCCGTCGGCGGAGGCGCAGGACGATCTGCTGATCCTGATCGTGATCTACACGGTGTTCGTCGTCGTCGCATCGATCGTGGCCGGCATGCTCTCCGACCGCCCCTCGGCGAATCCGCTGCGCGTGCGCCGGACCATCACCGCGGTCTCCGCGGTCGTGCAGGCGGTCTCCGGCGTGGTGATCCTGATCAGCCCCTCGTTCGAGATGACCGCGGTCGCCGCCGGGATCATGGGTGCGGGGTACGGCGCGTACATGGCGGTGAGCCTCGCGTTCGCGACGGATCTGCTGAAGGATCCGGACGACCACGCACGCGACCTCGGGCTCGTGAACGTCTCGGCGCAGCTGGGGCAGCTGCTGGGCCCGCTGCTGGGCGCGGGCCTCGTCGCCCTGGTGGGCGGGTTCGGGCTGCTGTTCGGCGCCGCAGCCGTGCTGTCGCTCGTGGGAGCCGCGATGACCTACGCGGTCAGGGCGTCGTCTCCAGCGTCGCCAGTGCCAGCTGCAGCACCGCGTTGAACACCCGCGGCCGCATCGCGGTCACCAGGTGCGTCGTGCGCGGCACGATGATGAACTCTGCGTCGGGCGCGAGCCGGCGGTACAGCGTCTCGTGGGTGCGGAGCTGGTCGAACTGGCCGTTGACGAACCAGGTGGGCACCGGGATCCGGGGCACGGCGGCGACGAGGTCCAACTCGGCGAGCGAGCGCAGCGCCTCATCCTGCGTGGCCATGGCGTAGCCGCCGGCGCCGAAGTCCTCCCGCGTCGAGGCGGGCAGCGTCGCGTCCAGCACCTGACGGCTCAGCCACATGCCGCGATCCGGCATCGCGTTCAGCGCGCCCGCGAGCACCCGATAGGCCGCGAGACCCGCGCCACGGGGGAGCGCCGTGCAGGAGGCCCCCACGAAGCCGACGATCGGCGGCGTCGGATCCGACCCGGCATACGCCGTCGAAAGCAGCCCGCCCATCGAGTGCCCGACCAGCAGCACCGGTCCGTCTGCGTCGCGCACCGCGGCATCGACCGTGCGCATCGCCTCCTCGAGGGTGAACGGCTCGTCCATACGGGTGCCGTGGCCGGGCAGATCCACGGCGACCGCCGGATTGCCGCGTTCGGCCAGGAACTCCTCCTGCGCGCGCCACATCGTCGCCGAGGTGCGGATCCCGTGCACGAGGACCACGGACACGGGGGAGCGGCTCATGGCCGCCAGTCTAAGAGGCGGGACCGACCCGACTGCGCGTGCGCAGCAGGCGCAGAACGACGAAGCGGGGCCGGTGGCGAACCACCGACCCCGCTCCGCATCAGCAGCGGATGCTTACTTCTCCCAGCCGACGTTCTCCACGGGCTGGACGCCGAATCCGTCCAGGCCCACGTAGGGCTCCGGGGTCAGGTTCGACAGGCCCTTCTTGGCGGTGACGATCCAGGGACCGTTGTAGAGCGGGATGACGCCCCAGGTCTCCTTGATGATCTCGGGCTCGAGCTTCATCGCAGCCTTCGTCCACGCCTCAGCGGTCGTCTGCGACTCGACGTCGCTCTTGATCTTCTCGTCGATCGCGGGCGTGCTGGTGCCCGAGAGGTTCAGCGAGCTGTCCGAGCAGTAGAGCTGGCAGAAGTACGCCGGCCCGAAGGGGTCGCCGTCCGTGAACTGCAGCGAGAACGCGTCCCAGTTCTTCGTCGTGAAGTCGGTCGAGAAGTCGGACGACGGGCGCTGCTCGATCTTGATGTCGATGCCGACGGCCTTCTCCTGCTGCTGCAGGGCCTTCAGCATCGCGATCGTGGTCGGCGAGTCGTTGTGGTTGGGGAAGACGACGGAGAGCTTGACGCCGTCCTTCTCGCGGACGCCGTCCTTGCCCTCCTTCCAACCGGCCTCGTCGAGCAGCTTCTTGGCGCCGGCGGCGTCGAACTTCAGGCCGGCCTCCTTGAAGGAGTCCGCGTAGCCGTCCTGGAAGCCGTACAGGTTCATCGAGCCCACCGGGTTCTCGGAATAGCCCAGGCCGTTCCAGATGACCTTCTTCATCTCGTCGATGTTGGCGCCCATGAAGAACGCCTGGCGCACCTTGATGTCCTTGAACTGCGGCTTCGACGAGTCGACGATCAGCACCGTCTTCGAGGTGCGCTGCGCGCGGTAGGTGACGACGTCCTTCATGCCGGCGACCTGGGCGAGAGCGTCCTTGTTCGGCGTCTCGGCAGCGTCGATCTCACCGTTCTTGAAGGCGTTGATGCGTGCCGTCGAGTCGAGGCCGGTGAAGGTGACCTTGTCGAGCAGCGGCTTGTCCCCCCACCACTTCTCGTTGGGCTCGAGCGTTGCGCTCTGACCCTTCGTGTCGTACTTGGTGAGCTTGTACGGCCCGGCACCCCACTCCGGGTGCGCGTTCTCGACATACGCGGTGTTGAACAGCTCGGCCGTGTTGACCTTGGGGTTGAGGATCGTCGAGAAGACGGCCTCGGGCCAGGCGAACTTGCCCTTGAACGTGACGACGACATCCTTGTCCGTGGCGCCCTTGGCCACCGAATCGATGTTCTTCCAGTTGTCCGTCGAGCTCACCTTGTAAGCCTCGTCGGTGCCGTTGTTCGCCTTCCAGGTCGCCTCGAAGGCGGTCCAGTCGATCGGCGTGCCGTCGTTCCAGACGGCCTTGTCGTTGATCTTGCCGGTGATGACGGTGTTGCCGTCCTTCTCACCGATGTCCCACTTGTCGAGGTAGGCCGGGTTGGGCGAGACCTTGCCGTCGGGCGAGATGAACAGGACCTGCGGCGTGTACCAGTTCGCGAGGCGCGTGGTGTCCGCCGAGGCGTCCGCCTGGAACGGGTTCATCTGCGGTGTGATCTCGTTGATCGCGAAGTGGACCTCGCCACCCTGCTTGAGGTTCTCTCGAGGCTGCGGGTTGTAGTCCGCGGTCTTGGTCTCAGCGGGCTTGTCGGTGCCTCCGCCGGTGGATCCTCCGGTCGCCGAGCAACCGCTGATGGCGATTGCCAGCGCCCCTGTGAGGGCGACGACGCCCCACAGCTTGTGCTGCCTTTTCATGGTTCTCCTTCGATGCCTTTCGGCGTTTTGGGGACAGGTGACAGTTAACCGGCGTGAACCGAGGGTTCCGGTATATCGGGGCGACCGTTACCGTTTCGAGTTCAACGGCTGCCGCACGCTCAGCGCCAGTGACAGGCGTTCGCGTGCGAATCCGTGCCGTGCAGGACGGGAACCACGGTCTCGCAGCGGACGCGCTGCTCCTCCGGGAGCATCTTGTAGAGGGGACAGCGCGAGGTGAACGAGCAGCCGTCGCGGCGGTCGGCCGGGCTCGGCAGATCGCCTTGCAGGACGATGCGCTCTCGCGTCCGCTCGATGTCCGGATCCGGGACCGGGATCGCGGACAGCAGCGCCTGCGTGTACGGGTGCTGCGGGTTGTCGAAGATCTGGTCCACGTCGCCGTGTTCGACGAACTCGCCGAGGTACATGACCCCGACCCGGTCGGCGATGTGCCGCACGACGGACAGGTCGTGCGCGACGAAGAGATACGAGAGCCCGAGCTTGACCTTGAGCTCGTCGAGCAGGTTGATCACGCCGGCCTGGATCGAGACGTCCAACGCCGAGACGGGCTCGTCGAGGACGACGATCTTCGGGTTCGTCGCGAGCGCGCGGGCGATGCCGATGCGCTGGCGCTGACCGCCGGAGAAGGCGCCGGGGAACCGGCTCGCGTGGGCGGGGTCGAGACCGACGAGATCCATGAGCTCGTCCACCCGGAGGTCGGCGTCCGCCCGGGACACGCCGATCGCGCGCAGCGGCTCGGCGATCACGTCCGCGACGGTCAGGCGCGGGTCGAGTGCGCCCATCGGATCCTGGAAGACGATCTGCAGATCGCGACGGACGGTGCGCTCCTCTTTGCCGCCGTGCAGCTGCGACACCTTGGTGCCGGCGATCGTGATCTCACCGTCCGTCTGCTTCACCAGATCCATGATCTGCAGCAGCGTCGTGGTCTTGCCGCAGCCGGATTCGCCGACGATGGCCATGGTCTCGCCCTCGCGGATGTCGAAGGTGAGGCCCTTGACCGCGTGCACCTCGCCGACCTTGCGCTTGAGGAACGCGCCCTTGGTGAGCGGGAACGACTTCTGCATGTTGCGGACGTCGAGGGTGATCGGGCGCTCGGCTCGCGGGATGCGATCCAGAGCGCTCGTGGGCAGCTCGGGAACCGGATACACCGGCACGCCGCCGATGAGGCCGTTCTCGATCTCGTCGGCGCGCACGCACGCGACCCTGTGTTCACCGCCCTCGCTCGTCCTGATCGCCCGCAGCTCGGGCTCCCTGGTGCGGCAGGCTTCGGTGGCGATCGGGCAGCGCGCCACGAACGGGCACTCGTCGGGGAGGTTGATCAGCAGCGGCGGGTTGCCCTTGATGGGCACCAGCGGCTGCTTCTCCGCCTTGTCCACGCGCGGGATCGCGCCGAGCAGGCCGATCGAGTAGGGCATCCGGGTCTCGTGGAACAGCTCCCGCACGGGAGCCTGTTCCACGGGCTTGCCCGCATACATCACCAGCACGTCGTCGGCGGTCTTGGCGACCACGCCCATGTCGTGCGTGATCATGATGACCGCGGCCCCGGTCTCGCGCTGCGCGGTGGCGATCAGGTCCAGGATCTGGGCCTGGATCGTCACGTCGAGAGCCGTGGTCGGCTCGTCGGCGATGATCAGCTTCGGATTGTTGGCCATCGCGATCGCGATCACCACGCGCTGGCGCATGCCGCCGGAGAATTCGTGCGGGAAGGACTTCAGCCGGCGTTCCGGACTCGGAATGCCGACCAGTCGCAGCAGTTCGATCGCACGGGCGGTGGCGTCCGCGTTGGACATGCTGCGGTGCACCGTGAGTGCTTCGATGAGCTGGTCGCCGACCGTGAACACCGGGGTGAGCGAGGTCAGCGGATCCTGGAAGATCATCGCGATGCCGTTGCCGCGCAGCGCCGAGAGCTCCTTGTCACTCTTTCCGACGAGCTCGATGCCGTCGAACATGATCGACCCGGTGACCTTGGCGTTCTCGTCGAGCAGGCCCATGATCGCGAGCGATGTGACGGATTTGCCGGATCCGGACTCGCCGACGATGCTGAGCGTGCGGCCCGGCTCGAGGTCGAAGGAGACGCCGCGGACGGCGTCCACGCGGCCGGATTCGGAGGCGAAGCTGACGTTCAGATCGCGGACGGAGAGAAGAGGAACGGTCATGCGCGGCCTCCCGCCGCCGAGGTCGGATCGAGGGCGTCGCGCAGGCCATCGGCGATCAGTGCCATCGACACCGTCAGCATCGTCAGGGCGAGCGCCGGGAAGTAGAAGGTCCACGGGGCGCTGGAGACCGAGTTCGCGCCGATGCCGATGAGGGATCCGAGCGAGACATCGGGGATCTTGACCCCGAAGCCGATGAACGACAGGCCGGTCTCGGTGATGACCGCGCCGACGACGCCGAGGGTGAAGTTGATCACCAGCAGCGAGCCGATGTTCGGCAGCAGGTGGCGCAGCACGATCTTCATGCCCGGGACGCCCATGTAGCGCGCGGCCTGCACGTACTCGCGCTCGCGCAGCGACAGCGCCATCGTCCAGATGACGCGCGCCGGGAAGAACCAGCTGATGAAGATCATGGCGATCGAGATCACGCGCCAGTCGCCGCCCGCGTTGGAGGACACCAGGGCGAGGATCAGGAACGTGGGCACGACCATCAGGAAATGGATGATCAGCAGGATGATCCGCTCGGTGGTGCCGCCGAAATAGGCGGCAGCGGTGCCGACGATCGCCGACAGGACCGTCGTGCCGATGGACACGGTGAGCGCGATCATCAGGGAACGCTGCAGACCGACGGCGGTCTGTGCGTACAAGTCGCCACCATCGGCCGCGGTTCCGAACCAGTGCGTGCCGTCGGGGGGTGTTCCCAATGACGCGAAATCGAGATAGATCGGGGTGAACTGCGCGATCAGGGGCCCGACGACGGCGAACAGGACCAGGAACAGGAACAGGAAGACCCCGGCGACGGCCGGACGGTTGCGCACGAAGCGCCGGTAGTAGAGGCGGAACGTGCCGATGCGTTTGCGCGGGATGCGCGCGGCGGTGGTGTCGGGCCCGACCGGGGGCTGAACGGTTGCAGAAGTCATATCAGCTCACCCTCACTCGGGGATCGAGGACCACCACGGCGATGTCGGCGAGGATCGCTCCGATCGCCGTGAGCACGGCGGTGAAGGCCGCGATGGCGACCACTCCGTGCACATCGTTCTTGCTGATGGTGTCGATGAAGTAACGGCCCATACCGTTCCACGCGAAGATCGTCTCGGTCAGCACCGCGCCGGTGAACACCGTCGGGATGCTGAAGGCCAGTTGCGTCGCGACGGGGATCAGCGAGGTGCGCAGGGCGTGCTTGCGGATGGCCTGCTGCTTGGTCAGGCCCTTCGCACGGGCCGTGCGCACATAGTCGGCCTTGATGTTGTCCAGCAGCAGCGAGCGCTGCAGGAAGTGGTAGCTCGAGTAGCCGATGAACACGAGGGCGACGGTGGGCAGGATCAGGTGCTGGAGGCTGTCGATGAGCACGGGGAAGAAGCCGCTCACGCCGTCAGAACTGGATCCCGTCACGTAGAACAGCCGGAACCCCAGGGCGTTGTTGATGCTGATCGCGATCAGGACGATGCCGAGGGCGGCGACGATGATCGGGATGTTCATGGTGATGATCGAGATGCCCTGCCACGCCCGGTCGGCGAGCTTGTACTGCCGGGACGCGGTGTACACGCCGACCGCGACGCCGAGCACCGCGGCGATGATCGTCGCGCCGAGCACCAGCTCACCGGAGACCCACATGCGGTACGCGATCTGATCGTTCACCGACTGACCGACCGGACTCACGCCCCAGTTCCAATGAAGCACGATGTCGGAGATCCAGGTCCACCAACGCTTCAGAATCGGGACGCTGTCATCGAGATTGCGGGGTTCGAGCAGGCGCGAGATCTGGTCGTGGGAAAGCGGCGGCTTGCGACCGACGTAGTTGCTGCGGGGATCGAGGAACGCCCACGCGAGGAAGTACGTGACATTGGTCGCCACCACGATCATGAGGAGCCAGCCGAGAGCACGGCGCAGCAGATACTTGATCAAGATGGTTTCTCTCTCTGGTCACAGGCGCAGCGCGGGATCTCCGACGCGGCGCTGGGTCGATGCCATATCAACACGACCCGAAACCGGTGACGCGGTGCTCCGGCCCGCGCAGCGCGAGACGGAGTGTTGCTGCCCCTGACACCCGGTTCCGGGGAGTGGCAACTTCGCGAGACTATCATCGGCCGGACGCGATGCCGTATATCGGGCTCGCCTGCCGCAGGACCCGCCTGCAGAGGGCGGCCGCCTCCGCAGGCATCCGGCGCTCCCGTAGAATCGTCGGGATACCCGGTTCGACCGGGTCAGCCCGATCCGCCCGCCGGACCCCGCATCGTTCAGGACCTCATGTCACCTCGCGCCCTCACTCCGCTGCAGCCGGCCGCCACGCCTCCGCAGCAGATCCGCAACTTCTGCATCATCGCCCACATCGATCACGGCAAGTCGACGCTGGCCGACCGGATGCTCCAGATCACCGGCGTGGTCTCCGACCGCGACATGCGCGCGCAGTATCTGGACCGCATGGACATCGAGCGCGAGCGCGGAATCACCATCAAGAGTCAGGCCGTGCGCATGCCCTGGCAGGTCGACGGCGAGACGGTCGCGCTGAACATGATCGACACCCCGGGTCACGTCGACTTCACCTACGAGGTGTCGCGCTCGCTCGCTGCCTGCGAGGGTGCGATCCTGCTCGTCGACGCCGCGCAGGGCATCGAGGCCCAGACTCTCGCGAACCTGTACCTCGCGCTCGAGAACGATCTCACGATCATCCCGGTGCTGAACAAGATCGATCTGCCCGCCGCCGAGCCCGAGAAGTATGCCAAGGAGCTCGCCGATCTCATCGGCGGCCGCCCCGAGGATGTGCTGAGGGTCTCCGGCAAGACCGGCGTCGGCGTGGAGGAGCTCCTCGACCGTCTCGTGCAGCAGATCCCGGCGCCGTCCGGCGATGCGGACGCCCCGGCGCGCGCGATGATCTTCGACTCGGTCTACGACTCCTACCGCGGCGTGGTCACCTACGTGCGGATGGTGGACGGCAAGCTGTCGCCGCGCGAGCGGATCCAGATGATGTCCACGGGAGCCAACCACGAGCTCCTGGAGATCGGCGTCTCCAGCCCCGAGCCGGTGCCCTCCAAGGGCCTCGGCGTCGGCGAGGTGGGCTACCTGATCACCGGTGTGAAAGATGTGCGCCAGTCGAAGGTCGGCGACACGATCACCAACGCCCGCAAGCCCGCGACCGAGGCCCTGGCCGGTTACACCGACCCGAAGCCCATGGTCTTCAGCGGCATCTACCCGATCGACGGCAGCGACTATGCGGAGCTTCGTGAGGCCCTCGACAAGCTCAAGCTCTCCGACGCCTCGCTGCAGTACGAGCCGGAGACCTCGGTCGCACTCGGCTTCGGCTTCCGTTGTGGCTTCCTCGGCCTGCTGCACCTCGAGATCATCACCGAGCGGCTGTCCCGTGAGTTCGGGCTCGACCTCATCACGACCGCGCCGAGCGTGATCTATGAGGTGCTCACCTCCGACACCGGAGAGACGGTCACCGTCACGAACCCCAGCGAGTATCCGGACGGGCGGATCGGATCCGTCTCCGAGCCGATGGTGAAGACGGCGATCCTGCTGCCCAAGGACTACGTCGGCACCGTGATGGAACTCTGCCAGTCCCGCCGCGGAACCTTGCTGGGCATGGAGTACTTCTCCGAGGAGCGGGTCGAGCTGCGCTACAACATGCCGCTCGGCGAGATCGTGTTCGACTTCTTCGACCAGCTGAAGTCCAAGACGCAGGGCTACGCCTCGCTCGACTACGAGCCGAGCGGATCCCAGGAGGCCGACCTGGTGAAGGTCGACATCCTGCTGCAGGGCGAGAAGGTCGACGCGTTCAGCTCGATCGTGCACCGCGACAAGGCCTACGCCTACGGGACGATGATGGCCGAGCGGCTGCGCAAGCTGATCCCGCGTCAGCAGTTCGAGGTGCCGATCCAAGCCGCGATCGGCGCTCGCATCATCGCCCGCGAGACGATTCGCGCCATCCGCAAGGACGTTCTCGCCAAGTGCTACGGCGGCGACATCACCCGCAAGCGCAAGCTCCTCGAGAAGCAGAAGGAGGGCAAGAAGCGCATGAAGATGGTCGGCCGCGTCGAGGTCCCCCAGGAGGCGTTCATCGCCGCGCTGTCGGGAGACGTCGAGGGCAAGGAAAAGAAGTAGGCCGCGCGCGAAGCACCCCACCCTTGGGAGAACCTGGGTGGGGAGCGGGGGCCAGCAAGTAGGGTGGTTGATATGCGTCGCGGGACATTCCGAGAAGGAACGGTGGACTATGCCGCCGTGGGGGCGACCCACGCGCCCGACCTGATGCAGTATCCGCCGGAGCGGAGCATTCCCGCTGAGGAGTCGTGGCGGCTCGGCAGCGGCGAAGAGCGGTTCCGCACCGCCGGCGACGCCCTGCTGTCCTGGACGGCGCAGCGTGCGGCGGGTCTTCAGCTCACGGATGTGCGCCCGGCGTCGAGCCCCGGGTACGCCGGGGTCAGCTTCGACGCCGAGGGCGCCCCGATCGCCCCCAGCCGTGCCGAGGTGGAGCCGCGCTACGACGAGGACGGCACGCCGTGGGTGGGCCCCGGTATGACTCTCAAGCTGCATGGGCGGGTGTCGGGCATGCGTGCAGACGCCGAGCTGCGCGTGATCTCCGTGACGGAGCAGACGCACCGGATCGGGTTCGTGCTGGGCACGGTCGCCGGATCCGTGGTGAGCGGCGAGGAGTCGTTCGACATCGAGTGGAACGACGCCGACGAGGTGTGGTTCACGGTGCGTGCCTTCGACCGGCCGAACAGCTTCCTGTACCGCAGCTTCCCGTATCTGGTGAAGCGCCGCCGTCGCGAGCTGTTCGCGCGGTACCTGCGGGCGATCTCCCCGCTGTACGCGACGCCCCTCTGATGGGGGCTCTGCTGACGGGGAGGACGGCCTGATGGCCGGCCCCCTGCCGCTCGGGGATCCGGCTCCCGCGGACGGCCGCCTGCCCGATGATCTGCGGATCGATTCCGATGCGCCGTTCTCCGCGTATCTGCATGTGCCGTTCTGCCGCGTGCGCTGCGGCTACTGCGACTTCAACACGTACACGGCGTCCGAGTTGCGCGGTGCGCGGCAGGACACCTACGCCGACACGCTGATCCAGGAGATCTCCCTCGCCCGCGACGTCCTGGCCGAGCGCGGTGCGCTCCGCCCGCTGAGCACCGTGTTCTTCGGCGGCGGGACGCCCACGCTGCTGCCGGCGGGAGACCTCGGCCGCATGCTCGGCGCCGTCGTCGGCGCGTTCGGCATCTCCGACGATGCCGAGGTGACCGTCGAGGCCAATCCCGACACCGTGACCACCGAGGTCGCCGAAGAGCTCGCGGCGGCCGGCGTGACGCGGATGTCGATCGGGATGCAGTCGGCCGTGCCGCACGTGCTCGCGGCGCTCGACCGCACGCACCGGCCGGAGAACGTGCGCACCGCCGTCGACGCGGCCCGGGCCGCGGGGCTCGCGGTCAGCGTCGACCTCATCTACGGCGCACCGGGGGAATCGCTGGAGGATTGGCGCTCCTCGCTGACGACCGCGATCGCCCTGGATCCGGATCACATCTCCGCGTACGCGCTGATCATCGAGGACGGCACGAAACTCGCCCGTCAGATCCGGCGCGGCGAGGTTCCCGCTCCCGACGACGACCTGCAGGCCGACATGTACGAGCTCGCCGACAGCCTGCTGGGAGAGGCCGGGTTCGACTGGTACGAGGTGAGCAACTGGGCCCGTCGGCCTTCGACCGAGACGGGTCGCGGCGCCGCAGATCAGCGCTCCCGGCACAACATGGCGTACTGGCGGGGCACGGACTGGTGGGGCTTCGGACCCGGGGCGCACAGCCACGTCGCCGGCCTGCGGTGGTGGAACGTGAAGCATCCGGCCGCATACGCGCAACGGCTCGCGGCGGGGGAGTCCCCCGCCGCGGGCACGGAGCGACCCGGTGCAGAGGCCGCTCTGCTGGAGCGGATCCTACTGCGCTCACGCATGGCGGAGGGCATGCCGCTCGATGCGATCGCGGCCGACGCCCGCACCAGGGTCGCGGGGCTCATCGCCGACGGCCTCGTCGAGGCCGGTCCCGCACTGCGCGGCACCCTCGTTCTCACACTGCGCGGACGGCTGCTCGCCGATGCCGTGGTGCGCGCGCTGACGGATTGACCCGGGGCAGGCCGTGACTGGTCGCGACGTGCCCTCATTCGCCGCAGTGAACCGCAATTCGCGACCAGTGAGCGGAGGCGGACGACGCTCAGGCCCTGGGCGCCGGCAGCAGATCCACCACTGTCTGCCGTCGCTGCGGGCCGATGACGGGCTCTTCGCCTGCACCATCGAACAGCGCCGCGGTGCGCCGCGCATGGAACGCCGGCCATCCCGGATCCCCGTCGCGGATGAAGCGGACCCAGGCGTCGTGCATCGCGGTGGCCAGCGACTGCGGGGGAGCGGCGCCGGCGATCTTGGCGCTCTCCGGATCGTGGAGCCGGTCGAACACGAACGGGATCTCCAGGGCATGCGCGGCGCGCAGGTCGCGCACCGGGCTCGGCCAGGAGAACTCGTACACGAACGTCGGCGCCGTGCGGGCGCGCGCGACCCTGGTGGCCGGTGCGCGCAGCAGCAGATCTGTGGCGAGCTGGCCGAACACCTCCCCGGTGCTCGCGCCGGGGTGATCGGCACGCACGGCCCTGGCGGCCGCAGCCGGGATCCGCAGGGCCAGCCGCGCGAGCATGAGCTTCGACACGCGGATCGCGGCCAGCGCCTCCGGCGGGAACCACAACCGGTACTCGTCGGTGTTGGTGCCGATCAGCAGCGGCACATCGACGTCGGCGAGCGCCTCGTGCGGTGACTGCGGCAGCGAATCGGCATCTCGCACGAGCTGGAATCCCGGGGCTCCGCCGAGCGGGGAGGAACCGGCGGACTGGGCGCGCCGCGCCTCGAGCAGGGCATCCGGGGTGAGAGATGAGAATGCCTCGCGCGTCGCTGCGACGCCGAGGCGCTTCGCGAGCTGCTGGGTCACACGTCCGCCGCGCTCCGACGTCTGCGCCTCCAGCGGCCCGGACTGCACGATTCCGCCGCGCACCAGCGCGCGGGTGCCGGGCCGGGAGAGCAACGCTGCCACGAGCGCGCCCCCCGCGGACTCGCCCATGAGCGTGATCCGGTTCGGATCGCCGCCGAACGCCGCGATCTCGTCGCGCACCCAGTGCAGGGCCGCCGCGACGTCCTGCAGCCCCAGGTTGCGCGGCGCATCCTCGAGCACCGAGAAGCCCTCTGATCCCAAGCGGTAGCCGATGCTGACGAACACCACCCCGTCGCGCGCGAACGCGGTGCCGTCGTACATCGACAGTGCCGCCGTGCCGCGCTCGAGTGCGCCGCCGTGGATCCAGAGCACGACAGGGGCCGAGTTCGCTTCGGCCGGAGCCCAGACGTTCGCCGTGAGGATGTCGTCGCCGTCGATGCGGACGCTGCCGAGGATATCCGCGGTCGCCCCTGCATAGGGCAGCTGCGGGGCCGTCGGGCCGAACACACCGGCGTCGCGCGGTGCGGACCACGGCTCCGGCGGCTGCGGGGAGGCGAAGCGGTTTTCACCGAAGGGCGGCGCCGCGTAGGGGACGCCGAGATAGCGGTCGATTCCTTCGCTGCGTCGGCCGATCAGCTCGCCGGAGGAGATCCTGGTGCGCACGACGTCGTGATCCATGGCGACATCCTAGGGAGTGTCGGATCCTCGGTCCTCTCCCGGCCCGGCAGGATAGGATTGGCACTCAGGTCGTACGAGTGCCAACGGTGAGGAGGAGCGATGGTCTCAGAACGCGGACTCCAGGTGCTCCGCGCCATCGTCGAGGACTACGTCGAGACGAACGAGCCGGTCGGCAGCAAGTCGATCGTGGAGCGGCACGCATTCGGCGTGTCTGCGGCCACGATTCGCAACGACATGGCTCAGCTCGAGGACGAGGACCTCATCGCGGCTCCGCACACCTCCTCCGGGCGCGTGCCGACCGACAAGGGCTACCGCGTCTTCGTCGACCACCTCGCGCAGGTGCGACCGCTCTCTTCGGCGCAGCGCAACGCGATCACGGCCTTCCTGGCGGATCCCGCCGACCTCGATGACCTCATGGTGCGCACGGTGCGCGTGCTCACGCGTCTCACCGGCCAGGTCGCGCTCGCGCAATACCCGTCTTTCGCCCGCGCTCACGTCACGCACGTCGAGCTCGTGGCTCTCGGTCCGAGCCGGCTGCTGATCGTGCTGGTGACCGATGCCGGCGGTGTATCGCAGCGGATCGTGCCGCTGCCCGTCGAACTCGACGAGCCCGAGCTCGGGGTGCTCCGCGCGATCATCACGGAGCTGCTGACCGGCCGATCCGTACGACGCGGCGCCGAGCGTGTGGAAGCGGCGGCGGAGACCTCATACGGCCCTCGGATCGACGCGGCTCGCGGGGCGCTGCTGCGCGCCGTGGCCGAGGAGCTCACGGAGTTCCGGCAGGAGCGCCTCGTCATGGCCGGGGCGGCGACCCTGGCTCGCCGTGAGCACGACTTCCGCGGCAGCATCCATCCGCTCCTCGAGGCGATCGAGGAGCAGGTGACGCTGCTGCGACTGATGAGTGAGATGCACGTCGACGAGCACGGCCTCGCGGCGAGCATCGGCACGGAGAACGCCGCGTTCGGCCTCGGTGAGGCCTCGATCGTGGCGAGCGATTACCTGACGCATGGCGGCACGGCACGCGTGGGCGTGATGGGGCCGACACGTATGGACTATCCGAGCAACCTCGCGGCGGCGCGGGCCGTGGCCCGCTACCTGTCGCAGCTGCTCGAAGAGGATGAGACCGGCCGTTGATCGGCCGCACGAACACGCATGCCGCCGAAGGCGGCCCGGAAAGGCGATGGTGACGGATCACTACGAGGTTCTCGGCGTCTCGCGCGATGCGAGCGAGGACGAGATCAAGAAGGCGTATCGACGGCTCGCGCGTCAGCTGCACCCCGACGTCAATCCCAGCGAGGATGCGGCGGAGCGGTTCAAGCTCGTCACGCACGCCTATGACGTGCTGAGCGACGCCGACTCGCGGCGCCGCTACGACATGGGCGGCGACCAGAACGGCAACGGCGGCTTCGGAGGGTTCGGCGGGTTCGGCGACATCTTCGAGACCTTCTTCGGCGGCGGAGGGGCGCGCGCGGCCCGGCCGCGTTCGCGTCGGGAGCGCGGACAGGACGCCCTGGTGCGGGTCACGCTCGAGCTCGGCGACGTCGTGTTCGGCGTGCATCGCGACATCGACGTGGACACCGCCGTGCTCTGCGAGACGTGCCAGGGATCCTGCTGCCAGGAGGGCACCTCACCGGTCACCTGCGACATCTGCGGCGGATCCGGACACGTGCAGCAGCAGGTGCGCAGCCTGCTCGGCAACGTCATCACGACCGCGCCGTGCGGCTCCTGCGAAGGCTTCGGCACGACGATCCCGTTCCCGTGCCAGACCTGCAACGGTCAGGGACGGGTGCGCTCGCGCCGTACCGTCGGCCTCGACATCCCCGCCGGCGTCGAGACCGGCCTGCGCCTGCAGCTGCCCGGCTCGGGCGAGGTCGGCCGCGCGGGCGGGCCGAACGGCGACCTGTACGTCGAGGTCACGGTCTCCCCGCACGCCCGATTCAGCCGTGACGGCGACGACCTGCTCGCGACGCTCGAGGTGGCGATGAGCGATGCGATCCTCGGGACCACCACGACGATCGAGTCACTGGACGGACCCGTGGATCTGGAGATCCGCCAGGGTCTGCAGTCGGGGGACGTGCTGACGATCAAGGGGCGCGGTGTCACGCCGCTGCGCGGAACCCAGCGCGGCGACCTGCGTGTCGGCGTGCAGGTGCTGACTCCGACGAAGCTCGACCACAAGGAGCGACAGCTCATCGAGGACTTCGCCAAGCGCACCAAGGCGCCGTCGCCGAAGCTCGCCGAGTTCCACCAGGGGCTGTTCTCCAAGCTGCGCGACCGCTTCCGGGGCTGACCCGCGATGGCCCTGCACTTCGTGACGCCCGACGCGACGGCGGCGACGGCCGGTTCGGTCCTCGCCCTCACCGGCGCCGAGGCCAAGCACGCCGCTGTCGTGCGCCGGGTGCGGATCGGGGAGCCGATCACGCTCGGAGACGGGGCAGGCGTCTGGCTGGAGGGCGAGGTCGCGTCCTCGGCTCCCGGCCTGGTGGAGGTGCGCGTCCTGTCGCGCCGGGAGGACTCGAGGCCGAATCCGCGGATCCTGCTCGTGCAGGCGCTCGCGAAGGGCGATCGCGACGAGCTCGCGGTGCAGGCGGCGTGCGAGCTCGGCGTCGACGAGGTCGTTCCGTGGCAGGCGGCGCGCAGCGTCTCCCGGTGGGAGGGCGCCAAGGCGGTGAAGGGCCGGGAACGCTGGGCCACGATCGTGCGCGAGGCTGCCAAGCAGGCCCACCGATCCTGGATTCCGGAGGTCGCGTCCGTGGAAGCGACCGCCGACCTGGCGCGCCGCGCGACGACGCAGCGTGTGCTGATCCTGGACCCGACCGCGACCGCCGCGCTGTCCGCACTCGTCCCGGACGAGCGCGACATCGTGCTGGTCGTGGGACCGGAGGGCGGGATCGCGCCCGAGGAGATCGAGCGGCTCGTCGCCGCCGGCGCGGAGCGCGTCCTGCTGGGCGACACGGTGCTGCGCACGTCGACCGCGGGCCCCGCCGCGATCGCCGTCCTGAACGTGGCGCGCGGACGCTGGTAGCGGTCGCGGCGCGGCGGCCGAGACCGCCCGCCGTCCGCCCGAGCCAGGAGCCTGGGCGGACGGCGTCGTCATCTCATCCGCAGGTCGCGGCCGGGTAGCCGACCGTCACCGACGTGTCGCCGGCGGTGAACGTGGTCTCTCCGGCCGCGATCGACGTCGCGTGGGTCGGGAACGCGATCGTCGCCGTCGCCGCGGAGCCGGACGCCACCGCGGTCGCGGTCTTGCTGCCGAACGGCGTCGCGATGCCGACATCCGCCGTCTCCGTGCCGTCGTTCTGCACCGTCGCCTTGAACACGATCCGGCTCGCGGCGCAATGCACGTCGACCGATGGCGCGAGTGCGCTCGTCGCCGTGCCCACGGCCAGGACGGGGATCTTCAGGTAGGAGCCGGGCGTCGCGAACGTGAGACGCACCGCTGAGGCGAGCACCGGCGAGAATCCGATGGTCGTGGGAAGGTCATTGGCGTGCGGGGCGACGTGCTGCGCTGTCGTCGCGTGCCAGGTGCCCTGCTCGTCGCGGTACTCCACGCTCACGCCGGTGATGGCGCCCTCTATGTTCGTGAACCCGACCTGATCGACGACCTTCGCGCTCGCGGGCTCCACCGTGAAGGTCGCGGAGCCCTTCGGCGTGCCGCCCGTCCAGGTGGACCATGACGTGCCCGCCTTCCCGTCGCACGCGTTCTGCGGCGGCATGGTCGCCCACTCGGTCTGGAAGAAGCTCGCCGAGACCGTTGCGCCTGGCGCGGAACACAGATCCGTCACGCCGTCCGCGCCCCAGATCTGCACCTCGGAGACGGACTGCCAGGTGTTCGTCGCCGTCTTGAGCTGCAGCCGGATCCCGTTCGTCCGCGGGATGCCGGACAGATCGAGTTGGGCGACGGGCGCCCCGGCCGAGGCATCTTGAGCGAGCGTCACGCTCACATCGGACGATCGCCAGGCTCCCGAGCCGTCCAGGTACTCGGCGGCGACGCTCGACGGCCAGGTCGCCGTGGACCCGTCCTTGTACGTGTGGACGTCGACTTCGGCGATCTTCTCGGCGAGCGGCCACGAGAATGACAGCCAGCCCGACTTCGGATACACGCCGCCGCCCAGCCAGTCGTCCCAGCCCTTTCCCTTCACATTGCCGTCGACCACGGTCGGCGCGAGGTCGCTGCGGCTGGAGGCCGCGACCGCGGCCTGCGGGGCGAGGTTCACGATGCCGGGCGTGGCGACGACGATCGTGCGCGTGAACGTGCGGCCGGAGGTGAAGCCGGCATCCGCCGCGAGCGTCCCGGTGATCGTCTGCGTACCGCGGTCGGAGAACGACGTGGCGCTCCACGTCACCGGGACCTGCGTGGTCGTCCCCGCGGTGGTCACGGGGACCGTCGTAGGCAGCGTCGCGCCGAAGTCCTGTCCGGGCTCCACGGTGGCAGGGAGCCCGGTCTCGCCGACCGACCAGATACCGTCGCCGACTCCGTGCTCGTCCCAGTACGACGCGTCCCAGCCCTGCGCCCAGCGGGATGGATCCTCGGTGGCGGGATTGCGCATCTCGGCGCGCCCGTTCTCTCCGAACGTGATCGGCAATGCGACGTACGTCGAGTCCGCGGCGCCCGCGTCCCAGCGATCGCCGAGATAGACGAAGCGGCCGCCGCCGAGGTCGAGCACGCTCGCGGTCTGCGAGCCGAAGGTCGTGCGGCGCGCGTCGCCGATCGAGAGCAGCCCGTCGCCGCCCTCCGGAATGGCGTTGTAGGCGACGTTCTCGTACGGATCCTTCGGATCCACGCCGCGGATCCAGGTGCCCAGCACGCTGTCGGACGTGTAGTAGGTCTGCGGGTTCGGCCCCCAGCCGGTCGCGCCGGAGGCCACCGTGTAGTACCTGCCGCCGTGCCGGAACAGCGCGGGCGCCTCGAGCATCCCGCACTCCTTCACGATCTGGAAGTCCTGCCCGCGGACCGGCGCCTCCGCCGTCCCGTCGGCGAAGAGGTAGGGGTAGCGGCCGTCGGCGGAGTACTGGCCGGCGGCCGCCATGTCGACATCCGTGGTGTGCGTGACGTTCGTGTAGGAGTCGTCGAGTTTCGCGACGTACAGGGAACGGTTCTCCTCGGAGGAGTACGAGATGTAGGCGGTGCCGTCCGTGTCCTGGAACACGGTCATGTCCCGGGCCTGGCCGGGCACGGCGGCCGAGATGCAGTCCTTGTAGTTCGTGCGGTTCGGCATCCGGTAGACCCCGATCATCGTGAACGGGCCGGTCGGGCCGTCGGCGATCGCGACGCCCGCCATCGAGCGTGCGTACATGCTTCCCCCAGGCGTGGTCTGCCCGTCGGAATGCCACCAGAGCACCCATTTGCGGGTGCTCTTGTTGTAGAGCGCCTTCGGCCTTTCGAACACGGTGGTGCGATCGGCGGCGTCCGCCGTGTCCAGGTGGTAATCGAGCTGGGCGATCCGGTCCGCGCGCGGCGCGCCGGAATCGTCCACGGTGTCGTAGAGCGCGTCGAAGTACGGGGAGGAGAGCTCGGAGGGGCTGGAGACGGCGCGGAGCACGACGCCCTCATCCGTCCAGTTCAGGGTGTCGTAGGACTTGTACGCGTGCACGCCCGGGCTGCCGTAGTAGCCGTTGGTGCGGTCCTCGCCATACCAGTAGTAGACCGTGCGGCCGGATTCCTGGCCGGCCGTGACGTTGTCGCCGGAGACGCCGAGCACCTCGGCGGTGACGATCTGGCCACCGTGAGCCTGAATGTGTGCGCCGTGATCGTCGAACCAGTAGGGCTGGAAGTACCCGGCGGCGCCGGATCCGGGATCCTGGACAGCGGGATACGCCGTGTAGGTGGTCGGATCCCCGGTGGGCACCGCCGCCTGAGCCGGTCCCGTGCTGGCGATGGCCAGCGCGGTCGCGGCACAGGCCACGAGCGCGACTGCTTTCGTCCTCTTCATGCACCACTCCTTCGTGATTGTGTTGACGTCAACAGTGTTAACGTCAACACGCATTGAAGCAGGGCGGACCGAGCATGCGCAAGAGGTGCGGGAGCATGTCGACGGCTCCACGATCCGGATCGCGGTCGCAATGCCCGCCTCGGCACGTAGCCGACGCCCGCCGGCGATGGCCGGTCGATAGACTGATTGCATGAGCGAACCCTCGATCTTCACGCGCATCCTGAACGGGGAGATCCCCGGCGAGATCCTGCTGGAGACCGACGACGTCTTCGCGATCCGCGACATCAACCCGCAGGCGCCGCTGCACGTGCTCGTGATCCCCAAGTCGGAGCGGTTCCGCGACGTCACCGAGCTCGCCGCAGGCGACCCGGGGCTCATGGCGAAGATGGTCGCCGCGGCGAAGGAGATCGCCGACGAGCACGCGAACGGCGAGTACCGCCTGATCTTCAACAACGGCGCGAGTGTCGCGCAGTCCGTCTTCCACGTGCACGCCCACGTGCTCGGTAATCTTGAGGAGAACAAGCTCGTTGGCTTCTGACGACACGGCCGAGGGCGTAGCGCCCTCCCAGTCCGTGACCTCCGCTCGCATCGAGGTGGACGGGGTCGCGATGGTGCAGCTGCTCGGGCCACAGGACCGACTGCTGCGCATGCTCGAGAAGGAGCACCCGGCGGTCGACGTGCTTGTGCGGGGCAACGAGGTCACGCTGACCGGGGAGGCGGCTGCGGTGCGCTCGGCGCAGAAGCTCGTCGATGAGCTCATCGAGCTGACGCGCTCCGGGCACGCACTCGCCCCCAGCGACGTCGCGCAGTCGGCGCGCATGCTGGAGCGCGAGGGCGTGCGCCCGAGCGAGGTCCTCGGCGAGGCGATCCTGTCCACGCGCGGTCGCGTGATCCGGCCGAAGACGCTCGGCCAGAAGGAATACGTCGACGCGATCGATGAGAACACGATCGTGTTCGGCATCGGCCCCGCCGGCACCGGCAAGACCTATCTCGCGATGGCGAAGGCGGTGCAGGCGCTGCAGCGCAAGGAGGTCGAGCGGATCATCCTCACCCGCCCGGCCGTCGAGGCGGGGGAGCGGCTCGGGTTCCTGCCGGGCACCCTCACCGACAAGATCGATCCGTACCTGCGCCCGCTCTACGACGCGCTGAACGAGATGATGGATCCGGAGATCGTGCCGAAGCTCATGGCGAGCGGCACGATCGAGGTCGCCCCACTGGCGTACATGCGTGGCCGGACGCTGAACGACTCGTTCGTCGTGCTGGATGAGGCGCAGAACACCACGCCCGAGCAGATGAAGATGTTCCTCACCCGGCTCGGATTCGGAACTCGCATGGTCGTCACGGGCGACATCACCCAGATCGATCTTCCTCAGGGCGCCTCGGGATTGCGCGTCGTGACCCGGGTGCTGAAGGACATCGACGACATCCACTTCTCCCGGCTCACGAGTGACGACGTCGTGCGCCACTCGCTGGTGGGCCGCATCGTGGATGCGTACACCGAATACGACGAGCAGCGCACCGCGGTCCGCGCCGAGCGCGAGCAGGCGGCGGAGTTCGCCAACCGCGCCGAGCGACGTGCCGGGCAGCAGCGCCCCGGACCCCGAGACCGCATGCCGAAACGAGGCCTGAAATGATCGAGATCAACAACGAATCGGCCATCGCGATCGACGAGACGGTGCTCCTGCGCCTCACCGAGCGCAATCTGGGCCAGCTGAACGTGAGCGCGGATGCGGACGTGGCCATCGTCCTCGTCGACGAGGGCGCCATGGAAGCACTGCACGTGCAGTGGATGGATGAGCCGGGGCCGACCGACGTGCTGAGCTTCCCGATGGACGAGCTGCGTCCCGGCACCATCGACCGGCCGACGCCGCCCGGGCTGCTCGGCGATATCGTGCTGTGCCCCCAGGTCGCGGAGACCCAGGCGGCCGCGGCCAAGCACACGCTCATGGACGAGCTGATCCTGCTCACGACGCACGGTCTGCTGCACCTCCTCGGATTCGACCACGCCGAACCCGAGGACGAGAAGGAGATGTTCGGCCTGCAGCGCGAGCTCATCGCCGGTTTCGCCGACGACGAGCGCTCGCACGGTCGATGACGCCATTCCTGCTGCTCGCCGGCGCGATCCTGCTCGTCGCGTTCGGCGGCCTGATGGCGGCGATCGATGCGGCGCTGTCCGTGACCTCGCGGGCGGATCTGGAGGAGATGGGATCCGAGGGGCGCAATGCGCCGGCCCTCGTCAGGATCGCCGCGGATCCGGAACCCCATGCGAATGCGGTCGCCTTCATGCGTGTGTTCGTGGAGACGGCGGCCGCCGTGCTCGTCACGGTCGCGCTCGTGCTGCTGTTCGATGATCAGATCTGGTGGGCGATGCTCGCCGCCGCGGTCATCATGACCGGCATCACCTTCGTCCTCGTCGGGGCGAGCCCTCGATCCTTCGGCCGCCAGCACGCCGACGCGATGCTGAGGGTGTGCGCTCCCACGATCCGCGCGGTCCGTGTCATCCTCGGACCGGTCGCGCAGGGGCTCGCGGTCTTCGGCAGCCGGGTCACACCGGGGGCGGGGCGGAGCACGTTCGCGACCGAGACACAGCTTCTCAGCATGGTCGACGAGGCGGCCTCGCACGACCTCATCGAGGCGGATGACCGCGAGCTGATCCACTCGGTCTTCGACTTCACCGACCAGTTCGTGCGCGCCGTCATGGTGCCCCGCACCGACATGGTCACCGTCGACGCCACCGCGACCACATCCGAGGCGATGGATCTCTTCCTGAACCGCGGCGTCTCGCGTATTCCGGTGGTCGACGATGAGGCCGATGATGTCGTCGGCGTGCTCTACCTCAAGGATCTGGTGCAGTTCGCCTACCGGGACGACCGCAGCTGGCGGGCCGCCTCGGTGCGACGGCTCGCCCGCCCCGCGGTGTTCGTGCCGGAGTCCATGCGTGCCGAGACGCTTCTGCAGCAGATGAAGCGCGAGGCCGTGCACGTGTGCATCGTCATCGACGAGCACGGCGGGATTGCCGGGCTCGTCACGATGGAGGACCTCATCGAGGAGCTCGTCGGGGAGATCTCCGACGAGTACGACCGGCCCGGCTCCGAGGTCGTCGAGCTCGAGCCGGGGCACTATCGGGTGAGCGGGCGGATGAGCCTCGAGGACGTCGGCGAGCTGTTCGGCGTCGAGCTCGAGGACGACGACGTGGACTCCATCGGCGGCCTGCTGGGCAAGGAGCTCGGCCGCATTCCGACTCCCGGCGCGACGGCCGTCGTGCGCGGGCTTCTCCTCACCGGCGGCGCCTCACGGGGTCGCGGCCGCGGCATCGAACATGTCTTCGTGGAGCGGGCCGAGGAGCCGCTCGCGGGGGATCAGAACAAGGAGAACCACGATGAGCGATGAGCGCGACACCGAGACCCCGACCCCGCACCGCAGCGGGTTCGTGACGTTCGTGGGCCGGCCGAATGTCGGCAAGTCCACACTGACGAATGCGCTGGTCGGCGAAAAGATCGCGATCACCAGCGAGAAGCCGCAGACCACCCGGCGCGCGATCCGCGGCATCGTGAACCGTCCGGATGGACAGCTCGTGATCGTGGACACCCCGGGCATCCACCGCCCGCGAACCCTGCTGGGCGAGCGTCTGAACGACCTCGTCGGGCAGGTGCTCGGTGACGTCGACGTGATCGGCTTCTGCGTGCCGGCGACCGAGAAGGTCGGCCCCGGCGACAAGCGCATCGCGGCATCGCTGGACGGTTACCCACGGGCGAAGAAGGTCGCGATCGTGACCAAGGTCGACATCGCGGAGCGCGACGAGATCACCGAGCGGCTCATGGAGGTCGACTCCCTGCGCGAGGACTGGGCGGCCGTGATCCCGCTCTCCGCGCTCACGCGGGTGCAGCTGGACGTGCTGGCGGACGAGGTGCTCTCGCTCATGCCGGAGGGCCCGTCCCTGTATGAGGACGACATCGTCACGGATGAGTCCACCGAGGACCGCATCGCCGAGATGATCCGCGAGGCGGCCCTCGAGGGCGTCCGCGACGAGCTGCCGCACTCGATCGCGGTCGTGGTCGACGACATCTCGCAGCGCGAGGGCTCGGACCTGACCGATGTGCACGCCTCGATCGTCGTGGAGCGCGACAGCCAGAAGGCGATCATCATCGGACGCAAGGGCGCCCGGCTCCGCGATGTCGGCGCGACCGCCCGCGCGGGCATCGAGGAGCTGCTCGGCACCCGGGTGTTCCTGGGCCTGCACGTGAAGGTCGCCAAGGAATGGCAGCGCGACCCGAAGCAGCTCGGGCGGCTGGGGTTCTGACGTGAGCGTCGCCGCGCAGCAGTGGATCACCCCGGAATGGGGCGGTCCGGAGCGCTGGCTGCTGGCCGACACGACGGCACCGGATCCGCAACAGGGCGAGGTGACGATCCGGGTGCGCGCGGCCGGGATGAACCCCGCGGACCGCAAACACGTCGCCGTCCCGAGGCCGGGCGTCCAGCTGCCGATGCCGATCGGCTACGAGGTCTCCGGCGAGATCCTCGCGATCGGACCGGGGACGCGGATCGGATCGGGTGAGGCGCGGGTCGGCGATGAGGTCGTGGCCTTCCGGGTCCAGGGCGGCTATGCGACCGCGCTCACGATCCCGGCGGAGAAGGCCTTCCGCAAACCCGCACGCCTGTCGCACGCCGAGGCGGCGAACCTGCTGCTCGCCGGCACCACGGCCGCGGAGATGCTCGAGCGCGTGCATGCGGAGGAGGGCGAGACGATCCTGCTCCACGGCGCCTCGGGTGCGGTCGGGGTCATGGTGCTGCAGCTGGCCGCACTGCGCGGCATCCACGTGATCGGCACCACGAGCGAGGCCGGTGCCGAGCGCGTGCGCCGGTTCGGCGGTATCCCATTGGCGTACGGCGAGGGTCTTCTGGACCGGGTCCGCGCCACGGGCGCAGCCGTCGACGCCGCGCTGGATGCGGTCGGCACGGACGAGGCCGTCGACGTCTCCCTCGCTCTCGTCGGGGACCGTTCCCGGATCGTCACGATCGCGGCACCCGGTCGCGCGGCGGAGCACGGCTTCCGCGCCATCGCGGGATCCCAGCCCTCCAGCGCCGCATTCCGCGACGGGATCCGTGGCGAGCTGGTGCGCCTCGCCGACGAAGGACGACTTGTTGTGCCGCTCGCGCGCACCTATCCGCTCGTCGAGGCCGTCGACGCCACGCGTTTTCTCGCCGAGCAGCATCCAGGCGGCAAGCTCGCGTTGATCCCCTGACGAGCAGCGGCGATCCCGAGCACGATCTGCGCAGGCCCGGCGCATCGGGTGCGCACCGGCATCACCACCCGCCGGAGGATCCGCCGCCCCCGCCGCCCCCGGAGAAGCCGCCGCCGAAGGAGCCGCTGGAGCTCGAGGACGAACTCGGCGTGGGGGTCGGGCTGAGCGAGCTGTTCATGCCGCTGAGCGAGCCGGCGAAGCTCGCGCCCGTGTAGCCGTAGTACCAGCCGGGCGTGATGCCGTCGTGCTCGTACTGCACGGCGAGCACCTGACCCCACTCGCGCTCCATCCCGAAGAGCATCGCGTAGGGCAGCAGCCGCTCGTACAGCACGATGACGTCCGCCGTGCCGTCCGCGCGGCGTTCCGCGCCCCGGTAGGACTGCAGCATGCGGATCCGGTCCGCCTCGGCCAGGCGGATGTACTCGCGCACCCCGAGCAGGTATTCGCGCGTCTCGGCGCCCTGCGGCGTGAGTACCGCGCGGCGCGGCATCGACGCGAGGAGCGCGACGACCGCGACCGCCGACGCGACGATCGCGACGACGAACGTCGCGATGGCGGCGGGCCGGCCCACGGCCATGCCGGGAACAGCGAGCGCCACCGCGCCGAGACCCGCGACGAGTCCGACGGCGCTCAGAACCACCGCCAGCGTCGAGCGCCGCCGGGTGAGCAGACCGCGCTCGAACGCGGCGACATGAGCGGATCCGGCCAGCGCCTTGAGTCGGGTGACCAGCGGATCGTTCGGGACCTCGAGGTGCAGCGTCGTGCCGACAGGATCTCCCGGGAACAGCGCATGCATGGCTTCCGCATCGAGCGCGTCCGGGGAGATCGACGGGTCGAGGAGCTCGAGCACGGGCTTGCTCTCGCCGTCGGAGATGCGGATCGCCCTGTGCACGGCGAGGTGCACTATCTCAGCGGAGTTCGCGACGGGCCGGCGACCCTCGATCTCGGCGGCGAGGACGGGGGGAAGCACGTCGGGCACGTCGTACTGGGCGACCACGATGCCGCGGCCGCTGCGCCGCCCCTTCCGGCGGAGCAGCCCGATGCCGAGGACAGGGCCGCCGATCGCGAGCAGCGCGGCGAGGCCCGCGACGGGATACGGTGCGATGTCGGTCATCGGATCCGGCTGGCGTGCCGGGGCCTGGGCGAAGGTTCCCGCCTTCATCGGGAAGGCGACGGTGACACCGGATCCGGCGGGGACGTTCTCCTGCGTCACGGCGAATCCGGTCCCGGAGGCGGGGGAGAGTGTGCAGCGGGTGGTGGAGTCGACGGGCCCGGCATAGCAGGAGGGGTCGCCGATCATGGCGGCATCGACGTCCGGGGCGAAGGAGAGCTCGGCGGAGAAGCGCGCGATCGGCTGTGCGGAGTTCAACGGGAGCAGGTTCCAATACCACTCGTCGATCGCCCGGTCGGTGGGCCGATGCACGACGTCCCGCATCGTGTAGCGGATCACATAGGTGTTGCGTCCGTGCGCGAACGAGTCAGGATCGCCGATCTTCAGCTGACGCTCGCCGTTATCGGTCTCGCTGTCGTCGTACGGCACCGCCTTGCCCGCGCCGTCGGTGATCGAGACCACGTGCAGCCCGAGAGGTGCGCCCTCATACCAGGTGGGCAGGCCGCGGAGGATGCCGTGGTTCTGGTCGAAGTCGGGGAACTCTGCGACGAGTGTCTCGGTCACCGCCAGCATCGCGCGGCCGTCGGCGTCGCGGCTGAGCAGAAACTGCGCGTCCCAGGACGCATAGGAGAAGTCGTTCGTGTCGGCGTGCGCGGCAGGTGCCGCCAGCAGCGCGGCCAGCGCGAGGGCGAGGGCACCGAGCAGAGGGAGCAGCCGGGCGCGCAGTCGAGCCGTCATGCCAGTCAGACTATCCGTCTCACACGTCGTGCCGAGGTCCTCGGCGCGCGGGCACGCTGCATGCGTGCCCGCCACGGCGAGGTTCAGTGCAGCGCGCTCGTCTCGATGATCGTGCGCAGCGCCGCCTCGTCGTTCGCGATCTCGGTGACATGCTGCGGGGCCGCGAGCAGGGCCTGCAGCTCGTCCGAGAGCGGCAGCTCGATGCCGAGCGCCTCAGTGATGGTCTCGCCGAACTTCTCCGGCTTGGCGGTCTCGAGCACGAGCATGGGCACGCCGTCTTCGAGGAAGTCGCGCGCGACCTTCACCCCGTCGGCGGTGTGCGGGTCGATGATCGTTCCGCTCGCCTCGTGCACGTCCCGGATGGTAGCGAGCCTGTCGTCGTGCGTGCTGGTGCCGCTCACGATCCCGAACTCGTCGGCGAAGCGGGGCAGGTCCGCGGTGAAGTCGAAGACGCCCGTGCGGGCGAGGTCGCCCCATGCCCCGACGACGCGCTGCGGGTCGCGGCCCACGAGGTCGTAGATGAAGCGCTCCAGGTTCGACGCCTTGGAGATGTCCATCGACGGGCTGGACGTCGCGAGCGTCTGTGCGGCGCTGCGCGGACGGTAGAGCCCGGTGCGGAAGAACTCGTCCAGCACGTTGTTCTCGTTCGCGGCGAGCACGAGACGGCGGATCGGCAGGCCCATGCCGCGCGCGAAGAAACCGGAGAGGATGTTGCCGAAGTTCCCGGAAGGCACCGCGAACGACACTTCGAAGCCGTCCCGCTCGGCAGAGGCGAGGCCGTCGGTCGCGCGCAGCCACGCCCAGAAGTAGTAGACGACCTGCGCCGTGATGCGGGCGAGGTTGATGGAGTTGACGGCGCCCAGGTGCTGCGCGTTCTTGAAATCGAGGTCTCCGGCGAGGTCCTTGACCAGGTTCTGGCAGTCGTCGAAGACGCCGTCGACGGCGATGTTGTGCACGTTCGCATCCTGCAGCGAGTACATCTGCGCGCGCTGGAACGGGCTCATCCGGCCCTGCGGCGAGAGCATGAAGACGCTGATGCGGTCCTTGCCTCGGAGGGCGTGCTCGGCCGCGGAGCCGGTGTCGCCCGAGGTGGCGCCGACGATGTTCAGCACGCCGCCGGTGCGCTCGAGCGCGTACTCGAGCGCCTGCCCGAGGAACTGCATCGCCATGTCCTTGAACGCCAGCGTCGGCCCTTCGGAGAGTCCGACGAGCGTGATCCCGTCGCCGATCGGCGTCAGCGGCACGGGCTCGGCGAACACCGCGGGGGAGTACGCGGCAGCGCACAGCTCTGCGAGGTCCTCGCGCGGGATGTCGGTCGCGAACAGGCCGAGCACTTCGGTCGCCAGCTCCGCGTAGTCGAGTGCCCGCCAGGACTCGAGGGTCGCTGCATCGACGTCCGGCAGCCGCTCAGGGACGAGCAGTCCGCCGTCGACGGCAAGCCCTTCCAGGAGCGCCTCGCTGTAGGTCTTCGGCGCCCCGCCACCGCGGGTGGAGATGTACTGCACGAGCTGCTCCTCGATTCTCGGGCGTCTCGGATCCGCTCGTATGGGTGCGGATCCGCGTCCATCGATTCTCGCAGGTCCGTCACAGCCCTGACGCCTCGATGTCGCCGTGCTAGCATGGCGGCATGCGCGCAGGCGGTCTGCTCCTTCTTATCTGCCGCGACGAGTCCCGTCTCTGAGGGCCCCACTCGTCGCGGTGTTCGTGTTGGCCCGCTCCCACACTTGAAGCGACGAGAAGAGCAACCCTCATGAAGAACAACCAGCGCCCCACCACGATGCCGGTCCACAAGTACCGGCCGTACCACGAGCAGATCCCCGTCGACCTGCCCGACCGCACCTGGCCCGCTGCGCGCATCACGAAGGCGCCGCGCTGGTGCGCGGTCGACCTGCGCGACGGCAACCAGGCGCTCATCGACCCGATGTCCCCCGAGCGCAAGCGCGTCATGTTCGAGCTGCTGGTCGGCATGGGCTACAAGGAGATCGAGGTCGGCTTCCCGTCCGCGAGCCAGACCGACTTCGACTTCGTGCGCCAGCTCATCGAAGAGGATCTGATCCCCGATGACGTCACGATCCAGGTCCTGACGCAGTGCCGCGAGCACCTCATCGAGCGCACCTACGAGGCGATCGCCGGCGCCAAGCAGGCGATCGTGCACTTCTACAACTCCACCAGCGTGCTGCAGCGCGAGGTGGTGTTCCGCTCCGACCGCGAGGGCGTCAAGCAGATCGCGCTCGAGGGCGCGCGCCTGTGCCGCGAGTTCGAGAAGCGGATCCCCGACACCGAGATCTACTACGAGTACTCACCGGAGAGCTACACCGGTACCGAGCTGGAGTACGCGGTCGAGGTCTGCAACGAGGTGCTGGAGATCCTGCAGCCGAGCCCCGGCCGCAAGGTCATCATCAACCTGCCCGCCACGGTCGAGATGGCGACGCCCAACGTCTACGCCGACTCGATCGAGTGGATGAGCCGCCACCTGAATCACCGCGAGAACGTGATCCTGTCGCTGCACCCGCACAATGACCGCGGCACGGCCATCGCCGCCGCGGAGCTCGGCTACATGGCGGGCGCGGACCGCATCGAGGGATGTCTGTTCGGCAACGGCGAGCGCACCGGCAACGTCGACCTCGTCGCGCTGGGCATCAACCTGTTCACCCAGGGCATCGACCCCGAGATCGACTTCAGCGACATCGACCAGGTCAAGCGCACAGCAGAGTACTGCAACCAGCTGCCTGTGCCCGAGCGCAGCCCCTGGGCGGGCGACCTCGTCTTCACCGCGTTCAGCGGATCGCACCAGGATGCGATCAAGAAGGGCTTCGAGGCCATGGCCGCGAAGGCCGAGGCGCAGGGCGTCACGGTCGACGACATCGAGTGGGGCGTGCCCTACCTGCCGGTCGATCCCAAGGATCTGGGCCGGTCGTACGAGGCGGTCATCCGGGTCAACTCGCAGTCCGGCAAGGGCGGCGTCGCTTACCTGCTGAAGACGGACCACGCGCTCGACCTGCCCCGCAAGCTGCAGATCGAGTTCTCCGGCGTCGTGCAGGGCAAGACCGATGCCGAGGGCGGCGAGGTCACCAGCGAGCAGATCTGGGAGATCTTCACCGACGAGTACCTGCCCGCGGCGGCCGACGACGCCAAGTGGGGCCGGTTCGAGCTGCTCGGCACCCGTACGAACAGCGACATGTCCGGCGAGGTCACCCTCGACGTCGTGCTGCGCGACGACGAGGAGCGCGTCGAAGCCGAAGGCCGGGGCAACGGTCCGGTCGCGGCGTTCCTCGAGGTGCTGCGCGAGCGCGGCTTCGACATCGCCCTGTACGACTACGTCGAGCACACCCTCTCGACCGGTGGCGACGCGCAGGCGGCCGCCTACGTCGAGCTGCAGGTCGGCGACCAGCGCCTGTGGGGCGTCGGCATCGACGGCGACATCTCCACGGCGTCACTCAAGGCGATCGTGTCCTGCGTGAACCGCTCCATCCGCGCGCGAGCGGCCGCCGAGGCGGACCTCGTCAGCGCCTGAGCTGTCCCCAGCTTCTCCGCACCGTCACCCTGTGTGCGGAGGATCCGTCCGCGGCGCAACCGTCCGCGTGACTGCGTCCGCGCCCCGAGTCCGGCAGAACCTGCCGAGCCCGGGGCGCGGACGTGTCTAGGGACGGATGATCGGGATCATCCCGGTTTCGGCGGCGACGCGCCGGCGGTACAGGGCGCGCTGCTCGGGCAGCGACAGGTCGAAGACCACGGCGAGCACGCGGATGATCGCCGTGAGGACGATCCCGATGATCGCGGCGGGCACGATCCCCATGCCGAGCCCGTGCGCGACCACGATGAAGGCGCAGCCTGCGCCGGCCGCGACCGCGTAGAGCGAGCCGACGTGCATGATCGAGACCGGCAGCCCCATGAGCATGTCGCGGAGCACGCCGCCGCCGGCGGCGGCGCAGACCCCGATGAACACAGCGGGGACCTCCGGCAGGCCGAACGCGATGGCCTTCGAGGTGCCGAACGCGCCGAACATGCCGATCACGACGGCGTCCAGGCCCACGACGACGGCGTTCAGGCGTTGGAACAGCCCCGCCAGCAGCATGCCGAAGAGCGCGGCGCCGCCGGCCGTCAGCAGATACCAGTTGCTGTGCAGCGATGCGGGCGGCTGGCCCAGCAGGATGTCGCGGATGAGACCGCCGCCCATGCCGATCATGATCCCGATGATGGCCACGCCCAGCAGATCCAGGCGGCGTTCGCCCCGGAAGCCGCTCGCGAACATGGCGCCCTGCACGCCGCCCAGGCCCACGCCCAGCAGATCGGCCCACAGCGGGATGGTGAAGGTCGGTTCGGTCACAGCTCTATTGTCCCCGGGAGTGGGATGATCGAGGAATGCCCACCTACCGAGACGAAGCGGTGATCCTGCGCACCCACAAGCTCGGTGAGGCGGACCGGATCGTCACGATGCTCTCGCGTGCGCACGGCAAGGTCAGGGCCGTGGCGAAGGGCGTGCGCCGCACCTCGTCGAAGTTCGGCTCGCGTCTCGAGCCGTTCATGGTCGCGGACGTGCAGTTGTACCAGGGGCGATCGCTCGACATCGTGCAGCAGGCGGAGTCGCTCGGATCCTACGGCGCCGACATCGCCCTGCACTACGACCGTTACACGGCGGCGAACGCCATGGTCGAGACGGCCGATCGGCTGAACGACGCCGAAGCGACGCCCGAACAGTATCTGCTGCTCGTGGGCGGCTTGCGCGCCCTGGCGCGCGGTGAGCATGCCGCTCGCAGCATCCTCGACTCGTATCTGCTGCGCGTCATGGCGCTGTCGGGCTGGGCGCCGTCGTTCGACGACTGCGCGCGCTGCGCGAAGCCCGGATCGCACACGGTGTTCGTCGCCCAGATGGGCGGCATCGTCTGCGATGAGTGCGCGCCCGTGGGCAGCCCGCGCATCCCCGCCACGGCGCTCGATGTGCTGCGCGCCCTGATCGCAGGGGACTGGGAGCGGGTCGATTCCGCCTCCGTCCGTGACACCGCCGCCGCATCCGGCCTCATCGCCGCATACGCCCAGTGGCATCTCGAGCGGGGGATCCGCTCGCTCTCGCTCTTGGAGGGAACCCGTTGAGCCCCAAGCCGTACACGCACAAGGACGCCGTCCCGTACCGTCCCCTGGATTGGACCGGAGTGCACCCGCCCGCGTTCCCGGCCGTGCCGAACCATGTCGCGATCGTCATGGACGGCAATGGCCGCTGGGCGAACCGGCGCGGGCTCAACCGCATCGAGGGGCACAAGGCGGGGGAGGAGGTGCTGCTCGACGTCGTCGCCGGTGCCATCCAGGCCGGTGTCAAGCACCTCAGCGTCTACGCGTTCTCGACGGAGAACTGGGCCCGGTCTCCGGAGGAGGTGCGCTTCCTGATGGGCTACAACCGTGATGTGCTGCACCGTCGCCGCGACCAGCTCAACGAGTGGGGCGTGCGGATCCGCTGGGCGGGTCGCAGGCCGCGGCTGTGGGGCTCCGTCATCAAGGAGTTGGAGTACGCGTCGGAGCTGACGCGCGGCAATGACACTCTCACGCTCACGATGTGCATCAACTACGGCGGCCGCGTGGAGCTCGTGGACGCGATGCGTGCGATCGCCGAGGACGTGAAGGCCGGCAGGATGCGCCCGAGCGCGATCACCGAGAAGGCGATCCGCCGGCACTTGTACATCCCGGACATGCCCGACGTGGACCTGTTCCTGCGCAGTTCGGGAGAGCAGCGCACCTCGAACTTCCTGCTCTGGCAGTCGGCCTACGCGGAGATGGTGTTCCTGGACACGCTGTGGCCGGACTTCTCCCGCGAGGAGCTGTGGCGCGCGATCGGGATCTACCTCTCCCGCGACCGGCGCTTCGGCGGGGCGGTGGATACGCCTGACGCGCTCGACGAAGTCTGAGCCGGCCGTCGGATCGCTGGGTGCCGGGGCGCGTCAGGCGGCGGGGCGGAACCGCCTCGGAGGGGGATCCACGTCGCCCCAGGCGTAGCGGACGGGGAGCCGCGGTCGGAGCGTGGTGCGTTCACCGCCGCGGTCGTGCAGCACGAAGTCGTCCGTCCCGATACGGGTGATCCGCCATCCGCCGTGGTGCAACTGCATGTGGTGGAAGCGGCAGAGCAGGATCCCGCGGTCGATGTCGGTGCGTCCGTCATCGCGTGCCCACTCGTCGATGTGATGCGCCTCGCAGTATGACGCGGGCCGATCGCAGCCGGTCCATCGGCATCCGCCGTCGCGGATCGCGAGGCCGATGCGCTGCCGGGGCGTGAACAGCCGCGATTCGCGACCGACGTCGAGGGGATTCCCGCACCCGTCTACGGTCACGGGAACGGTGCCGGCCTCGCAGATCCGCCGTTCTGCAACGGCCACCGGCAGCGCCGTCAGTCCGTCCTCGCTGATCGCGATCGGGGCAGAATCGCCGTGCCGGTCGACGGTCTGCACCAGTCGCAGCCCCGCCTGGCGCGTGCCGAAGACGGCTTCCGGTTCGGCGAGCGCGCCGGCGCGGATCAGATCCAGCAGCAGGTCGTAGGAGAGTTGCTCGTTCGTGCGGGGGGTCGGCGGTGAGGTCCGCCGCTCGTGCGTTCTCGTCGGCGTCGACGAACCGCGGGCCGCCCCGGCGCGGCCGCAGTGCGGACGCGAAGACCGCATCGACGAAAGCTCCGCCCTCGTCGTCGAAGACCGCCGAGGCGTGCCGCACGCCCTCATGGTCGAACCAGGTCCGGAACGAGCGGCGCTCGTATCGGGCGTCGAATCGCGCCTGGGTGCCCTCCGGGTCCAGCAGGTCTCGGATCGCGCGCGCCGACGCCCCCAGCTCTTCCACGGTGCGGTGCGGCGCCTCCTCGATGAGCTGCGCGGTGGCCTGCGCCCAGGCGGCCGCGGCGTCCTCCGGCGGATCGCCGAGTCCGCGGCGGATCGCGTCGAACTGGGCGGAGGTCAGCATTCCCGATCGCAGCCCGGTTCGGAGCGGCTCCCGCCAATCGCCCGAGGACGGTTCTGACGACGGCGGTTCCGACGACGGCGGTTCCGACGACGGTGTGGCATCGCCGGTCTCCGCCGGGCTGTCGTCGCGCACCTCGTCTTCGAGGAGCGCCTCTCCGACGCGCACCTGGCGTGCCGCCTCGCTCTTGGTCGTGCCGGCGAGCTGCTGGATCAACGACGCCGCGGAGCGGTGCCCTCGCGACTGCGTCAGCCCTGCGTGCCCCGCCGATCGGCTGGACCTGCGTGCGATCTGCCCGGCGCAGAGCAGCTGGATCTGCTCCGTGAGACGGCCGATCTCGACCGCCTCCTGACATGCCGCGATCGTCTCCGCATCACCGAGGCCCGCGATGACCTCCTGAACGCCGGACGCGCTCGCGTCCGCACGGATCCGCCCCGCAAGGGTCGGGATCAGTGCCGCGATCGCTTCCAACGCCGTCATACCCCGATTCTCCTCGGGGCCACCGACGTTCGAATCCCCTGATCAGCGATATGTTCCGATCTGTGGAGAATTGCGCCGAACGGCCGATTGTGGAGGACGATCCGCGAATCCTGCCGGTGCGGACACGACGCATCGATCGCGTGCGTCCGGTAGACTGATTCCGCGAAGGGGAGTATTCCGACTTCACGCGATCGTCATCACGAGGCCCGCCGTCGGGCCTCCGGGCGCGTGACCGCCATCGGCGGGGAAGAGACTTTCGGCCGTTGACCGACCCCCTCGAAAGGCCCTTGTGGACGTTCCTGTCTGGTTCGAAATCGTCTCGCTCGCCGTCCTGCTGCTGATCCTGATCGGCGATCTGCTGATCGTGCGCTGGCGCCCGCACATCCCCTCCACCAAGGAGTCCACGCTCTGGGTGGTGTTCTACGTCGCGTTGGCGCTCGGCTTCGCGGGGCTCCTGCTCGCGATCGCGGGAGGCCAGCACGCGGGGGAGTTCCTCACCGGCTGGGCGCTGGAGTACAGCCTCTCGATCGACAATCTCTTCGTGTTCGTGCTGATCATGGCCCAGTTCTCGGTGCCGCGGAAGCTGCAGCAAGAGGTGCTGATGGTGGGGATCATCATCGCGCTCGTGCTGCGCGGCGTCTTCATCCTGCTCGGCGTCACGATCATCGAGAACTTCGCGCCCGTCTTCTACCTCTTCGGCGCCTTCCTCATCTGGACCGCGATCCGTCAGGCGATGCCGGAGAAGACGCAGGAGGACGAGACCGCCGCGAAGGAGAGCTTCGCCGTCCGCCTGGTGCGTCGCATCGTCCCCGTCAGCGACGAGTTCGACGGTCCGAAGCTGCGCACGATGGTCGACGGCAAGCGCGTCTGGACCCCGATGATCATCGTCTTCGTCACCATCGGCGTGACGGATCTGATGTTCGCGATCGACTCGATCCCGGCGATCTTCAGCATCACGCAGAACAGTTTCCTCGTGTTCACGGCGAACATCTTCGCGCTGATGGGGCTGCGCCAGCTCTACTTCCTGCTCGGCGACCTGCTCGACCGGCTGCGCTACCTGCACTACGGCATCGCGGTGATCCTCGCGTTCATCGGCGTCAAGCTCGTGCTGCACGCCATGCACGAGAACAGCGTGCCGTTCATCAACGGCGGCAAGCCCATCGAGTGGGCGCCGGACGTGCCGATCTGGCTGTCGCTCACCGTGATCGTCGTCGCGATGCTCGGTGCCACCGGGGCGAGCCTGATCGCGTCCGGGCGGGAGAAGCGCCAGGAGCGGGCGCTGGCGGAGTGACGAGCGCGCTCCCGGTGTGCGAGCGGCCTCGTCCCCACGGAGATCACCGCTGAGCGGGGGCGGGTGGAGCCGGGGCTCCGAAGCGCGCTGTCGCGAGCACCGCGCCTGAGGCGGCGACCACGACGGCTGCTGCGGTGAACAGGGCGGAAACGCCGGCGAGATCGGCGACCAGCCCGACGCCGGCATAGGCGAGCGGACTCAGCCCCAGCGTGAGCAGGGTCAGCACCGCCGTCACCCGTCCGAGCAGGGCGGGTGGCGTGGCGCGCTGCACCTGCCCCTGGCATAGCACCATGGTCACGCCGCTGGTGACGCCGAGCGCCGCACCCACGAGGAGGGCGGCCCCCGGATCGGCGCATGCGCCGAACGCGACCAGCAGGAGGGCGGTCGCCCCCACCGAGGCGAGCATCACGGCGCGGCCGCCGGTGCGCGTCGTCATCGACAGGAGCACGCTCGTCGCCAGCCCGCCGAGGCTGAACACGGCGAGCACGCCGCCCGCGATGCCCACGGGCCAGCCGCGTGCCTGCACCAGCAGCACGGTCGCGGCGGCGATCGGCCCGGAGAAGGGCAGCTCGGACAGCGCGGTGCCGAACACCAGCGTCATGAGCCGCAACCGCTTCACCTCCTGCCAGCCTGATCCAGACTCCGCCGCCGCGATCTTCGCGCCTCGGGTGCCCGCGGGAAGGGGGCGGATCGTTCGCAACAGCAGGACGGATGCGACGAACAGCAGCGCGACGGCTCCGAATGCGATCGCGCTGCCGGCGACGAGTAGCAGGGCGCCCAGGACGGGCCCCGCGGCGTTCGCGACCCGCAGCCCCGTGATCCGCCATGCCTGGAGCCGCGTCAGGTCTTCGGGTGGTACGAGCCTGGCGGGCATGGCACCGACTGCGGGGAGGAAGCAGGCGTCCACGATCCCGAAGATCACGGCGACGATCGTCAGCCACCAGGGGAGGAGGCCGAGCGCAGCCGTGAGGAGCACCGCGACGGCCAATGTCGTCGCACGTGCGGAGTCGGTCCAGATCGCGATGCGACGCGGGTCCAGGCGGTCGGCCAGCATGCCGCCGGCCAGGAGCAGCAGCAGTCGCGGCAGGGATCCCGCGGCGAGGATGATGCCGGACCAGCGCGCGCCGCCCGCCTCTGCAGCCGCCCAGGTGAGGATCAGATAGTAGGTGACGTCGCCGAGCACGGCGAGGGTGTAGGCCGAGACCCACCGCGCCGCATCCCGTCGTTCCCCGAGGCCGATCACGGCCGCTCGTAGATCTGCAGGCGCACCTCCGTGGAGCTCCCTGCCGCATCCTCGCGAGCGTCGTGCCGGTAGCGCTCGATGACCGCCACGAGCTCATCACGCAGCCCCCGGCGCCCTTCGCCGTCGAGCGGGACGCGCAGGTCGATGAAAGCCGCTTCGGACAGCCAGGCGCGGTCGGCGCCGGGAACCGCGCTCGCGACCCGCCGCAGCTCCTCGGCCGCAGCCAGCACGACCGAGTGCACGTATCGACGGGCTGCCGCGTCATCATCGTGCACAGCAGGATCGAACTGGGAGATGTCGTCGACGGCGCGCCACCACCGCTCCCGTCGGGTGCCGAGCGACGGATCCTCTCGGATGAGATGGCCCGCCTCGAGCCGGCGCAGGTGATAGCTCGCGGCGCCGGAGTCCAGATCGAATTCACGTCCGAGCGCCCGCGAAGTCGCTGGTCCGCCTTCCCTGAGCCGGCGCAGGAACGCCAGGCGCATGGGATGCGAGAGCACGCGCAGCTGGGCGGCGGTGAGTTCTTCGGCGACCATGCGACCCACCGTAGGGGTGCGAAGAGTTCTTCGCAACACTGCATTCCGCGCTCAGGCATGCTCAGGGTGGGTGGGAAACACCCACCCTGACCGGGGGTAAACTCGTGGCCATGCAGGCGGTGCAGCTTCTCCTTAGCAGCCGCGGCGAGACCTCGATCTAGGCCTCTCTCGCCGCGGAGTCTCGCGTGGGCCGCACCTTGACCCTCTGGAGAAGCAACGCATGAATGACGCAGCCCCCCGCCCCCGGACGCTGGCCGAGAAGGTCTGGGACGACCATCTCGTGGTGAAGGGCTCCGACGGCGAGCCCGACCTCATCTACATCGACCTGCACCTCGTGCACGAGGTGACCAGCCCGCAGGCCTTCGACGGGCTGCGGGCCGAAGGGCGCCCGCTGCGCCGCCTCGACCTGACGATCGCCACCGAGGACCACAACACCCCGACCCTCGCGATCGACAAGCCCATCGCCGACCTCACCAGCCGCACGCAGATCGAGACGCTGCGTCGCAACGCCGAGGAGTTCGGCGTGCGCCTGCACTCCCTGGGCGACGCGGAGCAGGGCATCGTGCACGTGGTCGGACCGCAGCTGGGGCTCACCATGCCTGGCATCACCGTGGTCTGCGGCGACTCGCATACCTCCACGCACGGAGCTTTCGGCGCCATGGCGTTCGGCATCGGCACGAGCGAGGTCGAGCACGTCATGGCCACCCAGACGCTGCCGCTCAAGCCGTTCAAGACCATGGCGATCACCGTCGAGGGATCCCTGCGCCCCGGTGTCACGGCGAAGGACATCATCCTCGCCGTGATCGCGAAGATCGGCACGGGCGGCGGGCAGGGCTACGTGCTCGAATTCCGCGGCAGTGCCATCCGCGCCCTCTCCATGGAGGGGCGCATGACGATCTGCAACATGTCGATCGAGGCCGGCGCCCGCGCGGGCATGGTCGCCCCGGACGAGACCACCTTCGCGTATGTGCAGGGCAAGCCGCACGCGCCGCAGGGGCAGGACTGGGATGACGCCGTCGCGTATTGGCGCACGCTCCCGACCGATGAGGGGGCGACGTTCGACGCCGAGGTGTTCATCGACGCCGACGAGCTGGAGCCGTTCGTGACCTGGGGCACCAACCCGGGCCAGGGCAGCTCGCTGTCCTCCGCGGTTCCGGACCCCGCGCAGATCGCCGACGCCAACGAGCGCAGCGCGGCCGAGCGGGCTCTCGAGTACATGGATCTGACGCCGGGCACGCCTCTGAAGGACGTGAAGGTCGACGCCGTGTTCATGGGGTCCTGCACGAACAGCCGGATCGAGGATCTGCGCGCCTTCGCGTCGGTCATCAAGGGCAAGAAGAAGGCCGAGGGCGTGCGCGTCATGGTCGTGCCCGGATCCGCCCGTGTTCGTCTGGAGGCCGAGGCGGAGGGGCTCGACAAGGTCTTCACCGAGTTCGGCGCCGAATGGCGGTTCGCGGGCTGCTCGATGTGCCTGGGCATGAATCCCGACCAGCTCGCGCCCGGTGAGCGCTGCGCGTCGACGAGCAACCGCAACTTCGAGGGCCGCCAGGGCAAGGGCGGGCGCACGCACCTCGTCTCGCCCCTTGTCGCGGCGGCGACCGCCGTGCGCGGCACCCTGTCCAGCCCGAGTGACCTGAACGAGACGGCGGAGGCCTGAGCATGGAGAAGTTCACCACCCACACCGGTGTCGCAGCGCCCCTGAAGCGGTCCAACGTCGACACCGATCAGATCATCCCGGCGGTCTTCCTCAAGCGGGTCACCAAGACCGGCTTCGAGGACGCGCTCTTCCACGCCTGGCGTCAGGACCCCGGGTTCGTGCTCAACCAGGAGCCGTTCCGGAACGCGTCCGTGCTCGTCGCAGGCCCCGACTTCGGCACCGGATCCAGCCGCGAGCACGCCGTCTGGGCGCTGCGCGACTACGGCTTCAAGGTCGTGCTGAGCCCCCGCTTCGCAGACATCTTCCGCGGCAACTCGGGCAAGCAGGGCCTGCTCGCCGCGACCGTCGACGAGGCCGACATCGAGCGGATCTGGGCGCTGATCGATGAGGATCCCGGGAGGGAGATCACGGTCGATCTGGAGGCGCGCACCGCCACGATCGGCGACTTCCAGACCTCCATCGGGATCGACGATTACACTAGATGGCGGCTCCTCGAAGGGCTCGATGACATCGGGCTCACGCTGCGCAACGAAGACAAGATCGCGCAGTTCGAGGCCCGTCGCGAGTCGTGGCGGCCACGTACGCTTCCTGTTCTCTGAATCGGACGCGGCCGTGAGCCTAGGGCATCCGCCCGGCGGCTCCGGCCGCGCTCGTTCCACAAGAAGAGGCCCTGAATGACGACACCGCTGCACGAGACCACGCTCGCTTCGAAGCCTTCGGGCGATGTCCTGGCAATCCGCGGCGGACGTCCACTGCACGGCAGGGTGGACGTGAAGGGCGCGAAGAACCTCGCGACCAAGGCGATGGTGGCCACCCTCCTCGGCGAGACCGCGAGCACGCTGCGAGACGTCCCTGACCTCTCCGACGTCGCCGTGGTGCGCTCGCTGCTCGAGGTGCACGGCGTGCGCGTCACCGAGGGCGACGAGCCCGGCGCGCTGATCTTCGACCCGAGCGATGTCGAGTCGGCCCACTTCGAGGAGATCGACGCCCACGCGGGCGCCTCACGGATCCCGATCCTGTTCTGCGGCCCGCTGCTGCACCGTCTGGGTCAGGCGTTCATCCCCGACCTCGGCGGCTGCCGCATCGGCGACCGCCCCATCGACTTCCACCTCGACGCGCTGCGTAAGTTCGGCGCGACCGTCGAGAAGCTGCCCAGCGGCATCCGTCTGTCCACGGGCGGCAGCCGCCTGCACGGCGCCAACATCCATCTGCCGTACCCGAGCGTCGGCGCGACCGAGCAGGTCCTCCTGACCGCGGTGCGCGCGGAGGGCACGACCGAGCTCCGCAACGCGGCCATCGAACCGGAGATCATGGATCTCATCGCGGTGCTGCAGAAAATGGGCGCGATCATCTCCTACGAGCCCAACCGGGTGATCCTCATCGAGGGCGTGGAGAAGCTGCGCGGCTACGACCACCGCTCGATCTTCGACCGCAACGAGGCTGCGTCCTGGGCGTCGGCGGCGCTCGCGACCGACGGCGAGATCTTCGTCGGCGGCGCCAAGCAGCAGGAGATGCTGACGTTCCTCAACGTCTTCCGCAAGGCCGGCGGCTGGTTCGACGTGCGCGAGGACGGGATCCTGTTCCGCCGCGACGGGGAGCTGAAGCCGGTGATCGTCGAGACCGACGTGCACCCGGGCTTCATGACGGACTGGCAGCAGCCTCTCGTCGTCGCGCTCACGCAGGCGCAGGGTCGTTCGGTGGTGCACGAGACGGTGTACGAGAACCGGATGGGCTTCACCGGCGCACTGATCAAGATGGGCGCCGACATCGTCGTGCACCCGCACGGCCTGCAGGACGGTCCGCGTCGGGTCGCGCGCCGCGACCTCGAGCAGGCGGCGGTCATCACGGGCCCGACCCCGCTGCACGGCGCCGACATCGTGGTGCCGGACCTGCGCGGTGGCTACAGCCACGTCATCGCCGCGCTCACCGCGACCGGCGAGTCGAGGGTCTCCGGCGTCGACATCCTGAGCCGTGGTTACGAGAAGTTCCTCGACAAGCTCACCGCGCTGGGCGCCGACTTCGACGTGATCGGCTGACATGCGCGCGACCGCCGAGAAGACACGCCCGAGCCTGTTCTGGTTCCTCGGCGTCTTCGTGGTGCCGTTCGTCTCTTTCCTGGCGAAGATCCGGATCCGCGGCGCGGAGAGGTTGCCCCGCGAGGGCGCCTTCGTGCTGGCGCCGAACCACTACTCGGAGTTCGACCCGCTGATCGTCGCGGTCGCCGTGTGGCGGCTCGGCCGCGCGCCCCGTTTCATGGCGAAGGAGAGCCTGTTCCGCGTGCCGGTTCTGGGCTGGGCGCTGCGCGGCACGGGGATGATCCCCGTGGCCCGGGCCTCGTCCGCCGCGGCTGCGAAGCAGACGCTGGTGCAGTCCGAGGAGCTCGTGAAGCACGGACGCGGAGTCATCGTCTACCCGGAGGGCACGCTCACCAGGGATCCGGAGCTGTGGCCGATGCGCGGCAAGACCGGTGCTGTCCGCCTCGCCCTCGCCGGCGAGATCCCGCTGATCCCGATGGCGCAGTGGGGCACGCAGAACATCATGGCCCGCTACCAGAAAGGCCTCAGCTTCTGGCCGCCGCGCAAGAAGGTCGACGTGCTCATCGGGGATCCGGTCGACGTCTCCGACCTGTACGGTCGAGGGGGCGAGCGTGCCGCGCTCGTGGAGGCGAACGACAGGCTCATGGCCGCCGTCACGGCGCTCCTGGAGGAGCTCCGCGGCGAGAAGGCTCCCGCCGAGCGCTGGAATCCGACCGAGCACGGCCAGAAGGAGACGGGGCGTCTTGACTCCTAGGAACTCGGCCCCGCGCACCGCCTCGATCCCGCTCGGGCCGCGCGTCACGGTGATCGGTGCCGGGAGCTGGGGGACCACCTTCGGAAAGATCCTGGCCGATGGCGGCGCGCAGGTGACCATGTGGGCGCGCCGGCAGGAGCTGGCTCACGAGATCGCCGAGGCGAAGCGCAACTCGCAATACCTCTCCGGCATCAACCTGCCGCGGTCGATGACGGCCACGCATCACCTGGCCGAGGCGATCCAGGGCGCTGAGCAGGTGTACCTCTCGGTGCCGAGCCAGACGCTGCGGGAGAACCTCAAGGCACTGCGCCCGCTGCTGCAGAACTCCGACGTCCCCGTGGTCAGCCTCATGAAGGGCGTCGAGAAGCGCACCGGACTGCGGATGAGCCAGGTCATCGAGCAGGAGCTGCGCTGCGACCCGGATCGCATCGCCGTGGCGAGCGGTCCGAACCTGGCCCTGGAGATCGCCCGCGAGCAGCCGACCGCCGCCGTCATCGCCTCCAACAGCCAGGAGACGGCCGACATCGTGGCGCGGACGGCGCGCAACCACTATTTCCGCAGCTTCGTGAACACCGACGTGATCGGCACGGAGTTCGGCGGCGTGCTGAAGAACCTGATCGCGGTCGCCATCGGCATCGTCGACGGCGTCGGCTACGGCGAGAACACCAAAGCGTCGATCATCACGCGGGGTCTGGTCGAGATGACCGACTTCGCGGTGGCGAACGGCGCACAGCCGGGGACCCTGCAGGGTCTGGCCGGCCTCGGCGATCTGATCGCGACGTGCCAGTCGCCACTCAGCCGCAACAACACCGCCGGGCGCCTGCTCGGTCAGGGATACAGCTTCCAAGACGTGGTCAAGCAGATGCAGCAGACAGCCGAGGGACTCGCGTCCGTCGCGCCGATCCTGCAGCTGGCCCGCGCCGCCGGCGTGGAGATGCCGATCGTCCAACAGGTGAAGATGGTGCTGGACGGCACCATGGATCCGCGCGACATCGCCCCCCATCTGACCACCGACGACGACACCCCGCAGGGGGAAGGGACGGGCAATGGACAAGCAGACGGTGGTGGTGCTCTTCGGAGGGCGCTCCAGCGAGCATTCGATCAGCTCCGCCACGGCGGGAGGGGTGCTGCGCGCCCTTGACCGGGAACGCTACGACGTCATCCCCGTCGGGATCACCCGGGAAGGAGCGTTCGTCCTGGAGGACGACGAGCCGGACAAGTTCCCGCTCGACGCCGCGCATCTGCCCGAGGTCGTGGACAACGGCACTCGGATCCAGTGGCCGGAGCCCGGCGGGATCCGCACGCTGCGCGTGACGCGCGCCGACGGCACGATCGAGGACCTCGGTGCGATCGATGTGGTGCTGCCCCTGCTGCACGGTCCGCACGGCGAGGACGGCACGCTGCAGGGCTACTTCGACACTCTCGAGGTGCCGTACGCCGGCGGCGGGGTGCTGGATTCGGCGCTGTGCATGGACAAGCACTTCATGAAGGTCGCGCTGCAGGCCGCCGGTATCGCGGTGGCGCCCTGGATCACCGTGCGGGCGCGGCAGTGGGCACAGGATCCTGAGGGCGTGCGCGCTGCCGCGGCCGGGCTCGGATCGCCGCTGTTCGTGAAGCCGGCCCGTGCCGGATCGAGCGTCGGCGTCTCGAAGGTGACGGATCCCGCGGAGTTCGACGAGGCCATGCGGATCGCTCTGGCCGAGGACGACAAGGTGCTCGTGGAGACCGGTGTGGTCGGCCGCGAGATCGAGGTGGCGATCCTCGAAGGCGCCGAAGGGCCGCGCGCTTCGGTGCCGGGCGAGATCGTGCTGACCTCCCGGGGCTTCTACGACTTCGAGGGCAAGTACCTCGGCGGAGACGGTGTGGACGTGGTCTGTCCGGCAGAGCTGGACGAGGCCGAGATCGCAGCGATCCAGGGCGCCGGCATCAGGGCGTTCGAGGCGGTCGACGGACGCGGTCTCGCGCGCGTCGACATGTTCCTCACGGCCGAGGGCACCCTTGTCGTGAACGAGCTGAACACGATGCCCGGTTTCACGCCGATCTCGATGTTCCCGAAGTGCTGGATCGCCTCGGGGCTCAGTTACCGCGATCTCATCACCGAGCTGATCGAGGCGGGTCTGCGGCGCTGAGCCGCCCTCTTGCGCGCTCCTCGGCGCGGGGGCATCCTGGCGTTCTGCGACACCCGTGCCGAGGGGAGGATGCGGTGGACATCATCGCGCTGACCTCCTTCCTCGCGGTGGTCCGTCATCGCCATTTCGGGCGCGCGGCGGCGGAACTCGGGGTGTCGATCTCGGCCGTGACCAAACGGGTGCAACGGCTGGAGGCGGAACTCGGGGTCCCGCTCATCGAGCGGGACTCCGGGGGCGTGTTCGGGCTCACCGCGGCAGGGCGCCGGTTCCTCCAGTTCGCGCCGCGGGTGCTGGAGGCTGCTCAGGCCGCGCAGCTCGCGGCCGTCGCGGAGCCGGCAGAGCGATTGCGCGTGGCGTTTCCCGCCGGCGTGGATGCGGTGGCCCCGCTGATGCCGGCTGCACTCGCGACGCTCGAACTCGCCCTTTCGCACGCCTATCCCGGCGTCGGCGTCGTGCTCGTGCCGACGGCATTCGAGCGGCTGGATCCTGACCTGGCCGACGGCACCGTCGACGCCGCGCTCACGTTCGGCGTCTCGGAGTCCGATGAGGTGACCTCGACACGGCTCGGGGAACTGCGGCGCGTCGGCCTGATCCCGACCGGACACCCCTACACCCATCGACGCAGCGTGCCGGTGGCGGAGTTCGCCCGGCAGCCGCTGCTGTACTCTCCGGAGCTGCCGGCGAGCTACATGGATCCGTTCGTCCTCGCGGACGTCCGACCGCTCGCCGAAGCGGAGCTGGTCCGGCTGCCGGCATCGCGGACGTCGGACGTCGCCGGGCAGCTGCTCGTGGGGCCCGGGATCACCGTGGTTCCGGCAGCCCTGGTCGCGGCGCTGCCGCCTGCGTTGAAATGGGTCGAGCTCGACGGTGTTCCGGCGCGCTGGTACTACATGCATCATCGGTCTGCGGACGTCAGACCCGAGCTCCTGGCCATGATCGCGCTGTTCGCAGACTTCACCGAGGCGATCACCCGCGCCGCGCCGTCCGCGCGACACTGAGCGCCGCCGGGCGTTCGTCTGCTGTTTCCGCAGAGGAAATGATCCCGCGGGCCATCCGCTTCGCTGGTAGACCGTCAACATGATCCCGCCGCAAAGCGCGGCGCGGCATCGTGCGGCGCGAGAAGGAGCGGTCATGAACGCGACGACAAGGAGGGGGTCAGCGGTGCCGATCGTGATCGGCGCAGTCGGCGGGCTGGCCTGGGCGGCGTCGATGCGCGGCATGATGGCGCAGCTCGCAGGCTTCGCATCGGAGTTCCACTGGCTGGGGACGTTCGGCTTCATCCTCGTGCCCGGGACGATCATGGGAGCCCTGTTCGGCTGGGCGTTCGCCCGTCGGATCGCGGGAGCGCGCCGTGGGGCCGTGTGGCTGATGTTCGCGCCGTTCGCGATGGCCGCGGATCCGGCGACCGTCCCGCTGCTCGCCGCCTTCATCGGCGCGGGCTTCCTGTTCTCGCGCCGCAGCCGGCGCTGGCTGCGGCTGCTCGCCGGGATCCCCTCGCTGATCATGCTCGTGGGAGTGCCGATCGGCGTCGCCGTCATTGCCGACGTCACCACGCCGCATGGCGCATGGCTGACCGTCCTGATCGGCACCCTCATCTGGGTGCCCGCGCTCGCGGAGATCATCCTGCAGAGTCCTCGTATCCCAGAGGAACCAGACGCGGAGCCGGACGCCGAGCCGGACCCGGAGGCCGCAGCGGTCCTACGCTCCGCTCACGGCAGGCGTCGCTGAGTCGTCCGTGTACGCAGTGAGAGCGCGTCAGCCGGTCTGAGCCGGAGCCGGTGTCGCCGTCTCCGCCCCGGGGCGATCCGTGCAGGCGTGCGTGGCGGGGATGGTCGCGATCGCCGCGGCCAGGCTCTTGTTGCCGATCACGTCGTTGGCGCTGACACCCTTGTTCGGTTCATCGGGCTTGCTGTTGATGTAGAGCTGCACGGCGGGCTTGCGGCCGTACGTGGTGAGCGTGAGAAAGGGGCTCTTGGAGTCGTCCACGAGCCAGTCGATGCCCTGCAGGGAGATGCACTGCAGAGCGCTCGTCGGCTCCGCCTCCGGCAGGCCGCAGGTGAGCAGCACCACGGATGGGTCGCCCCATGCCGCGGTGGCCTGGGCGTCGGTCCAGCGCCGGTCGTGCCCGTCGATCGACGAGACGTTGCTCAGCCGCACCGACACATCCGCGCAGCGCGGGTCGTTCGCATCGTCCGCCGGGTTCAGATGCACCGTCGAGCTGCACCCGGCCAGCAGGCCGGCCGCGAGCACGAGGACGGTGGCGACGGAGAGACGGCGGGGCATCCCTCCAGGCTACCGTTGAGAGCATGGTGGACCTTTCAGCTCCCGGATCCGATGCGACCGCGGAGGCTCCCGGATCCGACGATCCGATGATCGGCGAGGTGAGCGAGGGACGCGTGCTGCGCACGATCCTGGCGCGCACGCCCGCGGGGCGCGGCACTCTGCTCGGCCCGGGAGACGACGCCGCCGTGATCGCGACCCCCTCCGGGTCGGTCGTCGCCACCACCGACACGCTCGTGGAAGGACCGGACTTCCGCGCGGCCTGGTCGAACGGCTACGACCTCGGTTGGAAGTCGGCGGCGGTGAACCTCGCGGACATCGCGGCGATGGGCGCGCGCCCGACGGCCCTGCTCGTAGCGCTCGCGGTGCCGAAGGACCGTCGGCTCTCCTTCGTCGCCGCGATCGCCGATGGCTTCCGCGAGGCGTGCGCTGCACTCGCTCCGGGATGCGCGGTCGTCGGCGGCGATCTGACGGTGTCGGCGACGCTGATGATCGCCGTGACAGCGCTCGGGGACCTGGAGGGGCGTCCGGCCGTCACCCGGGCCGGCGCCCGGGAGGGGGATGACCTCGCGATCGCGGGCGAGATGGGCCTCGCCGGGCACGGCCTCTCCGTGCTGTTCCGGCGCTTCCACCCCGACGGCATGGCGGTGCCGGTGGTCGCCGCCGCTCTGACGGAGGGCGAAGCCGATGCGATCGCCGCCCAGCTGCGCCCTGTGCCGCCGATCGGACTCGGCCCGATGGCCGCGATCGCCGGAGCCACCGCGATGATGGACGTCTCCGATGGCCTCGCGCTGGATGCGGGCCGCATGGCCGAGGCCTCCGGTGTGACGATCGCGCTGGAACGGTCTGCCCTCGGGAGGCATCCGCACCGGGCGCTCGCCGGCGGCGAGGACCACGCACTGCTCGCCGCGTTCCCCCCGGGGATGCTTCCGCCGGGCTTCCGGCGGATCGGATCCGTGGTCGCGGCGGTGCCCGGCGCCCCGGTGCTGTGCGACGGCGAGCCGGTCGGCCCGCTCGGCTGGGACCCCTACCGCGATGCGGGAGCCGACGCTCCGCACTGATCGACGGTCAGGAGGCGGCCGGCTCCGCCCACCACAACGCGGTGTCTCCGTAGGCCTTCTCCCGGATGAGGGCGAGGCCGGCAGCGGCGAGATCCGGCGGTGTGGAACGCTTCGCGCGCTCGACGACGACGACGGCGTCGGGGGAGAGCAGGGGAGCGAGCGCCACCAGATCGGCGTTCATCTCGGCGTCGGTCAGATCATAGGGCGGGTCGGTGAAGACCAGGTCGAACAGTCCCGTGGCGCGGACGAGGTAGGCATGCACGGAGGACTCCTGCACGGTCGTTCTCCCCGCGGCGTCCGCACCCAGCGCCTTGGAGACGGCAGCCGCATTGCGGCGGATCACGGCTGCGGCACCGCGTCCTCGTTCGACGAGCACGGTGCTGCGGGCGCCGCGACTGAGCGCTTCCAGTCCCAGGGCCCCGGATCCGGCGTACAGGTCGAGCACACGCGCATCGGCGATCGCGTCCATGGAGGCGAGAGCGCCGAACAGCGACTCGCGCACCCGATCGCTCGTCGGCCGCGTCCCCTGTCCCGGCACTTCCAGGCGGGTGCCGCCGGCGGATCCGGCGATGATTCTCGTCACCTGTTCACCTTATGCGCCGCGACTCATTCGCCGCGGAGGGCGCGGAAGGGAGCAGGATAGGAGCGTGCCCGAGAGCCTCGCCGATCTGACCCGTATGCCGCAGCCGCAGTTCATCGAAGCGGGGGAGGGCGTCGCGATCGCCACCTACGTCTGGGGAGAGCTCGAGGGCCCTGTGGTGCTCATCGTGCACGGCTTCGCCTCCAGCACGCGCGACAACTGGGTGCTCACCGGGTGGATCCGGATGCTGCAGCAGGCAGGCTACGGCGTGCTCGGTGTCGACCAGCGCGGGCACGGCGCGAGCGAGAAGCCGCACGACGCCGTCGGCTACAACGTGCGCACGCTCGCATCGGACGTCGAGCAGGTCCTGGACACCTACCTCGTCGACGACGCGTTCTACGTCGGCTATTCACTGGGTGCGCGGGTGGGCTGGCAGGTCCTCCAGGATCTCGGCGACCGGATCCCGCGGGCGGTGCTCGGGGGCGTGCCTGATGGGATCCCGCTCGGCCGGCTCGATCTGGACCAGGTGCGCCGCTTCATCGACGACGGCACGCCGGTCACGGATCGCGTCACGCAGAACTACATCGCGCTGACGGAGCGGGTGCCCGGCAACGACCTGAGCGCGCTGATCGCGCTCGCCCAGGGCATGCGGGAATCGGGTTCGATGGATCCGGATCCGGCGACGGCGCCGACGCAGCCGGTGCTCTTCGCGACCGGATCCGAGGATGCCGTGATCGCCGGGTCGGTGCGACTCGCGGAGGCGACGCCACAGGGGCGCTTCTTCGAGATCCCCGGCCGGCATCACTTCAACGCTCCGGGGTCGAAGGCGTTCCGGGAAGCGGCCCTGGAGTTCCTGCAGGAGAGCTGACCGGGCGCTGCCCTGCGTCGTGGACGAGGGCGGTGTCCGCGCGCCGCTCTAGACTTCTGAGCATGCCGCTCCGCCTCGACTCGCCGCTCGCCGTCGCGGTCGGCGATGGGAATGCGAAGACGCTGCAGAAGGCCTTCGGCATGAGCACGGTCTGGGATCTGCTCTCGCACTACCCGCGCCGGTACGCCAACCGCGGCGAGCTCACGCCGATCCTCGATCTCCCGAAGGGGGAGACGGTCACGATCGTCGCCGAGGTGATGAAGGTCGACGTGCGTGACATGAAGAATCGCCGCGGAGCGATGATGACGGTCGACATCGGCGACGGCGTCGGCCGCATGGTGCTGACCTTCTTCGCCAAGTTCCGCGGCCAGCTGGAATGGCGCGAGAAGGAGCTTCGGGTCGGCCGACGCGGCGTGTTCACCGGCAAGGTCGGCGACTACCGCGGCGTGACGCAGTTCGCGCATCCTCAATACGAGATGTTCGACGACGAGCTGCGGGCGCGCACTCAGGCTGATGTGCTAGTCACGACGCCGCTGCCGATCTACCCGGCGACGGCGGCCCTCACCACGTGGCAGATCGAGAAGATGATCGGCACGGTGCTGGACCAGCTCGGGCCGGTGCCGGAACCGGTCCCCGATGAGGTGCGCCGGGAGGAGGGCCTGCTCGACGCCCGCGCCGCCCTGGAGCGCATCCACCGGCCCAGCACCAAGGACGAGATCGCCCCAGCGATCCGCACCCTCCGCATGCATGAGGCGCTGACTCTCCAGACGGCGCTCATGCAGCAGCGTTATCTCGTGCGCATGCTCGACGCCACCGCCCGGCCGGCGAAGCCCGGCGGACTGCTGGAACGCTTCGACGCCTCGCTGCCGTTCGAGCTCACGCCCGACCAGGAGTCGGTGGGCGAGACGATCGCCGCGGATCTCGTCGGCGGGGCGCCGATGAACCGGCTGGTGCAGGGAGAGGTCGGATCCGGCAAGACGCTGGTCGCGCTGCGCGCCATGCTGCAGGTCGCCGAGACGGGCGGTCAGGCGGCGCTGATCGCGCCGACCGAGGTGCTCGCGGCTCAGCATCTGCGTTCGATCACGAAGATGCTCGGACCGAAGCTGGCCCCGCTCGTGATGCCGACGCTGCTCACGGGGCAGATGTCCGCGCCCGAGCGGCGCAAGGCGGCGCTTCGCGTCGCGGCGGGGCAGGCCCTCATCGTGGTGGGCACGCATGCACTGCTCGGGGAGAAGACGACCTTCGCCGATCTGGGGCTCGTCGTGGTCGACGAGCAGCATCGCTTCGGCGTCGAGCAGCGGGAAGCGCTGCGCGCCAAGGGCACCAGCCCGCACGCGCTGGTGCTGACCGCCACCCCGATCCCGCGCACGGTCGCGATGACCGTGTTCGGCGATCTCGACATCTCGGTGATCCGCACGATGCCGAGCGGGCGCGCGGGCATCGAGACCTTCGTCGCGCCCCTCGCCGACCACCCCGGCTGGTTCGCTCGGGTGTGGGAGCGCGCCGCGGAGGAGATCGAGAAGGGGCGCCAGGTGTTCGCCGTATGCGCCGCGATCGACACCGACGACGGCGCGGAAGAGGCCGACCAGGAGCACTTCGCGGATGAGGAGCAGGAGAGCCGCGGGCCGCGCTGGGGCGTGGTGCAGTTGCTGGCCGCGCTCAGCACGCACCCGAAGCTGGGCGCGATGCGCGTCGCCGGTCTGCACGGACGCATGGCCGCGGACGAGAAGGATGCGATCATGCAGTCCTTCGGCCGCGGCGAGATCGACCTTCTCGTCGCGACCACGGTGATCGAGGTCGGCGTCGACGTGCCGAACGCTTCGACCATGATCGTGCTCGAGGCCGACCGTTTCGGCGTCTCCCAGCTGCACCAGTTGCGCGGCCGTATCGGACGCGGCGGCGTGCCGGGTCTGTGCCTGCTGGTCACCGAGGCCGAGCAGGGCACACCCGCCCGCGATCGGGTGGATGCGGTGGCCGCGACGCTCGACGGCTTCGTGCTCGCCGAGGTCGATCTCGACCTGCGCGGCGAGGGCGACGTGCTCGGAGCCCGCCAGTCGGGGGCGAAGTCGTCGCTGAAGCTGCTGCGGGTCATCAAGGACGCGGATCTGATCGCCCAGGCGCGCGCCGTGGCGGAGGAGATCATCGAGGCGGATCCCGCGCTCCAACGGCACGACGGATTGCGTGAGGCGATGGCGCAGCGCCTCAGCATCGACGATCGTGCGGCCCTCGCGAAGAACTGACTCCTCCCGTGCGGCCCCTGAGCGTGTCGGAGGGCGCTCGTCGAACGGCGCATGCGGCTGACGCAGAGATCCCCGCCAGTAGGGTGGTCACATGAGCGCTCGGATCGCCGTCGTCCCCGGTTCCTTCGACCCGCCGACCCTCGGCCACCTGGACGTCATCCGACGCGCCGCTGCGCTCTATGACGAGCTGCATGTGCTGGTGGTGCACAACCCCGACAAGCAGGCGATGCTGCCGGTCGCCCAGCGCCTCACGCTGCTGGAGGAGTCGATCGCCGAAGCCGGTGTCGTCGGCACCGTCATCGTCGGATCCTGGAGCATGGGCCTCCTGGTCGACTACGCCCGCGACGTGAACGCCGGGGTATTGGTCAAGGGCATCCGCTCCCAGGTCGATGTGGCGTATGAGTCGCCGATGGCGATCGTGAACCGCCACCTCGCCGACATTGAGACCGTGTTCCTGCTGCCGGATCCGGCGCACGCCCTCGTCTCCAGTTCGCTCGTCCGCCAGGTCGCCGCACTCGGCGGCGACGTGTCCCCGTTCGTTCCTCCGGTTGTCGCACGCTTCCTCGACACCGGTGCCCGCGGCATCTGAGGACCGGCCTCCGTCCAGGTCCGCCCGGTAGACTGGTCCGGTGAAAACTCGACGCAATGGACCGTTCGTCCTGCCCGTGCGCGACATCGTTCGGCGACCCGGGGAGATGCGCGAGCACCGCTTCACCGTCTCCCTCAAAGAGCAATGGGGAGAGGGCCTCGTCTCTGTCGAGAAGGGTGAGGAACTCGATCTCGACATCCGCCTGGAGTCCGTGCACGAGGGGATCCTGGTGACCGGCGAGGTCGATTCGACGTACCGCGGAGAGTGCGGACGATGCCTGAATCCGATCGAAGAGCCTGTCGAAGTCGAGTTTCAGGAGCTTTTCGCGTACCCTGGAGAGGAAGCGAACGACTTCGAGGTTCAAGACGACCACGTGGATCTTGAAACTCTGGTCAGGGACGCGGTGGTTTTGGCGCTCCCGTTTCAGCCGGTGTGTCAGCCGGATTGCCCTGGACTCGACCCCGAGACCGGCGAGCGGCTGACCGGAAGCGCCGGGAAAGAGCAGGACGCTCCTGTCGATCCTCGATGGGCCGCGCTCCAGCAGATCACAGACCAAGGAAACGCAGCGGAATAGCTGCGCGCCCAGAACACAGAAGGTAAGCAACCATGGCCGGTAACCCCCCGAAGCGCAAGGTCTCCCGTTCGAACACCCGCTCGCGTCGCGCGCAGTGGAAGGCGGAGGCTCCTGCCCTCGTCAAGACCATCGAGAACGGCAAGGTCGTCTACAGCCGTCCTCACCAGGCGAAGGTCGTCACGGACTCGCAGGGCACCGAGCTGTTCCTCGAGTACAAGGGCCGCAAGGTCGCCGACGTCTGATCGATCCGTCGATCATGGCAGAAGTCCCCGTAGGGACGCGCCCTCTTTCTGAGCAGCTCGGGGTCGACATCGACCCCGAGCTGCTTCAGCTTGCGCTCACGCATCGCTCGTACGCGTACGAGAACGGCGCCATCCCGCACAACGAGCGTCTCGAGTTCCTCGGCGACTCGGTGCTCGGCCAGGCCGTCACCGTCATGCTCTACACGACGCTCCCGGACCTCGATGAGGGATCCTTGGCGAAGCGGCGCGCGAGCGTGGTGTCCACGGTCGCCCTGGCCGAGGTCGCCCGCGGCATCGGCCTCGGCGCGCACATCCTGCTCGGAAACGGCGAAGAGCGCACCGGCGGTCGCGACAAGGACTCGATCCTCGCCGACACGATGGAGGCGGTGTTCGGAGCCACCTATCTGTCCGCGGGGCCCGAGGCGGCGACCGCGCTCGTGCTGCGGCTCATCGAGCCGCTCTTCGCCGACCCGGAGCGGTACGGCGCGGCGATGGATCCGAAGACCGCGCTGCAGGAGCTGTCCGCACATCTCGGGCTCAGCGCCCCCGTGTACGAGGTGGTCTCGACCGGGCCCGATCATGACCGCCGCTTCACCGCGACGGTGACGACGGGCGACCTGGTCGGCACGGGCACGGGCACGAGCAAGAAAACGGCCGAGATGGCCGCGGCACTCGCCGCCTGGCACGCGCTCAACGACCGTGCCTGAGCTCCCCGAGGTCGAGGTCGTCCGCGCCGGCCTCGCCCCGGCGATGACCGGGGCACGCATCGTCTCGGTCGCCGTGCACGACGAGCGCGCACTCACGCGGCACGGCGCGGGCGCCGCCGACTTCGTCGCGCGTCTGGAGGGATCCGAGGTCGCGACGGTGGCTCGTCGGGGGAAATTCCTCTGGATGCCGCTGGAGACCGACGGTGCCGGCGGTCTCGCCGCGATCGTCGGGCATCTCGGGATGTCGGGCCAGCTGCTGCTGCGCGGCCCGGACGCGGCCGCCGAGCGGCACGAGCGGATCCGGCTGTTCGTCGAGCATCCGCAGCACGGCGAGCTGGCCGTCGTCTTCGCCGATCAGCGCACCTTCGGATCTCTCGCCGTGGACGGACTGGTGCCGACCTCCGACGGCCGTGCGGCGGGCTGGGGGAGTGACGCACCGCTTCTTCCGTCGCAGGTCGCGCATATCGCGCGGGACCCCATGGATCAGGCGTTCCAGGACGGCGTCTTCCGCGCCGCGCTGCGCACGCGGTCGAGCGCGATCAAGCGTGTGCTGTTGGACCAGAACCTCATCAGTGGTGTCGGCAACATCTATGCCGACGAGTCGCTCTGGGCTGCCCGCATCCACCCCGAGACGCCGGCCTCGGCATTGTCCACCGTGGCGGTGAACCGCCTGCTGGCCGAGGTGCGCGCCGTGCTGGAGAAGGCACTGGCCGAGGGCGGCACCAGCTTCGATGCCCAGTACGTCAACGTCAACGGCGAGGCGGGCTACTTCGCGCACTCGCTGAACGCCTACGGTCGTACGGGGCAGCCGTGCCCGCGCTGCGGGGTCCCGATCCGCCGCGACGCCTTCATGAACCGCTCGAGCCACTTCTGCCCGCGATGTCAGAGGAAAGCCTCTACCCCCAGCGCCTGACGGGCGCGAGGTTCCCTTCCCCGCGGTGCACGAGTCTGTGGATGGTTCGCGCGCATCGGTCTTTGTCTGACTTCCTCTACCGACTCCCGATATAGCAGAATAATCCTGAAATTCGTCCTGCTCCGCACCAAGCTCCAACCCAGATCGAAAGGTTCAACGCTCATGCGGTCCATCGAGAATTCCGGATCTCGCGCCGGCAGCCGGCTCTCCCGCACCGCTTTCCGTGCCACTCCCGCTCTCGCCCTGGCCGCGGCGTGCACGCTGGGTATCGCAGCGCCCGCGAAGGCAGTTCCGACATCGGGGCCTTCGCAACTGACGGCATCCGTGCACCCGGCGAAGGGTCCCTCCAAGCCGGGTGGGACCACGACGACCCCAGCGGTGAAGGCTTCTCTTTTCGCGACGAACAGCGATGCGAAGGCGGTCCCGAGCTGGGTCGGGACGCAGAACACGTTCCATTCGGGGATCCATGACCTTGCCGTCGCCGATGGCAAGGTCTTCGCCGGCTACGGCGACTACAACATCAACACCGGGCCGGTGAGCCTGAACTCGTACTCGATCGCGACCGGCGCCGAGAAGCACGAGGTCACGGGCATGCCGGCCGAGGAGATCCACACCCTGCGGGTGTGGGACGGCAAGGTCTACGCCCCGAACATGGACCCGCGGGTCAGCTGGACGTCACCGGCGAACTACGGTGTCTACGACTCGGCGACGCACATCGGCAGCTACGTGGCGAACACGCCGTTCGTGCACGTGTTCGACGCCGCCGAACTCGGAGGCGAGTTGTTCCTGGCCGGCTCGATACAGAACCCGGACAAGGTCACGTACGGGCCGACCAACACGATCGCTGCGATCAAGAAGTCCGTCGACGGCGGCGCGACCTGGACCATCGAGCGCACCGCGGCGGACGATCCCACGGTACTGGCGACCTATCCCGGTGACGGCGAGTACGCCCGCTACTACTGGATGTCCGTCGTGGGCGGGAAGCTCTACACGCGGGCGAGCACGATGTCGGCCACGGGTGCCGCATCGCTGGCATTCCAGTACCCCGGCAAGGACGGCGTGCAGCACACGGCGTACAACAACACGGGGCTCGACGTCTACACGCCCGGTTCCGGCTGGAGCCTGGTGGACCCGGGCCCGGTGATCGCCACGCTGCCGCACCCCTACCACGCGGATGCGGTGGGCTCGAAGATCGTCTTCTCCAAGTCGACGCTCCGCGGCGACGTGGTCACCGTGAACGGCTCGGCCGGCCTCGCGGCCTTCGACACGGCCACGGAGAAGTACACCACCATCTCGGGCCCCGGTCTCAGTGCCGTCCTGGACACATACCAGGATGGCGGCACCACGTACATGCTGGCGAACTCGCTGACCGCTCCGGCTGTCTACTCGTCCACGGACGGATCGACCTGGACGAAGCGGGCGGACGTGAATGGGATCAGCGGCAACGCCGAGAGCATCGCCGTCTCTGGGAGCACGGTGTTCATCGGCACCGGTGCGGCCACCATCTACAAGGCGACCCTGCCGAACTGAGAGTCCTGGGAGAGTCTTCGGAACCGTGATCAGGGGAGAACATCTCTCCCGGCGCGGCTAGTGCTCGCCCTTGATCACGAAGTAGGAGCCGCGGATCTCGCCCGCCAGCTTCGACCGCTGCCGTGCGAACTTGAAGGCAGACAGCTCCTCCGGGATCTCCATGCCGAGCGACAGCTTGAACCCGACGGCGCGTTTGCCCTCATCGGCGAGCGTGTACATCACATTGATCGCGAGGCCCGACGCGTAGAAGACGTAGCCGAATCGGATCCCGTCCGCCTCGAAGCCGCTGACCTCGAGCGCAGGGCTCGCGATCACGATGCCGCGCTCCTCGCGCAGGATGTCAGTCACCCACCGCAGGGTCTCCGGGTCTTCTTCGGGCGTGCTCACCGTGAACGGCGAGCCGTACTTGTTCGTGATGTACCGCGCCTCGTTCGCGCGCAGTCCCGCCAATGCCTCGGCGATGGGCGAGGACTCGAGTCCTGCCGTCGAGACGGTGACGAAGTCGACGATGCTGCTCATGAATGCTCCTCGGGGACGATGACGGGTCGGATCCATTCTGGGACACTCCCGTCTCGCCTGCACACGCACAACGCGACGACGATCGCGGCCGTCGCGGACTTCCTGACGGCCGCGATCGAGTCCCGAGGTCAGCCGGCGAAGGCGCGCATCAGGAGCGGCCGGGTGAGCCGCGTCGCGATCCACACCAGGGCGATGCCGGCGGCCAGGACCGCGGCGATCGTCGCGATCGACAGTGGTGCCGTGATCAGCGCGATCCCGAGCAGCGGGAAGATGAGCACCGCTGCGCACAGGGCGGATCCCAGCGCCGTGATCAGCAGCGGAGACATGACCGCGCGCCGCCGCGCGGAATCCACGGTGCCTGCGGGAACTCCGAGATAGTGCAGGCTGCGGTGCAGGTCGCGCTGGTCGAGGATGTCGGAGGCCTGCGTCACGGCCACCGAGCAGCCGACCATGAGGAAGGAGGCGACCAGCGTGATGACGAGGCCGGTGCGCATGTCGGTGAGGAGCGCCAGATCCTGCGCCGAAGGATCGCCGGCGCTCATCACGTCCATGAGGGCGACACCCGTGCCGGCGAAGACTGCCATGAAGCTCGCCATCGCCGCGCCGCTCACCTGGCGCCAGGCGCCCTTCGCATCGTCGAGCACGATGCGTGCGGCGAGCAGGCGCTCCGGCGTCTTCGCCTGGCGCAGCTGCATCCGTGCGCCGACCTTCAGCACCCAGGGGCCGATGAGGTTCAGCACCAGCAGTCCGACCCCGAAGATCGCGACCAGGGCGGTGATCATGGCGATCGCACCGCCGATTCCGGGCACCACGAATCCGGCGAGGAACCCGGCGGCGACCAACACGACGGCGACGATGGCGCGCAGCCAGTGCGGCGTCGGCGGGGTGGTCCTGGTGCGCACGCCGAGTGGCGAGATCACCACGCGGCGCAGCCCGATCACCGCGCTCGCGGTCGCGAGCAGCACGGTGCCGACCGCGATGGCGGCCATGAGCCACGGCGGCAGCAGCACCGCGGCGCCCAGGGGCTGTCCGCGGAACGGGATGAGTCCCACGAGCGGCGCGAGACCGAGCGCCAGCAGCACTCCGCCGAGCACTCCGGCGGCCGCGATCAGGGTCGACTCGACCACGGCGACGACGCCGACACCGAAGCCGGTGACGCCGAGCAGGCGCAGGGTCGACAGTCGCTCGTCCCGGCGCCGGACTGACAACCGGGCCGCGGCTCCGCCCAGCGCGGCGAGCGGAAGCACCAGCAGCACGAGCGCGACCGCCGCCAGGATCTGGTAGGTCAGCGCGTACTCATCGGTCCACTGCCAGAACGCCTGCGCTCCGCCGACCACCGTCAGCACGAGGGCCGAGACCACCGCGAAGGCGACCATCGGGATCACCACGACCGCGGCGGAGCCCGGCGCGGGACGCAGCAGCAGCCGCAGCGTCGCGCCGTTCACGCGGCGACCGCCGAACCCAGCACGAGGCCGTCGCGGACGGCGATCGTCCGTGAGCAGCGGGCGGCGACCTGGGGGTCGTGTGTCACAACGATGAGCGTGCGGCCCTGCCCCGTGGTCGACCAGAGCAGCGCGTCCATGACCTCGGACGAGGTCGTCGAGTCGAGAGCGCCCGTCGGCTCGTCCGCGAACACGATGCTCGCGCCGGTCACCTGCGCGCGGGCGATCGCGACGCGCTGCGCCTGTCCGCCGGAGAGCTCGCCGATCCGGCGGTCCTCCATGCCCTGCAGTCCCAGTGCGGCGAGCCAGCCCGCCGCGCGCTGCATCGCCTCCGCGCGCGAGACGCCGGTGATCATCGCGGCGAGCGCGACGTTCTCCACCGCGGTGAGTTCCGGCATCAGGAGTCCCTGTTGGAACACGAACCCGAACGACTCGCGGCGCAGCCGTGACCGCGCGGATTCCCCCAGCGCGCTCACCTCGACGGCTCCGCCGGCCGGCGGAGTGAACAGGACGCGCCCTGCATCGGGCCGGGTGATCCCGGCGAGCACGTGCAGCAGGGTCGTCTTGCCGGATCCGGAGGCTCCCATGATGGCGACGGACTCCCCGGATGCGATCCCGAGGTCGACGCCGGCGAGGGCGTGGGTGGATCCGAACGACTTGATCAGACCGTGGGCTTCGATGACTGCTGTGCTCATGCCTCCAGCCTGGTCGGCGTAGCGTGGCGGATCATCGGTCGCCGGAGTGAGGATCCGAGCCCGGCGTCATCCTCCGGGATGATCCTGCACGGCGGCGATCAGTCCAGCACCTTCTTCCAGGCCCCGCCGTAGGCGATCGGAGCGAAGCCGAGCTGCTCGTTGATGGACAGCATCGGCCGGTTCTCCTCGGCGTTGTAGGTGACGACGCGGGTCGAACGCGGAAAACGCTCGTGCCAGGAGAGCAGGCCGGCGGCCTTCACGAGCAGGCCCAGCCGGTGGCCGCGGTGGGCGGCCAGGACGAGGGTGTCGTTCTGCTGGGTGACGCTGTCGTCCGCGCCCTTGAGGGAGAGCTCGTTGTACGCGCAGAGCTCGCCGGTCGCGATGTGCTCGGCGGCGGTCACCTGCAGGGTGTGGCCCATGTCCAGCCAGCGCTGATCCTGCTCGCGGACGCGATCCGCGTCCCAGCTCTCCTCGGGGGAGTCCATGGCGGCGTCCGGGGCGTCCGTCGACATCCGGGACTTCATCCACGCATACCCGTCGAGCCGCTCCTCAGGGGTCGGCAGCAGCCACTGCACGACGCGGTATCCGGATGCGGCCTCTTCGGCGGAGGCCCGCAGCGCCGGCAGGTGGTCGTCTTCGCCCCAGCGATATTCGCTGACGCGGTCCACCTGCTCCAAGGTCCAGCCCTGTGCGAGCAGGAAACGTGCGGTGTGGTCGCGCGGGACGTTGCCGAATCCGGTCGGCGGGACCAGCGCCGGCTCGTCCGCCGGGAGGTGCTCCGTCCACACCTGCAGCGTGCGGATGCCGTCGGCGCGGGCGAGCTGCTCCAGATGCGCGGCGACCGCAGTGGCGAGGCCCCGGCTCTGCTCCTCGGGGAGCACACTGATCGCCATCGTGGCGGTATCGCCTTCGCCGTCGCGCGAGATGTTCAGGAGCGCCACGCCGACCGTGCGCTCCCCGATGACGATCCGCCATTGGCGTCGCTGCGTGTATGCGTCCGAGGCGAGCAGCGGCAGCAGCTCTGCCGGGGTGAAGCTGTCGTCATCTCGGCCGGATGCTGCTTCGAGGCAGCGGTTGCGCACCTCGGCGTAGTCGCGGAACGGGCCGGGCATCCCCGCATCCGCCCGTGCAGGGAGCACGAGCGGATGCAGGGTCGCACCGGCGGGAAGGGAGATGATCGGGTCGTCGATCCGGGCTCCGGTCATCAGAGCACCTGGCGGGTCGCCGTGCGAGCCAGACGGTCGGCCTCGTACTGCTCCAACATGCGGAGGCGGCGTGCCTCGGCCTGGGCGGCATGAGCCCGGTCCTGCGTCGACGGCCGCGACCGCACGATGAGGTGCAGGGCGACGCGCAGGGCCACACGCTGGGTGAGCGACAGGTTGCGGAGCTCCTCCTCGCGGGGGAGGTGGATGGACATGTCGCGCTCGGAGAGAGCGCGCTGCTTCGACTCGGTGGGAGGCGAAGCGTGCAATGCGGTATTCACGGTGATTCGCTTTCGTTGGTCGTGCCGGAAAGGCGGTTTCGCTCCACGGCAGGGTCGTCCGGTAGGACGCCGCGACGTGTCACGGGTGAGGGGACGGATCCGAGACGGGATGTCCGGATCAGCACGGATCCAGGGACACGGTGTCCCGGATCGGGTGGGCGATCGAAGATCGACGCGAAGATCGCGGATCGGATCGGATCGCAGACGCATGGAGCGTCAGGCCGGCCTGTGGCCGGGGCGAGGGGGAATGCGCCTACTACGCGGCGAAACGCTCGCGGAGGCCGGCGGAAGTCGCCGAAGACGCATCGATCCCACGTGATGGGTTGATATCAGTGCGAGTAATCATGTCGGCAACCTCCTTTCTCGGCTCGGGTTGTCACGCTAGCGGAGCTTCACAGAAGACGTCAAGCCGACACTCAGAAATCCCTGGACCTCGGGCGTTTCCCGCACGGCCGCGGGGAGCGCCGCGATAGCGTAGACGCCGTGAACTCCGCCGATCGCCGAGCGTGCCCATGCACCTGAAGAGCCTGACCCTCAAAGGGTTCAAGTCCTTCGCGCAGCCGACCACGTTCGCCTTCGAGCCGGGCGTCACCTGCATCGTCGGGCCGAACGGATCCGGCAAGTCGAATGTCGTCGACGCCCTTGCCTGGGTCATGGGGGAGCAGGGGGCGAAGACCCTCCGCGGCGGAAAGATGGAGGACGTCATCTTCGCCGGCACCTCCACACGTGGTCCGCTCGGACGCGCGGAGGTGCAGCTCACGATCGACAACAGCGATGGAGCGCTGCCGATCGAATACGCCGAGGTCACGATCAGTCGTACCCTGTTCCGCAACGGATCGAGCGACTACGCGATCAACGGCGAGAACTGTCGCCTGCTCGACGTGCAGGAGCTGCTGAGCGACTCGGGGCTCGGCCGGGAGATGCACGTCATCGTCGGTCAGGGGCGCCTGGACACGGTGCTGCAGGCCTCGCCCGAGGATCGGCGCGGCTTCATCGAGGAGGCCGCGGGCATCCTCAAGCACCGGCGTCGCAAGGAGAAGACCCTCCGCAAGCTCGACGCGATGGAGACCAACCTGACCCGCCTCAGCGATCTGGCGGGGGAGATCCGCCGCCAACTGAAGCCGCTCGGTCGTCAAGCCGAGATCGCTCGCGAGGCGCAGACCATCGCTGCGGTCGTGCGCGACGCCAAGGCTCGGATCTTCGCCGATGACGTGGTGACCCTGCGCACGGCGCTCGCCGACCATACCCGCAACGAACACGAGCGCCATGCCGAGCGTGTGGTGCTGAGCGAGCAGGGTGACCGTGTCCGCGCCGAGATCACCCGGCTGGAGGCGTTGCAGAACTCGGCGGCGGTCGATGAGGCGCGGCGGGTCTCGTTCGGGCTGGAGCAGGTGCAGGAGCGCATGCGCGGTCTGTTCACCCTCGCGAATCAGAGGCTCGCGCTGCTCGGATCCGACGATGACGATGCCGCGGTCTCGGCCGTCACCGTCACGCAAGCCACGATCGACGAGGCGAAGCACGAGGCCGAGGAGATCTCGTCCGGGATCGGCCGCGCGCAGGACGCCGCGCACGAGGCGACCCGCGAGGTCGCGAACGCCCGGGCGGAGCTGGATGCGCTCGACGTCGACATCGCAGAGCAGAGCGCGCTGGTTTCTGCGCACGACATGCGCCTGACCACCCTGCGCGGCCAGGCGGAGGCCGCCGCGTCCGCCCTGGCCGCCGTCCGCGGCGCCGTGCTCCGTCAGGAGAACGCACTGGAGGCCGCGCACGAGCGCCGTCGCGAAGCCGCAGAGGCACGTGAGCGGATCGAGGAAGGCGAGGCGCCCGAGGGCACGGCCTCGGAGCACGCCGAGACCTATGAGCGAGCACAGGCCCGGGCTGTCGCGGCCGAGACCGCGCTCGGTGAGCTGCGCGAGCGACTGCACGCCGCCGAGCGCGAGTCCGAGGCGCTGACGGCGAAGGCTGCCGCGCTGAGCAGCGCGATCGCCGTCACGGGCGGCGCTGCGGAGATCGTCGCGGCGGGCTTCACCGGCGTGCGAGGGCTCGTCGGCGACGCGGTGCAGGTCAAACCGGGCTTCGAGGCCGCGATCGCCGCCGTGCTCGGTCCGCTCGCCGAGGGCGTGCTCGTGGACGACGTGGCGGCGGCCTTCGCCCTCGCCGGGGACGACGCGACGGCCGGTGCGTACGACTTCGTCATCGCCGAAGGAGCAGCCGTATCCGTCGTCGATGCGGGGATCCCGGGGGCGACGCCCGCCGCGCAGGTCGTGACCGCGCCGGCCGGCATCATCGGCGTCCTCTCGCATGTCGTCGTCGTGGAGGATCTGGCGTCAGCCCGCGTCGCGCATGTGGCCGCCACGGCCATTGCCGGAGTGCCGCTCACGATCGTCACCCGTGCCGGCGAGGTGCTCACGGCGCATACCCTGCACACCGGATCCGGAGGGGAGCGCTCCCGGCTGGAGCTCATCGCGGAGCGCGATGCGGCCGTGGACCGCCTCGATGAGGTGCGGGTCGTCGTCGACTCGCTGCGTGAGGCACGCGAGGATGCGAGCGAGACGCTGGAGACCGCGCGACGTGTCTCCCGCGACGCGTTGCGCACGCTGCGCGAGCACGATGCGGCGCTGGCTGCGCACACCGAGCAGGTCAACAGGGTGGCCGTGCAGCATGAGTCGGCCATCGCCGAGTGCGAGCGCCTCGAGTCGGGCCTCGCACAGGCGCAGTCTGCCGTTGCAGACGCAGAGTCCAACGCGGATGCGGCGAAGAACGCGCTCGCAGCGGCCGAGGCTGCACCGCGCCCCGTCCTCGACGCTTCGGCGCGAGACGGTCTGTTGGAAGCGCTCGAGGTCGCGCGGGAAGCGGAGATCGAGGCGCGCCTCGGCGTTGAGACCATGCGTGAACGCGTACGCGCCGCCGACGCGAGAGTGGCTTCGCTGGAACGGCAACGCGAGCGGGAGCGCGAGGCAGCAGCGGAGGCTGCACGACGTGCCGTGGTGCGTCGTGCCCAGCGTGAGACGGCCTCCGGAGTGGCCGCCGAGCTGCCGCGCATCATGGACTCCGTGGATCGCTCGGTCGCGGAGGCGCGCCTGGCACTCGTGGCTGCCGAATCCGCCCGTTCCGCCCAGAACGAGGAGCTGGGCGAGCTGCGCCGGCAGGACGCCTCGATCCGGGAGCGCCTGGCGGGCCTCACCGAGAGCGTGCACGGCCTCGAGCTGCAGATCCACGAGAAGAAGCTGCACCTGTCCAGCCTGCTCGAGCGCGTGCAGTCCGAGCTCGCTCTGGACGAAGATATTCTGATTGCGGAATATGGACCTGATCAGTTGATTCCGCGCGATTCCGGTGCGGCGGACGACGCCAAGAGTCTGCTCGCGGCCGCCGTGGCCGAAGAGGCAGCGCAGGACTCCGCAGGGGATGAGGTCGGCGAGGACCCCATCCGCGACGTGAGGACTCCGACCTTGGGCGGCATCCCGTTCGACCGTCGCATCCAGCAGCGCCGCCTGCAGGAGGCGGAACGCAAGCTCGCCCAGCTCGGCCGGGTGAATCCGCTCGCGCTCGAGGAGTTCGCGGCGCTCGAGCAGCGGCACGCGTTCCTCACCGAGCAGCTCGCCGATCTCACCAAGACCCGGCAGGATCTGCTCACGATCATCACCGAACTCGACGAGCGGATGCAGACCATCTTCGCCTCCGCGTTCGAGGACACCCGCCAGGCGTTCGGCGAGGTGTTCCCGCTGCTCTTCCCGGGTGGCGCCGGCAGCATCTCGCTCACCAATCCCGACGATCTGCTGAACACCGGCATCGAGGTCGCGGTGCGCCCGGTCGGCAAGAAGATCGAACGGCTGTCCCTGCTGTCGGGCGGGGAGCGGTCGCTCGCGGCCGTCGCCCTGCTCGTCGCGATCTTCAAGGCGCGGCCCAGCCCGTTCTACATCCTGGATGAGGTCGAGGCGGCGCTCGATGACGCCAACCTCGGTCGCCTGCTGACGGTGTTCGAGCAGCTCCGCGCCAGCTCGCAGCTGCTCGTCATCACGCACCAGAAGCGCACCATGGAGATCGCGGACGCGCTGTACGGCGTCTCGATGCGCCAGGACGGGGTGTCGGCGGTGGTCGGCCAGCGCGTCGGGGATCGCGCGGCCGCTGCGGTCTGAGCCGAGACTCGGACAGCGGGCCGCGCGCCCTCGGCGAACACGCCGGGTTCGCCGGGCCGCTCCCCGTAGGCTGGAGGCATGGCGGAGAAGTCCTGGTCCCTCGGTCGCGCACTGCGCGGCATGTTCGTCAAGCCCACGATCGACGACGAGACCTGGGACGATCTCGAGACCGCGCTGCTGACGGCCGACTTCGGCCCGGACATCACCGAGCGCCTGGTCGACGAGCTGCGCGCCAAGGTCGAGAAGTACCGCACGACGGATCCGAAGGATCTGCAGCGGATGCTCCGGGAGACGCTCGAGGAGCATTTCGCGAAATTCGACACCACGCTCAAGCTCACGGAGCGTCCCGCGGTGGTGCTCGTCGTGGGCGTGAACGGCGTCGGCAAGACCACCACCATCGGCAAGTTCACGAAGTTCCTGCGCGGCTATCAGCGCTCGGTCGTCGTGGGCGCCGCTGACACGTTCCGCGCGGCCGCCGTCGAGCAGCTGGCCACATGGGCGCAGCGCGCAGGCGCTGCGATCGTGCGCCCGCAGCAGCACGGGCAGGATCCGGCGTCCGTCGCGTTCCAAACCGTGGACTACGCCAAGCGCGAGGGCACGGAGATCGTCATCATCGACACCGCGGGGCGCCTGCACACCAAGGGCGGGCTGATGGACGAACTGTCCAAGATCCGCCGCGTCGTCGAGAAGCAGGCGCCGATCAGCGAGGTGCTGCTCGTGCTCGATGCGACGACGGGCCAGAACGGTGTCATGCAGGCGGAGGCGTTCCTCGAGCACGCGGGCGTGACGGGGCTCGTTCTCACCAAGCTGGACGGCTCCGCGAAGGGCGGTTTCGTGCTCGCCGTGCAGGAGCGCACGGGCATCCCGGTGAAGCTCCTCGGTCAGGGCGAGGGCATCGACGACCTCACCGGCTTCACGCCGCACGTGTTCGTGCAGGCGCTCGTCGGGGCCTGAATCGGTGACGATGACGAACCGGTCCGCGGCGCGCGCGTCACGGACTACCGCCCCGCGCACAAGGCTGGTTTTATAGCCGTATGGCGATCGAACACGACTTCTTCGGACTGCTGTCCTCGGGACCGGACGGATCGATCTTCTGGTCCGAGACGGTGGAGTTCGGCGACCATGCCCTCACCGTCGATCTGACCGCGCCCGATCAGGAGGATGTGTCGGCCGAGTCGCTCGACATCGCCGCCGCCTTCGTCTCGGGGCTCGAAGCCATCGACGACAAGGCGCGCCGTGGGATGCTCGCCGAGGTCGACGACCGCACCAGCGAAGTGACCGAGTACATCCTGCAGCAGCAGGAGGAGTACGGCGACGAGCTCGAGGAATACCTCGTCGATGTGAGCGGCGACGCCGCCGTCGACATCATCCGCTCGCTCCGACTGATGAGCATGACGCTGCTGGTCGACGAACACGGCGGGAGCGAGCCGTTCGCTGTGCTCGAGTACGCCCTGGACGCGGACGGCGACGACGACGTGCTGCTGGTGAACTTCGGATCCGATGGCTCGGTGCTGTCGGTCATGAGCGCCGACTGAGCGCGGGCGCGCGCCGGAACGGGGTCCTCTGGAGCGGGGATGTACGGATCGCCGGACAGGAGTGGCCCCCCGCTTCCCGCCCGGCGATCCGCGTCTCAGACGGCCTGCGCGAAGCCGAGGTCTGCACTGGCGGCGATGTGCGCCAGGTGCGGCGGGATCTCGCGGCCCTTCGACACCATGGACTGTGCCCAGAGCCGTCCCGCGCGATAGGACGAACGCACCAGTGGGCCGGCGAGCACTCCGAGGAAGCCGATCCGCTCCGCCTCCTCCTTGAAGGCGACGAACTCGTCGGGCTTCACCCACCGAGACACCGGAAGGTGGCGGGGCGTGGGGCGCAGGTACTGGGTGATCGTGATGATGTCGCAGCCGGCGTCATGCAGGTCCTGCAGCGCCTGCACGACCTCCTCCGGCTCCTCGCCCATGCCGAGGATCAGGTTCGACTTGGTGATGAGACCGGCCTCGTGCCCCTGCGTGATCACGTTGAGGGAGCGCTCGTATTTGAATGCGGGGCGGATCCGCTTGAAGATCCGCGGAACGGTCTCGACGTTGTGCGCGAACACCTCAGGACGCGCGTCGAAGATCTGGCCCAGGAACGCCGGATCCGCATTGTGCTCGTTCGCAAGCAGCTCGACACCGGTGTTCGGGTTGAGCTCGTGGATCTTGCGCACGGTCTCGGCGTTGAGCCACGCGCCCGTGTCGGGCAGATCATCGCGGGCGACGCTCGTAACGGTGGCGTAGCGCAGACCCATCTGCTGCACGCTCTCAGCCACGCGGCGCGGCTCGTCCGTGTCGTAGTCGGCGGGCTTGCCGGTGTCGATCTGGCAGAAATCGCAGCGGCGCGTGCACTGCGAGCCGCCGATGAGGAAGGTGGCCTCCTTGTCCTCCCAGCACTCGAAGATGTTGGGGCAGCCGGCCTCCTGACACACGGTGTGCAGGCCCTCGTCCTTCACGAGCGAGTGCAGGGCCTTGTACTCCGGCCCCATCCTCGCCTTGGTCTTGATCCACTCCGGCTTGCGCTCGATCGGGGTCTCCGCATTGCGGATCTCCAGGCGCAGAAGCTTGCGGCCCTCGGGAGCGGCGCTCATGCGGCCACCTCCGTCGCATACTCCGCAGCGAACGCCATGGCGACCGCGTCGGCGATGTCCGCGGGCGCGATTTCGCGCCCCACCACCTCGCTGACCGTGGTGACGCCGGCATCGGTGATGCCGCACGGGATGATGCCGCGGAAGCCCGCGAGCGTGTTGTCGCAATTGATCGCGAAGCCGTGCATCGTCACACCCTGCTGCACGCGCACGCCGATCGCCGCCACCTTGTCCTCGCTGAGCGGCCGGCGCACCCACACGCCGCTGCGACCCTCGACCTGGTACCCGTCCACGCCGAGCGGGCGCAGCACGTCGATCAGCAGCCGCTCCAGCCGGCGGACGTGGGCGACCACGTCCATGGGCTCCGGTAGGCGGACGATCGGATAGCCCACCAGCTGACCGGGGCCGTGCCAGGTGATCTTGCCGCCGCGGTCTACATCGACCACGGGGGTGCCGTCCTGAGGGCGCTCCTGGGGCTCGGTGCGCTTACCGGCCGTGTAGACCGCCTCGTGCTCGAGCAGCAGCAGCGTGTCGGGGCGGGTGCCGGCGACGACCTCGGCATGGATCCGGCGCTGCAGATCCCAGCCGTCGAGGTAGGGGACGAACGCGGGGGCGAGGCCCACCGTCTGGATGTCGAGCATGACCGATCCTTCTGATCGAGTTGTTGTATGCGGTTCAATAATAGGGGTGAATGGCTGGATGAGCGCATCGCGATACGGTGTCGTGGTGACCACACCTGCCCGCGGCGTCGGCCGCCCCCGGGTCTCCTCGCGCGAGACGATCGCCGAGGCGGCCTGCGAGCTGTTCCTGGAGTCCGGGTACGAGGGCACCTCGATCGCCGGCATCGCTCAGCGCGCCGGGGTGAGCCGGTCGAGCTTCTTCAACTACTTCTCCTCCAAGAGCGATGTGCTCTGGTCGGGTTTCGACGAGCGTCTCGACCGGGCCGTCGCGGCACTCGCAGAGCCGGACGCAGGAGCGGACTCGAGCCGGATCGAGGCGGTCCTCGCAGCGATTCTGCAGGGTCTCGAACCGGATCCGCTGGCGCTCGCTTTCGGCAATGCGCAGGCTATGGGGCTCGGTGAGGAGCTGCAGCGCGAATCCGCGCTTCGCCAGGGCAGGCTCGCCGCCGCCCTCTCCGAGGCCGCGCGCGACGCCGGCGTCGAGCGGATCCGCGCCGATGTGCTCGGCGCCGCCTACGCGGTGGTCGTGCTCTCGTCTCTGCGCGTCTGGGCCGAGGGCGGCGCGGGGCACGGCTCGCCGCTCGCGCAGCTGCAGCACGCGCTGCCACGCATCGCCGACCTGCACTGGGGCTGACGCGCCGCGAACGGGGGATCCGCTCGCGTAGAATCGGAGCACCATGGCTACATTTGGCACGCTCTCCGATCGGCTCACCGAGACCTTCCGCAACCTGCGCACGAAGGGCAAGCTGTCCGCCGCCGATGTCGACGGCACCGTCCGCGAGATCCGTCGCGCCCTGCTCGACGCCGACGTCGCGCTTCCCGTCGTCAAGGACTTCACGGCGAAGGTGCGCGAGCGGGCGCTGGGCGATGAGGTCAACAAGGCGCTGAACCCCGCGCAGCAGGTGGTGCAGATCGTCAACGAGGAACTCATCGCGATCCTCGGCGGTCAGCAGCGCCGTCTCGAGTTCGCGAAGAACCCGCCGACCGTCATCATGCTCGCCGGCCTCCAGGGATCCGGTAAGACCACGTTCGCCGGAAAGCTCGCCAAGCAGCTGCAGGGCGAAGGGCATACGCCACTGCTCGTCGCCGCCGACTTGCAGCGTCCGAACGCGGTGACACAGCTCACCGTCGTCGCGGAGCAGGCAGGCGCCACCATCTACGCTCCGGAGCCAGGCAACGGAGTCGGCGACCCCGTGCGCGTGTCGCGCGACGGCGTCGAGCACGCGCGCCGCCAGCAGCATGACATCGTCATCATCGACACCGCCGGACGCCTCGGCGTCGACGCCGAGCTCATGAAGCAGGCCGCCGACATCCGCGCCGCGGTGAACCCCGACGAGGTGCTGTTCGTCATCGACGCGATGATCGGCCAGGACGCGGTCAACACCGCCAAGGCGTTCCAGGACGGCGTGGACTTCACCGGCGTCGTGCTCTCCAAGCTCGACGGCGACGCCCGCGGTGGCGCCGCGCTGTCGGTCGCGTCGATCACGGGCCGGCCGATCATGTTCGCGTCGACAGGTGAGGGTCTCGGCGACCTCGAGCCGTTCCACCCCGACCGCATGGCGAGCCGGATCCTCGACCTGGGCGACATCCTGACCCTCATCGAGCAGGCTCAGAGCGCGTTCGATGAAGCTGAAGCGCTCAAGGTGGCTGAGAAGCTCGCGACCGAGACCTTCACGCTCGAGGACTTCCTCGAGCAGATGCAGCAGCTCAAGAAGATGGGCTCGATGAAGAAGATGCTCGGGATGCTCCCGGGCATGGGTCAGATGAAGCAGCAGCTCGAGGACTTCGACGAGCGCGAGATCGACCGCACCGAGGCGATCATCCGCTCCATGACGCCGGGGGAGCGCCGCAACCCCAAGGTCCTCAACGGCTCCCGGCGCCTGCGCATCGCCCGCGGTTCTGGTATGACCGTCACCGACGTGAACCAGCTCGTGCAGCGGTTCGAGCAGGCTGCCAAGATGATGAAGACCGTCGCCCGCGGCGGCACCCCGAACATTCCAGGGATGGGCCCGGTGCCTGGCATGGGGCGCCCCGGCGCCTCCTCGAAGCGCGGCAAGAAGGGCAAGGGATCCGGGTCCCGCTCCGGCAATCCGGCCAAGCGTGCGGCTGAGAACGCCGGCATCGCCACCGGCGAGACCGGGACCGGATCGGGCTTCGGTCTGAGTGGCCGGCCCGCGCCGAGCGAGGCCGACATGGCCGAGATCCAGAAGCTCTTCGGCAAGAACTGACGTCGAGGCTCGCGGGCGCCGTGGCCGATGCGGCCCGGCGCCCGTGGCGTGTCCGGCGCCCATTGCCCAGGTGGAGAACATCGGACCTCTGAGCGACGCGCACCCCCGACGCGCCGGGATCGAACCTCACACTCTGGCACTAAAGCGTTATAGCCTGGGCGCGGCTTCGCGTCTGCACTGATGGGGCGCGGATCCGCCACGCAACGGAGCGCAACCTGGAGGGTGCACATGGCTGACCTGAACCGCAGAACATTCCTGACCGTCGGAGGTGTCGGGCTGGCAGCGCTGCTGGCCGGCGCGCCCGGCGTCGCGAGCGCGGCAGCACGTCCCGCCGCTGGAGTCGGAGCGGGCGCACCCGTGCCGGCATCCGGAGGCACGCCGCCCGGCCCGTACACGTTCGGCTGGGCCGCTGACGACCTGCTCGCCTTCGACCCGGGCACGACGCCGTGGGCGCGGCACCTGCGCTGCCTGATCCCACGCGCCGCGCGCATCGCACCGTTCGCCGCCACGCAGGCGCATCCGGATCTCGACCCCGCAGTGCAGCTGTCGACGCTCACGATCGACGACGCGGGCAGCATCTACGAAGGTCACAACCAGGCGATCGGCCTGGAGGCGCAGGTGTACACGCAGCGGTACTGGTCGTACATCGACATCTGGGGGACCTGGCACGGACAGGTCAAGGGGTCGGCGCCCATCGAGATGATCGACGGAAAGCGCGCCCCGGGGCGTCCGTACGGAGTGATCGACATCCCCAATCCGGGTTGGACCGAGGCCGCGCACAAGAACGGCGCGCGCTCCATCGGCGGCTGGTTCTGGCCGCACCCCGTCGACTTCGACGCCTTCCTCGCACAGGCGGGTGACGGATCCTTCCCGGTCGCGGACAAGATGATCGAGATCCGGAAGTACTTCGGATTCGACGGACTGTTCATCAATCAGGAGGGCAGCGTCAGCGCGGCGCAGATCAAGAAGTTCCAGGATTTCCTGCGCTACCTCAAGCGCACGGACCCTGACTTCTACCTGCAGGGCTACGACTCGGCGGACTTCGACAGCGGCGAGGTCAGCTACGAGAATCGGCTGAGCGAGAACAACCTGCGCTGGCTGGGCACGCCGGACGCGCCGATCTATGACTCCCTGTTCATGAACTACTGGTGGCAGGCGACGACCGGCGGCGCGGACCGGGACCTCAGCAAGAGCGCCGCATCGGCCGTCGCCGCCGGACGCGATCCGCGCGTGGTGGGCTTCGCCGGCGTCGAGCACCAGAAGGGCGGATTCCGGCCCGAGGAGGACTTCGGCAGCGTCGCCGGCCCGGGTCGCCCCGCGCCGACCTCGGTGGCGCTCTTCGTGGACTCGCAGATCTGGCTGAACGGATCGTGGGACGGGATCACGTCCACTCCGGAGGGGCGCGCGACGTATCGCGACTTGGAGCAGCGGTTCTGGTCCGGCCCCACGGGCAACCCGGCGACATCGGGGCGCCTCGAGCCCCGCACGCCCCCGTATCGCACCGACACGCTCAACTACCGGCAGTGGGACGGCATCGCCCACTGGATCGCGGAGCGCTCGACCTACGGCAGCCTGCCGATCGCCACCGACTTCAACGTCGGCGTCGGATCCGCGTTCTTCCTCGACGGGACGAAGGTGCGTGACGGAGGCTGGGACAACATGGGCTGTGCCGACCGGGCCCTGACCTGGCAGTACTGGACCGAGGGCGAGGTCGTCGTCACGCTGGACGAGTCGACCAGCTACGGCAGCGGGCACAGCCTCGCTCTGCGGGGCGAGGGAGTCATCCACCTGTTCAAGACGGACCTGACGGCCGCGAAGGTCATGGCGATCGACGTCCGCGCCCAGGGGCTGCGGACGATCGACATCGGGATCACGTGGCAGGAGGCATCGTCGGAGATCCAGTGGCAGCCGCTGGTGAAATCGGCATCCGCGGCGTGGGACGGCTGGACCGGCGGGATCGAGATGCACGGACGGCGCATCGCGCGGATCTCGCTGCGCACCAGCGGCGATGGCCGTCTCGGCCGCGTGTCACTGCGGGAAGCCGGCAAGCCGCTGAAGCCGTCGACACCGACCGGCTTCGAGGTCGCCGACGCGGGGGATGCCGGAGACGGGCGGCGGCATCTGAGCTTCGCCTGGGATCTCCAGGCAGATGCTGTCGGATACGACGTGCTGCAGATCACGGACGCCGCCACCATCTGGCTGGGCCGGGTGCACCGCGACGCGTTCTTCGCCGAGGCGGTGGATCTCGCCGGAGGGCGGCAGTTCCAGCTCGTCGCATTCGGGGGTGATCTGCATCGCAGCGCCCCGGTGAAGGCCGGGCTTTCCCTCTGATCCACGCGGTCGACACGAGAAGGGCGGGCCCGGAGGAACGTTCCTCCGGGCCCGCCCTTCTTCGTGCGTCAGGTCACTTCACGTCGTCGTCGACCCAGTCCATCGACTTGGTGACGGCCTTGCGCCACAGCCGCAGCTGACGGTCGCGCTCCGCGGCGTCCATGCTCGGCTCCCAGCGGCGGTCCTCCTGCCAGTTGGCGGAGAGGTCGTCCAGCCCGCTCCAGAATCCGACCGCGAGGCCGGCCGCGTAGGCGGCGCCCAGCGCGGTCGTCTCGGCGACCACGGGGCGCACCACCGGCACGCCGAGCACGTCGGCCTGGAACTGCATGAGCGCGTCGTTCGCGACCATGCCGCCGTCGACCTTGAGCTCGGTGAGATCCACCCCGGCATCGGCGTTGACCGCGTCGAGCACGTCGCGGGTCTGGAAAGCCACGGCCTCGAGCGCGGCACGTGCGATGTGGTTCTTGTTCGCGTAACGGGTGAGCCCCACGATCGCGCCGCGGGCGTCCGGTCGCCAGTACGGCGCGAACAGACCCGAGAACGCCGGCACGATGTACACCCCGCCGTTGTCCTCGACCTGGCGGGCCAGCTCCTCCACCTCCGGGGCGGAGTCGATGATGCCGAGCTGGTCGCGCAGCCACTGGATCAGGGATCCGGTGACCGCGATCGAGCCCTCGAGCGCGTAATGCGTCGGGCCATCGCCGAGCTTGTAGCCGACGGTGGTGAGCAGGCCGTTCTTCGAGTGGACGATCTCCTCGCCCGTGTTGAAGATCAGGAAGCAGCCCGTTCCGTAGGTGTTCTTGCTCTCTCCGGTGTTGAACGCCGCCTGGCCGAAGGTCGCCGCCTGCTGGTCGCCGAGGATGCCCGCGATCGGGGTCTCCCGCAGCAGCGAGGAGTCCTCTGCAGCACCGTAGACCTCGGAGGAGGAGCGGATCGACGGCATCATCGACTTCGGCACGCCGAACGCATCGAGGATGTCGTCGCGCCACTGCAGCGTCTCGAGGTCCATGAACATCGTGCGCGAGGCGTTGGTGACGTCGGTCGCGTGCACGCCGCCGTCCACGCCGCCGGTGAGGTTCCAGAGGACCCAGCTGTCGGTGGTGCCGAACAACAGGTCGCCGGCCTCCGCCTTGGCACGCGCACCCTCGACGTTCTCGAGGATCCACGCGATCTTGGTGCCGGAGAAGTAGGTCGCCAGCGGCAGGCCGACGATCCCCTTGAACCGCTCGACGCCGCCCTCGGCCGCCAGGCGGTCGACGATGGGCTGCGTGCGGGTGTCCTGCCAGACGATCGCGTTGTAGACAGGCTTGCCGGTGGTCTTGTCCCAGACCACCGCAGTCTCGCGCTGGTTCGTGATGCCGACCGCGGCGATGTCGTGGCGCGTCAGATCGGCGCGGCTGAGCGCCAGGCCGATGACCTCCTGGACGTTGGCCCAGATCTCCGACGCGTCGTGCTCGACCCATCCGGCCTGCGGCAGGATCTGCTCGTGCTCCTTCTGACCGGTGGCGATGATGCTGCCCTTGCGGTCGAAGATGATGGCGCGACTCGACGTCGTGCCCTGGTCGATCGCGATGACGTAATCAGCCATGTGCAGTTCTCCTTTGAATAGCGGTTCGGGTTACTTTGCGAGGTGCAGCAGCACCGGCGAGAGCAGCGCGGCGATGGTGCCGCCGAGGAGCGGGCCGACGACCGGCACCCAGGAGTACGACCAGTCGCTCGAGCCCTTGCCCTTGATGGGAAGGATCGCGTGCGCGATGCGCGGACCGAGGTCGCGGGCGGGGTTGATCGCATAGCCGGTCGGGCCGCCGAGCGAGGCGCCGATCGCGACCACGAGGAGGGCGACGGGAAGGGCGGACAGCGCTCCGAGGCCGCCAGGGGTGCCGATCTTGACGTCGCCGTAGTCGGCGAACGCGAAGATCACGAACACCAGGACGAAGGTGCCGATGATCTCGGTGACCAGGTTCCAGCCGTAGGAGCGGATCGCCGGGCCCGTCGAGAAGACACCGAGCTTGTTCGCCGGCTCCGGCTCCTCGTCGAAGTGCTGCTTGTACGCGAGCCAGCAGAGAACCGCACCGAGGATCGCACCGAGCAGCTCTGCGGCCGTGGCGACCGCGTAATGGGGGAAGTCGATTCCCTTGGCGGGGTCGAGCAGGTGCTGCACGAACAGCCCGATGCCGACCGCGGGGTTCAGGATCGCGCCGGAGTAGGCGGAGACGAGAACACCGGCGAAGACCGCCAGGCCCCATCCCCAGTTGACCATCAGGAAGCCGCCGTTGAAGCCCTTGTTCTTCACCAGCGCGACGTTGGCCACCACACCGCAGCCGAGCAGGAGCAGCATCGCTGTGCCGACCAGCTCGGACACGAAGTAGAGGCCCATATTCACATCAGGCATGTCGCCATTGACCTTTCGCAGAGCACCGGCCCCTCTGCCGGTGCGGTGTTCGAGTAGACGCCGAGAGGGGCGGCGCTCGGATCTCGTTACCCGCGAGTGCGGGCGACGAGGGACAATCCGTGCCGGGTGTTCAGCAGTTCCCGGGTCAGCTCGATCTCGCGCGCGGTACGCGCGCGGTCCCAGCCCTTCAGCGGCGCGAGGGCTTCGGCGACCTCCTCGAGGATCTCCTCGGTGACGTCGCCGGTGAAGGCGAGGCTGGTGCGGCGCAGGATGACGTCCTCGAGGCGGACGATCAGCTCGTTCTGCACCATCCACTCGAGTTCGCGCGTGGAGAGCTGCCCTCCGGCAAGCGGGGCGTCGGGACCCTGCTCGACGAACGCCCATACCTCGGCGGCGCGGGTGCCATAGCGCTTCAGCAACTGCTCGGCACGCTCGCCGGCGCCGGGCAGGTTCCGCGCGATCCAGGCGACGCGCGCCGCGTCGTCCTGCGGGTAGTCCTTGCCACCGCCGATCGCGCGACCGAGGGTGGAGACGACGCGAGTGCGACCGAGCAGCTCCAGGATCCGATCGGAAAGCGACTCCCCGAGGGCGCGGAACGTGGTCCACTTGCCGCCGACCAGGCTGAGATGCGGGACGGCGCGGCTGTTGTCGACCTCCACGCGGTAGTCGCGCGAGACGAATCCGGGCGCCGTGTCCTCATGACGGGGGAGGGGGCGGATCCCACTGAAGCGATACACGATCTGATCGCGGTTCACGTCGACCGTCGGGAAGACGTGGTGCACGAGATCGAAGAAGTAGTCGATCTCCTCCTCGGTGCACAGCGGCACCTCGCGCGGATCGGCGTCGATGTCGGTGGTGCCGACCATCACCTTGCCCTTGAGGGGGTAGATCAGCACGATGCGGCCGTCGGAGTGCTCGAAGAAGATCTCACGGCCACGGGTCGCGGCATGCAGCTCCGGGTTGTCGAGGACGATGTGCGACCCCTTGGTGCCACCCATGAAACGGGTCAGCTCTCCCATGGCCTCGTTCGTGAGGTCCGTCCACGGGCCCGAGGTGTTCACGACGACGTCCGCGGCGATCGGGAACTCGGTCCCGCTCTCGCGGTCGCGCACCAGCACCGCGTCGCCTTCGTGTCCGATGGCCTCGACATAGTTCAGGGCGAGCGCCCCGGGGTGCGCCGCGCGACCGTCCTGCAGCACGTCCAGCGCGAGGCGCTCGGGGTCGTGCATGGAGGCGTCGTAATACGTCGCGGTGTACTTGATCTTCGGATCCATCGAGGGAAGCTCCGCGAGCGACTTCTTGCGGCCGAGGAACTTGTGCCGCGGCACCATGCCGCCGTCGCGGGAGAAGGTGTCATAGATGGTCAGACCCATCTTGATGAGGAAGGCACCGCGCTCCTGCGGCTTTCCGGACTTGTGCGTGAGGAACCGCAGCGGCGCGGAGAGGATGCCCGAGAAGGTCGAGTAGATCGGGATCGTCGTCTCGAGCGGCTTGACGTAGTGCGGGGCGATCTTGAGAAGGCCGTTGCGTTCGGTGACCGACTCCTTGACGAGGCGGAACTCGCCGTTCTCGAGATAGCGGATGCCGCCGTGGATCATGTGGCTCGAGGCGGAGGACGCTCCGGAGGCGAAGTCCCCGCGCTCCACGAGGACCACGTCGACTCCCTGCAGAGCGAGGTCGCGGAAGGTGGAGATCCCGTTGATCCCGCCGCCGATCACCAGCACGGTGGTGCGGCCCGCTTCGCGGACGCGGGTCACCTCGGGGCGTTCTGCGGCGTTGTGGACGTGGTCGGTCATCTTCGTCTCCTTCCGGATTTCTCACAGCATTCCCCCAGCCGCCCGTATGGTCAAGCGCCGTGCACGAATGTGCAAGAATCGGTCGAATCGATACGCGAAGGGCTCGAAATGGTTGAACGGAAGCGCCAGTCGAAGGCGGTCGCGGCCCTCACCGCGGCTCGGCTGTACTACCTCCAGGACAAGACGATGGACGTGATCGCCGAGGAGCTCGGGACCTCCCGTTCCTCGGTGTCCCGCCTGCTCAGCTACGCACGCGAGGTAGGGCTCGTCGACATCCGCATCAACTCGCCGCTCGAGCATGCGGGGGAGCTGGAGCAGCAGCTGCACGATCGGCTCCAGGTGACGGCGCACGTGGTGCCGATGCCGGAGAGCGTGACCGAGGTGGAGCGCCTCGAGCGGGTGGCGCTGACTGCAGGACGGCTGCTCACGCAGGTCATCGACTCGAACATGGTGGTCGGGCTCGCCTGGGGATCGACGATCAGCGCGGTCAGCCGCGCGCTCGGGCAGAAGGAGACCCGCGGCACCACCATCGTCCAGCTGAACGGCGCCGGCAACACGCTGACCAGCGGCGTGGAGTACTCGAGCGAGATCCTGCAGCGCTTCGGATCCGCCTTCGGCGCGCAGGTGCAGCAGTTCCCCGTGCCGGCGTTCTTCGACGACCCGCGCACGCGGGAGGCGATGTGGCGCGAACGGAGCACACTGCGGGTGCTGGATCTGCAGGCGAAGATGGATCTCGCCGTGTTCAGCGTGGGCTCACCGAGCGCCGAGGTGCCCAGCCGTGTCTATGTGGGCGGTTATCTGGGTCGGGACGACTATCGGAGCCTGCGCGAGGATCGGGCGATCGGCGACGTGGCGACGGTGTTCTTCCGTGCCGACGGCACCTGGAAGGACATCGCGGTGAACGCCCGTGCGACCGGGCCGGGGCTGGACCGGCTGCGCCGCGTCGCGCGGCGGTTCTGCGTCGTGGCGGGGGCGCAGAAGCTGCCGTCGCTGCAGGCGGCGATCGGGGCGCGGCTGGTCACCGACGTGGTGCTCGATGAAGGGCTCGCGCGCCAGCTCGTGGAGGGCTGACTTCCGAGAGCCGTGCCGTGGCCGTCGGAGAATCCGGACCGGCCCTGCTCAGAGCGTCTCGGGGCCCGAGCGGAACTCGCGGATCAGGTGCTCGACGACCTCGTGCAGATCGCCGCCCGTCGCGTCGGCCACGGCGACCTGGCGCTCATAGCTCGCGCCGCCGTGCAGAATGTCGGCGACCCCGCCGAACTGCGCCGAGCACTGCAGATCCGCCGCCACCGGGGTGAGCCGCTCCAGCTCCTCGGTCAAATGCTCCCGCACCGAGCGTTGCGCGCCGTCGGCGGAAACGATGACCTCGGCGTCGAGTCCATAGCGCGCCGCGCGCCATTTGTTCTCGCGGTGGAACCATGGCGCGAGCGGGGTCAGCGTCCGCCCCTCGTCGAGGTCGCGGGAGAACGACTCCACCAGCACCTGGGTGAGGGCGGCGACCGCGGCGAGCTCGTGCAGAGTGGACATGCCGTCGCACGCGCGCACCTCGATCGTGCCCCAGCGCGGTGCAGGGCGGATGTCCCAGCGCACCTCGGTGGCGTCGGTCATCACCCCCGTGCGCACCATGTCGTCGAGGTAGCCCTCATAGGCCGCCCAGTCCGGGAGCGGCCAGGGCAGGCCTGCCGTCGGCAGCTGCTGGAACACGAGGGCGCGGTTCGAGGCATAGCCCGTGCGCTCTCCGGCCCAGAACGGGCTCGAGGCGGCGAGCGCCTGCAGATGCGGCAGATACGAGGTGAGTGCGCCGATGATCGGCAGCACCTTGTCGCGATCCTCGACTCCGACGTGCACGTGGATGCCCCAGATCATCATGTTGCGGCCCCACCACTGCGTCTTCTCGATGAGCGAGTGATAGCGCGTCTTGTCGGTGACCTGTTGGTCGTACCACTGCGCGAACGGGTGGCTGCCGGCGGAGAGCAGCTCGATACCGGCGGGATCCGTCGCGGCGCGGACGGCGGCGATCGCAGCGGCGATATCGGCCACGGCGGCGGACACGGTGGATCCGATCCCGCTCGTGACCTCGATCGTGTTGGTCAGCAGCTCGCCGGTGACAGTGTGTCGCTCATCCGCGCTCGCGCCTTCCAGATCACGCAGCAGCTCAGGAGCGCGCCCGATCAGATCACCGGTGGCCGGATCCGCGAGCATGAGCTCCCACTCCAGTCCGACCGTGGAACGCGGCGAGGAGGCGAACTCGATCGGCATGGGGCCTCGATTCGGTGCAGGAGGTCGTCGGCCAATGATGGCATGCACGGCGCTAGCATGTGCCGTATGACGTTTTGCGACGGGTGCCGCGCATGAGCGCCGGCTCCATTCTCGTTCCTGCGGAGAGTCTGCGCGAGCAGGTCGAGCGCATGATCGGGGCACGGATCGTGTCGGGGGAGACGCCTCCGGGCGAGGTGTTGACGGTGCCCACCCTGGCCGGCGATTTCGGGGTGAGTGCCACTCCCGTGCGCGAGGCGATGCTGAATCTCGCACGGCGCGGCTTCCTCCGGCCGATCCGCAATCGCGGCTTCCAGGTCACCGAGGTCTCCGCCGATGAGTTGAACCAGCTCACCGACGTGCGTCTGCTGCTCGAGGCACCGCCGATGCGGCGCGTCGCCGGAGTGATCGACGAGGCGCTCGAGAAGGAGCTCCGCGAGCTCGCCGAGCGCATCGTGGCGGCGGGACAGGAACGCCGCTTCGAGGAGTACCTCGAGGCCGACACGACCTTCCACCTGCGCATCCTCGCGGTCACGGGGAACCAGAAGCTCGTGGACACCGTACGGGAACTCCGTCAGCAGACCCGCCTTGTGGGGTTGGTGCGATTGGCCGACTCCGACACCCTCATGCCCACTGCCCGGGAGCATGCGGAGCTCGTCGATCTGCTCGTGGCGGGAGACGGCGACGGCGCCGAGGCGCTCATGCGCCGGCACCTGGGCCACGTCGGCGGCGTGTGGAGCGGGCGCGAGGAGAACTGAGCGAGGACGCCCTTCCCCTGAGCCTTCCCCTTGAGTAATGTGTCACATGGTATTCACCACGAATGCAATGTCGCATCCAGGAGGTCCTCACATGCACACCCGAACCACACGCGCGCTGCGCACACTTTCCATCCTCGTCGCAGCGGGCGCCATGCTCGCCACGGCCGGCTGCTCCGGAGGTCTTGCGAGCGGCGGCGACAGCGGATCCGGAGGCGGATCCGGACCGATCAAGCTCGGCATGCTCGCGCCGTTCTCGGGCAGCGAGTCGGCGTTCGGCAACTACATGAAGAACGGCGCGCAGCTCGCCATCGAGGAGATCAACGCGGACGGCGGCGTCGACGGGCGCAAGCTGCAGCTCGAGGTGCAGGACGACGCGTGCGACGCGACCACCGCCGTCGCCGCCGCGAACAAGCTCGTCACCGATGGCGTCGTCGCCTCGGTCGGCGGCTACTGCTCGGGCGCCACGCTGCCGACCCTGCCGATCTTCAACGAGGCGAAGATCCCCGCGGTAATCCCGGCGGCGAACTCCAACGAGCTCGTGAAGCAGAAGCTCCCCGGCGTGTTCCTCATCAACGGCACGGGCACCCAGCAGGCCGCGTCGGCAGTGAAGTACGCGCAGAAGTCCGGAGCGAAGACGGTCGCGGCGATCAACGATGCGACGGCCTACTCGAAGGACCTCGCCGACTCGTTCGCACAGCAGGCGAAGGACGCGGGCCTCACGGTCGACTTCAACGCGGTCATCACGCCCGGTGAGAACGACTACTCCGCCGTCGCGACCCAGCTCTCCGGCGCCAAGCCCGACCTCGTGTACTGGACCGGGTACTACCAGGAGGGCGGTCTGATCGCCCGCCAGTCCAAGGACGCCGGGTTCAGCGGGTCCTTCCTCGTCGGTGACGGATCGGTGGACGCGAAGTTCGCCGAGATCGCGGGCAAGGGGTACACCGAGAACGTGCTCGGCACCTTCACCCAGACGCCCGACATGCTCAAGGGCGCCGAGAAGTGGATCGCCGACTACAAGAAGCTCGCCGGAGCCGACCCGGGTCCGTACTCGACCCAGTCCTATGACGCGGTCAAGGTGGTCGCCGAGGCGATGAAGACGGCCAAGGGCACGAAGTTCGACGGTGTGGTCAAGGCGCTCGAAGGCCTCAAGGACTTCAAGACGCTCGCGGGTCCGCTCACGTTCATGCCCGACCACACCCGGTCGGGCGGCGGCTTCGTGATCGTCTCGATCGATCCGTCCTCCGGCCAGTTCGTCCTCAAGGACGACCTCCAGGGCTGAGCCGACGGCGGGGGCGATCCTCGAGGATCGCCCCCGTACGGCCTCCGCTCACCCCGGAAAGGACATCCTCGTGATGCAACTCATCTGGAACGGCCTCATCGTCGGCTCGTTCTACGCCCTCGTCGCGCTCGGGTACAGCATGGTCTACGGGATCATCAAGCTGCTCAACTTCGCGCACGGCGACATCTACATGCTCGGCGCGTTCGCCGGCTTCGCCACGCTCTCGGCCTTCGGGATCTCGAACGAGAGCTCGATCCCGCTGCTGCTGGTGATCCTGCTGCTTTCCATGGTGACCACCGGGCTCATCGGCGTCGGCATCGAGCGGATCGCCTATCGTCCGCTGCGCAAGAGCCCCCGGCTCGCCGTGCTGATCACCGCGATCGGCGTCTCGTTCACCCTGGAGTACGCCGTGCGGCAGATCTTCGGGCCCAACCCCGAGGCGTTCCCGGTACGGCTCGAATCCGCCGGCTTCGACTTCCTCGGCATGCGGATCACCCCCGCGCAGATCGTGCTGGTCATCATCGCCGCGGGCCTGATGCTGGTGCTCGCGCACATCGTCGAGCGCACCCGTCAGGGCAGAGCGATGCGCGCGATCGCGCTGGACCCGCAGGGCGCCCAGCTCATGGGCATCAACGTGAACCGCGTGATCGCGACCGTGTTCTTCATCGGATCCGCCCTCGCCGGAGCCGCCGGCGTCATGGCCGGCGCCTACTACGGCTCGATCGACTTCCTGATGGGATTCATCATCGGTCTGAAGGCGTTCACCGCCGCGGTCATCGGCGGCATCGGCAATCTCTACGGTGCGATGCTCGGCGGCCTGCTGCTGGGCCTTCTGGAGTCGTTCGGATCCGCGTGGTTCGGCGGCGAATGGCGCGACGTGTTCTCGTTCGCCTTCCTCATCCTGTTCCTCACCTTCAAACCGACGGGGCTGCTCGGCGCCCGCGTCGTCGAGAGGATGTGACATGTCCGGCACCGCAACCACAGGGTCCGTGACCTCGGCGCTGCGCGACGCGAAACTGCGCGCGCCCTCGCCGCTGTTCGACCGTCCGTCCGCACCTCGCGGCGTGCTCTCCTCGCAGCAGGGCTTCCTGCGCGCCCTCGGCGGGCTGTGCATCGTCCTCCTCGCCGTGCTCCCGTTCATCGACGCCTCGCGGTACACGATGTCGATCGCGACCAGCGCGCTGATCTACGTGATGCTCTGCATGGGGCTCAACGTCGTCGTCGGCTACGCGGGCCTGCTCGACCTCGGCTACATCGCCTTCTTCGCGGTCGGCGCCTACGTCTCGGGCATCCTCACCACCGTGGTGGGGCTTCCCATGTGGATGGCTCTTCCGGCGACGATCCTGTGCTGCATGGTGGCCGGCATCATCATCGGCGCACCGACGCTGCGTCTGCGCAGCGACTACCTGGCCATCGTCACACTCGGCTTCGGCGAGATCATCCGGATCACGGCCAACAACCTGAAGATCACCGGCGGTCCTTCCGGCATCCACGGCATCCCGACGTGGAGCTTCGGCGGCTGGAGCTTCGCCGACGGCCTCACGATCGGCGGACTCGTCTTCCCGCAGCGGGTGCTCTTCTACTACTTCGTCGCAGCGATCGTGGTGCTCGTCGGCGTGATCGGCGCGGGCCGGCTCGCCAAGGGCAAGATGGGGCGCGCCTGGAAGGCCGTCCGCGACGATGAGGACGCCGCGGAGGCGATGGGGATCAACACCTACCTCGCGAAGATCTCCGCCTACATCATCGGCGCGGTCTGGGCCGGTGTGGCGGGGCAGCTCATGGCGACGCACCTCAGCGCGATCAGCCCGAACAGCTTCCAGTTCCTCTACTCGGCGCTGATCCTGATGGCGGTCGTGCTGGGCGGCATGGGTTCCACCCCGGGCGTGATCATCGGTGCGCTGTTCGTCTCGCTCGCCCCCGAACTGCTGCGCGACTTCTCGGAATGGCGCTTCCTCATCTTCGGCCTGCTGCTCGTCGTCGTGATGCTGTTCCGCCCCGCGGGCCTCTGGCCCTCCACAGCGATCCTGCCGTGGCTGAAGAAGCGGCGGCCCGTGCCGCCACCGACGCAGGGCTTCCTGTCGCCGGTGCCGGTGCCGGTGCCGGTGCCGGTGGACGAGGACGAGACGTCGCTCGAGGCGGAGGACGCGAAGGCGGAAGAGGGTGAGACGCGATGAGCGCGCTGCTGGAGGTCTCGGACCTGCGACTGCAGTTCGGCGGTGTGAAGGCCGTCGACGGATTGAGCTTCTCCGTGCAGGAGGGCGAGATCCTCGCTGTGATCGGGCCGAACGGAGCAGGGAAGACGAGCGCGTTCAACTGCATCTCGGGGTTCTATCTGCCCACGTCCGGATCCGTCGTGTTCGACGGCAACGACATCGTGCGAGAGGCGCCCGGTCTCTGGCGGAAGCTGCGCCTGGTGGATCTGCTGCAGAGCTTCGGCCTCTATCGGGTGCTGCCGTCGCGGGTGACGAAGTGGGGGATGGCGCGCACGTTCCAGAACCTGCGACTTTTCCGTGAGCTCAGCGTGCTGGACAACGTCAAGACCGCCATGCACGCGAACCTGCGTGAGGGATTCTGGGCGACCTTCCTGCACACGCCCGGCTACCGCCGTGCCGAGCTCGCCTGTGTCGAGGCGGCACGCGGCTGGCTGGACTTCGTCGGCTTCACGGACGACGAGAATTTGTACGTGACGCAGCTGCCATACGGCGAGCAGCGCCGCGTGGAGATCGCACGGGCCCTGGCCACGAGTCCGAAGCTGTTGCTGCTGGATGAACCGGCAGCAGGTCTGAACTTCAGCGAGAAGCAGGCGCTCATGCAGCTCATCCGGCGCATCCGAGACCTCGGCGTCGCAGTGGTGCTGATCGAGCACGACATGGGGCTGATCATGGAGCTCGCCGAGCGCATCGTGGTGCTCAACTACGGCAAGGAGATCGCCGTCGGAACGCCGGAGCAGATCAAGCACGACCCGATCGTGATCGAGGCGTACCTCGGCGTCGAGGACGAGCCGTTGGACGCCACGAAGCTGCAGACCGGCACGGTGGATCTGTCCCTGCTCGAAGGCGACGGCACGACGAAGAAGGGGAAGCGCTCATGAGCTCGCTCACAGTACAGGCAGCCGACGTCTACTACGGCCGCGTGCACGCGTTGCGTGAGCTCAGCTTCGACGTGCACGAGGGCGAGATCGTCTGCCTGCTCGGCAACAACGGCGCCGGCAAGTCGACCACGATGAACATGCTCTCGGGGCTGGTGCGGCCAAAGAGCGGCACAGTGCGCTGGGGCGATATGAACCTCGCCACCGCGAAGCCGTGGGACATCGTGGCCGCGGGGCTCGTGCATGTGCCGGAAGGGCGGCGGATCTTCTCCACCATGACCGTGCACGAGAACCTGCTGCTCGGCGGCTACACCGTGCGGGACCAGAAGCAGATCGCACAGCGCGTCGATCAGGTGTACGCGCTCATGCCGAGACTGGCTGAGCGTCGCAAGCAGCAGGGTGGCACGCTCTCGGGCGGCGAGCAGCAGATGGTGGCGATCGGGCGTGCGATCATCGGAGGTCCGAAGCTGCTGCTGCTGGACGAACCCTCGATGGGGCTCGCGCCGCTGGTCGTGAAGCAGGTGATGGAGACGATCCAGGCGGTGAACGCGCAGGGCACGACCGTGCTGCTCGTCGAGCAGAACGCGCGCGCTGCGCTGCGGATCGCGGACCGCGCCTACGTGGTGGAGACGGGCAGGGCGACGCTCTCCGGCTCAGCCGCGGAGCTCGCCGCGGACGCGCGGGTGGTCGACGCATACCTCGGCGGCTGAGGATGAGGGTCGTCGTGATCGGCGCCGGGGCGATCGGCGCGGCCTGCGCACTCGCCTTGACGGAGGCGGGGGCCGAGGTGATCGTCATCGATCGCAGCGGCGTCGCGGGGGAGACCTCGAGCCGCTGCGAGGGGAACATCCTCGTCTCCGACAAGGAACCGGGACCGGAGGCCGATCTCGCGATCGAGGCGAACCTGGCCTGGCGTGCACTGGCCGCGCGCCTGGACGCGGAGCGGGTCCCCGGTCAGCCCGCGACGGAGTTCGAGGCGAAGGGCGGCATCGTCGTCGCCTTCCGCGGGGGCGCCGATGCGCTGAGGTCCTTCGCGGTCTCGCAGCACGGCATCGGCATCCGCGCCGAAGCGCTCGAGGAGGCGGCCGTGCGCGCCGCCGAGCCTCACCTGAGCCCGGAGGTTGCTCTCGGTGTGCACTACCCCGACGATGCGCAGGTGCAGCCGAGCCTCGCCACGCAGGCGATGCTCGCCCGTGCGGTGCACCTCGGCGCGCGGCTGATCGTGGATGAGGTCGTCGCGGGCGTCGTCGTGGCGGGACGTGCGACGGGGGTGCGCACAGCAGGCGGGCTGATCGTGGCCGACGCCGTGGTCAACTGCGCCGGCCCCTGGGCGGGAGAGGCGGCGGCGCTGTTCGGCAGCGAGCTGGACATCCGCCCGCGCCGCGGCACGATCCTCGTCACGGCGGCGATGCCGCAGCGGGTGTTCCACAAGGTCTACGACGCCGACTACGTGAGCGCGGTCGGATCCGGCGACGCCGCGCTGCAGACATCGACCGTGGTCGAGTCCACGCCGTCCGGCACCGTGCTGATCGGATCCAGTCGGGAGCGCGTCGGCTTCTCGGGCGACAGCCTGCTCGCACCGCTGTCGGAGATCGCGGCAAAGGCGACGCGGCTGTTCCCGTTCCTGCGCGACACCATGCTGCTGCGCACCTACTACGGCTTCCGTCCGTACGCGCCGGACCATCTGCCGGCGATCGGCGCCGACGCCACCATCGCCGGGCTCTTCCACGCGGCCGGGCACGAGGGGGCGGGGATCGGACTCGCGCCGACCACGGGCGCGCTCATCGCGCATGCCGTGCTGGACACCCCCGCGCCGCTGGATCCCGCACCGTTCCTGCCCTCGCGGGCGACCCTGCAGGGTGCGGACGGCCGCGGACCGGACGATGCCGTCGTGTCGACCCCGGCAGGCGCCGGGCGAGGACAGGAGAGGAACGCGTGAGCGTGCAGATCATCGTGGACGGCGCCGCCGTGGAAGGGCGGGATGGGCAGACCATCGCCGGTGTGCTGCTGGGCGCCGGCCGGCGCACATGGCGCACGGCGGCGGGAGAGCAGCGGGGCATCTTCTGCGGCATGGGCATCTGCCAGGACTGCGTCGTCACGGTCAACGGTGTGGAGGGCGTCCGCGCCTGTCAGCGCGCGGCGTGCGACGGCGATGTCGTCGAGCGGGAGGGACGGGCATGAGTGCGCGACGCGTGGTGGTCATCGGTGCGGGGCCGGCGGGGCTGGCTGCGGCTGCGGCCGCGGTCGAGGCGGGTGCCGCGGTCACGGTCCTGGACGAGGGGGAGCGCGTCGGCGGGCAGTTCTGGCGGCATCACCCCGGGATCACGGATCCGCACCTTCAGCACCAGACCGCGCGGTTCGAGCGGCTGCAGGAGCAGCTGGCGGGCGCGCGACTGCTCTCCTCCGCCTCGGTGTGGCGCATCGAACCGGGAGCTCCGCTGCGCGTGCACGCGCTCATCGGACCGGCGGACGCCGCCCAGCGTCGCGGTGAGACGGTCCTGGCCGACGCCCTGGTGATCGCCACGGGCGCGCACGATCGCGTGCTGCCGGTGCCCGGCTGGACGCTTCCCGGCGTGACCTCGGCCGGCGCCGCGCAGGCGCTGGCGAAGCGTGACGGTGTGCGGCTCGGCACGCGCACGGTGGTCGGCGGGGCGGGCCCGTTCCTGCTCCCCGTCGCGCAGAGCATCGGCCGCGTCGGAGGCGAGGTGGCCGAGGTCGTGGAGGCGGCGAGCACCACGGCCATCGCCCGAGGCTGGGGGCGGCGCCCCTGGCAGCTCGCAGCCGCGACCGCGAAGGCCGGGGAGCTGACCTCATACCTCGGCTCGCTCGTCGCGCACCGTACGCCGTACCGCTTCGGCGCCGCGGTCACCCGCATCCACGGCAGCACCGCCGTCGAGGCGGCGACCGTGCAGCGGATCGACCGGAACTGGCGCCCGATCCCGGGCAGCGAGCGCACGATCGAATGCGATTCCGTCGCACTCGGCCACGGCTTCACGCCCCGGCTCGAAGCGGCGATCCAGGCGGGATGCGAGATCGGATCCGACCGGTTCGTGCGCGTCGGATCTCAGCAGGACACGAGCGTCGAAGGCGTCTACGCCGCGGGGGAGATCACCGGTATCGGCGGAGCCGACGCGGCGCTCGCCGAGGGGGCGGTGGCAGGGCTCGCCGCGGCCGGGGTCGCCCCGGCGGACATCCGGTACCGCGCGCCGCTGGCCGCGCGCCGTCGCATGCGCGCCTTCGCTGCACGACTTCAGACGCACCGGATCGGATCCGGCTGGACCGCCTGGCTGGACGGCGAGACGATCGTGTGCCGCTGCGAGTCCGTGCGCCGGCGAACCCTCGACGAGTATGCCGACGTGTCGTCGCGGGGGATGCGTCTCGCCACACGTGCCGGCCTCGGCGCGTGCCAGGGTCGCACCTGCGGTCACAGCATCGAGGACATCGTGGGCACACGGGTCGGCTACGACCGTCGTCCCGTGCTGTCCTCGGTGCGGATCGGCGAGCTCGCCGTGACCCGGTCGGATCTGGCGGACTGAACCGCAGCGAAGGATCTTGTCCGAGTGTCGTAGTGGGTGATATGTTACATATTACCGCGACGAGGGCGTCGCGACACCTTCCGGAGTGGTCCGCGATCAGCAGGTGAGCGGCACACGGACCACCCACGAGAACCCGGCCACGGCGGCCGGGCACAAGAGAGAATGGACATCGCAATGACTGAGCAGACCATGGACCTCGGCGGCGTCGTCGTCGCGACCACCCTCGCGTTCACCGAGGACTCCTCGGCGCCCGCAGGCCTCGCTGTCGATTACGACAAGTTCGGCGAGCACGTCGACTTCCTGATGTCCAACGGCTGCCGCGGTGTCGGTCCGAACGGCTCGCTCGGCGAGTACTCCTCGCTCACCGACGAGGAGCGCCGCAAGGTCATCCAGGTCGCTGTCGAGGCCGTGGACGGCCGTGGCATCGTCATCGCCGGTGTGCACGGCGTGGGCAGCCACCAGGCGCGGACGTGGGCCGAGCTGGCTCGCGAGGACGGTGCGGACGGCGTGCTGCTGCTGCCGCCGACCATCTACCGCGCCAACGAGGGCGAGGTCATCGCGCACTACGAGGAGGTCGCGAAGGCCGGTCTGCCGATCATGGCCTACAACAACCCCTTCGACACAAAGGTCGACCTGGTGCCGTCGCTCGTGGCGAAGCTCGCCCAGATCCCCGAGGTCGTGGCCATCAAGGAGTTCTCCGGCGACGTGCGCCGCGTCTACGAGATCAAGGAACTCTGCGACATCGACATCATCGCCGGGGCCGACGACGTGCTCTTCGAGCTCATGGTGAACGGTGCCGTGGGCTGGTTCGCCGGCTACCCGAATGCGTTCCCGCGCGAGGCGGTCGAGCTCTACAGCCTCTGCGCCGACGGCAAGTGGCACGAGGCCAAGGCTCTGTACGAGCAGCTCGTCGCCGTGTTCCGGTGGGACTCGCGCACGGAGTTCGTGCAGGCGATCAAGCTCTCCATGGACATCTGCGGCAATTCCTACGGCGGCCCCACACGTCCGCCGCGCGGTCCGCTGAGCGCCGAGCAGCGCGCACAGGTGACCGCCGACACCGAGCGCGCCCTGGCTGCCCTCGCCGCGCGCTCCGCGGTCGTCGCCTGATGCGAGCGCGGTCCGTGCTCCTGCGTGTGCACGCCCGGCTCGCGGGAGCACGCTGATGCGCGCGCGCCGGGTGCTGCAGGCCGTCGACTCGCACACGGAAGGCATGCCGACCCGCGTCGTCACGGGCGGCGTGGGCCGGATCCCGGGCGCGACGATGAACGACCGCCGCTTGTACGCGATGGAGCACCTCGACGGCCTGCGCGGTTTCCTCATGAACGAGCCGCGCGGGCATGCCTCGATGTCGGGCGCGCTCCTACAGCCGCCCGCGAGGGACGACGCCGACTGGGGTGTGGTGTTCATCGAGGCGTCGGGGTTCCTGCCCATGTGCGGTCACGGCACGATCGGCGTGGCCACCGTGCTGGTGGAGACCGGCATGGTCGAGGTCATCGAGCCGGTGACCGAGATCCGGCTGGACGTGCCGGCCGGGCTCGTGATCGCCCGAGTCTCGGTCGAGGACGGCCGCGCGGTCGACGTGACGATCGAGAACGTCCCCAGTTTCGTGGACCGACTCGACGAGAGGATCCACGTCCCCGGGATCGGCGAGATCACCTATTCGGTTGCGTTCGGCGGCAACTACTACGCCCTCGTGGACCTGGAGGAGGTCGGGCTGCCGTTCGATCGTGCCCGGCAGGACGACATCGTCCGTGCCGGCCTGCAGATCATGGACGCGATCAACACGCAGGCACCACCCGCGCACCCTGTGCTGGAAGGCGCGAATCATGTGCATCACGTGGAGTTCATCGCGCCGGGATCCGACGCCGTCCGTTCTCGTCACGCCATGGCCATCCACCCCGGCTGGTTCGACCGCTCGCCGTGCGGCACCGGCACGAGCGCTCGCATGGCCGAACTGCACGCCCGCGGCGAGCTCGCGCTGAACACGCCGTTCGTGAACGAGTCGTTCATCGGCACCGAGTTCGTCGGCCGGCTCGTCGGCGAGACGAGCGTGGGCGACAAGGTCGCCGTGATCCCCACGATCACCGGCCGTGCCTGGGTGACCGGGCTCGGCCAGTACATCCTCGACCGGGACGACCCGTTCCCCGAGGGATTCGTCTTCTAGGAGGAGATGCATGTCTGAGAGCTCGCTCACCGTGTCCGAGGTCGCCGGGCGGGCGGCCTCCGCCGCCCGGCCCTTCGCCGCCACGTCGCCGACGGATCGCGGCGCCGCGCTCGTCGCTGTCGCCGACGCCCTCGACGCCCACGCGGGAGAGCTCATCGCGATCGCGATGGGGGAGACGGGCCTCACCGAGGCGCGGCTCACGGGCGAGGTGAAGCGCACCTCCTGGCAGCTGCGCCTGTTCGCCGACACGATCGCCGGTGGCGCCTACCTCGACGCGCGGATCGACGCGGCGGATCCCGACTACGTGATCGGCCCTCGTCCGGACGTGCGCCGTGTGCTGGAGCCGGTCGGCCCGGTGCTGAACTTCGCGGCGTCGAACTTCCCGTTCGCGTTCTCAGTCGCCGGCGGAGACTCCGCGGCGGCCCTTGCCGCGGGCTGCCCGGTCGTGGTCAAGGCGCACTCGGGGCACCCGGAACTGTCCCGACGCACGGCCGCCATCGTCGCGGCGGCACTCGAGGGCGCCGGGATGCCGGCGGGCGTGTTCCAGCTCATCGAAGGGCAGCAGAACGGCGTCGACCTGCTGAAGGACGAGCGGATCCGCGCGGGGGCCTTCACCGGCTCTACGCACGTGGGGCGTCTGCTCGCGGACATCGCCGCCGCCCGCCCGCGACCGATCCCGTTCTACGGCGAACTGGGCAGCGTGAATCCGGTGTACGCGACGTACGCCGATGCCGAGCTGCTGCAGGGCTTCGTCGCGTCCGTGGCCGGATCCGCCGGTCAGCTCTGCACGAAGCCGGGCTTCCTGTTCGTGCCGGTCGACGCCGACCTGTCCGCGGTCGCACCCGCCGTCGGCGGTGTCGCGGAGCACCGCCTGCTGAACCCCGGCATCGGGCGGGCGTTCGAGGGCCGAAGGTCCGCCGTGCTGGGCACGGAGGGCACGACCGTCCTCGCCGAGGGCGAGGTCCGCGAGGCCGAGGAGGGCGAGCGCTACGCCACGCCCACGGTCGTCGCCGTCGACCTCGACGCGCTCCGCGCACACCGAGAGGCACTGCTCGAAGAGTCGTTCGGACCGCTGTCCGTCATCGTGCGCTACGCCGACGCCGCGGAGCTGCCGGCGGTGCACGAGGAACTGTTCCCCGGCAACCTCACCTCGACTGTGCACGCGCGTCCGGCAGAGCTGGCCGACGGATCCTTGGACGCGCTCGTCGAAGCCCTGGCCGCCACGAGCGGGCGCGTGCTGTTCGGCGGCTGGCCCACGGGCGTCTCGGTGACTCCTGCGATGCAGCACGGCGGCCCTTACCCGGCGACGACCACCGACGCGACGAGCGTGGGCACGGCCGGGATCACCCGGTTCCTGCGCGGCGTGTCATATCAGAACGCGCCGCAGGAGCTGCTCCCGCCGCCGCTGCGCGACGACAACCCGTGGCGCGTGCCGCAGACCCGCAGCGAGGCCGGCCGCTCCACCGAGTGGGGCGCGTTCGTACGCTGAGGGTGAGCACGTGAGGCGGCGTGAGCCCGAGGACCGGGCCGCCTCACGTGCTTCCGCGGCGGCGCTCAGTCGACGATGCGACCCGCGTGCACCACGACGCCGCGTGCATCCTGCTCCCAGAGCGCCGAAGGCTCGGCCAGCGGATCGGCCGTCAGCAGTGCGGCGTCGCCGTACGCGCCGAGGCCGAGGTGCCCGGCACGCTCATCGCGGATGAGGGCGGCGTTGACCGTGGTCATCGACCGCAGCGTCTCCGCCGCGCCGGCCGCCTCGATCTGCAGGCGCACACCGCAGAGCTGGTCGTCTTCGAGCTCGCCCATGAGATCCGTGCCGAAGCCGACCGGGACCCCGGCGGCGAGCGCGAGGCGCACCGCCTCCTGTCCGTGCGAGAGCACCTCGGCGTTCTTGGCGAGAGAGACGGCGTTGAGGCCGATCCCGGCTCCGCGCCGATCCATGGCGTCGTAGGCGGCCAGCGTGGGGACGAGGAACGCGCCTGCCGCGGCCATGCGCTGCGCGGTCGCGGCATCGATGAGGTTGCCGTGCTCGATCGAGCGCACCCCGTTGCGGATCGCGTGCTGCACCGCTTCCGAGGAATAGGCGTGGGCGGCCACGTAAGAGCCCTGCCGGGTCGCCTCGCCGACCACGACCTGCAGCTCCTCGTCGGAGTACTGCGGGACGCGGATCGGATCCGTGAGCGAGAAGACGCCGCCCGAGGCCATCACCTTGATCGCGTGCGCGCCCGTGCGCAGCCGGTTCCGCACGGCGAGGCGCAACGGCTCGACGCCGTCGACGATCTCGCACAGGTGCCCGTGCGCGAAGCAGAGGTCGACGTGCGCGGAGCGGGGGTCCCCGTGGCCGCCGGTCTGACTCAGCGCGGGACCGGTGAACAGGTAGCGCGGCGCGTCGAAGAGGTCGGCATCGATCGCGCGCGCGAGGCCGATGTCGCCTCCTGCCACGTCGCGCACGGTGGTGAAGCCGCGTCGCAGGGCCGCTCCGAGACGGCGGGTCGCGTTGATCGCGGCGAAACTCAGCGGGCCGCGCTCGTCTTCGAGGCCATCCTGACTGGTCGCGTAGGCGTGGAAGTGCGCGTCGATGAGGCCGGGGATGAGCCACTGGCCACGGCCGTCCACGGTCGTGGCGCCGTCGGCCGGGCGATCGGCGACGCCGCCGTCGACGATGTGCAGATCGCGTTCCTCGAAGCGCTCGCCGTTCCAGACGGCGGCTCCGAGGATGCTGACGGATCCGGTGCGCATAGATGCTCCTTTGCAGTGATCGGGGGGTACGGGAGGGGCGGGCGAGCCAGGACCCCCCCCACGATAGGACGGGCCTCGGACGTCAGCGCAGGCTGAAGCCGGCGGGCAGGGGGTCGCCCTTGTCGAGCTCGAAGGTGCAGGATCCGACCCGGTGCGCGAGACCGCGCACTTCGGGGATGACGCCGCGCGGGGTGCGCTCGGCGACGGTCGCAAGGAAGCGTGTTCCGATGATCGAGTCGTGCGTGAGCTCCTCGCCGTCGCCGAGCACGCCGGTTGCGGTGAGCAGCGCCACGCGGGCCGCTGTGCCGGATCCGCACGGGCTGCGATCCACCTCGCCATCCGCGAACACCGTGACGTTGCGCTGCCAGGGGCCGCGCTCGGTGCGTCCGAGATCGTCGACCAAGATCGTGCCGTAGACGCCGCTCAGCCGCGCATCGTCGAGCTGAGCGGCCGCATGCTCGTTCAGCGCCCACTTGATCTCGCGCCCGATGCTGATGAGGTCGGCGGTGTGCTCCGGGAGAACGGACAGGCCGACCACGGACGCCGGCATCGTCGCGTACACGGCGCCGCCGAAGACCAGGTCGACGTCGACCAGCCCGCGCGACGTCTCCAGGGAGATGCCGCGCGCGAGCACCCGCGACTCGACGTTGCGGAACACGACCTCGGTGATCCGGCCGCCCCGCTGTCGGACGCGCGCCTGCACGCGACCGCTCGGCACATCGATCGTGACCGTCGTCTCACCGTCCGGATCCGAAGGCACTCGACCCGTACGCACCGCCCAGGCGCCGAGCGCGATGGTGCCATGCCCGCAGGCGGTGGAGAAGCCGTCCTTGTGCCAGAACAGCACGCCGAAGTCGGCGCCGGCGTCGTCGGGCGGGGTGAGGAAGCCGCCGTACATGTCGTCGTGGCCGCGGGGTTCGAGGCAGAGGAAACGCCGGACGGCGTCCACCTCGCCCGCCATCGCGTCGATCCGGCGCTCGGCGACGGTGGCGCCGTGGGTCGACACGTCCTCGACGATCCGGAACGGCTCTCCGGCGGTGTGCCAATCCTCCGTGACGATGGTCATCATCGCTCCTCTCCGACGTCGACGGCGCAGGCGGCGACCGCCAAATCCTGCCAGCCCATGCCGCAGGTCTTCACGATCCGGGGGCGGTCCCGTGCGGGGGAGACCATCCCGGTGAAGAGCTCATGCATCGTGACGAGCTCCTCCGGATGCAGCGTGCCGGAATCCACGGCGCGGATGACATCCCCGGCCTCGGTCGCGGCGACGCGACGGCTCTCCACCACGACCTGGCTGCGGCTGAGCAGCGCGGGCGGAAGCTCCGCCTTACCGGGCTCGTGCGAGCCGATCGCGACGACGGTGGCGTCTGTGCGCACGGCATCGGCGGGGAAGAGGGGATCCGTCGCCGTGGTCGCGCACACGATGAGATCGGCGGCGGCGAGGTCCGAGACGGATCCGATGGCGACCTCCGCCTCCGTCGCGAACTCCTGGGCGTGGGCGGCGGCATCCGCGGCCTTGGCCGGATCCCGTCCGATCATCCGCACCGTCCGCAGCGGACGCACGGCGCAGAGCGCCCGGACATGCTGAACAGCCTGCGGCCCGGTGCCGAACACGACGAGGTCGCCGGCATCGGAGCCGGCCAGTACATCCACCGCGGCGGCACTGACGGCCGGCGTACGCAGAGAGGTGAGAGCCGTGCCGTCCATCAGGGCGATCGGAGCCAGCGTCGTGCCGTCCAGCACCACGTAGACGGCCTGGATCCGCTCCCGCCCGTGGGCCGGATTGTCCGGCGCGACCGAGGCGAGCTTCTGCCCGACCAGGCCGTCGATCGCCGCAGGCATGAGCAGCAATTGCCCGTGCGGGACATCGAGGATCGTCCGGGGCAGGTCGCCCTCGGGATCGAACCCTCGACGCAGCACGTCGCCCACTGCTCGGATCGCATCCGCCATGCTCACGCGCGTCGAGAGCGTGGCCGCATCGATGAGGGTGAGACCGGCCATCACATCGGACATGCGCTCATCCTAGCCAGTAATATGTCATGCGGTACATACCCGATGGTGGTCCGAACCGCCGCGAACCGCGTCGTTTCGCCTCAGAGCCGAGGATCTGGCAGAATGGATAGCTGGATCGCCGCTCGACCCTCTATCCGGCCGTGATCCACCCGCAGAGCTTCCACCGGGTGTGCACCCCACGCTTCTGGTGATCAGTTCGTCTTCCTTCCACACCATTCAGGAGAATCGTGGCTGTCAAGATTCGTCTCAAGCGCCTGGGCAAGATCCGCGCGCCGTACTACCGCATCGTCGTCGCCGACTCGCGCACCAAGCGCGACGGTCGCGTGATCGAGGAGATCGGCAAGTACCACCCCACCGAGGAGCCCTCGTTCATCGAGGTCGACTCCGAGCGGGCGCAGTACTGGCTGTCCGTCGGCGCGCAGCCGACCGAGCAGGTCACCGCCATCCTCAAGATCACGGGCGACTGGGGCACCTTCAAGGGTGACAAGGACGCGAAGTCCACCCTCAAGGTCGCCGGCGAGAAGGTGGCCTTCGAGGCCGACTCCTCCAAGAAGTCGGTCATCAAGCCCAAGGTCGAGAAGAAGGAGGCTCCCGCTGAGGAGGCTTCCGTCGAGACCCCCGCCGAGGACGCAGCCGACGCTGCGACCGACGCGGAGTAATCCGTCGTGCTGGCTGCCGCGCTCGAGCACATCGTCTCGGGGATCGTCGATCACCCGGAGGATGTCACCATCACCGCCACCTCGTCGCCCCGCGGCGACGTCCTCGAGGTGCACGTGCACCCCGATGACCGGGGGCGCGTGATCGGGCGCGGCGGCCGCACCGCCAAGGCCCTGCGGACGCTGATCACCGCGCTCGCGGACGGACGTCGCGTTCGCGTCGACGTCGCGGACGACTGAGCGTGGCCACCACCGACCGCCCGTCAGGCCGCAACCAGCTGCGCGTCGGGCGCCTCGTCAAGGCGCACGGACTCAAGGGCGCGCTCAAGCTGGAGCTGTACACCGACGATCCGGCGGGGCGCTTCGTGCCCGGCGCCGAGTTCACGTTGCAGGTGCCAGAGGCATCTCCGTGGCACGGCAAATCCATCACCGTCCGCGAGCACCGGGTGATGAACGGCAGCTCCGTCGTGTTCTTCGAGGGCGTCGACGACCGCACCGCGGCCGAAGGCCTGGTCAAGGCGATCCTGTGGATCGACCAGGACGAGACCGAGGAGCCCGAAGACGACGCCTGGTACGACCACCAGCTCACCGGGCTGGACGTCGTCCGCGACGATGTCGTCGTCGGCCGTGTGATCCGCGTCGATCACCTGCCCGCGCAGGATCTGCTCATCGTCCGGCCCGCATCGGGGAACGGATCCGAGATCATGGTGCCGTTCGTCTCGGCGATCGTGCCGACCGTGGACATCGCCGCCGGACGCATCGTCGTGACGCCGCCCGCCGGGTTGTTCGAGGAACTCGCGGACGAGGACGCCCCCGCCGACGCCTCCGAGCAGGACGCTCCCGGTGCGGATTGACGTCGTCTCGATCTTCCCGTCGTACTTCGACGGGCTGACCCTCTCGCTGCTCGGCAAAGCGCAGGGCAACGGGATCCTGGATCTGAATGTCCACGACCTGCGCGACTGGACGAGCGATCGGCACCGCACCGTCGACGACACGCCCTACGGGGGCGGCGCCGGCATGGTGATGAAGCCGGAGCCCTGGGGCCTCGCGCTCGACCAGCTCGCGGCCGAGCCCGCTCGTACGGCGTCTGTCCCGGAGCCTGTCGGAGCTCGCCCCACCATCATCTTCCCGTCACCGGCGGGCGAGGTGTTCCGGCAGTCCACCGCGCGTGAGCTCGCCGACCGCGAGCACCTGATCTTCGGCTGCGGCCGTTACGAGGGCATCGACGAGCGCGTCTTCGAGGAGGCCGCGAACCTCGGCGAGGTGCGCCTGATCAGTCTCGGCGACTACGTGCTGAACGGGGGAGAGGTCGCCGTCATGGCGATGATCGAGGCGATCGGCCGGCTCATCCCCGGCGTCGTCGGCAACCCCGAGAGCCTGGTCGAGGAATCGCATGAGGATGGGCTGCTCGAATACCCGTCGTACACGAAGCCGTCGGTCTGGCGTGAGCGCGAAGTGCCGCCGGTCCTGCTGAGCGGAAACCATGGTGCGATCGCGGCCTGGCGTCGGGATCAGCAGCTCGAGCGCACCCGCCGCCGCCGCCCCGACCTGCTGTCCGAAGAGGGCTGAGCGCCGTCCCGCACCACCCCATGGTGACCGGCCGATTGCGGATCCGGATCCCGGCGGATCGTGCTCAGAGCAGGCGTTCGTCTCCACGAGTGAGCTCGAAGACGATGCCATGCGGGTGTCGCAGCGCGAGCGTGTCCGCGTGCCCGTACCCGAGCATGGCGCCGCGCAGCAGCCGGCCGATCATCTCGTGCGCGATGAGCAGCGGTGTTCCATCGCCGGCCCAGGAGCACTCCTCCAGCGCCCGAAGCGCCCGCGGTCGCGCCGACGCGTAGCTCTCCCCGCCGGGGAACGCCCATCCGTATCGGTTCTCCGACCGCAGGGCGCGGACGCCGGGGTGGGTCTCGTCGATCTCATCCCAGGTGCGCCCCGCGAAAGTTCCCAGATCCACCTCGGCGAGATCGTCGACGGGGATCACGGCCACGTCGAGGTGTTCGGCGACGATCTCCGCGGTGCGTCGCGCGCGTCCCAGCGGACTCGTGCAGATCAGGCCGACGCCGGCGCCTTCCAGCCGTCGCGCGATCATGTGCGCGTGCTCCACTCCTGCGGAGGTGAGCGGGGAGTCGAGCCGACCTTGCATCCGGCGCTCGAGATTCCACTCGGTCTGGCCATGCCGCGCGAGGAACAGACGATCCGGCATCCGTGCGGCGAGAGGCATGCCGACAGAATGGCACAGCTCCCGCTGCGGCACCGCGGTCGCTCCGGCTCCGGGGTGCGGCTCGGCGCGGGGCGCGCCAGGGATCAGTCGACGCCGAGGAAGGTGCGGTCGGTGAGGATGATCGGGCCGTCCTCGGTGATCGCGACGGTGTGCTCCGAGTGCGAGCCGCGGGAGCCGTCGACGCTGCGCAGCGTCCAGCCGTCCGGGTCGGTGACGAGTTCGTCCGTGGTCGCGAGGAACCAGGGCTCCAGCGCCATCACGAGGCCGGCGCGCAGCGGGAAGCCGCGTCCAGGGCGGCCGTCGTTGGGCACGTGCGGGTCGCCGTGCATGATGCGGCCGACGCCGTGCCCGCCGAAGTCCGTGTTGATCGAGTAGCCCTCGCCGTGCGCGACGGCGGCGATCGAGGCCGAGATGTCGCCGATCCGGTTGCCGACGACGGCGGCCGCGATCGCTGCGTCGAGGGCGCGCTCGGTCGTGTCGATGAGGCGAAGGTCCTCATCGCGCGGGGTGCCCACCACGAAGGACACGGCGGAGTCGGCGACCCAGCCGTCGACCGAGACGGCGAAGTCGAGGGAGACGAGGTCGCCGTCGCGCAGCGTGTAGTCGTGGGGCAGCCCGTGCAGTACCGCGTCGTTCACGGACGTGCAGATGACCTTCCCGAACGGGCTCGCGCCGAACGAGGGGTGGTAGTCGATGTAGCAGGACTCGGCACCGGCCTTGCGGATCAGGTCGTGGGCGCGTCGATCGATCGAGAGCAGGTTCGTGCCCACCTTGGTCTCGGCGCGCAGCGTCGCCAGCGTCTCCGCCACGAAGCGTCCGGCCGCCCGCATCTCCTCGATCTCGGCGGGGGTGCGCAGTTCGATCATTCCCAGTCCTCTCGTCTGCTCCATTCTCTCCTACCTCTCTGCCCGCCGACGCTCACAGCGAACGCGCGGATCCGCGTCGGTGTCCCCGACGTAGCATCGCGGTATGTGGATCCGGCGCGCTTTCTTCTCCTGGCTGTTCCCGGCCGCCCTGGTGCTGCCGCTGTGGCTGTTCATCGGCTGGGGTGTGTTCCAGGCCGGCGGATGGGCCTTCCTCTGGGTGCTGTTCGTCGCTCTGCCCTCGGTGCTCGTCGGTGAGGTGGCGTTGGGGTTGCTCGTGCGCACGCGCCCGACCGTCCGAGAGGAGCGCGCGGTCTCCTGGCGCGATGTCATCGGGTTCACCGTGTGGCATGGCCTCACGATCGCCCTGGGCTTCTTCCCGCAGAGCGCATTCGGCTGGCTGCTGACCGGCACGATCGTGGCGTTCCTCGGTCTGTTCTGGTCGACCCTCTGGCAGCTCTGGAAGGACGTGGCGGAGCGGGGCAGGGCCGCGTTCGCGATCGACGACGAAGCGATGCGCGCCGCAGCGTACGGGGATCCCGGCGGCTCCGGGCGGGAGCGGATGTCGCAGCAGGGAGACGTCTTCGTCATCACGGAGACGGACCGCTCAGGAGCCTGACGCCCGGAGCGCGCGGCCGCGGTCTGTCGGGCGCCCCGGGGACGGGGGCTCCGAGCACTGAGCCGCGGGTCGGGAGGGGACCGATCTCGTTTTGGTGCGGATCCGGTTCCATGGCAGAATGGTTCTTTGTGCCGTGACCCGGTTCTGCCTCAGGGGAGCCCGCGGGCGCTCAGCGCTCCGTTCGGCACACACCACACCTTTCACCCCTTCCTACATGCATGCGACCTGAGGCGAATGCAGAGAGAGACGATCATGCAGATCCTCGACGTCGTCGACGCGGCTTCGCTCCGCTCCGACATCCCCGACTTCTTCCCCGGCGACACTGTCAAGGTGCACGTCAACATCATCGAGGGCAGCCGCTCCCGTATCCAGGTCTTCCAGGGCGTCGTCATCGGCCGCTCGGGCGACGGCGTGCGCGAGACCTTCGTGGTCCGCAAGATCAGCTTCCAGGTGGGCGTCGAGCGTACCTTCCCGGTGCACTCCCCGGTGATCGACCACATCGAGGTCGTCACCCGCGGCGACGTGCGCCGCGCCAAGCTGTACTACCTCCGCAACCTGCGCGGCAAGAAGGCGAAGATCAAGGAGAAGCGCGACGCGCGCTGACCCAACCGCTTTCGAACAAGCGCCCCGAGACACGGTTCCCGGGGCGCTTGTTCGTCCCCGGACATGAGAAGCTGGAAGGCGCCGTCAGCCGACGGCCGAGGCCTGTGAAGGATGGCGCATGACGGAAGAGCTCGCGGCGGCCGGACCCGCCGACGCGGTGCGGGAGCAGACGATGCCGCGACGACGCGGCTGGGTGATCTTCCTCCGCGACGTCGTGGTGATCCTGCTCATCGCGGTGCTGGTCTCCTTCCTCGTGAAGACCTTCGTGGTGCGCAGCTTCTACATCCCCTCCGGCTCGATGGAGAACACGCTGCTCGTCAAGGACCGCATCCTCGTCGATGAGGTCACTCCGCACTGGAACGGCTATCACCGCGGCGACGTCGTGGTCTTCAAGGATCCGGGCGGCTGGCTGCCGCCGGCGCCGCCGCAGCCGCCGCGGTCCCCGCTGTTCGAGGCCGGGGAATGGTTCCTCACGCTGATCGGGATCGCCGCACCCGACTCGGACGACCATCTGGTCAAGCGTCTCATCGGCCTGCCGGGTGATCATGTCGTGTGCTGCAACTCGCTGGGGCAGCTCACCGTGAACGGCGCTCCGATCGACGAGTCGTCGTATCTCAAACCGGGCGTGGGCGACGCACGCGCGTCCAGCATCCCGTTCGATGTCACCGTGCCCAAGGGCGCGGTGTGGGTGCTGGGGGACAACCGCACGCGCTCCGAGGACTCGCGCTATCACCAGGATCAGCCCGGCGGCGGATTCGTGCCGATGCAGAACATCGTCGGGCGCGCGTTCCTCACCACCTGGCCGTTCGACCGGTTCGGCCTCGTCGACGGCCACTACGCCGTGTTCAACGGCGTGTCGAAGCCGAAGCCGCAGGAGCGCCGCCGTGGCGGTCGTCGAGCCTAGCCTGGTCCTCGAGCGGCGGCTGCTGCGGGAGCACTCCCATCTCATCGCCCTGGACGAGGTCGGGAGGGGTGCACTCGCCGGCCCCGTCGCCGTGGGAGCCACCGTGGTGGACGCGGCCGCCGCGCGCCGGCGGGTGCCGCAGGGGCTTCGGGACTCGAAGCTGGTGCCGGAGAAGCGCCGGCCCGAGGTCGCCGATCGTGCCGGTGCCTGGGCGCCCGCGAGCGCTGTGGGCTGGGCCTCGAGCGCCGAGATCGACGAGGTCGGCATCATGCGCGCCCTGGGACTCGCCGCCTCCCGTGCGATCATCGCGGCATGCGGGGACGCCTGGGAGGCCTCGACGGCGCTCGTGATCCTCGACGGCAACCACGACTACGTCTCCGCCGTGCATCCCGGGCGCCTGACCGTGCGCTCCATCATCAAGGCCGACCGGGACTGCGCGTCGGTGGCCGCGGCCTCGGTGTTGGCCAAGGTGGCACGCGATGCGCTCATGGTCGACCTGGCGCCCGAGTTCCCGCACTACCAGTGGGAGCGGAACAAGGGATACGCGAGCATCGAGCACCGCGAGGCGATCCGTCTGCGCGGGTTGACCCGCCATCACCGCTCGTCCTGGGCGATCGCCGACGCGCCCACGCTGTTCTGACCGCGCGCGAGGATGCGGCCGCGCGGATCCCGCTCTCGTAGGATGGGGGGATCATGGATGACGACGCCTTCGACGACTACGACCGTGAGCTCGAACTCGCCCTGTACCGCGAGTACCGCGACGTGGTCTTGCAGTTCCAGTACGTGGTCGAGACCGAGCGCCGCTTCTATCTCGCCAACGAGGTCAACGTCGTGCGCCGGGACACCGAGCACGACTTCTACTTCGAAGTGTCCATGAACGACGTGTGGGTGTGGGACATCTACCGGGCGGACCGCTTCGTGAAGTCCGTGCGGGTGCTCACGTTCAAGGACGTGAACGTGGAGGAGCTGTCGCGCCGCGAGTTCGAACTGCCGCAGGAGCTCTCGCTCGACGGCGAGTGATCCGTGCGGTGGCGGGCGCTGCCACTGTTCTTCCGCAGCCCTTGCCGGGATCGTCCTCCCCAGACAGATGATCCGGGCGATTGCGCACGGGTTGCGTGAACCGCGCTCCGTGACGCCATGGCGGCGATCAGGCTGTCGATCATGGCAGCCAAAGACGATCTCGGACGCGCAGGGGAGGATCGCGCCGCCGCGCACCTGACCCGACTCGGATACCGGATCCTCGACCGCAATTGGCGGTGCGACCAGGGTGAGCTCGACATCGTGGCGCAGCGCGATGGCACGCTGGCCTTCATCGAGGTGAAGACCCGGCGCACCCTCGATTACGGGCACCCGTTCGAGGCGATCGACGAGCGCAAGCGGCAGCGGCTGTGGCGACTCGTGCACGTGTGGGTGCGCGAGCACCCGATAGCGAGCCGGGGACAGGCGCTTCGGCTCGAGGCGATCGGGATCGTCGGCGCGGATCCGGCGATCGGATCCCTCGAACACCTGCAGGACCTGCGATGACCGCGCGCACCTGGGCGGTCGCCCTGACCGGGCTGAACGGCCACATGGTGGACGTCGAGGCGGATCTGTCGCAGCAGACACCGGGATTCGATCTCATCGGGCTGGCGGACCGCGCGCTCGGCGAGGCGGTGCGCCGTGTGCACAACGCCTGCCGCAACAGCGGCCTCGATCTGCCGCGGCGCAAGCTCACGGTGAACCTGTCGCCCGCAGGCCTGCCCAAGCACGGGGCCGCCTTCGACCTCGCGATCGCGATCGCGGCGTTCGGCACGACGGGCTCTCTCGATGAAGTCTCGCTCGCTCGCACGGTGCACCTCGGCGAGCTCGGACTGGACGGGCGGCTGCGCCCGATTCCCGGGGTGCTGCCGGCGCTGCACGCGGCGCGGCAAGCGGGGTTCGAGCGGGCGGTGGTGCCCGTGGCGAACGCGGCGGAGGCGCGGCTGGTGCCCGGGCTCGAGGTGCACGCGGCAGTCAGCCTCGCCCACGTGGCGCTGCTGCACGGCGCCGAGTTGGCCGAGCCCGGCGATCCGGAACCGGTGCTCGCCGCGGCGACGCCGGAGCGGAGCGGTCCCGCACCGGAGCTGGCCGATGTGATCGGACAGGACGAGGCGGTCGCCGCGCTCGTCGCCGCCGCGGCGGGAGGGCACCACGTGCTCCTGTCCGGTCCGCCCGGCGCCGGAAAGACCATGCTGGCGCGCAGGCTGGCCGGGATCCTCCCCGACCTCGACGAGGAGCTGGCCCTCGAAGCCGCGTCGATCCGCTCGCTGATGGGGGAGAACCTCACCCGCCTGGATCTGCGGCCGCCGTTCGTCGCGCCCCATCACAGCGCATCGATCGCGGCCATGATCGGCGGCGGATCCCGAGCGGCCCGGCCAGGAGCGATCGCCCGAGCGCATGGCGGGCTGCTCTTCCTCGACGAGGCGGCCGAGGCGCCGGGTGGTGTCCTGGATGCGCTCCGGCAACCGCTGGAGGCGGGAATGATCGAGATCCATCGCGCCGAGTTCACGACGCGCTTCCCCGCGCGGTTCCAGTTGGTGCTCGCCACCAATCCATGTCCGTGCGGTGCCTTCGGCGTGGTCGGCGAGGAGTGCATCTGCCCGCCCTCCGCGATCCGGCGCTACGCGGCACGACTGTCCGGTCCGATCCGGGACAGGCTCGACATCGAGGTGCGGGTCGCCCGCGTGTCGGCCACCCAGGTCAGTACGCAGGAGCGCGGCACGCTCTCGACGGCCGACGCGCGCGGGCGGGTCGAGGAGGCGCGCGACCGCGCTGCGCGGCGCTGGAGAGGGACGCCGTGGCGGCTCAACGCGCACGTGCCCGGCACGTGGCTGCGGCAGGGCGATTTCCGGCTTCCCGTCGAGGCGCGGGCGCCGTTGGATCGCGCCCTGCAACGCGGGGCTCTCACGCTGCGCGGATATGACCGGGTCCTGCGGCTGGCGTGGTCGGTCGCCGATCTGGCGGGAGCGGACGCACCGGGGCTCGGCCATGTGGGGCGCGCCCTGTTCCTGAAGAAGGGGATGATGGCATGAGTGCGACGGAGCCGACCGCTGCGGCGGGAAGCGCGGAGCACAGGGAGCGCTGCTGCGCGCCGGGCGTCGCAGAAATCACGGCACGGCTGCGAGCACTCCGGGAGGACGAGCGCTTCCTCGAGGCGGCGTGCCGCGTCCGCCCCGACGCGGAGCAGCCCGCGGTGCGGGACGGTCTGATCTGGAACCTCATCACCGAGCCGGGCGACGGCGTTGCGGGCGCACTCGTCGCCGCGCTCGGGCCCCAGGAGGCGCTGGACGTCATCGCCAGCGGTGAGGGAGATCGCCAGGAGGGCGTGGACGACCGTCCGGCAGCGGGGGCGCTGCGGGACGGTCGGCGACGCTGGGCGCCTCGGCTCGATCCGCTGCCGCATCTCGGAGCGCTGCGCACCGCGGCCCGCATCGGAGCGAGCCTGTTGCTGCCGTCCGACCCGGAGTGGCCGACGTCCATGACGGATCTGGGAGCACATGCCCCGCATGCGCTGTGGCTGCGTGGCGATGCGACGGCACTGACGGGGCACGGCGTGGCGCTCGTCGGCGCCAGAGCCTCCTCGAGCTACGGCGAGCACGTCGCGGGTGAGCTGGCGGCCGAGCTCGCCGTAGAGGGGCGCGTGATCTTCTCCGGAGGCGCATACGGGATCGACGGCACGGCGCACCGCGCCGCGCTTCGTGTCGGGGGAAGGACTGTGGCGGTTCTCGCCGGAGGGGTGGATCGGCCCTACCCGAGCGGCCATGCGCCGCTGTTCGAGCGGATCCAGGCGAGCGGTGCGCTGGTGAGCGAGGTGGCCTGCGGCACCGCCCCCACCAAGTGGCGGTTCCTGGCGCGCAACAGGCTGATCAGTGCGCTCTCCGCCGCGACGGTCGTGGTCGAGGCGGGGCAACGCAGCGGATCCCTGAACACGGCGGGGCATGCGGCCGCGCTCGGCAGACCGCTCGGCGCCGTACCGGGTCCGATCACCTCGACGGCGTCCGCGGGCTGCCACCGGCTGCTGCGCGACTACGACGCGCGCTGCATCACGTCCGTCGCCGACGTGCGCGAGCTGCTCGGGATCGTCACGGTGGCGCCGGCGACGACCGCGGAGGATCCGGATATGGTGCGCCTTGCCGACGCGCTGAACGTCCGCACGCCACGCAGCAGCACCCAGCTCGCGCAGCGCAGCGGGCTGAGCCCGGAGCGGGTCGAGGCGCTCCTCGGCATCTTGGAACTCGACGGCAGCGCAGTCCGCTCCGAGCACGGGTGGCGCAGCATCCTGCAATGAGAGGCCGTGGCGCCCGCGCGTGCTCCCGCCGGTGCAGAGCCGGGAGCGCATGCTGGAGTCATGCGCGTATCCGAGGCCGCCGCGGCGTTCACGACGCACCTCGCCCAGGTGCGGCGGTTGTCGCCGGCGACGGTACGCGCGTACCGGTCGGATCTCGCCGATCTCGCGGCGTCGACGGCCGATGCGGCCCTCGAGGACGTCGATCTCGAGGCGCTTCGGGACTGGTTGTGGCGGGCTACGCAGCGGGGCGACGCACGATCGACCCTCGCTCGACGCACGGCCGCGGTGCGCTCGTTCTTCGCCTGGGCAGCTGAAACCGGGCTCATCGTGCACGACCCCGCGCTGCGCCTCGTGACGCCCAAGCGCGGGCGCACACTGCCGGCGGTGGCATCGGCCGACGCGATGCGCGTGCTGCTGGACGAGGCGCGTGACGCCGCACTCGACGGAGATCCCGTCCGGCTTCGCGACAGCGCGATCCTGGAGCTCCTGTACGGATCGGGCATGCGCGTCTCCGAGCTGTGCGGACTCGCCGTCGACGACGTGGACCTCGACCGGGGCACCGCACGCGTGCTCGGCAAGGGCGACAGGGAGCGGGTCGTGCCGTTCGGCGCTCCGGCGCGCGACGCGGTCGCGTCGTATCTGCGCCGCGCCCGCCCGGTACTCGTGGCGCGTGCGGAGCGGCCGGGCCCTGCGCTGTTCCGCGGTGCGCGCGGGGGAGTGCTGGGACCACGTGCCGTGTACGAACTGGTCGCCCGCGTGCTCGCGCCCGTCATCGGCGCCGAGACCGTGGGACCCCACGCGCTCCGCCACTCCGCTGCCACGCACCTGCTCGACGGCGGTGCGGACCTGCGCGCGGTGCAGGAGATCCTCGGGCACGCGAGTCTGGGGACCACCCAGATCTACACGCACGTGTCGGCGGAGCGCCTCGCGGCGAGCTACCGCCTCGCGCACCCGCGGGCGTGACGGGCGCTCGGATGCGCGTCGCCATCACGCCTACGAGCTGTGGTCAGCAGCCGTCGGTTCCGCAGGGCAGCAGCACCGCACGCGGCACGTCGCCGAACAGCAGCATGGGGTTGAGGTAGGCGCCGTTCCAGCGGACACCGACGTGCAGGGCACCGGTGGGCGTGTGCCCGCCGGTGGACAGGGTCGCGATGACCTCGCCTCGATGGACGATCGTGCCGGGGGTCAGCTCCGACTGCACCGGCTCGAATGTCGTGACAAGGCCGTTGCCGTGGTCGATCGTCAGCAGTGGGCGGTCCACGACCACGCCTCGGAACGCGATCACGCCGTCGGCCGGCGCCCGGGCCTCGCCGGTCGCCGCGATGTCCATGCCGCGGTGCCCGGGTCCGTACTCGTGCGCCGGAGCCCGGAACGGGAGGAGCACCGAGCGTGCGCCCTCGACCGGCCACAGCCAATCGTGGTCCGGCAGTGCAGAGTCGCCCGCCGAATCGGGCCGCGCTGTCGCGGGACCGACGCCCGGAGCCCGCGAACCCATCTCGACCCGGCCGACGTCGGCGGTGACGGCGGGATCGCTGGCCGCGACCGCCGCGGGCGCCGTTGCCGAAAGCGCCACGGGCAGCAGCCCGCCGAGCAGTGCGGCCGCCACCGCGAGCAGGCCGAGCGGCGGACGCCTGCCGCGGGTCGGGGAATCAAGGCGGCGAGGAGCGTTCATTCCCAGATCCTCCGCCGTACGGCAGTCGCTCGGAGGGTGGTCCGCGCGATCCGTGCACAGCCTGCGCTGCAGTCGGATTGTGCGGATGGATGGCGCGCTCCGGCGTCGCGACCCTGATATGCTTGCACGGCACCCCGTCTGTCGGGGTGACTACGCGTGCCCACAGCGTTCACCGTGGCGAACACTCCACAGGTCTCTCGCAAGGGAGCGGAGTGCGCGCCGGGCACCAGGATCGCCGATCACCCGATCGGCAGCACAACCTCAACCAACAAGGAGTACGACCATGGCCGTCGTCACCATCCGCCAGCTGCTCGACAGCGGCGTTCACTTCGGACACCAGACCCGCCGGTGGAACCCGAAGGTGAAGCGCTTCATCCTCACGGAGCGCAGCGGGATCCACATCATCGACCTGCAGCAGTCGCTGGGCTACATCGACAAGGCCTACGACTTCGTCAAGGAGACGGTCGCGCACGGCGGCACCATCCTCTTCGTGGGCACCAAGAAGCAGGCGCAGGAGATCCTCGCCGAGCAGGCCACCCGCGTGGGCCAGCCCTACGTCAACCAGCGCTGGCTCGGTGGCCTCCTCACCAACTTCACCACCATCGCGAAGCGTCTCGCCCGCATGAAGGAGCTCGAGGAGCTCGACTACGAGAACCCGGCCGCGTCGGGCTTCACGAAGAAGGAGCTGCTGCTCAAGAAGCGCGAGCTCGACAAGCTGCACAAGTCGCTGGGCGGCATCCGCAACCTGACCAAGACCCCGTCGGCCCTGTGGGTCGTCGACGCCAAGCGCGAGCACCTCGCCATCGACGAGGCCAAGAAGCTCGGCATCCCGGTGATCGGCATCCTCGACACCAACGCGGACCCGGACGACTTCCAGTACCCGATCCCCGGCAACGACGACGCGATCCGCTCGGTCTCGCTGCTGACCCGCATCATCGCCGACGCCGCGGCCGAGGGCCTGCAGCTCAAGCACAACCCCGAGGTCGGCGACGCTGAGCCGCTCGCCGAGTGGGAGCAGGAGCTCCTCGAGGCCCCCGCCGCCGACGAGGCCCCCGTGGCCGAGGTCGTCGAGGGTGCGGCGGCAGAGGTCGCCGCGACCGAATCCGCTGCGGACGAGGCCGGCGCCGAGGCGCACGACGAGACGATCGCCGCTGCCGCCGACGAGACGGTGGCCGAGGTCGCCGCCGCCGAGTCGACCGACAAGTAACCCTGCATCCACCACGCACACACACGAAGCAAGGAGCCACCACAACATGGCCAACTTCACCATCGCCGACATCAAGGCGCTGCGTGAGCAGCTCGGCACGGGAATGGTCGACACCAAGAAGGCGCTCGAGGAGGCTGACGGCGACGTCGAGAAGGCCGTCGAGATCCTCCGCCTGAAGGGTGCGAAGGGCAACGCCAAGCGCGCTGACCGTTCCACCAGCGAGGGCCTGGTCGTCGCCCGTGAGCAGGACGGCGCCGTGACGCTCGTCGAGCTCGCCTGCGAGACGGACTTCGTCGCGAAGAACGAGCGCTTCATCGCGCTGGCCGACAAGGTCGCCGACGCCGCCGCCGCCATCAAGGCGGACAGCGTCGAGGCCGCCCTCGCGGCGGACGCCGGCGGTCAGACCGTCGAGCAGCTGATCTCCGACGAGGCCGCGATCATCGGCGAGAAGGTCGAGCTGCGTCGCGTCGCCACGATCTCCGGCGAGCGGACCGAGGTCTACCTGCACCGCACGAGCAAGGATCTCCCGCCGCAGATCGGCGTCGTCGTCGCCTACACCGGTGACGACGCGGAGACCGCTCGCAGCATCGCGCAGCACATCTCGTTCGCGAACCCCTCCTACCTCACCCGTGAGGACGTCCCGACCGCGGACGTGGAGAAGGAGCGCGAGATCGTCACCGAGATCTCCCGCAACGAAGGCAAGCCCGAGGCCGCCCTGCCGAAGATCGTCGAGGGTCGCGTGACCGCGTTCTTCAAGCAGGTCGCCCTGCTCGAGCAGGACTACGCCAAGGACAACAAGCTGTCCGTGGGTCAGGTCGCGAAGGACGCCGGTCTGAACGTGACCGGCTTCGCCCGCTTCAAGGTCGGCGCGTAACAGCATCGAAGGGGTTCGGATCCACCAGGATCCGGACCCCTTCGTCATGCCCCGCTCCTGTGCGGAGGCTGCAGACGATATCTTTTCCCAGACGAGAGGAAGTACTCCATGACCGAACGACAGGGGCGACGACGCGTCGTCCTCAAGCTCTCCGGTGAGGCCTTCGGCGGCGGCCAGCTCGGGGTCAACCCCGACATCGTCAGCCAGATCGCGCGAGAGATCGCCGCGGCCACCGATCGGGTCGAGATCGCCGTCGTCGTCGGCGGCGGCAACTTCTTCCGCGGAGCGGAGCTGAGCCAGCGCGGCATGGACCGTGCCCGCGCCGACTACATGGGCATGCTCGGCACGGTGATGAATGCGCTCGCGCTGCAGGACTTCCTCGAGCAGGCGGGCGCGTCGCCCCGCGTGCAGTCCGCGATCGCCATGACCCAGGTCGCCGAGCCGTATCTGCCGCTGCGTGCGGAGCGGCACATGGAGAAGAGCCGGGTCGTGATCTTCGGCGCCGGCGCGGGCCTGCCGTACTTCTCCACGGACACCGTCGCGGCGCAGCGTGCGCTGGAGATCGGCGCCGACGAGGTCCTGGTCGCCAAGAACGGCGTGGACGCGATCTACACGGCCGACCCCAAGAAGGACACCTCGGCCGAACGGATCGAGGAGATCACCTTCCAGGATGCGCTCGTGCGCGGCCTCAAGGTCGTGGACTCCACGGCGTTCAGCCTGTGCATGGACAACGGGATGGACATGCGCGTGTTCGGCATGGAGCCCGCGGGCAACATCACCCGTGCGCTGCTGGGCGAGCCGATCGGAACCCGCGTCATCGCCTGAGAGCATCGGATCCCCGGGCCGCGCCGCTGGGCGTCGGGCCGGGGATCCGCGCATCCTCCCCGATAGACTTGAGTCGTAACCCCCTGACGAATAGGAGTCACCGTGATCGCGGATGTCCTCGCCGACACCACCTCCCGCATGCAGCGCGCCGTCGAGGCCGCCAAGGAGGACTTCAGCACGGTGCGTACCGGCCGTGCCAACCCGCAGATGTTCCAGAAGGTTCTGGTGGACTACTACGGCACGCCGACTCCGCTCGCACAGCTCGCTTCGCTCGCCAACCCGGAGGCGCGCTCGCTCATCATCACCCCGTACGACAAGACGGCGCTCAAGGCCATTGAGCAGGCGGTTCGCGACATGCCGAACCTGGGGGCGAATCCGACGAACGACGGCAACATCGTGCGCGTCACGATGCCCGAGCTCACGGCCGACCGTCGCAAGGAGTACGTCAAGCTCGTGAAGAGCAAGGGCGAGGATGCGAAGGTGCACGTCCGCGGCATCCGACGCAAGGCCAAGGACGAGCTGGACGGCCTGAAGAGCGACCTCGGCGAGGATGAGATCGCTCGCGGGGAGAAGGAGCTCGATGCCCTCACGCGCCAGCACGTCGACCTCATCGACGAGGCTGTCAAGCGCAAAGAGGCAGAGCTGCTCGAGGTCTGAGACCGCCTATGAGCACCCCTTCCGGCGACGACGACGCGTCAAGGATTCCCCCGAGACCGCCGCTTCCGTCGCGCATCCATGACGCTGAGCAGCGCAGCGCTGACCAGATCTCGCCGCCGAGCGGCCAGGAGAATCCGGTCCTGCGCAGCGGCGAGAATCCGACGCTGCGCGGCGGTGAGAATCTGCAGGCGCAGTTCCGGGCGAAGAAGGCCGAGATCGAGACGCATGTCTCGCACGCTCGCGACCAACTGGACCAGGCGAACGAGCGCATCAAGGAGCGCACCGGACGCGACCTCGTCGTCGCGACCGGCGTCGGCCTGCTGATCGGCGGTGTGATCCTCGCCTCCCTGCTGTTGGCGAAGTGGTCGTTCGTGGTGATCGGCCTTGCCATCATCCTGATCGCCGTCTGGGAGCTCGTGCTCGCGTTGCGCATCGGAGGACGCAAGGTCGACCTGTGGCCGCAGCTCGTGCTCGGCGCGGCGCTGGCGGCAGGCGGCTATTTCGCCGAACCCTGGCTGACCTGGGTGATGCTGTTCGTCGCCGTTTTCGGCGTCGTCGTGTGGCGTCTGGTCGCCCAGATGGTCGCGAAGGACGGGCGCACCTACGGCGACGTCCTCACGGATGCCCTGGCCGGCGGGTTCATCCAGGTGTACGTGCCTTTCCTCGGCGCGCTGATGCTCATGTTGCTGCGACAGCCCCGCGGGGAGTGGTGGGTGCTCTCGCTTATCGTCGTCGTGGTGGTGGCCGACACCTGCGCCTACGCCTCAGGGCTGCTGTTCGGACGTGGCGGGCGTCACCCGATGGCGCCTCGCGTCAGCCCCAAGAAGACATGGGAGGGCTTTGCCGGTGCGGTCCTCGGATCTCTGGTCGCCGGTGCCCTCGTCGGCGTCTATCTCCTCGGCCTTCCCTGGTGGGCCGGCCTCATCGTCGGTGCCGCCCTGGTGGCCTCCGCGACGATCGGCGACCTGGGGGAGTCGCTGCTCAAGCGCGATCTCGGCATCAAGGACATGAGCTCCTGGATCCCCGGACACGGCGGTCTGCTCGATCGGCTCGACAGCATTCTCCCCTCCGCCGTGGTCGCGCTCGCCTTGTATCTCCTCCTCACCCCTCTGGCGGCAGCATGACCGATTCCTCACGAACCGATCGCGACGCCTCCGGCGCCGCCCCGAGTTTCCCTGTGCTCCCGCGCAGGGAGAAGGGCTATCAGCGCGCCGCTGTCGATACCTTCCTGGCCCGTGCGCGTCGTGCGTTCGAGGATGAGGCGGACGGGATCGGATCCTCCGACATCCGCGCGGCCTCCTTCCCGTTGGTGCGCGGCGGCTATGACATCGCCGCCGTCGATGCCGCGCTGGCCAGGGTCGAGGAGGCATTCGCGCAGCGCGAGCGCGCCCTCGTCGTCTCCACGGACGGGGCCTCCGCCTGGGTCGGACGCGCGCGCACCGACGCGCAGGTGATCCTGGACCACCTCACGCGACCGCAGGGGCACAAGTTCGCCCGCACGGGGATGCTCACCTTCGGATACCGTGTTGATGAGGTCGATCACGTCGCCAAACGCATCGTGCGCTTCCTCCGCGACGGCGACGCGCTGACCGCGGAGCAGGTGCGTCAGACGGCGTTCCGGATGCAGCGCCGCGGCTACCGCGAGGAGCAGGTCGACGCGCTGCTCGACGCGACCATCGACGTGCTGCTCGCGATCCGTTGAGCGATTCTCATGGCGGATTCAGGTTCGGCTGGCTAAACTCGGACCCATTGTGACTCCCGATAACGATTCGATTGCGGCGCGCTCCCGAACCGCCGCGCAGAACGACGCAGCCACAGCACCCCGTCCGGTCGCGAATGCGCGCCCCGGCCGGAGCGCGACCTCCGCGGTGCTCGCAGGGCTCGCCGTGGTCGGATTCTCCGTCGCGATCGTGGCCCCCGCCGGGTTCGCGATGTCAGCCTCGGAGCCCGCCCACGCCGCAGCGACCACGGCGTATTCGCTGGCGGCCCGCGACGCGCAGAACATCACCGTCTCCGTGCACGGCGTGACGCCCACCACACAGACGCGCGATGCGTTCGATGTGTATGTCGCGCCGAAGCCGACGCCGACCCCCGAGCCGGTGGTCGCCTCCAGCAACGACTCGTCCTCTTCTTCCGGCTCGTCGGGCAATGCGGGGCCGCTGTACTACAGCGGCGGCGGCGCGCCGGCGGAGTGGATGGCCGCCGCAGGCATCGCCTCGGGCGACTGGGGCTACGTCGACTACATCGTCAGCCGCGAGAGCGGATGGAACCCGAACGCGACCAACAGCAGCTCTGGCGCCTGCGGCCTTGCCCAGGCCTACCCGTGCGACAAGGTCCCCGGCAACGGCTATGACCCCGTCGACAATCTGCGCTGGGCGAACGGCTACGCCGTGGGGCGCTACGGGAGCTGGGGCGCGGCCCAGGCCTTCTGGTCTGCCAACGACTGGTGGTGAGCAGCGCTCACCCATGCCACGCCCGCATCGACGACGTCAAGAGCGCCCGCACGAGGATTCGCTCGACCGGCTGATCGCCGGATGGAAGCGCACCGAGGTGCGCGGCGGCGTGGAGTGGTACGTCCAGCCTCTGACGGCGGCGCAGGCGCAGAAGGAGTACGTCTGCCCGGGCTGCCAGAGCATGATCCCGGCGCGTACCGCGCATCTGGTGGTCTGGCGCGCGGACGGCGTGCTCGGTGACGCGGCCGACCTTGCCGCTCGGCGGCACTGGCACAACGGCTGCTGGAAGAGGAGCTGACGTGGAGATCCGCGGACCTCGTCCTCTGCCCGCACGACGCGAGGACATCGAGCTGCGCACCGCAGACGGGCTGCGCCTGGTCGGCGAGCTCGCCCTGCCGCAGTCCGTGGATCCGGTGGCGACGCTCGTCACGCTGCATCCGCTGCCCACCGCGGGCGGCTTCATGGATTCGCACATCCTGCGAAAGGCAGCGGCGCGCCTGCCGGCCCTGGCCGACCTCGCCGTACTGCGCTTCAACACCCGCGGCACGAGTTCGCCGCGCGGCACGAGCGACGGCGCGTTCGACGGTGGGACGGCGGAGCGCCACGACGTGGCGGCCGCCATGGCATGCGTGCGCGAACGCGGCCTGCCCCGGCCGTGGCTGGTGGGCTGGTCGTTCGGCACCGAACTGGCGCTCAAGTACGGCCGCGAGCACGACATCGAGGGCGTCATCCTGCTCTCACCGCCGTTGCATCGCGCGACCGAAGACGAGGTGGCCGCCTGGGCGCATGACGAGCGGCGCGTGGTGGTGCTGGTCCCCGAGCTCGACGACTATCTGCGACCGGCCGAGGCCGCGGCCCGGTTCGCCGCGATTCCGCACGTCGAGCTCATCGCCGTGGACGGCGGCAAGCACCTCTGGGTGGGCGAGAGCCAGACTCGTCGCGTGCTGGACGAGATCGTCGCCGCCGTGAACCCCGCCGCGCTGCCGCTGCCGCGCGAGTGGCCGGCCGCCTGAGGCCGGCTATCGCTCGTTCATCCGCGGGATGAGGACCTGGCGGTAGATGATCAGGATGCTGGCAGCGACCGGGATCGCGATGAGCGCGCCGAGCAGGCCGAGCAGTGCGCCGCCCGACAACGCCGCGATCACCACCACGGCTCCGGGGACGGCGACCGCGCGGTTCATCACGCGCGGCGAGATGACGTAGGCCTCGATCTGCATGTACACGAGGTAGTAGACCGCGGCGATCAACCAGGCCCACGGGGGAGACCCGAGTCCAGGGATCAGGCACAGCAGCACGATGAGCGTCGAGCCGGTCAGGGTGCCGACGAGCGGGATCAGAGAGAAGAAGAACGCGATCACCGCGAGCACGATCGGGAAGGGCGCCTGGATGATCGACAGGAAGATGAAGCTCAGCACGCCGTTGATCACGCCCATGGCGACCTGGCCCATGACGTAGTGCCCGACCGAGGCGGTGATCTGCTCGGCGAGATCGATGAAGCGGTCGCGCTTGGAGGCGGGGACGACCTGGTAGACGGCACCCTTGAGCGACGGGATCGCGGCCGTGAAGTAGATCGTCAGGATCAGCACGATGAACGTGCCGCTGATCCCGGCGAAGAGGGCGCCTCCCACCACGATCACGCCCTGTCCGATCGAGCTGCTGATGTCGCCGAGGTTCTTGTTCAGCCAGTCGTTGACGTAGCCGAACACGGTGTCGACGTCGAGGTTCGGGAGCAGCCCCTCCAGCCAGTGCTTGAAATCGGCCATGGCGGTGCCGCTGTTCACGATCTGCGTGATCTGCTGAACGAGCTGGGAGATCTGGGTCACCAGGATCGGGATCACCATCAGTACGATGCCGGCGAACACCCCGAGCACGACCAGGATCGTGATCAGCACCGCCGCCCACCGGGGCAGACGGCGACGGGTCAGCCAGGTCACCATCGGATCCAGGCCGAGGCTCAGGAACAAGGCCGTTCCGACGTACAGCAGAATCGTCGACAGGGACTGCACGCTCTGGATGAGCATGATGCCCAGGCCCACGCCGAGGGTCGCCACCAGAGCGGTGCGGAACGGGTTGTGCAGCTTCATGGCATCCTTCGGGCTCGGCTCTTCAGCGTAACCGGCGCAGCTCACGGCGCCTTTGAGCATCGCCGAACGGCGCGTGGCTGAGCGCGCCGAGGGCCCTCTCGTGGCATCCATACAGGTCGTTTCGCTAGTCTGAAACGTCGAGCGGAGATCCCGGGCGCCGGCCCGAGGATCGCGGAGGAGACTTTTCGTGCGTTTTGTATGGGCTGTTCTGGCCTTCGTGCTGGCGGCCGTCCTGATCGGGACGGGCATCGCGCAGCGGACCATCTTCCTCGGCCCGAAGGATGTCGCGGCCGAGCTGGCCGTCAAGGCCCCGCAGGCGTACACGGTGATCGACTCCGCCGTCCTCCGTGCCCACCCGGGCGAGCAGACGCTGGTCGCGCACGGTGACGGCACGATCTTCGTCGCTCAGGCCCGCACCGCCGATCTCGAAGCCTGGTTGAGCGACGCGAGCTACAACCGGATCTCCCTCGCCAAGAACGGCACCACGACCGCGAAGGTGATCGAGCCGACCGTCGCGAGCGACGGCGCGAAGGATGTCCGGCGCAACCCCGCCGGATCCGATCTGTGGCTGGACAGCTTCACCGACAAGAACTCGCTGGTCGATCGGATGCAGGTGCCCGATGGCGTGAGCGTGCTGGTCGCCTCGGACGGGAAGGCCGATGCGCCCACCGATGTGGTGCTGAAGTGGCCGCTCGACACCGCGACGCCGTGGGCCGGGCCGCTCATGGTCGCCGGCGGCATCCTCTTCCTGGCCGGACTGGTGCTGTACGTACTCGCGATCCGGCATTCGCGCAGGGGCCGCGGTCCGCGCCGCAAGGCTCCGCCGCCCCTCCCGGTGACCGAGCCGATCGACGTGACGGACCGCGCCGCCATCGACGCGGCCCCCGAGGGCGACCCCGCTCCGATCGGGGACCAGGCGCAGCCGGAGTCCGACCAGACGTCGAACCAGGACGGCGTCGTGCGCGAGCGCCGTGCCGTGGGCCCGAGGCGTCGAAGGGCGCTGCTTCTGCTTCCCGCGATCGGTGTGACCGCCGCTCTGCTCAGCGGTTGCTCGCCCGATATCTGGCCGCATCCCGCGACCTCGCCGACGCCGACGCCGACCGAGACCCAGGCCGTCGAGGCGGGCCAGCAAGCTCCCGCCGTCACCGAGGCGCAGGCCGCACGGATCCTGGAGAGCATCTCCGGCACGCTCGCCGACGCCGACAAGAACCTCGACGCGGCCAAGGCGGGAACCCGCCTGGAGGGCGCGGCACTCGAGGCGCGCAAGACGGCGTACGCCGTGCGCAAGAGCGTCGCCGACTTCGCGCTGCCCGCGACGATCCCGGCTGACAAGGTCAAGATCCTCGTGCCCCAGGCGTACGATTCCTGGCCGCGCACCGTGCTCATGCTCGTCGAACACGGCAGCGACGACAAGGTCGCCCCGTTGATCATGACGATGACGCAGCCCGATCCGTGGTCCGACTACAAGATCTCCTCGGTCGCCGAGATGCAGGCGTCCGCGAAGCTGCCGAACATGGCTCCGGCCTGGCTGGGCGCCAAGCTCACCCCGCCGGACTCTCCGTTCCTCGTGGCCGCGCCGGATGAGCTGGCCGCGGAGTTCGCGAACGTGATCGATCAGGGTGAGAAGAGCGAGTTCTACGACAAGTTCGACAAGTCGGCGCTCGCCTTCGCCAAGGCCGTGCAGGACAGCCGGGCGACCGTGCTCCAGGCGCTGAAGGACAAGGGCGCCGACGCCACGTCGAGTCTCGCCTTCGCCGCCGCTGCCGGTGCCGGCGCGCCCGTCTCGATGTCGAGCATCGACAGCGGCGCGATCGTCTCGGTGACGGTCGACGATTCGCAGACGATCAAGCCGACCAGCGCCGACGCTTCGATCAAGAACGTCGACACGAACGGCACCGTCGTGAACGCTCCCGCAAAGGCTCTGACCGGCGTGGACGAGTCGAAGACGGGCTTCGTGTCCGTGTACGGGATGCAGCTCTTCTTCGCTGTGCCCGCGCAGGGGTCCGACGACAAGATCACGCTGCTGGCAGCCTCCCAGCAGCTCCAGAGTGTGACGGAGATCAAATGACCGAGCTGTCCGCCGCCGCCCTCCGCGGTGCTGTCGACCTGTCCTCGCTGCGCAATCGTCCTGCCGCACCCTCATCCGGTGCTCCGGAGCAGGAGCAGAGCCCGGTCGACGGCGCCGCGATCCCGCTGGTCGTCGACGTCACCGACGCCACCTTCGGGCAGGTGCTGGAGCTGTCTCAGCGCGTTCCCGTCGTGGTCGACCTGTGGGCCGAGTGGTGCGGCCCGTGCAAGCAGCTCAGCCCGGTGCTGGAGAAGGTCGTCACCGAGCTCGCGGGCCGCGTCGTGCTCGCCAAGGTCGATGTGGATGCCAACCCGCAGCTCGCCCAGGGATTCCGCGCGCAGTCGATCCCGATGGTGGTCGCGCTCGTGGCGGGTCAGCCCGTGCCGCTGTTCACCGGCGCCGTACCCGAGGAGCAGGTGCGGGAGGTGTTCGCTCAGCTGCTGCAGCTGGCGGCTCAGCACGGCGTGACCGGTACGATCCCGGTCGGCGACGCTGCGGCTGCCGACGAGCCGGCGGAGCCGGTGGAGCAGCCGCTGCCCCCGTTGCACCAGGCGGCATTCGATGCGATCGAGCGCGGCGACTTCGCGGCGGCGATCGAGGCGTACGAGCGGGCCCTGGCGGAGAATCCGCGTGACGAGGATGCGCGCTCCGGCCTGGGGCAGGTCCGTCTGCTGTTCCGCACGCAGGACCTGGATCTGAACGAGGCGCGCGCGGCGGCCGCAGCGACGCCGACGGACATCCCCGCGCAGTTCGCGGTGGCGGATCTGGATGTCGCGGGCGGGCATGTGGCGGACGCGTTCGACCGACTGCTCGACCTCTTCATCGTCGTGCCGGCGGAGGACCAGGGCCGTGTCCGCGAGCGCCTCGTCGAGCTGTTCGGGCTGGTCGGCGACGCGGATGCGCGTGTCGTCGCGGCGCGCAAGCGCCTCGCCACGCTGCTGTTCTGAGCGGTGCCGCGACGGCGGTCAGTCGTCGGAGTGCAGTGTCCGCACCCAGCGCTCGGTTTCGCGAGGGTTTCCGAACCGGAGAATCGGGAGATCCGGATACGCGGCGGCGGCCTCGGGCATGCGGTCGCGCCACGTGTGCAGCGTCGTGCTCTGCCAGCGCAGGATGTTCTGCTCGGGGCCGCGGCGGAGCAGATCCCAGAGCGGCTTCTCCCGGTTGCCGTTCCACAGTTCGGTACCGCGCACGCTGCGTGAGACCGTGCGACGCACCAAGCGCGCGCGTACGACGCGGTAGGGGTAATCGAGCCAGATCACCAGGTCGGCGCGCGGAGCGACGATCGGATCCGTGCCTCTGCTCGAGTACTGCCATTCCGTGACCCAGCGGTCGGTCGCGGCGAACTGCCGCACGTCGTCGAGAAACGTGGGGCGTGGCGTCCAGTCGGCCCCGTGGAACAGAGCGTCCATCTCCACGGGAGGTAACCCTCGGACCGCACCCAGACGGCGCGCCAGGGTCGTCTTCCCGCTCCCGGTCACGCCGGCGATGAGGATCCGCTGCGGAGCGGGGACGGGGTCGGCGGGCACCGGATGAGGCTAACATCCGGAATATCTCCGGGAACATGCGGTTGAATCGATGTGTGAGTGAACCCATCTCGATCGACATCTGGTCCGACATCGCCTGCCCCTGGTGCTACATCGGCAAGCGCAATCTCGAGGCGGGCCTCGCGGCCACCGCGGAGGACGACGACGCGCCGCAGGTGTCGATCACGTTCCACTCCTTCGAGCTCTCGCCGGACACCCCCGTCGACTTCGAGGGCGACGAGGCGGACTTCCTCGCCGGCCACAAGGGGATGCCGCGCGCTCAGGTCGAGCAGATGCTCGACCGCGTGACCGGCGTCGCCAAAGAGGCCGGGCTCGACTACCGCTTCGACCTGCTGCAGCACACGAACACCGTCAAGGCGCACGAGCTTCTGCACCACGCCAAGGCTCAGGGACGTCAGCACGACATGGAGGAGCGGCTGATGTCGGCCTACTTCGTCGAGGGTCGCCACGTCGGCCGCATCGACGATCTGGCCGACCTCGCCGCCGAGATCGGTCTCGACCGTGAGGCAGCACTCGAGGCGCTGCACACGGAGCGGCACCTTGCGGACGTGCGGGCGGACCAGGCGCAGGCCCAGGCGTACGGCATCCAGGGCGTGCCGTTCTTCGTGATCGACGGCCAGTACGGCGTCAGCGGGGCGCAGCCTCCGGAGGCCTTCGCGGGCGTTCTGCGTGAGCTGTGGGCGAAGCGCGGCGAGGGTGCAGAGCTGCTCGAGGGCTGAGAGACCCTCGACCCTTCCCGTCCGGTGGACGGGGCGGTCAGGCCAGGGCGTCCTCGATGGCCGCGACGATCTCGGGGTCGTCCGGCACCTGACGCGGACGGAAACGCCGCACGGATCCGTCCGGCGCGACGAGGAACTTCTCGAAGTTCCATTCCACGCGTCCGGCCTTGCCGTGCCCGTCCTCGGTCTGCTTGAGGCTCTTGTAGAGGTCGGCGGCGCTGCGCCCGTTGACTCGCACCTTGTCATTGATCGGGAACGAGATCCCGTACGTCGTGGAGCAGAATTCGAGGATCTGGTCCATGGATCCGGGTTCCTGGCCGAAGAACTGGTTGCAGGGGAACCCGACCACGGTGAGGCCCCGGTCGCCGAACCGGCGCTGCAGCTCCTCGAGCTGTGCGTATTGCGGGGTCAGTCCGCACTTCGAGGCGACGTTGACGACCAGCACGGGGCCGGTGCCGTAGTCGTCGAGGGTGCGAGTGCCGCCGTCGGCATCGGTGAAGGGGATCTGGCGCAGCGAGGTGTCGGACATATCCCCAAGCCTAGGAGCGACGGGGATCGCAGGCTTCGGATCTGGGACAATGGACAGGATATGACTCTCGCCCCTGCCTCCGTCCGGCCCCTGCAGATCGGTCCGCTGCGCATCGACGTCCCCGTCGTGCTCGCGCCGATGGCGGGCATCACCAACACCGCGTTCCGTCGCCTGTGCCGCGAGTACGGCGCGGGGCTGTACGTCAGCGAGATGATCACCTCGCGGGCGCTCGTGGAGCGCAACGCGATCACCATGCGTCTCATCCAGCATCATGAGAGCGAGACGCCGCGATCGATCCAGCTCTACGGGGTGGATCCGGCCACGATCGCCGAGGCCGTGCGGATCATCGTCGCGGAGGACAGGGCCGATCACATCGACCTCAACTTCGGCTGCCCCGTGCCCAAGGTCACCCGCAAGGGCGGGGGAGCGGCACTGCCGTGGAAGATCGGGCTTTTCGCCGACATCGTCGAGCGTGCTGTCAAAGCGGCGGGCGATGTGCCGCTCACGGTCAAGATGCGCAAGGGCATCAACAAGGACCACCTCACGTTCCTCGACGCGGGCCGTGCCGCGGAGGACGCGGGGGCTGCCGCCGTCGCACTGCACGCGCGTACGGCGGGGGAGTACTACTCCGGCCACGCGGACTGGTCAGCGATCGGCGAGCTCAAGCAGGCGGTGACCACGATTCCGGTGCTCGGCAACGGCGACATCTGGAGCGCGGACGACGCCGTGCGGATGATGACGGAGACCGGTTGCGACGGAGTCGTGGTCGGGCGCGGCTGTCTCGGCCGGCCGTGGTTGTTCGGCGAGCTCGCCGGCGCATTCGGCGACGAGAACGCGGTGCAGGTCGACGCGACGCTGGGCTTCGTCAAGGACGCGTTCCGGCGGCACGCGGAGCTCCTGGTCGAGTTCTTCGAGGACGAGGACCGCGGCTGCAAGGACGTGCGCAAGCACGTCGCCTGGTACTTCAAGGGCTATCCGGTGGGCGGCGAGACGAGGGCCTCCCTCGCCCGCGTGTCGACGCTGCAGGAGATCGACGACATCCTGGGCACGCTCGGCGACGCACCGTATCCGGGCGCGCCGGCCGAGGGGCAGCGGGGTCGCGCGGGCACGCCGAAGCGCACGGCCCTGCCGGACGGATGGCTGGACTCGCGCGGGGTCGCCTCCGAGGTCACCGACATGATGCGCGGCGCTGAGGTCGAGAACAGTGGCGGCTGAGGCGGCGGTGCGCGTCGACGGCTATGACGCGCACGATGCAGAGCGCTTCTTCGCAGAGACCCATCGCTCCGAGCGGGACGACTTCGCCCGGGACCGCGCGCGGGTTCTGCACTCGGCGGGTCTGCGCCGTCTGGCGGCGAAGACCCAGGTGCTGAGCCCCGCGAGCACTGCGGACTTCGCCCGCAACCGTCTCACGCACTCGCTCGAGGTGGCGCAGGTCGGCCGGGAACTCGCGGTGGCCCTCGGAGTGTCTGCCGATGTCGTCGACACCGCGTGCCTCAGCCACGACCTCGGGCATCCGCCGTTCGGGCACAACGGGGAACGCGCGCTCAACGACTGGGCCGAGGACATCGGCGGCTTCGAGGGCAATGCCCAGTCGCTGCGAATCCTCACCCGGCTCGAGGCGAAGGTGCTCGACGACCGCGATCGCTCGGTCGGACTCAACCTCACCCGCGCCAGCCTGGACGCGACCTGCAAGTACCCCTGGACCGTGGACAGCCCGCTGCCCGATCCGGGCGGGCGGCTCAAGTTCGGCGTGTACCCCGACGATGAGGACGTGTTCCGCTGGATGCGTGAGGGCGCACCGGGGCGGCTGCGCTGCATCGAGGCGGAGATCATGGATCTCTCCGACGACATCGCCTACTCGGTGCACGACTTCGAGGACGCGATCGTCAACGGCTACCTGGACGTCGCCCAGCTGGCGGATCCGGCCGGGCATCATGCGCTGGTCGGGCGCGTCCAGCAGTGGGTCGGATACGACTTCACCCGTGAGGATCTCGCCGACGCGCTGTACCGGCTCACCCGGCAGCCGATGTGGCTGAGCTCCTTCGACCGCTCGCGACGCGATCTCGCGCGGCTGAAGAACCTCACCAGCGACATGATCGGGCGTTTCGCCCGCGCCGCGGTGTCCGCGACCCGCGAGGCCTATCCGGGCACGAGTCTCGCCCGTTACAGTGCGCACGTCGTGGTGCCGAAGGTGATCGAGGCCGAGATCGCCGTGCTCAAGGGGATCATGGGCCAGGCGATCGTCACGATCGACGCCCGCCGCGGGGTGTACAAGGAGCAGCGGCGCGTGCTGAAGCGCCTCGCCGACGCGCTGTGGTCCACCGATGCACTGTGGACAGCCGGTGCGGATGTGCTCGAGCCGGCGTTCGCCGCGGACTTCCACGCAGCTGGATCCGACGCCGAGCGCGCCAGGGTGGTCGTGGATCAGGTCGCCAGCCTGACCGACCAGACCGCGGTGGACTGGCACAACCGTCTGGTCGGGGACATCGACCCCGCCGAGGTCGGCATCTGGTCGCCCCGGCACGCGCGACCGCGCTCGGCGCACACCCCCCGGGCTGCGCTGGTCGACGCAGAGCACGGCGGACGCTGATGCCCCGGATCCTGCAGGCCGACGTCGACGAGGTCAAGTCGCGCACCAACATCGCCGACATCGTGGGGGAGCGGGTCTCGCTGAAATCCGCGGGGGTGGGCTCGATGAAGGGCCTGTGCCCGTTCCACGACGAGAAGAGCCCCAGCTTCCACGTGCGCCCGCAGGTCGGCTATTACCACTGCTTCGGCTGCGGCGCGTCGGGTGATGTGTACTCGTTCCTGCGCGAGATGGACCATGTCAGCTTCACCGAGGCGGTGGAGCGCCTCGCCGGCCGCGTCGGATACACCCTGCACTACGAGGACGGCGGCCCTGCGCCGGAGACGAGCGGACGCAGTCGGCTCTACGCCGCGAACACGGCGGCCGCGGAGTTCTTCCGCGGCCAGCTGCTCAGCCCGGAGGCCGAGTCGGCGCGCGCGTTCCTCGGGCAGCGCGGGTTCGACGCGGGTGCCGCTGCGCATTTCGGCGTGGGCTACGCACCCCGCGGGTGGGACGGCATGCTGAAGGCGCTCAGCGCGCAGGGGCTCACCCGCGACGAACTCACCGCGGCCGGACTCGTGTCGGCGGGGCAGCGCGGCGTCTACGACCGGTTCCGCGGCCGGGTGGTGTGGCCGATCCGCGACGTGACCGGCCAGACCATCGGGTTCGGTGCCCGCAAGCTCTACGACGACGATCAGGGTCCGAAGTACCTGAACACGCCGGAGACGCCGATCTACAAGAAGGCCCAGGTGCTCTACGGACTGGATCTGGCGAAGCGCGACATCTCCCGCGGCGATCCCAAGCGCGTCGTCGTGGTCGAGGGGTACACCGACGTGATGGCGTGCCACCTCGCCGGCGTCACGACCGCGATCGCGACCTGTGGCACGGCCTTCGGGGCCGAGCACATCAAGCTCCTGCGCCGGGTCATGGGCGACGACTCCGCGGCCGGCGAGGTCGTGTTCACGTTCGACGGCGACGAGGCGGGCCAGAAGGCGGCGCTGCGCGCCTTCACGGAGGACGACCGGTTCAACGCGCAGACCTTCGTCGCCGTGGCTCCCGACGGGCTGGACCCGTGCGATCTGCGCCTGCAGCGCGGCGACCAGGCCGTGCGCGGCCTCATGTCGGCCAAGGTGCCGATGTTCGAGTTCGTGATCGATCGGAAGATCGCCTCGTTCGACCTCGGCACCGCGGAGGGCCGCGTCGGAGCATTGCGCGCGGCCGCGCCGATCGTCGGCGAGATCCGCGACGCCCTGCTGCGTCCCGAGTACGAGCGGATCCTGGCCCGCCGGCTCGGCATGGACCCCACGGACGTGCATGCCGAGGTGCGCCGCCATGAGCGCCGTCGTCAGGGCGATGCGGGATCCCACGAGCAGCGGACCACGACACCGGTGAAAGGCTCGCACCCGGGTGCGGTCGACGGCGCCGCTTCATCCGCTCCCGTTCCGGTGGTGACGCTCGCCACGCTTCCGCGCACCGGGGAGGCGTTGCTCGAGCGTGACGCGCTCATGGGAGCGCTGCAGTACGGTCATCAGCTCGATGCGGAGCTGCTGCAGCGTGCGATGACCGCGTCGTTCTCCGTGCCCGCCCTGGACGCCGTACGTGAAGCAGTGGCGCAGATCCCCGACCGGCAGCGGCCGGGCTGGGCGCTGCAGGCCGTGGACGCCGTGCGGGAGCCGTATCGCGGGCTGGGTGGCGAGCTGCTCATGGCGGCGTTCCCTGCGCGGGACGAACAGGGTGCCAGAGCATCCGCGACGGACCTGTGCCGCCGGCTCATCGCGCGCGGCTTGGAGCGGGAGAAGCACGAGCTGCTGGGGGCGATCCAGCGCCTGCCCGCCGATTCCGAGGGCGCCCGTTCGATCGCACGTCGCATCGTCGAGATCGACGCCGAGCGACAGCGCTTCATCGAGTACTGAGGCCCGCCGCGGTCGAAGGCCCCTGCCCCTCCGCCATCGGGCAGGATGGGTGCATGGCACGTGCGACCGGGGATGCATCCACCGCGATCCTCTGCGAGGACATCGTCATCGACCGGATCGGGCACTCGGCCCCCACCAGGGCGATCGATGGCGTGACCTTCGCGTTGCCGGCGGGGGAGCTGATGTGCATCGCCGGTGCCACCGGCGCCGGGAAGTCGACGCTGGTCGGCGCCCTCGCCGGGGCTGCCGACCCCTCGATCCGCGTCGTCGGCGGATCCGCGACGGTATGCGGCGTCTCGGTGCGCCATCCCGGACGTCGGCTGCGCGAGCTGACGTATCGGGCCGGCTATCTTCCGCAGAACGCCGGGGCGTTGCTCACCCCGCAGCTGACGGTGCAGGAGATCATCGCAGAGCCGATCCTGCAGCGCGAGCGGCGCGTGAACGTGAAGGCGCTCGCCATCCGGGTGGCGACGCTGCTGGACGAGCTGCACCTGCCGCTGGGCCTCGCCGCGTCGTTTCCGTACGAGCTCAGCGCGGGCATGCGCCAGCGCGTCGCCATCGCTCGTGCTCTCGTGCTCGATCCGACCGTGCTGATCGCCGACGAGCCGCTGGCGAACCTCGACCTGGAGGTGCGGCCCGTCGTGTTCGCCGCGATCACGCGCCGTCGCACCGAACGCGGGATGGCGGCGCTCCTGGTCAGCAACGACGCGGCGTTCGCACGCGAACTGGGCGCGGAGACGCTGATGATCCGCGAAGGGCATGTGGTGGCACGCGGTGCGGGTGCGGATCTGCTCTGGACGCCGGGTACCGAGCACCCGCGCTGAGTTCTCCCGGTCTGAGGCGAGTCATTCTGCGGAAGACCCCGAATCGTCACGGTGACGTCCGCTCCGGAACGGCGAAGGCCCCGTCGTGAGACGGGGCCTTCGAGGGGATTGCTCCCCGGCTTGGACTCGAACCAAGAACCTGCCGGTTAACAGCCGGCTGCTCTGCCAATTGAGCTACCGAGGAATGCTTCCCGCTGCGCGGGCAACTCGTCAACTATAGCAAAGGTTGCGTCGCGACTCCGCCACGGCACGACGCCCGGGCGCGTCGTCGCGAACGACGGAAGGGCCCGACGCAGCGGGCCCTTCCGAAGATGCGGTTTCCGGTGCGTTCAGCGCGCGGATCCCTTGAGGGAGCCTGTGGTCTGCCCGGCCGGGTCGCTCACGATGCACTGGACGAGACGGTCGTTCATTTCCTCCCACGTGTCCTTCGTCGGCGTCATGTACGCGACGTCGAGTGTCGAGTTGTCGTATGCGATGCCGATGAAGGTCGTGAAGGCGTCACCTGCGCACTTCTCGACCTCCTTGTCGATCGCGGCGGAGTCGTACTCGCCGTCGGGGAGCTTGAACTCGTAGAAGACCTCTTCGTCATGCGGCTTGTCGCACGGGACCACGTCGGTGTCGCTGACGGTCGTCCCGGAATCGCTCATCTTGCAGTCGCCGAGCTTGAGATTGAAGATGCCGATGCTCGAGCTCTGGGTGACCTGGGACTTGTCGTCGCGCGGAGCGTCGCCGCCCCCGTTGCCGAGGACACTGCTGATCACGCTGCAGCCGCTGAGTCCGGCGGCCAGCACCAGCGCAGAGCCACCGACGGCGATGCGGCGGAGAAGAGCGCGGTCGTTCATGGGAATTCCCCCTCTAGAAGCTATGAATCCACGCAGAACGCGGGAACGGTATGAACGTACCGGTGCGGAAGAGGAAATCTCAAACCTGCGCGAAAGGCGCGCTGTCCAGGGGAATTTCTGTGCCGAGTGGAAGTTCTCGGGGTTCAGCCTTCGAGATGGTCCACGCCGGGCAGCCAGCTCGCGCCAGGGCGGCCCCAGCCGCGCTTGCGGGCGATCTTCTGCACGGTCTTCCAGTCGCCGTCGTCGAGGCGGTCGACATAGAGGATGCCGTCGAGGTGATCGAACTCGTGCTGCATGATACGGGCGCGCCAGCCGTCGACCTCGATGCGCACCGTGTCGCCGTTCAGGTCCACGCCGGTCACCAGCACTCGCTCCGAGCGGCGCAGCGGGAACCGCTCGCCGGGGAAGGAGAGACAGCCCTCGGACTCGAGGTCCGGGTCGGGGGAACCGGGCTCGAGGGGCGCCATCCACAGCACAGGGTTGATGATCTCCCCGCGCCAGGGGTTCTCGTCGTCGTCGACGTACGAATAGACGTAGATCCGCAGGCCGACACCCACCTGAGGCGCGGCCAGTCCGACGCCAGGGGCGACGTCCATGGTCTCGTGCATGTCCGCCACCAGGGTGCGGATCTCATCGGTGATCTCGCCGACCGGGTCGGCGGGGGAATGCAGGACGGGGTCGCCCATGATGCGAATCGGAAGCACAGCCACGCGTCAACCCTAGTCGGCGGCGGGCGGCAGGTAGGCTCGAAGGGTGCTGGAGAACGTGACGCGGACCATGGGGACGGCCGACGTCGGCGAGCATCTCGCCGGGGTGTTCCAGAACCCCGGTCTGCTGATGGGCATCCCTCTCGCCCTCGCCGGAGCGGTGTTCATGTCGCTCGGCGCGCAGTACCAGCACCGCGGCGTGGAGAAGGTGGAGCGACTCAGCGGCTCCGACGCCGCCACGGGCCTCAGCTGGGCGCAGGTCCGCGGGCTGCTCACGCGCCCTTCCTGGATCATCGGCACCCTCATGCTGGCACTCGCCATCGTCTGCCAGCTGGCCGCGCTCACCAAGGCGCCGCTGATCGTGGTGCAGCCGCTCGGTGCGATCGCGCTCGTCATCACGACGCTGCTGAACGCCCGGGTGACGGGCGTCGCGCCGACCAAGCGCTCGCTCGTATCGATCTTCGCGTGCGTGGGCGGCATCTTCATCTTCGTGCTGTTCGCGGCCCTGTTCGCCGTGGAGCGCGAGATCAGCGAGATCCAGCTGTTCACCATTCTCACGATCCTGCTGGTCGTCATCATCGTGCTCGGCACCTGCTGGCTCATCCTGCGGCGCCGCATGCGTGCACTCTTCTACGTGACCGGCGCCGGCATCCTCTACGGTTTCGTGGCCACGCTCGCCAAAGCCGTGATCAGCCGGATCCAGTTCGGGCAGTTCGACTGGCTCACCGCCGTGTGCGTGATCGCGCTGATCGCGGCCGGCGCCGCAGGCGCCTACTTCGTGCAGACCGCGTACGGTTCCGGTCCGCCGGATCTGGTGATCGCCGGGCTCACCGTGGTCGACCCCATGGTGGCGGTGCTGATCGGGCTGCTCGTGCTGGAAGAGGGGGCGGCGGCGCCGCCGTGGGTGTTCATCGCCTTCGGAGTCTCCGGTGCGATCGCGGGCTGGGGCGTCGTCACGCTCGCCCGCTACCATCCGCAGGTCATCAGCGAGAGTCAGGAGCTTCCGATCACGCGAGGAAGTTCCGGCGATGCGACGCCGTTCGGCGCGCGCGAGGAAACCGGGCCTTCGGCGACGCAGACGCCGTCCGGCGGGGCGGCTGCGCCGGACCGCGCACCCTCGGCCTCGCCCGGGCACGCTCCTGGGGACGCGCCGGAGCATCGTCCCCATGCACCGGAGTGGCCGTCGAACGTCGCGCCGTTCCGCCGAGAGGATGCACCCCGCGCCGGCGGCGACGCCGATGAACGCGGTAACGGATCCTCCGGAGCCTGAACCGGAACCGGATCCGGTCCTGGGGTGTCGATCAGTAGTCGATGTCGATGAGTTCGGGTGCGACCTCGGAGGCCGCCGCCTCGTCGACGAAATACACGGTGCGCTTGCGTCCCTTGGCGCCTGCGGCCGGCACGTTCTCGTAGTTCGCCCCCGCCAGTGCGAGACCGAGTGCCGAGGCCTTCTCCGCGCCGGTGAGCACCAGCCACACCCGCTTCGAGGCATTGATCACCGGACGGGTCAGCGTGATCCGCTCCGGCGGCGGCTTGGGCGAGTTCCGCACCGGGAGCACCGCGGCATCGGTCACCGTGATCTCCGGGCGGTCCGGGAAGAGCGAGGCGATGTGCCCGTCCGGGCCGACGCCGAGGAAGCACACGGCGAACGACGGCCAGGCGCGCTCCGCATCGCCGAAGCGTGCGAGCTCCGCCGCGTAGGCTGCGGCGCCCTCGTCCAGGCTCAACCCCGCATCGCTCGCCGCCATCTCGTGCACGTTCTCCGGCGGAACCGGGATGCGGTTCAGCAGCGCTGCCCGCGCCTGTCCCGCGTTGCGGTCGGGATCGTCCGCCGGCACGAAGCGCTCGTCGCCCCACCAGAAGTGCACGAGTGACCAGTCCACATCGGCCGCACGCGGGTGCTCCGCGACAGCCCGCAGCACGGCGGTTCCCATGCTGCCTCCCGTGAGGGCGACGTGGGCGAATCGCCCATCCCTGATGCGGGCATGCACGCGGACGAGGAACCGATCGGCCACGATGCCGGCGAGGGACGCCGGGTCCTCGCCGATGACGACCCGCTTGACGGGGGAATCCGCAGCCATCGTCAGGCCACCGGCTCCGGAGCCTCGAGCAGTTCCCACCCCTCGGTGATCACCCGGCCATAGAGCACGTCGGGGTCGAGACGGCGCAGCTCCTCGGCGAGGCACTCGCGCAGCGTGCGCCGCGGCAGGTGCAGCTCGTGGTCGGGCTGGCCGGGCTGGGTGAGCACGGCGGATCCCGGTACCGGGCGCTCCAGCAGGATGTCGCCGTTCGCGCGGGTCAGGCGCACCGACTTGATGCCCTCGTGCCACACCTCAGGGCTCTCATACGCCCAGCGCACCGGCACATCGAGGGCGAGGCGCAGCCAGCCGGCCAGGAGTGCCGTGGACGGCGAGGCGGCGGATCCGCGAACCTCGATGGCCGTGACGTCCTCGTACGGCGGCTGATCCAGTACCGCCGCGAGCTGCTCGCGCCAGTGCGTGAGCCGCGTCCAGGCGAGATCGGTGTCGCCAGGCACATGCGTACGGCCGAGAACTTCCAGCTGGGCGCGCACGTCCTGCGCGGTAGCGGCATCGGTGATGCGTCGCTGCGCGATGCGGCCCAGGGGAGAGGACGCGGGTGCTTCCGGTGCCTCGCGCGGCCACCACACCACCACCGGGGCGTCCGGCAGCAGCAGACCCGTGACGAGGCTCTCCTCGTTGCTCGCGGCATCGCCGTAGGCGTGCAGCACGACGACCTCGCTCGCACCGGCGTCGCCGCCGACGCGGATCTGCGCGTCGAGGTGGGAGTCTCCGTCGCTCGTGGTCAGCACGATCACGCGCATCGGGTGCTCGCGAGATGCGTCGTTCGCGGCGTCGATGGCGGACTCGGCGACATCGTCGGTCGCGGCGATGATGAGCGTGAGCACGCGGCCGAGGGCGACGACGCCGCCCTCCTCGCGGGCCTTGACCAGGTTCTTCGCGACCTGGCTGGTGGTGGTGTCGGGCAGATCGATGATCACGGGCGCCTCCAGACACGTCCGTCGCGGGCGAGCAGGGCATCGGCGGAGGCCGGTCCCCAGGATCCGGGAGCGTACTGCTCCACGGGACCGCCCTCGGCGGCCCAGTACTGCTCCACGGGGTCGAGGATCTTCCAGCTGAGCTCGACCTCTTCGTGGCGCGGGAACAGCGGCGGGTCGCCGAGCAGCACGTCCAGGATGAGCCGCTCGTACGCCTCGGGGCTGGCTTCGGTGAAGGCGTGCCCGTAGCCGAAGTCCATCGTCACGTCACGGACATTGCTGCCGCTGCCCGGAACCTTCGAACCGAACCGGAGGGTGACGCCCTCGTCCGGCTGCACGCGGATGACCAGAGCGTTCTGTCCGAGCTCGGAGGTCTGCCCGCTGCCGAACAGGTGCTCCGGGGCGCGCTTGAAGACGACCGCGATCTCGGTGACGCGCCGGCCGAGGCGCTTGCCGGTGCGCAGGTAGAAGGGCACTTCCGCCCAGCGCCGGGTGTTGATCTCGAGCTTCACCGCGGCGTAGGTCTCGGTAGCGGATTCCGGATCCATGCCGTCCTCGTCGAGGAACCCGGTGACCTGCTCACCACCCTGCCAGCCGCCCGCATACTGTCCACGAGCCGTCGCGAGGGAAAGGTCCTCGGGCAGAGACACCGCCGCCAGCACCTTCTCCTTCTCGGCGCGCAGGTGCTCGGCCGAGAGGCTGATCGGCTCTTCCATGGCGGTGAGCGCCAGCAGCTGGAGCAGGTGGTTCTGGATGACGTCGCGGGCAGCGCCGATGCCGTCGTAGTAACCGGCGCGGCCGCCGACGCCGATGTCCTCGGCCATCGTGATCTGCACGTGGTCGACGTAGTTGCGGTTCCAGATCGGCTCGTACAGCTCGTTCGCGAAGCGCAGCGCCAGGATGTTCTGCACCGTCTCCTTGCCGAGATAGTGGTCGATGCGGAAGATCGAGTCGGCCGGGAACGTGCCCTCGAGCGCGTCGTTCAGCGCACGGGCCGAGGCCAGGTCGTGCCCGAACGGCTTCTCGATCACCACGCGGCGCCAGTGATCGGCGTCCTGGTGACCCTCGACGAGTCCGGAGTCGCGGAGCTGCTGCGCCACGAGGGGGAACTGGTTCGGAGGGATGGACAGGTAGTAGGCGTGGTTGCCCATGGTGCCGCGTTCGACGTCGAGCTTCTCGACCGTCTCGCGCAGGCGCCGGAAGGCGTCGGGGTCGCCGAATTCGCCCGACACGAACCGGATGCCTTGCAGCAGCTGCGCCCACGTCTCCTCGCGGAACGGGGTGCGCGCATGCTCCTTGACGGCGTCGTAGACGACCTGGGCGAAGTCCTGGTCCTCCCAGTCACGGCGGGCGAAGCCGACCAGGGCGAACCCGGGGGGCAGGAGGCCGCGGTTGGCGAGGTCGTAGACGGCGGGCATCAGTTTCTTGCGCGACAGGTCGCCGGTGACGCCGAAGATCACCAGAGCGCTGGGCCCCGCGATCCGGCTCATCCGCCGGTCGTCGGGATCGCGCAGCGGGTTGTGGCCGCGGGATACGGGAACAGTCATCAGTGGGGGATTCTCCTGAGTGCTCTGTGGGATGCCTACTGCGCGGCCTCGAAGAGGTCGAGCACATCGTCCTGGGGTTCGGTGATCGTCAGAGTCACGACGGGGCGGCCGTGCGCGGCGAGCACACCGGCGTCGCCCGCGGCCTGAGCCTCGATGAGCTGCCCGAACGTGAAAGGACGGTCCGGGATCTCCAGATCCAGGTCCGTACGCTCCAGGATCTGCAGGAACACGCCCTGCGCGGGACCGCCCTTGTGGTACTGGCCCGTCGAATGCAGGAACCGAGGGCCCCAGCCGAACGTGGTCGGACGCGCCGAATCCGCGGCGACGAGTTCGCGCAGGCCCTGCAGCTGCGGCATCTCGAGGCGGTTCACGTAGGCCTGGATGGATACGTAGCCGTCCGCAGGCAGCGTCCGCCACAGAGCGTCGAGCACTCCGGCGATCGTGCCGGACGCGAGCAGGGAGGCGTCGGAGGCGCGTACCTCGACGCCGTCCTGCACGAAGGCCGCGGGCGACGGCTCCGGGCGCGCGTCCAGCAGTCCCCGGGTGGCGACCTTCGCCGACTCCACGTCGGGCTGGTCGAACGGGTTGATCCCGAGCAGATAGCCCGCGATCGCGGTGGCGTGCTCCCAGACCACGAACTGCGCGCCGAGCGTGCCGCTGACGAGGATCTCGCCGGGGTGGCGTTCGCGGAGGTGGAACTCGTCGGCGTCGTCGACGAGGCGCACCAGCTGCAGGTCGGCGGGCGGGCTCTCCACTTCGGGCGAGACGGGGAGCAGGACCACCGGAAGGATTCCCGTGCTCTCCTTGCCCGTCGACTCGGCGACGAGCTGCTCGATCCAGTCAGGCAGACCCACGATGTGGGTGCCGTCGGTGATCAGACCCAGCTTGTCGCGGCGCGGTCCGCCCGGAGCCTGTGCGCTCGCGGCGATCGCCGCGCCGAGCAGCAGCGCCGGGTTCTCGGCGGAGTCGATCGCGACCTGCAGCAGCGTGGCCTCGGCCTCGTCGAGCAGCTCGGTGATGTCCACGCCGGCGAGACCCGATGGCACCAGTCCGAATGCGGTGAGGGCGGAGTATCGGCCGCCGACGTTCGGATCGGCGTTGAATACCCGGTATCCCGCGGCGCGTGCCGACTCGTCGAGGGGCGAGCCGGGGTCGGTGACGACGACGATGCGCTCGACGGGGTCGATGCCGACATCGCTGAATGCCGCCTCGAAAGTACGGCGCTGCGAGTCGGTCTCGACTGTGGATCCGGACTTGGACGACACCACGAGCACCGTCTCGGAGAGCCCGGCGTCGATCGCCGCGAGCACCTGCCCGGGCGAGGTCGAGTCGAGGATCGTGATGTCGATGCCGGCGGTCTGCGAGATCACCTCGGGAGCGAGGGAGGATCCGCCCATGCCCGCCAGCAGCACCCGGGTGATGCCCTTTGCCGCGAGGTCGGCCCGGAGTGCCAGGATCTCCGGCACCAGGGGGCGCGAGACGCTCACCGCGTCGACCCAGCCGAGGCGGATGCTCGCCTCGGACTCGGCGGCCTCGCCCCACACCGTCGGATCGCCGTTGGTGATCCGGGAGGCGATCAGCTCGCCCACCAGGCGCGGGACGACCTCGTCGATCGCCGCCTTCGGCGCCCCGGACGTGTGGATCTCGAAGCTCACCGCTGGGCGTCCAGTCCTTCGCGGACCTGGCCGAGCAGATCGTGCCAGGAGTCGATGAACTTCGCGACGCCCTCGTCCTCGAGCACCTGGGTCACGTCGTCGAAGTCGACGCCGACCGCGGCGAGGCCCGCGAACACGGCGCGAGACTCGTCGTACGTACCGGTGACGGTGTCACCGGTGACGACGGCGTGGTCGAAGGTCGCCTCGAGCGTCTTCTCCGGCATCGTGTTGACGACGTCCGCGGCGACGAGCTCGGTGACGTAGAGGGTGTCCGGCAGCGCCGGGTCCTTCACGCCGGTGGAAGCCCACAGCGGCCGCTGGCGGTTCGCGCCGGCGGCGAGGAGCGCGGCTGCGCGGTCACCCGCGAAGGTCTGCTCGTACAGCTCGTAGGCGAGGCGCGCGTTCGCGAGACCGGCCTTGCTCTTGAGCGCGATGGCCTCGTCGGTGCCGATCGCGGTGAGGCGCTTGTCGGTCTCGGTGTCGACGCGCGACACGAAGAACGACGCGACCGACTGGATCGTCGAGAGGTCGACGCCGGCGGCCTTGGCCTGCTCGAGGCCCGCCAGGTAGGCATCGATCACCTCGGCGTAGCGCTCCAGGCTGAAGATCAGCGTCACGTTGACGCTGATGCCCGCCGCGATCGCCGCGGTGATCGCGGGCAGCCCCGCCTTGGTCGCGGGGATCTTGACGAGCAGGTTGGGTCGGTCGACCTTGGCCCAGAGCTCCTTCGCCTGCGCGACGGTGCCCTCGGTGTCGTGCGCGAGGTCCGGGGACACCTCGATCGACACGCGGCCGTCGAGGTGACCGGTCTCCTCCCAGACGGGGCGGAACACGTCGAGGGCGTCGCGCACGTCCTGCGTGGTCGCCTCGAAGATCGCCTCTTCGGCAGTCGCGCCGGAGGCGGCGAGCTGCGCGACCTGGCCATCGTACGAGGTGTCGTCGGGGTTGGTGATCGCGTTCGCGAAGATCGTCGGGTTGGTGGTGACGCCCACGACGTTGCGCGTGGCGATGAGCTCGGCGAGGTTGCCGGACGCGATGCGGGTGCGGGACAGATCGTCGAGCCAGATGCTGACGCCTGCGGCGGAGAGGGCTGCGGTGGGGGTGGTCATGCGGATCTCCTCTTACGTATTGCTCAAGCGGCCGCGGAGGCGGCGATGGTCTCGTGGGCGGCCGCGATGACGGCCTCCGTGGTGATGCCGAACTTCTGGAACAGGGTCTTGTAGTCGGCGGAGGCCCCGAAGTGGTCGATTCCGACCGAGCGGCCGGTCGAACCGACGATGCCGTGCCAGCTGAGGGTGGATCCGGCCTCGACCGAGACGCGAGCCTTGACACCCGACGGCAGCACCGCCTCGCGGTAGGCCGCGTCCTGCTCGGCGAACCATTCCAGGGACGGGGCGGACACCACGCGGGCGTTGACGCCATCGCCGGCCAGAGCCTCGCGGGCGGCGACCGCCAGCTGCACTTCGGATCCGGTCGCGATGAGGATGACGTCCGGCGTGCCGTTCGGGGCCTCGGCCAGGACGTATGCGCCTCGGACCGTGTTCGACGCCGCGGCGAAGGTGTCGCCGGATGCCTCGCCCGTGCCGCGCGCGAAGTTCGGCACGTTCTGGCGGGTCAGTGCGATGCCGGTGGGGCCGCCGTGGCGGCGCAGGATCTCCAGCCAGGCGGCGGCGGTCTCATTGCCGTCGGCCGGGCGCACCACGGTGAGGTTGGGGATCGCGCGCAGCGAGGCGAGCTGTTCGATCGGCTGATGCGTGGGGCCGTCCTCGCCGAGGGCGACCGAGTCGTGCGTCCACACGAACACGCTCGGCACGTTCATGAGCGCGGCCAGGCGCACCGCAGGCCGCATGTAGTCGCTGAAGATCAGGAACGTGCCACCGAACGGCCGGGTCGGGCCGTGCAGCACGATGCCGTTCAGGATCGAGCCCATGGCGTGCTCGCGGATGCCGAAGTGCAGCACGCGGCCATAGGGGCTGCCGTCCCAGTCGTGGGTCGACCAGGTCGCCGGGATGAAGGACTTGGCTCCGGCGATCGTCGTGTTGTTGGATCCGGCCAGGTCGGCGGATCCGCCCCACAGCTCGGGGAGCTCGGGGGCGAGCGCGTTGATGACCTTGCCGGACGCGGCACGGGTCGCGAGCTCGGTACCGGCCTCGAACACCGGCAGCGCGTTTTCGATGCCCTCGGGCAGCTCGTGCGCCTCGAGGCGGTCCAGGAGCGCCTTGCCCTCCGGATTGGCCGCGGCCCAGGCGTCGAAGTCCTGCTGCCAGGCGGCGCGTGCCTCGGCGGCACGTGCGCCGAGCCCGCGGGTGTGCTCGATCACGGCGTCCTCGACGACGAACGACTTCTCGGGATCGAATCCCAGGACGACTTTGGTCTCGGCGACCTCGTCTGCGCCGAGGGCGTTGCCGTGCACGGACTCGGTGCCCTTCTTGTTGGGCGCCGGCCAGCCGATGATCGTGTTCAGGATGATCAGAGACGGCTTGGAGGTCTCCGCCTTGGCCTGCTCGATCGCGTCGAAGAGCTCCTTCACGTCTTCGACGTAGGTGCCGGTGCGCACCCAGTCCACGTGCTGCACCTGCCAGCCGTACGACTCGTAGCGCTCGCGCACCCCTTCGGTGAACGCGACGTTGGTGTCGCCCTCGATCGAGATCCGGTTGGAGTCGTAGATGGCGATGAGGTTGCCGAGCCGTTGGTGGCCTGCGAGCGAGGAGGCCTCGCTCGTGACGCCCTCCTGCAGATCGCCGTCCCCGGCGATCACGTAGACGTAGTGGTCGAAGGGGCTCGTGCCGGCGGCGGCCTCCGGGTCGAACAGGCCGCGCTCGTAGCGCGCTGCGTAGGCGAAGCCGACGGCGGAGGCAAGGCCCTGGCCGAGCGGGCCCGTCGTGATCTCCACGCCCTTGGTGTGGCCGTACTCCGGGTGGCCGGGAGTCAGCGACCCCCAGGTGCGAAGCGCCTCGAGGTCGGTCAGCTCGAGGCCGAACCCGCCCAGGTAGAGCTGGATGTACTGCGTCAGGGACGAATGCCCCACGGAGAGGACGAACCGGTCACGGCCGAGCCAGTGGGTGTCGGCCGGGTCGTGGCGCAGCACGCGCTGGTAGAGCAGATAGGCCACCGGCGCCAGGCTCATGGCCGTACCCGGATGACCGTTCCCGACCTTCTGCACGGCGTCCGCCGCCAGAACCCGGGCGGTGTCCACCGCGCGTCGATCGATCTCTTCCCACAGCAGTTCCGACACTCCAGCGCCCTTTCGAAGACAGTGTGTGCGCCCGCTGTCTGCGCGCCACCCGCGACATCACGGAAGGGCTGGCACGTTGACGGGCGCGCGAGTGTTTTCAGCATAGTGCGGACGCATCGTCGTGTGCCCGGTCACGACACATTGTTGCGCGACGCACCGTGCTGCGATGCTCGGGCCGCGGAAGGAGGGCGGGCCGTACCCGCACCGTGGCGTAGGATGGACGGGTTCCCGTGTGCGCATGAAGGAGGCGGTCAGCATCGCGACCACCATCGAGTCCGTCGCCGCCGAGCGCTCTCTGAAGCGGACCATCAAGGCCTACGTCGAGCTGACCAAGCCCCGTGTTCTGGAGCTCCTGCTCGTCTCCACCGTGCCGGTGATGTTCCTCGCGCAGCACGGCCTGCCGAACCTGTGGCTGGTCGCGGCCACGGTGATCGGCGGATCCCTGAGTGCCGGATCCGCCGCATCGTTCAACATGTACATCGATCGCGACATCGATGCGCACATGCACCGCACGGAGAAGCGGCCGCTGGTGACCGGCGAGGTCTCGCCGCGCGGAGCCCTGGTGTTCTCCTGGGTGCTCGCCGTGGCCTCCACCGTCTGGCTCTGGCTGACCACCAACTGGGTCGCCGCTGTGCTCTCGGCGGCCGCGATCTTCTTCTACGTCGTCATCTACACGATGATCCTCAAGCGCCGCACCGAGCAGAACATCATCTGGGGCGGTATCGCCGGGTGCTTCCCGGTGCTGATCGGCTGGGCGGCCGTCACCGGTTCGCTGGACTGGCCGGCCTTCGTGCTGTTCGTGCTGGTGTTCCTGTGGACTCCGGCGCACTACTGGCCGCTGTCGATGAAGTACAAGGACGACTACGACGACGTCGACGTGCCCATGCTCGGCGTCACCCGCTCCGCATCGCAGGTCGGCCTGCAGGTCATCCTGTACGCGTGGGCGACCCTCGCCTGCTCGCTGCTGCTGATCCCGGTGGCGGGCATGGGACTGGTCTACACCGTGTCGGCATTGGTGTTCGGCGGCTGGTTCGTGTACGAGTCGCACCGGTTGTACGCGCAGGCGGTGAAGGGCGCATCGGCCAAGCCGATGCGCGTCTTCCACGCCTCCATCACCTACTTGACGCTGATCTTCGTGGCCGTCGCGATCGATCCGCTGCTGCCCTTCTGAGCCTCCTCGGCCGTGGTCTCGTCGACTTCGGTCTCGATCGGCTGCTCCCGCTCGATCTCGTGCGATGCGGCGGCTACGTCCTGCCCCTCTTGCTGGTCGGCTGCGGCTGCGGCTGCGGCTGCGGTTTCGGGCTCCTCCTCGACGTCCTCGAACGCGAGCGGCGCCATGTCGACGGGCTGCGCCGTCGCGGCGCCGAGCAGGGTCGAGACGACCGCGAGCGCGAGCCCGAGCAGCACGCCCAGCGCGCCTGCTCCGATCAAGGCCGAGCCGAGCACGATCCAGGACTGGCCCCCGTACACCTCGAGCCCGGTCGCGCTGCCGTCCTTGAGCGTGGCGGTCATGGTGGCGAGATGATCGAGGACGGTGAGAACCCCTACGGCGATGAGGCCGATCGAGGCGGCGACGAGGATCCAGAACGGGAGGCTGCGATTCAATGCGCGTGTCATGGATCCAGCCTCAGGGGCGAACTCGTGCGTCCGGTCTGCATCGCCTATGAGACCGGTATGGGTCCGAGGCGCCGGCGACGTCCTGCGGTCTGGCGAGGACGAGCGGACCGGGGGAGAGGTCCCGGCGTCCCTGCGCCGGGACCCGCGTCCCCAGCATGCAGGTGAGGATCCGTCCCTGATCCCGGACATCCTGCTAGCGTCCAGAACACATTCCAACCGACCTGATCAGGACGACGCAAGGACCGGTTCGTGCGCTGTCCGCAAGAGGACACAACATGAGCGACGACGAACTGCTGGATCTGCTGCTGCGCGAGCGCCCCTTCGATGTGGGCGCGTTCGTCGTGCGTTCCGGGCTCGACCACCGGCGTGCGCTCGCGAGTCTGGAGCGGCTCGCCGACGCGGGAAGCCTGTCGCTGCAGGACGACGTGATCCTGCTCAACCCGCCGGTGCATGCCGCGGCGATCGCGATCGAGCGGATGCTGCAGTCCGAGCGCGCGCAGGCGCAGGCCCGCAGCGATCAGCTCGCGACGATCGTGGACGCCCTGGCCCATCGCACCTCGTCCTGGAACTTCGGCGAGGCGGTGGCTCAGGACCGGCTCTCGCTGCAGAGCGCCCACGGCCCGCACGCCGCCGAGGACCTGTGGTTCGCCGTCCAGGCGTCGCGGGTGGGTTCCGGCGGCCGGGTGCGGGCCGTGCTCACCGACCTCGATCGGTATCGCGCGAGCAGCCCCGAGCGCAGCGCAGCGTTCGCCAAGGCGATGTCGACCTACACCTCGGTGCAGGCGATCATCCCTGCGATGCCCCTCGACGATCAGCTGGCCGGCATGGTGCGCGCCTTCGGGGACTACGGTGTCGAGTTCCGCATGCTGCCGGATCCGCCGAGCTGGTTCTGGGTGGATGATCTGGACGTCACCGGGGTGCCGCTGGTGTGGGGCGAGACCGCGCCGCAGAGCGTGCTGGCCGTCGCGAGCCCCGTGATCGCCGGGATGGCGAAGGCCTGCTTCGCGGAGCTCTGGCAGCAGGCCAGCCCGGTCGAGAAGGATCCGGGCGGGTACGGACAGCTGCTGCATCGGATGCGACGGGGGATGACCCTCGATGCGGCATCCCGCTCGCTCGGCATCACGCCACGCACCGGGCGGCGCAGGATCGCGGCGGCGATGGAGCGTTACGGCGTGGTCACGCTGTTCGCCCTCGGGGTCGCCTGGGCGCAGGACGGCAGCCCGGGAGCGGAACGGAGCGCTGGTTGACCGGGGGAGGGGATCAGCCGCGAGGGCGCGTCAGCCGCGAGGGCGCGACGACCCGGCATCCGCGGTGCCGGCGCCCGGAGCACCTTCGGCTGCAGGCCACGTCGTCTGGGGGCGCTTCAGCCGCAGCACGAGCAGCGTGCACGCCGCGACGAGGATCGCAGCCAGCACCATGTGCACGCCCACGGCGAGCGGAGGCAGCGCGTTGCGCGCCTGGTAGAGGCCCACGGCGATCTGCACCAGCTCGATCGCGAGCAGAGCGATCACCGCGTTGCGGATCGCGGCGAGCGAGTTCGCCAGGGCGATCACGAGCAAGGTCAGCGTGAGCGCGAACAGGGCGTACGCCGGCCAGGAGTGCACGTGCTCGAGGAGAGTCGCGTCGAAGCCGTTGCGCAGCGTCACCGCCGGGTCCCCGGAGTGCGGGCCCGCGCCGGTGGTGAGCACTCCGAAGAGCACCGTCAACGCCAGCACGAACGAGGCGATGTGGGTGAGGATCGCGACGCCCTTCGGAACGGCGCGCACTCGTGTGCCGCGCTGCTGCCCCATCCGCACCAGGAAGGCCGCGGACACGGCGACCAGCACGAGCGACACGAGGTAGTGGAACGCGACCATGTTCGGGTGCAGCTGGAAGATGACCAGGATCCCGCCGACCGCGGCCTGCACCAGAACACCCGCGAAGATGATCCATGACATGACCCAGAGATCGCGTCGTTCCGCGCGTAAGCGGGAGATGAGCACGATCACGGCGATCGCGGCGATGCCGACGAAGAAGCTGAGTCCTCGGTTTCCGAACTCGATCAGCGAGTGATAGCTCTGCGCCGCTGTCGGGAACAGCGAGTCCGGGGTGCACAGCGGCCATTCGCAGCCGAGGCCGGAATCGGTGAGGCGCACGGCGCCGCCGGTGCCGACGATCGCCACTTCCAGCACGAACGAGACCCAGGCGGCGATCTGCACGCGGAGGTCGACCCGATCGGGAAGCCAATCATGGACTCGGCCCAGGAATCCGGAGCGGATACGGCGGGCGGGCGGTGGCACGATCTCGGGCATGGCTCCTCCGGAACCCTTCCGGCGGGCGCACTGCGGCCCGCATGTCGGAGGGAACCTGTAGAATCTCAGGTGTCGGCGATGGTCGCAGGAGCGCGGAATGCGCATGGCTCTGCCATCGACAACAGTTTAGGCGCGAATGCTTTGCGTCCATGATGAGGGCCCAGAAGCGGCACCCGTTCCCTGCAGACTCGACAGGGGAGACGGTGTGCCGGGGCGGATGAACCGTTACGGCCCAAGAGGAGAGTGTGATGTCGGATGTGCTGATCGACCGCCCGGAGCTGGATGGTCTGGGGGTGTACGAGTTCGGCTGGCACGACACGGATGCGGCCGGCGCGACCGCGCGACGCGGCCTTTCCGAGGACGTGGTGCGAGGCATCTCGGCGCTCAAGAGCGAGCCGGAATGGATGCTGAAGACCCGTCTGAAGGGCCTGCAGCTCTTCGGCCGCAAGCCGATGCCCACCTGGGGCGCCGATCTCAGCGAGATCGACTTCGACAACATCAAGTACTTCGTCCGCTCCACCGAGAAGCAGGCGCAGAGCTGGGAGGACCTCCCGGAGGACATCCGCGAGACCTATGAGCGCCTCGGCATCCCCGAGGCCGAGCGCCAGCGCCTCGTGGCCGGCGTGGCCGCGCAGTACGAATCCGAGGTCGTCTACCACCAGATCCGCGAGGACCTGGAGCAGCAGGGCGTCATCTTCATGGACACGGACACCGCGCTGCGCGAGCACCCCGAGTTCTTCGAGGAGTACTTCGGCACCGTGATCCCCGCCGGCGACAACAAGTTCGCCGCGCTGAACACCGCCGTGTGGTCCGGCGGATCGTTCGTGTACGTGCCCAAGGGCGTGCACGTGGAGATCCCGCTGCAGGCCTACTTCCGGATCAACACCGAGAACATGGGCCAGTTCGAGCGCACGCTGATCATCGCCGACGAGGACAGCTACGTGCACTACATCGAGGGCTGCACCGCCCCGATCTACAAGAGCGACTCGCTGCACTCCGCAGTCGTCGAGATCATCGTCAAGAAGAACGCCCGCGTGCGTTACACGACGATCCAGAACTGGTCGAACAACGTCTACAACCTGGTCACCAAGCGGGCGGTCGCCCACGAGGGCGCGACCATGGAGTGGGTGGACGGCAACATCGGCTCCAAGGTGACGATGAAGTACCCGTCGATCTACCTGATGGGCGAGCACGCCAAGGGCGAGACCCTCTCCGTCGCCTTCGCCGGTCCCGGTCAGCACCAGGACGCCGGCGCGAAGATGATCCACATGGCGCCGCACACGCAGTCGTCGATCGTGTCGAAGTCCATCGCGCGCGGCGGCGGCCGGGCCGGCTACCGCGGCGAGGTCAGGGTCGACGCGAATGCGCACCACTCCGCCAACACGGTGCGCTGCGACGCGCTGCTCGTGGACACGAAGTCCCGCAGCGACACCTACCCGGCCATCGACATCCGCGTCGACGACGTGCAGCTCGGCCACGAGGCCACGGTCTCGAAGGTGAGCGAGGAGCAGCTCTTCTACCTGCAGTCCCGCGGCATGCCCGAGGACGAGGCGATGGCGATGATCGTGCGCGGCTTCATCGAGCCGATCGCGCGCGAGCTGCCCATGGAGTACGCGATGGAACTCAACAAGCTCATCGAGATGGGCATGGAAGGATCGGTCGGCTGAATGACCGCCGCTACGACCGCGCCCGTTGAGGCGCAGGACACGCACGCCCACATCGACCCCGCCGCCCAGGTCGCGAACGCGGCCACCCCGCCGGTGCAGACCCGCTCCGAGCGACCGCACTCGTTCGACGCGGTGGACTTCGGCACGCCCACCGGCCGCGAGGTGAACTGGAAGCACACACCCGTCGCGCAGCTGTCCGGGCTGTTCCAGATCGGCTCCGACAGCGACGGCGTCTCTGTCGACGTGACGCCTTCCGGCTACCTCCGCACGGCACTCGGCTTCGGCGATGCCCCTCGCGGCGAGTTCTTCCGCCCCGAGGACGTCGTCTCCGCTGTCGCCTGGCAGGGCGGCACCGAGGCGCAGCACATCGCGATTCCCGCCGACGAGGAGGTCGCCGAGCCGATCTTCGTGCAGCTGGTGGGTCAGGGCGCCGAGCTGCGTGCCGATCAGCACATCGTGATCGAAGCCGGTCCGAACAGCTCGGCGACGGTCGTGCTCCGGCACACCGGATCCGCCCAGCTGGCGCAGAACGTCGAGATCCTCGTGCGCGACGGCGCCCGGCTCACGGTCGTGAGCGCGCAGGAGTGGGCCGACGACGCGATCCACGCGTCGGCGCACCAGGCCCGCGTCGACCGCGACGCGTCGCTCACGCACTTCGTGGTGAGCTTCGGCGGCGGTGTCGTGCGCATCAACCCGAACGTCGAACTCGCCGGAGCCGGATCCGAGGCTCGACTGTACGGCCTGTCCTATGCGGACGCCGGTCAGCACCTGGAGAGCCAGGTCTACCTGCACCACAAGGGCGCGCACACGGTCGGCGACGTGCTGTACAAGGGCGCGTTGCAGGGTCAGGGCGCGCACAGCGTGTGGATCGGCGACGTGCTGATCGGACCCGATGCGACCGGCACCGACTCGTACGAGGCGAACCGCAACCTGGTGCTCACCGAGGGCGCGCGCGCCGACTCGATCCCGAACCTCGAGATCGAGACCGGGGACATCCTGGGCGCGGGCCACGCCAGCGCGACCGGGCGCTTCGATGACGAGCAGCTGTTCTACCTGCAGGCGCGCGGGATCACCGAGGAGGAGGCACGCCGACTGGTCGTCCTCGGCTTCCTCAGCGACATCGTGCAGCGTCTCGGCGTGCCCTCCCTCGAGGAGGAGCTGCTCGCCGCGATCGAGCTCGAGCTGCAGGCGGTGAACGCGTGACCGCCCAGCGGGCCTGCGCCGTGAGCGACCTGCAGGAGGACACTCCGCTGCGTGTCGAACTCGACGGCGTGCCGATCGCTGTCGTGCTCGACTCCGAGGGGCAGATCCACGCGATCGGCGACACCTGCACGCACGGCGACATCTCGCTGTCCGAGGGGTTCGTCGAGGGCACCACGCTGGAGTGCTGGGCCCACGGCTCCGCGTTCTCACTGTGCTCGGGCAAGCCGCTGAACCTTCCGGCCTACGAGCCGGTCCCGGTGTACGTCACGGAGGTCGTCGGAGACGACCTCATGATCGACCCCACCGTCACGAAGGATGTCAGCGGCCTCTGAGCCCGGCATCCGCACACGAAGCTTCACGAATACGAAGGAACCATCCATGACCGTCCTGGAGATCAAGGACCTGCACGTCACCGTCGAGACCGAGGCCGGCACGACGCCGATCCTCAACGGCATCACCCTCACCATGCGCACGGGCGAGACCCACGCCATCATGGGGCCGAACGGATCCGGCAAGTCCACGCTGGCGTACACGATCGCGGGTCACCCGAAGTACACCGTCACGAGCGGTTCGATCACGCTCGACGGCGAGGACGTCCTCGCGATGAGCGTCGACGAGCGCGCCCGCGCGGGTCTGTTCCTCGCCATGCAGTACCCGGTCGAGATCCCGGGTGTCACCGTCACCAACTTCCTGCGTACCGCGAAGACCGCGCTGGACGGCGAGGCGCCGTCGATCCGCCAGTGGACCAAGGACGTGAAGGCATCCATGGCGAACCTGCGCATGGACCCGAAGTTCGCGCAGCGCAACGTCAACGAGGGCTTCTCCGGCGGCGAGAAGAAGCGTCACGAGATCCTCCAGCTCGAGGTGCTCAAGCCGAAGATCGCCGTGCTCGACGAGACCGACTCCGGTCTCGATGTCGACGCGCTGAAGATCGTCTCCGAGGGCGTCAACCGCGCCAAGGAGCACACGGACCTCGGCGTCCTGTTGATCACGCACTACACGCGCATCCTGCGCTACATCCGCCCCGACTACGTGCACGTGGTCGTCGCGGGCAAGATCGTGGAAGAGGGCGGTGCGGAGCTCGCGGACCGTCTCGAGGACGAGGGCTACGACCGCTTCCTCGACCCCGCCGCTCCCATCGAAGCGTAGGCTGAAGGTATGACGGCAACGCTGACCGGAGAGAAGTACGACGAGGTCACCGAGGCGCTCAAGGACGTCGTGGACCCGGAGCTCGGGATCAACGTCGTCGACCTCGGCCTCATCTACGACCTCTCCTGGGACGAGGAGAACGACGCCCTCGTCATCCACATGACGCTCACGAGCGCCGGGTGCCCCCTGACCGATGTGCTCGAGGAGCAGACCGGTCAGGCGCTGGACGATGTCGTCGACCGCTTCCGCATCAACTGGGTGTGGATGCCGCCGTGGGGTCCCGAGCGGATCACCGACGACGGCCGCGACCAGATGCGCGCGCTCGGCTTCGCGATCTGACACGCTTCGACCGAAGGGTCTGACGCCGTATGACGGCGTCAGACCCTTCGGCGTTCCCGCGTCGATAGTCTCGAAGGGTGACCTTCGCCGCCGCACGCACCACAGCCCTCCGGGCGCTGCCGATCGAGCAGCTCCGTCGCCGCTCCAGCACCAAATGGCGCACCTATCCGGACGACGTGCTGCCGCTGTTCGTGGCGGAGACGGACTTCCCGCTGGCCGACGCGATCACCGAGCGCCTGCACCAGGCGGTCGAACTGGGCGACACCGGGTACACGCCGCCCGACCCCGGCCTGCGGGACGCGTTCGTCGCATACGCGCAGCGCCGCTTCGGCTGGAGCGTCCAGCCCTCGCACATCAGGTCCACGTGCGACGTGATGATGGGCGTGGTCGAGATCCTGCGTGCGGTGCTGGTACCGGGGGACCGGGTGGTCGTGGCGCCGCCGGTGTATCCACCGTTCTTCGACTGCATCGAGGAGGCGGGCGGCATCGTCGAGCGCGTGCCGCTCATCGACGCGGACGGATCCTGGATCCTCGACCTCGACGGCATCGACCGGGCTCTCGCCGGCGGCGCGCGCGCCGTGCTGCTGTGCAACCCGCACAACCCCACCGGTACGGTGCACAGCCGCACCGCGCTGGCGCGATTGGCGGAGATCGCCGCGAGGCACGGGGCCGTCGTGGTGAGCGACGAGATCCACGCGCCGCTGGTGCAGCCGGGGATCGATTTCACCCCGTTCCTCGCTGCCTCGCCGCTCGCGGCGGAGATCGGCTACGCGGTCACCAGCGCGAGCAAGGCATACAACCTCGCCGGGTTGAAGTGCGCGATCATGGTCACCGCGAGCGAGCAGACGGCCGCCGTCGTGCGCGGGCTGCCGCCCGAGGTGGAATGGCGCACGGGCCTCTTCGGTGCGATGGCGGCGGTGGCCGCCTGGGATCCTGCGAGCGATAGTTGGCTGGACAGCCTTCTCCTCGCCCTCGATGAGAACAGGCGCCTGCTCGGTCGTCTGCTCTCCGAGCACATCCCGGAGGCCCGCTATCGACTGCCGGATGCGGGCTATCTGGCCTGGGTCGACCTCCGTGACCTCGGCTGGGGGGACGATCCCGCCGGGCGGATCCTGCGTGAAGCGAGGGTCGCGCTCAACCGCGGCCCGACCTTCGGCGCGGAAGGATGCGGACACGTCCGCATCAACCTGGGCTGCTCGCCGGAAGTGCTGACCGAGGCCGTGCTCCGGATCGCGGCGCTGGTGCAGCGGTGACGACCCGGGTCGCCGCAGCGACCATCTGGGACCGCCACCGACTCGGCATCACGGTCGGATCCGTCGTGCTCATCTTCCTCGGCGCCATCGAGGCGCTGGCAGTGACCACGGTCATGCCCCTGGTCGCGGCGGATCTGCACGGTGACGCACTGTACGCGGTGGCCTTCGCCGGGACGCTGGCGACCGGCGTCATCGGCATGGTCGCCAGCGGGGCATGGAGCGACGGGGCCGGTCCGCGGGCGCCGCTGTACACGGCCGTCGCGCTGTTCATCGTGGGGCTGGTGATCGCGGGGGCCGCCACGGACATGTACACGCTTGTCCTCGGCAGGCTCATCCAAGGGCTCGGCGGCGGGGGACAGACGGTCGCCCTGTACGTCGTCGTGGCGCGGGTCTATCCGCCTTCACTGCACGGGCGCATCTTCGCGGCGTTCGCGGCCGCCTGGGTCGTCCCGTCGATGGTCGGCCCGTTCCTTGCCGGCGCCGTCGCGCAGTTCGTGCACTGGCGCTGGACCTTCCTGGGCGTCGCCGTGCTGAACGTGATCGCGTTCCTGCTGGTCATCGTCCGGCTCCGCGCCGTCGACCTGCGCACGCAACAGAATCGCGCCGCCCCTGCGGACGTCGCGCCGTCGGCAGGGGGGATCGGCGTCCGGATCCTGCTCTCCGTCGTCGTCGCAGTCGCCGCGGTCGCGGTCGGGTTCGCCTCCGATGCCGCCCCTGCGGTCGGCTGGCCGGTCGCCCTCGCCGCGATCATCGCGATCGCCCTCGCGATCCGTCCCTTGCTTCCGTCCGGGGCGCTGCGTGCGGCGCCAGGGCTCCCCAGCGTCGTGCTGATGCGCGGCCTCATCGCCGGTGCGTTCTTCGCGGCAGAGGCCTACGTGCCCAGGATGCTCATGGAGCGGTTCGATTTCAGTCCCGCGATCGCGGGGCTCGCCCTGACCACATCTGCCCTCGCCTGGTCGGCGGCGTCTGCGGTGCAGGGGCGGTACGGCGAGAGACTGGGCAGTCGACGGATGGTCGTCATCGGCCTGGCGCTGCTGTCGATCTCGCTCCTCGGGCTCATCGGCCTCGCAGCGATGAGGTCGATGCCGTGGGCGGTCGTGGTGCTCTGGGGGATCGCCGGGGGCGGCATCGGGCTGCTCTATCCCCGTCTGAACGTGCTCACGCTGGCCTACTCGACGCCGGCTGATGAGGGGTTCAACTCCTCGGCGCTCTCGATCTCGGATTCGACGGGATCCGCGGTGACGATCGCCCTCGCCGGGCTGCTGTTCGTGAGCCTGCCGATCGCCGGTTCGGGGTTCCCCGTTGTCTTCGCCGTCTCGGCCGTGGCGATCCTGATCGCGGTGCTCCCCGGGCTGCGGATCGGGGACGGACCCGGCGTGACCGACGGGGTTGCCGTCAGCGCAACGTCGGCGTCAGACCCGCACCGCGACTGAGCAGGGCGATTCCCGCGTCGAACACCGCCGCGTCGTGGCCACGGCGGTCCAGCGTCTCCGTGGAGCTCGCGGCACCATAGCTCTCGCCATGCATGCGCTGCTGCACGAGCGTGGTGTGGCCCAGGATGAACTGCAGCACGGCTGTCGCCGCGAGGCCCGCGTCGGGAAGTCTCGGGGAGAGCGCCGCGCGGAGTGCGTCCTCCGCGCGGGAGGGCCCGGGTCGCAGGGCCGCCGAGCTCATGACGACCTCGGCGCCGTCGCGGTACGACAACAGTGCATCACGCACCGCGTGCGCCGTGCCGAGCAGGTCGTCGCCGTGAGCCGAGTCGGGGATGCCCGCGAGGATCCGGTCGGATACGGCCGCCAGCAGATCCTGCTTGCTGTCGAAGTGCCAGTACAGGGCGCTCGGCTGCACCTCGAGCTCCGTGGCGAGGCGGCGCATGGTCAGATCAGGCAGGCCGTAGCGGTCGAGCAGATCGAGCGCGACGCCGATGATGTGCTCGCGATCGTGGCGTCCCGTGCGTGCAGGTGTCATATGCATGAGTATACTGAACGGCGTTCAGGTGAACACTGTTCAGGAAGCGCGGTGATCGTCCTCCGATCCCGCGCACCCAGATCCGAAGGGGAACCCATGACCTCGACTTCCCGCCCGTGGGGTGCCGACGCCGCCCGCATCGCCGTCTTCGCCGCGCTGATCATCGCCCTGGGGCTCGTGATCGTCCCGCTGCCCGGGGGAGTCCCGATCACCGGGCAGACGCTCGGCGTCATGCTCGCGGGCCTGATCCTCGGACCGCGTCTGGCGCCGTTGTCCGTGCTCGCGGTGCTGGCTCTCGCCGCGGTCGGCCTCCCCGTGCTCGCCGGTGGCCGAGGCGGCCTGGGGGTCTTCGTCGGTCCGAGCGCGGGCTACCTCCTGGGATGGCTGGCGGGTGTCGTCGTGATCGGTCTGATCCTCGGTTCGCGTCGCGTGACGTGGTGGCGCGCGGGTCTGGCCGCCGTGCTCGGCGGTATCGGAGTCGTGTACCTGTTCGGGATCCCCGTGCAGGCGCTCGTCACGGGGGTGCCGCTCGGCCCGACGGCGATGTCGAGTCTCCTCTTCCTTCCGGGGGACCTCATCAAGGCGGTCGCCGCCACGGTGCTGTGCGTCGCGCTGCAGCGGGCCTATCCGCGGGCGTTCCTGCGGACGGCCGCACGTGTCGCCTGACGTCGAGCTCCGCGCGGTCTCGCTGATCCTTGATGGGCGGACGGTCCTCCGGGACGTGTCGATGAACCTGACGGCGCGGCGGACGGCGGTGATCGGCGCGAACGGATCCGGCAAGTCGAGCCTGGTCCGGCTGCTGAACGGCCTTCACGTTGCGACGACCGGATCCGTGCGCGTGGCCGGGCTCGACCCGGCGCGGAGCACGCGCGAGATCCGGCGCAGGGTCGGATTCGTGTTCGCGGATCCGGAGGCCCAGATCCTCATGCCCACGCCTGCCGAAGACCTGGCGCTGTCACTGCGGGGCCTTCCTGCAGATGAGCGCACCGCGCGCGTGGAGGGGGCGCTGGAGTGGTGCGGCCTGGGCGCTTTGCGGGATGCGCCCGCGTCGGAGCTCTCCGGCGGTGAGAAGCAGCTGCTCGCGCTGGCCTCGGTGCTGATCGGGCGTCCGGATCTCGTGGTCGCCGATGAGCCCACCACGCGTCTGGACCTGCGCAACAGCCGGCGCATCGGCGACGCGCTGATGGAGTTGAACACGCCCCTCGTCCTGGTGACCCACGACCTCGATCTCGCCGGGCGCTGCGATGAGGTGGTGCTCATCGAGCGGGGGCGCGTGCTCGCGCAGGGCGCGCCGGATGATGTGATCTCCGCATACCTGCAGGTCTGCGCCTGAGAGGCCTGGGATGATCTCGCTCTACCGTCCCGGATCCGGCTTCCTGCACCGGGCGCCTGCGGGGGTGAAGCTCGCGTTCCTGGCGCTGAGCGCGCTCGCTCTGTCGTTCCTGCCGGTGACGCCGGGCGCCCTCATCGTCGTCTGCTGTGCGGCAGGGGCGGTCAGCATGCTGTTCCTGCTCGGCCGGCTCGGCGTTCGCGCGCTGGGGGAGGCGTGGTGGCGCCTGCGCTGGCTGGTGCTGATCCTGGGCGCGGCGCTCGTCGTCTTCGTGGGCGTCCCCGCGGCGATCGTGAACACGGGGCGGCTCGTGGTCCTTCTGCTGCTGGCCGAACTGCTCACACGCACCACCGCGACCGGCGCGCTGATGGCGGTCATCGCGCAGCTCCTCCGGCCGCTGCGACCGCTCGGCATCGACCCCGAAGCCGTGGCCCTTGTCCTATCGCTGACTCTCACGATGGTCCCGGTCGTCGGCGGTTTCGTGTACGCGGTCCGCGAAGCGCAGGAGGCCCGAGGCGTACGGCTGGGACCGCGGATGGCTGTTCCCCTGCTGGTGCGCACGCTTCGGCACGCCGATGCCGTGGGCGAGGCGCTCGCGGCGCGTGGTCTGGACTGAGCCCGTCTCCGGCCGCCCCGACACGCAGATCCGGTCCAGCCGCGCGTCCTATACTGGGAGGCTGGTCATCCGGCCGCTCACCCCCCTCTGAAGAACGGACGTCTGCTGTGCTCGCCGTGCACGATCTCGAGATCCGCGTGGGAGCGCGTCTCCTCATGGAGAACGTCTCCTTCCGCGTCGCCGACGGCGACAAGATCGGTCTCGTCGGCCGCAACGGCGCCGGCAAGACCACGCTGACGAAGGTGCTGGCGGGAGATCTGATCTCCGCCGACGGCAAGGTGGAGCGCAGCGGCGAGCTCGGGTACCTGCCGCAGGATCCTCGTTCCGGCGATCCGGAGATGCTCGCACGCACTCGGATCCTGGACGCCCGTGGCCTCGGCTCCCTGCAACTGGGCATGCGCGAGGCCTCGGAGCAGATGGGCTCGTCGGATCCGGCCGTCGCAGAGAAGGCGATGAAGCGATTCGGGAACCTGACCGAGCGGTTCGAGGCGCTGGGCGGCTACGCCGCCGAGGCGGAGGCCGCGTCGATCGCGAACAACCTGTCGCTTCCGGACCGGATCCTCGACCAGCCGCTCAAGACGCTCTCGGGCGGTCAGCGTCGGCGCATCGAGCTCGCCCGGATCCTGTTCTCCGACGCCGAGACCATGATCCTGGACGAGCCCACCAACCACCTCGACGCGGACAGTGTGGTGTGGCTGCGCGAATTCCTCAAGGGTTACAAGGGCGGGCTGATCGTGATCAGCCACGACGTGGAGCTCGTCGGCGAGACGGTCAACCGGGTGTTCTACCTCGATGCGAACCGTCAGATGATCGACATCTACAACATGAACTGGAAGAACTACCTGCGCCAGCGGGTGGCCGATGAGGAGCGCCGCAAGAAGGAGCGTGCGAACGCCGAGAAGAAGGCGACCTCGCTGCAGCAGCAGGCCGCCCGCTTCGGCGCGAAGGCCAGCAAGGCCGCCGCCGCGCATCAGATGGTCGCTCGCGCGGAGAAGCTGCTGTCGGGGCTCGACGAGGTGCGTCAGGTCGAACGCGTCGCCAAGCTGCGCTTCCCGAAGCCGGCGCCCTGCGGCAAGACTCCGCTCATGGCCTCGGGCCTGTCGAAGTCGTACGGTTCGCTGGAGATCTTCACCGATGTCGACCTGGCGATCGACCGCGGCTCGAAAGTCGTGGTGCTCGGGCTCAACGGCGCCGGCAAGACGACGCTGCTGCGCATACTCGCAGGGGTCGACCGGCCCGACACCGGCCAGCTCGAACCCGGGCACGGCCTCAAGATCGGCTACTACGCACAGGAGCATGAGAACCTCGACGTCTCCCGCTCGGTGCTGGAGAACATGATGTCGGCCGCCCCGGACATCACCGAGACCGAGGCGCGCAAGGTGCTGGGATCGTTCCTGTTCACCGGCGACGACGTGCTCAAGCCGGCGGGCGTGCTCTCCGGCGGTGAGAAGACCCGGCTGTCACTCGCGACGCTCGTCGTCTCAGCGGCGAACATGCTCCTGCTCGACGAGCCCACGAACAACCTCGACCCGGCCTCCCGTGAGGAGATCCTGGGCGCGCTCGCGCACTACGAGGGCGCGGTCGTGCTCGTCTCCCACGACCCCGGTGCGGTGCAGTCGCTCAACCCGGAGCGGGTCCTGATCCTGCCCGACGGCGTCGAGGACATCTGGTCTCAGGAGTACCAGGACCTCATCGAGCTCGCCTGACGCTCGACCGCCGCCGCCGTCGAAGCGACGGCGGCGCGGGGGCTTGGAATCGAGCGCCTCAGTGCTGCTCGACGGCGTCCAACAGGGCGTCCTCATCGGCCATGTCGCGGTCGCGGCGGCGTCGCGGCTCGCGCGGGGCGCGACCGGCGGCCTCGTCGCGGTGCTTGACGACCTCGGTGCGGATCACGTATCCGATGAAGATGAAGCCCATGATCGCGAACAGGATCCACTGGATCGCATAGGAGAGGAACGGACCGGGGTCGTCCGAGGGGGCTTCGAAAGTGTGCGGGCGGCCGGCCGGTGCAGGGGACTCGCTGACGAGCTCTCCGTATGCGCCGGTGTCGACGGCGGATCCGTCGCCGATCTTCTCCGCCACGAGTGCGAGGTTGATGCTGGGCACCTGGCCCTCAGGGGCCCCGCGGCCCGACGGCGGAAGCGGTTCGGCGGGACGCAGCCGTGCGACGACCGTGGCCTGTCCGGCGGGAGGCGCCGGGATCGACGTCGGCACGTCCGATCCGTCTCCGGCGATCACCCAGCCGCGATTGACGATGAACACGCGTCCGTCGTCGGTGCGGAACGGCACGAGCACTTCGAAGGCGCTGGTACCGCCGTGCGGCCGGTTGCGCACCAGCAGCTGTCCCGATGGCTCGTACCGGCCGTGCAGCTCGACCGGGTGCCACTGCGCCTTCTCGGGAAGGGCTTCTCCGGGCGCGAGCATGTCGCCGAGCGGCACCGGCTTCGCGTGGTAGTTCTGCTGCACCAGCTCGAGCTGCGTCTGACGGCCGTCATTGCGGGAGAACTGCCAGTTCGAGAGATAGGCGCACACGACCGCGAAGACGAGTGCGACGGCGAGGTAGGCGCTCCAGCGGAGCAGACGCTGTCGCATCATTCGGGTTCGCCCTCACCCACGGCCGTGTCGATGCGCGCCGGGAAGTCGCGGGCGCGCAGATAGTCGTACAGGAACCTCAGGTGCTCGCCGCACGCCAGCCAGACCTTCTCCCGCTCGGGACCGTGTATCCGCGGGTTGCGCCACACGATCCGATGCGTCGCCGCTGCGCGACAGCCGGCACGCGAGCATTTCAGGACGGGTTCCCGGGGGTTCACGAGCGCGGCTCGGCGGGATGCGCGACGGTCTCGGAGATCGTGATCACCGGGGGATCCTGCGGCGCGGCGGGCTGCTCGTCCGCGGGCGCCTCGATCTCGATGCGCGGCGACTCGACGCCCGTGGGCACGGAGTCGTCGCCGGCGTTGGCGAAGACGACGGCGATGTACGGCAGGACGGCAGCGGCGATACCGAACGCCCAGGTCCACCAGCCCATCGGCTGCACCACGAACATCAGCACGAAGCAGATCATGCGGATCGACATCGTGATGACGTAGTGGCGCACACGCGCTCTCGCCTCGTCGCGCGGTGCGCGCGGCAGGGAGGTCACGGCGGCGTCTGGAGTCCTTCTCACGATGACTCCAGCCTACGCCGCCGCGACCGGGCGGGATGCCGGGAGCGGTGGATCAGTAGCCGCTGCTGCCCTGCGAGATGCCGTAGATGATGAGCAGGAGGAAGCCGACGCCGATGATCAGGTTGAGGACCGCGCCGAGGTAGCCGAGCACGAGGCCGGTGATCGCGAGTCCCTTGCCGCCGAGCGCCGAATCGCGCTTGATCTTCCCGAGCGCCATGTGGCCCGTGATGATCGCGGTGAGCGATGCGAGGAAGGGGATCACGATGTAGGCGAGCCAGCACAGAAGCACGCCCGCGATGCCGCAGATGAGGGCCGTGATCGCGAGACCGTTCGACTTCAACGGCGCAGCGTAGGGCTGGCCGTACGGCTGCGCGTACGACGGCGCCGGGTACCCGGGGGACGCAGGGGCGGCACCCGGATAAGACGGCGCAGCCGGCTGCTGCGGCGCCTGGTAGGCGGGCTGCTGCGGGGCCGAGGCCGGGTAGCCCGGAGCCGGAGGCACCGGAGCCTGCGGGGCGGCGGCCGGGTAAGCCGGCTGCTGCGGGGGTACCGGCGCACCGGGGTAGGCGGGGGGCTGCTGGCCCTGGGGCGGGATCCCGCCGTTGTCGTTGCTCATGCTGCTCCTCGCGGTCGATCACAGAGACTGGTCACCTCACAGATTCGCGTGCCGTCAGGGCTCTGTCAATTCCTGCCGCCGCTTCCGCTCGATAGGCTTGCGTGCCGTACACCTCGATTCTTGGGAGCCCGCATGAGCACTGATCGCGTCGTCCTCGTCACCGGCGGAAACCGCGGCATCGGTCGCGCGATCGCCGAGCGCTTCGTGCGTGACGGCTACCGCGTCGCCGTCACCGCGCGCAGCGGCGAAGGTCCCGAAGGCACGTTGACCGTGCGCGCCGACGTCACCGACGCCGCGGCCGTCGACGCGGCATTCACGGAGGTCGAGCAGAAGCTCGGCCCCGTGGAGATCGTCGTCGCGAACGCGGGCATCACCAAGGATACGCTGCTGCTGCGGATGAGTGAGGACGACTTCGACAGCGTCGTCTCGACGAACCTGGGCGGATCGTTCCGCGTCGTGAAGCGCGCGTCGAAGGGGATGCTCAAGGCGCGATTCGGCCGGGTGATCCTCATCTCCAGCGTGGTCGGGCTCTACGGGTCGGCGGGTCAGATCAACTACGCCGCGTCGAAGAGCGGGCTGGTGGGTTTCGCACGCTCCCTCACCCGCGAGCTCGGCGCCCGCGGAATCACCGCGAACGTCGTCGCGCCAGGGTTCATCGAGACAGACATGACCGCCGAGCTGCCCGAGGACACGCAGAAGCAGTACAAGGCGAGCATCCCCGCGGGCCGCTTCGCGTCGGCCGACGAGGTGGCCGGGGTGGTCACCTGGCTCGCCTCCGACGACGCCGCATACATCTCCGGCGCCGTGATCCCGGTCGACGGTGGCCTCGGCATGGGGCACTGACGCAGCCCCGACGGCATGCGCCGGCGGGACTGCTTCCGTCAGCGCATTGCCGCGATCAGGAGCTCTGCGAGCCGCTCCGGCGCCGAGTACTGCGGCCAGTGGCCGGATCCGATCCGCACGACTTCGGCGTCGCGGATGCTGCGATATTCGTCGCCGTACGAGCCCCACTGCTCGAGGTACCCCTCGAGTTCGGCTTGGGTGAGTGAGCCCATGAGCAGCGTCGCAGGCACGCCGTAGCGACGCGGATCCGTCAGCGTGATCGGATCCGTCGGCACCTGGGCGGGCACGCTCCGCACGTCCTCGGCGGCGGCCGCCCGAGTCTGTGCATCGAGGTCGGCGACGTCTTCGGCGTCGAAGAAGTCCCAGCCTGGGAAGGGGATGACCCCGTCGACGACCGGGAACTCGCTGATGCCGCTGCCGGGTGGAGGCGGCACGGTATCGACGAACACGGCGCGACGCGCGCGATCGGGCCTGGCGTCGACGGCGCCCCAGATGACGTTGCCGCCCCCGGAGTGGCCGACGAGCACCACATCGCCCGCGGATTCGTCGATCGCGGTGACCACCGTGTCGACCCAGTCGCGCATGCGGATGTCGGATGACGCCGGTGCGGGGACGCCCACGCCGGGCATGGTCAGCGGGCGCGGCGTATGACCGGCGGCACGGAGCGGGTCGAGCACGGGTGCCCACGAATCGGCATCGAGCCATAGGCCGGGAACGAGGATGATGTCCATGGATCCACGCTAAGCAGGCCCACAGACAAACTGCCAGAGCCCGTGCCGTCCGGCATGGCGACGCGGGTGCGCGATCAGGGGAGCAGCGGGATGACCTCGGACAGGTCGACGGGACCCACCACGAGAGAGGCCGCGGCGCGGACGGCGGGCTTGGCGTTGAAGGCGAGACCCAGACCGGCCGCCGCCATCATCTGCAGATCGTTCGCTCCGTCGCCGATCGCGATCGTGGCGTGGGGCGCGACGCCCAGCTCGGCGGCCCACTCCCGCAATGAGGCCGCTTTGGCTGCGGCGTCCACGATGGCGCCGTCGACCCGTCCGGTCAGGGCGTCGCCGCTGACTTCGAGACGATTGGCGCGCCACCGGTCCACGCCGAGTGCGGGTGCGACGGCGTCGAGGATCTCGTGGAACCCGCCCGAGACCACACCGACGACGCCGCCGCGCTCGTGTACCGCTGCGGTGAGTGCGCGCACACCGGGGGTGGGCTCGATGCGGCTTCGCACCCGCTCGAACGCCGCCGTGGGGACCCCCGCGAGCGCCTCGACGCGGGAGCGCAGGCTCGTGGCGAAGTCGACCTCCCCGCGCATGGCGGCTTCGGTCGCGGCCTGCACCTCGGCTCTGCGGCCGGCCTCATCAGCGAGGAGCTCGATCACCTCGTTGCGGATCAGCGTGGAATCGGCATCGAGGACGACGAGGAAGCGCGCGGAGGTCACCCGACGAGCGTAGCGGCCCGGCCCGGCGGCCTCCGCCGCTGTGACGCTCTCAGGGGAGCAGTCAGCGCTCGATGCGCTGTCCCTTTCCCACGACCGTGAGACCGGTCTCCGTGATCGTGAAGCCGCGCTCGAGATCGCGCTCACGATCGACGCCCACCGTCGCACCGTCCAGCAGCACCACGTTCTTGTCCAGGATCGCCCGGTGCACTCGCGCGCCCTGCCCCACCCTGACGCCGTCGAAGAGCACGGAGTCGGTGATGGTCGATCCGCCGGCGGCGAGAGTCCAGGGGCCGACCACGCTGCGTTCCAGGTGCGTGCCGGAGAGCACGGATCCGAGCGAGACGATGGAGTCGATCGCGTTTCCGATCCGTCCCACCGAGTCCCGCACGAACTTCGCCGGCGGCGAGTTCACCGCCTGGGAATGGATCGGCCATTCCATGTTGTAGAGGTTGAAGATCGGCAGCGTCGAGATGAGATCCATGTGCGCGTCGAAGAACGACTCGATCGTGCCCACATCCCGCCAGTAGGAGCGATCGCGCGGGGAGGATCCGGGAACCTCGTTCTGCTTCATGTCGTAGAACCCGGCCTCACCGCGGTTCACGAAGTACGGGATGATGTCACCGCCCATGTCATGGTCGGATCCGGCGAGCTCGCCGTCGGCCTCGACCGCCTCGATGAGAGCGTCGGCGTCGAACACGTAGTTGCCCATCGAGGCGAGCACCTCGTGCGGCGAATCCGGCAGTCCGGTCGGATCGGAGGGCTTCTCCAGGAACTCGTTGATGCGGCCGGAATCATCGCTCGCGACATCGATGACGCCGAACTGCGAGGCGAGCGCGAGCGGCTGACGGATGCCGGCGACCGTGGCGCGTGCGCCGGAGGCGATGTGCGCCTCGATCATCTGGGTGAAGTCCATGCGGTAGACGTGGTCGGCGCCGATCACGACCACGATGTCCGGCTTCTCATCCAGGATCAGATTCAGGCTCTGCAGGATCGCGTCGGCGGAACCGGAGAACCAGCGCTTGCCGAGACGCTGCTGCGCGGGCACCGAGGCGACGTAGGAGTCGAGCAGCGCGGACATCCGCCACGTCTGCGAGATGTGCCGATCGAGGCTGTGCGATTTGTACTGGGTGAGTACGACGATCTGCCGCAATCCCGAGTTGATCAGGTTGGAGATCGCGAAGTCGATCAGCCGGTACTGCCCGCCGAACGGCACGGCGGGCTTGGCCCGGTCCGCCGTCAGAGGCATGAGTCGCTTGCCCTCGCCGCCGGCGAGGATGATCCCGAAAACCTTCTTTGGTGCCGACATGCGTCCACCATAGAGCCCCGCCGCCGCGATGTACTACCTTCAGGACATGCGCGTCGACATCATCACCAAGGAGTACCCGCCCGAGATCTACGGAGGGGCCGGCGTGCACGCCGCAGAACTGGTGAAAGCGCTGCGTGGGAGCGTCGACGTACGGGTCAGGGCGTTCGGCGCGGACAGGGATGAACAGGGGGTTACGGCCTATCGGACACCTGTCGAACTCGCCGCTGCGAACGCCGCGCTGCAGACGCTCGGCACGGATCTCGACATGGTGCCGGACATCGCCGGGGCCGACGTGGTGCACAGCCACACCTGGTACGCGAACTTCGCCGGGCACATCGCCTCGCAGCTGCACGGCATCCCTCATGTGCTCACCGCGCACAGCCTGGAACCGCTGCGCCCGTGGAAGGCCGAACAGCTCGGCGGCGGCTATGCCGTCTCGAGCGGCATCGAAAGGCTCGCATACGAGAACGCGGCGGCGATCATCGCGGTGAGCGGAGGCATGCGCAATGACATCCTGCGCGCGTACCCGCAGGTGGACCCTGCGAAGGTGCACGTGATCTACAACGGGATCGACGTCGACGCCTGGCAGCCGGTCGACGATCCCGGGGTTCTCGCGAAGCACGGGATCGACCCGTCCCGACCGTCCGTCGTCTTCGTCGGACGCATCACACGGCAGAAGGGTCTGCCGTATTTCCTCCGCGCTGCCGAGAAGCTGCCCCCCGAGGTGCAGCTCGTGCTCTGCGCGGGGGCGCCGGACACCCCCGAGATCCTGGATGAGGTGCGCGGTCTGGTGGCCGACCTCACGGCGACCCGCACCGGAGTGGTCTGGATCGAGGAGTTCCTGCCGCGCCACGAGCTGTCCGCCATCCTCACCGCCGCCACGACGTTCGTCTGCCCGTCGGTGTACGAGCCGCTGGGCATCGTGAACCTCGAGGCGATGGCCTGCGGCGCAGCGGTCGTCGGTACTGCGACAGGAGGCATACCCGAGGTGGTCGTCGACGGCGTGACAGGTCGGCTGGTGCCGATCGAGCAGGTGCAGGACGGCACCGGGACGCCCGTGGATCCGGACCGCTACGTGTCGGATCTTGCCGCGGTGCTGACCGAGGTCGTCTCGGATCCGGCGCAGGCGCGGGCGTACGGCGAGGCTGGGCGGCGCCGTGCGGCGGAGGATTTCAGCTGGGCCGCGATCGCCGACACGACGACGGCACTCTACGAGGAGCTCACCGCCCGACCGATAGGCTGAGGGCATGTCTGCCGTCCTCGAATTCTCGGACGTCGTGGTGCGCCGCGACGGACGCAACATCGTCGATCATCTCTCCTGGACCGTCGAGGACGACCAGCGCTGGGTGGTTCTGGGCCCGAACGGCGCAGGCAAGACAACACTGCTGCAGCTCGCCGACACGCTGATGCACCCGACGCAGGGCCGCGTGGACATCCTGGGGGAGACCCTCGGGCGCACCGACGTGTTCGAGATCCGTCCGCGGATCGGCTTCGCCTCCTCGGCGATGGCGCGCCGGATCCCCGCCGACGAGACCGTGCTGAACACCGTCATGACGGCGGCGTACTCCGTGACGGGGCGATGGAACGAGTCGTACGAGTCGATCGACGAGCGTCGTGCGATGCGGGTGCTCGAACAGTGGCATCTGGAGCATCTCGCCGAACGTCACTTCGGCACGCTCAGCGATGGCGAGCAGAAGCGCGTGCAGATCGCGCGGGCCGTGATGACCGATCCCGAGCTGCTGCTGCTGGACGAGCCGAGCGCGAGCCTCGACCTCGGCGCCCGCGAGGAGCTGTTGGCGCTGCTCGGCGGATTCGCGCAGTCGCCCACGACGCCGGCGATGGTCATGGTGACCCATCACGTCGAGGAGATCCCCGTCGGGTTCACGCACGTCCTGCTGCTGCGCGACGGTGCGATCGTCGCGGCGGGGCCGATCGAGCAGACGCTCACGGCCGAGGCGCTGAGCGACACGTTCGGCATGCCGATCTCGCTGGACCGGGTCGACGGCCGCTACGCGGCGCGCGCTGCGTGATCTGTTAGAATCGATCCTTGGTGCGTTCTGCACTACAGACTTCCCTCGCCCCTGGCACAATCCAGGGCACCACGTAAGGAATCCCATGAAGACTGACATCCACCCCCAGTACCAGGCCGTCGTGTTCCGCGACCTCGGTTCGGGCGACACCTTCCTGACCCGTTCGACGGTCACGAGCGACAAGACGATCGAGCTGGACGGTGTGGAGTACCCCGTCATCGACGTCGAGATCTCCTCGGCCTCGCACCCGTTCTACACGGGCAAGCAGCGCATCATGGACTCGGCCGGCCGCGTCGAGAAGTTCAACCAGCGCTTCAAGAACTTCGGCGGTTCCTCCAAGTAGTCGCCTCGGCGAAGGCCCCCGTCCTCGATCGAGGCGGGGGCTTTCTGCTGTCTAGGCGGAGCCCAGACCCTCGACGGCGGGTGCCGTCGACCGGATCGTCTCGAGGGCGAACCGGATGCCGTCGATCTTGCCCTCCGCGTGCCGGATCACGCGCCGGAAGCGGTTCTTGCGCTTCGGCTCCTGAGCGAACGTCACGTGCAGGAAATCGATGACCGTCTGCATCCTCTCGATCTCGCGTTCGAGCATCTCGATGCGCTCGGTATCGGTCGTCATGGCGATCACGTCTCCCTCCATCGGGTAACCGTCCATTCTACGACCCCGGCCATGGGGTCGGTATGGTGCGCCAGGCTCCGGAGTTCGAGCGGCAGCGTCAGAAGGATCCGGCAGGGACGTTTCGGCGGGAGGTATCGTCGTCGCGGACGGGCCAGCGGCCGTCGACCCGTTCGGTGGCCTCGATCCGGCCGATCCGCACGAAGTAGTCGGTCAGGCTCGCGGCCTGCGCGCGGGCCCAACCGATCTGCCGGGTGTGCAGCTCGCCTGCGCTCTCCGGCAGGGGGAAGCGCTGTGCGAGCGCCTGCGCGACCCGCCCTGCCGCGACGGCGTCGGCTGAGGCGTCGTGCGCCCCGGTCAGATCGACCCCGTAGTGCGCCGCCACGATCTCCAGCGTCCGCTTGCCAGGGCGGTACCGGTCATAGGTCTTGTCGATGATCAACGGGTCGATCACCGGAGAGGGGTTCTCCAGGGGTGAAATCCGGTGCCGGCGCGCCTCATGCGCGAGCAGGGAGAAATCGAAGGCCGCGTTGTAGGCCACGACCGGAACGCCCTGATCGAGCAGCGACCGGAGTGCCGCCACGACGCCCGCGACGACCTGCGCAGCGGGGGAACCGTCGCGATACGCGCGCTCGGACGTGATGCCGTGGATCGCCGTGGCACCGGCGGGGATGGGGATCCCCGGATCCGCCATCCAGGTGCGGGCTGCGATCTCGGCGCCGTGGTGGTCCAGCACGCCGACATGCGCGGTGACGACGCGATCGCGGGTGACGTCGATCCCCGTGGTCTCCAGGTCGAACACTCCGACGCGGGTCAGCCAAGGTGGAAGCGGCGTCGAAGCGGTCATGACGCCACCGTAGGGTGCGGCTCGGACATCGCCGTTCCGGCACGCGGCAGTGCGCTCAGGCGGGGCCGATCCCGCCCGTAGACTCGTTGCATGCCCGCACCTTCGCCCTATGCCGCGCGTCTGGATCGCATCCCGGTGCGCCGGCAGGAGGCCGAGGTCCTCGGTGGGTCCACGGCGTATTGGAGCTATGGTCCCGACGACGCCGAGGTCACCGTGCTGGCGGTGCACGGGTTCCGCGGCGAGCACCACGGGCTCGAGCCCGTGGTCGCGCACCTGCCCGGCGTCCGCGTGATCATGCCCGATCTGCCGGGGTTCGGCGAGACCGCGCCACTGCCCGGCCGCGTGCACGACATCGATGCGTACGCGCAGTGGCTCACGGACTTCGCCGCCCAGGTCGCACCAGGGGCGGTCGTGCTGGGTCATTCGTTCGGGTCGATCGTCGCGGCCGCGGCGGTCGCCGCCGGGTTGCCGACCCCGCGGCTGATCCTGGTCAATCCGATCGGCGCGCCCGCGCTGAAGGGCAACAAGGCGGTGCTCACGCGTCTCGCGATCCTCTACTACGCTCTGGGCGCGCGGCTCCCAGAGGGCATCGGCACCGAACTCCTGCGCAACAGGATCATCGTGCGAGGCATGAGCATCGCCATGGCGAAGACCCGGGATCCCGAGCTGCGCCGGTTCGTGCACGACCAGCACGACACGTACTTCTCACGGTTCGCGGACCGCGAGGTCCTGAGCCAGGCGTTCCGCACGAGCGTCTCGCACGATGTCCGGGAGTTCGCGCCGCGCATCGCGGTCCCGACCCTGCTGGTGGCGGCGCAACGCGATGACATCACGCCGATCGAGGCGGAGCGGCACCTGGCGACTCTGTTCTCCGATGCTGAGCTCGTCGAGATCGCCCATGTCGGGCACCTGATCCACTACGAGACCCCCGCCGAGGCGGCGGGCGCGATCAGGCGGTTCCTCCGGCCTCTCTCCGTGCCAGCCCCATGAGACCGCCGACGCGGAACGGGATGACCTCGCCCATCGCGAGCGACGTCTCGGTCCGCTCGACGCCGTCGATCGAGAGGATGCGGGCGTCGGTGTCGAAGAGATGGCGGGCGTCGCGGCACGCGACCAGGGCGAGCAGATCGATCGAGCCGCTCAGCCCGTGCGCCTGCACGACCTCGGGCACGCGCGCGAGTTCCGCGATGATCCGCGGCAACTCGGTCTGACGGACGCCGATGCTCACGAACGCCTGCAGCGGGTAGCCGAGCACGGCGGGGGAGAAGGCGCGCTCGTACGGGAGGAACACGCCGGTCTGGTCGAGGCGGGCCATCCGGGCCTGGATCGTGTTGCGGGAGAGCCGCAACTTCTCCGCCATCGCGACGACGGTGGTGCGGGGGTCGGCCGAGAGCATCTCGAGGATGTCGAGATCGGTGCGATCGAGGGTTGCCATGTTGCCAAAGGCTAGCACCCCACTCAAGGCGTTCATTTGGCAACATGCTCAGGGCATGCCGGAATGCTTGAGCGACGTGTCAAGCAGACGTACCCTCAGGCTATAGCGAAGACGCACCGGATCCTCCTCACGAGGGCGGATCCACTGAGGAGGACGAAGATGTCAACCCACCTTGATCCGATCACTGTCGCCGGCATCGGCCTGGACGAGCCGGCCGGGCTCATCGACGCCCATGGCCGTCGCCGCAATGACACGCGTCTGACCTCGTACGTCGCCGACGTCGGCTCCGCGCAGCTGCTGTCGTTGCTGCGCGACATGATCGTGCTGCGCCGTCTCGATTCCGAGGGCGTCGCACTGCAGCGTCAGGGACAGCTCGGCCTGTGGGCCCCGTGCCAGGGCCAGGAGGCCGCGCAGATCGGCTCGGCCCGCGCCCTCAAGGACGACGATGTGGTGTTCCCGAGCTACCGCGAGACCGGCGTGATGCTGGCGCGCGGTGCGCAGCCCGGCGACTACGTGCGGATGTGGCGCGGTGAGGAAGGGGCCGCCTACGACCCCGCCGTGATGCACATGGCTCCGCTGCAGATCATCATCGGCGCGCAGACCTTGCACGCGGTCGGCTATGCGCTCGGCATCCTGCACGACGGCTCCGACCAGGTCGCGGTCACTTACTTCGGCGACGGGGCGACCAGCCAGGGCGACGTCAACGAGGCCATGGTCTTCGCGTCCTCCTACCGCGCCCCGGTCGTCTTCATCTGCCAGAACAACCACTGGGCGATCTCCGAGCCGGTCGCCGTGCAGTCGCAGCACCCGATCGCCGGGCGCGCCCCGGGCTTCGGCATTCCCAGCATGCGCGTGGACGGCAACGACGTGCTCGCGGTGTTCGCGGCGACCCGCTGGGCCCTCGAGCAGGCCCGCGGGGGAACCCCGGCGTTCCTGGAGCTCGTCACCTACCGGATGGGTCCGCACACCACGGCTGACGACCCCACGCGCTACCGGGACCCGGCCGAGCTCGAGTACTGGCGCGGCAAGGATCCGCTGGCGCGAGTCGAGACCTTGCTGCGCGCCGAGGGCGCGCTCACCGATGAGATCGCTGCAGGCTTCGCTGCGGAGGCCGATGAGGCCGCCATGCAGATGCGGGCGGCCTGCCTCAGTCTCACGACGCGTGAACCGCTCGCCGTGTTCGACCGGGTGTACGCGGAACCGCACACCGGCATCGCCGAGGAGCGCGCCGACTACGAGCGCTACCTCGCGACCCTCGCGGAGGCGTGACATGACGCAGATGACGATGGGCAAGGCGCTCGGCGCCGCCCTCCGGCAGTCGCTGGCGGCAGATCCGAAGGTCGTGCTGCTGGGCGAGGACATCGGCAAGCTCGGCGGCGTCTTCCGCATCACGGACGGGTTGCTGGACGAGTTCGGCGCGGAGCGGGTGATCGACACCCCACTGGCGGAGTCCGGCATCGTCGGCACGGCGGTCGGCCTCGCGATGCGCGGCTACCGCCCGGTCGTCGAGATCCAGTTCGACGGATTCGTGTACCCCGCGTTCGATCAGATCGTGTCTCAGGTGGCGAAGCTGCACTATCGCACGCAGGGCACCGTGCCGATGCCGATCACGATCCGGATCCCCTGGGGCGGAGGCATCGGCGCGGCCGAGCACCACTCCGAGTCGCCCGAGGCGTACTTCGTGCATACCGCGGGACTCCGCGTGGTCGCCGTGTCGAACCCGCAGGACGCATACACGTGCCTGCGCCAGGCCATCGCCAGCGACGACCCGGTGATCTTCTTCGAGCCCAAGCGCCTGTACCACGCCAAGGGCGAAGTGGATCTGGAGACCCCGCTCGCGGACGCGGCGCCGATGGGGCTCGCCCGAGTGGTGCGCGAGGGCACCGACGTCACGGTCGTGACCTATGGGGCGATGGTGCGCACTGCGCTCGATGCGGCAGAAGCCGCCGAGGCGGAGGGGCGGTCGCTCGAGGTCGTCGATCTGCGCTCGCTGTCGCCGGTCGACTACGGCACGGTGTGCGCCTCGGTGCGCCGCACCGGTCGGGTCGTGGTCGTGCACGAGGCCGCGCGCGAGGCGGGCGTCGCCGCCGAGGTCATCGCCAGCATCACCGAGAAGTGCTTCACCTGGCTCGAGGCGGCCCCGCTGCGCGTCACCGGCCACGACATCCCCTACCCGCCCGCGAAGCTGGAGAAGTTCCATCTCCCCGACCTCGACCGGATCCTCGACGCGGTCGACCGGGTCTGCGACGACGAGCAGCTGCTGGAAGGGGTCGACCGATGAAGCAGGAGTTCCTTCTCCCGGACCTCGGTGAGGGCCTCACCGAGGCGGAGATCGTGCAGTGGCTGGTCGCTGAGGGCGACACCGTCACCTTGAACCAGACTCTCGCCGAAGTGGAGACCGCCAAGGCCATCGTCGAACTGCCGTCACCGCACGCCGGCGTGATCACGTCGCTGTACGCCGCCGCCGGCGACGTGGTTCCGGTCGGCGCCCCGCTGGTGGGCTTCGAGATCGAAGGTCAGGCCGCCACGACCCCCGCGCCGCCGGCGAACGCCGGGGCCGAGGACGGCTCCGGGCCGAACCTCGTCGGCTACGGCGCGGCGCCGTCGACGGGTCGGCCGCAGCGGCGCGCCCGTCGGGCCGTCGTCGGATCCGCGTCCGCGACGACCACCGTCGCCTCGGACGTCGACGTGCGGGTCGCCGCGCCGCACGATGACATCGTGGTCGTCCCCGCGCCGCCCGTGCGCGGCGAGCGTCCGCGGTCGACGCCCCCGGTGCGCGCCTACGCGAAGAGCCTGGGCGTGGACCTCGTGCTCGTCTCGGCCGAGCTCGGCGATCGGGTGATCACCCGGTCCGATGTGGACGCCTACCGCGAGCGCATCGGTCAGCGCGGCGCCGGCGGTCCCGTCGAGACGGTCGCATCCGCGGCCCCGACGGCAGCACCCGTCCGCGCCGCCAGGGGAGAGCGGGCGACCACCCGCATCCCGATCAGGGGCGTACGCAAGCACACCGCCGAGGCGATGATGCAGAGCGCGTTCACCGCACCGCACGTGACCACGTTCCACACGGTCGACGTCACCGCGACAACGGAACTCATCGCCTCGCTGCGGGCGAGTGCCGCACCGGACGCGCCGCGCATCGGGGTGCTCACCGTGGTCGCGAAGGCCGTGTGCCTCGCGCTGGCGTCCTTCCCTGGACTGAACTCCCGGTGGGACGGCGAGGCGGGGGAGATCGTGCAGCAGCACTTCGTGGACCTCGGCATCGCCGCGGCCACCGAGCGCGGGCTGATCGTGCCGATCATCCGCGACGCCGAGCGGATGCCCCTGGACGAACTCGCAGCGGCCGTCGCCGAGCTCACCCGCACGGCACGCAGCGGCAAGACCTCGCCGGCGGATCTGGTCGGCGGCACGTTCTCGCTCACCAACATCGGCGTGTTCGGGATCGATGCGGGTACTCCGATCCTGCCGCCGGGGCAGACCGGGATCCTCGCGCTCGGCGCGGTGCGGCGCAGGCCGTGGGAGCACAAGGGCGAGATCGCCCTGCGCGACGTCATGACGCTCAGCCTGTCCTTCGATCACCGGGTCGTGGACGGGGCCGAGGGCGCGCAGTTCCTCAAAGCCGTGGCCGACGTGCTGCAGGAGCCCGGCCGGGCGATGCTGCTGGGCTGAGCGTCACTGACCGCGCGGTCCCGGGATCGCGCGGTCAGTGGTTCCGGGGACGGTCCAGGCCGAGGACCCGCCGGGTCAGGCGCCGCTCGCGCACGATGAAGACCGTCCCGAGCACCCAGAGCGGGATCTGGGTGACGAACGCCCAGCGGAACGCGTCGAGCGAGTAGGTGGCGGGCGTGCCGGCGCCCTGCAGATCGAGCGCGAGACCGATCAGGAAGATCGCGATGAGCGCCGCGAGGAAGCCGCCGCCGTTGACCACGCCGGTGGCAGTGCTCAGCCGGTGCTGGGGGTTGTGCGTGCGCGCATGGTCGAACGCGACCATCGATGCCGGGCCGCCGGTGGCGAGCGCGATGGCCAGCAGGATGAGCAGCCACAGCGGCGCCGTGCCGGGCCACAGGATCACAGCGAGCCAGACGAGCACCTGGAGCGCGATCGTCGGCAGCACGAGCATGAGCGATCGGCTCGTCGGGTGGCGGGCCGACAGCGTCCCGAGGACGGGACCGAACAGGATCCCGAAGAAGACGTAGACCGTCGTCACGAGCGAGGCGGCGCCGATCGAGAGGCCCTCGCCGCTCGTGAGGAACGGGATGCCCCACAGCATCATGAAGGCCGTCCCAGCGAACGGCGTCGTGAAGTGGGTCCAGAAGCCGAGTCGAGTGCCGGGATGGGCGAGCGCCTCGCGCAGGGAGACGCGCAGATCGGCCTGAGAGGTGACGACGCGGATCGCTCCGGTATCGGTGTCGACCGACACGTCCTCGGTCAGCTCAGGAGGACGATTGCGGATCAGCGCGAACACGAGCAGCGTGAACAGCACGCCGAGGCCCGCAAGGGATCCGAAGGTGACGGACCAGGTCGTGGAGTGCAGCAGGACGGGCAGGGGCAGCAGCGCGACCAGCTGACCGAGCTGGCCGACGATGCCGGTGAGCTGCGCCATCAGAGGGCCGCGTTGCGCCGGAAACCAGATAGCGACCAGGCGCAGCACGCCGGGGAAGATCGCGGCGTCGCCGGCGCCGAGGATCATGCGCGCGACGATCGCGACGCCGACGTTCGGCGCGAACGCCATCACGAGCTGCCCGACGGCCATGAGCAGCATGCCCCCGACCATGATCGGCCGAGATCCGAAGCGATCCAGCAGCAGGCCGACCGGGATCTGCATGAGTCCGTACACCGCGAGCTGGAGCACGGCGAAGAGCGACAGTGTCGACGCGTCGGCCTGGAACAGGTGCGCGGCATCCACGCCGACGGCGGACAGCGAGGTGCGGTTCGTGATCGACAGCACGTAGGCCGACACGCCCACGATCCAGATCAGCCACATCCGCCAGGTCGGTGCAGGGGCGGGATTCACGGCTCTCCTCGGGTCGACGGCGTCTTCGATCCTACGCCCGGCCTCGTTCCCGACCGGGTCGCCGCCCCACAGGATCGAGCTTCAGACGGTGGCCGTGTCGAGCAGCCGCAACCCGCCGCCGTCCATGGCGAACCGATGCACCGAGGCGTTCCCGAGTCGCTCGCCCGGCGCCGGGAGCGTGCCTCCCGAGGCATGCTCGAGCAGCGCCCGGATCACGCCGCCATGGGTGCACACCAGCACCGACTCGACTCGTGGTGCGGAGCGACGCCGCGCCGCCAGATCGATCCGGGTGAGGGATGCGAGTGCGCGCTCCGTCAGCTGCTGTGCGGTCTCGGCGCCGGGTACCTCGTCGCGACGCGCTCCGAACCGCTCCCGGTACTGGTCCCAGAGCAGCCCCTCCGCCTCACCGAACTCGTGCTCGCGCATTCCCGCGGCGACCAGGGGCGCCGGGAGCCCGAGCTCGTGGGCGATGATCTCCGCGGTCTCCCGCGCCCGGCCGAGCGGGCTCGCATAGACCTGATCGAAAGCGACTGCAGCGAGGTGCACGGCGGCGGCTCGCGCCTGGGCGCGGCCGGTGTCGTTCAGCGGGATGTCGGTGGATCCCTGGATCCGGCCCTCCAGGTTCCAGTCCGTCTCGCCGTGGCGGATCAGGGTGATGAGGGTCATGTGAGCAGCTCCTGAAGGGCCGGCAGGACGACGCTCGTGGACGCCGCGATGGTCGCGGATGCCCAGGCATCGGCCCGGGTGGGCTCGAGGTTGACGATGACGATGGGAAGACTGCGACGGCGCGCGCGCTCGATGATCCGGATCCCGGAGTTCACGACCAGCGAGGAACCGGCGACGATCAGCGCGTCCCCCGAGCGCAGCAGCGCCTCCGCGGTGGCGAATCGCTGGCTCGGGATGAACTCGCCGAAGAAGACGACGTCGGGCTTCAGCGGCCCTGCACAGACCGTGCAGATCGGCAGGACGAATCCCGCAGTCGTCTCCGGACGGACGTCGCCGTCGGGTCCGAGCAGCACCTCATCCGGGACGTCGAGCCAGGTGTTGTGCGCCTCGATCTGCGCGGCCACGGCGTCGCGGGAGAAGCTCTGTCCGCACTGCAGGCAGAGCACCGTGCGCATGGTGCCGTGCAGCTCGACCACGCGCGCGGATCCGGCGGCGAGGTGCAGGCCGTCCACGTTCTGGGTGATGACGCCGACCGCGTGGCCGGCCTGCTCCAGCCCGGCGATGGCACGGTGGCCGGGATTGGCCGCGGCGGTGCCGAACGAGCGCCAGCCGAGGTGTCCGCCCAGCCAGTACCGGCGCTGCGCGTCCTGTGAACCGAGGAAGGTCTGCACGGTCATGGGGGAGCGGCGCGGTGCGGAGCCGGCGCCGCGATACGCGGGGATGCCCGAATCGGTGGAGAGGCCGGCACCGGTGAGGAAGGCGATGCGGCGGTCTGCGAGGAGTTCCGCGACGGGCTCGAGCTGCGCGTGCAACGACGATGTGCTGCTATTCATCCGGCCTCCCTGCTCGAGTCTACGGGCGCGATCATGGACGCCCGCCGCGTCGCGGGCGCGTGCCTCAGGCGGCCGCTGGACTCATCCGTCCGAGTGACCTGCAAGAGTGGATCCGTGTACGAGACCCGCATCGACGACCCCGCAGATCCTCGCCTCGACGACTACCGCGGGCTCACCGACACCGCGCTGCGCATGCGCGGCGATGTCGACAACGGTCTCTACATCGCCGAATCGCTCAAGGTCATCGAGCGCGCCGTGCGCGCGGGACACCACCCTCGCTCCGTCCTGACCCAGGAGCGCTGGGTGGACGGCCTGCGCACGCTCTTCAGCGGCGACGCCGATGTCGAGGTCTACATCTGCGAGGACGCCGTGGTCGAAGCCGTGGCCGGGTACCCGGTGCACCGCGGGGCGCTGGCGGCCATGCACCGGCCTGCGCTCCCGGACCTCGCCGATGTCGTGCGCGGAGCCCGCACGATCCTGGTGCTGGAAGATCTCATCGAGCACCAGAACGTCGGATCCGCCTTCCGCGCGGCCGCGGCACTCGGCGCCGACGCGGTGCTGGTCTCCGCACGCTGTGCGGATCCGCTGTACCGCCGCAGCGTGAAGGTCAGCACGGGCACGGTGTTCCAGGTGCCGTGGACGCGCTTCGGCAGCTGGGACGAACTGGCGCAGATCCTGTGGAGCGAGGGGATCCGGCTCGCAGCGCTGGCGCTCCGGGACGACGCCGAGACGCTCGAGGCCTACGCCGCGGAGCGCCCGGACCGCGTGGCTCTCGCATTCGGGTCCGAGGGCCCCGGCCTGACCGCCCAGGCGCTGGAGGTCGCGGACGCCGTGGTGACGATCCCGATGTCGGGCGGGGTGGACTCGCTCAACGTGGCCTCGACCGCCGCCGTCGCGCTCTGGGCACTGCAGCACGCGCCGCGCAGCTGAGAGCCGCTCGCACCCCGCGCATGCGACCCGCTCACTTCATGCGGGCCGACTCACTCGTCGTGCGGCAGTACCACCGGCATCGGCTCGGGGCGCTTGGCCTCGATGCTGTCGCCGGAGGACTGGTGTCTCAGACGCCGCAGAACCCACGGCACCAGATGCGTCCGCGCCCAGACCAGGTCCTCATTGCGTGCCTCGCGCCAGGTGCGCACGGGGAACGGGTCCGCCACCATCTCCTGCAGATCGCTGGGCACGTTCAAGGCACGCAGCACCATGCGGGCGACCTCGTGGTGGCCGAGCGGGTTCATGTGCAGTCGGTCGTCCGCGAAGAAGCGCGGATCCTGGATGGACTTCAGGCCCCACTGATCCGCGACGATGCAGTCATGCCGTTCCGCGATCGCCCGCACGTTCTCGTTGTAGATCGCGACCTTGCCGCGGAACGGGCGGAACACCGGGGTGAAGTTCGTGTCGATGCCGGTGAACAGCACGATCGCGGCGCCGGTGCGATCCAGGCGTGTGACCATGTCGTCCAGCAGCACGGCGATCTCGTCGGGATCCGTGCCGGGGCGGATGACGTCGTTGCCTCCGGCGCAGACCGTGATCAGGTCGGGGTTCAGCGCGATCGCCGGGACGATCTGCTCGTCGCTGATCTGCCCGATGAGCTTGCCGCGCACGGCCAGGTTGGCGTACGCGAAGTCCTCGCTCTGCGCACCGAGCACCTCGGCCACGCGATCGGCCCATCCCCGGTGGCCTCCGGGGGCGGCCGGGTCGGGGTCGCCGATGCCTTCGGTGAACGAGTCGCCGATCGCCACGTAGCGGTGCCACGGATGCGGCGTCTCATTGGGGATGAACGGGGTGCGCGGTTCGTGACCGGACATGATCCTCTCCTCCTCGCGGGCGCCTGCGCGGCGCGGCACAGCATCCGAGACTACCCGCGCGCGGCGGCATCGGGGCGGACGCCGCGGACCGAGTCCGGTCATGGTCCGGGATGTCTCCGGCCTCGTCTATCGTGGAATCCCATGCTCTCCCCGTCCTTCCCTCAGCGCGCCCCTTGGGGTACCGCCGACAGGCTGAGGGCGTGGCAGCGCGAGGCCCTGGAGGAGTATTTCCGCATCCCCGAGCGCCGGGACTTCCTCGTCGCCGCGACACCGGGCGCCGGTAAGACCACGTTCGCACTCACGCTCGCCGTCGAGCTGCTGCGTACGAACGAGATCGACCGCGTGATCGTGGTCGCGCCGACCGAGCATCTCAAGACGCAATGGGCGGACGCCGCCGCGCGCGTGCACATCCGGCTGGATCCGCGTTTCCGCAACAGTCATTGGGCACCGTCGCGGCAGTACCACGGCGTTGTCGTGACGTATGCGCAGGTCGCGGCGAAGTCGTCGGTGCACAAGCACCTCACGGAGGACGCGCGCACGCTCGTCATCCTCGACGAGGTGCACCACGGCGGCGACGCGCTCAGTTGGGGCGACGCCATCCGCGACGCCTACGGACCGGCGAAGCGGCGCCTGCTCCTGAGCGGCACCCCGTTCCGCAGCGACACCGCGCCGATCCCGTTCGTCGAATACCTCCCCGACGAGTCGGGCGCCCGGATCTCCAGCACCGACTACGCATACGGCTACGGGCGGGCGCTGCAGGACGGCGTGGTGCGTCCCGTGCTGTTCCACATGTATGCGGGCAAGATGCGCTGGCGCACGAGCGCGGGCGACGAGCTCGAGGCGCACCTCGGTCAGGACAACACCAAGGACGTCACCTCGCAGGCCTGGCGCACGGCGCTGGACCCGGAGGGGGAGTGGATGCCGGCCGTGCTCTCGGCTGCCGACCGCCGCCTCACCGAGATCCGCCATCACGTCCCCGACGCGGGCGGTCTGGTGCTGGCGACCGATCAGACCGTCGCTCGCGCGTACGCCAAGATCCTGCACTCGCTGACAGGGCAGCGCCCCACCGTGGTCCTGAGTGACGACGCCACCGCGTCGGAGCGCATCGAGAAGTTCAGTGCCTCCGGCGATCGCTGGATGGTCGCCGTGCGGATGGTGTCCGAGGGTGTCGACGTGCCCCGGCTCGCCGTCGGGGTCTACGCCACCTCGTCGTCGACGCCGCTCTTCTTCGCGCAGGCCATCGGCCGCTTCGTGCGCGCCCGCCGTCGTGGCGAGGCCGCGAGCGTGTTCCTGCCCAACGTCCCTGTGCTGATGAAGCTCGCGAACGAGCTCGAGAGGCAGCGCGACCACGCGCTGGATCGGCAGTCGAAGGACGAGGACGGTCTCGAGGACTCGCTGCTGGAGAGCGCGAACCGCGAGGACGAGGCCTCCGACGCACTCACTGAGGAGTTCAGCTACCAGGCGATCTCCTCGCTCGCGCACTTCGACCGCGTCGTCTTCGACGGCAAGGAGTTCGGTCAGCTCGCCGAGCCCGGCACGCCCGAGGAGGAGGAGTTCATCGGGATCCCGGGTCTGCTCGAGCCCGAGCATGTGCACGAGCTGCTCATGCAGCGTCAGTCCCGGCAGTCGCGGCTGCGGGAAGCGCGCGAGGCCGTCACTCCGGCACCGACCACGACGCTGCCAGAGCCGCTGCATCGCACCCTGCGCGAACAGAGGCAGCTGTTGAACAGCCTCGTCGGCGTCTATGCGCGGCAGACCGGCGATCCCCACGGCGCCGTGCATGCCGAGCTGCGACGGCTGTGCGGCGGCCCTGCGGTCGCGCAGGCCACCGTGACCCAGCTGCAGTCCCGGATCGATCTGCTCCGCCGGCGCGTGCGCTCCTGAGCGGCACGGTCGCCGAACCGTACGGAAGGACGCGCCCGGAATCGGCCGGTTCGGATCCCCGAAATGCTGTCAATCCCGGTCCTGGCGGGGAATCCGGGCCGTTGGATCGATAGCGTGGAGCGGTTGCCCGACTCCTGAAGGACCTCATGAACACCCCCGCCACTGCCCCTGCTGAGCCCACTGCGGCCGATCGCCGTCGCTGGGCGCGCTACCTCGTGGAGGAACGCGCGGAGGCGCACGTCTACCAGCAGCTCGCTCAGCGTCGCGACGGTGAGGAGCGCGAGATCCTGCTCGAGCTCGCCGCTGCCGAGGGCCGCCACGAGGCGCACTGGCTCGAGCTGCTCGGCGGGGAGCCGCAACGACTGCCGCGCCCCGGCCTGCGCGCCCGCATCCTCGGCTGGATGGCGGGCCGCTTCGGATCGATCTTCGTGCTGGCCCTCGCGCAGAGTGCTGAGGCGCGATCTCCGTACGACTCCGAGGTGTACGCCACGCCGGCGATGCGCGCCGACGAGAAGGTGCACTTCGAGGTGGTGCGCGGTCTCGCCGCGCGCGGCCGGCGCCAGCTCTCCGGTTCCTTCCGGGCCGCGGTGTTCGGGGCCAACGATGGCCTGGTGAGCAACCTGGCGCTCGTGCTCGGCATCGGCGCCACGGGCGTGAGCAGCGGATTCGTATTGTTCAGCGGCTTCGCGGGCCTGCTCGCCGGAGCCCTCTCGATGGGGGCGGGCGAGTTCGTGTCCGTCCGCTCGCAGCGCGAGCTGCTGGAGGCCACCGAGGAGAACGGGCACGGCGCTGCCACCGCGAGCGACCTCGACCTCGATGAGAACGAGCTCGCCCTGGTGTACCGCGCCAGAGGTATGGACGCCGAGGAGTCGCTGCAGCGTGCCCGTCGCGTCGTGGGCGCGGCCAAGGCGGGCATGGCGCAACGCGCCACCGGTCCGCTGCGCGTGCCGACCGGCGACGGCGACGAGCATGAGATCATCGGCAACGCCTGGCCCGCGGCGATCTCGAGCTTCCTGTTGTTCGCCTCCGGTGCGATCGTGCCGGTGCTGCCCTGGATCTTCGGCATGCAGGGCACCCCCGCGGTGCTCGTGGCCCTCGGCCTCGTCGGCGTCGCTCTGCTCGGCACGGGCGCGACCGTCGGTGTCCTCTCGGGCGGCCCGCCCCTGCGTCGCGGCCTGCGCCAGCTGGCGATCGGCTTCGGCGCCGCCGCGGTCACGTACGTGCTCGGTCTGCTCTTCAACGTCAGCGTGGGCTGAGCCACTCCGACACCCGGCGTGCTCCGCATCGTCTGCACGCTACGGCAGCCCTGTTGTCAACCCGTTGGTCTTGCTGCGTCTGCGCGCGCATGCTGAGCGCAGACGAAAGGAGCATGCGATGAGTGATCAGGGGAACCCGCACGACGAGTCGAACGCCGAACGCGAGGGCGTGCAGGATCAGACGCGGAAGCGCACCTCCCAGGAACCCGAGGCGGGCGATCGACCCGATGAACCGACCGCCGCGGAGATGGGGGAACCGAGCACGGAGAAGGACGTCGACGAGGAGCCGAAGGCGCCGAACGGCGAGCGGGATGAACCGGAGCCGAGCCATCGCGCGACAGGAATAGGCGTCATCGCGTCCGAACGACCGGATCCCGACGCAGCTCCGCACTGACCGCCGATCCGCAGGGACGAAGAAGGCCCCGGATCCTTTCGGACCCGAGGCCTTCTCACCAGCGTGCGCGAGGGGGGACTTGAACCCCCACGCCCTATTCGGGCACTAGCACCTCAAGCTAGCGCGTCTACCTATTCCGCCACCCGCGCTGGTGTTTTCGGCTGTTCCCAACCGAAGATCGAGATTAGCACGATCCGGGGGGCTGCTCGAACCAGGGTGCGCGTCGGGCGCGTCGCGCGGGTTCGATAGCCTGGTGCCATGCCCCAGCCGGATGCCGAACTTCCCGAGGTCGCGCGGATCGCCGCAGAGCTCATCCGTTTCGACACATCCAATTTCGGCGGCGGCGACGCCAAGGGCGAACGCGAGGCCGCGGAGTACGTCGGCGCGTACCTGGAGTCGCTCGGCCTGCAGCCGGAGTACTACGAGCCGATCCCGCGACGAACGAACGTCATGGCGCGGGTGGCCGGCCGCAACAGGGACAAGCCGGCGCTCGTGGTGCACGGACATCTCGACGTGGTGCCCGCGATGGCCGGGGACTGGAGCGTGGATCCGTTCGCCGGCGTCGTGCAGGACGGCATGCTCTGGGGGCGCGGTGCGGTGGACATGAAGAACATGGACGCCATGATCCTGACCTCGGTGGCCGAGATCCTGCGGGCCGGGGAGCAGCCCGAGCGCGACCTCATCCTGGCGTTCTTCGCCGATGAGGAGAACGGCGGCGTCGAGGGCTCCGCCCTGGTCGTGCAGAACCGTCCGGAGTGGTTCGCCGGCGCGACCGAGGCGATCAGCGAGGTGGGGGGATACTCGATCCCCGTCGGTGACCAGCGCGCCTACCTGCTGCAGGTGGGTGAGAAGGCGCTGATGTGGATCCGCCTCACCGCGAAGGGCCGGGCGGGGCACGGCAGTCGCTTCCACCCCGACAACGCCGTGACGAAGCTCGCCGAGGCCGTGGCGGCGATCGGACGTACGGCGTGGCCGATCCAGCTCACTGACACGACCCGCGAATTCCTGGATCGCATGAGCGCCCTGACCGGTCTCCCCGTGGACGACCCCGATGCCCTCGCCGCGACGGCGGGCCCCGCGGAGGCGTTTCTCCGCTCCACGCTGCGCACCACGACGAACCCCACCGTGCTGCAGGCCGGCTACAAGCACAACGTGATCCCTGAGCGCGCTGAGGCGCTCATCGATGTGCGGGTGATCCCGGGGCAGGAGGAGGACGTGCTCACGCAGTTGCGTGCGCTCGTCGGCGACGAGATCGAGCTCGAGATGGTCGTGCAGGACATCGGCATGGAGACGCCGTTCGCCGGTCCTCTCGTCGATGCCATGGTGTCGATGCTGGAACGGCACGATCCCGGTGTCCCTGTCATCCCGTACCTGCTCGGCGCAGGCACCGACAACAAGGCGCTCGCCTTCCTCGGCATCACGGGCTACGGCTTCGCGCCGCTCAGACTGCCGGCCGACCTCGACTTCACCGGCATGTTCCACGGCGTGGACGAGCGGGTGCCGATCGACTCACTCGTCTTCGGGCAGCGCGTTCTGACCGATCTCTTGCGCACCTACTGACCGCCGCTGCGGATCACGACCACACATCGACCCGCGCGAGCCTGCGCACGACGCGAAAGCGATCCATGCACCTTCTCGAAGCCATCTTCCTGGGAATCGTGCAGGGACTCACCGAGTTCCTGCCGATCTCCTCCAGCGCACATCTGCGGATCGTCGGCGCCTTCCTGCCGAGTGCGCAGGATCCCGGTGCCGCGTTCACCGCGATCACCCAGATCGGTACCGAGGCGGCGGTCGTGGTGTTCTTCTGGCGCGACATCGTGCGTATCGTCGGGCGCTGGTGGTCGGCTCTGATCGGCCGGATCCCACGCAACGATCCCGACGCCCGGATGGGCTGGCTGATCATCATCGGCAGCATCCCGATCGTCGTGCTCGGGCTGGTGTTCAAGGACCAGATCGAGACCGTGTTCCGCTCGCTGTGGCTGGTCGCCATCATGCTGATCGTCTTCGGCGTGCTGCTCGGCGTCGCCGACGCGATCGGCGCGCGGCGCCGCACCCTCAAGGACCTCACCCTCGGGCACGGCATCGTGTACGGGCTCGCCCAGTCCCTCGCGCTGATCCCCGGGGTGTCCCGGTCTGGCGGCACGATCACGGCAGGGCTCCTGCTCGGCTACGAGCGCGAGGCGGCCGCACGCTACGCGTTCCTGCTCGCGATTCCTGCCGTGTTCGGATCCGGGGTCTACCAGGCGGTGAAGAGCATCGGCGAGCCGAGCGTCTTCTCCGCCGGCGAGACGCTCGCCGCGACGGGCATCGCCTTCGTCGTGGGCCTGGGCGTGATCGCGTTCTTCATGCGCTGGATCTCCCAGCGCAGCTTCCTGCCGTTCGTGGTCTACCGGATCCTGCTCGGCATCGTGCTCATCGTGCTGCTCTCGCTCGGCGTGATCAAGCCCTGACCGGCCACAGGATCGCTCCCTGAGCCCGTCGAGATGCCGGGAGGGTGCGGCTCGTCAGCGTTTGTGCTCGCCAGGGCCCTCGCCGTTGCGACGGAAGAACCGCTCGAAGGCCTGGGCGATGGCCTCTCCGGAGGCGTCGGGCGACTCCCAGGTGTCGCGCTTCGTCTCGAGTTGCGCGATGTAGGCGGCCATCTCCTCGTCCTCCGCGGCGGCCGCGTCGATCGTCGCCTCCCACATGGCGGCCTCGGTGGACAGGGATCCCCGCGGGACATCGACCCCGGTCACCTCGTGCAGCCGGTCCAGCAGCGCCAGCGTGGCCTTGGGGGACGAACCGCCGGTCTGCACGTAGTGCGGCACGTTGGCCCAGAGAGACAGGGCGGGGATCCCGGCCTGCTCCGCGGCGTGCTCGAGCGCGGAGAGGATCCCGATCGGGCCCTCGTACGTCGAGCGCTCGATGCCGAGCGCCTCACGGACCTCGGCGTTCTCGCTCGACGCGAAGATCGAGATCGGCCGCGTGTGCGGCACGTCGGAGAGCATCGCGCCGAGGGTCACGAATCCTGTGACGTCCTCGCTCAGCGCGGCGTCGATGAACTCCGCGCTGAACGCCTGCCACGCCCGGGCGGGTTCGGTGCCCGTGAGCAGCCAGAGTCGCGGCTCCGCGCCGTCCGCGCTCCCGGTGGGCCGCAGCATCCGTGCCGAAGGCCAGCGCAGGCTGCGGTTGCCCTCCTGGTCTCGTTCCAGCGTCGGGCGGGCCCACTGGTAGTCGAAGTAGAGTTCCGGATCCGCCGTGTGCACGACGTCGTAGCCGCCGTCCTCGATCTGCTCGGCGGCGGCCGACGCGGCTTCACCGGCGTCGTTCCAGCCGTCGAAGGCGGCGACGACGATCCGGGTTCCGAGTACCTGCACGGTGTTCCTTCCTGCGGCGACCTGCGCCGCGTGTTCCGTCCAGGCTAGTCCCCGCCATCATCGGCGGCGCGGCCCGCCGGTACGATGGGGGAGTGAATCAGCACCCTCGCGCGGTCCTCTGGGACATGGACGGAACCCTTGTCGACACCGAACCGTACTGGATGGACGCCGAGACCGATCTCATCGAGTCCTTCGGCGGCACCTGGACGCATGAGCAGGCGCTGCAGCTGGTCGGCAGCGGCCTGATCGACAGCGCGATCATCCTCCAGGGCGCCGGAGTGGAGATGGGCGCTCAGGAGATCGTCGACGAGCTCACCGAGCGAGTCCGCGTGCGCCTGCAGCAGGACGGCGTGCCCTTCCGACCGGGCGCGCGTGAGCTGCTGCGCGAGCTGCGCGCCGCGGGCATCCCGACGGCGCTGGTCACCATGTCGCTGCGGAGGATGGCCGAGGACATCGTCTCGCTCATCGGCTTCGATGCGTTCGACGTGATCGTGGGCGGCGACGACGTGGAGCGCCCGAAGCCCTTCCCCGACCCGTATCTACAGGCCGCCGACGCGCTCGGCGTGGACATCGCAGACGCCGTCGCCCTCGAGGATTCGCCGACCGGACTGCAGGCTGCCGTTTCGGCCCGTGCGGTCGCGATCGGCGTGCCGCACATCGTCGCGCTCGACGGACTCGACGCCGACGCGATCTGGGCGTCGCTCGACGGGCGGGGAGTCGACGACGTCGCAGCGGAGTTCACCCGCGTTCGCGCGGCTCGCGCGGGAGCAGCCCTGTGAGCGCCCAGCGGCCCAGCGGCCCGTTCCGGGAAGGCGACCGCGTGCAGCTGACCGGTCCCAAGGGGCGGATGCACACCGTCACGCTGCGCGCGGACGGCGAGTTGCACACGCATCACGGCGTGCTGCGTCACCGCGATCTCATCGGCCTGCCGGATGGCTCGGTCGTCACCAACAGCTCCGGCAACGAGTATCTGGCGTTGCGCCCGCTGCTGCGCGATTTCGTGATGTCGATGCCGCGCGGAGCGGCCATCGTGTATCCGAAGGATGCGGCGCAGATCCTGACCCAGGCCGACATCTTCCCCGGTGCGACCGTGGTCGAGGCGGGGGTCGGCTCGGGGGCCCTGTCGCTGTCCCTGCTGCGCGCGATCGGGCCGAGCGGACGTCTGGTGTCCTTCGAGCGTCGCGACGATTTCGCCGAGGTCGCTCGCGCCAACGTCGAGACCTTCCTCGGTGAGCTCCCCGAGTCCTGGAATGTCGTCGTCGGCGACCTCCAGGAGCAGCTGTCTTCGGAGTTCCCCGCGGGCACCGTCGATCGCGTGGTGCTGGACATGCTCGCGCCGTGGGAGTGCATCGATGCGGTCGCCGAGGCACTCGCTCCCGGCGGCGTGGTGCTCTGCTACATCGCCACCGCCACCCAGCTCTCCCGCATCGCGGAGTACCTGCGCGGTACGGGCCTGTTCACGGAGCCCGAGTCTTCGGAGACCATGGTCCGCGGCTGGCATGTCGAGGGGCTGGCGGTGCGGCCCGATCACCGCATGGTCGCGCACACGGGTTTCCTCATCACCGCGCGCCGTCTCGCGCCCGGCGCGATCCCGCCCGATGTGAAGCGCCGTGCCGCGAAGAAGCCCAGCTACGGCGATGAGGACGTGGAGGCATGGACCCCCGGCGCCGTCGGCGATCGCGAGATCACCGACAAGAACCTGCGCAAGCGCGTCCGCGAGGCGCAGCGGGCGGCGGGTGGCGCACGACTGGCGGCGTCCGGCGACGCGGGCGCGGAACGAACCGAAGGGGCGGATCCGTCCGCTTAGACTGGAGCGCGTGCGTAAGACTGCCGCTGTTCTGATCACCCTCGGCCTGGCCGCCCTCGCGTTGGCCGGCTGCTCTGCAGGTCCGTCCTTCGCCGGACAGGCGTGCCCGACGCAGCCGGAATCATCCGGGCTCACCGACTCCGTGACGGTGAAGGGTGACTTCGGCGCCGAGCCGACCGTCACCATCGCGTCGCCGACCAAGGTGCAGAAGGCGAGCGTGGATGACCTCATCGTCGGCACCGGCACCCCGATCACGACGAAGAACCAACCGATCGTCGTCGACATCGCGCTGTACGACGCGCGGACCGGACAGAAGATCGGCGCGACCGGTTTCGACAAGACCACGGCCGCTTCGGACGTGAACACCCTGGCGTCCCAGGCGAAGCCGCTCGGCGACGCTCTGCAGTGCGCTACCGCCGGGTCGCGGTTGCTCGTCGGTTTCCCCGCCGGGACCGCCGCAGAGGGTGCCGCGGTCGCGGTGCTCGACGTGCGCACGGTGTTCCTGCCGCACGCGGAGGGCTCGCTGCAGTACAACGACGCACTGGGCCTGCCCACCGTCGTGCGCGCTCCGGACGGGCGTCCCGGCATCATCGTCCCCGACGCGAAGAAGCCCGCCAAGCAGGTGGTGCAGACACTCATCCGCGGCGAAGGCCCGAAGGTGAAGAAGACCGACGGCGTCCGCGTCCAGTTCACCAGTGTCGACTGGGACACTCGCAAGGTCGTGAACAGTACATGGGACTCGCAGTCCGCGGTGATCTCCGGTGCCGCAGGCATCGAGGGTCAGACCGTCGGATCCCAAGTCCTCCTGATCGTTCCGCCGGCGGATGCGAGTGCGGGTAGCAGCGCCGACGGCAACGGCACGCAGGCGATCGTCGTCGACATCCTCGGCATCGACAACTCCGCCACGACGGGGCAGTAGATGGCAGAACGGATCCCCGCGGAGGAGCGTCTGACGAATCTCGTCGTGGCGCTCATGGCCACGGAGATCGGGCTGACCAAGCAGCAGATCCTCGCGTCCGTCTCGGGCTACCGCCAGCGGGCGGAGGGCAAGGCGGACGCCCTGGACAAGATGTTCGAGCGCGACAAGGAAGAGCTGCGCTCGCTCGGCATCCCGATCGAGACGCTGGGCGATCACGCGGATCCGAACGATCTGCGCGAAGCCCGCTATCGCATTCCGAAGGCGGAATACGATCTGCCCGTCGACATCGAGTTCACACCGGCCGAGCTCGCCGTGCTGCGCCTGGCCGGCAGCGTCTGGAGCGAGGAGTCGCTGTCCGCCGACGCCCAGGCCGGGGTGCGCAAGATCCGCGCCCTGGGGATCGACGTGGACGAGCCGATCATCGGCTTCGCGCCGCGCATCACCGCGCGGGATGCCGCCTTCGCCCCGTTGCAGGGTGCGATCGAACGCAGTGTCGCCGTCGCCTTCGACTACCTGAAGCCGGGGGAGCAGGCTCCCCGCCGCCGCCGTGTGCAGCCGCTCGCCCTCGTGGAATACGAGGCGCGCTGGCACGTGTTCGGTCGGGACGTCGACGCCGAAGGGGATCGCATGTTCCTCCTCACCCGCATCGTGGGAGACGTCACGGTGACGAACAACGCGTTCCCCGCCGAGTTGCGCGAGGGGGCGGGGGAGCGGGCGCTTGCGAGCCTCGAGGCCGTCGCCGCGGCGCACGCGGCCCTGTTGGAGGTCACGCCCGGCACGGAGGCGGCCCTGCGTCTCGGCCGGCGTGCCGAGCCGGCTGCGCAGGGCATCCACGTGCGCTATGTCGATCTGCACATCTTCGCGGACGAACTCGCCTCGTATGGGCCGGAGGTCCGTGTGGTGGAACCTGCCGTGCTCCGTGATGCGGTGATCGTGCGCCTACGGGCGGCGGCAGCGGCGCACGCAGACGCGAAGGACGGGGAATGATGGCGCAGCGCAAGCCCCTGCTGAGCTCGGACCGCGTCCGCGCCTATCTCACGCTCGTCCCCTATCTACTCGAGCGCGGCGAGGTCTCGCTGGCCGAGGCCGCGGCCGAGTTCGACATGACCGAGGCGCAGATGCGCGCCATGGTGGAGAAGCTCACCGTGATCGGGCTGCCCGGCGACGAGGGCTATTGGCAGGCGCCGCAGGAGCTGTTCGACATCAACTGGGACCTGCTGGATGAGCAGGGCATCATCGAGATCACCAACGATGTCGGGTTGCGCCGTGTGCCGAAGTTCACCGCTCGCGAAGCCGCGGCCCTGGTCGCGGGTCTGCAGTTGGCCTCGGCGGTGCCGGGCGTCGCCGACTCCGCCGTCGTGCAGGCGCTCATCGCGAAGCTGTCGAGGGGTGCTGCCGGCCTGCCCGCGGACGTCATCGTCGCACCGGGCCCCGTCGACGAGGTCCGCACCGTCGTCGCGACCGCCCTGAAAGAGCACGTCGCGGTGTCGTTCACGTACCGAGCGCCGGATGCGGCGGCCACGACCCGCACCGTGGATCCGGTCACGGTGCTGATCACCAACGGGCAGTGGTACCTGCAGGGCTGGTGCCATCTGCGCCGCGCGATGCGCACCTTCCATCTGGACCGCGTCAGCGAGCCGCGGCTCACCGACATCGCGATCACGCACGGCGACGAACCCGTGCCCGAGCTGTTCGCCGGAGACGGGGAGAGCGACGAGGCGGTGATCCGCTTCCCGGAGCGCCTCGCGCCGTTGCTGCGGGACTATCTGCGCCGTGCCGACGCCGGCGTCGAAGGCGATTCCATGACCGCTACGCTGCATGTGGGGGATCCGCTCAGCCTCAAGCGTCTGGCCGCTCGTTTCGGCGGCGCGGTGGAGATCCTCGAACCCGCATCGGCGCGTTGCGCCGCTCGGGAATGGGCTGTCGCAGCACTTGCGCTGTACTCCGAACAAACCACCCCGCAGTCACGGTAGACTGTGCGCAACACCCGATCCATCAAGGGAGATCATCATGTTCGCCGGACTCAACGGATGGCATCTGGTCATCATCCTCGCCGTCATCCTGCTGTTGTTCGGCGCGGCCAAGCTTCCCGCGCTCGCCAAGAGCATGGGCCAGTCTGCTCGCGTCTTCAAGGGTGAGATGAAGGCCATGAAGGACGAGGACGCGGCAGCGTCCGCGACCGACGCCGCCGCATCGACGCAGGCGCCTGCGACCACCGCTCTGCCGACCCCCGTGCAGAACGCGGCCGACACCACCGCTGTCAACCCGCCGCACGACGCCGGTACCCAGCGCTGACGGGCGTGACCGACGCGTCACCGGCGACGAAGGGGCGGAAGCCGCGTCGCGACAGGACCATGCCCCTCGCCGGGCATCTCATCGAGTTGCGCAAGCGACTCGTCATCTCCGCGGCGGCGCTCATCGTCGGCATGGTGATCGCGTTCCTCGTCGCTGACCCGGTCATCGCGTTCATCACCGAGCCGATCCAGATCGTCGCGAAGCAGCGTGGTCACGCGGCGTTGAACTTCGGAACGGTGACCGCAGCGTTCGACATGAGAATGCGGATCGCTTTCTCGATCGGCATCTTCCTTGCCGCCCCGGTGTGGCTGTGGCAGGTCTGGGCGTTCATCATGCCGGGTCTCACGAAGAAGGAGATCCGGTACACGATCGGTTTCGTCGCCGCTGCGGTGCCGTTGTTCTTCGCCGGCTGCTACGTCGGGGTGCTCGTCATGCCGCACATCGTCGAGCTCATGTGGGGGTTCACCCCCGCGGGCGGCGTGAACTTCTATGCCGCGCAGGACTACTACGACTTCGTCTTCAAACTGATGCTGGTCATCGGCGTCTCTTTCATCATCCCGGTGTTTCTCGTCGCGCTGAACTTCGCCGGCATCATGTCAGGGCGGGCGATCCTGAAGGCGTGGCGGATCGCGATCCTGATCGCCTGCCTGTTCGCCGCCCTGGCGACCCCGGCCGCGGACGTGGTGAGCATGCTCATGCTCGCCGGCATCCTGATCGTGCTGTACTTCGCGGCAGCAGGGCTCTCGATGCTCTTCGACAGGCGCAAGCACAAGCGCCAGCAGGAGTTCCTCGAGGAGTCCACGGTATGACGTCGCCGGCGGATCGATACGCCGCCGCCCGCGCCGCTCAGGACCACCCCGCCACGACCGCGTTCGCGGCGATGCAGCGCTTCCAGTTGGATCCGTTCCAGATCGAGGGCTGCCATGCCCTGGAGCGCGGCAGCAGCGTCCTCGTTGCGGCACCGACCGGTGCCGGCAAGACGATCGTGGGCGAGTTCGCGATCCACCAGGCGATGTCGACCCCGGCGGACAAGGCGTTCTACACGACGCCGATGAAGGCGTTGTCGAACCAGAAGTTCCGCGAGCTCGTCGACGTGTACGGCGCAGACCAGGTGGGTCTGCTCACCGGCGACGTCAACATCAACGGCTCGGCCCGCATCGTGGTGATGACCACCGAGGTGCTTCGCAACATGATCTACGCGGATTCCCGCGCCCTCGAGGATCTCCGCTACGTGATCATGGACGAGGTGCACTACCTCGCGGACCGCTTCCGCGGCGCGGTGTGGGAAGAGGTCATCATCCACCTGCCGCAGAGCGTGCGGCTCGTCGCGCTGAGCGCGACGGTGTCCAACGCCGAGGAGTTCGGCGATTGGCTGGATACGGTCCGCGGCAACACCGAGGTGATCGTCTCCGAGATCCGTCCGGTGCCTCTGGAGCAGCACGTGCTCGTACGAGACGACCTTCTCCCGCTGTTCGACGACCGCGCCGGGATCGCGACCGCACAGGTCAACCAGGAGCTGCTGCGGATCCGGTCGTTCGGCGGGGCCAACTACGAGCGCAACCGCGACGCCCAGCAGTTCCGCAGTGCGCGCCACGCCGGAGCCCAGGGGAGGCGGCCGCAACGCGGAGGCAAGCGCCCCGTGCGTTCGGCCAACGTGCGCCGCATCGAGCGGCTCGACCGCCCCCAGGTCGTGGATCTGCTGGATCGCGCGAACCTGCTGCCGGCGATCTTCTTCATCTTCAGCCGCGTCGGCTGCGACTCCGCGGTGCAGCAGGTGCGGCGCTCCGGGCTGCGGCTGACCACGGTGGAGGAGCGGCGCGAGATCCGCGCGATCGTCGAGGACAGGGTGCGCACGCTGCGCGACGAGGACCTCGCCGTGCTGGGTTATTGGGACTGGCTGGACAACCTGGAGCGCGGAGTCGCCGCACACCACGCGGGCCTGCTGCCGGCGTTCAAGGAGGTCGTCGAAGACCTCTTCAAGCAGCGCCTGCTCAAGGTCGTCTTCGCGACGGAGACGCTCGCCCTGGGCATCAACATGCCGGCGCGCACCGTCGTGCTCGAGCGCATGGAGAAGTTCAACGGTGAGGCGCGCGTCGCGATCACTTCCGGGGAGTACACCCAGCTCACGGGTCGTGCGGGTCGCCGCGGGATCGACGTCGAGGGGCATGCCGTCGTGCAGTGGACCGAGGGCATGGACCCGCAAGCCGTCGCCGCACTCGCCTCCCGCCGCACGTACCCGCTGAACTCCAGCTTCCGGCCGACGTACAACATGGCCGTGAACCTGCTGGACCGGTTCGGGCGCAACCGCTCTCGCGAGGTCCTCGAGTCGTCGTTCGCCCAGTTCCAGGCCGACCGCGCGGTCGTCGGACTCGCGCGCACCGTGCGCGAAGCCGAAGCATCGCTGGAGGGCTACCTCGGGTCGATGACCTGCGACCGTGGCGACTTCACGGAGTACTCGGGGATCCGGCGCGAGCTCAGTGACCTCGAGAAGAAGAACCGCGCCGACCAGCAGGCGCCGCGCGCGGTGCGCGAGAAGCGACTCCATCAGATCGAATCGCTCCGCCGCGCGATGCAACGCCATGCCTGCCACCGCTGCCCGGACCGTGAGCAGCATGCGCGGTGGGCCGAGCGGTACTGGAAGCTCAAGCGCGAGACCGATCGCACCCGACGCCAGATCGAGAATCGCACAGGCACCGTCGCCCGCGTCTTCGACCGGGTGCTCGACGTGCTCACCGAGGTCGGCTACGTGCAGGGGAGTGGGGACCAGCTCGTCCTCACCGATGCCGGTCGCACCATGCAGCGCATCTACGGGGAGCGCGACCTGCTCGTGGCGGAGTCGCTCCGGCGCGGACTGTGGGACGGCCTGGACGCGCCGTCCCTTGCGGCGATGGCCTGCGCCCTCGTCTACGAGCCTCGACGTGACGACGGCTCGATCGATCCCCGCGATCTGCCACGCGGCCGCTTCCGCATCGCCTGGGAGCGCACGCAGGAGCTCTGGGCGGAACTCGACGACCTCGAGCACGACAACCGGCTGCCAGGATCCGATCGTCCCTCGGCGGGACTGGCCGGCGCGATGCACGCCTGGGCGCGGGGACTGTCGCTCGACACCGTGCTGGAGGATGCCGACATGGCGGCCGGCGACTTCGTGCGCTGGGCGAAGCAGACCATCGATCTGCTGGATCAGCTCTCCATCGTCGCTCCGAATGCTGACACTGCACGCACGGCCCGTGCCGCGCTCGACGGCGTCCGCCGTGGCATCGTCGCCTACTCATCGATGTGACCGTGACCACCCGCATCGCCGAGCCCGCCGAGGCACGCTCCGCACAGTCCCCATCCCGCCCTGTGCTGCCGCTCTGGGCGGCGCTGCCGGCCGCGGCGCTGTCAGGCGGGCTCCTCAACCTGGCGTTCCCCGCACTGTCGGTGTGGATCGCCGCGTTCCCTGCCGTGGCCCTCCTCCTGGTCGCGCTGATCGGACGCCGCACCTGGTCCGCCCTGCTGGTGGGTTTCGTGTACGGCGCGGTGCTGTTCCTGGTCCTCGTCTCCTGGACGGCGCGCTACCTGGGGCCGATACCGTGGCTCGCACTGGGCCTGCTCGAGGCGGCGCTGACGGCGGTCGCCCTGATCCCGGTGACGCTCGCGTACCGCTGGATCCCTCTTCTCGTCCGTCCGGGTCTGCTCCGCGCCGGGATCCTCTCCGTGGTGGTGGCGGCGCTGTGGATCGGCCGCGAGCTGTTCCTCGGGAACTGGCCCTACGGCGGGTTCCCCTGGGCACGCATCGCCTACACGATGTCCGACACCGTGGCCGCGCGAGTGACCAGCTGGATCGGGATCAGCGGACTCGGATTCCTGATGGTGCTCCTCGTCGCGTTCCTCGTCGAAATCGCGCGCAGTCGTCCGCGTATGCGTGGCGCGGCGCTGGTGCCGCCGGTCGTGCTGGTGGCGCTGCTCGCGCTCCTGCCGGCGTTCCCCACTGCGGCCGACGGCACGATGCGCATCGGCGCCGTGCAGGGCAATGGCCCGACCGGGTACTTCGACAAGCGCGAGCCGCTCGACGTGCTGACTGCGCAGGCCGCGGCCACAGAGCCGCTGTACGGCAAGCGCATGGATCTGCTGGTCTGGCCGGAGGGCGGGCTCGACGGCGATCCCTTCCAGTACCCGGTGCTCTCCGGCGCGCTCGACGGGATCGCCACACACGTGCAGGCGCCGATCCTGGCCAACGCGGCCACGCAGAAGGGCGAGCTGTTCTACAACACGTCGTTCCTGTGGCCGACCGACAACCTTCGCACGCTGGCGAGGGACGACGTGCAGACTCATTCGAAACGGCACCCTGTGCCGTTCGGCGAGTACGTGCCCGATCGTGCGTTCTACAACGCGATCGTGCCGGATCTGATCGGTCTGATCGGTCGCGGGTACACGCCGGGCGCCGATGCGCCGACCGTTCGCGTCGGCACGACGACGGTCGGGCTCGCCATCTGCTTCGACGTGATCTATGACGAGGTCATCGCCGAGGGCATCGACGGCGGCGCCCAGGTGCTGGTGTTCCAGACGAACAACGCGGACTTCCGCGGCACGGTCGAGAACCTGCAGCAGCTCGGCATCGCGCGCATGCGGGCCGTCGAGACCGGGCGAGCGGTCGTGAACATCTCCACGGTCGGCACCAGCCAGGTGATCCGCGCCGACGGCTCGACGCAGGCCTCTCTGGACGAGGATCGCCCCGGTGCACTGCTCGAAGATGTCGAGCTGCGCACCGGGGCGACTGCGGGTGTGCTCATCGGGCCCTGGCTGGAGCAGATCCTGCTGTGGGGCGGGCTGCTCGTGGTCATCGTCGCGGGTGTTGCGACCCGGACACGACGGGGCCGGTCCGAGGCTTAGGCGCCGATCCGTTCGCGGGTCGGATCCTCGCCGGCACCGCGACGCGCGCGGATGAACGCGAGGCGCTCTTCCAGGAGCTCCTCGAGCTCGGCACGGGTGCGGCGCTCCAGAAGCATGTCCCAGTGGGTGCGTCCGCCCTTGTCGCCGTCCGCCGCGATCTCGACGGACTTGCCGTCGATCTGCAGGCGGGCGTCAGCGCCGCATGCGCGGCACTCCCAGGTGGCCGGCGGCTCGGCATCGGCCGCGAACATCAGTGTGGTCACGTGGCCGCAGGTGTCGCAGGAGTATGCGGTCTGCTGGCGTTCCATGAAGACGACGCCCTCTTCGCTCTGAAGGCTCTGGGCGCCGAGTCGGATTCCCCGAAGGCTGCGATCTGCCATTGTGTGGTCCTCTCGTCGCCCTCAGGTATATCGGCCTGGGCTGTGCAGAAGGTGCGAAGGGGGCAAACCATGAAGGCTTTCACAGTCGATACCCAGCCCGGGAGCGCCCAGTGCGTGAAGTGGGACTGGGTCCGCGGCACGAAGGAACTGAATCTCAGCGCGGTGCGAGGGCCTTGATCGCGACATCCGCACGATCCGTGACGATGCCGTCGGCGCCTGCGGACACCAGCGCCCGCATGCGCTCCGGCTCGTTCACGGTCCACACGTGCACCTCGACGCCGGCGTCGTGCGCAGCGCGGACGAGCGCCGGCGTGAACACCCGTAGCACGCCGAACCGCTCCGGGATCTGCACGGCGTCCAGCCCCTGCAGGATGCGGCGCGCCCCGCCGCGAAGACGCAGGGCGGATGCCAGTCGCAGCAGGGCGATCGCATTGCGCCCTCCGGAGGAGGCCGGCATCACCTCGGCGCCTGCATCCGCGGCGGCCTCCAGCGCGGCGCGACGGTGGCGGTCGTCGAAGCTTGTGAGCAGCACCCGGTGTCCGTGCGCGGCCGCAGCGCGTCCCACATCCCCGGCGGCTGCGAGCGCCTTCACATCGACGTTGAACCGCATCAGCGGGAAGGAGTCGAGTGCGTCTGCGAGCGTGAGCAAGCCGCCGTGGGCGGCGAACAACGCAGCCAGTTCCGCCGTCGTGACCTCTGCCACCGGACGGGGATCTCCGAGCAGACGTTGCAGCGTCTCGTCGTGGAACAACACGGCATCGCCGTCGGCGGTCGCCCGGCAATCCGTCTCCACGTACTCCGCACCCGCGGCGTCCGCGGCGGCGATGGCGAGAGCGGAGTTGTCGAACACGGACGAGTCCTCGCCCACCAGACCGCGGTGAGCGAGGACTCGTGGCGCCGAGGCGCCCTGGAAGTACGGGTGAGTCACGCGGCCCCGTCGGGGGCGGACGCGGGGGGAGTGGCGGCAGCGGCAGCCGCCGCGCGCGTGGTCGGGACCGCGGCGGCCGCGGGTGCCTTCGGGGTGAACGGAGTGGATCCGCCGGCCCCCGGCGTGAATGCGCCGCCGAAGTTCTTCAGAGCCTCGGTGAACTCGCTGGGGATGATCCACAGCTTGCTGGATGCGCTCTCACTGATCTTCGGGAGCATCTGCAGGTACTGGTACGCGAGAAGCTTGTCGTCGGGCTGGCCCTGGTGGATGGCGTTGAAGACGTTCTGGATCGCCTCCGCCTCGCCCTCGGCGCGCAGCACCGCGGCCTGCTTCTCACCCTCGGCACGGAGGATGTCCGCCTGCCGCTGACCTTCGGCCTCCAGGATCTGCGACTGCTTGGTGCCCTCTGCGGTGAGGATCGCCGCACGACGGTCGCGCTCGGCACGCATCTGCTTCTCCATCGAGTCCTGGATCGAGACGGGCGGGTCGATGGCCTTCAGCTCGACGCGCCCGACCCGGATGCCCCATTTGCCGGTCGCCTCATCGAGCACGATGCGCAGCTGACCGTTGATGTTGTCGCGGCTGGTCAGCGCCTCCTCGAGGTTCAGTCCACCGACCACGTTGCGCAGCGTGGTGGTCGTGAGCTGCTCGACGGCGCCGAGGTAGTTCGCGATCTCGTAGGTCGCGGCGCGGGCGTCGGTCACCTGGAAGTACACGACCGTGTCGATCGACACCACGAGGTTGTCCTCGGTGATCACGGGCTGCGGCGGGAACGAGACGACCTGCTCGCGCATGTCGATGAGAGGGCGCAGGCGATCGATGAACGGCACGAGCAGGTTCAGGCCCGGCATCAAGGTCTTGTGGTACCTGCCGAGCCGTTCGACGACGCCGGCGGTGGCCTGGGGGATGATCCTGACCGAACGGGCGATGGTCACCAGCACGAAGATGATGACGGCGATCGCCAGGATCCAGCCGATGGCGGTGGGGATGAAGGACGCGCTGTCCATGAAGGGCTGCTCCTGTTTCTCCTAGACGTGGGTGGAACGGACGTACGCGGTGGCGCCTTCGATCCGCTCCACCGTCACCGGGGCGCCGGGGGAGAGGGGCGCGATGACGGGAGCCTCGGAGGCGAGGCGGGCGGTCCAGGTGTCGCCGTTGCTGAGCTTGACCTGCCCGGTGAGGGTCGTGACCTCGAGCAACACGGTGCCGTGCAGCCCGATCAGTGCAGCGACGTTGGATCGGGTCTGGTCCTCGCCGCGATGGAGGCGACGCAGCAGCGGCGGGCGCAGCACGAAGATGAGCAGCACGGCGGCGAGGGCGGCGATGATCACCTGCACCCAGACGGGCCATCCCGTGAGGGTGGAGAGCAGGCCCACGGCCGAACCGAGTCCGAGCATGAGGAACGTCATGTCGAGCGTGAAGATTTCGATGACGAAGAACAGGACCATGAGGACCAGCCAGCCGATCCACGCCCAGTCCTGGAACATCTGCAGGATCGTGTCCATACCGCCCCCTCTTTTTGCCAACCTATCACGCGGTCAATGCGGCTTCTCCGCGTCACTCTCCGCGGAATCACGCGGATTGGTAGGGTGTTCTGGTCCCACCCGCGCGCCGTGTGCGCACCCTCTCCGAGGAGTCCCCGTGTCTCAGACCCTTCCCGCAGAATCGCTGACCGGCAAGGTCGCCCTCGTCACCGGATCCTCCCGTGGCATCGGCGCCGACACGATCCGGTATTTCGCGGAGGCGGGGGCGGACGTCGTCATCAACTTCCGCAACAAGGCTCCTCGCGCGGAGAAGCTCGCCGGCGAGGTGCGAGCACTGGGGCGCCGCGCACTGGTGGTCGGCGCCGATCTGACGGATCCGGCCTCTGTCACCGGGATGTTCGACGCCGTGAAGGCGGAGTTCGGCGGGCTGGACGTGCTGGTGCTGAACGCCTCCGGAGGCATGGAGGCGAACATGGGGGAGGACTACGCGCTGCGCCTCAACCGCGATGCTCAGGTCAACGTGCTGGAGACCGCCCTGCCACTGCTGCGTGAGGGCGGCCGGATCGTCTTCGTCACGAGCCACCAGGCGCATTTCATCCGCACCACCCCGACCATGCCCGAGTACGAGCCGGTCGCACTCTCCAAGCGTGCGGGCGAGGACGCGCTGCGCGAGCTGATCCCGGCCATCGAGACGCGGGGTGTCGAATTCGTCGTCGTCTCCGGCGACATGATCGAGGGGACCATCACCGCGACGCTGCTGGAGCGCGCCAACCCCGGCGCGATCTCCGAGCGGCGCGAGTCGGCAGGACGTCTGTACAACGTGGCGGAGTTCGCCGCTGAGGTCGCTCAGGCCGCCGTCGAGCCGGTCCCGGCCGACCACACCCGCCTGATCGGCGATGTCAGCGGATTCGTCGCAGAGTAGGTCCTCGAAGACGCGGAAAGCGGCCCGGAGCTCACAGGCTCCGGGCCGCTTTCGTGCCGGCGGGCGTGCGGTCTCAGATTCCGGCCGCTGCGGCCACGGCCTTCGCGTCCTTGCCGACGGTGATCGCGCGGACGATCTGCGCGATGCCGAGCACGACGAGGGAGATCGCCAGGAACAGCCAGAAGAACGGCACGGCGGCGAGTCCGAGGCTGATCACCGCGATGCCGGCGATGATGCTGAGCAGCGCGTAGAGAAGGGTCCAGGTCCTCGATCCGTCGTTACCCATGAGCGTGAGGGAGATGACGCCGTCGAAGATCCAGCTCACGCCGATGAAGATCACGGTGACGAGCGCGAACGCGATCGCAGCGGTCTGGATGTTCGTGAAGGCGATGACGCCCGCGACGATGTAGAGCAGGCCGAGCACGATGTGACCGACCCGGGCCCAGCCGGACTTGCCGGCGCTGAAGATGCCGAGCCCGATGTACACGACACCGGCGACGATCAGGTAGGCGGCGATGATGCCGGTGAGGACGAACGCGGTCTTGACCGGCCACACCAGCATGACGATGCCCGCGATGAGGGCGATGACACCAGAGACGGCGAGGAAGACTCGGAGCGACTTCACGAGGCTCTTCGCTTCGGAAACTGCTTCGGACATGAGATGCCCCTTTCTGAGTAATCCCTGGGAGTTGGGGATGCCCTCACTGTACAGCGGCGCATGCGACGGGGCCCGGAACCGCGGATTCCCGTGTCCTGAGGCGCTTCGTGCGAGGATCGGGGCATGAATCCGGCCGCCGATGACGATCGCCTGCGCGACCTCGCGGCCCTCAGAAAGGTGCGCGATCGCATCGATCGGGAGTACGCCCAGCCGCTCGATGTCGAGGCTCTCGCGGCTGGCGTGCACATGTCGGCGGGGCACCTGAGCAGACAGTTCAAGCTGGTCTACGGCGAGCCGCCGTACTCCTATCTGATGACGCGCAGGATCGAGCGCGCGATGGCGCTGCTGCGCCGCGGCGACGTCTCGGTCACGGAGGCGTGCTTCGCCGTCGGATTCCAGTCGCTGGGGACGTTCAGCACTCGGTTCTCGGAACTCGTCGGTGTCTCCCCGAGCCGCTATCGCGCCGACCCCGGCCTGGGACCGGGGATCCCGTCGTGGATCGAGAAGCAGGCCACCAGACCGATCAGGAATCGAGAAGCCCCGTAGGATCCACCCGCGTAGCGTGAGCGGCATGGACATCATGATCAACGCCAGTTTCCTCCCGCACACCGATGCGGAGGAGTCGCTCCACTTCTACCGCGATGTGCTCGGGTGGGAACTGCGCAAGGACGTCGGCTACCAGCAGATGCGCTGGCTGACCGTGGGACCGGTGAACCAGCCGGACACCTCCATCGTGCTCACCCCGCCGGCGGTGGATCCGGGCATCAACGACGATGAGCGGCGCACGATCCTGGAGCTCATGGCGAAGGGCAGCTTCGGGGGAGTGGTGCTCGCGACGGAGAACGTGGACGCGGCGTTCGCCGAGATCGAGTCGCGCGGTGGTGACGTCGTGCAGGAGCCGATCGACCAGCCCTATGGGATCCGCGACTGCGCGTTCCGGGACCCGGCGGGCAACATGATCCGTCTGCAGCAGGTGGGCTGAAGCCTGCGCGTGCCCGCGGCGACGTCGTCGGGCACCGCTATCCTGTGACGCGCCCCTTGCCACCCCGTCCGATCCGGAGAATCACGCCGATGACAGAGCCGCACGTCGCCGACACCCACGATGTGATCCGGGTGCAGGGCGCCCGGGAGAACAACCTGAAGGACGTCTCGATCGAGTTGCCGAAGCGCCGGCTGACGGTGTTCACCGGAGTGTCGGGTTCGGGTAAGAGCTCGCTCGTGTTCGATACGATCGCCGCCGAGTCCCGGCGCATGATCGACGAGACCTACAGCGCTTTCGTCCAGGGTTTCATGCCCTCGGTTCCGCGCCCTGACGTCGACGTGCTCGAGGGGCTGACCACGGCGATCCTCGTCGATCAGGAGCGTCTCGGCGCGAACCCGCGCTCGACCGTGGGCACCGTCACGGACGCGAACGCGATGCTGCGGATCCTGTTCTCCAAGCTCGGAAGCCCGTATATCGGCGGGCCGACCGCGTTCTCCTTCAACATCCCGACGCAGAGGGCCAGCGGCGTGATGACCGGGCCCGGTGGCGAGAAGAAGATCGTCAAGGATGCGATCTACCTCGGCGGCATGTGCCCGCGGTGCGAGGGCAGGGGAGCGGTGTCGGATCTGGATCTCAGCCAGGTCGTCGATGAGACGCGGTCGCTGAACGACGGCGCGATCATGGTGCCCGGGTACACCGCCGATGGCTGGATGGTTCGCCAGTTCGCCGAGTCTGGCTTCTATCCGGCGGACAAGCCGGTCTCGACCTTCACGGAGAAGCAGCGTCAGCTGTTCCTGTACGGCGAGATCACCAAGGTCAAGATCAACGGGATCAACATCACTTACGAGGGACTCATCCCGAAGATCACGAAGTCCATGCTGTCGAAGGACATCGATGCGCTGCAGCCGCACATCCGCGCCTTCGTCGAGCGGGTCGCCACGTTCGCGGTCTGCCCGGAGTGCGACGGCACCCGGCTCACCGAAGGGGCGCGTTCCTCGAAGATCGACGGCGTGAGCATCGCGGATGCCTGCCGGATGCAGGTCACCGATCTCGCCGCATGGGTGCGTTCGCTCGACCTCCCCGGCGCGGGACCCCTGCTCGAGGCGCTGCGAGCCAACCTGGACGCGTTCGTCACGCTGGGGCTCGGCTATCTCTCGCTCGAACGGCCGAGTGGCACGCTGAGCGGGGGAGAGGCGCAGCGCATCAAGATGCTCCGACACCTCGGATCCTCGCTCACCGATGTCACCTACGTGTTCGACGAGCCCACGATCGGCCTGCATCCGCATGACATCCAGCGCATGAACGGCCTGCTCGAGCAGCTGCGCGACAAGGGCAACACCGTGCTGGTGGTCGAGCACAAGCCCGAGACCATCGCGATTGCCGATCACGTGGTCGACCTCGGGCCCGGTGCGGGGTCGGCCGGTGGTGAGATCTGCTTCGAGGGCACGATCGAGGGGTTGCGTGCCAGCGGGACGCTGACGGGGCGTCATCTCGACGATCGAGCAGCGCTCAAGCCGTCGGTGCGGGAGCGGACGGGGGCGATCGAGGTGCGGGGCGCCACGACGAACAACCTGCAGGACGTGGACGTCGACGTGCCGCTCGGAGTCCTGACCGTGGTCACCGGTGTCGCCGGCTCCGGGAAGAGCTCGCTGATCCATGGCTCCGTGACCAAGGGCGAGGGCGTCGTCTCGATCGACCAGACGGCCATCAAGGGATCCCGTCGCAGCAACCCCGCCACCTACACGGGGCTCCTGGAACCGATCCGAAAGGCGTTCGCGAAGGCGAACGGCGTGAAACCCGCCCTGTTCAGCGCGAACTCGGAGGGGGCATGCCCGACCTGCAAGGGCGCCGGGGTGATCGTCACGGAGCTCGGGTTCATGGACACGGTGGAAAGCCCTTGTGAGGACTGCGGTGGAAAGCGCTTCCAGGCGGCTGTGCTCGAGTACAAGCTCGCCGGCAAGGACATCACCGAGGTGCTGGACATGCCGGTCGCGCAGGCGCACGAGTTCTTCCGCGGGGGAGAGTCGAAGATTCCCGCTGCGGCGACGATCCTGAGCCGCCTCGAGGATGTCGGGCTGGGCTACCTGTCGCTCGGGCAGCCGCTGTCGACGCTGTCGGGTGGCGAGCGCCAGCGCATCAAGCTCGCAACTCAGATGGCGGACGGCGCCGCGACCTACGTGCTGGACGAACCGACGACGGGCCTGCACCTGGCCGACGTCCAGAACCTGCTCGGGCTGCTGGACCGCCTGGTCGACGCCGGCAAGTCGGTGATCGTGATCGAGCACCACCAGGCCGTGATGGCGCATGCGGACTGGATCATCGACGTCGGCCCTGGCGCCGGCCACGACGGCGGGCGCATCGTCTACGAGGGCACCCCGGCCGACCTGGTTGCGGCGAAGTCGACCGTGACGGGCGAACACCTCGCCGCGTACGTCGGCGCCTGAGAGGAGATCCACTATGGCGGACCTTCGGATCACGACGCGCAACTCGCGGTTCCAGCTGCTTGAGGCGCTGACGCGCAACCGCAACCACCGCTCACGCGAGCATCGCTTCGTCGTGCAGGGCGTTCGGCCGATCTCGCAGGCGGTCGAGCACGGCTGGACGATCCTCACGATCATCCACGACGCACAGCGCACGCTGTCGCCGTGGGGGCGAGAAATGGTGCAGCAGGCGCCGGAGACGATCGCGATGAGCCCGGCGCTGCTGGCTGAGCTGGCGGACAAGGATGAGGGCGCGACCGAGATCATCGCCGTCGTCGCGATGCCCACTGACGATCTGTCTCGGATCCCGGTTCCGCAGGACTTCCTCGGCATGGTCTTCGACCGCCCCACGCAGCCCGGCAACATCGGATCCATCTTGCGCTCCATGGACGCGCTCGGCGGGCACGGTCTGATCGTCTCCGGGCACGCGGCGGATCCCTACGACCCGAAGTCGGTCCGCGCCTCGACGGGGTCGCTTTTCGCGACGCCCGTGGTCCGGACGGCGTCAGGCGGCCCGGTCTTCGACTGGGTGCGAGATGTCCGCGCACAGGGCACGCCGCTCACCCTGGTCGCGACCGACGAGCACGGCGATGTCGATGTATGGGACTACGACTTCACCCAGCCGTCGCTGGTGCTCATCGGCAACGAGACGACCGGGCTCGCGCGTGGGTGGCGCGACGCTGCGGACGTGGTGGTACGCGTGCCGATGAGCGGATCCGCGAGCTCTCTGAACGCCTCAAACGCCGCCACGCTCATGCTCTACGAGGCGGCGCGCCAGCGGGCTGGTAGCCGTTGAGCACTAGGCTCGCGATCATGCGAGGTGTCAGAGGAGCAGCCGCGACCGTGGCAGTTGTCATGTTCGGAGCGCTGACGGGATGCGCGGGGAACGTCGGCGGTAGTGCGGCGCCGTCGGTCGTGCCCGAAACTTCTCCGCCGGCGTCTACGACGCCCGCGATCAGCCCGGGAACGGCCGACGCGCAGAAACGGGCGGACCAGTGGCTCGCCACTGCTTCCGTGCCGGCCGGCGCTGTCCAGGTCGATCGTGCGCCAATCGCATTCCAGTCATACACGGGATGGCCGTGCCCGGCGACGGTCGCGGATGAGCGCTACTGGACGATTCCGGACATGTCGCTCTCTGACGCCATGACCTGGATGGTCGAGAATCCGACACCGGGACTGATCCCCAACCGCACGCAGGCGCCGGATCCCGCGCACGAGGGGAGCGAGACCGGGTTTGGAGAGTTGCCGCACCGTGGTGCGCTGGAGGGAATCGTCTTCACCATCGACACCCTGCCGAGCGGCGGCGTGGCGATCCGCGCCGAAGTCGGCGCGGCTCCCGCGGATGTGCCGTGTCCGCCTCCGCGAGGCGGCGGACAATGGGGCGAGCCGGGGATGGGTTGACCGGGGCATCAGCGAGAGTTATGTCAGCCGCACGACGTCGTCGGTTCGATTGCCGAACAGTGGGCAAGGGCTCCCGGCGACCAGCGTGCTCAGGACGCACAAGAGCAGTTCCGCGCGCTGAGAAATGCACGGCTGGTCCTGGCTCGGGGATGACACGTCGCAGGCGACGTGGACGGTTGCCGGTGACAGCCGGCGCCTGCGCGGACGCCGGCAGATGACGGACCTGCAGCCGGTCAACGTCGCTGCGGACAACCACGCTGAACTCGCGACCTCTGATTCGGGCATCCTGGAGGCATTGCGCTCGCAGGAGGATCATCTGGTCGAATTTGGAGTCGATCTTCCGGCAGGCATCGAAACACCGATAATGCACATTATGTCAGATCGCAACGGTGTATCAGCAAGTGACGCAGAGTCACCCTCGCCTGATGGCAGAGACTGCGAGTCCGCGAAGGTGGCTGTTTCAAGCCGCCACCCCGGATGGGCTGCTGATCGCTGCGGTGCGCGGCGCGGGCTCACCGTAGGCCGTCTTCGCAGTTGCCACCGGGGCGCTGTCTCGACCACAGTTCGTACTCGGATCCGTCTTCGGTTTGGACCAACCACGGCGGAAACCTGACGAATTCATCCATCGCAAGGTCCCACGTCGAGCCTGCCGCAGCCCGGTGGGTCTTGGCCCATTCGTACATCAGTTGACCCGTCTGAGACCAGTCCCGTTCGTTCATCTGCTGGGCGATGCCGGCCGGCATCGGCGCACTCCTCGGAGTGCTGTAGTCATACGTGCACGTATATGTGCGCCCGCCATCGTTGACGTAGCTCAGCGAGATGGTGACGTTGACCGGGTAACTGAAGTCCCGCACCAGGTCCACTGTCGCGATGACGGCGGCAAGGGCGACCGCGGGAACAACGGCGATCGCGATGGCCGTGATGATCCACGGTGTGAGTCGTCGCCGAGTCGACCCGGTGACGGGCTGGACCACGGCGCGGGCATCTCCGACGGGCGTGGCGCGCTCTGAATTCGGCATGTACTCACGATACCGAGTATTGAACACGTTCGAAATAGAAGGTGCTCCCCCGGTGACGGAGACCCGGACAAGGCTCGCCCGGAACGCTCCCCTTCCGATTGCCTCAGCGGCGCCTATGCGGTTCCGGCCGGTTCCTTCGCATGCGCCGACGTCTGAGGATCGCGCCAGTACGTCTGGACCACGGCCCCCGTTTCCAGAATCACTTTCGACCTCGGGTGGTACCTCAGAAGCTCGTATCTCCCGTCGTTGACCGGGTTGGAAGACTCCAGGTATGTCGGGATGCCGAGCGCGTCGTAATGCGATAGTGCCGCGCGAAGCAAGCTCATCCCGTGCCCTCCCCCGCGCCACTCGGGCGCCACGCCGAGGAGCGTGAGGTACGCGTGCGGCTCATCGGGTCGGGCTGCTGCGAACTGCTCCCCTGCCCGAGCGAGCCTGTCTGCGGCGGCGCTGCCCAGAAGCTCGAGAGTCATCGCGTCATAGGCGACATGGGAAGTATCGGAGACTTCGTCGGCCCCCGGCGGCAGCCAGACGGATACCGCCTTGAGTGCTTCTCCAGCTGGCGCCGCGACCCGTGAGTCCGGGAAGCGCATCGCCTCCGTGCAGATGAATCGCCAGAATGTGTTCGCCGCGTCGCGTCGTCGATCGGATTGGAGGAACACCGGTCCCCACACTGGATCGTGCAGAAACGCGAGCGTGAGTATCCGCGCCATCTCGTCCACGTCGGACGCGCGAGCGGCGCGCGTGTCTTGCGTCGAGTCGTCTGTGCTCATCTTCTTCTCGAACCCCTTCCCTGCTCTGCTCCGTCGGCGAACGGCGATGGCAGCTCTAAATCTAGTGCCCTAATCGTGCATTATGCTGCACTCATGGACTCTCAGCCAGACCCCCTTGCGCAGGCCATCGGCGTGCGCGTGAAGCGCGAGCGGATTGCCCGCGGATGGACGCTCGACCAGTTGGCGGAACGCTCCGGAGTGAGCCGACGCATGATCGTCAATGTCGAGCAGGGCGCCGCCAACCCCAGTCTGGAGACGCTCCTGCGGATCTCCGACGCTCTGGGGATGGGCTTGCCTGCGCTCGTCGAGCCGCCGGCGCCCAAGACGGCCAAGGTGACCCGTGCAGGCGAGGGTGCGACTCTATGGAGGGGCGAACAAGGCGGATTCGGCATGCTCATGGCCGGCACGGAGCCGCCGAACGTCGTTGAGCTGTGGGAGTGGGTTCTCGCCCCCGGCGATCGCCACGAGAGCGACGCTCACGCCAGCGGGACCCGCGAGATGCTGCTCGTGACTGAAGGGGCTGTCACTGTCTCCGTCGGCAACGACGCCTATGACCTGGCGGTCGGTGACACGGTGTCGTTCTACGCAGACATCGAGCACACGTACGTCAATGCCCAGGAAAGCCAGGCTCGACTGGTGCTCTGCGCGTACGAGCCCGGCGTCGGGATCGCACATGGAGCGGAGACCGACAATGACTGAGACCTTCACATCGCAAGCGCCGGGATCCGCGGGCGCAGGTGACGACCGCATTTCTCGGATCCCGCCGTGGACCATGGCCGTGGTGGCGATGATCTCCGTCCAACTGTCCAACGCGCTCTCCGTGCCGGTCATCGAGCATGTCGGCCCAGCCGGCACAGCATGGTTGCGCATGTGCTTCGGAGCGGTGTTCCTCTGGATCATCGCCCGACCCGCGATCCGCTCGCTGCGCGGCAAGGACATTCCTGCTCTGCTCGCACTGGGCGTGGTGACCGGATTCATGACGACCTGTTTTCTCGCCGCGGTCGAACGCATGCCGCTGGGCACCACTGTGGCGATCGAGTTCCTCGGGCCGCTCACGGTCGCAGGCCTGATGAGCAAGAGGCGCCGGGCGCTGGTCTGGCCGCTGCTCGCCTTCATCGGCGTCGTACTGCTCACGGAGCCGTGGCGCGGTAATTTCGATGCGGTGGGCGTCGGTTTCGCTGCCGCCGCAGGGACCTGCTGGGGGCTCTACAACGTGCTGACCCAGCATGTCGGGGACCGGTTCTCCGGCATCAGCGGGCTGTCGCTGACCATCCCCATCGCTGCGCTGACGACACTGCCGATCGGCCTGCCCCAGGTCATCGGCGGGACGTTCACCTGGTGGGTGCTGCCCGCCGCGGCAGGGATCGCATTGATCACGCCGGTGATCGCGTTCGGTCTGGAGATGATGGCGCTGCGACGCATGTCTCACACCGCGTTCGGCACACTTCTCTCCGTCGAGCCCGCGTTCGGCGTCCTCATCGGGCTGCTGGTGCTGGCTCAGGCTCCCAGCCTGGTGCAGATCGTCGGGATCGCGATCGTCGTCATCGCCGGCGCGGCGGCTCAGCGCAGCGGCGCTCGCGAGTGACTGAGAGCACAACGACGATCCGCACTTCCTGATCGCCCAGGAGGATGCCTCCGGTCATCACCGCTCCAACAAAGAAAACGGCGCCCCGGCATGTGATGCCGGGGCGCCGCTGCCGTGAAGTCTCAGAGGGCCTGGATGTTCGCGGCCTGCATGCCCTTGGGGCCGCGCTCGGAGTCGAACGAGACCTTCTGGTTCTCCTCGAGGCTGCGGTATCCGTTGCCGGTGATCGCGCTGAAGTGCGCGAAGACGTCGGCGCTGCCGTCGTCGGGCGCGATGAATCCGAAGCCCTTTTCGCTGTTGAACCATTTGACGGTGCCAGTGGCCATGTCGTCATTCCTTCTTGTCTGGGACCCGTTGAATGGTCCGCGAATCCGCGACGATGCCGTCGGGAAATCTGGGGTGGCGCGTTTCGGCGCCGGGGATCGTCTGTGAACGGACGGGCTGAGAGGGGTCCACACGAGTCCCGGGGCCGGTGTCGGCCACGAGTCGGATACGGGAACAGCAGGAGAGATCAGGGAACCAACCGGTCAGAATGCATCACAATGGCTGACGCAACCAGAGTCACTGAACTGAATACCCGCTCGATCGATGATCGAGCCCAGAAGCTGGTCCGGAGCAGGACTCCGGCAGAAACCACAACTTCAACAACCTGAGTCACAGCTTATCCCCTTCCACCTGGATGAAGGCCCAGAGGGTCACCGATCACGCAGGTCCGTCAGGATGTGCCAGGTCGTAGGCCCGAGACAGCTTCTTCGGGACGACCATGCGCCACGCGTCGACCACGAACTCGCGTGCCTCACCCGGGTCGAGAGCCGCGAGTTCGGAACGCACCCAGTGGAATCGCATGTCGGACGGCGACGGCAGCTGGAACTTCTCCGGTTGCCCTCCGACGAGTCCTTCACGCAGTTCTTTGGGGAAGCCGAACTCCATCGTGTGCTCATCCGATGAGAACGCGACGTACACGAGCTGACCCACGCGGAACTTCAGCCGCCCTCGGACGTAGACCTCATAAGAGCGCTCGAGCGTGGATCCGAGGGCTCTCACATCGTCGATCGACGCCATGGCTCAGTCCGCCGGCTCCCGCACGGTGAGCAGCGAGCGCCCGTGTGCGCTCGTCTTGACGACCGTCCCGGTGTCTACGAAGCCGAGCTTCTCCAGTGTGCGCCGTGAGGGGAGGTTCCAATCCCACACGCTCGCCCAGAGACGAGGGAATCCGGCGCTTCCGGCCCATGCGATCACGGCCCGTCCGGCCTCGGTGGCATATCCGCGATTGTGCACGTCACGCAGCAGCTCGAAGGCGAGCTCGGGCCGTTCGCCGTCGCCGTCGAAGACGAGCCCGCAGTATCCGATCACCGCATCCGTCTCGCGGAGCACCACCGTCAGCAGCCCGGGCCTCGCACGAGAGCGCTCCTGTCGGATGTCGTCGGCGATCTCCGCCACCGTGGGATGCCCTTCGGCGTCGAGCCGGCGGTGCGCGGGGACCCGCTCGTCGCGTTCGACCCACAGCTGCCGGAACGCGTCCGCGTCCCGCACCTGCTGCGGTCTCAGGAGCAGGCGCTCGCTCGTAAGCGTCGTCGTGCGCGCATCCTCGGGCATGACCTCATCATCCCATCACGGCGCGGGCGGGGAGGCGACGCGGCGGCTCATGTGAGGATCGATGGCATGACGGATCCGTCACGGACTGGGGACGGCAGCGCGGGTGACGCCGACTACGGCGTCATCGGCACGACCTACAGCGACTTCCGCAGGCCAGACCCGAGGATCGCGTCGATCGTGCGCAATGCGCTCGGCGACGCACGCACGGTTCTCAATGTCGGCGCGGGCGCGGGGAGCTACGAGCCGGTCGATCTGGAGGTGACCGCCGCCGAGCCGTCGGCGAGCATGCGCACACAGAGGCCATCGCACCTGACCGCTGCGATCGACGCCGTGGCGGAATCGCTGCCGTTCGCCGATGCGACGTTCGACGCCGCGATGACGACCTTCTCCGTGCATCAGTGGAGCGACCTCGATTCCGGGCTGGCGGAGGTCCGCCGTGTCACGCGCGGACCCGTCGCGATCCTGACCTGCGACCCGGATCTGCTGGATCGCTTCTGGCTGGCCGAGTACGCCCCGGACGTGATCGACACCGAGCGCCGGCGCTATCCGGCGATCGCGCGGCTCGCCTCGGCCCTCGGCGGCACGGTCACTGTCGAGCCGGTGCCCATCCCCTTCGATTGCATCGACGGCTTCAACGAGGCGTACTACGGAAGACCCGAGGCGCTGCTCGACGCCGGAGCGCGGGCAGCCTGCTCCGCCTGGAGCTTCGTGGATCCGACGACGTCGACGGTGTACGCCGATCGACTGCGGAACGCGCTCGACTCCGGCGAGTGGGATCGTCGGCATGGCGCGCTCCGCCGCACGATGACGTTCGAGGGCTCGCTCGTGCTGGTACGCGCTCTGCCCTGACTTCCCCGCAGCCGGACGAGGGGCTAGCCTGCCGCCAGGATCATCCTCGCCCGAGGAGGCACGCGATGCGGAGCAGAGCCGTGGCTGTGCTGCTCACCGGGGTCCTGCTGACCTCGTCGGCGATCGGCTGCGCGCCGACGATCCGGCCCACCTCTGGGAACGCGCACACGCCGACCGCGTCGGCGACGAAGGATCGCGCGGGGCTGGTGCCGCTGAGCTCGTCCCGCGACATCTACCTCACCTGCCGGGGATCCGGATCCCCCATCGTCGTGCTGATATCGGGCACCGGTGGCGCCGCAGACGAATGGACGGCCCTGCCGCCGGCACCGTCGCCGTCCGCGACCGACGCCCCTGCCATCGCCGTGCTGCCGGCGATCGCCGCACACTCGCGCGTCTGCGCCTACGACCGACCCGGCACCACGCGGGAGGACGGCGCACGCTCGCCGACGACGCCGGTCCCGCAGCCGACGACTGCTCTTCAGGGCGCGAGGGATCTGCACGCGCTGTTCGACGTCGCGGGCGAACGCGGACCCATCGTGCTGGTCGGCGCATCCTGGGGCGGGATGATCGCGCAGTCGTATGCGCGCACCTATCCGCGGCGGGTCGTCGGCCTCGTCCTCGTCGACTCCGCATCGACCTGGCTCGCGCAGACGCTGAGCGCCGATCAATGGCGCGCATGGATGGCGGTCATCGCCGCGGCGCGCACCGACAGCAGCGCGGAGAGCCCCGCCTACGAACCGACCCTCCAGGAGTTCGCGGACGCCGGGCCCGCACCCGCCCTGCCGGCGACCGTGCTCTCCTCGGACCAGCCATGGGATCTCAGCGTGACGCCCGGTGCGTCGACGTGGCCGGCGTGGCTCGCCGCGCAGGACGAGCTCGCGCATGAGTGGCATGCCGTGCACGTCGGTGCCACGCACAGCGGACACGGGATCCAGGTGGAGCAGCCGGCCCTGGTCGCATCGGCGATCCAAGCGGTGCTCGACCGGGCGCGCGGCAGGTGAACTGCCGCCGACGTCAGCGCCGAGGCGTCCAGCCCGACGGCAGCGGGCCGGCGAGCAGGGCCCTCTCCTCGTCGGCGGTGAGCGACCAGCCCTGGGCGGCGTCGGCGCCGTCGAACCCGCCGCGGGCGAGGCGGAAGCCCAGGTCGTCCTGCGCAGTGCGGGGGTCTCCCCCGCGGCGCACCGAGGCGCGGACGCTCCACGCGTCATCGGCGAACCCGCCGCCGCGGAAGACCCGGTACTCGCCGTAGCGCGCCGGATCCAGCAGATCCCAGCACCACTCCCAGACGTTGCCGAGCGTGTCGAAGAGCCCGTTCAGGTTGGGCATCCGCTCGCCCACGCGTTGCGCGTGGGTCAGACCGTCGGCGGCGGTCCAGGCGATCTCCGGCAGCGGTCCGTAGTGCGGCGTGGTCGACCCGGCGCGGCACGCGTACTCCCACTCCGCCTCGGTCGGCAGGCGGTAACCGTCGGCGGAGACATCCCAATGCACGTCCGCGCCGTCGAATCGATAGGCCGGATCCAGTCCCTCCCATTCGGAGGCCGCGTTGCAGAAGCGGATCGCGCGCTGCCAGGAGAGTTCGACGGCCGGACGATCGGGATGCTCGGCCGAGATGCCGAGCATCTCCGCGACCTGCTCCTCGGTCACGGCGAACGCGCCGATCTCGAACGGCTCGAGTTCCACCGTCCAGCGTCGTCGGGTCCGCGCATCGTGCAGGGCGACGGAGCCGGCGGGAAGCGCGCGCATCTCGATGTCATTCATCTCTGGGCAGTCTAAGAGCGGCCCAACGTACGATCAGGTCTATGACGGCCGCCTCTTCCCACCGCGCTCTGGATCGGGTCTTCGCCGTGAGCATCGTGCTCAAGGGACTGGATGGCGCGGCCGAGCTGATCGGCGGACTCGCGCTGCTCTTCATCTCGCCGACGGCGCTGCGCGAGGCGCTCGGCGATGTCGTTTCGTTCGTGCTCGTAGGTCACGAACGCTCGCCGGTCTTCCACTGGGCGATGCACCTCGGCGACTCATGGGGCACGAGGACGACGCTCTTCGCGGCCGCGTACCTGCTGCTGCACGGCGTCATCAAAGTGGTGCTCGTCTGGGCACTGCTGAAACAGCAGTTGTGGGCGTATCCGTGGATGCTCGCGGCGCTCGGGGTCTTCATCGCGTTGCAGTGCTACGAACTAATCGTCCATTTCAGTTGGTGGATGCTCGCGCTCACCCTCTTCGACGTGTTCATCGTCTTCCTCACCGCGCGCGAGTGGCAACTGCATCTGAAGCGCCGAGCCCCGGGCGCGGATGTCGGAGCCGCCGCGTAGCGTCTCCGACATGACGCGCGCCATCTTCTACACAGCCTCGACCCTCAACGGCTTCCTCGCGGATCCCGACGACTCGCTGGACTGGCTCCTCACGATCCCGCAGGAGCAGGCCACGAGCGACATCGCGGCGTTCACCGAGAGGATCGGCGTTCTGGTCGAGGGGGCGTCGACATATGAATGGGTGCGCGATCACGAGGACCTGCTCCGCCACCCTGAGCGATGGCAGCAGTTCTACGGGGAGCGGTCGACCTTCGTGTTCACATCCCGCGATCTCCCACGAGTGCCAGGCGCCGACATCCGATTCGTGCAGGGAGAGGTGGCCGAGCACTGGCCCGACATCGTCGAGGCAGCAGACGGCAGGGACGTGTGGATCGTGGGTGGGGGGGATCTGGTGGGCCAGTTCGCGGACGCAGGCCTGCTCGATGAGATCGTCATCACCTTCGCTCCCGTGACTCTCGCGGCGGGCAAGCCGCTGCTCCCCCGAGACCTCGATCACACCAGGCTCGAGCTCACCGGCGTTCGCCAGGCCGGGCCGTTCGCCGAGCTCACCTATCGGCTGATCGGAAGGCCCGAAGCGCCCTGATCTCGCGGCGCCGGCGGACTGTGCGGAACCTCTACGCTGAACAGGTGCCCGAAGCCCTCCTGACCGCCGAGCGACTCGTGCGACGGTTCGCCCGTGACACCAACCTGCTTGTGGCAGGCCGAACTTTCGACGTCATCGGCGAAGGCGAGATTCCCGACGAACTCCGCGGGGTTCTTCTTCGCCTCGGAGCCCGCCTGGGTGGCGGAGCGGTCACGTTCGTCCCGGGAGCGGAACGCGACCTCCTACTCGATGGGGCGCCGTTCCCGGCGCGGGAGAACGCCGACGACCGCATCGACTTCGCGGGAGAGCACATGCCCGTGTCGCGCGGCATCGCCGCGACACTGAGGGACGCCGGCGCGGTGCGCGGCGTTCGCATCGGCATCGCCATGGTCCTCGAGCCGAAGACGGCGCAACTCGCCCTGCTCCTGCGCGACGCCGGCGCCGCCGTCGCGGTGTACGCCCACCCTGATGAGATCGACGTCCAGGTGGCCGCCGCCCTGCGCGCGCGAGGGATCCCGGTCGACGGGGATACTGCGCTGTCCGGCGTCGCAGAGCGCGAAGCCGCCCTCGCGTTCCTCCGCCGCGGCCACGACCTGCTGTTGGACGACGGCTCGCACGTGATCCGGCTCGCACATGAGGCCGATGTCCTGGCCGACCTCAGAGGCGCGGCCGAGGAGACGACGAGCGGGCTGACTCCCCTGCGGCGGATGGAGGCCGAAGGCGCGCTGCGGATCCCGGTGATCGCCGTCAACGACGCGCCCATGAAGACAGCCTTCGACAATCGCTACGGTACGGGGCAGTCCTGTGTGTTCGCGATCGCCGACGTTCTGGACGCAGCAGGCATCGGTCTTCGGGACCAACCTGCGGTCGTGGTCGGCTACGGCCCCGTCGGTGAGGGCGTCGCGGCGCATCTGCGCGCTCTCGGCGCCGCGGTCGCTGTGACGGAGACGGATCCCGTGCGGGCCCTGCGCGCCGCGCACGATGGTTATGCGACTGGCCTGCTGCGCGACCTCGCGCCGGGCGCCCTCGTCGTCTCGGCCACCGGCGTGCCGCACACGATCGATGCGGAGACCCTCCGCGCAGCCCGCATCGTGGCGGTCGCCGGTGGGGTGCCCGAGGAGGTGGACCTCGACGTCGCGGGCCTGCAGCCTGTCTCGCATGCGGGATCAGTGCTCCCGCACCTGGATCGCGTCGGTGACGGCGCTCTGCTCGTGGCGCGAGGCGGCTGCGTCAACCTCGCCGCGGCGGAGGGCAATCCGATCGAGATCATGGACCTGTCGTTCGCCGTGCAATTGTCGGCCGTCGCGCAGCTGCTCGGCGCGCCGCTGCCGGCGGGAGTGCACCCGTTCCCCGACGATGCGGACGAGGCCGTCGCACGTGCCGCTCTCGCGGCGCGCGGCGAGGCCGTCGAGGTCCGTAGCGCGGCACAGCAGCGTGCGCAGCACGACTGGCGCTCCCCCCGCTACCGCCAGGAGGGCATCGCGTGAACGACGTCACCCTCTACTCCGCGGGTCAGGTCTTCCCGATCACCGCACCGCCGATCGCCGACGGTGCGGTGGCCGTGCAGAACGGCAGGATCCTGCACGTGGGTGAACGCGCCTGGGTGCAGCGATCCCTCTCGGATCGGGGCCTCACGCCGGCGGAAGTGCACTGGCCCGGCGCGCTGATACCCGGGCTCGTCAACGCGCACACCCACCTGCAGTACACCGGCATGGCCGAGGTCGGACGCGGACGCTACCAGGGCTTCGAGGACTGGGTCACGGCGTTCGATCCCGTGTACGAGAGCGGGCGGGACTGGGCCACGGATGCCGCAGACGGCGCCGCGCAACTGATCCGCACCGGCACGACTGCCGCCGCCGACGTCGTCACAGACGGCTCCGCGGCGTCCGCGCTGCACGATGCCCGTCTGCACGGCATCACCTACTGGGAGGTGATGAGCTGGACCAACGCGGAGTGGGCCCGCACCGGGCGTCACCAGGTCGAGGACGCGCTGGACGCGCTGCCCACGCCTCCGGGCACAGGACTGTCGCCGCACGCCCCGTACTCCCTCGACATCGAACCCCTGCTGGAGATCCCCGACATCGTCCGCGAGCGCGGCAGCCGGATCCACATCCACCTCGGTGAGGCGGCATTCGAGAGCGAGTTCGCGCACGATCAGGCGCACGCCTGGCATACGGCCGGGCTGGCGAGCTTCCAAGAGCTGCGCGACGCCGGCTTCGGCACGAGCGCGACCGAGTTCGTGGACCAGCTCGGCGTGCTCGGACCCGACTGCCACATCGCGCACGGCGTCTACATGAGCGCGCGCGACCGGGCGATCCTGCGCGAACGGCACACGAGCGTCGCGCTGTGCCCCCGCTCGAACGCCGTCATCGGGTTGGAGGAGCCGCCGATCGCCGCGTACCTGCGCGAGGGCAACCCAATCGCGGTGGGGACCGATTCGCTCTCATCCAGCCCCTCGCTGGACCTGCTCGCGGACGTTGCAGAGCTCGCCCGCATCGCCCGGTCGCAGGGGTACACCGATCGCGACCTGCACGCGCGGCTCCTGAACGCCGCGACCCTGGGCGGCGCGCACGCCATGGGGATCGACGTCGGCCCGGACCGCACCGGCTATCTCGCGGTAGGCGCTCTCGCCGACCTGGCGTTCTTCGACGTCGCACCGGGGGGCGATGCCGTCGTCGAGCTCGTGGAGTCCGGCGCGGGGCGGTCCGCGGCCACCGTCATCGCCGGCGAGGTCCGACACGCGACCGCCGCCTTCGAAACCCCCTGACCGCCCTGTAACGGAGGCACCCATGACTGCATCTGTCCCCCCGACGGCGATCCGCCTCGATCTCGAGCCGCACCCCGAAGGAGGGTGGTTCCGTCGCACCTGGACGAGCCCGATTCCGATCGAGACCGCCGGCGGCACGCGTCCTGCAGCCACCTGCATCCACTACCTCCTCACGCCGGAGGAATCCAGCGCCTGGCACGTCGTCTCCAGCGACGAGCTCTGGCTCTGGCACGGTCCCGGCCGCCTCGAACTGAGTCTCGGCGGATCCGGAGCCGCTCCGGGAGAAGCGGAGAAGACAGTGCTCGGCCCCGACGATGCCGCGCAGGTGCTGGTCCCCGCCGGAGTCTGGCAGGCTGCGCGTCCCCTCGACGACAGCGAGGTGCTGGTCTCTTGTTTCGTTTCGCCGGGTTTCGACTTCGCCGACTGGCGTCTCTCCGATTCCTCTACGGTATGAACGGGGCACCTGCGCCCGCAGTCATACCCGTCCGCCCCCGCACCCGCATCTCAGGAGTCCCCGTGTCCCTCGCACCCGCTCTGCGCCGCACCGCGCTCACGGCAACGGTCGTCGCCGCCGCCCTCGTCCTCGCCGCCTGCAGCGGCCCCGCCTCGTCGTCCACGCTGTCGGGCGGTGCGGATGCCACCGGTGCTGCCGTGCAGACCGTCACGGCGGGCAAGCTGACGATCGCGACCGGCGACCCCGACTACGAGCCCTGGTTCATCGACAACGACCCCGCGAACGGCAAGGGGTTCGAGGGCGCCGTCGCCCACGCCGTCGCCGCCGAGCTCGGGTTCTCCGACAAGCAGATCGTCTGGACGCGCACCGGCTTCGACGCCGCGATCGCCCCGGGCCCCAAGGACTGGGATCTCAACATCCAGCAGTTCTCGATCTCTGATGACCGCAAGAAGGCCGTCGACTTCTCCTCGTCGTACTACACGACCACTCAGGCCGTCGTCGCGGCGAAGGGCACCCCCGCCGCTACGGCCACGAGCATCGCCGACCTCAAGAAGGCCAAGGTCGGCGTCGCCACCGGCACGACGAGCTACACCGTCGCGAAAGCGCAGCTCGGCACCGGTGACCTCAGCGTCTTCAACTCGGTCGACGACGTCGTCCAGGCGCTCAAGGGCGGCCAGATCGACGCGATGATCACCGATCTGCCCGGCGCCTTCTACGTGACCGGGGCACAGCTCGAGAACGCCAGCGTGATCGGCCAGTTCGCCGATGACAAGGGCGGCGATCAGTTCGCCTTCGTGCTCCCGAAGAACTCCTCGCTGACTCCGGCCGTCACCAAGGCGGTGGACGCCCTGCAGAAGAAGGGCACCATCGCCGAGCTGCAGAAGAAGTGGCTCAGCGAGGCCGTGAACGTCCCCGTCCTGAAGTGACCTCTCCCCTCGCCGGTGCGGCGTGGCAGCCGAGTCCTCTCGAGCTGTCCCGCCGTGCGCAGCGTCGCCGCGCGACGACGCTCTCCGTTCTGCTCGCGCTGCTGAGCAGCCTGGTGGTGGCGGGCGTCCTCGTCATCGTCATCGCCAACACCCCGGGATGGAAGGTCGTCCGTGAGACGTTCTTCGACCCGAAGGTGGCGCTCGCGAGTGTGGGCCCGATCTTCCAGGGCCTGCTGCTCAACATCCTCGTGCTCGTGATCGCGGCGGTCTGCGTGGCTCTGCTGGGCACGCTGCTCGCCGTCCTGCGTTCCCTCCGCGGTCCCGTGTTCTTCCCGCTGCGTCTTCTCGCGGCCGCGTACACGGATTTCTTCCGCGGCGTCCCGCTGCTGATCGTGCTGTATCTGGTGGGCTTCGGGATCCCGGCGCTCATGATCTTCCCCCGGATGCCCGCGATGTTCTGGGGCACGATCGCCCTCGTGCTCAGCTACTCGGCGTACGTCTCCGAGGTGCTCCGCGCCGGCATGGAGGCCGTGCACCCGTCGCAACGGGTCGCCGCCCGCTCGCTGGGTCTCACCCATGGGCAGACCCTGAGGATCGTCGTGATCCCCCAGGGCGTGCGCAAGGTCGTGCCCGCTCTCATGAACGACTTCGTCTCGATGCAGAAGGACGTGGGTCTCATCTCGGTCCTCGGTGCGATCGACGCGGTCCGTGCCGCCCAGCTGCAGGTCGCCGAGACGTTCAACTTCACGCCGTACATCGTCGCCGGGCTCTTCTTCGTGATCCTGAGCTGGCCGATGATCCGTCTCACCGACGTCGTCACCGCGCGTCTCAACAAACGCGAGCAGGCCGGAGGGATCGTATGACCGCCCCTGTGATCGAAGCGATCGGCGTCCGCAAACGCTTCGGCGACCATGATGTGCTGCGCGGCATCGATCTGGCCGTCGATGCGCATGAGGTCGTCGTACTCATCGGCGCCTCCGGATCCGGCAAGTCCACGCTGCTGCGGACTATGAACCTCATCGAGCGGGTTGACGACGGGCAGATCCTGCTCTCGGGGACCGACATCACGGATCCGCGGGTCGACGCGGATGCGATCCGCGCACGGATCGGAGTGGTGTTCCAGCATTTCAACCTGTTCCCGCATCTCACCGTGCTGGACAACGTGACGCTCGCGGCACGCCGCGTGCACCGCATGCCGAAGGCGGAGGTGAGTCGCCGCGGCAGGGAGCTGCTGACCGCGCTCGGCCTCGGAGACAAGGCGGACGCCTACCCCGACCGTCTCTCCGGTGGGCAGCAGCAGCGCGTGGCGATCGTGCGTGCGATCCTGACCGACCCCGAACTGCTGCTCCTCGACGAGATCACGAGCGCGCTCGACCCGCAGCTGGTCGGCGAGGTGCTCGATCTCGTGCGCGAGCTCAAGGGGCGCGGCACGACGATCCTCATGGCCACGCACGAGATGTCCTTCGCACGCGATGTCGCCGATCGCGTCGTCTTCCTCAAGGACGGCCTGCTCGTGGAACAGGGACCGCCCCAGCAGATCTTCGACGCACCGCAGCACCCTGCGACGGCGGAGTTCCTCGCCCGCGTCTCGCACTGACCGCACGCGGGCTGAGCACGATCGCGCGCGACCTGCTCAGCCTGCGGAAGACGGGCGGATCTCGGTCCACTCGGCGAACTTCGGCCGGCGGCCATCGCCGGAAGACCGGCGCGTCACGCGGCGCTTGATCCATGGCCCGACGTGCCGCCGGTAGTACGCGGCGGTGCTCAGCGGCTCCTCCTCCGGCACGTCGCGGGCCTGCCACCACTCCTGCGGAGCACCGGCGCCGACCGCGTCGAGCACCCTCGCGGCCACGCGGTGGTGCCCGTTCGCGTTCATGTGGAGACGATCCTCGGCCCAGTACTCCGGCCGGCTGAGCTCGCGGTCCGGCCAGTTCAGCGCCTGGAGCACATCCGGACGATCCTGGATCCGGCGCAGCACGGCGGCGGACAATTCGTCGCCGCGCCGCTGGATCAACGACGATAACGGGAGCTGCCCTGCGGGGTTCGCGCCGGAGAGCACGATGAGGGTGGCGCCGGCCTCGTCGCAACGCCGGAGCACCCGCGTGAACGCATCGGCGATGTGCTCGATGTCGGCCCTGGGACGCAGCATGTCGTTGCCGCCGGCGTTGAAGGACAAATGGGTCGGCTTCAAGGCGAGAGCCGGTTCCAGCTGCTCCTCGACCACCGGCCACGCGAGGCGTCCGCGGATCGCAAGGTTCGCGTACGCGATCGGCTCGCCGAGCGCATCCGCCCAGCCCAGCGCGGCGAGGTCGGCCCACCCGCGGACCGTGCCGTCGGGAAGCTCGTCACCGACGCCCTCGCTGAAGGAGTCTCCGATGGCGACGAAACGAACAGCACTCATCCGTTCAGCCTACGACGACGGCGCCGGACTGACGCACGTCCGTCCGACCCGTCGGCGCCCGACGTCAGTCGGCTGCGAGCAGTTTCCGCACCCGCGGGATCACCTCGGTGCCGTAGAGCTCGATGCTGCGCATGAGCGCCTCGTGGGAGGTCGTCCCTGTCGCGTACTTGAGATCGAAACGGCCGAGGCCGAGGGTGCGCACGGTGTCGGCGATCTTGGCGGCGACCCGCTCCGGCGATCCCGCGTAGACGGCCCCCTCGGGGCCCACCTCGTTCTGGAACTGCGCCCGGCTGTAGCCCGTGCCCCAGCCTCGCTCCGCCCCGATCGTGTTGCGCATCGTCTCGAAGCCCGGGTACGCGGTGGACCAGGCCTCGTCGTCGGTGTCGGCGATGTGCCCCGGCGAGTGCACGGCGATGGGGAGCTCCTCGTTCCCGAACGCATCCACGGAGCGGTGGTACAAGTCGACGAACGGGCGGAACCGCGCCGCCGGTCCCCCGATGATCGCGAGCATGAGCCCGAGGCCGTGGCGCGCCACCCGAACGACCGACTCGGGCGAGCCGCCGACTCCGACCCAGGTGCGCATGCCCTTCTCGGTCTTCGGGAAGACGTTCGCGTTCTCGAGGGGGGGCCGGACGGTTCCCTGCCAGCTCACGGGCTCCTCCTTGAGCAGCTCGACGAACAGTTCGAGCTTCTCCTCGAAGAGCCGGTCGTAGTCGCGCAGATCGAAGCCGAACAGCGGGAAGGATTCGGTGAAGGAGCCGCGTCCCAGCACCACCTCGGCGCGACCGTCGGAGAGCGCGTCGAGCGTGGCGAAGCGCTCGTAGACGCGCACGGGATCGTCCGAGCTCAGCACGGTGACGGCCGTGCCCAGGCGCAGCCGCTCCGTGCGGGAAGCGATCGCGGCCAGCACCATCTCGGGGCTGGAAACCGCGAAGTCCTTGCGGTGGTGCTCCCCCACGCCGAAGAAGTCGACGCCGACGCGATCCGCGAGGGCGGCTTGCTCGACGATGTTGCGGATGGTCTGCGCGCCGCTGAGGGCGTTCCCCTCCGCATCGACCGTGATGTCGCCGAACGTGTCCAGCCCGAACTCGATGTCCATTCCCGAACCTCTTTCTATTCACCTGAATGAACTGACGAGGGGTCGCGGACATTCCCGCGACCCTCGGCCCGGAGTGAGCGCGCTCAGTCGACCTGGAACACGCTCCGCAGCGTGTCGAGCCCGACCCCGCCCATGTCGAGGGCGCGCTTGTGGAACGCCTTGATGTCGAAAGCCGACCCCTCGCGCGCCTTGACCGCGTCACGGACCTGCTCCCAGATGCGCTGACCGACCTTGTACGACGGTGCCTGCCCCGGCCAGCCGAGGTAGCGGTTCACCTCGAACTGGCGGAACTCGTCGGACATGTTCACGTTGCGTCGCATCATGTCGAGTGCGTAGTCGTGATCCCAGACGCCCTCGCCGTCCAGGCGCGGCTTGCCGAGGTGCACCCCGATGTCGAGCACCACCCGCAGTGCGCGCATGCGCTGCCCGTCCAGCATGCCGAGCCGGTCGGCGGGATCGTCGAGGTAGCCGAGCTGCTCCATGAGTCGTTCGGCGTAGAGCGCCCAGCCCTCCGCGTGACCCGAGGTGCCGGCGAGCACCCGACGCCAGGTGTTCAGCTCTGCGCGGTTGTACGTGGCCTGCGCGATCTGCAGGTGATGCCCCGGCACGCCCTCGTGGTACACGGTGGTGAGCTCGCGCCAGGTGTCGAACTCGGTCACGCCCTCCGGCACCGACCACCACATGCGACCGGGACGGGAGAAGTCATCGGTCGGGCCGGTGTAGTAGATCCCGCCCTCCTGCGTCGGCGCGATCATGCACTCGAGTTCGCGGATCTGCTCCGGGATGTCGAAGTGCGAAGCGCCGAGCTCGGCGATCGCCCGGTCGCTGGTCTCCTGCATCCAGCGCTGCAGGGCGTCGGTGCCGACGAGCTTGCGCGCCGAGTCGGCCTCGAGGTGGGCTACGGCCTCTTCGACAGTGGATCCGGGCAGGATCTCGTTCGCGATGGCGGTCTGCTCGGCGACCATGCGCGCGAGCTCTTCGCGGCCCCACTCGTAGGTCTCGTCGATGTCGATCGTCGCTCCGAGGAACCGGCGAGAAGCCAGCGCGTACAGCTCGCGTCCCACCGCGTCCTGTTCGCCGGACACGGGAGCGAGTTCAGCGCTGAGGAACGTGCGCAGACCGTCGTAGGCGACGCGGGCGGCGGCGGAGCGGTCGGCGAGGTCGCGGGCGAGACTCGCGGGCAGCTGTCCCTCTTCGGTCGAGGCGTCGGCGACGAATGCGGCGAAGAAGCCGTCGTCCGCCGTGTACCGTGCGATCTGCGTGGCGACCTCGACGACCTGTCGCCGGGCCGGGACGACACCCTTCGCGATGCCTTCGCGCAGGGTCTCGACATATCCATCCAGCGCGGCGGGAATCGCGCCGAGACGCTCGGCGATGACGCCCCAGTCGTCGGCGGTCGCCGTCGGCATGAGGTCGAAAGCCTGACGCACGTCCTGTGCGGCGGAGGCGATGACGTTCAGGTCGCGCAGGTGCCACTGCGCATCGTGCTGCTCGAGCGACAGCCCGAGCTCGGCGGAGAGATCCGTCTTGGTCACCCGGTCGATCTCGTCGACGGGATCGGCCGCCTCGAGCTCCGCGAGTACGCGGCGGGTCTCGGCGATGGCGTGCTCGTGGCCCGCCGGGCTGAAGTCGTCGAGGCGACCGTTCACCTCGTTGCGTCCGATGTAGGTCCCGAGGATCGGTGAGAGCTCGGCCAGGGTGTCGACCCAGCCCTCCGCGATCTGATCGATGGTGGACGGCGTGCGCGTCGTGGGCTGCTCTGCGGTCATCCCCTGAGCCTATCCAGGGAACCGGCCCCGCTCCACGGACCGACGCGTCCTCGTGAGGCGCGTCGTGGAGCGGAACCCGTCCCGCGGTGGCGTGTCAGTGAGCGGCCTCGTTCCAGTCGCCGCCGCGACCGACCTGCACGTCCAGCGGCACGGTGAGGTCCGCGGCACCGCCCATGCGCTCGCGCACGATGCGCTCGGTGGCGTCCCATTCGCCGGGCGCCACCTCGACGACGAGTTCGTCGTGGATCTGAAGCAGCACCCGGGAGGCGAGGCCCTCCTCGAGCAGGTCGGCGTGGATCCGGAACAGCGCGACCTTCATGATGTCGGCCGCGCTGCCCTGGATCGGGGCGTTGAGCGCGGCACGCTCGGCGTTCTCGCGGAGCACGCGGTTCGGGCTGACCAGATCCGGGAACGGACGGCGGCGCCCGAAGATCGTCTCCGTGTAGCCGACCTCCTTCGCGGCGAGCACAGAGGCTCGCAGGTAGTCCCGGACGGCGCCGAAGCGGGCGAAGTACTCCATCATGAGCTGCTTCGCCTCGGACTGCTCGATGCGCAGCTGCTTGGACAGGCCGAAGGCACTGAGGCCGTAGACCAGACCGTAGGACATGGCCTTGACCTTGGTGCGCATGGCCGGCGTGACTTCCTCGGGCTCCACGCCGAACACCCGCGCACCCACGAAGCGGTGCAGGTCCTCCCCCGAGTTGAACGCCTCGATGAGGCCCTCGTCGCCGGAGAGGTGCGCCATGATGCGCATCTCGATCTGCGAGTAGTCCGCCGTCAGCAACGTCTCGTAGCCCTCGCCGACCTGGAACGCGCTGCGAATACGCCGCGACTCCTCGGTGCGCACCGGGATGTTCTGCAGGTTCGGGTCGGTGCTGCTCAGCCGGCCCGTCTGGCTGCCCGTCTGCACATATGTCGTGTGGACGCGGTGGTCGGCGCGAATGGCCGTGTCGAGCGACTCGATGATCTGCCGGAGCTTCGTGGCCTCACGGTGCTGCAGCAGCAGATCGAGGAACGGATGCGGGTTGCTCTCCTGCAGGTCGGCGAGCACGGCCGCGTCGGTCGAGTACCCGGTCTTGGTCTTGCGGGTCTTCGGCAGCTCGAGCTGCTCGAAGAGGACTTCCTGCAGCTGCTTGGGCGAGCCGAGGTTCACCTCGCGCTCGATGATCGCGAAGGACTCCTCCGCGATGCGGCTCGCGCGCTCTCCCAGCTCCTGCGAGAAGCCGGAGAGGATCTCGTGCGAGACGGCCACGCCCGCGAGCTCCATGTCGGCGAGGGTGATGAGGGTGGGCAGCTCGATCTCGCGGAGCACCAGGTCGACGCTCTCCGGCACATCCGCGCGGAGGGCGGTGGCCACGCGTGCCGCGAACCAGGCCAGCTGCGCGGGCGAAGCGCCCTCGGTCTCGGGCACGAGCTGGCTCGGATCCGCCTCCGGCAGCTTCTCACCCAGGTAGCGATCGACGAGGTCGGCGAGCGTCTTGTCGGGATAGCTCGGGCGGAGCAGCCATCCGGCGAGGTTGGTGTCGTAGGCCAGCCCGCCCAGGCGCACGCCGGCGGTGTGCAGCGCCTTCACCTGCGGCTTGGCGTCGTGGAAGATCTTGGGCGCGTCGGAGGCGAGCCAATCGGCGAGAGCGGCCTGCACCTGCGGCGACCAGGAGAGCTCGACGAGGTCGTCGCCGTGCGCGAGCCCCACGCGCCGCGGCAGCCCGCCGGCGGCGGTGACCTCGACGGCGACGTCGCCGGTCGCTGTGGCGAGCCACGCTGAGACGCCTTCGGCGGAGAGTTCGGCGGCGGCGGGCACCGCGACGGCGGCAGCGGTCTCCTCCGCGGGCGCGTCCTCGCCGACCGCCTCGAACACCCGCGGCAGCAGCGTGCGGAACTCCAGACGCGCGAAGATGTCGCGCACGGCCTGCGCGTCGATCGGACGCGTCTCGAGGTCTGCGGGGCCGACGGGGAGCTCGACGTCCTGCAGCAGCCGGTTCAGCTTGCGATTGCGGCGCACATCCTCGATGTGCTCGCGGAGGTTTCCGCCCACGACGCCCTTGATCTCATCGGCACGATCGAGCAGCTCATCGAGCGATCCGAACTGCGTGAGCCACTTCACGGCCGTCTTCTCGCCCACCTTCGGCACGCCGGGCAGGTTGTCGCTCGTCTCACCCACGAGCGCGGCGATGTCGGGGTACTGCTCGGGGCGCACGCCGTAGCGCTCCTGCACGGCGATCGGGTCGTAGCGCTTGAGCTGCGACACCCCCTGCACGTTCGGGTACAGCAGCGTGACCTGGTCGTTCACGAGCTGGATCGTGTCGCGGTCTCCAGAGACGACGAGCACGTCGAAGCCCTGCGAGGATCCCTGCGCGGCGAGCGTGGCGAGGATGTCATCGGCCTCGATGCCCTCCTTCGTCAGCACCGGGATCGACATCGCCGCGAGGCAGTCCTGCAGCAGCGGGATCTGCCCGCGGAATTCCGAAGGCGTCTCCGAGCGGGTCGCCTTGTACTCCGGGTACACGTCGGTGCGGAACGAGTGCCGTGACGTGTCGAAGGCGATCGCCATGTGCGTCGGCCGCTCCGCCTTGATGAGGTTCACCAGCATCGACAGGAAGCCGTAGATGGCGTTGGTGTGCTGGTTGTCCTTTGTGGTGAAGTTCTCCACCGGGAGGGCGAAGAACGCCCGGTATGCGAGCGAATGGCCGTCGACGACCATGAGGGTAGGCTTTGCGGAGTCCGTCACGACTCCAGCCTAACGAGCCCTGCGGACATCGAATCGAGGAGGATCCGCGTGAGCGACCCTGTGGACACGACCGCTGCACCGACCGGCTCCGGCATGGACTGGGCGGTTGAACGCGGCATGGGCGCTCTGGCGGAGAAGATGGGTCTGAGCTGGGTCGAGTTCTCGGTGGACCGCTGCGTCGCCACGATGCCGGTCGAAGGGAACACGCAGCCCGTGGGGCTGATGCACGGCGGCGCCTATGTCGTGCTCGGCGAGTCTCTGGGCTCGATGGCGGCGAACCTGCATGCCGGCCCCGGTCGGCTCGCGGTCGGCGTCGACATCAACGCGACGCACACGCGTTCGGCCACCAGCGGCGTCGTGACGGGCGTGTGCACTCCGGTGCACCTGGGCCGCAGCATCACCGTGCACGAGATCGCCGTGAGCGACGATCAGGGTCGGCGCTGCTCCACGATCCGGATCACGAACATGATCAAGGATCTCCCCGGCGCCTGATCGCTCAGGACGCGCTGTCCGGAGCTGTTTCCAGGATCCGCTGGAACAGCAGGTGGTCCTGCCACTCCCCCGCGATGCGCAGGTAGCGCGCGGCGCGGCCGATCTCGGTGAAGCCGATGGCCCGCAGCACGCGCTGCGATGCTTCGTTGTGCAGGAGCGTCGCCGCCTGGACCCGGTGCAGGCCGAGGTCGTCACGTGCTAGCGCGCAGACGGCGGAGACCGCGGCGCGCATGACCCCGTGGCCCGTCAGGTCCTTGTCGACCCAGTAGCCGATGTGCGCACTCCAGAACGCCCCGCGCACGATGTCGCTGAGGTTCACCCGCCCGACGACGCGGTGGTCGGCGTCCTCCAGCACGTAGGCGGCGGTGCGCCCTTCGCGCACACCGCGCAGAGACTCTCGGACGAACTCGTCCTGGCGCGCGGCGGTGAAGAACTCCGCAGAGCGCAGCGGCTCCCACGGCGCGAGATGCTCGCGGTTGCGGGTGTACGCCGCCGCGAGCCGTGCGCCGTCGCCGTCCAGAAGCGGACGGAGCAGGATCCCGTGCCCGAGATCCACGCCCTTTACTTCTTGGGGGCGAGCTGCTCGATGATCGCCTTCGCCACGTCCTGCATGGTCAGACGACGGTCCATCGACGCCTTCTGGATCCAGCGGAACGCCTCGGGCTCGCTGAGGCCCATCTTCTCGTTCAGCAGGCCCTTGGCCCGGTCGACGAGCTTGCGGGTCTCGAAGCGCTCGACCATGTCCGCGACCTCGGCCTCGAGCGTGATGATCTGCTCGTGGCGGGCGAGGGCGATCTCGATGGCCGGGAGAAGGTCGTTCGGCGTGAACGGCTTGACGACGTAGGCCAGGGCCCCGGCCTCGCTCGCGCGCTCGACGAGCTCCTTCTGGCTGAACGCGGTGAGCAGCACGACCGGGGCGATGTTGCCCTTGTGCAGCTTCTCCGCGGCGCTGATGCCATCCAGCTGGGGCATCTTCACGTCCATGATGACGAGGTCGGGGCGCAGCTCGGTGGCCAACTGCACCGCGGTCTCTCCGTCTCCGGCTTCGCCGACGACGTCGAAGCCGTTGTCGCGGAGGATCTCGACGATGTCGAGGCGGATCAGCGACTCGTCCTCGGCGACGACAACGCGTCGCGGAGCGGACGAGGCGGGCTGCTCAGGCTGCTGCTCTTCAGTCACAGATCCATCCTACTGGACAGCAGTTTCGGATCTTGTGAACGATGGTGCCGGCGGTGGGACTCGAACCCACACACCCTTCCGGATAGAGCATTTTGAGTGCTCCGCGTCTGCCATTCCGCCACGCCGGCCCGGATCGACTGTAGCGCACCTGCGGATGCCACGAGGGCCGGCCCCATGGGAGCCGGCCCTCGTGTGCGCGTCCTACTTGGCCTGATAGGCCGGAGCGGCGCCGTGAACGGTGTCGCCGACACGGTGGATGCGCAGGTCGTTCGTCGATCCGACGATTCCGGGAGGGGAACCGGAGATGACCACGACCTTGTCGCCCACCTCGGCCAGCCCGGATCCGAGCAGATGCTCGTCGACCTGGTGGAACATCATGTCGGTGTGCGGCACGAAGTTCACCAGGCTCGTGCGGACGCCCCAGGTGACGGCCATGCGGCGGCGGATCGCCGGATCCGGCGTGTACGCGAGCATGGGGATGCGCGAACGGAGCCGCGACAGGCGCCGCGCCGAATCGCCCGACTGCGTGAACACGCAGAGGAACTTGGCCTCGACGAATTCGGCGACCTCGAGAGCGGCGAGCGTGATCGCGCCGCCCTGGGTGCGCGGCTTGGTGGTCAGCGGGGCGATCCGCTCCAGGCCGTGGTCCTCGGTGGACTCGATGATCCGGGCCATCGTCTCCACGACGATGACGGGATAGTCGCCCACGCTGGTCTCGCCCGAGAGCATGACCGCATCGGCGCCGTCGAGGACGGCGTTCGCGACGTCGGAGGTCTCGGCGCGGGTCGGCACCGGGCTGGAGATCATCGACTCGAGCATCTGGGTCGCGACGATGACCGGCTTCGCCATACGGCGGGCGAGCTCGACCGCCTGCTTCTGCACGATCGGGACCGCCTCCAGCGGCAGCTCGACGCCCAGGTCGCCGCGGGCGACCATGATGCCGTCGAACGCGTCGACGATGCTCTCGAGGTTGTCGACGGCCTGCGGCTTCTCGATCTTGGCGATGACCGGGACCTTCACGCCTTCTTCGGCCATGATCTCGTGCACGCGGGTGACATCGGCCGCATCGCGGACGAACGACAGCGCGATGAGGTCGGCGCCGATGCGCAGACCCCAGCGCAGATCGTCCTCGTCCTTCTCGCTCAGCGCGGGGACGCTGACGGCAACGCCGGGCAAGTTGATGCCCTTGTTGTTGGACACCGCGCCGGCGACCACGACACGCGTGGTGACGACGGTGCCGTCGGTCTCGATGACCTCGACACGGACCTTGCCGTCGTCGATGAGCAGGAAGTCGCCGGGCTTGACGTCCTGCGGAAGGCCCTTGAAGGTCGTTCCGCAGATGTCCTTGTTGCCCAGGATGTCTTCGGTCGTGATCTTGAAGATGTCGCCGACCGCGAGCTCGTAGGGGCCCGCCTCGAACTTGCCGAGGCGGATCTTCGGCCCCTGCAGGTCGACGAGGACGGCGACGGCGCGCCCGGAGTCCTCCGCCGCGCGGCGGACGTTCGCGTAGTTGTTCTCGTGCACGGAGTAGTCCCCGTGGCTGAGGTTCAGCCGGGCGACGTCGACGCCCGCATCGATGAGGGCCCGCACCGTTTCATACGTCGAGGTTGCGGGGCCGAGTGTGGCCACGATTTTGGCACGTCTCAATGCGTTCTCCGATAAGTGTCAGGGGGATGGAATAAGGGCCACGAGGCCGGGGCCAGCCTACGCGGGCTGGACCCCGATCGCGACATCAGAAGGGCGGACCGGAGCGGGCAGCACGGTCTGTCCCATGAGGTGCCTGTCCACGGCGGCCGCTGCGGCGCGCCCCTCGGCGATCGCCCACACGATGAGCGACTGGCCTCGTCCGGCGTCGCCGGCGACGAACACGCCCGGGATGGTGGACGCGTAATCCTCGTCACGCCGGAACGCGCCGCGCTCGGTGCGCTGCGGACCGTCCTCGCCGTACGCCTCGTACTCGGGGCCGGTGAAGCCCATCGCGATGAGCACCAGATCCGCGGGGATCTCCCGCTCGCTGCCGCTCTTGGGAACGCGACGACCGTCGACGAACTCGGTCTCGGCGACGCGCAGGGCGCGCACCTCGCCGGCCTCGTTGCCGAGGAACTCCACGGTGGAGGCCAGGTACTGCCGTTCCCCGCCCTCCTCGTGCGCCGAGGAGACCTCGAACACCGTCGGCATCATCGGCCAGGGCTGGTGCTCCGGGCGTCCCGACGACGGCTGCCGGCCGATCGCGAGGTTGGTCACGCTGAGCGCGCCCTGACGGTGCGCGGTGCCGATGCAGTCGGCACCGGTGTCGCCACCGCCGATCACGATCACGTGCTTGCCTTCCGCGGTGATCTGGTTCGAGACGGGATCCCCGGCGACGGCCTTGTTCGACTCGACCAGGTACTCCATGGCGAAGTGCACGCCGTCCAGGTCCCGTCCCGGGATCGCGAGCTCGCGCGGCAGGGTCGCCCCGGTCGCGATCACCACGGCGTCGTACCGGGCGCGCAGATCGGCCCAGCTGATGTCCGTGCCGATGTTCACGCCGGCGCGGAACCGGGTGCCCTCCTCGGACATCTGACGCAGGCGCGCGTCGAGGTGCGACTTCTCCATCTTGAAGTCCGGGATGCCGTAGCGCAGCAGCCCGCCGATGCGGTCGTCACGTTCGAACACCGCGACGGTGTGCCCGGCGCGGGTGAGCTGCTGGGCGGCGGCGAGACCGGCGGGGCCGGATCCGACCACCGCGACCGTCTTGCCGGTCAGTCGTTCCGGCGGCTGCGCGTCGACCCAGCCGGAGGCGAAGGCCTCGTCGATGATCGAGACCTCGATCTGCTTGATCGTGACGGCGGGCTGGTTGATGCCGAGCACGCAGGCGCTCTCGCACGGCGCCGGGCACAGCCGCCCGGTGAACTCCGGGAAGTTGTTCGTCGCGTGCAGGCGGTCGATCGCCGCGCGACCCTCGCCGCGCCAGGTGAGATCGTTCCACTCCGGGATGAGGTTGCCGAGCGGGCACCCTTGGTGGCAGAACGGCACGCCGCAGTCCATGCAGCGGCTCGCCTGGCGGCGGAGCACGGCCGAATCACCCGGCTCGTACACCTCCTTCCAGTCCATGATGCGGACCGGAACGGGCCGGCGGGCGGGGAGCTCGCGCTCCGTGACGGTCAGAAAGCCCTTGGGGTCAGCCACCGGTCACCTCCAGGATGCGGGTCCAGACGATGGAGCCGTCGGGGTCGATCCCCTCGGCCTCTGCCTCTGCGCGGGTGCGCAGCACGGCGGCGTAGTCCCGCGGCAGGATCTTCGTGAAAGAGGCGGCGAAGTCGTCGTCCGCCAGGATCTCCGCCGCGAGCGGGGATCCGGTGCGCTCCACGTGCTGCGTCAGCAGCTCGCGCAGCTCCTGCGTGTCCACCTCGTCGAGAGCCAGGAGCTCCAGCTCCCCCGCGCTCAGCGAAAGCGGGTTCACGCGCTCGGTGTGCAGATCTCGCACGTAGGCGATGCCGCCGGACATGCCGGCGCCCAGGTTGCGTCCCGTGCTGCCGAGGATCACGGCGACGCCGCCGGTCATGTACTCGAGCGCATGGTCGCCCACGCCCTCGGCGACGGCCGTCGCCCCGGAGTTGCGGACCAGGAACCGCTCCCCGACCACGCCGGAGATGTGGATCGTGCCGCTCGTCGCGCCGTAGCCGATCACGTTGCCGGCGATCACGTTGTGCTGCGGCACGAACGTCGCATCGGGATGCGGACGGACCGCGATCTCGCCACCGGACAGGCCCTTCCCGACGTAGTCGTTCGCGTCGCCCTCCAGGGAGATCGAGATGCCCCGCGGCAGGAACGCGCCGAGCGACTGCCCTGCGGTGCCGTGCAGGGAGATCCGGATCGTGCCCGCGGGCAGCCCCTCTCCCCCGTGCTGCACGGTGACTTCGTGTCCGAGCATCGTGCCGACGGCGCGCTCGGTGTTGCGGATCGGCAGATCGAAGGAGACCGGCGTGCCCTGAGCGATCGCCTCGCGGGCGGCCTCGAGCAGAGGAGCATCGAAGTGCTTCTCCAGCTCGTGGTCCTGCGTGCGAGCACTGCGACGGGGCTCTCCGGCAGGGAACACAGGACCTTCGAGCACCGGGGCGAGGTCGAGACCGTCCGCCTTCCAGTGCTTGATGGCCGCGTCCGTGCGCAGCAGATCCGCCCGGCCCACGATCTCTTCCAGGCTGCGGAAGCCGAGCGCGGCGAGGTGCTCGCGCACCTCCTCCGCGATGAACTCCATGAAGTTCACGACGAACTCGGGCTTGCCCGTGAACCGCTCACGCAGCACCGGGTTCTGGGTGGCGACGCCGACCGGGCAGGTGTCCAGGTGGCACACGCGCATCATGATGCAGCCGCTCACCACGAGCGGCGCCGTGGCGAAGCCGAACTCCTCCGCACCCAGCAGGGCGCCGATGATCACGTCGCGGCCGGTCTTCAACTGGCCGTCGACCTGCACCACGACGCGGTCGCGCATGCCGTTGAGCATGAGCGTCTGCTGCGTCTCGGCGAGGCCGAGCTCCCACGGGGTGCCCGCGTGCTTGAGCGAGTTCAGCGGGCTCGCGCCGGTGCCACCGTCGTGGCCGGAGACCAGCACGACGTCGCTGAGCGCCTTGGCGACACCCGCGGCGACTGCGCCGATGCCGGACTGGCTGACCAGCTTGGTGTGGATCCGGGCGTTCGGGTTGGCGCGCTTCAGATCGAAGATGAGCTGCTTGAGATCCTCGATCGAGTAGATGTCGTGGTGCGGCGGGGGCGAGATGAGCCCGACGCCGGGCGTCGCGTGACGGGTGCGCGCGATCCACGGGTACACCTTCTGCGGCGGCAGCTGACCGCCCTCACCGGGCTTGGCACCCTGGGCGAGCTTGATCTGGATGTCGTCGGCCGCGGTGAGGTACTGGCTGGTCACGCCGAAACGGCCGGACGCGACCTGCTTGATCGCGCTGCGGCGCTCCGGGTCGACCAGGCGATCCGGATCCTCACCGCCCTCGCCGGTGTTCGACTTCGCACCGAGACGGTTCATCGCGATCGCGAGTGTCTCGTGCGCCTCCTGCGAGATGGATCCGTAGCTCATCGCACCCGTGGAGAACCGCTTGACGATCGAGGAAACTGGTTCGACCTCGTCGATCGGCACCGGCGGGCGCTCCCCCGTGCGCAGCTCGAAGAGCCCGCGCAGCGTCTTCAGCTCTTTGGCCTGATCGTCCACGAGCTGCGTGTACTCGCGGAAGATGTCGTACCGCCGGGTGCGCGTGGAGTGCTGCAGGCGGAAGACGGTGTCCGGGTTGAACAGGTGCGGGGACCCGTCGCGGCGCCACTGGTACTCGCCACCGGTCCAGAGGCGCTCGTGCGCACGTGCCGCGGCGTCCTCGGGGTAGGCGAAGTCGTGGCGCGCCTGGTTCTCGGCGAACACGTCCTCGATGCCGATGCCGCCGAGTTTGGTCTCGGTGCCGGTGAAGTACGCGTCGACGAGCTCCTGGCTGAGGCCGACCGCCTCGAACACCTGCGCGCCGGCGTACGAGCCGACCGTGGAGATGCCCATCTTCGACATGATCTTGAGCACGCCCTTGCCGAGGGCGTAGATGAGGTTGCGGACGGCCTTCTCCGGGGTGATGCCGGTGATGTATCCGGTGCGTACGAGGTGCTCGACCGTCTCCATCGCGAGGTAGGGGTTCACCGCGGAGGCGCCGTAGCCGATCAGCGTCGCGACGTGGTGCACCTCGCGCACGTCTCCGGCCTCGACGATCAGTCCGACCTTCATCCGGTCCTCACGGCGGATGAGGTGGTGGTGCACCGCCGACAGCATGAGCAGCGACGGGATCGGGACGAGGTCCTTGTTGGAGTCGCGGTCGCTGAGGATGATCAGCTCCGCGCCGTCCTCGATCGCAGCGTCGACCTCGGCGCACATGTCCTCGAGGCGCTGGGCGAGCGCGTGCGGACCCAGATCGAAGTGGTAGAGGCCCTTGATCGTCGCGCTGGAGCGCTCCGGGCGGGCACGGTCGATGTGACGGAGCTTGGCGAGCTCGTCGTTGTCGATGACGGGGAAATCCAGCACGATCGTGCGCGCGTGGTCCGGTCCCCAGTCCAGCAGGTTGCGCTCCGGTCCGAGACCCAGCGAGAGGTTGGTGACGACCTCCTCGCGGATCGCGTCCAGCGGCGGGTTGGTCACCTGCGCGAACTGCTGCACGAAGTAGTCGAAGAGCAGCCGGGGCCGCTCCGAGAGCACCGCGATCGGTGCATCGCTGCCCATGGCGCCGAGGGGCTCGGCGCCGGTCTGCCCCATTGGGGTGAGCAGGATCCGCACCTCCTCCTCGGTGTAGCCGAAGGTGCGCTGACGACGGGTGATCGAGGCGACCGGGTGCACGATGTGCTCGCGCTCCGGGAGATCGGCGAGACGCACGCGTCCCTCGTCGAGCCACTCCTGCCACGGGTGCAGTGCGGCGAGGTCGCGCTTGACCTCCTCGTCCTCCACGATGCGGCGCTGGGCGGTGTCGACGACGAACATGGTGCCGGGCTGCAGGCGGCCGCGGCGCTTGATGCGCTCAGGCTCGAATTCCAGGACACCGGTCTCGCTGCCGATCACGACGAGGCCGTCCGTCGTCTCGGTCCAGCGCCCCGGGCGCAGTCCGTTGCGGTCGAGCGTGGCGCCCACGACCGTGCCATCGGTGAAGATGAGGGCGGCGGGACCGTCCCACGGCTCCATCTGGTTCGCGTGGTACTCGTAGAACGCGCGCAAGTCCGGATCCAGATCCGTCTGACGCTCCCAGGCCGCCGGGACCATCATCATCACGGAGTGCGGCAGGCTGCGGCCGGTGAGTGTGAGCAGCTCGAGCACCTCGTCGAACGAGGCGGAGTCGCTTGCGCCGTCGGTGCAGATCGGCAGCAGCGGGCGGATGTCGCCGAGCAGCTCGGACTCGAGCTGCGACTGGCGGGCGCGCATCCAGTTGCGGTTGCCGCCGACGGTGTTGATCTCGCCGTTGTGCGCGAGCATGCGCAGGGGCTGCGCGAGCGGCCACGACGGGAAGGTGTTCGTCGAGTACCGCGAGTGCACCACCGCGAGCTCGGAGGCGAAGCGCTCGTCCTGAAGGTCGGGGTAGAACGGCTCCAACTGCAGGGTCGTAACCATGCCCTTGTAGCCGAGCGTGCGGGCGGACAGCGAGACGAAGTAGGCCCCGAGCTCATGGCCGGCGCGCTTGCGCAGCCGGTAGGCGACCCGGTCCAGCGCGATGCCGGAGAGTGCCTCGGCACCGCTCGAGGCGGGACGCGAGACGAACAGCTGCTCGAAAGCGGGGCGGGCCTCGTCGGCGAGCTTGCCGAGATGCTGGTTCGCGGTCGGGACGTCGCGCCAGCCGAGAACGGTGAGGCCCTCGGCGCGGGCGATCTTCTCGATGCCCGCCTTCTGCTCGCGACGCGACCGCGAGTCGAGCGGGAGGAAGGCGAGCCCGGCGGCGTACTCGCCCACGGGAGGAAGCTCGAACGAGGTGACCGCACGCAGGAACGCGTCGGGCATCTGCGTGAGGATCCCGGCGCCGTCGCCGGTGCCCGCGTCGGAGCCGATGGCGCCACGGTGCTCGAGGTTGCGCAGCGCCTCGAGGGCGAGCGCGATGATGTCGTGGCCCGGCTCTCCGCGCAGCGTCGCGACCATGGCCAGGCCGCAGGCGTCCTTCTCGAACGCGGGGTTGTACATCCCCTGCTTCGGGGGGTAAGCGCCGGAAGCGCCGTGGGGAGGCTGGAAGTACACCAGTCACCGTCCTCAGATTTCTGATGAACCCGGGGACATCATCGGCCCGCTCGTTCAGTGCGATATTCCCGGTGGACGTACGTCCACCGCAGCGAGGCTCCTGTCGGCGCCGTTCTCAGGGGCGGGAGACGGCGCTCGTGGCGTCCGCCTCCGCGCGATTCTCGTCGGACTGAGGCTCGCTCAGGTCGACGAAATCATCGGGGTTTTGCGATTCTACCCCAGCGTCGCTCGGCTCCCGACCCGGCTGGTACGGCGAGGGCTCGAAGCCGGGGTGACGGCGGGTCTGCACGAAGAGGACGACGATGCCCAGCACGACGCCGAACAGCGCGGCCCAGACGTTCGTGCGCAGGCCGAGGTAGATCTCGCTCGGATCGATGCGGATCGACTCCCAGACGACGCGTCCAGCGCCGTACCAGATCAGGTAGACGGCGAAGAGCTTGCCCCATTGCAGGCGCAGCTTGCGGCCGAGCCAGAGCAGGAACAGACAGCCCAGAGTGTTCCAGATCACCTCGTAGAGGAACGTGGGGTGAAACAGCGTCCCCGGGGCGAGGCCCGCAGGGAAGGCGGAGTTCGTGGACTCGATCTCCAGGCCCCACGGGAGGTCGGTGGGCAGACCGAACAGCTCGTGGTTGAACCAGTTGCCGAAGCGTCCGAAGGCCTGCGCGAGGATGAGTCCGGGTGCCAGTGCGTCGGCGAAGGCCGAGAAGCGCACGCCGGTCCACTTGCAGCCCAGCCACGCGCCGATGGCGCCGCCGATGAGCGCGCCGAAGATGGCGATGCCGCCCTCCCAGATGGCCCAGACCGAGCCGGGCTCGAATGGGTTCCAGGTGTTCTTGCCTGGACCGAAGTAGAAGCCGGGGTGGGTGGCGACGTGGAAGATGCGCGCGCCGATGATCGCGAGCGGCACGGCGATGATGCAGATGTCCACGACGACCCAGCGCTCCGCGCCGCGCTTCGTGAGCCGGTGGTTGGTCAGCAGCGTGGCCACGATGATGCCGGCGATGATGCACAGCGCGTAGAAGTGGATCTGCAGCGGCCCGACCTGGAAGTAGCTGATCGGCGGGCTCGGGATGCTGGCATGCACGCCGATGAGAGCGTTCTGGAGCGCGAAGGGCATGGTCACGAGTCTACGTCGTCAGAGCGTCATCACTGTGCGAGCGCGGTGCCCGTGGCGAGTTCGCGAGTGACCTCCGCGAGCCGATCCACTCCCCCGTCGCGCAGAGCCCGCACGAGGGCGGTGCCGACGATCGCGCCGTCGGCGTACTCCAGCACGCCCGCGATCTGCTCCGCGGTGGAGATGCCGATGCCCACGCACGCACGACCGGCGCCGTGCTCCCTGAGGCGTCCGACGAGCGTGCGGGCGGCCTTGTCCAGCTCGGCGCGCTCCCCCGTGATGCCCATGGTCGAGACGGTGTACACGAAGCCCGTGGAGCTCGACGCGACCAGGTCGAGTCGAGCGTCGGTGGAGGTGGGCGCCGCGAGGAAGACGCGGTCGAGCCCTGTGCGCTCGCTCGCGGCGATCCACTCGGGTGCCGCCTCGGGAGTGATGTCGGGCGTGATCAGACCTGCGCCACCCGCGGCGAGCAGGTCGTCGGCGTAGCGGTCGACGCCGTACTGCAGCACGGGGTTCCAGTAGGTCATGACGACCACGGGGGCGTCCACGGCATCGGTGATGGCTTTGACCGCCGTGAAGAGGTCGCGCATCCGGAAGCCGTTCGCGAGCGCCGCCTGCGTCGCCTCCTGGATGATCGCGCCGTCCATCACCGGATCGCTGTAGGGCGGGCCGAGCTCGATGATGTCCACGCCGTTGCGCGCCAGTGCGACCGCGGCGTCGATGCTGGTCTGCAGGTCGGGGTAGCCGACGGGGAGATAGCCGATGAACGCCCCGCGCCCGTCATCGTGCGCGCGCTGGATGGCCTCTTCGACGCGGCTCATGCCCCGGCTCCGTTCTCGGCGGCGCCCTCGTCGTACAGTCCGAAGTAGCGGGCGGCGGTGTCCATGTCCTTGTCGCCGCGTCCGGAGAGGCAGATTGCGAGGATCGCGTCGGGGCCGAGCTCCTTGCCGATCCGGATCGCTCCGGCGAGGGCGTGCGCGGACTCGATGGCGGGAATGATGCCCTCGGTGCGGCTCAACAGGCGCAGCGCCTGCATGGCCTCGTCGTCGGTCGCGGGGATGTACTCGGCGCGGCCGATCGCCGCGAGCCAGGAGTGCTCCGGGCCGACGCCGGGGTAGTCGAGTCCGGCCGAGATCGAGTGCGACTCGATGGTCTGCCCATCCTCGTCCTGCAGCACGTACGTGCGGGCGCCGTGCAGCACCCCGGGACGACCGCGTTCGATCGAGGCGGCGTGCTTGGGCGTGTCGACGCCGTCGCCGGCCGCCTCCACCCCGTACAGCCGCACGTCCTCGTCGTCCAGGAACGCGTCGAACATGCCGATCGCATTGGAGCCGCCGCCGACGCAGGCGAGCACCGCGTCCGGCAGACGTCCGGCCTCGTCGAGCAGCTGCTGACGAGCCTCCTCGCTGATGATCTTCTGGAAGTCGCGCACCATCGCCGGGAACGGGTGCGGGCCCGCCGCTGTGCCGAAGATGTAGTTGGTGGTCTCGACCGTCGCGACCCAGTCGCGGTACGCGTCGTTGATCGCATCCTTGAGCGTGCGCGACCCCGTGGTGACGGGCACGACCTCTGCGCCGAGCAGGCGCATCCGTGCGACGTTGAGCGCCTGCCGCTCGGTGTCGACCTCGCCCATGTAGATCGTGCACTCGAGGCCGAACAGCGCGGCCGCGGTCGCCGTGGCGACGCCGTGCTGACCGGCGCCCGTCTCCGCGATCACGCGGGTCTTGCCCAGGCGCTTGGTCAGCAGCGCCTGGCCGAGCACGTTGTTGATCTTGTGGGATCCGGTGTGGTTGAGGTCCTCGCGCTTGAGGAAGATCCGCGCGCCGCCCGCATGCTCGGCGAACCTCGGCACCTCGGTGATCGGCGAGGGACGCCCGGCGTAGGAGTGCAGCAGGGTCGCGAGTTCGGACTGGAACCCCGGGTCGGCGATCGCCTCGTGGTAGGCCACGGTGAGCTCGTCGATCGCCGCGATGAGCGATTCGGGCATGAAGCGCCCGCCGAAGTCGCCGAAGAACGGCCCCGGCTGATCGCGCAGACTCATGATCCGGCCTCCAGGAAAGAGTGAAGGGTGGCGACGGGGTCGCCGGTGACGAGCGCCTCGCCGATGAGCACCGCGTCGGCTCCGGCCGCGCGGTAGTGCGCGACGTCGACGGGCGTGAGCACGGCGGACTCGGCGATCTTGACGGAGGTCGAAGGAATACGCTCCACGAGCCGACCGAACAGGTCTCGGTCCAGCTCGAGGGTCTTCAGATCGCGGGCGTTCACGCCGATGAGGTGCGCACCCAGGTCGATCGCGACCTCGAGCTCTTCGGCGGAGTGCGTCTCGACGAGCGGAGTCATGCCCAGCTCGAGGATGAGGGCGTACAGCTGCTCCAGATTCGCGCGCTCCAGGCCCGCCACGATGAGCAGCGCGAGGGACGCACCCGCGGCGCGCGCCTCGAACACCTGGTACGGGGTGGCGATGAAGTCCTTGCGCAGCACGGGGACCTGCACGGCGGCGGTCACGGCCTCGAGATCGGCGAGGCTGCCCCCGAACCGACGCTCCTCCGTGAGCACGCTGATCGCAGACGCCCCGCCCTGCTGGTACAGGGATGCCTGCAGCGCCGGATTCGGAATCTCGGCGAGGGCGCCGCGCGAGGGACTCGCCCGCTTCACCTCGGCGATGATCTTCACCCGGTCGGCAGGCGCCAGCGCGGCGCGCGCGTCGAGGGCAGCGGCGCGATCGAGTGCGGCACGCTCCACGATCGCCAGCGGACGCTCCCGCTCGCGACGGGCGGCGTCCTCGACTGCGCCGGCCGTGAGGTCGGCGAGCACCATTAGTGCGCCTTCGGCTGGTACTTCGGGCCCTTCGCGCCGTATCCGGCCTTGGAGAGCACCCAGCCCACGATCGCGCCGATGACGATCAGCACGACGCCCACCCAGACCACGACCGGGACGTCGAGGAAGAAGGCGGCGGTGCCCACGCTGAAGCCGAGCAGCATGATCACCACGGCGGTCCAAGCCGCAGGCGAGTGTCCGTGGCCGGGATCTGCGATGGGGTTGCTCATGTTCTCCTCCGAGCGTCGGGTGGTGTGGTCAAGTCTATCGGGATCGTGCTTATCGACGAGGACCGCGGACAGCACGGGGCGTCATCGAGGCGGTCTAGCGCGTGGGGTCGGTGCCGCGGCTGAGCTCGTCCCAGCTCTCCACCGCATCCACGGGTCCGTCGTTCGGCGCCGGGGCGGTGCGGTAGCGGCGTCCGCCGCTGCGCCACTGCCCCGCGGTGACCAGGGCGAGCCCGCCGCCGAAGAGCAGCAGGATCCAGCCGACGAGCGCCGCCCACGGCCAGGCTGTCACGACGATGCCGTCGACGATGGCCTTGAGCGCCGTGTCCCCGGCAAGACCCGTTGCCTTGGTGAGGGCGGGGCTCACGGCATCCAGCGGATGCTGGAACAGGATGCGCGCGGTCAGCACGAGCAGGAGCGCGCCGACGGCGACCGCGATCGCGGCGAACACGCGCCGCAGCACGGGCCCGACGAGAGCGATCGCTGCGCACAGCGCCAGCGCGGTGAGGCTGAGCGGCGCGAGCACAGGCAGCGCCGCGTTGCCGGCGACCTCGAGCGACTCTCCCCCGTCCGCGCGGGTGACGGTCAGCCAGGTCTGCGTCGAGGACAGGATCCCGATCCCGCCCGCGAGCAGGATCAGCAGCAGGCTCGTCGACTTCGCCCGGCGGGCGAGCATCACTCCGTCGCCTTCCCGGCCTCGTCCGCTGCGGCCCCGTCCCGCGCCGCGGCGATGACCGGATCCAGATCGCGCCCGTCGAAGCAGGTGCGGGTGCCGGTGTGGCAGGCCACGCCGATCTGGTCGACGAGCAGGAGCACGGTGTCGCCGTCGCAGTCCAGCCGAGCCCCGCGCACGTGCTGCACGTGGCCGGAGGTGTCGCCCTTGCGCCAGTACTGCTGGCGGGAGCGGGACCAGTACGTGGCGCGACCCGTGGTGAGGGTGCGGCGCAGCGCCTCCTCGTCGGCCCAGGCCATCATGAGCACCTCGAGGGTGTCCCACTGCTGCACGATCACAGGGACGAGGCCCTGGTCGTTGTAACTCACATCGGCGAGCCGGGCATCGAGATCAATGTTCATCGCACTGTCACCCCCGCGGCGCTCAGCGCCGCCTTCACGTCGCCGACGGTCAGCTGTCCGGAGTGGAACACGCTCGCGGCGAGCACCGCGTCCGCGCCTGCGGCGATGGCCGGGGCGAAGTCCTCGGCCTTTCCGGCGCCGCCCGAGGCGATGACGGGCACGCTGGATATCTCGCGCATGAGGCCGACCAGCTCCAGGTCGAACCCGTCCTTGGTGCCGTCGGCGTCGATGGAGTTGACCAGCAGCTCCCCCGCGCCGCGTTCGATGGCCTCGCGGGCCCAGTCCAGGGCATCCAAGGAGGTCTCGGTGCGCCCGCCGTGCGTGGTCACGGCGAATCCGGACGCCGTGCGCGGACTGCGTTTGATGTCGAGCGAGAGGACGAGCACCTGGGCGCCGAAGCGGTCGGCGATCTCGCCGATCAGGGCGGGTCGGGCGATCGCCGCGGAGTTCACGCCGACCTTGTCGGCGCCGACGCCCTGCAGGCGGGCCACGTCGTCGACCGAGCGCACGCCGCCGCCGACGGTGAGCGGCACGAAGACCTCTTCGGCGGTGCGGCGCACCACGTCGTAGGTCGTGGCGCGCTCATCGACGGTCGCGGTCACGTCGAGGAAGGTGATCTCGTCGGCGCCCTGGGCGGCATAGTGCCGCGCGAGCTCGACCGGATCGCCCATGTCGCGCAGATTCTCGAAGTTCACGCCCTTGACGACGCGGCCTGCGGCCACATCGAGACACGGGATGACGCGCGCGGTGAGCGACATCAGAGCCTCGCCGCGTGGATCGCGGTGACGAGGATGGCCCGTGCGCCGAGTGCGTAGAGCTGGTCCATGACCTGGTTCATACCGCGGCGCGGGATCATCACCCGCACGGCGACCCAGGCCGGATCCCGCAGCGGGGACACCGTCGGGGACTCGCGCCCGGGCGCGATCGCGGCCGCTTTCTCGACGAGATCGGCGGGCAGGTCGTAGTCCAGCAGCACGAACCGGTGGGCGACCATGACGCCGCGGAGGCGGCGCAGCAGCTTCTCGGTGCCCTCGGCGTCGCCGGGGCGGCTGATCAGCACCGCTTCGGACTCGATGATCACGGGGCCGAAGATCTCCAGGCCCGCTTGGCGCAGCGTGGTGCCGGTCTCCACGACGTCCGCGATCGCGTCGGCGACCCCCAGGCGCACGGCTGATTCGACGGCGCCGTCGAGCGGCACGAGCTCGGCGGTGACGCCGTGCTCCCGCAGGTAGTCGTCGACGAGCCCCGGGTAGGCGGAGGCGACGCGGACGCCGTTGAGGTCCTCCAGCGTCTTGAACCGTCCGGGAGGCGCGGCGAAGCGGAACGTCGAGCGCGCGAAGCCGAGCTGCTCGATCTCGCGGGCGTCCGGCCGGCGCACATCGCGCAGCAGGTCTCGTCCCGTGATGCCGACGTCCAGCGCACCCGAGGCGACGTAGGTGGCGATGTCACGGGGACGGAGGAAGAAGAATTCGACGTCGTTGTCGGCGTCGATCACGTGCAGGGTCTTGGTGTCGCGGCGGCCGGCGTATCCGGCTTCGGCGAGCATCTCGGCGGCGGTCTCGGACAGCGATCCCTTGTTCGGGACGGCAATGCGCAGCATGGGAGGTCTTTCGTTCAATGCGATCTGTGTGCGAAAGGGGCCCCGTCGGGGCGCCTCACAGATGTCGGTAGACGTTCTCCAGGGTCATTCCCTTGGCCAGCATCAGCACCTGAAGGTGGTACAGCAGCTGGGAGATCTCCTCGGCCGCGGCCTCGTCGCTCTCGTACTCTGCGGCCATCCACACTTCGGCCGCCTCTTCCACGATCTTCTTGCCGATCGTGTGCACGCCCGCGTCGAGCTCGCGCACCGTCCCGGATCCCTCCGGGCGCTCGGCCGCTTTGCGGCTCAGCTCGGCGAACAGTTCGTCGAAGGTCTTCACCCTCCCAGGCTACCGGCTCGTGCGAGACCCCGGAGCCGCGTGACGGCGGCTTCGATGTCGCGGGAGCCGTAGACGGCGGATCCGGCGACGAACGTGTCGGCGCCGGCGGCGGCGGCTTGCGCGATCGTCGCATCCGAGATCCCGCCGTCCACCTGCAGCCAGACGTCGGAGCCCCGGCGCTTCGCCTCGTCGGCAAGGGTTCGCAGCTTGGGCATCGTCTCGGGCATGAAGCCCTGGCCGCCGAAGCCGGGTTCCACCGTCATCACGAGGATCTGATCGAACTCGTCGAGGATGTCGTAGAGCGGCTCCGCCGCCGTGCCGGGCTTGATCGCGACGCCGGCCCTGGCGCCGATGCTGCGCAGGGAGCGTGCGAGGGCGACAGGGTCGGCCGCCGCCTCGAGATGGAAGGTAACGCTCGCCGCTCCCAGTTCGGCATAGCCGGGCGCCCAGCGGTCCGGATCGGTGATCATCAGGTGCACGTCGAGCGGGATCGGGCTCGTCGCCTGGATGCGCTCGACCATCTGCGGCCCGAACGTGAGGTTGGGCACGAAGTGGTTGTCCATCACATCCACATGCGCGAAGTCGGCCGTCGCGATGCGGGCGAGGTCCGCCTGCATGTTCACGAAGTCGGCGGCGAGGATCGAAGGGTTGATCCGGGGGGCTGCGGGCAGGTCGGCGCGGGATGCGGGCATGCGCCCATTATCCCGGTGTCCGCCGGTGTCAGCGCGCGCCTAGGCGCCGCGGATACCGTCATCGCGGACCTCTGCGCTGGGCGGGTGGATCCGCATCGACGCAGGTGAAGGAGCCAGATGAGACGCCGGAACGACGTCGTGGAGCCGACTGCGCCCGTGCGGGTCCCCGATCCGACGGTCGGATTCTGGATCGCGAAAGCTGCTTCGACTGCGTTCGGAGAGGCGGCCTCCGACTTCTCGATCCATGTGATGCCGCCGGTCTTCGCGGTGCTGCTGGGTTTCGTCCTGTTCCTTTCCGCCCTCGTCTGGCAGCTGACGCGTCGCCGCTTCGTGCCGGGCGTGTACTGGTTCACCGTCGCGATGGTCGGAGTGTTCGGGACGATGGCCGCGGACGTGGTGCATGTCGTCCTCGGCCTCCCCTACGCGGTCACCACGGTCGTCTACGCGGCGGGGTTGGCCGCGGTGTTCCTGCTGTGGTGGCGCTCAGAGCGCACGCTGTCCGTGCACGAGGTGCGCACGACGCGGCGCGAGCTCTTCTACTGGGCCGCCGTCGTCGCGACGTTCGCGCTCGGCACCGCCGCCGGAGACCTCGCCGCGGTGGGACTGCACCTGGGCTATGTGCCGTCGATCCTGCTCTTCGCCGTACTGATCCTCGTGCCCGCGGCCGGGTATCGGTTCCTTCGGTGGGACGGGGTCCTGGCGTTCTGGACGGCGTACGTGCTCACCAGGCCGCTGGGGGCCTCGGTGGCGGACTGGCTCGGCAAGCCCACCGCCGAGGGCGGGGTCGGTGTCGGTTCGGGCTGGATCGCGCTCGTGTTCGCGGTGGCGATGATCGTGGTCGTGACTTTCTCGGCGAGCCAGGTGCGTTCACGCCCCGCCCCGGCGGCGATCACCGAGTAGCGTCGCGTCCCTTACGACCGCTTCCGGAGCAGCGAGAGGAACATCGCGTCGGTGCCGTGTCGGTGCGGCCAGAGCTGGGCATGACCGGATCCGTTCGAGGGCTCGGGCAGATCGATCGGCTGCTGAGACACGGCGGCGAGGGCCTCACGGGCGTCGAGCTCGTGCACGTCGTCCCGGTCGCGGAGAACGGTCTGCACGACCGCCGCGGTCTCGGCGAGGTGCGGGGAGCATGTGACGTAGGCGAGGATCCCGCCGGGCTTCAGCGCGCCGAGGGCGGCCGCGAGCAGTTCCTCCTGCAGTGCTGCGAGCTCGGGGACGTCGGCGGCGGTCTTGCGCCAGCGCGCCTCCGGGCGGCGCCGCAGCGCGCCGAGTCCCGTGCACGGGGCGTCGAGCAGGATCCGGTCGTAGGTCTCGGGGCGCTCGGCGGCGAGAACGCGGCCGTCCTCCTCGGCGACCTCGACGTGCAGCGGCACGGAGGCGACGGCCTTGCGGACCAGGCCCGCCCTCGCCGGCACCACTTCGTTCGCATCGAGCGTCGCCCCGCTGCGCAGCGCTTCTGCGGCGAGCAGAGCGGTCTTGCCTCCGGGGCCCGCGCAGAGGTCCAGCCAGCGCTCCCCCGCGGTCACAGGCCGGGCGCCGACGAGCGCGAGGGCCACGAGCTGCGACCCCTCGTCCTGCACGCGCACCCTGCCCTTGTTCGCCGCGACGGTCGCTCCGGGGTCTCCGCCTTCGGATCCGAACGCCGTCGGTGCGTACGGTCGCCGAGGCTGACGCGGTTCCGCCAGTCCGGGCAGCGCGACGAGCGTGACCTCGGGGGCCACGTTGTCCGCCGCGAGAAGCTCCTCGAGCTCGTTCTCCCGCCCCTCGGCCGCGAGAGCGCGACGCAGGGCGCGGATGATCCAGACCGGATGCGCGTAGCGGAGCCCCAGGCGTTCGTCGTCGGAACGCGCCGCCGCAGTGACCGCGTCGAGCCAGTCCTCCTCTGTGCGCGCGGCGACCTTGCGCAGCACCGCGTTCGCGAATCCGGAGGCGCCGCGCCCGCTCTCCACGGCCACCAGATTCACCGACTCGTTGACGGCCGCGTGCGTCGCGACCCGGGTGGCGAGGATCTGGTGCGCACCGAGGCGAAGGGCGTCGAGCACCGGAGCATCGATGCTGGCGACCTCGCGGCCGGCTGCGGCGGCGATGATGGCGTCGTAGGTGCCGAGACGGCGCAGCGTCCCGTACGTCAGCTCGGTGGCGAGGGCGGCGTCCGCACCGCTCAGCCCTGCTTCGCGGATCGCTCCCGGCAGCAGCAGATTGGCGTAGGCGTCGGAGGTGCTGACAGCACGGATCACGTCGTACGCGACGCGACGCGCGGGCTGCACATCGCGGGGACGCACATTCCGCGATGCCGAGTGCTGCGGTGTTCCGCCGGCGCCCTGCCGGCGTGGTCCCCCCTGGTCGTCGGCGCGCCGCTTCGGGCCCCGGCGGTCGTCGCCGTGCTGCCGTCCCTGCCCGCTCATCGTGCGTCGCTCCCTTCGCTCGGGGCCCCGGCGGTGTCGAATCGCACGGTCTCGCCCTCGGCGACCCGCAGGCCGCGGAACCAGTCGGCGGCGGCCATCGCGGCCTTCCCGGCCGGTTGCACGCGCACGAGCAGCAGCGGCGCGGTGCCGGTGCCGACGAGCACGCCGCCCTTGACGCCGTGCAGCGCACCCGGCGCCAGCGGAACCGCATCCTGGGTGCGCGCGAGCTCGCGTACCTTCAGCGGCGCCCCGTCGATCGCGGCGTGCGCACCCGGCTCGCTGGTGACGCCGCGGTAACGCGCGAACACCACGTCGGCGGGCTCGGTCCAGTTCAGCAGGCCGTCATCGAGGCCGAGCTTCGCCCCATGGGTGGGTTCGCCCTGCTGCGGCACGGGGCGCGCGGTGCCCTCGGCGATGGCGGCGACGGCTTCCGCGGTGAGCCCGGCGCCGTCGACGGCGAGGGAGGCGAGAGCGTCGTCGGCGGTGGCGTCGTCGGCCACGGGATACACCCGCATCGCGTGCACGTCCCCCGCGTCGAGCGCAGGGACGAGCTGGAACACGGTGGCGCCCAGCTCCGCGTCGCCCGCGATGAGCGCGCGCTGCACCGGGGCGGCCCCGCGCCACGCGGGGAGCAAGGAGAAGTGCAGGTTGATCCAGCCGTGCTCGGGGGCGCTCAGCAGGGGTTCGCGCACGAGCCCGCCGTAGGCGACGATCACGCCCAGCTCAGGACGCATCGCCGAGATCCGCCCCGTCGCCTCCTCGTCCAGGCGGGCTGCCTTGATCACCGGGATCCCGAGCGTTTCGGCTTCCTGGGCGACCGGCGAAGGGGTGAGGATCCGCTTGCGCCCGAGCGGTGCGTCGGGGCGGGTCACGACCGCGACGATCTCGTGTTCGCCGGCGAGGCGACGGAGGGTGGGCACGGCGGCCGCCGGGGTTCCGGCGAAGACGAGACGCATGAGGGTCCTTCGAAGGTGCTGCGGGTTGTTCGACACGAACGGGTGTCGGGTGATTCGGGGTGGTTCAGAGGTCGGGTTCGGTGACGTCGAGCCTCACCGAGAGCGTAGTCCGTGGGGTCCTGCCACGGGCTCGGCGACGGCCCATCGCCTCGGCGATCACGGCCGCGCGGAGCGCGCCTGCCACGCGCGCGCCCTCGGCATAGGGGAACCGCACGAGCGCGCGCTCCCGGCCGTCGTCGTCGCCTTCGATCGGGACGGGACCGAGGACCGCGTCCGGCGGCAGCTGCAGGGCGGCGATGTCGTCGAGGACGCGACGGACGGCGGGGCCCGTGCCCTCGACCTGGGCGACGCGCACGGAGGGCGGCATGCGCAGCGGCGCGCGCTCGGCGAGCTCTGATCGCGCGTACGACGCCTGGGACCAGGTCGCAAGCGCTCGAGCCACGGCGCCGTCGACGCCGACGAGGTGGATCGGCGCACCGGGTGCGGCGAGGGCGGCCGCGTTCGACCACCAGCGCAGGCAGGACTCCCCGATCCGCAGCTCCGGCGCCTGCAGCATCCGGGAGCCGTCGAGCAGCACGACTGCGCGGTAACCTCCTTCGGCCAGAGGCTCGGCACCGCGGGTCGCGACGACCAGGGCCGGCTTCGCGTCGACGCGCACCACCGGATGGTTGCCGTCGGCGACGATCACGCGGATCCCCGGGAACGCGCGTCCCAGCTCCTCCGCGGTCCGCTCACTGCCGGATGCGGCGAGCCGCACCTTCTCCCCGCCGCACGAGCTGCACGCCCACAGGCGTGCCCCGCGTCCGCACCAGCCGCACACCGGTGTCGCGCCGCGATGTGCGGCGCCGAGCGGGCCTCCGCAGGCTCGGCAGCGGGCCGGAGCGCGGCACGATGCGCACACGAGCGTCGGCGAGAACCCGGGTCGCGCCACCTGCAGCAGCACGGGTCCGGTCGCGGCGGCCTCGCGCGCCGTGAGGAACGCGCGGGACGGCAGCCGTTGTCCTCGCCGGTCCAGATCCTCGGTGGAGTCCAGCACGACGCGCGGCAACTGCCGCTTGGCGGCCGTGATCGATCGGATCCATCCGGTCTCGACCAGGCGCTCCACGTCGGTCGTGCGGGTGTGGCCGGCGAACACCAGGGCGGATCCCTCCTGCTCCTGTCGCAGCAGTGCGACATCTCGGGGATGCGCGCCGGGTGCGAGCGGCTCGGCCAGCAGTCCGTCACCGTCGTCCCACAGCATCACCAGGCCTGCTCGCACCGGGGCGTACACGGCGGAGCGGTTGCCGACCACGATGCACGGGGCGTCCTCGAGTGTGCGCAGATACGCGCGGTAGCGGTCCGGGCCCGTCTGCCGGGAGTCGAGGCGGGCCACAGGGGCGTCCGGCGCGAGCACGTCGAGGGCGGCGAGGAGCAGGTCGAGGTCGCGGTAGTCGGGGACGACCAGGATCGCCGAGGCACCGCCCGCGAGCGTGTGCGCAGCGGCGGCCGCGAGCAAGCGGGTCCACTCCGGCAGATCGTCGGAAGCGAGGCGCGGGATCGCCTCCACGGCCGCGCGGCCCGATTCCGCGAGCACGTCGGCGAGACCGGCGTATCGCGCGATCGTCTCGGAGACGGCGGGGCCCGTCACCTGCGCGGCTGCCCCGTTGCCGCCCTCCGCTTCGCCGGCTGCCGCCAGCCACGCCTTCTCCACGCGGACCTGTCGCTTGGGCACGATCAGCCGCAGCACATCGGACGCACTGCCTGCGGCGCGGTCCGCCACGCGACGGGCGAGCGTGCAGAGCGGCTCAGGCAGCACCCGGGCGCGGGACACCACGGCATCGAGCTCCGCCAGCGTCCGGGCGTCGTCGTCCTCCGTGGCCACCTCGACCAGGTACCCGTCGATGACCCGTCCCGCGGAACGCAGCGGAACCCGCACCCGCACTCCCGGCATCGCGTCGTCGATCAGCTCAGCCGGGATGGCGTAGTCGAACAGCCGATCCAGTTGCGGGACCGGCGAGTCCAGCAGCACGCGGGCGATCGGCCGTGGCACGAGCGGAGCCTGCGGGTGTACGGGGTCGATCAGAGTCCGGCGGCGCGGCGCAGGTCGTCGGCGCGCGTCGTCTGCTCCCAGGTGAACGTCGGCAGCTCGCGGCCGAAGTGCCCGTACGCCGCGGTGGCGGCATAGATCGGGCGCAGCAGATCCAGCTCCTCGATGATCGCCTGCGGGCGCAGGTCGAAGACCGAGCGGATCGCCCGGGTGATCGTCTCGTCGTCCACCGCGCCGGTGCCGAACGTCTCCACGTACAGCCCCACGGGCTGCGCCACGCCGATCGCGTACGCGACCTGCACCTCGAGCCGATCGGCGAGCCCCGCCGCGACCGCGTTCTTGGCGACCCAGCGCATCGCGTAGGCGCCCGAACGGTCGACCTTGGACGGGTCCTTGCCGCTGAAGGCACCGCCGCCGTGCCGTGCCGCGCCGCCGTACGTGTCGATGATGATCTTGCGACCGGTGAGCCCCGCATCGCCCTTCGGGCCGCCGGTGACGAAGGGGCCGGCGGGGTTGATGTAGTGCGTGACGCCGTCGAGGTCGAGACCCGTCGTGGCGAGGACGGGGTCGATCACGTGCTGGCGGATGAGCGCCTTGAGCTCCTCCTGTGAGATCTCCGGGTTGTGCTGGGTGGACAGCACCACCGCGTCCACCGTCTTCGGGGTGAAGCCGTCGTAGCCCAGCGTCACCTGGGTCTTGCCGTCGGGACGCAGGAACGGCAGCGTGCCGTCGCGGCGCACCTGGGTCAGGCGCTCCGCCAGGCGGTGCGCTGTCCAGGCCGCCATCGGCATGAGCTGCGGCGTCTCGGTCGTGGCGAAGCCGAACATGATGCCCTGGTCGCCGGCGCCGAGGAGATCGCGCGGGTCGGAGGAGCCGCCCTCGCGGTGCTCGTGCGCCTGGTCGACGCCGCTCGCGATGTCGGCCGACTGCTCCCCCACCGAGACGCTCACGCCGCACGAGGAGCCGTCGAATCCGGTGTCGCTCGAGGTGTAGCCGATGCCGTTGACGACGTCGCGGACGATCGTGGGGATGTCGACGTAGCCCGAGGTGCGGATCTCGCCGGCGACGTGCACGAGGCCCGTCGTGACGAGCGTCTCCACCGCGACGCGCGCTCCGGTGTCCACCGTGAGCAGGCCGTCCAGGATCGAGTCGGAGATCTGATCGCAGATCTTGTCGGGGTGCCCCTCGGTGACGGACTCGGAGGTGAACAGACGCAGCGCGCTCATCGGTGCTCCTTGGTGTGGAGGGCGGTCGGGCGGGACGGGATGCGCCCCTGGCAACGGGTCGGTGCGCCCGTGCCCAGTATGGACGGAGCCGCCGACATCCACGGACGGGATGACGGCGGCTCCCTTGCGTCGTGCCGGCGGAGGGTCAGCTCACTCCGCGTGGCGGATGCGGAGCTTGTCCTCGTTGATCTCGTGCAGCGCGATGGTCAGCGGCTTGTCCTCGACGGAGGAGTCGACCAGCGGACCCACGTTGTCGAACAGGTTGCCCTCGTGCAGGTCGGAGTAGTAGTCGTTGATCTGGCGCGCGCGCTTGGACGCGTAGATGACGAGCTCGTACTTGGACTCGACGCGGTCGAGCAGGTTGTCGATGGGCGGGTCGATGATGCCGTTGTTGTGTCCGGCCATGGTGGACCTCCTGTTGGTGGGATGTTCGGCGACGCGTGTCGCGAAGAATTCGGGCGTGCGCGCCCTTCGAGAGCCTCAGGGACCGGTCAGCGCGCAGACGCCGAAGACAATTCTACGACCTCGCGGGCGGCCGTGGCGACGTCCTCGTTCACGACGCGGTGATCGAACTCCGATTGAGAGGCCAGTTCGACCTTCGCGGTGCGCAGACGCCGGGCGCGCTCCTCGGCGTCCTCCGTGCCGCGGCCGACCAGACGCTGCACGAGTTCGTCCCAGGACGGCGGCAGCAGGAACACGAGGTTCGCGGAGGGATCCGCAGCCCGCACCTGACGGGCGCCCTGCAGGTCGATCTCCAGCAGGACGGTCTTGCCCTCGGCCAGGGCCGCATCGATGGGCCGACGCGGAGTGCCGTAGCGGAACCGGTTGTGCACGGTGGCGTGCTCGAGCAGCTCGCCCGCGGCGATCATGCGATCGAACTCGGCGTCGTCCACGAAGAAGTAGTGCACGCCGTCCTGCTCCCCCGGGCGCGGTGCACGCGTGGTCGCGGAGACGGAAAGGTGTATCTCGGGGTGATTCTCGCGGATGTGCGCGGCCACCGTGCCCTTGCCCACCGCGGTGGGTCCGGCCAGCACGAGCAACCGGCTCCGGCCTGCGCGGGGCACAGGCTGCGGGAAGCGCGTGTCGACCCAGTGACGCAGCGCCTGCTGCTGCCGCGACCCGAGGCCCCCGAGCCGCTTGACCGGGGAGATCTGCAGGTCGGCGAGGATGCGATCGCGCTTGCCCGCGCCGATCGCGGGCAGAGCCGTCAGGAAGTCCGGTACGCGCAGCGTTCCCGCCGTGGAATGCGGGTCGGCCGCGGCCGCGGCCAGCACGTCCTGCGGTGCGGTCACCCGCATGGTCAGATCGCGTTTCAGCGATGCGCGCGCGCGGCGGCGCTCGACCGCTCGACGAGCGGCGGCGACGCGATCGACCTCGGGGACTGCGCGTCCTGCCGGTTCAACCACCCATGACCTCCTGGTAGCGCGCGGCGCGCTCTTCGATCGTCGCTGCGATCCGGTCCGGACCAGCGGACAGGATGCTCCGGCTTTCGGAAGCCAGGACGTTACCTGCCAGCGTACCGAATCTCGAGCGCAGATCCGCGGGTGTCGCACCCTGCGCGCCGAATCCCGGGGCCAGCAGCGGCACCGTGCGCAGTGTCTCGTCGTCCAGGCCGAAATCGCCCCGGTCGATGGTCGCCCCGACCACCAGGCCGACGGACCCGAGCCCGCCCTGCGGAGAGTCGTACGCCGTGACGTCCCGGGTGATCCGCAGCGCGGTGGTCTCCCCCGGCGTGACAGCGAGCGCTGCGGGCACGAGCGCCTGCTGCACCGGCGCCCCCTCGGGGTTGCTCGTCGCGGCGAGCACGAACACGCCCTTGCCTGCAGGAAGAGCGCGCGTGATCGCCTCGGCGAGCGACCCGCCGCCGAGGTAGGGGCTGATCGTGAGCGCGTCGGCCTCGAGCGGCGAGCCCGGCTCGAGCCACGCCTGCGCGTATCCGGCCATGGTGGTGCCGATGTCGCCGCGCTTCGCGTCGGCGACGACCAGGAGCCCCGCCGCGCGCGCCGCCGACAGCACGTCTTCGAGCGCGGCGAACCCCCGGGATCCGAAGCGCTCGAAGAACGACACCTGCGGCTTGACGATGCCGACGCGCCCCGCGGCGGCCTCGACCGTCGCGAGTCCGAACGCCCGCACGCCGTCGGCCGTCTGCGGCAGGCCCCAGGCGTCCAGCAGCGCCGCGTGCGGGTCGATCCCCACGCACAGCGGGCCATGCGCATCGAGCGCCTGGCGCAGCCGCGCTCCGAAGGACGTCACGCTCACGCGCGCGCCAGTCGGTCCTGGGCGTACTCCTGCAGGCTCCGCACCTCGAAGCCCTTGTCCGCCGCGTCCATTCCGCTGACGGCGGCCCCGAGCGTGGCGATCGTCGTGAACAGCGCCTTGTCCGCGGCGACCGCGGCCGCGCGGATCTCGTAGCCGTCGGCACGTGCGGCGCCGCCGGAGGGCGTGTTCACGATGATGTCGATCGCGCCCTGGTCGATCAGGTCGACGATGTTGGTCTCGCCGCTCGCCTGGGTCTCGCTGTACTTCTCGACGACGGTCACCGGGATGCCGTTGCGGGACAGGATCTCCGCCGTGCCCGTGGTCGCCACGATCGTGAAGCCGAGCTGATGCAGTCGGTGGGCGGGCAGGATGACGGCGCGCTTGTCGGCATCGGCGACCGAGATGAACACGGTGCCGGACGTCGGCGTTCCGCCGTAGGCCGCGGCCTGGCTCTTCGCGAACGCGGTCGGGAAGTCGCGGTCGATGCCCATGACCTCACCGGTCGAGCGCATCTCCGGGCCGAGCACGGAGTCGACGATCCGGCCGTCGGCGGTACGGAACCGCTTGAACGGCAGCACGGCCTCCTTCACCGAGACCGGAGAGTCCAGCGGCACGCGGGATCCGTCGTTCTCGGGCAGCAGACCCTCATCCTTGAGCGCGGCGATCGTCGTGCCCGACAGGATGCGGCTGGCCGCCTTCGCGAGCGGGATGCCCAGTGCCTTCGACACGAACGGCACGGTGCGGCTCGCGCGCGGGTTCGCCTCGATCACGTAGAGCACGCCGGCGCTGATCGCGAACTGCACGTTCAGCAGGCCGCGCACGCCGACACCCTCGGCGATGGCGAGAGTGGCCTCGCGCACGCGGTCGATGTCGGTGCGGCCGAGCGAGACCGGAGGCAGGGTGCAGCTCGAGTCGCCGGAGTGGATGCCGGCCTCCTCGAGGTGCTCCATGACGCCGCCGATGTAGAGCTCGGTGCCGTCGTAGAGGGCGTCCACGTCGATCTCGATCGCGTCGTCGAGGAAGCGGTCCACGAGCAGCGGCTTGCCCTCCTCGATGATGACCTCGCCCGCAGTGCGCACGAAGTAATCGCGCAGCGCCGGGGTGTCGTAGACGATCTCCATGCCGCGGCCGCCGAGCACGAAGCTCGGGCGCACCAGCACGGGATAGCCGATCTCCTCGGCCACCGCGACGGCGCCTTCGACATCGATCGCGGTGCCGTTGCGCGGGGCGACTAGGCCGGCATCGTCGAGCAGACGCGAGAACAGCTCGCGCTCCTCGGCGAGGTCGATCGCCTCGGGGCTCGTGCCGAGCACGGTGTAGCCGGCGGCCTCGATCCCCTTGGCGAGTCCCAGCGGGGTCTGCCCGCCGAGCTGGCAGACGACTCCGAGGATCTCACCGGACTGCGCCTCGGCGTGCAGCACCTCGAGCACGTCCTCGAGCGTGAGGGGCTCGAAGTACAGCCGGTCGGAGGTGTCGTAGTCGGTGGAGACCGTCTCGGGGTTGCAGTTGACCATGACGGTCTCGAACCCTGCGTCCGAGAGCGCGAACGAGGCGTGCACGCACGAGTAGTCGAACTCGACGCCCTGGCCGATGCGGTTCGGGCCGGATCCGATGATGACGACCTTGGTGCGCTCGGACGGCGTCACCTCGGTCTCGCTGTCGTAGCTCGAGTAGTGGTACGGCGTGAGCGCGGGGAACTCCCCGGCGCAGGTGTCGACGGTCTTGTAGACCGGGCGGATCCCGAGTCCATGCCGGACGCCGCGCACCTCGGCCTCGGTGAGGCCGCGGAGCTCGGCGAACTGCGCGTCGGAGAAGCCGTGGTCCTTTCCGAGCCGGATGGTGTCGGCGTCGAGCTCCGGCGCCGTGCGGATCTGCTCGGCGACCTCGTTGATGAGCACCATCTGGTCGATGAACCAGGGGTCGATCGCCGTGGCCTCGAACGCCTGCTCGATCGTGGCGCCCTTGCGCAGGGCCTGCTGCAGCACGACGATGCGGCCGTCGGTCGGCGTCTGGGAGATCTCGAGGAGCTCCTCGACGCTGCGGCTCTCGGGACCCCAGTGGAACGAGGATCCGCGCTTCTCGAGCGAGCGGAGCGCCTTCTGCAGCGCCGTCGTGTAGTTGCGGCCGATCGCCATGGCCTCGCCGACCGACTTCATGGTCGTGGTGAGCGTGGCGTCCGCGGCCGGGAACTTCTCGAACGCGAACCGCGGGGCCTTGACCACGACGTAGTCGAGCGTGGGCTCGAAGCTCGCCGGGGTCACGCCCGTGATGTCGTTCGGGATCTCGTCCAGGCGGTAGCCGAGGGCGAGCTTGGCGGCGAGCTTGGCGATCGGGAAGCCGGTCGCCTTCGAGGCCAGCGCCGAGGAGCGCGACACCCGGGGGTTCATCTCGATGACGATGACGCGGCCGTTCTCCGGGTTCACGGCGAACTGGATGTTGCAGCCGCCGGTGTCGACGCCGACGGCGCGGATGATGTCGATGCCGATGTCGCGGAGGTTCTGGTACTCGCGGTCGGTGAGCGTGAGCGCCGGCGCGACCGTGATCGAGTCGCCGGTGTGCACGCCGACCGGGTCCACGTTCTCGATCGAGCAGACGACGACCGTGTTGTCGGCGGTGTCGCGCATGAGCTCGAGCTCGTACTCCTTCCAGCCGAGGATGGACTCCTCCAGGAGCACCTCGGTCGTGGGCGAGTCGTGCAGGCCGGCCCCGCCGATGCGGCGCAGGTCCGTCTCGTCGTAGGCGAAGCCGGATCCGAGTCCGCCCATCGTGAAGGAGGGGCGCACGACCAGCGGGTAACCGAGCTTCTCGGCCCCCGCGAGCAGCTCGTCCATCGTGTGGCAGATCACGGAGGCGGCAACGTCCGCACCCGCGTCGAGGACGAGCTGCTTGAAGATCTGGCGGTCTTCGCCCTTCTGGATGGCATCGACCTTCGCGCCGATGAGCTCGACGCCGTACTTCTCCAGGATGCCGCGCTCGTGCAGCGCCATGGCCGCGTTCAGCGCGGTCTGACCGCCGAGGGTCGGCAGGATCGCGTCCGGCTTCTCCTTGGCGATGATGGTCTCGATGACCTCGGGGGTGATCGGCTCGATGTAGGTCGCGTCCGCGAAGTCCGGGTCGGTCATGATCGTGGCCGGGTTGGAGTTCACCAGGATGACGCGCACGCCGTCCTCGCGCAGGACGCGGCACGCCTGGGTGCCGGAGTAGTCAAACTCGCAGGCCTGACCGATGACGATCGGGCCGGATCCGATGACGAGGACGGAGTGGATGTCGTCGCGCTTGGGCATTACTTGCTGTCCTTCGTGGAGAGGTGGGCGACGACGACGTCGCGGAAGCGGTCGAAGAGGTAGTTGGCGTCGTGCGGGCCGGCGGCGGCCTCGGGGTGGTACTGCACCGAGAACGCCGGGATGTCGAGGGCGCGGAGGCCCTCGACGACCTGGTCGTTGAGGCCGACGTGGCTGACCTCGACCTGGCCGTAGCCGTTCGGGCTGTCGAAGGATCCCTCTATGGGGGCCTCGACGGCGAAGCCGTGGTTGTGCGCGGTGATCTCGACCCGGCCGGTGGCCTTGTCCAGCACCGGCTGGTTGATGCCACGGTGCCCGAAGGTGAGCTTGTAGGTGCCGAGCCCGAGGGCGCGGCCGAACAGCTGGTTGCCGAAGCAGATCCCGAAGTACGGCAGGCCCGCGTCCAGCACCTCGCGGAGCACCGCGACCTGCGCGTCGGACGCGGAGGGGTCGCCGGGGCCGTTCGAGTAGAAGACGGCGACCGGCTCGATGGCCGCGATGTCGGCGAACGTGGAGGACTGCGGCAGCACGTGCACGTCGAACCCGCGCGCGGCGAGGTTGTCCAGCGTCGACTGCTTGACGCCGAGGTCGAGCACGGCGAGGTTGCCGATCCGCTCCCCCGTCGCCGGCGTGACCTGCGCGGAGGAGACGGAGACCGCGGCGGAGAGGTTCTGACCGGCCATTTCCGGCGCCTCGGTCACGCGGCGCAGCTGCTCGTCCGCGTCCAGCGCGGCATCCGCGCCGGAGAAGATGCCGCCGCGCATGGAGCCGGCCGAGCGGATGTGGCGCGTGATGGCGCGGGTGTCGATGCCGCTGATGCCGATGATGCCGTCGCGCACGAGGGTGTCGTCGAGCGAGGCGTTCGCCCGCCAGTTCGAGACGACGCGCGAGGGGTCGCGCACGATGTAGCCGGCGACCCAGATGCGACGGGACTCGGGGTCCTCGTCGTTCATCCCGGTGTTGCCGATGTGCGGCGCGGTCTGCAGCACGATCTGTCCGGCGTAGGACGGGTCGGTGAGCGTCTCCTGGTAGCCGGACATGCCGGTGGCGAAGACGACCTCGCCCAGGGTGGTTCCCGTCGCGCCATAGGCGCGTCCGATGTGGCGGGTGCCGTCCTCGAGGACGAGCACGGCGGAGTCGTGGCCCTGATTCGTGGAGGGGGACGTGGTCATGCGGATTCTCCTGTCGCGGAGGCAGCGTCGGGGCGCTGCGAGCTGGTGAGTCGCTGGAGGTCGGTGAGCGCGGCGCCGGACGCGTCCGTGTTGCCGATGTCTCCGGTGATGCGGAGGTAGCTGTCGACGATGGTGCCGTCGTCCGTGCGCCAGACCAGGCGGATCAGGCCACCCGGTTCGACGGCCCGGTCGATCGTGACCGTGGCCCGGTCGGCGCCGATCAGCCGCGCCGAAGCGAGGAACACGGTGGGCGAGCCGTCCAGGCTCAGCGCCGCGCCGCGGTCGGTGATGGTGAGCTCGCCTCGTGCTCGATACACGAGGGGGCGTACGGCGAGGCGCTCGAGCGAGTGGTCGTGCCGGGTGGTCGCGACGTAGAGGGTCTCGTAGCGGGCCTGCACCTCGGCGTGCTCGGGGACGCCGAGCGGCGCGCTGAGACCGGCGTCGCGTCGCAGCCGGGCCCGCCATGCCCAGACCCCGGCGAGGATGAGCAGCACGGCGACCCCGAGGACGACGGCGCCGGCGATCTGCTGGTTCACGAGCCGAGCTCCACGAGCACGCCGTCGGCGACCGTCGCGTACCCGCGGTGCACCGTCCAGAGCACCTTGCCCGGCAGGTCGCGGCCCAGGTACGGCGAGTTCGTGCTCTGACCGTGCAGGTCCGCCTCGGCGAACACTCCCTGCGCGGCGGCGTCGTAGAGCGTGAACTCGGCCGGCTGTCCGGCGGCGATCGGGGTGCCGTGCCCGGCGAGGGAGCCGATCCGCGCCGGGGCGGAGCTCATGACACGGGCGACGTCGGCCCAGTCCAGCAGACCGGTCTGCACCATGGCCTGGTGCACGACCCGCAGCGCGGATTCGAGTCCGACCATGCCGTTCGCGGCGGCCTGCCACTCGCAGGCCTTCGCCTCGCTCGGGTGCGGGGCGTGGTCGGTGGCGACGATGTCGATCGTGCCGTCGGCGAGGCCCTCGCGCACGGCGAGCACGTCCTCCTGGGTGCGCAGCGGCGGGTTGACCTTGAATCGCGCGTCGTAGCCGCGGGCGAGCTCGTCGGTCAGGAGCAGGTGATGCGGGGTGACCTCGGCGGTCACTGCGACGCCGCGCTTCTTGGCCCATCGGATGAGCTCGACCGAGCCGGCGGTGGACAGGTGGCAGACGTGGAGCCGGGATCCGACGTGCTCCGCGAGCAGGATGTCCCGCGCGATGATCGACTCCTCGGCGACCGCGGGCCAGCCCGCGAGGCCGAGCTCCGCCGAGACGGCCCCCTCGTTGAGCTGTGCGCCCTCGGTGAGCCGCGGGTCCTGCGCGTGCTGCGCAATGACGCCGTCGAACGCCTTCACGTACTCGAGGGCACGGCGCATGATGAGCGGATCCCAGACGCAGAAGCCGTCGTCGCTGAAGACGCGCACCTGCGCGCGTGAGGAGGCCATGGCGCCGAGTTCGGCGAGGCGCTCCCCCTTCTGCCCGACGGTGACGGCGCCGATCGGCTGCACCGTGGCGTAGCCGGCGGCCTCGCCGAGGGCGAGTTCCTGCTCGACCACACCCGCCGAATCGGCGACCGGCGAGGTGTTGGGCATCGCGAACACGGCGGTGAAGCCGCCGGCGGCGGCGGCGCGGGTGCCGGACAGCACGGTCTCGCTCGCCTCGAAGCCGGGCTCGCGCAGGTGCGTGTGCAGGTCGACGAGGCCGGGCAGCGCAACAAGGCCGTCGGCGTCCACGACGCGGGCGCCGGCGGCGGAGAGGCCGGATCCGACCTCGGCGATCCGTCCGTCCTGGACGAGGATGTCCGCGGAATCGGCGCCGAGGATCTTCGCACCTCGGAAGAGCAGGCTCTCGGTCATCGGTCTCCTCGATTCATCTGAAACTCCTCGGTTCCCGCGGCGGTCCCTGTTCTGACGGGCTCAGGGCGTTCTCCGGCCAGCAGCATGTACAGCGCGGCCATCCGCACCGAGACCCCGTTCGCGACCTGCTCCAGCACGGTGGAGCGAGCGGAATCGGCGGCGTCGGAAGAGATCTCCAGTCCGCGGTTCATCGGACCGGGGTGCATCACGATCGTATCGTCGGGCAGCCGCCGCAGCCGGGCCGCGTCGAGCCCCCAGCGTCGGGCGTACTCGCGTTCGCTCGGGAAGAAGGCCGCGTGCATGCGCTCGAGCTGGATGCGCAGCATCATCACGGCGTCCGGCTCCTCGGCCAGCGCCGTGTCGAGGTCGTACAGCACCCGCGCCGGCCACGCGGTGACGTCCTGCGGGATCAGCGTGGGCGGGGTGACCAGGGTGACGTCCGCGCCGAGTGTCGCGAGCAGCCAGACGTTGGACCGGGCGACCCGGGAGTGCAGCACGTCGCCGACGATCACGACCCGCACTCCGCTGAGATCGCGGCCGCGGCTGTCCGCGCCGAACCGGCGCTTGCGCATCGTGTACGCGTCGAGCAGCGCCTGCGTCGGGTGTTCGTGAGTGCCGTCGCCGGCGTTCACGACGCCGGCGGAGATCCAGCCGCTCGTCGCGAGGGTGCGGGGCGCGCCGGACGCGGGGTGGCGCACGACCACGGCGTCGGCGCCGATCGCCTCGAGTGTCTGCGCGGTGTCCTTCAGGCTCTCGCCCTTGGAGACGCTGGACCCCTTGGCGGCGAAGTTGATCACGTCGGCGGAGAGGCGCTTGGCCGCGGCTTCGAACGAGATGCGCGTGCGGGTGGAGTCCTCGAAGAACAGATTCACCACGGTCTTGCCGCGCAGAGTCGGGAGCTTCTTCACCTCGCGGGACTGGGTGTCCGCCATGTCCTCGGCGATGTCGAGGATCCGCATCGCGTCCTCGCGCGCAAGGGTGCGGGTGTCGAGCAGGTGCCTCATTCGTCCCCTCCCTCGATCGAGACGTACTCCTCGCCGTCGTCCTCCTGCAGGCGCACGTTGACGCGCTCCGTACGGGACGAGGGAATGTTCTTGCCGACGAAGTCGGGGCGGATCGGCAGCTCGCGGTGCCCGCGGTCGACGAGGATCGCGAGGCGCACCACGGCAGGGCGGCCGATGGACTGCAGTGCGTCGAGCGCGGCGCGGATGCTGCGTCCGGAGAAGAGCACGTCGTCGACGAGGACGACGGTCTTGCCGTCGATCCCGCCCGCCGGGATGTCGGTGCGGTGCGGGGATCGGGTCGGATGCTTCGCCAGATCGTCGCGGAACAGCGTCACATCCAGCGATCCGACCGGCACGGCGGTCTGTGCGATCTCGGTGATCAGCAGCGCGAGCCGCTCGGCGAGAGGGACACCGCGGGTGGGGATGCCCAGGAGGACCAGATCCTCCGCTCCCCGATTGGATTCGAGGATCTCGTGGGCGATGCGCGTCAACGCGCGCCTGATGTCGGCTTCCTGCAGCACGATACGTGCGCTCATCTGCCGGCTCCCTTCTCCGCCTCACGGGACGGTGTTAAAGGTTGCTTCTGAGGATGACCTCAGTCTAGCCGAGGCATGTCGCCGCCGAGGACACGAAGACCTCCCGCCGATCTCAGGACGCTTCGCTGAGGACGGCGTCGGTCACCGGATCGATCTGCGTGGCACGGATCGGGTGGCCTGCAGTGGAGAGGCACCGGCCCGTCTTCAGGTCCCACTTCCAGTCGTGCATGCTGCAAGTGAGCACGCCGTCCTCGTCGATGGATCCGGTGCGGGTGAGGTCGGCGCGCAGATGCGGGCAGCGGCGCTGCACGACCCAGTCGCCGATCTCGGCGTCCTCGGTCTGATCGGTCTGCTCCTGGTACCAGTTCTCGACGTACTCGATGCGGTCGACGGACAGACACTTGAGGAACGTTGTGAGGAACTCGTTGAACTTGCCGCTGCGGCCTACGGAGAACTGCATCGACAGGAAGATCGAGTTGGACCAGTCGATCTCATGGTCGGCGATGTTCGTGGAGACGAGGTCCGCGGGGATCGTGTACCAGTAGATGCACTCTTCACCGGCGTACTCGCGCACCTTCGCCTTCGGGAAGTCCACGACCATGTCCAGCTCGCCGATGCGGAACCGGACGTTGCCGCCGACACCGAGGCGGATCGTGCGGGACTTCTTCAGCAGTGGCTCCCACCACTCCTTGATCGCCGCGAGCATCTCGTCGGGCGCGAGGACCGGCGAGCGACGTGCCTCTTCGTCTCGGATCTCCTGCTGCCGGCTCGCACGCTGCTCCTCGAGGTAGTCCCACTTCTCGTCGAAGATGTGGCGCAGTTCGTCCTCGGAGTACAGGGTCTGCTCGACCGACGCCACCTCGCGGTCCTCGAGCGTCACCACCGTGCCGGGCACGAACAGGTGCCCGTCGTACTGCGGCGCGAGCTCGTTCAGGTGCGCGAGGAACTGCTTCTGATCCGTGAAGATCGACTCGCCGTTGCGGCCGATCCCGTTGAAGTCGAACAGCTCATCGCGCAGGAACATCGGCGGGCCCGCCATCGGGAACACGTGCGGCGCATCGACTTTCTCGATGTAGTACATCGCGCGCTTGTTCTGCGCCTCCCGCTTGAGGCGGGCGAAGTTCTGCTTGGCGTCCAGCGGCAGGTCGTAGACCATCGGCCACCAGATCGCGCCGGAGACCTGCGTGAAGTACGCGTCGGGCGTGCCGAACTTCAGCAGCTTCTCGAGGTCGAGGGGGTGCGAGTCGTTCTGGTTCAGCACGGATCCCGAGCCGTCGTCCACGCTGAGCGACGAGTCGCCGATCGGGCCATCGCTCGGTGCGCGCAGGGGCGTGATCATGATCTTGAGCTCGCCGCGCTCGATGACCTCACCGGCAGGCGCGTAGGTGATGTTCTCGTACCCGAGGGCGCGGAGATCCTTCTCCAGGTCGTCGGTCGGGTACTCCGGCAGGAGCACCTCGATGTCCTTGCGGATATAGCGCTCGAGCAGGCGCGGGTCGAAGTGGTCGCGGTGCCGGTGCGACACGTACAGGAAGTCGGCCTCGCGTCCGAACCGCTCCCAGTCGAGGCCGCGGTTGTCAGGGAACGGGAACCAGGAACCGTAGAAGGACGGGCCGAGGACGGGGTCGCAGATGATGTTCCCGCCGGTCGTCTCGATGAACATCCCCGCGTGTCCGAGTCCCGTGATCCGCATGCTTCTCCTCCTGTGTGGACCTGTCGATCCTACCGGGGCGAATCGCAGCGGCCCTGGAGACGGCCCGTGCATAACCCTGGTTCGAGCGCTTGCGGCGTCGGGCGTCAGCCGAGCAGTTCCCGGATGTCATCCGCAGTCAGGCTCTGCGCGAACAGATCCTCGTCGTCCAGCACCGCGGAGAACAGGCGCGCCTTGCGCTGCTGCAGGGCGAGCACCTTCTCCTCGATCGTGCCTTCGGCGATCATCCGGTACACGAAGACACGGTTCCGCTGTCCGATCCGGTGAGCGCGGTCGGCGGCCTGCGCCTCAGCGGCGGGATTCCACCACGGATCGAGCAGGAACACGTAGTCGGCCTCGGTGAGCGTGAGGCCCGTGCCGCCCGCCTTGAGGCTGAGCAGGAAGGCGTCCTGATCCCCTTCGCGGAACTCCTGGACGACGCGATCCCGATCCCGGGTCGAACCGTCGAGGTACGAGATCCGCAGGCCGGCGCGGCGCAGGCGCTCGGCGGCGAGACCCAGGAACGACGTGAACTGGCTGAACACGAGCGCCCTGTGCCCTTCGGCACGCAGTTCGAGCAGCCGCTCGACGAGCTCCTCGAGCTTGCGCGAGGCGATGCCGGCGTCGTCGGGCTCGATCAGTCCGGGCGACAGGCTCAGCATCCGCAGCATCGTGAGGGAGCGGAACACGATGAAGCGCTGCCTGTCGAGGTCGGGCAGCAGCCCCAGGATCTTCTGCCGTTCGCGTTGCAGCACCGTGTCGTAGCGATGGCGGTGCGCGGGAGCGAGCTCGACGCGCAGCACCTGCTCCTGCCGCTCCGGGAGATCCTGGGCGACGAGCTCCTTCGTGCGGCGGATGAGGAATGGCCGGATCCGCCGACGCAGCAGGTCGATGCGGGACCGACGATAGGGCGCCCCCTCGGCGTTCTCGGGCACCTTGCCCTCTTCGATGGGCTGGATGAAGTCCTCACGGAACTTCCGCGCGGAGGCGAACAGGCCGGGCGAGGTGAGGCTCAGCAGGGCCCACAGCTCCCCCAGGCCGTTTTCCAGCGGGGTGCCGGTCGCGGCGTAGACCGCCTGGACGTCGAGCGCCGCGACGGCCTGATGCTGCTTGGTCGCCGGGTTCTTCACGTTCTGCGCCTCGTCGAGCACGACGCCCGACCACGGCCGCCGCGCGAACTCCTCCGCGTCCAGGCGCAGCACCGTGTACGAGGTGATCACGAGGTCCGCATCGCCGATGTGGGCGGCGAGATCGACGCCGTGCGCGTCGCGGGTGCGGCCGGCGACCGCGACGCGCAGCCCCGGCGCGAACTGCTCGGCCTCGCGCTGCCAGACCGGGAGCACCGACGTGGGCGCCACGACCAGCCATGGTGCGGCGTGGCCCTGACGCTCGCGGGCGTGCGCGATGAGCGTGAGCAGCTGCAGGGTCTTGCCGAGGCCCATGTCGTCGGCGAGGATTCCGCCGAGACGGTGCTGCCACAGGCGCGCGAGCCGCGTGAACCCCTCACGCTGGTACGGGCGCAGTTCTGCGGTGATGGCGGCGGGGACCGGAACCGGATCCTCGCCCGGATCGGCTCTCAGCTCCTCGGCGGCGGCGCGCCAGGCCCGCGCGGGCAGGGTCTCGTCCGCGAGGTCCTCGAAGTCCTCCCACAGCGTCAGGTGGGTGCGCGCGATCCTCGGGCCGGTCTCCCACTCGGCGAGTTCCGCGGCCTCGTCCAGCAGTTCCTTGAGCCGGTCGAAGGCGGGATGGCGCAGCGAGAACCAGGTGTTGTCGACGAGCTTGAGCTTGCCCTGCCGCAGGGCGAGCGCCCGGAACAACGGCTCGAACGGGATCGTGCGGCCGTCGATGCGCACCAGGATCCCGAGTTCGAACCAGTCCGGATCGGTGCTCTCGACCGTGCTGACGGTGATGGCCGGGTCGCCGGTGAGCTCCGCGTAGGTGCGCGGCGAGCCGGTGCGCTCGACGACGAGGCCACGTTCTTCGAGGCCCGGCACGAGGTGGGAGACGAACTCGGCGGCGTCGGCGTCGCGCAGCGTGCCGGCGAGCAGGAACGGCAGTCCGGTGACCTCGGTCCAGGCCGCGAGCACGGACGGACGCAGCCGCCCTTCCGCGGCCCCGTCACGGATCCCGGACTCGGCCGCGTGCTCATCGAGCGGGAAGCGCGTGTACCCCGGGTAGTCCCAGTACAACCGGTACGCCACGACGTCGTCGGGGCGGAAATCGACGACGAGAAGCGGTACCGGCTTCGGCGGGGCCGGCAGCGCGACCCCGCGTCCCGCGCGCACGACGGCCCCGCGCAGGATCGTCGGATATCCGTCCCGGAAGAAGGCCTTCTTGTCGACCGGTGCGACGGTCAGTCCGCTCGGTGCCGCGAGGAGCGCCCGCACACCGTCGGTCAGCGTCACGCGGCCGAGCACGAGATCGATCCTCTTGCCGACGACGCGACGCGCGTACACGCCGCCGGATCCCACCGCCTGCGTCGCAGTGGCGGGGAAGGTCTCTCCCGCGGCGTCCGCCGAGGCGGACAAGAGGAGCCCGCCGTCGCCGTCGGCGGCGATGTCCACCACGATCCGCAGCTCGTCCGACCACTGCAGCCGGGTGCTGCGCTCGGTCGCCACCAGGGCGATGCCGGCCACGGACGCCGACTGCAGATGCGGCCACAGCAGCGGCGACGCCACAGGGTCCAGCAGCAGCCAGTCCCCCGCCGTGCCGGACAGCAGCGAGTCGCGCGAGATGCTCAGCAGATCGGCGAACCAACGGGAGTGCGCTGCGTCATATCGGGTGCCAGGACGGCGGACGGCATCCCAGTCGGCGTCCGCCTGCACCCAGGCGGACCCGGCGTCGTTGCGCCGCAGCGGACGCACGGCGAGGAACAACTCGCCCGGATCCTTGACCAGATCACGTGCGGTGGCGGTGCGCAGCGGTCGGGCGGCCCAGTGCCGTGCGTCCGCGCGATCGCGTCGACGCAGTTCGACGCCCACTGCCAGCGGCACGCCTGTCGGCCGCGTGGACGGCAGCAGCACGCGCCAGTCGTCGGCGTCAGCGGAGGTCATGATGTTCCATCCTCTCCTGCGCCGCGGACATCCGAGACCGCGGAGACGGCGAAGCGCCCCACCCGGACTCGCGGGAGAGGCGCTTCGACGGAATGCGTGAGGTCAGGCGGTACGGGCGACCCGCGCCAGCACGCCGTGCACGAACGCGCCGGACTCGTCGGTGGAGAACTCCTTGGCGAGTTCCACGGCTTCGTCGATCGCGACGGCCGTGGGGACCTCGTCGTTGTGCAGGATCTCCCACACGCCGATGCGCAGCAGTGCCCGATCGACGGCCGGCATCCGCTCGAGCTTCCAGTCCCGGCTGTGCGTGGTGATCTGCTCGTCGACCTCGTCGCGGTGGTCGATGATCCCGTCGACGATCTCGCGCGCATAGAGCCATGATCCTTCGCGCGCGGGCTCGGCCGCAGCGCGCTTTGCCTCCGCGGCAAGGGTCACCGCGAGGTCGTCACCGCGCACGTCGGCGGAGAACAGGATGTCGAGGGCGCGCTTGCGCGCCTTGGTCCGGGCGCCCACGCGTCAGTCGTTGATGCGGCCGAGGTAGCCGCCGGTGCGCGTGTCGACCTTGACCTTGGTTCCGGTCTCCAGGAACAGCGGAACCTGGATCTCGTAACCAGTCTCGAGCGTGGCGGGCTTGGTGCCGGCCGAGGAGCGGTCGCCCTGCAGGCCCGGCTCGGTGTAGGTGACCTCGAGCACGACCGAGGCCGGCAGCTCGATGTAGAGGGGGTTGCCGTTGTTCAGCGCGATCTGCACCTGCTGGTTCTCCAGCATGAAGTTCTTCGCGTCACCGACTGTGGCGGCTGCCACGTTGATCTGGTCGTAGTCCTCCTGGTCCATGAAGACGTAGTTGTCGCCGTCCGTGTACAGGTAGGTGAAGTCACGGCGGTCGACGTTCTCGATGTCGATCTTGGCGCCTGCGTTGTAGGTGCGGTCCACGACCTTGCCGCTGACGACGTTCTTCAGCTTCGTGCGGACGAACGCGCCGCCCTTGCCGGGCTTGACGTGCTGGAACTCGATGACGTTCCAGAGCTGTCCGTCGATCGAGAGGACGACGCCGTTCTTGATGTCTGCGGTGGATGCCATGGGTCTGAGAAGTCCGTTCCTGAGGTTCGCGGCCGATCGGCCGACGTTCAATCTTACGGGATGCCCGGCGATCGGCCTGTGAGAGAGACCGGGACGGGGCTGCGCGTCAGCCGTCCGCCTGACCCGCGAGCATCAGGATCAGGCGACGCGTCGCCGTCGCGTACCCCTGCACGCCCTCCCCCACGACGTGCACGGCGGCGACGTCTGTGAGATACGAGTGATGCCGGAACTCCTCGCGGGCGTAGACGTCGGAGATGTGCACCTCAGCGAACGGCAGGGCGACGCCGGTGAGGGCATCCCGCAGGGCGACCGAGGTGTGCGTGTAGGCCCCGGCGTTGATCACGATGCCGGCGCAATCCTCGCGCGCGTCGTGGATCGCATCCAGGAGCACGCCCTCGTGGTTGCTCTGCACGGCGCGGGTCTCGTATCCATAGGCCGCCGCCGCCTCGGCGGTGAGACGCTCGACGTCGGCGAGCGTCGCGGATCCATAGATCCCGGGCTCGCGCCGGCCGAGCAGGTTGAGGTTCGGTCCGTTGACGAGGAGCAGGCGGCGGGGCGTGGTCACGTGCTCACGGTATCAGCGCGCGACCGGGGCGATCGGCCGAATCATCACGTACTCGCGTCCGTTCTCGAGCTCGGTGATCTGACCCGTGCGCGTGAAGCCGCAGCGCTCGTAGGCAGCCTGCGCGCGGTGGTTGTCCACGTGCACTTCGAGGGTGAGCGCGTAGGCGCCTTGTTCGGCGGACCATGTCGCGCACTCGTCGAGGAGGCTCTCGATGGCTCCGGCGCCGCGGTGCCCGTCGGCCACGTACACGCCGACCACGAGCGCAGTCGATTCGGGGCCCTCGAGCCCCGAGGACAGCACTGTGGCTGACCCGAACCATTCGCCGTCATCGGCGGTCGCCACGAACTGCGCGTTGGCACCGCCCTCCGCAGCATTGGCGGTGCGATGCTGCCAGAACTCGTCGGGCTGCGCAGAGGCGTTGTCGAAGGTGTCCAGGAAGGCGAGCGCGGCGACCGGATCCTGCAGGGCTCGCAGGCGCAGATCCCGCACCTCGCGCCACTCCTGGGCTCGGATCCGACGGACGACGAACGAGGAATGGCGCATCTGAGCACCCTAACCCGCGAGAGCCCTAACTCGCGCCGGGGGCCCGCCGATCCCCGACGGGCTCGCCGCGGCTCGGATCGCCCAGAGTCTCCAGGAGCGCGCGCGTCGCGTCCGCGTAGCCGTCGACTCCCCGGCCGATCACGCGCACGGCAGCGACGTCAGCAAGGTAGGAGTGATGGCGGAACTCCTCGCGTGCGTGCACATCGGAGATGTGCACCTCGGCGAAGGGCAGCGCGACGCCGGTGAGCGCGTCACGGAGGGCGATCGAGGTGTGCGTGAGACCACCGGGATTGATGACGATGCCGGCACAGTCCTCGCGGGCGTCGTGGATCGCATCCAGGAGCACGCCTTCATGGTTGCTCTGCACGGCGCGCACCTCGTGCCCGTAGGCTGCGGCGGCCTCGGCGGTGATCCTCTCGACGTCGGCGAGAGTCGCGGATCCGTAGATGCCCGGTTCGCGGAGTCCGAGCAGATTCAGGTTCGGCCCGTTGAGGAGCAGAAGCCGACGCGCTTCGTTCATGCGCCGGTCTCCTGAGCGCCCTGTGCGGTCAGTCGCACCGGGGCGTTGCCAGCTCCGTACCCGTCGTATCCGGCGGATCGCTCCACGAACTCGAAGAACACCTGACCGATCGTCGATGTGTAGAACTGCAGGTACTCGGCGTCGTCGGAGCGGTCGTAGACGATGCCGAGCGAGCGGAACAGCGCGATGCGCTCCTCCGGAAGGTCCGTGCGCGCGGCGAGGTCGGCGTAGTAGTTGTCCGGGATCGCGAGCAGAGCGAGCCCCCGGGCGCGGGCCTGCTGAGCGGCCGCGACGACATCGCCGCAGGAGAAGGCGATGTGCTGGGGCAAGCCCGTGCGACCGCCCTGCTCGGCGACGATGGGCGGGGCGACGTTGAGCGGGATCCGGATCCGGCCGTCCGCCGAGGCCATCACGCGGCTCTGCACGAGCCCTCGCGGGCCGGCGACGTCGGTCGAGCCGTCCTCTCGCAGGCCGAATGTCGCGGAGTAGAACAGCGTCGACTCGTCGAGCACCTGCCAGGGCTGGGTCAGTGAGACGTGGTCGATGCCGTCGATCTGACAGGACCCAGGGGTGCCGCCGTGTTCGAACTCGGCGACCCAGTCCGGTTCCCCCGCGTCCGGCGCCTGCCCCCAGAACACCTCGGTGCCGTCGGGGGCGACCGCACCGTCGAGGCGCTGCTCTGCGGCATAGGTGCGCCGGTGCACGCGCGGGACGAGGAGCTCGTCCGCACGTCGGGTGACCGCCTCGGCGTCGTCCACCTCGAAGCCGATCGCGGCGAGGTGCGGCGCGAGGTCGCGGGCGTGCTGCTCATTGATGACCACCCGCGCCGCCGCTGCCGTCCACAGGGCGACAGGCTTGGTGCGATGCCGCCCGCGCATCGTGAAGCCGACCGCTGCGAGCACGGCCTCGACGGCCGACGCGTCTTCGGCCTTGATCTCGACGAAGTCGAAGCCGACGGGAGCGGCACTGTCCGAGAGCATCGTGACGAGGGCGGGGTCCGGCAGCCCTTCGGTGCGTGCGATGCCGTCCTCGAGCCAGCGCAACGAGCGGCGCGCGTGCCGAGCGGTGCGCAGCACGTCGGTCTGCCGGAACGTGTCGTTGAACACTTCGAGCGAGAGCGGGCCACGATAGCCGGCGCGCAGCACATGGCCGGTGAAGGCGACGAGGTCGAACCCGCCTTCCCCCGGGAACAAGCGATGGTGCCGGCTCCAGGAGAGCACGTCGAGCGACAGCGGCGGCGCGTCGGCCAGCTGCACGAAGAAGATCCGCTCCCCCGGGATCTGCTCGATCCCGGACGGATCATGGCCCCGGGAGAGGATGTGGAACGAGTCCAGGCACACGCCGACGGCCGGATGGTCCGCGCGCCGGACGATGTCCCAGGCGCGCCGGTAGTCGTTGACGAACCGCCCCCAGGCCAGTGCCTCGTAGGCGATGCGCACCCCGTACTGCTGGGCCAGGTCCCCGAGTCGGCGCAACTGTCCGGCGCTCACCTCGTCGTCGTCGATGGTGGCGGTGGCGACGTTGCTGCAGCACAGCACGAGATCCATGCCCAGTCGCTGCATGAGTGCGAACTTCGCCTCTGCCCGCCGCAGCACGGCCGAGAAGGCGGCGGCGTCCACGCCTTCGACGTCGCGCATCGGCTGATAGAGGTCGAGGGTGAGTCCGAGCCGGTCGGCCAGAGCCCTGATCTCCTCCGGACCCTCCGGCGCGGCGATCAGATCGGGCTCGAAGATCTCGACGCCGTCGAAGCCCGCCGTCGCGCAGGCGTGCAGCTTGGAGGCGAGGGTCCCGCTGAGGCATACAGTCGCGATCGAGGTCCGCATCGCGCCAATGTACCATTTGGTTCATTAATCGGGAAGCGTCGCGCTCGCCCGCGCCGCATGCCGAGGGCGGGTCGCCTGCTCGATATCCTGACGCCATGGCCACCCAGCAGCGCGACGCCGAACGAACCCGCAGCGAGCTCCTCGCCGTCGCCACCGAGGTGTTCGCCGAACAGGGCTACTCGGGCGCCCGGGTCGACGAGATCGCGGAGCGCACCCGCACGACCAAGCGGATGATCTACTACTACTTCGAGAGCAAGGAAGGGCTCTACCTCGCGGTTCTCGAGCACGCCTATCGCGGCATCCGGGCGGCGGAGCAGCTGATCGACGTCGACCACACCGACCCCGTCAAGGCCGTGCGCGAGCTCGCCGAGCTCACGTTCGACCACCACGTCACGCACCAGGCGTTCATCCGGATCGTCGCGATCGAGAACATCCACCGCGGCGAGTTCATCCGCCGCATCGAGGCTCTGCGCAGCGTCGCGCAGCCGGCCAAGACCCTGCTCGAGGAGATCCTGGAGCGCGGGCGGGCGACCGCGGCGTTCCGCGCCGACGTGGATGCGCTCGACGTGCACATGGTGATCAGCGCCTACTGCGTCTTCCAGATCGCGAACCGGCACACGTTCGGCTACCTCTTCGACGTCGACTTCGACGATCCGGCCACCCGGGCGCACCAGCGCTCCGTGATCGGCGACGCGGTGGTCGCCTGGCTCACCGTACCCGCGCGCTGACCCGGCTCGACCGATCGCGTTGACAAGCGGTGCTCGCCGTGCTTCAATCTGTACGTACCAGTTAGTACATACGGGACGAAGGAGACCGGATGCGTGACCGCCCCTACCTCGTGGGCCTCGTCGGATCCGGCGTGACCCCCTCGCTCACCCCGCCCATGCACATGGTCGAGGCCGCGCACCTCGGGCTGGGCTACGTCTACCGGCCGATCGACATGACCGTGCTCGGCCTCGGTGTCGACGACCTCGGCAGCATCCTCGACTGGGCGGAGCGGCTCGGCTTCGACGCGCTGAACATCACGCATCCCTGCAAGCAGGCGGTGCTCGCGCATCTGGACCGGGTGGATCCGATCGCGGCCGCCCTCGGCGCCGTGAACACGGTCCTGCTGACCCCAGAAGGCCGGATCGGCTACAACACTGACACGACCGGCTTCGAGCGGGCGTTCCGCGATGGCATGCCCGAGGCCCACCTGGACCGGGTCGTGCAGCTCGGTGCCGGCGGTGCCGGTTCCGCGGTCGCCGATGCGCTGCTGCGCCTCGGCGCTCGCCGGCTCACGATCCTCGATCTCGACGAGGCACGGGCGCGCTCCCTCGCCGAGGATCTGACCGCCCGCCACGGTGTGGTCGTTCTCGGGGCCTCAGCCGACGCTCTGCCCGAGCACCTGGCCGACGCGGACGGCGTCGTGCACTGCACGCCCACCGGCATGGCGGAGCACCCGGGACTTCCCTTCCCTGCGGCGCTGCTCCGCCCCGACCTCTGGGTCGCCGACATCGTCTACCGCCCCTATCTGACCGAGCTGCTCGCCACCGCGCGCAGCGTCGGCGCACCCACGCTCGACGGGGGCAGGATGGCCGTGCACCAGGCCGTCGACGCGTTCGAGCTGATCACCGGGATCCACCCCGATCCCGCCCGCATGACCGACCATCTCCACCGGCTCGTGGCCGACCACGGCGCCGCCGACTGAAACGGAGCACACCCGATGACCACTCCCGCAACGGTGCGGAAGACCCCCGTGAGGGCCGCGATCGCGAGCTTCATGGGCAGCGCCGTCGAGTACTACGACTTCTTCCTCTTCGGATCAGCAGCCGCGCTGATCTTCCCGAAGGTGTTCTTCCCGAGCGGGGATCAGGCCGCGCTCGTGATGTCCTTCGCCACCTTCGGATTCGCCTACGTCGCCCGCCCCATCGGCGCCGTCTTCGTGGGCCACTTCGGGGACCGGATCGGCCGGCAGAAGGTGCTGCTGTTCACCCTGCTGCTGATGGGCATCTCGACGTTCGTGATCGGCTGCCTCCCCGGGTTCGCGCAGATCGGCTGGGCCGCACCCGCGCTGCTCGTGGTGTGTCGCCTGATGCAGGGGCTCTCGGCGGCCGGCGAGCAGGCCGGGGCCTCGTCGCTCACCCTCGAGCACTCCCCCGACGACCGGCGCGCCTATTTCACGTCATGGACCCTGACGGGAACGCAGGGCGGGCAGATCCTCGCCGCCCTCATCTTCATCCCGGTCACCGCCGCCCCGGATGCGTTCAAGCTGACGTGGGGCTGGCGGATCCCCTTCTGGCTCAGCGCCGTCGTCGTGCTCGTCGCGTTCTTCATCCGTCGCAGCCTGCACGAGACCCCTGCCTTCGAGGAGGCCAAGGCCCAGGGCGAGATCGCCAGGGTGCCTCTCGTACCGCTCATCCGCGACCACTGGCAGGATGTGCTGCGGGTCATCCTCTGCGCGACGATCGCCGCGGTCTCGACCGTGTTCGGCAACCTCGCCCTCGCCTACGGCAAGGAGGTGGGGCTGGCGGAGAGCCTGACGCTCTGGCTCGTCGTGGTGGCGAACCTCGTCGCGATCGGCACGCAGCCACTGTTCGGCCGGCTCGCCGACCGGATCGGACGCAAGCCGGTGTTCGTATACGGCGCGATCTCCTCGGCAGTCTTCATGCCCTTCTACATGCTGTCCATGAGCGGGGGGAACACGATTCTGACCTTCGCCCTCGCCGTGCTGACGTTCTCCTGCGGCTATGCCGCAGCGAACGCGGTGTGGCCGTCGTTCTACGCGGAGATGTTCAGCGCACGCGTTCGTTTCTCCGGCATGGCGATCGGCACCCAGCTCGGGTTCCTCGCCGCCGGCTTCGCGCCCACGATCGTGACCGCACTCGGCGGCGTGGCACCGGGCGGCTGGGTGATCATCAGCATCTTCACGGCCGTGGTGGCGCTCATCGCCGCGCTCAGCGCGCTCACCGCGCGGGAGACCCGCACGGTGCCCACGTCCGAGCTCGGCAAGACGGCGCTGCTGCGGACCGTCGACGCGCACTGATCCACTGAACGCCGGAAGGCGCCCTCCCCGACGGGAGGGCGCCTTCTGGCGTTCACGGGGGAGATTTCGGTGTCCTACTGCTCGGCGACCTCCTGGTAGGCCGCGAAGAGCAGCGACTCGTCCGGTGCCTGCAGCACGGTGGGCTTCGCAATGTCGTCGAGCACGATGAAGCGCAGCATGCCGGCCCGGGACTTCTTGTCGCGCTGCATCGTCGCCAGCAGCTGCGGCCAGGCGCCCGCGCGGTACGTCATCGGAAGCCCCAGGGATCCGAGGATGTCCCGGTGGCGCTGCACGACTTCGTCGCTCAGCCGGCCGGCCAGCCGGGACAGCTCGGCCGCGAACACCATGCCGATCGAGATCGCCGCGCCGTGGCGCCACTGGTAGCGCTCGGCGTGCTCGATCGCGTGGCCGAGGGTGTGGCCGTAGTTCAGGATCTCGCGCTGCCCCGCCTCGCGCAGGTCCTCTCCGACGACCCGCGCCTTCATGTCGATGGCGAGCTCGATCGCGCGACGGAAGCCGGGCGACGTCGGGTCGACCGCGGCCTCCGGATCGGCCTCGATGATCTCCAGGATCTCGGGCGCCCAGATGAAGCCGGCCTTGACCACCTCGGCGAAGCCGGCGACGCGCTCGTTGCGGCTCAGACTGTCCAGCTGCTCGAGGTCGCAGAGCACCGCGTGCGGCGGCCAGAACGCGCCGACGAGGTTCTTGCCCTCGGCGGTGTTCACGCCGGTCTTGCCGCCGACGGCTGCGTCGACCATGCCGAGCACCGTGGTCGGCACCTGCACGATCGCGACGCCGCGGAGCCAGCTCGCCGCGACGAAGCCCGCCAGGTCGGTCACCGCTCCCCCGCCGAAACCGATGATCGCGTCCGTACGGGTGAAGTCGGCCTGTCCGAGGATCTGCCAGCAGAACGCGGCGACCTCGATCCGCTTACCCGCCTCGGCATCCGGCACCTCGGCGAGCAGCACCTCGAGCACGTCCGACATCAGTGCGGCGCGAAGGGCGTCGGCACGGTCGCGCAGGGTGGGCGGGTGCACGATGAGCACCTTGCGCACAGCGGCGGGGAGCAGCTCCGGCAGCTGGTCGAGGATCCCCCGTCCGATGCGGATGTCGTAGGGATGCTCCCCGGCGACGGTGATCGTGGTGGTGTCGGTCATCGGTCCTCCTCGGTGCCGTCCTCGGCCCGTGCCCACTCCGCGATCCTGGTCACGATGTCGGAGAGGTGGCCGGAGGACGTGTCCAGCGTCAGATTGGCGACGGCCCGGTAGACGGGCAGTCGTTCGGCGTAGATGCGCTTCCACTCGGCGATCGGGTCGTCGCCCTCGAGCAGCGGACGCGGTGTGCCGAGCACGCGCGACGCCACGATGCGAGGGGCGACCGTGAGCAGCACCACACGGTGCGCGGCGAGCCGCTGACGGGTCTGCTCGTTCATCACGGCACCGCCCCCGAGGGCCACGACGCCGCCGCGCTCGAGCGCCTCCGCGACCGCGTCGCGCTCGATCAGCCGGAAATGCGGTTCGCCCTGCTCACGGAAGAGCTCGGGGATCGGTCCGTGGTCGCGAACGATCAGCTTGTCGGTGTCGGTGAACGTCGTACCGAGTGCGCGGGCGACCCGGCGGCCGATGCTGGTCTTGCCGGACCCCATCGGCCCGACCAGGACGATCGCCGGCTCAGCCGAGTTCATCGTGCAGGATCAGGGCCGCCTCGGAGGCCGGCGTCGTGCGCAGCTCCTCCGGAATCGCCGCGAGATACGCCTCGAGGTTGCGCCGGGTCTCGGCGACGTTGTCGCCGCCGAACTTCTCCAGCACCGAGTTCGCGAGTTCGATCGCGACCATGGCCTCGGCCACGACGCCCGCCGCGGGCACGGCGCACACGTCGGAACGCTGGTGGTGGGCGGTGGCCTGCTCGCCCGACGCGACGTCGACGGTGCGCAGCGCGTGCGGGATGGTGGCGATCGGCTTCATACCGGCGCGCACCCGCAGCACCGTACCGGTGGACATGCCGCCCTCGGTGCCTCCGGCGCGGTCGGAGCCGCGGCTGATGCCGGCGCCGGTGGCGAACAGCTCGTCGTGCGCCGCGGACCCGCGGCGGCGCGTGGTCTCGAAGCCGTCCCCGACCTCGACGCCCTTGATCGCCTGGATGCCCATCAGCGCGTACGCGAGGCGCGCATCCAGACGACGGTCCCAGTGCACGTGAGAGCCCAGCCCCGGCGGCAGTCCGTAAGCGAGCACCTCGACGATGCCGCCGAGAGTGTCGCCGTCCTTGCGCGCCGCGTCGACCTCTTCGACCATGCGCGCGGAAGTGGCGGGGTCGAAGCAGCGCAGCGGATCCGCGTCCAGCGCGTCGACGTCGTCGGGAGTCGGGAGCTCGGATCCGTCCGGCACCTGGACGGGCCCGATGGCCAGGGTGTGGCTGACCAGGCGGATCCCGAACTCGCCGAGGAACGCGCGGGCCACGGCACCGAGCGCGACCCGGGCTGCGGTCTCGCGAGCGCTCGCACGCTCGAGGATGGGACGGGCCTCGTCGAAGCCGTACTTCTGCATGCCGACGAGGTCGGCGTGGCCGGGGCGGGGACGGGTCAGCGCCGCGCTGCGCCCACGGGACTTCTCCGTCAGCTCGACGGGGTCGGCGCTCATCACCTCGACCCACTTGGGCCACTCGGTGTTGCCGATCCGCATCGCGATCGGGCTGCCGAGCGAGAAACCGTGGCGCACGCCGCCGGAGATGGAGAGCTCGTCCTGCTCGAACTTCATCCGCGAGCCGCGTCCGTAGCCGAGCTTGCGGCGCTGCAGGTCGGACTGGATCGCCTCACGGGACAGCGGGACGCCCGCAGGCAGGCCCTCCATGACGGCAATGAGTTCGGGGCCGTGCGATTCGCCGGCCGTGAGCACGCGGAGCATTCCCCTAGTCTCCCATGCGTTCGGAGCGCGACCGGCCGGATGACTTCGGCGAGCGCGTCAGCGCAGAGCCGCCCGCATAACCGTGAGCACGGCGGGCTCGTCCGGCAGCGCCACATCCGCTGCGCCGTTCAGGAAGATCCGGATCTGGGCGACCGCCTGGTGCAGCAGCATCTCCAGTCCGGTCAGCACCGGCGCATCGGTCCACGCCAGTGCGAGCGCGGTCGGCCACGGTGCGTACGCGGCGGAGAACAGCGCGCCGCCCTGTCGCGCGAGCGCGGCCATCACGTCATCCGGCAGCGCCGCGCCGCCGGGCAGCGTCGAGACGGTCAGATCCACCGACGGTGGCGGCGCATCGGATCCGAGCTGATTCGTCGTCGCCCGCAAGCCGATGCGCTCGGCGAAGCCGGCGAGCTCCTCGGCCTGCTCCGGTCGTCGCGTCCGCAGCTCGACCCCGTCGACCCCCACACGCAGCAGCGACACCAGAGCCGACCGGGCCGTCGCTCCCCCACCGAGCACGCGCGCCGTGCGCACCTGCCCCAGTCCAGCTGCCACGAGCGCGGAGGTGAGCCCGCCGACATCGGTGTTGAAGCCGCGGATCTCCTCGCCCAGAAGCAGCGTGTTCACGGCACCGGTGAGTCGGGCGTCGTCGTCGAGGGTGTCGGCGCGCGCGTGCGCTCGTTCCTTCAGCGGCATCGTCAGCGAGAGCCCCCGCCAGGTCGCATCGAGTGAGTCCAGGGCGTCGTCGAAGGCCGCCTCATCCACCTGGCGACGGCCGTACTCCCAGTCCAGCCCGAGCAGCCGGTAGGCGGCGCCGTGCAGGTCCGGAGAGCGGCTGTGGTCGATCGGATCCCCCCAGACGGCCAGCCGCGATGGCGAGGTCACGTCAGCACCCGGAGTCAGGGTTGGCCTTGCACCAGTCCTGCCACTGCTTGACCGCGGCTTCGTGCTCGGCGTAGGTCGTCGAGAACACCGTCTCACCCGTATCCTGGTTCACCGTGACGAAGTACAGCCAGGGTCCGTCCGCGGGATGCATGGCGGCGTCGATCGCCTTGTCGCCCGGATTGGAGATGGGGGTCTTCGGCAGCCCATCGATCACGTAGGTGTTCCACGGATTGTCGTCCGTCTGGGCTGCATCAGAGGTGCTGGCGGAACCGCTGTGCAATTCGCCGTAGCCGTATTGCGCCGTGGAGTCCATCTGCAGCTTCATGCCCTGATCCACGCGGTTCTGGATGACCCGCGAGACCTTGTAGAAGTCCGCCTCAGCTCGGGCCTCACGCTGGATGATCGACGCGATCGTGAGCACGCGCTGCTCGTCGCTCGCGGGGACGGCCGCAGCGGCAAGCGAGTCCCTGGTGCGCTTCACCATCGTGGCGACGATGTCCTTCGCCGTTGCTCCGGGGCCGAACTCGTAGAGTGCGGGGAAGAGCCAGCCCTCCAGCGACGGGGCGTTCACGCCGTAGTCAGCCGGACTCTGCACGGCGGCCTGGAGATCTGCCAGCGGCACATCCACACTCTTCGCGATCCGTTCCACGGTCTCGGCGACGGTGTAGCCCTCGGGGATCACCGCGGAGTTCTGCATCTTGTTCTTCGGGTCGTTGAGCGCCTTGAGCGCGGCGGCGGCGGTCATCTTCTGCTGCAGCTTGTAGACGCCCGGATAGAACGTGTTGACGATGTTCTCCTTCACCATCATGGAGTAGAACACGTCGGAGGTCTTCGTGACGCCGGCCCGGTAGAGCGCCTCGGAGACCTGGTGCCCGCCGTCGCCCTTGTTGATGGTGACGAGCGCATTGCCGCTGGCTTGACCCGCTTCATAGTCCTTCGACGGGCCCCAGCCCATGACCTCGCTGATCTTGTCGCCGTAGGCGTTCCAGACCCAGAGCCCACCACCCGCGGCGCCGGCGACCAGCACGAACACCACGAGCAGGGCCACCAGGCAGCCGCGCCGCTTCTTCCGCTTCGGCGTGGCCGGCGGCTCAGCCTCATGGCGGAACAGGGCCTCGAGCGTCGAGTGGGTGTCATGGTGCGGCTCCGCAGAGATCCCAGCACCCTGGTCCGAGGTGACCGGCGCGGACGCCGAGGACGCGGCCGCACGAGCAGCGCGACGAGAACCGGGAACAGCGGACTGTTCAGCGGGGCGCGGCGTCTCCACCTGCGGGTCCGGCAGAGCTCCGAACAGGTCGTGCGGCTCGGGCTCCTGCCCGGGTGCGGCAGCCGATTCCGATCGGTCGGACATGTCAGGGATTCTCCTCGTCGAGGATCAGCGGGGACCCGGCGGGGTTGCCGGTGTTCTTCTCGATGTCGATCGCGTGCTGCAGCAGCACGACGGCGGCGGCCTGGTCCACCACGCCGCGCGAGTTGCGCTGCGTGCGTCCCGAGGCGCGCAGCGCCTGGTGCGCGGTGACCGTGCTCAGGCGCTCGTCGATCAGGCGGACGGCGATCCCGCAGGCGCGGCCGAGGGCCTCGGCGAACTCGCGGGCGTCGGCGGTCGAGGCGGTGTCCTCACCGCGGAGGTTGATCGGCAGGCCCACGACGAACTCGAGCGGCTCGTGCTCGGCGGCGAGTTCGGCGATCCGCCCGACGGCCCCGTCGCCGCGAGGCACCGTCTCCACCGGCACCGCGAGCATGCCATCAGGGTCGCACCGCGCCACACCGATCCTGGCGCGGCCCACATCGATGCCGAGCCGTACGCCTCGTCGGAACCCGGTCACGCGCGACGCAGCTCCTGCTCGATCGCCGAGAACGCCGCCGGCAGTGCCGCCGCATCGGATCCGCCGCCCTGTGCGACGTCGTCACGGCCGCCGCCGCCGCCGCCGAGCACGCCGGCCGCGATCTTCGCGAGGGCGCCTGCCTTCGCGCCCTGGGCGCGCGCGGCGTCGTTGGTGGCGATGACCACCATCGGCCGGCCGTTCGAGGTCGCCGAGATGGCCGCCACCGCGGCTGCCGATCCGAACGTGTCCCGCACGCCGGTCGCGATCTCGCGCACCTCGTCCGCACCGCCGACCTCGCCGAGATCGTGCGCGACGAACTTCATCGAGCCGAGGGACGCGGCCGTCTGCGCGATCGCCGGGACCCGGCCGGCACGTTCTGCCGCCTCGAACTGGGAGATCCGCTTCTCCGCGGCCTTGAGCTGCGCGGCCAGATCCGTCACGCGCTCGGTGAGCTGGTCCCGCGGCGTCTTCAGCGCCGAGGTGAGTTGTGACACGAGGGCACGCTCGGCGGCGAACTCGCGGAACGCGTCCGCGCCGACGAGGGCCTCCACCCGACGGTTCGACGCGCCGACCGACGACTCCCCGACGAGGTTGATGAGTCCGATCTCTGCGCTCGAGGACACGTGCGTGCCGGCGCACAGCTCCCGCGACCAGGGGCCGCCGATATCCACCATGCGCACGGTCGAGCCGTACTTCTCGCCGAACAGCGCCATGGCGCCCGCGGCCTTCGCATCATCGAGGGACATGATCCGCGTGGTGACCTCGAGCCCGTCCTGCACGGCGCGGTTCGCGATCTCCTCGATCTCGGTCTTCGTGTCGGCCGAGAGCGCCTGACCCCAGGAGAAGTCGAACCGCAGGTAGCCGGCGCGGTTCAAGGATCCGGCCTGGGTGGCGGTCTTCCCCAGCGTGTCGCGCAGGGCAGCGTGCACGAGGTGCGTGGCGGAGTGCGCCTGACGGGCCGAACGGCGGTTGGCGGCGTCCACGCTCGTCGTCGCGGGCGCGTCGACGGACACCACGCCCGTGGTCACTTCGACAGTGTGGCTGATCAGCCCCGGAACGGGGCGCTGCACGTCCAGCACCTCGAGCGCGTAGCCGGGCCCGGTGATGACGCCCTTGTCGGCGACCTGGCCGCCCGACTCGGCGTACAGCGTCGTCTCGGCGAGGATCACCTCGGCCACCTGGCCCTCGGCGGCGCTGCGCACGGGCTGGCCGTCGACGAGGATCCCGAGCACGGTGGAGCTGGTCTCGAGCTCGTCATAGCCGAGGAAGGCGGTCTCACCCTTCGCGCGCAGGTCGCCGTAGACGGACACGTCTGCGATCTGCCGCTTGCGGTTTCGTGCGTCGGCCTTGGCGCGGGAGCGCTGCTCCTGCATGAGCGAGTCGAACGCCGCGCGGTCGACGTTCAGGCCGGCCTCCTCGGCGATCTCGAGCGTGAGGTCGATCGGAAAGCCGTACGTGTCGTGCAGCAGGAACGCCTCGGAGCCCTTCAGCGTCTCGGATCCGGCCTTCTTCGTGTCGGCCAGGGCGAGATCGAGGATCGTGGAGCCGGCGTCCAGCGTGCGTCGGAACGTCTCCTCCTCCGCGTCTGCGGCGGCCGAGAGCTGCGCCCAGTCCTGTTCGAGGATCGGGTAGGCGCTCTTCATGGCGTCCTTGGACACCGAGAACAGCTCGGGGAACACCGGCTCGTCGACGCCGAGCAGACGCATCGAGCGGACCGTGCGGCGCATGAGCCGGCGGAGGATGTACCCGCGGCCCTCGTTCGACGGTCGCACGCCGTCCGAGAGCAGCATGAGTGCGGAGCGCACATGGTCGGCGACGACGCGGAATCGCACGTCGTCGGCGTGCTCGGCGCCGTAGGTCTTGCCGGACAGCTCGACCGCGCGGTCGAGGACGGGACGGACCTGGTCGGTCTCGTACATGTTCTCGACGCCCTGCTTGAGGAACGCGACGCGCTCGAGGCCCATGCCGGTGTCGATGTTCTTCATGGGCAGCTCGCCCACGATGTCGAACTCGGTCTTGCCGCGGATGTTCTCGATGAAGTCCTGCATGAACACGAGGTTCCAGATCTCGAGGAACCGGGTGTCGTCGGCGGCCGGCCCCCCGTCCTGGCCGTACGCGGGTCCGCGATCGAAGAAGATCTCGCTGTCGGGTCCGCCGGGTCCGGGCTGTCCCGTGTTCCAGTAGTTGTCCGCACGACCGAGGCGCTGGATGCGCTCCGGCTTCAGGCCGATGACGTCGCGCCAGATCGCCTCGGCCTCGTCGTCCGTCTCGAAGACCGTGACCCAGAGGTCCTTCTCATCGAAGCCCAGGCCGCCGTCGCTCTCGGAGCCGGTCAGCAGCTCCCAGGCGTAGCGGATCGCGCCTTCCTTGAAGTAGTCGCCGAACGACCAGTTGCCGAGCATCTGGAAGAAGGTGCCGTGCCGTGCCGTGCGGCCGACCTCTTCGATGTCGTTGGTGCGGATGCACTTCTGCAGGTCGGCGATGCGGGGGTGCGGTGCGGGGACCACGCCGGTGAGGTAGGGGATCATCGGCACCATGCCGGCCACGGTGAACAGCAGCGAGGGGTCGTCGCTGACCAGTGACGCCGAGGGCACGATCAGGTGATCGTTCTTCTCGAAGTAGCTCAGGTAGCGCTGCGCGATCTCCGCGGTCTTCATGCTCGTCGAGGGGTCCTTGCTGTCAGGGCGCGCCGGAGCGCGGGTTCGGGAGGAGGGAGCGATCCGCGTCAGTCCGCGGCGCCGTCCTGGGTGAGGCGCGCCTCCTCGGCATGGAAGGCGCCGGCGAGGATCCCGGTGAACTCGTTGATCCGGTCGTCGACGGCTGCCAGCACGTCGTGTCCTCGCGGATCCTTGTTCATGAAGTGCGCGGCGACGAAGCCGCCGATCACGCCGATGAGGAACCACAGCAGGGTCTTCATGTCACCACCTCCGGTTCGGGCCCGCTCGTCACAACGCTCTCCATCGTATGCGCAAACGCGAAGGAGGCGCCGGGGATACCCCCGACGCCTCCTCGGCGTGTTCGCAGAGTTCGCTGAACTCCGAGAGCAGAGTCGCTGTGGATCAGCGAGCCGCGTAGTACTCGACGACCAGCTGCACGTCACAGGTCACGGGGACCTCGGCGCGCTTGGGACGACGGACCAGACGGGCCTCCAGCTTGTCGAGCTCGACCTCGAGGTAACCCGGAACCGGGGGCAGGACATCGGCGTGACCGCCGGCGGCCGCCACCTGGAAGGGCTCGAGGCCCTCGCTCTTGGGCTTGACGTGGATGAGCTGACCCGGCTTCACGCGGAAGGACGGACGGTCGACGAGCTGGCCGTCGACGAGGATGTGACGGTGCACGACGAGCTGACGCGCCTGTGCGGTGGTGCGCGCGAAACCGGCGCGGACCACGAGCGCGTCCAGGCGCATCTCGAGCTGCTCGACGAGGTTCTCACCCGTCAGGCCGTCCTTGCGACGCGCCTCGTTGAACTGGATGACCAGCTGCTTCTCGCGGATGCCGTACTGCTCGCGGAGACGCTGCTTCTCGCGCAGACGGACGGCGTAGTCGCTGTCCTGCTTGCGCTTGGTGCGGCCGTGCTCACCGGGAGCGTAGGGACGCTTCTCGAGGTACTTGGCCGCCTTCGGGGTGAGGGCGATGCCGAGTGCACGGGACAGGCGGACCTTGCGGCGGTCCTGGGACTTCGTGACCACGAAGTGTTCCTTTCGATACGCGGCCGTGTCGATCACGGCTCGCGGACGTATCGTCTCGATTCCGCCCCTCACGAGCGCACGCCGGAGCGGACGAGAGGGTGGTGCAGGAGTGGAGAGATGCCCGAAAACACGGTTTCGAGCCGGTCCATGCTATCAGATCAGGGCTGAGCGCAGATCAGGGCTGAGCGCCTGTCTCGGTGGCTCTGAGCGCGACGACCGGTGCCGCGCCCCGCCTACCCCTCCCCCAGGATCCTCCTGATGCGCTCCAGTCGCGCCTGCACCTCGCGCTCTCCGCCGAGCGCCTTGGGCTGGTAGTAGCGGCGCCCCCGCAGCTCGTCGGGGAGATACTGCTGCGGCACGATCCCGGCGTCGTTGTCATGCGGATAGCGGTAGCCCTTGCCGTGTCCCAGACGCTTGGCCCCCGGATAATGCGCGTCGCGAAGATGCACGGGTACTCGCCCGAAGCCACCGGCGCGGATGTCCGCGATCGCCGCGTCGATCGCCAGGTACGCGGCGTTCGACTTCGCGGTAGTCGCGAGATAGACGGTGGCCTCGGCGAGCGGGATCCGCCCCTCCGGCATGCCGATGAAGGCAACAGCGTCTGCGGCTGCGACGGCGATCACCAGCGCCTGCGGATCGGCCAGGCCGATGTCCTCGGACGCCGAGATCACCAGCCGGCGCGCGATGAAGCGCGGGTCCTCGCCCGCTTCGATCATCCGGGCGAGATAGTGCACGGCGGCATCGACGTCCGATCCCCGGATCGACTTGATGAACGCGCTGATGACGTCGTAGTGCTCATCGCCCTGGCGGTCATAGCGCAGCAGCGCACGATCGACCGCCTGCGCCACGTCGTCGTCGGTGACGATCGGCGTCTCGTCCTCGGTAAGGCGATCCGGCGAGGCTGCGACGGCGGCCGCGGCCTCGAGCCCGGTGAGCGCCCTCCGCGCGTCGCCCGAAGCGAGCCGGATCAGGGCGGCCCGAGCAGCGTCGTCCAGCACCGCGCGCCCGTTCAGCCCGCGCGGATCGGACACGGCCCGGTCGATCAGAAGGCCGATGTCCTCGTCGGTGAGGGGCTGCAGCGTGAGCAGCAGCGACCGGGACAGCAGCGGGGAGATGACCGAGAACGACGGATTCTCCGTCGTCGCCGCAATGAGGATGACCCAGCCGTTCTCCACACCCGGCAGCAGCGCGTCCTGCTGCGCCTTCGTGAAGCGGTGGATCTCGTCGAGGAACAGGATGGTCGACTGGCCGTAGAGGTCGCGCTGGTTGAGCGCCTCCTGCATGACCTCGCGCACGTCCTTCACCCCCGCCGTGATGGCCGACAGCTCCACGAAGCGCCGCCCGGACGAGCGCGCGATGGCCTGCGCGAGGGTGGTCTTGCCCGTGCCCGGCGGGCCCCACAGGATCATCGAGACGCTCGACGCGGTCTTCGCCGCCGGATCCGCGAGCGCCACGATCGGCGAACCGGGCCGCAGCAGGTGCTGCTGCCCGGCGACCTCGTCGAGCGAGATCGGACGCATCCGCACGGCGAGCGGCGTCTGGCCGCTCATCAGCGGTGCTGCAGGAGTCATGCGGTCAAGGCTAACGTCGTGCGCCGACACGAGGACGCGCGGCGCCCGTGGCGAAGTCACGCGTCGCACGGCGCATCGAGGCGCACGCGATATAAGCTCGGTCCTCGACATCCAGGGAGGATCCATGGCCGCTCGCCGCCCGACGAACGCCCGCGATCAGCGTGCCCGCACGCAGCAGGAGCGCGCGCGTCTGCACGCCGCACGCCAGGGCCTGCACGCCGCGAGCGTCCGGCGCAGAGTACGTGACAACACCATCGCCGTGGTCGCCGGGGCTGTCATCGTGATCGGCGCGATCGTGAGCCAGGTCGTGCATGCGGAGGCCACCGCCCCCGCCCCGTCCCCCTCTCCCACGGTCAGCCCGACGGCGGCTCCGAGCTCCGCTCCCGCACCTGCGCCGACGGCGACGGAGACCCCTGCCGGCTGAGTCGCAGCCCTCTCGCGCCCGGCCCCGGCGTACTAGGCTGGCCCTGTCCTTTCCGCCTCCCGCGGCACGCCGCGCAAGGAGTTCACCGTGTCCACCGAAGAGCACACCCCCGAAAACCCGACCGACGACGAGCAGTCCTCGTACCCCGACGCCGAGAACGCCCCGGCCGTCGCCGAGGAGTCTGCGGCGGCCGTTGCTGCCGATGCGGACGCGCCCGGCGACGCCGCTGCCGAGTCCCAGGCTCCGGCTGCCCAGGCCGAGCGGACCGAAGCGCCTGAAGAGCCGGCGGAGGCTTCGGCCGAACAGGTGGAAGCCGCGGCATCGTCTCCGGCCGCTGCCGAGCGTCCGTCGTCGCCCGTCCCCGCGCCGCGTCCGTCGGCCATGCCCCGGCCCCCGGCCATGCCGCGTCCGCCGGCATCGGCTATCCGCCCTGCCGCTCCGGCAGCGCCTGCCGCCCCGGCACCGGTGAGCACGAGTGACGCCGCCGAGTGGGGTCGCGTCACCGAGGACGGAACCGTGTCGGTGCGCGAGGGTGATGAGTGGCGCGAGGTCGGGCAGTATCCCGATGGCACCCCCGCCGAGGCGCTCGCCTATTTCGTGCGCAAGTTCGAGGATCTCGCCTTCAAGGTGAACACCCTGGAGAAGCGCGTGCAGGCCGGCGGATCCGGTGCGACGGATCTCGCCAAGCAGGCGCAGCATTTGGTTGCCGATGTCACCGATGCCGCGGCGGTCGGCGACCTCGCGAACCTCCGTTCCCGCCTCGATGCGCTGGCCGCATCGCTCGCCGACGCCTCTGCCGCAGAGGCGGTCGAGGCCAAGGCTGCCGTGGACGCCGCCATCGCTGAGCGCACCGCCCTCGTGGAGCGCTCCGAGGCGATCGCAGCGCAGGACCTCTCCTCCGTGCAATGGAAGAAGGTCACCGAGGAGATGGGCGCCCTGTTCGACGCGTGGCAGAGCCACCAGCAGAACGGTCCGCGCCTGCCGAAGAACGCGGCGAACCAGCTCTGGAAGCGATTCCGCGATGCCCGCGCGACCGTGGACCGCCAGCGCCGCGCCTTCTACGCCGAGCTCGACGAGACGCACAAGACCGCGCGCGACCGCAAGTCGCGCCTGGTCGAGCGCGCCGAGGCACTGGCGCCCAAGGGCGTCGACGGGATCCCGGCCTACCGCAGCCTGCTCGACGAGTGGAAGGCGGCCGGCCGCGCAGGGCGCAAGGCCGACGACGCGCTGTGGGCGCGGTTCAAGGCCGCCGGCGACGCGCTCTACTCGGCGCGCGCCGAGCAGGCGGCGGCGACCGAGGCGGAGTCCGCTCCCCGCATCGAGGCGCGTACCGCGCTGCTCGATGAGGCCAAGGCGGTGGCCGACGAGCCGAACCTCGGCAAGGCACGGGCCATGCTGACGCGCATCCAGCGCCAGTGGGACGAGGTCGGACGGATCTTCCCGCGCGAGAAGGAGCGTGCCCTCGACGACCGCCTGCGCGTCATCGAGCAGGAGCTGAAGTCGCGTGAGGACGTCGACTGGAAGCGCAACAACCCCGAGACGAAGGCTCGCGCCGGCGCGATGAGCGATCAGCTCCAGCAGGCCATCGCCAAGCTCGAGGCTGAGCGCGACGCCGCGGAGAAGTCGGGCAACGCCAAGGCGCTCAAGGAGGCGACCGAGGCTCTCGAGGCCCGACGCGCCTGGCTGAACGCTCTCGGGGGCTGAAGGACGGCACGCACTCCGCATTCGCAGGAGTTGTCCACAGGGCGGGGGTCTCCGGATCCCCGCCCTGTGTCGTCTGCCGCACACTGGAGGCATGCGCGGCACGTTCCTGCACCTTCCCGGAGACAAGCTCTCCCTGTCCGAACTCGCGGCAGCGCGCCTGGACGGAGATGTGGTCGAGCTCGGCGAGGCCTACGCTCCGGCGGATCTCGTCGAGACGGCCGCCCTCCGGGCCGCCTCGCTGACCTCCCTCGTCGCGGGGATGCCCGGAGCCGCGTTCGCGGGCATGAGCGCGGCGTGGATCCATGGCGCCGGCGATGCCCCGCCGGATCCGCACGAGTTGCAGAGTGCGACCGGCCGCCGTCTGCGCGCCCCCACGACGCGACGGATCATCGTGCACGATCCTGTGCTGGATCCCTCGGACGTGCAGGATCTCGGCGGCCTCGCGGTGACGACCCCGGAACGCACGCTCATCGACCTGCTGCGCTGGCCCGTGACGGTGCCGGAGCGGCATGACTGGGCGCGGCTCCTGGTGCATGTGGATCCGTCGCTGGCAGCCCGCACCGCTGCGCGCCTGGCACGGCTGCATCACGGCCCCGGCTACCACCGCGTGGCACGGTTCCTCTCCGCTCATGGAGCGGAGCCGCCGCCCGGCTGAGGGCGGTCACCGCACGCCGGGGTGCGATGACCGCTCTCAGGACGAGGTGACGCGGTAGACGTCGTAGACGGCGTCGATCCGACGCACCGCGTTGAGCACGCGGTCGAGGTGCACCGTGTCGCCCATCTCGAAGACGAAGCGGCTGAGGGCCAGGCGGTCGTTGGTGGTCTGAACGGTGGCGGAGAGGATGTTCACGTGGTGCTCACTGAGCACCCTGGTGACATCGGACAGCAGACCGGAACGGTCCAGCGCCTCCACCTGGATCTGCACCAGGAACACGCTGCGCGAGGTCGGCGCCCACTCGACGTCCACCATCCGGTCCTTCTCGACCGACAGAGCCTTCACGTTCACGCAGTCGGAGCGGTGCACGGACACGCCGCTCCCGCGCGTGACGAAGCCGACGATCTCGTCCCCCGGCACCGGGGTGCAGCACTTCGCGAGCTTCACCAGGATGTCGGCCGCGCCGCGCACCAGCACCCCCGAGTCGCCCTCGCGCGGAATGCGGCTGCGCCCCTGGGCCGGGATGTCGACCGCGCCGGTCGAGGTGTCCTCGGTCGTGGAGATGAGCGCGGTGACCTTCTCCAGCACGGACTGAGTGGAGACGTGCCCCTCGCCGACAGCGGCGTACAGGGCCGAGACGTCCTCGTAACGCAGCTGGTGCGCGACCTCGGTGAACGACTCCTGGCTCATCAGCCGCTGCAGGGGCAGGTTCTGTCGGCGCATCGCGCGGGCGATGGCCTCCTTGCCCTGCTCGATCGCCTCCTCGCGGCGCTCCTTCGTGAACCACCCGCGGATCTTGTTGCGTGCGCGCGTGCTCTTCACGAACGTCAGCCAGTCCTGGCTGGGCCCGGCGTCGGGGTTCTTCGAGGTGAACACCTCGACCACATCGCCGCTGTTCAGTGCGGTCTCCAGCGGCACGAGCCGCCCGTTGACCTTGGCGCCCATCGTGCGGTGACCGATCTCGGTGTGCACCGCGTACGCGAAGTCCACCGGGGTCGCACCGGACGGAAGCCCGATCACGCGCCCCTTCGGCGTGAAGACGTAGACCTCCTTCGCCCCGATCTCGAAGCGCAGCGAGTCGAGGAACTCGCTCGGGTCGGCGGTCTCCGCCTGCCAGTCCGAGATGTGTGCGAGCCAGGTCATGTCGGCGTCGGCTGTGCCCTTGCCGGTGCCGTTCATCCGCTCCTTGTACATCCAGTGCGCGGCCACACCGAACTCGGCCTGCTGATGCATCTCGTGCGTGCGGATCTGGATCTCGACCGTGCGGCCGCCGGGGCCGATCACCGTGGTGTGCAGCGACTGGTACAGGTTGAACTTCGGGGTGGCGATGTAGTCCTTGAACCTGCCGGGCAGCGGCGTCCAGCGCGCGTGGATCGCACCCAGCACTGCGTAGCAATCGCGCACCGTGCCGACCAGGACCCTGATGCCGATCAGGTCGTAGATGTCATCGAACTCGCGTCCCCGCACGACCATCTTCTGGTACACGGAGTAGAGCTGCTTCGGCCGTCCGGCGACTTTGCCGCGCACGCGCAGGTCCCGCAGGTCGCTCTCGACCGCGTCGACCACCTCGTGGATGTACTTCTCGCGCTGCGGCGTGCGCTGCTTGATGAGGCTGTCGATCTCGGCGTAGATCTTCGGATGCAGCACCGCGAAGGACAGGTCCTCGAGCTCGGACTTGATCGCCTGGATTCCGAGCCGATGCGCGAGCGGCGCGTAGATCTCGAGCGTCTCGGTCGCCTTCTTGGCGGCCTTCTCGGGCGGCACGAAGCCCCAGGTGCGGGCGTTGTGCAGGCGGTCGGCGAGCTTGATGATCAGCACCCGGATGTCCTTCGACATCGCGACGATCATCTTGCGCACGGTCTCGGCTTGCGCGCTGTCGCCGTACTTCACCTTGTCGAGCTTGGTGACGCCGTCGACCAGCATGGCGACCTCATCGCCGAAGGTCGCTGTCAGCTCGGTGAGCGCATAACCCGTGTCCTCGACGGTGTCGTGCAGCAGCGCCGCCGCGATCGCGCGCGGGCCGAGCCCGAGATCCGCGAGGATCTGGGCCACGGCGAGCGGGTGCGTGATGTACGGCTCGCCGCTCTGACGCTTCTGCCCCTGGTGCTTCTCCGCGGCCACCGCGTACGCGCGCTCGATGATCGCGAGATCGCCGCGCGGGTGGTTCTGCCGCACCGTGCGGATGAGGTTGTCGAGGTCGTTGATCCGGGGCGCGCGGGAGAAGATGCGCGGGACGAGCCTGCGCAGACTCGACCCCTGCGCCGACGCCCCAGGCGTCGTGCCGACCTCGCTCATCCGACCTCCAGGCAGATCATCCTACAAGCGCTGGGGACGGCCGGACGCATCGAGGCTCAGACCTCCACCGCGATGGCCGTGGCACGCTCCCGCGCCGCCAGCACGCGCTTGTCGTGCTCGCGGATCGCCGGCTCGTTCTCCCGGAACAGCGAGTACAACGGCGCCGCGACGAACAGCGTCGAGTAGGCGGCGACGATGATGCCGACGAAGATCGACAGCGAGATGTCGGTCAGGGTCTGCGCGCCGAGCCAGAATGCACCGATGAACAGGATGGCGCCGACCGGCAATGCCGCGATGACGGCCGTGTTGATCGATCGGACGAGCGTCTGGTTCACCGCGAGGTTCACGGCCTCACCGAACGTGCGGGAGGACTTGGCGCCCTCCTCGGTCGTGTTCTCGCGGATCTTGTCAAACACGACGGTAGTGTCGTACAGCGAATAGGCGAGGATCGTGAGGAAGCCGATCACGGCCGCCGGCGAGATCTCGAACCCGGCCAGCGCGTACACGCCGACCGTGATGATCAGCACGTCGAGCAGACCGAGGATGGACGCCGCCGACATCTTCCAGGTGCGGAAGTAGATCGCGAGGATCAGGAACGTCAGCGCGAGGAAGATCGCGAGGCCCCAGAGCGACTGCCGGGTCACGCCTTCACCCCAGCTCGGGCCGATGAACGAGGTGTTCACCTTGTCCTCGGCGACGTCATACGCCTTCGCGAGGGCGGCCGCCACGTCGTGGCTCTCCTGCTCGCTCTTGAGCTGAGCCGTCTGCACGCGGATGTCGCGGTTGTTGACGGTGGTCACCTTCGTGGTGACATTCGGCAGCACCGAGCGCACCGCGGTCGTCGCGATGTCCTGGTTGCGGTTCGCGGGGGCCTCGACGGTGAACTGGGATCCACCGGTGAACTCGATCGAGAACTGCACCGGACGGAACAGCGGCACCAGGGCCGAGCCCACCACGAGCAGGATCGCGATGATGAACCAGAGCCGCCGCTTCCCGACGAACGGGAACGAGGTCTTGCCGGAGTAGAGGTCGTTGCCGAACTCGTTCATGGAGCGCATCAGTCGTTCTCCCCGTTCCGGCTCGCGCCCTGGTCTGCGGCGGCGAGGGCCTCCGCACGCTTTCGTTCGGCGATGGTCTGACGACGCTCCGCCTCGCCGCGGGAGCGGCCGGCACGGGCCGCCTTGCCCTGAGAGCCGGTGGCGACGGCGCGGTACTCGGTGCGTCCGCGGTAGACGGCGCCGAGCGCTTCCGGGTCCATGCCCGAGAGCGGGTGACCGTTGCCGAAGAAACGCGTACGGGCGAGGATCTGCATCATCGGGTGCGTGAACACCACGAAGATCAGCACGTCGATGAGGGTGGTCAGACCGAGCGTGAACGCGAAGCCCTTCACCGTTGCGTCGGCGAGGATGTACAGCACCACGGCGGCGAGGATGTTGATCGACTTCGAGATGTAGATCGTGCGCTTGGCGCGACTCCAGCCGTCCTCCACCGCACCGGTGATGGACTTGCCATCGCGCAGCTCGTCTCTTATTCGTTCGAAGTAGACGATGAAGGAGTCGGCCGTGAATCCGATCGAGACGATCAGACCGGCGACGCCGGCGAGCGAGAGACGGAAGCCCATCCGCCAGCCCAGGATGCAGATCAGCACGTAGGTGATGACGGCCATCACGGCGATCGACGCGATGATCACGAAGCCGAGGGCCCGGTAGCTGAGCAGGGAGTAGATCGCTACGAGGCCGAGACCGATGAGGCCCGCGATGAGGCCGATCTGCAGCTGCTGGGATCCGAGCGTCGCGGAGATCGTGTCGGAGCTCTGCACGGTGAAGCTCAGCGGCAGCGCACCGAACTTGAGCTGGTCGGCGAGGCTCTTCGCCGTCTCCTGGGTGAACGAGCCGCTGATCGAAGGACGCCCGTCCAGGATCACGCCGTTCATCGACGGCGCGGAGATGACGGATCCGTCCAGTACGAACGCGAACTGGTTGCGCGGCGTCTGGTTCTGCTGCGTGAAGGCGTAGAGGCGCTGGCTGACCTTGCCGAACGCGTCGGTGCCCTTGCCGTCGAAGGTGAGGTTGACCTCCCACTGGGCGTTCTGCTGGTTCAGCCCGGCGACGGCGTCCTTGATCGATGTGCCGTCCAGCTCCACCGGACCGAGCAGGTACTTGGCCTGGCCGCTGCTGTCACAGGCGATCAGCGGCTGGTCGGTGGGCTGCTTCGCCGCGTCGCGCTTGGTCTTGCAGTCGTATGCGAGGAACTCGGCCTGCAGCTTCGGCGTCACCCACGACATGTCGCTGCCGTCGGTCGGCGACGGCGACGGCGTGGAGGCGAGATCCGGCGCGGGCGTCGGGTACGGCGTCGACTTGCCGTCGTCGCCGACGAACGACGTCGACGGTGCCGTGGCCGCCAGCACGGCACGCAGCTCCATCTTCGCGCTCGCCTGAATGCGGTTGCGAGTGGCCTCGTCCGCCTTGCCGGCGATCTGGACGACGATGTTGCGGCCGCCCTCCGTGGTGATGTCCGACTCACCGACACCCGAGGCGTCCACGCGCTGCCGGATGATCTGCGCGGCCTGATCGAGTTGCTCGGCGTTGGGATCTTTGCCGTCCGCCGTCTGCGCGCTGAGGATGATCTGCGTGCCACCCTGCAGGTCCAGTGCGAGCTGGGGCGACCAGGAGCTCTTGCCGAAGCCGTACACGCCGAGGGCGTTCAGGCCGAAGAGCACGCCGATGGCGATGAGCAGGCCGAGCAGAACCCGCCAGGCGTGCTTGACGGGAGAAGACGATGCCACGAAGGTTCTTCGCTTTCTGAGGGGGACGGTCTGTCCGGAGGGACGGTCGAGCGGCGCGCGCGGACCGCGTCAGTTCTTGTCGTCGGCGTCGCGCTCCAGGCGCGCCTTGGTCTCCTCGGCCGACTCGATGCGGATGTCCTTGGCACGCTCGTCCAGGGGGGTCTGCGCGTCGAGAGCCGTCTGCTCATCGAGTGGCGTGTGCGCCTCGTCGGCGACCGGGGCGTTCTGCTCCTCGTCGACGACCCGCAGGATCGCCTGCGAGTGCACCTCGATGACCACGCCGGGCGCGATCTCCACCTTCGCGGGACGGTCCAGGTTCTCCGGGTCGAACTCGACGATCGTGCCGTAGAGGCCGCCCTGCAGCAGCACCTTCGCGCCGGGGACGGTCTGCGTGGCCTTCTTCTCCTGCTCCTCCTTCATGCGCTTGTTGCGGCGGCGGGTCGAGAGCACCATGAAGACGAGCAGGATGGCCAGGACGAAGAACAGGCCGTACTGCGAGAAGAACGTCGCGAGATTCATGCGAGGAGGAGCCTTTCGAGGCGCGCGCCGACAGCGGGGCGCGGAAGGGGTGGGGATGGTGAAAGTCTCCAGCGATTATAGGTCATCGAACAACGCGGCCCCCTCGGGGTGCGCGATGCCGAGGTGGGCGTAAGCCTCCGGCATGGCGATGCGCCCGCGGGGCGTACGGCCGAGGAATCCGATCCGGACGAGATAGGGCTCCACGACGCTCTCGATGGTGTCCGCCTCCTCGCCGACCGAGACGGCGAGCGTGCTCAGGCCCACGGGCCCGCCGCGGAAGCGGCGCACGATCGCATCCAGCACGGCGCGGTCGAGGCGATCCAGGCCGATCCGATCCACGTCGTAGAGCTCCAGCGCCGCCCGCACGTCGTCGACGGAGGCAGAGGAGCCGCCGCCGTGCACGAGGGCGTAGTCCCGCACGCGCCGGAGCAGTCTGTTCGCGATGCGGGGCGTGCCGCGGGAACGCCGTCCGATCTCCGCGCGCGCGATCGGGGGCACGTCCACGCCGAGGACGATCGAGGAGCGCTCCACGACGCGTTCGAGCTCTTCCGCCTCGTAGTACTCGAGGTGGGCCGTGAAGCCGAAGCGGTCGCGCAGCGGGTTCGGCAGCAGCCCCGAACGCGTGGTGGCGCCCACGAGAGTGAACGGGGCGAGATCGAGCGGGATGCTCGTCGCCCCGGCGCCCTTGCCGACCATGATGTCGATCCGGAAGTCCTCCATCGCGAGGTACAGCATCTCCTCGGCGGACCGCGCCATCCGATGGATCTCGTCGATGAAGAGCACCTCGCCCGGCGTGAGGCTGGACAGCAGCGCCGCGAGGTCGCCGGCATGCTGGATCGCGGGCCCGCTGGACATGCGCAGCGGGCGCCCGCTCTCATGCGCGACGATCATCGCCAACGTGGTCTTGCCGAGTCCCGGGGGGCCGGAGAGCAGGATGTGGTCGGCCGGGCGATCCTGGATCCTCGCCGCCTCGAGAAGCAGAGTCATCTGCCCGCGCACCTTGTGCTGGCCGACGAACTCGCTCAGGCTCGCCGGCCGCAGCGCGCCCTCGACCGCGAGCTCGGCCTCGTCGACGACGTCGCCGGAGTCGCGGAACTCAGCCACGAGCACCTCCGCCCTGGGCAGGACCGAGGGTGGCGAGCGTGCGCCGGAGCAGGAGCGCGACGGATCCGCGCTCGGTCTCGGTGGCCTCAGCGGCGCTGCGTTCCGCGGCATCCGCGGCGATGCGCTCCGACCATCCCAGTCCGATCAGGGCGGCGATCAGCTGCGTCCCGATCTCGTCCGGGACGGATGCGGCGGCCGATGCGGCGACCGGAGCCTGGAGCTTGCCGGTGAGCTGCACCACGATGAGCTTGGCGGTCTTCGGGCCGATGCCGGAGACCCGGCGGAAGGGCGCGTCGTCGTCAGCGGCGACCGCGCTCGCGATCTGGTCGACGGAGAGGTGCGAGAGCACCCCGAGCGCGGACTTCGGCCCTACGCCCGTCACCGACAGCAGATGACCGAACACCTCGAGCTCGGCCTGATCCGCGAAGCCGTACAGGGACAGTGCGTCCTCCCGGACGATGAGCGACGTGTGCAGGCGAAGTTCGTGCCCGACCCTGGCGGTGTGCGCGACGTCGGCGGGGACGGCGACCCAGAAGCCGACTCCCCCGACCTCGACGACGACGGAATCCGTGGTCGCGGACAGCACGGTGCCGCGCAGGGAGGAGATCATGAAAGCAGTCTACGCACGTGCTCGTATGTATGTTCGAGCGACACGCTCCGCGTCCGCCCAGGCCTTCTGCGCCGGAGTCTGGGCGTCGGATCCCGGATCCGCTCCCCCGCCGAGACCCCCGCCGCGCCAGGCATGGCAGAGCGCGATCGCGAGCGCGTCGGCGGCGTCGGCCGGCTGCGGTGGCGCGTCGAGCCTCAGGATCCGGGCGATCATGGCCTGCACCTGCTTCTTGTCGGCGGAACCGTATCCGGTGACGGCCGCCTTCACCTCACTCGGGGTGTGCGTTGCCGCCGGCAGCCCGTGTTCGGCGGCGACCAAGAGCGCGACGCCGCTGGCCTGCGCGGTGCCCATCACGGTGTGGCTGTTCTGCTGGGCGAAGACGCGTTCCACCGCGACCGCGTCGGGACCGTGTTCGGCGATCACCGCGCGGATCCCCGCCGCGACCGCGGCGAGGCGCTCCCCGATCGGGGCGTCCACGGGCGTGCGGATCACGCCCACGTGCACGAGAGTGCCGCGGCGCCTCGCATCGACGTCCACGACGCCCACGCCGCACCGCGTGAGGCCGGGATCGATGCCCAGAACCCGCCGTACGCCCGTCATGCCTCCAGGCTAGGCGCTGTGCCGCCGCGCGGCGCCGAGGCGCGCGGCCAGCCCATCGCCGCCTGCGCGCGATCCATGAAGGCGCTCTTCGCACGGGTGTAGTCGTCGTAGTCGTCGGCGCCCGCGTGAACCGCTGCGAGAGATCGCTTCAGACGTTCGTACTCGGTGCGCGCCACCGGATGCGCACGGAGCCAGTCCCGAAAGGAGAGCACGAAGTCGGCGAACGGCGAGTCGGCGCGACGGACGTGCAGGATCAGTCCCCGGAGAGAACCGCCGCCGTTCAGGTCCCGGAAGTAGAGCAGCTTCTCGTGATGGCGCGGATCGGACCCGGGTCGAGGGATGTCGGCATCGACGCCGGGCGAGTCGGGTCGAGAGCCTCGCGCCCTTCCGATGCCGAGAGAGGCGAGCGCGGCGGTCGCTGCGCCCTCGTCCGGGATCGCCGGCACGACGACCTGGAGATCCAGAAACGACTTCGCCGCGAGCCCCGGTACCGCGGTCGAGCCGATGTGCGCGAGGTCCGTCACGCCGATGCCGGCCTGGGTGAGGGCGTCGCTTATCCGGGCGTTCCAGCCGGAAGCGACCGATGGCCACGCCGGATCGTAGGGGACGATCTGCGGCGCGGCCATCGGAAAGAGTATCCCTCGGGCTTACTCGTCGTTCTCGAGCTCGGCCTGCACCTCGGCCGTCAGGTCGAAGTTCGCATAGACGTTCTGCACGTCGTCGCTGTCCTCGAGTGCATCGATGAGGCGGAAGATCTTGCGCGCCGCCTCGGCGTCGATCTCGACCTTGAGGTTCGGCACGAACTCGACATCCGCCGATTCGTACTCGATGCCCGCCTCCTGCAGCGCGGTGCGCACCGCGACCAGGTCGGACGCCTCGGTGATGATCTCGAAGCCCTGCGCGTGCGGCTCGATCTCCTCGGCCCCCGCCTCGAGCGCCGCCATCATGACGTCGTCCTCGGTGGTGTTCTCACCATCGACGACGATGACGCCCTTGCGGGTGAAGTTGTAGGCGACCGATCCGGGATCGGCGAGCGTGCCGCCGTTGCGGCTGAGCGCCGTGCGCACCTCGGCGGCGGCGCGGTTCTTGTTGTCCGTCAGACATTCGATCATGAGGGCGACGCCGTTCGCGCCATAGCCCTCGTACGTGATCGAGGAGTACTCGACCGACTCGCCGCCGATGCCCGCGCCGCGCTTGATGGCGCGGTCGATGTTGTCCTTCGGGACAGAGGTCTTCTTCGCCTTGAGCACGGCGTCGAACAGCGTCGGGTTGCCCGCGAGATCAGCGCCGCCGAGCTTCGCGGCGACCTCGATGTTCTTGATGAGCTTGGCCCAGGACTTCGCACGGCGCGAGTCGATGACGGCCTTCTTGTGCTTGGTCGTGGCCCACTTGGAATGCCCGGACATATCTCTCCCGCTCGAATCAGCCCCGCGGTTCGTCCCGCCAGGGCATCGTCCATTCTAGAAGATCCGCGTCGGAAGCACCGACTGCGGGGTGCAGAGCCGCGGGACTACGCCGCGACAGCGGCTCGTCGGACAGCAGCCCGTCGCGCTTCGACCAGCTCCAGGAACCGCGCGTGCAGCCGCACCTCGCCGTTCATCTCGGGGTGGAAGCTCGTGCCCAGCAGGTTGCCCTGCTGCACGGCCACCACTCCGCCGTCGGGCAACGCCGCGATCGCCGTCGCCTTCGAGCCCACACGCGTGATGAGCGGCGCCCGGATGAACGTGGCGTCCACCGGCCCTTCGATGCCTTCGATCTCCAACGCGGTCTCGAACGACTCGACCTGACCGCCGAAGGCGTTGCGTGCGACGGTGACGTCGAGACCGCCGAACGTCAGCTGTCCGTCGATCGCGCCCTCGATCTCGTCCGCGAGCAGGATCAGTCCCGCGCAGGTGCCGTAGACCGGCAGTCCGTCGGCGATGAGCGCGCGGAGGGGCTCGCGGACACCGAAGATCCGGGACAGCTTGTCGATCACGCTCGACTCGCCGCCCGGGATCACCAGGCCGTCGAGCCCGTCCAGCTGCTCGGGGCGGCGGACGCGCACGGCCTCCGCCCCGAGCGAGGTGAGGATCGCGGCGTGCTCGCGCACATCTCCCTGCAGCGCGAGCACGCCGATCCGCACGGCGGTCGTCACCAGCCGCGCTCCGCGAGGCGGTGCGGCGCGGGCAGGTCGGACACGTTGATGCCGACCATGGCCTCGCCGAGCCCGCGTGAGACCTGGGCGATCACGGCGGGGTCGTCGAATGCGGCCGTGGCCTTCACGATGGCGGCGGCGCGGGCGGCCGGGTCACCGGACTTGAAGATGCCGGATCCGACGAACACGCCGTCGGCGCCGAGCTGCATCATCATGGCGGCGTCCGCGGGAGTGGCCACTCCCCCGGCGACGAACATGACGACGGGCAGAGCGCCCTTCTCGGCGACCTCGGCGACGAGCTCGTACGGAGCCTGCAGCTCCTTGGCCGCCACGTACAGCTCGTCCTTGGAGAGCGTGGTGAGGCGGGCGATCTCACCGCGGATCGTGCGGATGTGCTTCATCGCCTCGGAGACGTCTCCGGTGCCAGCCTCGCCCTTGGAGCGGATCATCGCCGCGCCCTCGGTGATCCGGCGCAGCGCCTCGCCGAGGTTGGTCGCACCGCAGACGAAGGGCACGGTGAAGCCCCACTTGTCGATGTGGTTCACGTAGTCGGCCGGAGAGAGCACCTCGGACTCGTCGATGTAGTCGACACCGAGCTCCTGCAGCACCTGCGCCTCGACGAAGTGGCCGATGCGCGCCTTGGCCATGACGGGGATCGAGACGGCGGAGATGATCCCGTCGATCATGTCCGGGTCGCTCATGCGCGACACGCCGCCCTGGGCGCGGATGTCGGCCGGCACGCGCTCGAGCGCCATGACGGCGACGGCGCCGGCGTCCTCCGCGATCTTCGCCTGCTCGGGGGTGACGACGTCCATGATGACGCCGCCCTTGAGCATCTCCGCCAGGCCGCGCTTGACGCGACCGGTGCCGGTGGTCGATTCGGGTGCAAGTTCTGTCATAGGACAGATAATACGCTGTCTGCCACGAACCCTGACACTCAGGAGCCGGTGACCGGATCCGCTCCCGCCGGATGAGAGGATCGGAGGATGCTGAAGGTGCTCTCGATCCAGTCCGCCGTCGCGTACGGCCATGTCGGCAACTCCGCGGCCGTCTTCCCGCTGCAGCGGATCGGGGTCGAGGTGCTCCCCGTCTACACGGTGAACTTCTCCAACCACACCGGCTACGGCGCCTGGCGCGGACCGCTGATCGCCCCCGACGACGTGCGCGAGGTCATCACCGGCATCGAGGAACGCGGCGTGCTCGGAGAGGTCGACGCGGTGCTCAGCGGCTATCAGGGCGGCGAGGGTATCGGCGACGTCATCATCGACGCCGTGGCGCGGGTCAAGGCCGCCAACCCGCAGGCGGTGTACGCGTGCGACCCGGTCATGGGCAACGCCACGTCGGGGTGCTTCGTCGCGCCTGCGATCCCCGTGCTGCTGCGCGACAAGGTCGTGCCCGTGGCCGACATCATCACGCCGAACCAGTTCGAGCTGGGATTCCTCACCGAAACCGAGCCCGACACTCTCGAATCGACCCTGGCCTCCGTCGACAAGGCGCGCGCCATGGGACCGAAGACGGTTCTCGTGACGAGCGTCGCCCGTCCCGATCGGGCAGAGGGCACCATCGAGATGCTCGCCGTGGACGACAAGGGCGCCTGGCTGGTCGCGACTCCGCACCTGCCGATGAAGGCGAACGGATCCGGCGATGTGACCGCGGCGCTGTTCACCGCGCACTATGTCGAGACCGGCGATGCGAAGCTCGCGCTCGAGCGCACCGTGTCGAGCGTGTACGAGCTGCTCCGCCTCACGCTCGAGTCGGGCGAACGCGAGCTGCAGCTCGTGCCGGCTCAGGAGTTCTACGCGAACCCGCCGCTCCAGTTCGAAGCCCGCCGGGTGCGCTGATCACCCCACGCCGTGGCGCGGCCCGCGGCCGCCTCAGGCGGGCCAGGCGGCCGCGACCGTGTTGCGCACGTCTCCGAGCAGCTGCGGCAGCGCCTTCGTCTTCGCGATGATGGGGAAGAAGTTGGCGTCGCTGTTCCAGCGCGGAACCACGTGCTGATGCAGGTGCGCGTCGACGCCGGCGCCGGCGACCGCGCCCTGGTTCATGCCGATGTTGAAGCCGTCGCAGCGCGATGTCGCCTTCAGCACCCGCATCGCGGTCTGCGTGAGCGCACCGATCTCGGCGACCTCTTCCGCCGTCGCCTCGTCGTAGGTGGCGATGTGACGGTACGGGCAGACGAGCAGGTGGCCGGAGTTGTACGGGAACAGATTGAGCAGCACATAGGCGGTATGCCCGCGGGCGACGATGAGCCGCTCCTCATCCGGGTGCTTGGGCGCCTCGCAGAAGGGGCACTCCTCGCGCAGCGGCTCCGGACCCGCCTGGATGTACGTCATCCGGTGCGGCACCCAGAGGCGCTGGAACTCGTCGGGGACGCCGGCCAGATGCGCAGCGTCTTCCAGCTGCGCGTCCCCGGTGGCGCCCCCGTCGACGGTCATGCCAGGTCGCTCGCGGTCTGGATCAGCGCGTGGCTCTCGATCGCGCGACGCACGCGCTCGACCGCGTCGGCGAGCGGCACGCCGTTCTCCTGCGTCCCGTCTCGGAACCGGAACGACACCGTGCCCGCAGCGCGGTCCTGCTCCCCCGCGATGAGGATGAGCGGGATCTTGCCCGTCGTGTGGTTGCGGATCTTCTTCTGCATCCGCTCGTCGGAGTGGTCGACCTCGGCGCGCACGCCCGCCTCGCGCAGGGCCGCCACGGCGCCATCGAGGTAGTCAGCGAATTCGTCCGCCACGGGCACGCCCATGACCTGCACCGGTGACAGCCAGAGCGGGAAGTCGCCCGCGTAGTGCTCGAGCAGGATCGCGAAGAAGCGCTCGATCGAGCCGAACAGGGCGCGGTGGATCATGATCGGGCGCTTCTTCTGCCCGTCCTTGTCCGTGAACTCGAGCCCGAACCGCTCCGGCAGGTTGGGGTCGACCTGCACCGTGGACAGCTGCCACACGCGACCGATCGCGTCGGTGGTCTTCAGGTCGATCTTCGGACCGTAGAAGGCCGCCTCGCCGGGCACCTCGGTGAGCTTCAGACCGGAGGCCAGGGCGACGTTGCGCAACGCGTTCGTCGAGTACTCCCAGAACTCGTCGGATCCGATCCACTTGTCCTTCTCGTCGTCACGCATCGAGAGTTCGAGCTCGAAGTCGCTGAGCCCGAAGTCGCGGAGCATCGAGAGGATGAACTCGAGGACCTTGGTGACCTCGGACTCGAGCTGCTCGGGGGTGACGAACAGGTGCGAGTCGTCCTGGGTGAAGCCGCGCACGCGGGTGAGGCCGTGCAAGGCGCCGGAGAGCTCGTTGCGGTAGACGGTGCCGTTCTCGGCGAACCGCAGCGGCAGGTCGCGGTAGCTGCGCGCGCGCTCCTTGTAGATGAGGATGTGCATCGGGCAGTTCATGGGCTTCAGGTAGTAGTCCTGGCCCTGCTTGGTGACGTGGCCGTCCTCGTCGCGCTCCTCGTCCATCCGGATCGGCGGGAACATGCCGTCGCGGTAGGTGACGAGGTGGTTGGACGTGAGGAACAGATCCTCCTTGGAGATGTGCGGCGTGTACACGTAGTTGTATCCGCCGGCGATGTGCCGGCGACGCGCGTGCTGCTCCATCTCGCCGCGGATGATGCCGCCGCGCGGGTGCCAGACCGACAACCCGGATCCGATCTCGTCGGGGAACGAGAACAGGTCGAGCTCTTTGCCGAGGCGGCGATGGTCGCGCTTGGCCGCCTCCTCGAGGCGCTGCTGGTACGCGCGCAGCTCGTCCTTGGTGGGCCAGGCAGTGCCGTAGATGCGCTGCAGCTGCGGGTTCTTCTCGGATCCGCGCCAGTACGCCGCGGCGATCCGGGTGAGGTCCCAGCCGTTGCCGATCATGCGGGTGCTCGGCAGGTGCGGCCCGCGGCAGAGGTCCTTCCAGACGACCTCGCCATCCTTGGCGACGTTGTCGTAGATGGTGAGCTCGCCCTCACCGACCTCGACCGAGGCGCCCTCGGTCTTGTCCGCGCCGGGGCCCTTCAGCCCGATGAGCTCGAGCTTGAACGGCTCGTCGGCGAGCTCGGCGCGCGCCTCGTCGTCGCTCACGACCCGGCGCACGAAACGCTGGCCCTCGCGCTGGATCCGCTGCATCTCCTTGGAGATCGCCTTCACGTCCTCGGGGGTGAAAGGGGTGTCCACGCCGAAGTCGTAGTAGAAGCCATCGGTGATGGGCGGACCGATGCCGAGGTTGGCCTGCGGCTTGATGCGCTGCACGGCCTGGGCGAGCACGTGCGCCGTCGAGTGCCGCAGGATCGCGAGGCCCTCGGGGCTGTCGATGGTGATGGGCTGGACGTCGTCGTCCTCGTTCACGAGGGCGGCGAGATCCTTCTGCTGCCCGTTGACGAGCATGGCGACGACAGAGCGGTCGCTGAAGGGTCCGTTCGCACCGTAGAGCGCGAAACCGTCACAGGGATAGGACGGCAGTTCAGGAGCGGACGCCGCGGCTTCAGACGGCACAGGATTCTCAGACAAAGGAAGTTCTCCAGTTTGGCGATGGTCTCGGCTCAGCTTCGGACGCAAGGGCGCCCTGCCCGCTCAGGCCCTGAGAGTTCGCGTGCCGGTGACCGCGACGACGGTCGCGTGCGTCTGCCGGGCGAAGTCCATAGGAGAATCCTACGCCGCCCGCCCCGGCGCCAGGTCCATGGTGCGGCCCAGCGCCGCGTCCAGATGCCGCTGCGCGAGCCGCCATCCCCCGGCCTCGTACGCCACCACGACGAAGACCGGTCCTGCCAGCACCACCAGCAGGCACGCCCACAGCGGAAGCTTCGCGAAGGCCAGCACGATCCCGAGCAGCGGGAAGACCATCGCGACGGCGTGCAGAGGAAGACCCTTCATGACCGAGTGCACGAGGTAGGAGTGCAGCAGCGAGATCGACACCATGAAGACGATCACGGGCACGGCGATCATCAGGATGACAACGGGCGTCGCGAGCGGATCCTCATGCCGATACGCGAATCCGATCGTGTGGAGCCCGGCGCCGACCGCGGCCACACTCGCGAAGATGAAGGCGTGGCCGTAGCCCCACACGAACGACCGGTTCCGGTGCACGGCGAGGATCGGACCCGACGGCATCATCGTGTAGGACCACCACAGGGCGAACGTCATCGCGACCCCGGCACCGATCACCACGACCGCGTCTCCGCTCCAGCCCCGCGCGTGGGAGACCTCCTGGGCCGCGGCGAGCGTGCCGATCACGGTCTCGCCCAGCGCGATGATCGTCAGCAGGGAGTAACGCTCGGCGATGTGGTGGGGGTGCCAGGGCGTGCCGCGCTGCCCGCCCTCGCCCTTGCGCTCGGCCACGATCGGTCCGCCCAGCTCGATGAGCCAGCACGCCGCCGCTGCCGCGAAGGCGGCGCCGAGCGGCAGGGGCGCCCACGCGACGATGATCCACCCGACCTGCGCGATCGCGACGAAGAGCACATAGGTGAGCGCGTGGCGACGGTAGGCGGGGTCGCGGGCGGCGCGCAGCCACTGGGCGAGAAGCCCGACGCGCATCACGATGTATCCCGACACCATCACCCTGTTGTCGAAGGCGCCATGATCCTCGAGCGACGCGAACATGGTCGGCAGGCCGATCGCGAGAACGATCACGCCCGTCATCTGCACCATCGTCAACACTCGGAACAGCCAGTCGTCCGTATCGAACGCCGAGGCGAACCAGGAGAAGTTGATCCACGCCCAGATGATCGCCGCGACCGCGAAGGCGAAGGCTCCGACCGCCGCGCCCCCGTGCCCGGCCGCGACCCCCTCCGCCAGCTGCACCCCGGCGACGCCGAACGCGGCGGCGAAGACCAGATCGTAGAGCGCTTCGAGCGGGGTCGCCGCCCGGTGCGCCTCGTGCTGCGCGCGCCCGCGCATCGGGCTCAGTCCGTGCCGGTATCGTTCGACCGCATTCGTCATGCTCTCCCCGATCCCCTGGGGCTTCAGCCCTCTTGGATATGCAGCGTCCAACCTAGCGCGAGCCCGGATCACCTCGACTCCGACGGCGTTCGAGAAGTGCGAGCGCGGCGGAGACGGCCTTGATGACCGGAATCTCGCCGAACCGATAGTCGTCCGCGCGGATGAGTCGGGCGGCCAGATCCGGACGTCGCGCGCGAAGCAGGCCTCTGGCTCGTTCGGCGTGCAGCGCGTTCGAGACGATGGCGATCTCCTCCGCGTCCTCGAGCAGGGGAATCGAGTTGCGGATGTTCTCCTCGGTGGAGCGGCTCTCCGTTTCCAGGAGGATCCGTCCGGGATAGCCCCGTTCGACGGCGTACCGGGCCAGGATCCGCGCTTCCGGCTCAGGACCCCGCACTGCACCGCCGGTGAAGATCAGCACATCGTCGATGCTCCGCAGGGTGCGCAGGCCGGCGCGTACGCGGTAGCGGTTGACAGCGTTGGCCCGTGGTCCACGATTGCCGTATCCCAGCACGAGGATGGCGCGTCGCGCACCGGGGCGGCCCTGACGAAGGCCCTGGGCACTCACCCGTGCCGAGACGATCTCACCCCAGAGCAGGAACGCGGTCCCCGCCACGGCCGTGCCGGCGGACAGCGTCAGGAGCAGCGACTTCCGCATTCGCCCAGGCTAGGTCTTGTCGTCGGCATCTGGTGCGGCGCCATGACGGCTGGCACGATGGGTCCGCAGTGTCCGTCACTTCCGCGGAGCATCGGAGCAAGCCATGAGCTACTTCATCATCGTGATCGGGCAGACCGTCGTCCTGCCGCTCGTCAGCGGGCTGATCGAACTGCTGGCTGTCGGCGGCGACCCGATTCTCGTGTTCGGCAAGTGGTGGGCGTTCTGGGGAGTGGGCACGCGCCTGCTCTCCGCCGGGATCGCACAGGTGTCCGGGAAGGGGCGGACAGCCCAGATCCTCGGCTCGACTGCCCCGAGCGTCCAGGAACTGCAGTTGACGCGGGAGCTCGGCACCGCGAACATCGGGATGGGGCTGGCAGGGCTGTTCGCCCTCATCCCCGGCTGGACACTCGCCGCCGCTCTCGCCGGTGGCGTCTTCCTTCTCATCGCGGGCCTCATGCACGTGCCGAAGAAGGGCAAGAACCCGCAGGAGACGGTCGCGACGTGGACCGATGTCGTCGTGGGCATCGTCGTGATGGTGCTCGCCGCCCGCGTGCTCATCGGCACGATCACCGGATGAGGGCTCGTATTGTCCTGAAGGCATGAAAAAACCCCCGGAAGACCGGGGGTTTCTGTTGTGCGCGATACTGGGATCGAACCAGTGACCTCTTCCGTGTCAGGGAAGCGCGCTACCGCTGCGCCAATCGCGCCTGTTCAGGCTATTCAGTTGAGAAGAGCGAGGTGGCGACGGGATTCGAACCCGTGTAAACGGCTTTGCAGGCCGGTGCCTAGCCTCTCGGCCACGCCACCATGTGGATTCGAACCCACATGCGGAAGCCCCCGAAGGGGCTCCTGCACTGGAGCGGATGACGAGACTCGAACTCGCGACCCCAACCTTGGCAAGGTTGTGCGCTACCAACTGCGCTACATCCGCGTTTTGTGTTTCCCCGGTGTCCCGGGCACTTGAAATACATTAGCCGAGGTTTGAGGCTTCGCCAAACCGGGGCCCGTTCTCGGGCGTGTCCGGCGCGCCCGGAGGCGCGACGGGAACCGTGCACCGTCCGGAAGCAGCCCCCTGCCCACGACTCAGTCGACGAGTGCTCCCGCCGACAGGTTCGCGATCGCTCCCGTCATCGAGGCGGCCCGGTCGGACGCGGCGAACGCCAGGTACTCGGCCACCTCGTCCAGCACCGGCAGCCGACCGAGCAGCGTCGTGCCCACGAGGCCACCGACCCAGTCCCCCATCGGGATCCCTCCTGCTGCCGCGATGCGTCCGAACATCTCCCGGGTGTACGAGGTCGCCATCGCATCGGAGATGGCGTGCGGACGCACGCACACGACGCGCACCCCCACGGGCCCGAGTTCACCCGACAGCGCGCGCGAGAAGCCCTCGAGCCCCGCGGACTGCGCCGCGTTGCCGATCAGCCCTCGCCCCGTCAGGCGGGCGCCCGGCGTGGAGATCGTCAGGATCACTCCACCGCCCTGTGCGATCATGTGGCGCGACACGGCCTTGGCGGTCACGAAGTTGGTCTGCAGGTAGCCCACGACCGGGCGCAGATAGTCCTCCAGCGACGTCTCGCCGATGGGCAGTCCCTGCACGTGGTCGAAGCCGACCGCATTGAGCGCGACGTCGATGTGCCCGGCTTCGGCGACCACGTCATCGGCATGGCGGTCGACGGCGACCTGGTCCATTGCATCGACGATGGCGACCGAGACCTCTCCTCCCTCGGTCCTGGCCGCGGCTGCCGCGGCCTCGAGGCGAGGCAGCGACCGACCGGTCAGGAAGAGCCGCGCGCCCTCACGGGCGAACACTCGCGCAGCCGCCCCGCCGATCGACCCGCCACCGCCGTGGATCACAGCGACCTTGTTCTCGAGCAGCATGATGCCGCCTCCTATCCTCGTTTGGTGTGCAACCTCAGGATTGCACTACAAGGATGGATATTGCAACCGTTGAGTTGCAATCAGAGGGATATCTACAGCCTCTCGGCGACCTCTTTGATCGCGGCCAGCCGGCCTTCCCATTGACGCCCGACCGCGTCGAGCCGACGCGCGGTCGCGCTGAGCTCAGCGCCGACGACGCGATAGCGGACCTCGCGCCCCACGCGGACGGACTCGACCAGACCGACCTCCGCGAGGACGATCAGGTGCTTGGCGATGGCCTGCCGCGACACGGGGAACTGCTCGGCAAGAGCGGACGCCGAGGCGTCGCCTTCGCCGAGCGCGGCGAGAATGCTCCATCGCGTCTTGTCGCCGAGTGCAGCGAAGACGGGGACGAGGGTCGATGTCACGCGGCACCCCCGAACAGGGCGATGAGCTTGTCGAGCTCGGCATCCCACCCGCGACGATGGCTGTCGAGGTTCGCCAGCGGATCCGAGGTCTTCTCGAACCCCGACTCCACCACGGTGAGTCGCGTGCCTTCTCCCTCGGGGGCGAGGGTGAATCGGAACACGGTCGAGTTCTCTTCATCGAGCTCGACCGGCAGCCGGTCGAGGGCGTTGTCGTTGCTCCAGCGGTAGGACACCGATCGAGGTGGATCGATCGCCTCGACGCGGATCGGGACGGCGCCATGCCCGTCGAACGTCATCGTTCCGACGCCCGCCCCATCGAGAACCGTGCGCCCGAACCAGAACGAGAGATGTTCGGGTTCGGTGATCGCGCGCCACACCTTCTCCGCGGGCGCAGCGATCGAGATGCTTCGAGTGACAGTGAAGGCTTCGTCGTCTGCGACTGATGCCTCATTGCGCGTCGTGCTCGTCATGGACCTGCCTCCTGGGGCGCTCCGCAGAGCCAGCAACAGCCTCCTGCAACCCAGAGGTTACACCAGGAGCCTGGATCCCCGACTCGATGCCGACGCCGCCGCGCGAGTCGAGAAGCAGCGGAACGACGAAAGCCCCTGGGTCTCCCAGGGGCTTTCCGTGGTGGGCGATGCCGGACTCGAACCGACGACCTCTTCCGTGTGAAGGAAGCGCGCTACCAACTGCGCCAATCGCCCATATGCAGTTTTCCGTGCCCTGAGGCACAGGTAAAGAGCATACCCGATCGGACGACCGCGCATGGACAGGGCCGGTCGGCCGGGCGTGGCGCACCGGCGCCGACCGCCGATGTCGGAGGGCGCGGATACCGTCGGCCTCGTGAGCAGCGCAGACGTGATCGAAGAGCTGGACGAGATGCAGCGGCGCGCCGTCGAGCATGGTGAGGGACCGCTCGTCGTCGCCACCGGCGCGGGGACCGGCAAGACGCGCGTGCTCACCTGCAGGGTGGCGCGGCTGATCGATACGGGCGTGCCTCCGGAGCGGATCCTGCTTCTCACCTTCACGCGGCGCGCGGCTGCCGCTATGACCGCACGTGCGGCGGCGATGGTGGGCGACACGGCGCTCGCCCAGCGCATCGCGGGAGGGACGTTCCACGCCGTGGCGCACCGTGTCGTCGCCGAGTACGCGCAGCATCTCGGCCTGGCGGACGTCTCGGTGCTGGCCCCCGATGACGTCGTCGACCTGATCGATCTGCTGCGCAGCGAGCACGGATTGGACGGCACCGATCGGCGAATGCCCACGAGCCGGGCGATGGCCGACATCGCCTCCCGTGCCGTGAGCCTGGAGAAGCCGGGACGAGAGGTGATCTCCGAGCAGTTCCCCTGGGCGCTCGGGCACGCCGACGAGATCATGGGACTGCTCCGCGCCTATGCGCAGCGGAAGCGCGCCCGCGGCCTCCTCGACCTCGACGATCTCCTGGTGGCATGGCGCGCGCTCGTACGCGACTCCCACGTGGGCGCGAGGCTGCGCACCCGCTGGGACTGGATCCTCGTCGACGAGTATCAGGACGTGAACCGCGTGCAGGCCGACATCGTGCAGGGGCTCGCTCCCGACGGGCGCGGCCTGACCGTGGTGGGTGATGATGCGCAGGCGATCTACGGCTTCCGCGGTGCCGGGGCCGGCCAGCTCCAGGAGGTGCTCGAGCGTCACTCCGACGCCGAGCTCATCCGCCTCGAGCGGAACTTCCGATCGACGCAGCCGATCCTCGACCTCGCCAACGCCGCCCGTCCCGAGGACTTCCCCATCCGGCTCGTCGCGGATCGTACGGGAACCGCGACGCGCCCCGAGCTCGTCCGATGCGAGAACGCCGACGACGAGGCCCGCGCCGTCGCGGATCGGATCCTGGCTGTCCACGCCGACGGCGTGCCGTTGCGGGAGCAGGCCGTGCTGATGCGCACCGGATCGCACAGTGCGATGCTCGAGGTCGAGCTCAAGGTCCGCGACATCCCGTTCGTCAAGTTCGGGGGCATCGGCTACCTCGAGACCGCCCACGTCCGAGACCTGCTCGCGGCATTCCGTGTGGTGCTCAATCCGGGCGACGAGATCGCGTGGTACCGCCTGCTCACGCGACACCGCGGCCTCGGCAAGGTGAGCGCGCGGCGGCTCGCCGGCATCCTCGCGGACCAGGGCATCACCGGAGGGGCGGTGGCGATCGCGGCGGCGCCTCCGACGGCCCGCGTCGGGCTCGCGACCACGCTCTCGCTGCTCGGCGTCGTCGATGCCCAGTCTCCCGTGTCCGAGTTGGTGGAGGCCTGTCATGACGCCGTCTCGGCACTGTTGGAGCAGCACTACCCCGATTGGCAGCGCAGAGCGTCCGATGTCCAGGAGATCGCCGAAGCCGCGGGGCGTCAGAGCGACCTGCGCGCATTCGTCGGGGACCAGGCGATCGATCCGGTGACGCGGGCCGGCGACTGGGCGGCGCAACCGCACCTGGACGAGGACTGGGTGACGCTGTCCACGATCCACTCGGCCAAGGGCCTGGAGTGGTCGCACGTGCACCTCCTTCGCGCCACGGACGGCGCCATGCCGTCGGACATGGCGCTCACCTCGCCCGTCGGCCTGGAGGAGGAGCGACGGCTGTTCTACGTCGGGCTCACCCGTGCACGCGACGCCCTCAGCGTCTATGCACCGGCGACGCTGCCGACCCACCCCACGGCGTTCACCGCACGGCACGTGCAGGCCAAGCCGAGCAGGTTCCTGACGACGACGGCGCTCTCGTTCATGACGGTGGTCGATTCGAGGATCCCCGAGCAGGGTCCGACGGCGGCCGCCCCTGGTCCTCGCGTGAGTCTGGGAGAGCTCGACGCCCTGTTCGCATGACACCAGGGGCGCAGCGGCTCAGAGCAGGATCTGCTCCGTCTGGCGGGCGATCTCGAGTTCCTCGTTCGTCGGCACCACCAGCACCGTCACTCGGGACGCATCCGTCGAGATGACGCGGATCCCCGCACCGGACGCCTCGTTGCGGGCCGCGTCGATCTCCACGCCCGCGAAGCCCAGCGTCGCCATCGCCTCCCGACGTACCAGGGCGTTGTTCTCGCCCACTCCGGCGGTGAAGGAGATCACGTCCACGCCGCCGAGCTGGGCGATGTAGGACCCGGCGTACGCGCGCAGACGGTGGATGTACACCTCGAACGCAAGGGTCGCGTCCTCGTCGCCCCCCGCTGCGCGGGCGAGCACATCGCGCATGTCCGAGACCCCTGCGAGCCCCTTGAGTCCACTGCGGGCGTTCAGGAGATCGTCGAGATCGTGAATCGTCATGTCGGCCCGACGGGCCAGCGTGAACAGCACGGCAGGGTCGATATCGCCCGAGCGCGTGCCCATCACGAGCCCCTCCAGCGGCGTCATGCCCATCGAAGTCTCCACCGAACGTCCTCCGCGCACCGCGGTCACCGACGCGCCGTTGCCGAGGTGGAACACGATCTGGCGCAGATCGTCCCGCTCGCCGCCGACGAACGCGGCCGCCGCCTCGGAGACGTACTTGTGCGAGGTCCCGTGGAAGCCGTACCGGCGGATCCGGTGCGCCTCGGCGAGCTCGCGGTCGATCGCGTAGGTGTACGCGGCAGGCGCGAGAGTCTGGTGGAAGGCCGTGTCGAAGACCGCGACATGCGGCACGTCCGGGAAGGCGGCCTTCGCCGCGCGGATGCCCTGGAGCGCGCCGGGATTGTGCAGTGGGGCGAGCGCCGAGAGCTCGTCGATGTTGATCTCCACGAGCGGGGTGATGAGCGTCGGCTCGAAGAAGCGCGCGCCGCCGTGCACCACCCTGTGCCCGAGCGCCGCGGGAGGGAAATCATCGAGGGACGGCCCGTGCGCGTCGAACGCGTCCAGCATCACCTGGAAGCCTGCGGTGTGATCGGGGATCGGAAGCGTCCGCTCGGTCTTGTGTCCTTGGGCGTCGACATGGACAGAACGCCCTTCGGGCTCTCCGATCCGCTCGACCAGCCCCGATGCCAGCGCGATCCCGTCGGCGGCGTCGACGAGCTGGTACTTGAACGAGGAGGACCCGCTGTTGATGACCAGGACGATGCTCACGATGCGCTCCCCTGCTGCGCCTGGATCGCAGTGATGGCGATCGTGTTGACGATGTCCTCGACGAGTGCGCCGCGGGACAGATCGTTGATGGGCTTGTTGAGCCCCTGCAGCACCGGTCCCATCGCGACCGCGCCAGCGGAGCGCTGCACGGCTTTGTAGGTGTTGTTGCCGGTGTTGAGATCGGGGAACACGAACACCGTGGCCCGCCCGGCCACCGACGACCCGGGGAGCTTCGCCCTGGCGACGGCCGCATCGGCGGCCGCGTCGTACTGGATCGGCCCTTCGACAGGCAGCTCCGGCGCGCGTTCTCGCACCAGTTCGGTCGCCGCGCGCACCTTCTCGACCTCGGCCCCGGAGCCGGAGTCCCCCGTCGAATACGAGAGCATCGCGACACGGGGATCGATGCCGAACGCGGTCGCCGTCGCGGCCGAGGAGATCGCGATGTCGGCGAGCTGCTCACTGGTCGGATCCGGGATCACCGCGCAGTCGCCGTAGACCAGGACGCGGTCCGCGAGAGCCATCAGGAAGACCGAGGACACCACAGAGACCCCGGGACGCGTCTTGATGATCTCGAACGCGGGGCGGATCGTGTGCGCGGTGGTGTGCGCGGCGCCCGACACCATGCCGTCGGCGAGTCCGAGGTGCACCATGAGCGTGCCGAAGTACGAGACGTCGGTCACGGTGTCGGCCGCCTGAGCGACGGTGACGCCCTTGTGCGCGCGCAGTCGCGCGTACTCCTCCGCGAAGCGCGGCACGAGGTCCGGGTCCGTGGGCGACACGATGCGCGCCGCGTCGAGGTCGACCCCGAGCTCCCTGGCTCGCGCCCGTACCGCGGCCTCCTCACCGAGGATCACGAGGTCCGCGATGCCGCCGGCGAGGACCGCCCCCGCCGCGCGGAGCACGCGGTCGTCGCCGCCCTCCGGCAGCACGATCGTGCGGCGCTCGGTGCGCGCCCGGTCGAACAGCTCGTACTGGAACATCAGCGGTGTCACGACATCGGAGCGCGCGACGCCCAGCCGCGCGATGAGAGCCGGCACATCGACGTTCTGCTCGAACATCGCCAGAGCCCGGCCCACCCGGTGCGGGGCGTCCACGGAGAGACGGCCCGGCGCGTTCATGATGCGCACCGTGGTGTCGTAGGTGCCGTGATCCGTCGCGATGATGGGCACCCGCGGACCCAGTCCGTCGAGCAGGCGTTCGATCGGCTCGGGCAGCGCGAATGGCCCGTTCAGCACGATCGCGGCGATCGACGGGAAGGTTCCCGCCGCCTGCGCCAGCAGCGTGGCCAGCAGCACCTCTTCGCGATCGGCGGGCACCACGACCACCGACGACTCGATCAGCCGCGGCAGCACGTTCACCATGGACATGCCGGCGATCACCACGTCGAGCACCTCGCGGTCGAGGAGTTCCTCGTCACCACGGACCATCCGACCCTCCAGTGCGGTGCGCACACCGCGCACAGAGGGCGCGACGAGCGAGCGATCCTCCGGGATCACCCACACCGGCACATCCTCGGCGGCGCCTGCCGGCCGCTCCGCCAGCACCGCCGATACCGCGGCGGCGATCTGATCCCGCTGCGTGCCGTCGGCCCGGTTGACGACGATCGCGGACAGCACAGCCCGCTCCTGTGCCAGCTCGGCCATTCCGAGCCTGGCGAGCTGTCCCACCTGCGCGGGCGTCCGCGCCTCGGTCACGCCGAGACGCTCGCCGTGCCCCGCGGTGTCCCTTCCACCCAGCACGAGCAGCACGGGCGCCCCCAGGTTCGCTGCGATCCGCGCGTTGACTCCGAGTTCCGCGGGAGCCGCCACATCCGTGTAGTCGCTGCCCAGGATCACGACGGCGTCGCATTGCGCCTCGACCGCCCGATAGCGCTGCAGGATCCTCCCCAGTGCTGCGTCGGGGTCGGCGTGGAGCTCGTCATAGCCGACGCCGATGCACTCGGCGGCGGTGAGTCCGACCTCGGTGCGGCTCAGGAGCATCTCCAGCACGTCGTCGGAGCCATCGCTCGCGCGGCTCACCGGGCGGAACACGCCCACTCGGGCAGCGGCTCTGCTCAGCGCGTCGATCACGCCCAGCGCGACAAGCGACTTGCCGGAGTGACCTTCGATGGACGTGATGAGGATGCTCTTCGCCACGCCCTCAGCCTACGTGCCCGCTCCCCCCGCCGCCGATCATGGCTTCTCGCTGAACGCGGTGAGGAGGCGATCCCGGAAGGCGTCCATGCGCCAGATCGGAGAGCCGTCACCCGGCTGCAGGCCGCGCGTCCACCCCCAGCCGTCAATCGCCGCGAACACCCCCGGGTCGCGGGCGATGACGCTGATGGGCACGTCGTGCGAGGCTCCGACGCCGCTGACGATCGCCGCGGGCTGGTGATCGCCGAGGACGATGACCACGAGGTTCGGATCGTCGACGTTCTCGAGGAAGGACAGCAGGGATCCGAGCGAGTACTGCACCGACTGCCCGTAGAAGCGCTGGACGGTCTGAGGGTTCTGCCAGACGGCGCCGGCGGACTCGCTCCGACCCGGCTGCGGATCGTAGACGGAGCCGTCGCCGATCTGCTCCCACGGCACGAGCTGCGGCAGCGGTGCCCACGGGGTGTGCGACGACACCAGGTCGATCTCGGCCATCACGGGATCGTGCGCGCCGGTGAGCTCCGCGTCGGCGAAGTGCTTGAGCGTGAACTGGTCGGGAATGCGGGCGTACCCGAAGCCGGGGCCGTGGTAGCCGGCGTTCGTCGCATCGATCAGGGAGTCGTACCGATAGATGGATGACCCGATGCTCCAGGCCTCGGTGTCGGAGGGCACGTCGGACACCGTCCGCCATCCGGCTTCGCCGAAGGCCCGGGTCAGGGAAAGGCGCTCGCTGGCGACGAGCTGATCGTACGCCTGCTGCGTGGGCGTCCACACGCCGGTCTGCAGAGTGCCGTGGGCGAGCCAGCTCAGTCCGCCGTAGGTGGGCGACGTGAGCCAGGCGCTCCGTGCGGTGTAGCCCTGGGTGGCGAGGGAGGCCTCCCCCTCGCGCAGCACATCCGTCACGCCGTCGGCGATCCCCGGGCCCTCCAGCGCGACGCGGCCGTAGCTCTCGACGAATGCGACCACGACGTCCTTGCCGCGGAGTCCGGTGAGCAGACGCGACGACGGCACGGCCGCGAACGGATCCTCCGCGATGGCACGCGCGACGGTCGCCTGCTCGGCGAGCACGCGCTCGGTGCGCGACACCGCCGTCTCGACCGAGCCGACCGATGCGGCCGCCGCGAGGGGATCGCCGGCCGGCGGCGGCGCCACGACGCCAGCGACCAGCCACACCGCCGCGAGACCTGCGATCACGACTCGTCCCGAGGCGCGTCGCCGCACCACTTCCGACACGCGGAGGGAGGCCCAGGCCAGCAGCGCCGCGCACGCGAGCGCCGCGCACAGGAGGCCGACCAGCAGCAGCTCCGCGAAGAAAGGCCCCACGGAGTCGACGACGACCCCATAAGCGGATCCGAGCTGCGGCCAGTCCACCAAGACGAACGGAGTGCCGACGGTGGTCCGGAAGCCACGGTCGATTCCGGCGAGGGCAAGGGCGGAGGTGACGAACGCCCCGAACATCCCGGCCAGGACGCGGCGCGCCGCGCGCGATGGAACGGTCACGAGCAGAAGCACGATCAGGAGCGACTCCGCGGGGATGCCGAGGATCCCGTTCAATCCGGGAGCAGGCCGATCCGCCGCCAACAGTCCCGGAGCGAGCGGGAGGACGACGAGCGCCATGATCGCGACGGCCAGACCCGCCGCGCCTCTCCTCCGCCGCGGGGCCGAGCCGAGGCGCGACCCTCCCCAGGTTCGACGCCGGGCCGACGGGCTCATGACCATGCGGAAGCGGCCATGGCGTGACCCCGGGCGGCGGGATCGCCGTGATCCGGAGGGACGTCGCAGCGATCCGACAGCGCGTAGCGCAGCAGCACGACGTCGCCGATCTGCCGCGTGTCCGCCAGACGAGCACGATGCGACGCCGTCCAGGGATACCGGCCCGCGGCCGCGGCCCGGGGCGCTCCCGGCTCGCCGACGAAGAAGGGTGCGATCACGAGCTGCAGCTCGTCCACGAGATCAGCCTGGAGGAACTGCGTGAGAACGGCACCGCCTCCCTCGACCATGAGCCGGCGGACTGCGCGGCGTTCGCCGAGGTCGTCGAGCACGGCGGCCATGGTCACCTGCGCGCCGAGACCGACCACCGTGGCCCGCTCGCCGAGCCGTGAGCGAAGACTGCGCACGCCCTCCGACGGCGTGTACACGAGACGCGGCACCTCCCCCGCGGTGAAGAACACAGCGTCCGGGGACAGAGCACCCGACGCCGTCACGGTCACCTTCATCGGAGACGCGGTGCATCCCGACGACAGCAGCCGCGCACGCCGCCCGGCATCGCGCACAAGCAGTCGAGGGTTGTCCCGTCGCACCGTCGACGCGCCCACCAAGATTGCGTCGTTGCGGGAGCGCACCTCGTCCACCCGGTCGAAGTCCTCCTCGTTCGACATCGCGAGGCGGCGCGGTGCGGAGCCGTCGAGGTACCCGTCGATCGACATCGCACAGCTGAGAGTGACGTACGGTCGCTCGCTCATGGCCGTCTCCTCTGCTCGACGAGAAGCACGACCGCACCCGGCAGCACGCCGATGAGCGCCAGCGCGCCGAACGCGGCGGAGGCGGACACGCCGGCGGAGACGCCGAGGCCGATGAGTGCGAACGCGGCGCCGGCCACGGCCTCCCGCGGGCCCCAGCCGCCGACGTTGAGCGGGACGGCAGAGGCCGCGAGCACGACGAGGCCGACCGCCGCGATCGCACCGTCGAGCCGCAGCCCGACTGCGAAGGACGCCACGAGGAACAGCGCGATGTGCGACGCCACGACCACGACCGATGCGGCGATGATCGCGAGCAGCGCCGCGGGTCTTGCCAGTATCGGGCGGAGCAGGAGGTACTCCTGCCGCAGGAGCCGCCGCGGGCGCGGGAAGGCGACCGCGGCGGCCGCCATCACGACGACCCCGGCCGCGATCGCTCCCGCGCCCCATACGAGCGGCACGAGCGAGGATCCGAACCCGAGCGGCAACAGGACCGCGAGCGTCAAAGCGATCTGCACGATCTGCCCGAGGATCCGCTCGACGGCCACAGCACGGGCGGCGATGCCGAGGCGTGCCTGACCCCGGCCATGCGTCCAGGCCCGATGCACGTCGCCGAGGATGCCCGCAGGCAGCACGGCGTTGAGGAACTGCGACCGGTAATAGGCGGCGAGTCCGGCGCGGCGGCTCAGCGTCAGCCCGTAACCGGTGGCGACGATCCGCCAGCGCCACGCGGCGGCCGAGGTCGCGATCACCGCCAGCATCAGGGCGGCCAGCACGGACGGCGGCGAGATGGCGGCGATGCCGCGCAGGAACGGGCCGACACCGACGACCAGCGCCGTCGCGACCAGGATCGCGATTCCGGCGCCGACGCGGGCGGCCACGCGGATCCGGGGACGATCGCGCGGCCGATCCGCTGCGTCGGCCGCGTACATGAGGGGGCCCTCCGAGAAGGGGCTCACCGCGGCCACGCCAGCACATCCTGATGCGAGACGGTGACGCGCAGCGCTCCCCCGCCGAGCTGAGCCCTTCTCCGGGCGAGATAGGCGGCGGCATCCTCCGCGAGTTCGGGACGCTGCTCGACGGCTGCAGCGACCCAGCCATCCAGCCAGGCCGAGGCCAAGGGCTCATCCGCGGGACCGAGATGCCAGGGCGTCGAACTCGTGCGAACCTTCCATCCGGCGTCTGCGAACAGCCGCGCCAGCGCGGGGGCGGCATCGGGTCCCAGCAGGCGCCGCCCGTCGGCGTCCCGCCGCTGGTGCGCGTTGAAGGCAGCTCCGATGGCGGCGTCGAGCTCGTCGGCAGGATCGAGGACGACCACCCCGGTCACGGAGAGACTGAACAGCGCGGGGACCCGGGCGGCGACGCACGCATCGACGATGCGGGCCGCCTCGTCGCGGGTGACGACGTCGAGCAGGGCGGAAGCCGTGACGGCGGACGCGCCGGTGAACGCCTGAGAATCCAGTGCCTCCAGTACCTCGACGCTCGTGATGATGCGGATCGGCCTGCCAGCGTCGTCGGCGACCGCATCGAGATCGAGGTGCTCCAGGATGCCCGCATCTCCGTCGCGCAGTACCCACTCCTGCGGGCCGGGCAGCCGAGGAGCGAGCCATCGGGTCATGCCGCCGGTCCCGGCCCCGAGGTCGTGCAGGACGACGGGCCCGGACGGCAGCAGACGCGCGAGCAGGACGGCGAGCTCCGTCGAGCGGGCGGCGTCATCCGCAGCGGACCGCAGCGCGAGCCACGACGAAGTGGCGGTCGAGACCGAGCTCATGGCGTCTCCAGCACGGCACACACCGCATCCACGGTGTCGGACCAGCTCGGCAGGCTGTCGTGCGCCGCGCGGGTCTCGGCGCGCAGCCGCCGGCGCAGCGCCGGATCCGTCATCCAGCCGTCGAGGGCCGCCGCGAGGGCACCGGGATCGTCGGGCGGGACGAGGAGGGCCCCGCCTCCGGCCACGGTGTCGGGGATGCCTCCCACCGCCGCAGCCAGGACGGGCACGCCGTGCCCGCGGGCCTCGGCGATCGCCATGCCAGAACTCTCCACGCGGGACGGCGCCACGAGCAGCCCACTGCGGCGATATTCCGCGGCGAGCTCCGGCCCCTCGAGCACCCCGGTGAGCCGCACCCTGCCGGAGAACCGCTGCGCCTCGCGGGCCACCGAGGACGCGAAGTCGCCGGATGGTCGGGAGGATCCGACGATGCGGCACGTCCAGCCTCGTCCCGACAGCCGATCGAGTGCGGCGAGCAGCACGTCCTGTCCTTTGTGCGGGGCCACGACGCCGACGCAGAGGAGGTTCAGCTCGCTCGTCTCCGCGGCGGAGGACGCGGGAGTCTGTGGCACATCGACTCCCGGCGCCGCGATCGTCACGCGGTCGGAGGCCGCCAGCCCGCGACGGCTGAGCTCCTCCGATGTCCATCGGCTCGTCACGATCACGTGGTCCGCCGCCGCGAGAGCACGACGCTCCGCATCGGTCGCCTGCGCCGTCGCATCCGGGAACGCGGCCGCGACCATGTGCGCCAGAACCACTGTTCGCACCCGGCTCGACGCCTCGGCCAGCGCTTCGGGCGCCCTGAGGGCGACGAGCCCGTCCACGAGCACCGTCGCGCCGCGCGGCACATCGCCGAGGACCGCCGCCGCATCAGAGGCGTCGCTCGTCTCGACGGTCGTGACCCGCCATCCGCGGGTACCCAGTCCATCGCGCACGCGTCGGTCGTACACGTTGCCGCCGCTCACCCGGGCGGGATCGTCGATCCCCTCGGGGACGAGAAAGGTGAGGGCGCGGCCGGTCACATCGTCACCTCGTAGGAGGCCCACGCGATGTGCGACTCGTGCAGGGTCACGGCGATGCCGGTCAGTCTGGCATCGCCGAGGCCGCCGTCGCGCGCCCGCCCTGCGAGCTTGTCGCCGATGATCTGGCACAGCCGCTCGGTCGTGGTGTTGACGCCTGCCAGATCGGGCTCGTCGTCGAGGTTGCGATACGAGAGCGCGTCGACGATCTCGCGCAGCGCGACCGAGGCCCGTCCGATATCCACGACGATGCCGTCCGGATCGAGCTCCGCAGCGCGGAACGAGGCGTCGACGACATAGGTCGCGCCATGCAGCCGCTGCGCGGGTCCGAAGACTTCGCCGCGCAGGCTGTGGGCGATCATCAGGTGATCGCGGACGGTCACGGCGAAGGTCATGGCGTGCTCCAATCGATGGTCTGGCAGAGTTCTGCCGCGGTGCCGTCGGCGAGCCCCGCGGTCACGGCCGGCAGCTGCCGCCAGGATGAGGTCGGCCCGAGCAGGACCTCGAACACAGGGTCCTGCAGAAGGCGGAGCGCAAGCGTCAGCCGATCCCGCGTGCTTCGCCGGCCACGACGGGCCGCGGCGACCGCCCCGACCTGGCTCGAACGGATCCGCAGTCGGCGCGAGTGGAAGTCCGCGCCCAGCTCGAGCGGCACCGGTTCGGCGCCGTACCAGCTCGCCACGACGACCTCGCCGTCCGTGGGCGCGCACCGCAGCGCGAGCTGCAATCCGGCACCGGATCCGCTGGCTTCGATCACCACGTCCGCCTCGCCGGGCGCAGTCGCGGCGGTGGCGAAGCGTGCACCGAGCGCCTCGACGACGCTGCGCCTCCCGGGGTCGACGTCGACCACGGTGACCTCGACCCCGGGGATGCCGCTCGCCAGGCGTGCCAGGGCGCAGCCGATCATCCCTGCTCCGACGATGAGCACGCGGTCGCCGATGGCGGGCGCCGCGTCCCAGAGCACGTTCAGCGCGGTCTCCACCGCCCCGGCGAGCACCGCCCGCCGAGCCGGCACGCCGTCGGGCACGGGCGCGACGGCCTCCTCCCGCGCGACGAATCGCGACTGGTGCGGGAACAGGGCGAACACCGTTCGTCCTTGCAATGCCACAGGGCCGTCCTCGACCACGCCGACGTTCAGGTAGCCGTACTTGACGGGGAACGGGAAGTCCCCGTCCTGGAACGGAGCGCGCATCCGCTCGTGCTCGGAAGCAGGCACCGCCCCGCGCGCGATGAGCGACTCCGTGCCGCGGCTGATCCCCGTCCACAGGGTGCGCACCGAGACCTCGCCCGACTCGGCGGGCCGCACCGGCTCGCTGCGGAACTCGCCACGGCCCTGGCCCGTCGTCCACCACGCGGTCGTCGTCTCTGCACGATCCGCGTGAACCTCGAGCGCCCGCTGCGTCGTGTCACCCATGACTACCATGAAAGTAACACGGAGGCCGGATGCGAAAGGTTCAGCTCACGCCCTGGCTGTGGGGGGCCGCAGGAGTCGTCGCGCTGCTCGCGCTCGGTGCATCGGAACCGCTGTCGCCGGCCGGATGGTCGGCCGCGCTCGGCTACCTGGCCGTATCGTCCCTGCTGGTCTCTCGCGGTCTCCGACGGCGCGGCAGCGTGCGCTTCGGCGCCGCCAATGCCGTCACCGCCGCTCGGTCGATGCTCGTCGGCGTCGCGACGGGCCTCGTCGTGACCTCGTTCACCGACAGGATCTCCCCCGCGCTCCTCGTGACGATCGTGGCCACCGCCCTCGCCCTCGACGGCGTCGACGGATACGTCGCGCGCCGCACCGGCAGCGTGAGCGAGCTCGGCGCCCGCTTCGACATGGAGGTCGACGCGTTCCTGCTGCTCGTGCTGAGCGTCTACGACGCGCGGTTCGTGGGCGGCTGGGTGCTCGCGATCGGCGTCATGCGGTACGCCTTCGTCGCCGCGGCCTGGGCGCTGCCGTTCCTCGGCCGCAGGCTCCCCTCCCGGTACTGGCGGAAGGTCGTCGCTGCGGCGTGCGGCATCGCGCTGGCGCTCATCGCCGCGCAGCCGCTGCCGCCTGTCGCGAACGTCGTCGTCGCTGCGGGAGCTCTCCTCCTGCTGTGCGAATCCTTCGGTCGAGATGTCGTCTGGCTCGTCTGGATGAACCGGACGAGCTCGCATCTCGTGTCACCCCAGAAGGCCCCGGCTCGAGATGGAAGCAGGTAGCACGATGACGTCGACCACCACCGCGGCGCTGCGGTTCCTGCGGATCCTCAGCGCGCTCGTCCTTCTCGCCACTGGCGGGATCCATCTCTTCCTCGTGTTCGACGGGGTCGGCGGCATCCTCGGCGTGATGTTCGTGCTCAACGCCGTAGCGGCAGTGGTGCTGGCTGTCGGAATGATGCTGCTCCGCGGCAGAATCCTGCAGATCGCGAGCGTGCTCTCGCTGCTGTTCCTCCTCGCCACGCTCGGCGCACTTCTGCTCGCGCTCACCGTGGGCCTGTTCGGGATCACAGAGGTGTGGACCTTCACGCTCGTGCCGCAGACGGTCGTCGTGGAATCGATCGGGATCGTCGTGCTCGCGGTGACGACCGTGCTGATGCTGCGAAGCGCTTCGCCGGCGCGTCGCTGAACCGGGGCGCGACCGTCGCTCAGGTGGCGGCCGCCCAGCCGAACCGGCGCTCCAGCACCCTCGCCACGCGCTCGAACCGGCCGCGGTCGAGGGCCGCCGCCTCACGCCGCACGCCGGAGATGTGCACGCTGTAGAGCTGATCGATGTCGACCCAGCTCTCCCTGCCCTGCCCGTCCCACGGACCGGATCCGAGCGAGAGGAAGTCGCGATCCCCGTCGTGCGACTTGCTGGTGAGCTTGACCGCGTACACCCGCTCGGCGGACTGCGTCGCGATCACGAGCACGGGCCGGTCCTTGCCCCGCCCGTCGCGCTCGGCGTACGGCACCCAGGTCCAGACGATCTCCCCGGCGTCCGGAGCACCGTCGCGCCGTGGCGTGTACGCGACGCGCAGGCCGCGCACCGAGCGGGGATCGAGCTCGAGGGTCTCGGTCGCTCCGCCGTGGCCCGCCGTCGGCTCCCACGTCGCGGAGCCTGTCGAGGCTCCTGCAGTCGTGCGGGCGGTCGTCCCCCGCGGCGCCCTCTCACGGACGGAGGGGCTCGTGACTGCCTTCGCGATCGCCGCCACCGCAGAGAAGAACGCGGACAGGATGCCGTTGCCATTGGTGGTCACAACGACACCCTATCCGCGCATGTCCCGCATCCCCGCGGGCCTCAGGAGGTGAGCGCGTAGCCCTCCTCGCCGTGCACCACGAGGTCGACGCCGGCGATCTCGTCCTCGCTGGTGACACGGAATCCGACGGTCTTCTCGATGGCGAAGCCGATGACCAGCGCCACGACGAAGGAGTAGATCAGCACGCCGCCCGAAGCGAGCACCTGCACCACGAGCAGCCGGACGTCGCCGCCCGTGAACAGGCCCTGCCCGGTCGCGAAGAAGCCGAGGTAGATGGTGCCGATGAAGCCGCCGACCAGGTGCAGACCCACCACATCCAGCGAGTCGTCGTAGCCGAGGTGGAACTTCAGCTCCACCGCCAGCGCGCACACCGCGCCGGTCAGCGCGCCGAGCAGCAGAGCCCAGCCCGGAGTCAGGTTGGCGCACGCCGGCGTGATCGCCACAAGTCCTGCGACGGCACCACTGGCGGCGCCGATCGAGGTGGCCTTGCCGCCGCGGATCCGCTCGATCAGGATCCATCCGAGGATGCCCGCGGCGGCCGCGCCGAAGGTGTTGATGGTGATCAGCCCGACGCCGTCCATACCCTTCGTGGTCCACTGCGCGCCGGCGTTGAAGCCGAACCAGCCGAACCACAGCAGCGCGGCGCCGAGCAGCGTGAGGGGCACGTTGTGCGGCTTCTGGATGCCCTTCTGGAACCCGATCCGCTTGCCCAGCACGAGCGCGAGGGCGAAGGCCGCGGCGCCCGCGTTGATGTGCACCGCCGTGCCGCCGGCGTAGTCGATGAACTCGATGCCGCTGTCGGCTCCGAACAGCATGGCGCCCAGATGCATGATCCAGCCGCCGCCCCACACCCACGCGGCGATCGGGAAGTAGCCGACGGTCGCGAAGACGCCGACGAAGATGAGCCACGGCCCGAACTTGGCCCGGTCCGCGATGGCGCCCGAGATGAGGGCGACGGTGATGATCGCGAACGTGGCGCCGTAGCCCACGGTGAGCAGCGCGACGTTGGACCCCTTGCCGCTCGCAAGCGAGGCCAGGCCGAAGTCGGCGAAGGGGTCACCGGCGAACTGCGTCGGCGAGGACACGCTCGCCATCGACGACCCGAAGAGGATCCACAGCACGGCGACGAGCCCGATCGCGCCGAAGCTCATCATCATCATGCTGATGACGCTCTTGGCCTTCACAAGACCGCCGTAGAAGAACGCCACCCCTGGCGTCATGAGCAGTACCAGCGCCGTCGCCGTCACTCCCCAGGAGATGTTCCCTGTTGCTTCCATGCTGTGCGCCTCCACCTGATCGCGTCGTGCGTTTCAGTGTGGCGGCGCCATGTTTCGTGGGAGCGAGGTGCATGTTGCGCAGGTGTTACAGGATCTCTCGCTGTGTGAACAGCGTGTTTCGCGAGTCCGGTCAGCCGACGACGGGGAGTTCGGCGTGCGAGAGGGCATTCAGACGCGAGATCGCTCGCAGGTACTTCTTGCGGTAGCCGCCGCCGAGCATCTCCTCGCTGAAGACCTCGTCCAGAGGACGTCCGGTCGCGAGGATCGGGATCTGCGCGTCATACGCGCGGTCGACGAAGGCGACGAACCGCAGCGCCTCCGACTGGTCGGTGAGCTGGCGCACATCGCGGAGCCCCAGCGCCTCGACGCCGGCGATGAGGCGGATGTAGCGAGACGGATGCACCTGCGCGAGGTGCTTGACGATGTCGTCGAACCCATCGTCCGAGACACGGTGCCCTGCGCTCAGCGCCGCGATCTGCTCGGCGTAGTCCTCGCCGGACAGCGCGACGGCGTGCCCGTCCAGCGCGCGCTGGCGGAAGTCGACGCCGTCGATGCGGATCGTCTCGAAGCTGTCCGACATCGCATGGATCTCGCGGAGGAAGTCCTGTGCGGCGAAACGGCCCTCCCCCAGCGCGTTCGGCGGGGTGTTGGAGGTGGCCGCGAGCTTCGTGCCGCTGCCGACGAGCTCGCCGAGCAGGCGCGTCATCACCATCGTGTCGCCCGGGTCGTCGAGCTCGAACTCATCGATGCAGAGCAGATCGGATCCGCGGAGCAGGTCGACGGTGTTGCGATAGCCGAGCGCGCCGACGAGAGCCGTGTATTCGATGAAGGATCCGAAGTACTTCCGGCGGGCGGGCATCGCGTGATAGATCGACGCGAGAAGGTGGGTCTTGCCGACGCCGAAACCGCCGTCGAGGTAGACGCCGGGCTTCGTCTCGGGCACCTTCGGCGCCCGACGGAACAGCCCGCCGCGCTTGACCGGCTGCGCACCCGTGGCGAACGTCACGAGATGCTGCTTGGCCTCCTCCTGGGAGGGGTAGGCCGCGTCGGAGCGGTAGCTGTCGAACGTCGCGCCGTCGAACTGCGGCGGAGGCACGAGCCCCGTCAGCAGTTCTGCGCCGGTCATCTGCGGCTGGCGGTCGATGAGATGGACGACGCCGGAGGTGGCGGCCTGATCGGTCATGCGGATCCTGTGTCGAAGTCTTACCCGGCGGGTGCGCAGGGGCGCACGGGGTTCTAGTGTCGAAGAGACGGATCAACCCTACGCCGTCGCCGTCACCGGTTTCACCGCGCGTCATCGCGCGCGACGGGCCGTTCACGGACATCGTCGCCCTGCATCACCACTTCCGAGGGAGCCCCCTGTGACCGTCGAATTCGACACCGCGTCCGCATCGTTCGCCGAGTACGCCGAGCCCGGACGGCTCGTCAGCACCGACTGGCTCGCCGCGCACCTCGGCGAACCGGGCCTGGTCGTGGTGGAGTCCGACGAGGACGTGCTGCTCTACGAGACCGGCCACATCCCCGGTGCGGTCAAGGTCGACTGGCACACCGAGCTGAACGACCCGGTCGTGCGCGACTATGTCGACGGCGCCGGGTTCTCCGCGCTCCTCAGCCACAAGGGCATCTCCCGTGACGACACGGTCGTCATCTACGGCGACAAGAACAACTGGTGGGCCGCCTACGCCCTCTGGGTGTTCTCGCTGTTCGGTCACGAGGACGTGCGGCTGCTGGACGGCGGGCGCGACCGCTGGATCTCCGAGGGCCGCGAGATCACCACTGAGCTCCCCGGGCGTGAGGCCACCGAGTATCCGATCGTCCAGCGCGACGACTCGGTGTTGCGCGCGTACAAGGACGACGTGCTCGCCCACCTGGGCAACCCGCTCATCGACGTGCGCTCGCCGGAGGAGTACAACGGCTCCCGCACTTCGGCGCCGGCCTATCCCGAGGAGGGCGCGCTGCGCGCCGGCCACATCCCCACCGCCCAGAACGTGCCGTGGGCGAAGGCCGTCGCCGAGGACGGCGGGTTCAAGCCCCGCATCGAGCTCGAGGCGATCTATCTCGACGGCGCAGGGCTCAAGGCCGGTGACGACGTGGTCGCGTACTGCCGCATCGGTGAGCGCTCCGCCCACACCTGGTTCGTGTTGAAGCACCTGCTCGGGTTCGAGAACGTGCGCAACTACGACGGATCCTGGACAGAGTGGGGCAGCGCGGTACGAGTCCCGATCGTCACCGGCGAGGAGCCCGGATCGCTCTGAGCATGGGAGGATTGCGGTGATGACTGACACCGCTGCCTCCGCCCTCCCTGACGCGCTCGCAGAGATCCGGGACGCGTTCCTGGAGCTCCCCGAGGCGGACCGGCTGCAGCTGCTGCTCGAGTTCTCGAACGAGCTGCCTGCCGTCTCCGAGGAGGTCGCCGCGCACCCCGAGATGGCCGAGCGGGTGGCCGAGTGCCAGTCGCCCGTCTACATCTACCTGGAGCTGGCGGACGGCGCGGTGACGATGCACGCCACCGCGCCTGCGGAGGCGCCGACCACCCGCGGTTTCGCGAGCATCCTCGCGCAGGGCATCGCCGGTCTCAGCCCCGAGGCTGTGCTGGCGATCCCCGACGATTTCCCGCAGTCCATCGGTCTCACCCGGGTGGTGTCGCCGTTGCGCATCTCCGGTATGACCGGGATGCTCATGCGCGCCAAGCGGCAGGTGCGCGCCCGCCTCGCAGCTGCCTGAACGTCCAGGCTGATCAGGCCGACGGAGGAGCCTCAGTCCGAGGAATCGTCCTGCGCGAAGCCCTGTTCGCCGAGCCAGTCCGTGATCGCGTCGGTCCAGCGGTTCTGGTCGTAGTTCCACAGTTTGGTGTGGCGCGCGCCGGTGAAGGGCGGCATGGTCACCAGATCCGGCCGCGCCTTCGCCAGCGCATGTGAGGCGTCCGAGGGCACGAAGCCGTCATCGTCGCTGTGCAGCAGAAGGATCGGAACGTCGAGCTCGGCCGAGCGGGCGACCATGTCCAGTGCATCGAACTCGATCGCCTGGTCCGCACCGCTGAGCCGTGCAGACCAGGGCTGCTCCAGTGCGTCCATCGCAAGCTGCGGGAGTGGGTCCGGCAGCTTCATCGCCTTCGCCTGGAAGCGCAGCACAGGCCGCCAGTCCACGACCGGGGAGTCCAGGATCATGCCGACCACGGCGCCGCCGTCGTCCGAGCTCACCAGAGTCTGCAGCGCGATCGCGCCACCCATGGACCACCCCATGAGCAGGATCCGCTCCGCGCCGTGGCGGAGCGCGTACGCGATCGCCGTATCGACGTCGCGCCACTCCGTCGCTCCGAGGCCGTAGGAGCCGGGGCGAGTGCGCGGCCCCTCACCATCGTTGCGGTACGAGGTGATGAGCACAGGGAGTCCTGCGGCATGCAGGACGGGAACGGCACGCAGGCACTCGGAGCGCGTGGCGCCCCGGCCGTGGACTTGGATCGCCCAAGTGCTCGACTCCGCCGGGAACAGCCACGCGGGACACGGCCCCGCAGGCGTGCCGATCAGCACCGACTCGTACGGCAGGTGAAGCTCACCCGGGGCGAGGTAGTAGTAGCCGCTGAACCCGGCGCGGCGTCCCACCTCGGCTCCCGGCTCGATCTGCGTCAAGAGTTTCCGGCGCACGCTGTCGGCGTCCGCGTGCAGCACCGCGCCGAGCTTCACATAGCCGGGAGTGCCGTCGACGTAGAGGCCGTAGCGCCCGGGCAGCTCGGTGTCCGGCGTCCGTGCGAGCTCGATCGTCTGCGCCCCGGTGTCGATCCAGAGCACATCGGTGTCGTTCTTACGTGGGGTGGGCGTGACCACCTGGCGCGCGATGCGCAGCACGAGGGCACTGCCGATCGCCGCACCCAGAGCCGCGGCGCCTGCCAGCGCGATCGCGCCGACCGTCGCGGCGTGCCTGAGACTCTTCATCGCCTCCTGACTCTAGTCTGTCCGCGTGAGCGCTCATCCCGGATCCGACGGCGTCTTCGCGCATGCCGCCGAACAGCTGCGGGCGCTGCGATTCCGCGACGACATCGTGGTGCACGAGATCCCCGCACCGTCCGGCCTCGCGCCCGATGCCCTCGCCCTCGCAGCCGACGTGCGCCCCGACGAGAACGGCGACTCGCTATACGGCACAGGACGCTTCGTGCTGCTGCACGACCCGTCGGAACCGGACGCCTGGGCGGGACCCTGGCGCATCGTGGCGTTCGCTCAGGCTCCCCTGGAGCCCGAGATCGGCACGGATCCGCTGCTCGCGGATGTAGCGTGGTCTTGGCTGATCGACGCGCTCGCGTCCCACGGCGCGACGCATCACTCCGCATCCGGAACCTCCACCAAGACCTTGTCCAGGGGCTTCGGCGGGCTGGCCGCGGAAGGAGACGGCGCGCAGATCGAACTCCGTGCGTCGTGGTCGCCGACCGGCCCGCTCGCCCCGCATGCCGAGGCATGGGCGGAACTGGTCGGAATGCTGGCGGGACTGCCGCCCGGCTCAGAGGACATCGCCGTGTTCGGCGCCAGGAGAAACATCCGTGACTGACTACGTCGTCATCGACAACGACGAGGATTTCGTCGCCGCGGCCCAGACTCTCGCTGCAGGAAGCGGCCCCGTCGCTGTAGACGTGGAACGCGCCTCAGGCTTCCGTTATTCGCAGCGGGCCTACCTCGTGCAGGCCTTCCGACGTGACGCCGGGGCATTCCTGTTCGATCCGATCGCGATCACGTCTTTCGCTCCGCTGCAGGAGGCCATCGGGGGCGAGGAGTGGGTGTTCCACGCTGCCAGCCAGGATCTGCCCTCGCTGCACGAGCTGGGACTGGAGCCCGCGAGCGTGTTCGACACCGAGCTCGCTGCCCGCCTGCTCGGCTATGAGCGCGTCGGCCTCGCGGCCGTCGTCGAGCGCGCTCTGGGCATCGTGCTGGCCAAGGAACACTCGGCCGCGGACTGGTCGACCAGGCCGTTGCCGAACGCCTGGCTCGAATACGCCGAGCTCGATGTGCTGCATCTCGTGGACGTGCGCGACTTCATCGCCGCCGAGCTCGCAGCGGCAGACAAAACCGCCTTCGCCGCCGAAGAGTTCGAAGCGACGCGGGTGCGCCTGCCCAAGCCTCCGCGCGAGGAGCCGTGGCGGCGGCTGAGCGGTCTGCACCAGGTGCGCGGGGCCAAGAACCTCGCCGTGGCCCGTGAGCTCTGGCAGGCCAGGGAAGACTTCGCCCGCGAATCCGACGTCTCCCCCGGTCGCCTCGTCCCCGATCGCGCGCTCATCGCCGCCGTGCAGGCGAACCCGCAGAACAAGGGAGCCCTCGCCGCCGTGTCGGCGTTCACCGGTCGCGCCAGCCGCAGCCAGCTGGACCGGTGGTGGGCGGCGATCGAGCGCGGACGCGAACGCACCGACCTGCCGCGTGAGCGGGTGCCCAGTGACGCTCCGCCGCCGCCGCGCGCGTGGGCCGATCGCAACCCCGAGGCGGACCTCCGGCTGAAGGCGGCCCGTGCCGCCGTCGAGGCGCGTGCGGAAGAGCTCGGGCTGCCCACGGAGAACCTGCTCACTCCGGACACGCTCCGCAGGATCGCGTGGGAGCCGCCGACGGAGATCGATGCAGGATCGATCGGATCCGCTCTCGCCGCGCGGGACGCCAGGCCCTGGCAGATTGAGGAAACCGCACAGCGGATCGCGGATGCTTTTGTGGAAGCCGCGCAAACGACCGACGAGGCACCCCGAGACGCTTCGTAGGTTCAGCCCAACCGATTCATCCTCCGTTCCATCCCCCCTCCTAGGCTGAGGGGACACCCCTGGATTGCGCAGACCGTGCTGAGACTCGGTCTCACAAAATGGGGAACCGCGTTCCTCAGGACGTGCGAAACTGTAAGCCCGGCTTGCGTTGGCTGCCGGCAGAACAATGGAAGCCCTGTCCGCGCAGCGGACCGGACATTGGAGGCAGAGTGGCCGAGATCTCAGACGTCTTCTTCGTCGATGGAGTGCGCACCCCCTTCGGGCGCGCCGGCGAGAAGGGCATGTACTGGAACACCCGCGCGGATGACCTGGCCGTCAAGGCCACGATCGGCCTGATGGAGCGGAACGCGAACGTCCCGCTGGACCGGATCGACGACGTCGCCATCGCCGCGACCTCCCAGACGGGTGACCAGGGCCTCACCCTCGGCCGCTCAGTGGCGATCCTCGCCGGGCTCCCCCAGACCGTCCCCGGCCTGGCCGTGGAGCGCATGTGCGCGGGCGCCATGACCAGCGTCACCACGATGGGCGCATCCATCGGCGTCGGCATGTACGACCTCGCCCTCGCCGGCGGCGTCGAGCACATGGGCCATCACCCGATCGGCGGCAACGCCGACCCCAATCCGCGGTTCGTCGCGGAGAAGATGGTCGACCCGGGCGCCCTGAACATGGGTGTCACCGCGGAGCGCATCTTCGATCGCTTCCCGCACCTGACCAAGGAGCGCTCGGACCGCTTCGGCATGCTGAGCCAGCACAAGGTGCAGGCCGCATACGACGCCGGTAAGATCCAGCCCGATCTCGTGCCGGTCGCGATCAAGGGCGCCGACGGCGCCTGGGGTCTCGCGTCCGAGGACGAGGGCCGCCGGCCGCAGACCACGATGGAGGACCTGGCGGCGCTGAAGACGCCGTTCCGTCCGCACGGGCGCGTCACGGCCGGAACCTCCTCGCCGCTCACCGACGGCGCGACCATGTCGCTGCTCGCCGGCGGTGGCGCGGTGAAGGAGCTCGGGCTCGCCCCGAAGATGCGCATGGTGTCGTTCGCGTTCGCCGGGGTGCAGCCGGAGATCATGGGCATCGGTCCGATCCCTTCCACGGAGAAGGCGCTCAAGAAGGCCGGCCTGACGATCTCCGACATCGGCCTCTTCGAACTGAACGAGGCGTTCGCGATCCAGGTCATCTCCCTGCTCGACCACTTCGGCATCGCCGACGACGACCCCCGTGTCAACCAGTGGGGCGGTGCGATCGCGCTCGGTCACCCGCTCGCTGCGAGTGGCGTGCGCCTGATGATCCAGCTCGCCGCGCAGTTCGCCGAGCGTCCCGACGTCCGTTACGGCCTCACCGCCATGTGCGTGGGGCTCGGTCAGGGCGGCTCGGTCATCTGGGAGAACCCCTACTTCGACGGCAAGAAGCGGAAGTGAGTGCCGGAATGACGAACTACGACGCGATCGACTTCTCGCCCATCATGGCCCTCACCGAGGGCGAGGTCGTCACGCACTCCCCCGTGCGTGACGTGCGCCTGCCCTCGGGCAAGGTGCTCGCCCTCATCACGCTGGACAACGGCCGCGACCACACGCGCCCGAACACGCTGGGACCTGCCACGCTCACCGAGCTCGGCGAGACGCTCGCCGGACTGCGTGCTCGTGCCGCGGCCGGCGAGATCGAGGCGGTGGGCATCACCGGGAAGCAGTACATCCTCGCCGCCGGTGCCGACCTCTCCGACATCAGCCAGGTCGGATCCCGGGACAATGCGCGCCTCATCGCGCAGCTCGGCCACAAGGTGCTCGGTTCGCTCAGCACACTCGGCGTGCCGTCGTTCGCCTTCGTCAACGGGCTCGCCCTGGGCGGTGGCGTCGAGATCGCGCTGAACTCGACCTACCGCACGGTCGACGCCTCCGCGGCGGCGCTCGCCCTTCCCGAGGTCTTCCTCGGAATCATCCCGGGCTGGGGCGGCGCGTACCTGCTGCCGAACCTCATCGGCATCGAGAACGCGCTCGAGGTCGTCATCTCGAACCCGCTCAAGCAGAACCGCATGCTCAAGCCGCAGCAGGCGTTCGAGCTCGGCATGATGGACGCGATCTTCCCGGCCGCGAACTTCCTCGAGGATTCGCTGCGCTGGGCCGACGCGGTGCTCGGCGGCAAGAAGGTCGACCGCAAGAACGAGCCGGGTAAGATCGAGCGGCTCACCAAGTGGCCGATCGCCATCAAGATGGCCCGCGGCATGCTCGAGTCCAAGATCGGCACCGTGCCCCGTTCGCCGTACGTCGCGCTCGACCTGCTCGACAAGGCGAAGAGCGGCTCCCGCGAGGAGGGCTTCGCCCGCGAGGACGAGGCGCTCGCCGATCTCGTCACGGGCGACCAGTTCGCCGCATCGATGTACGCCTTCGACCTCGTGCAGAAGCGAGCGAAGCGCCCGGTCGGTGCACCTGACAAGACGCTCGCCAAGAAGGTCACCAAGGTCGGCATCATCGGTGCGGGCCTCATGGCCAGCCAGTTCGCGCTGCTGTTCGTGCGCAAGCTGCAGGTGCCGGTGCTGATCACCGACCTCGACCAGGCGCGCGTGGACAAGGGCGTCGCCTACATCCACGAGGAGATCGGCAAGCTCGAGACCAAGGGCCGCCTGGACGCGGACAGCGCGAACAAGCTGCGCGGCCTGGTCACGGGAACGACCGACAAGTCCCTCTATGCAGACTGCGACTTCGTCATCGAGGCCGTGTTCGAGGAGGTCGGCGTCAAGCAGGCGGTGTTCGGAGAGATCGAGAAGATCGTCGCCGAGGACGCGATCCTCGCGACCAACACCTCGTCGCTCTCCGTCGAGGAGATCGGCTCGAAGCTCGCCCACCCCGAGCGGCTGGTCGGGTTCCACTTCTTCAACCCGGTCGCGGTCATGCCGCTCATCGAGATCGTGAAGACACCGTCGACCACCGATGCCGCCCTGTCGACCGCGTTCGTGGTCGCGAAGGGCCTGGGTAAGAACGCCGTGCTCACCGCCGACGCGCCCGGATTCGTGGTGAACCGCCTGCTCGCCAAGGTCATGGGCGAGGCCGCCCGCGCCGTCTACGAGGGCACGCCCGTCGCCGACGTCGAGAAGGCCTTCGGTCCGCTCGGGTTGCCGATGGGGCCGTTCCAGCTCATCGATCTGGTCGGCTGGAAGGTCGCCGCGCACGTGCAGGACACGATGGTGCATGCGTTCCCGGATCGCTTCTACGCGAACGAGAACTTCCATGCCCTGGCCGATCTGCCCGAGGTCGTCGAGAAGGACAAGGGCGGACGGGTGACCGGCTTCACCAAGGCCGCGGACAAGATCGTGAAGCAGGCCGCCGGCTCGGTCCCGACGCCCGCGGCGGAGATTCTCCGGCGTGTGCAGGACGGGCTCGCCCAGGAGATCAAGCTCATGCTCGATGAGGGCGTGGTGCCGGAGGTCGAGGACATCGACCTGTGCCTCATCCTCGGCGCAGGCTGGCCGTTCATCGACGGTGGGGCGTCGCCGTACCTCGACCGCGAGGGCGCCTCGGAGCGTGTGTTCGGTGCGACGTTCCACACACCCGTGATCCGCGGGATCGCGAACGCCTGAGAGCTGCGCGACCGATCCGCATGACGAAGGCCGTCTCCTGAGGGAGGCGGCCTTCGTCATCTCATCCGGCTTGTTCCGGCCTCGGATCCGGTTCACCCCGTCGGGGCCAGTACGCCATCGCACGCTCGGCCAGGGCCGTGATCGTGAGCGAGGGGTTGACACCGGGGTTCGCCGGGACCGCGGATCCGTCCACGACGGACAGCCCGGGGTGGCCCCAGACCCGGTGATAGGGGTCGACGACACCGTGCTCGGGCGCTTCGGAGAGCACAGCCCCGCCGAGGAAGTGCGCGGTGAGCGGGATCCCGAAGACTTCGGGCCAGGATCCGCGCGCCGACGCCGGCACACCCGTCTCCTTCGCCATGCGGGCGGCGATCGCCCGTGCCGCCCGGTGCGCCTCGGGCAGGTGACTCGGGTTCGGCGCGCCGTGTCCCTGCGCACTGGTCAGCACGTGGCGCCCGAACCGGCGCCGCAGAGAGAGCGTGAGCGAGTTGTCGGCGGTCTGCATCACGAGCGCGATGATGCCGCGCTCGCTCCACCGTCGCAGCGTGCCGAGCTGGACCTGGCGGATCGGATGACGCACCAGGGCTCCGAGCAGAGCGCCCACACGGCGGTGCAACGCCACGTCGCCAGGCACGAGCACGGTCGCCAACGCCCCCATGAGGTTGGATCCGGGCCCGTACCGCACGTTCTCCACGTGGGTGCGGTCATCGACGTGGAATGACGTGGTGATGGCCACACCGCGGGCGAAGCCGGCCTCCTCCGGCACCGCGGTCGACACCGCGCCGTCCAGCGCCTCCGAGTTGGTGCGGGTGAGCCGGCCCAGCGCATCGGGGATGCGCGGCAGTGCGCCCGAGGCCTTCATCCGGTGCAGCAGCTGCTGCGTGCCCCAGGTGCCCGCCGCGACCACGACCCGCTCTGCGGTGATGGTGCGCTGTCGAGCCGCGATCCAGGCGCCGCTGCGGCGGGTGGTGACGGAGAACCCGCCGCGCGGGAGCTCACGGATCTCGACGACGGTGCGCAGGGCCTCGATCACCGCGCCGCGACGCTCTGCGAGAGCGAGGTAGTTCTTCATGAGGGTGTTCTTGGCCCCGACCCGGCAGCCCACCATGCAGTTGCCGCACAGGGTGCAGCCGGTGCGCGCGGGTCCCTCGCCGCCGAAGAACGGATCCGGCACGGTCTCGCCGGCCGAGCCGAAGTACACGCCGACCGGTGCCTGGCGGAAGGTCTTCGCGACGCCGAGGTCCTCGGCGGCTCCCTCCATGATCCGCTCCACCGGCCCGGAATGCGGATAGTGCTCCACGACGCCGAGCATGCGCTTGGCGGTGGCGTAGTGCGGCGCGAGCTCCTCCTGCCACGGTGCGATCCCCGCCCACTGCGGGTCCTCGAAGAACGCGGTGCCGGGCTGATACAACGTGTTGGCGTAGTTCAGGGATCCGCCGCCGACACCGGCCCCGGCGAGGATCATGACGTGCGGCAGTCGGTGGATGCGCTGCACGCCGAAGCATCCGAACGCGGGAGCCCACAGGTAGCGGCGGACGTTCCAGTTCGTCTTCGCGAAGTCCTCATCCTCGAAGCGGCGACCCGCCTCGTACACGCGGACCCGGTACCCCTTCTCGACCAGCCGGAGCGCGACGACCGAGCCGCCGAACCCGGACCCGATCACGACGACGTCCTCATCGAAGCCGTTCATGCTGTTTCTCCCTTCGGGACCATCACGGTCAGCGTCGACGGACGCACCCGGATGGTGCATTCCCGCTGCGCGATCCGCTCTCCGTCTGCATAGACCACGAGATCCGGCGCGGAGACGGCGATCTCGCGGACCCGACGCTGCGTCACTTCCGACCGCGACAGATGCCGCCCGCGCAGCAGGAGAGGGAACAGCGTGAGCAGCCGGGTGCGACGCAGCGGCGCGACGTGCACGACGTCCAGCAGCCCGTCGTCGGGGCGCGCCTCAGGGCAGATCGGCATGCCGCCGCCGTAGCTGACGGTGTTGCCCACGGCCACGAGCGTTCCGACGGCATCTCGTGGGTCTTCGCCGTCGCAGGCCAGCCGGAACCGGGTGGGCCTCAGGCGCACGACCTCGATCACGATCGCCAGGTAGTAGCGCGCAGCGCCGCGGGGCCACCGCAGCAGATTGGTGCGATCGCTGACCTTGGCGTCGAAGCCGAGTGCCGCCACCGTGAGGAACGGCGTGGTCCGTCCGTCGGCGGTGATCTCCCCCACGTCGATCCGGCGCGGAGTGCCGCGCAGAGCGAGCAGCGCGGCGCCCGCCGGGTCGCGCCGAGGCACGCCGAGGGCACGGGCGAGGTCGTTGCCGGTGCCGGCCGGAACGAGCGCCATCGGGACCTCGGTGCCCGCGAGCTCGGGCAGGATCGCGGATACCGTGCCGTCCCCGCCGACCACGACGAGGGCATCCGGCGGTTCGGCGAGGGCGACTCCGACCAGGCGGCGGGTGTCCGCCGCGGAAGACCCGATGTGCACCTCGACCCGGGCGCCGGCCTCTCGAAGCGCCGCCACGGCCGCATCCGAGGCAGAGACGCCCCGCCCCTTGCCGGAGCGCGGGTTGGCGATCAACGCGATCCTCGACACGCCTCAGGCTCCCGCGGACCGCGCGGGGATCGGCGTCGCCGCGCCGAGCACCGCCCCGGGGTTCATGATCCCCCGCGGGTCCAGTTCGCGTTTGACGGCCGCAAGGATCCGGATCCCGGTGTCGCCGATCTCCTCGCCGAGCCAAAGGGCATGGTCGCGGCCCACCGCGTGGTGATGGCTGATCGTGCCACCTGCCGCCATGATCGCATCCCCGGCGCGGCGCTTGACGCCGTCCCAGGCGTCGAGAGCGTCGGTGCCGAGCGGGGCGAGCACGGTGAAATACAGCGAGGCCCCGGTCGGGTAGATGTGCGAGACGTGGCACATCACGAACGCCTTGCGATCGGCTTCGGCGAATCCCCTCTTGAGCGCCGCCGTCACCGCTTCGCGCAAGCCCGCGAGCCGGGACCACGTCGTCGCCGTCTCCAGCGTCTCGCAGAACACTCCCGCATCCAGCAGCGCGTCGCGCAGGTACGGCCCGTCGAAGCGGGTGCGCAGCCAGTCCTCCGACCCGCCCTCGCCCAGCGAGGTGCCGCCGGCTGCCCGTAGCAGTGCGGCCGTGCGCGCGCGACGCTCCGCCACGCCGTCGCCCTCGAACACGGTGACCGCGCTCGCGCCCTTCGCGAGGGCCTTGCCGATCTTCCCGACCTGGGCGAGACTCACGCTGGTCTCCGCCTCGTCGGACAGGCGCAGCACGGTGGGTCCGCCGCCGTGCTGCGCCACGATCCGCAGCGCTGCGGCTCCGGTTGCGAAGTCGGGGAACGCCCACGACTCCATCACGCGTTCGGCCGGTACCGGGTGCACGCGCACCGTGACTTCGGTGATGACGCCGTAGATGCCCTCGGATCCGAGGAAGAGGCGGATCAGGTCCGGTCCCGCGGCGCTCCCCGGCGACCGTCCCAGCGCGATGTCGCCCGTCGGGGTCGCGACCCTGATCCCGGTGACCATCGTGTCGAACCGTCCGTAGCCGGCCGAGTTCTGTCCGGACGACCGGGCGGCGGCGAACCCGCCGATCGTCGCATAGCGGAAGCTCTGCGGATAGTGCCCGAGCTCCATCCCGTGCTGTGCGAGGAGCCGCTCCGCCTCCGGCCCGGTCGTGCCGGCGGCGAGCACCGCCTCCGCGCTCACGGCGTCGTAGCGGAGCAGCCCGCTCACCCTGCCCAGATCCAGGCTCACGACGCAGCGGTGCGCGCCACGATCGGGGTCGAGTGCTCCGACGACGCTCGTCCCACCCCCGAAGGGGATCACGGCGATGTCGCGCTCCGCAGCCAGCTGCAGGCACGCGACGACCTCGTCATGGCCGCCAGGACGCAGCACCGCGTCGGGCGCGGCCTGGTCCGCGTCGCGGCGGCGCAGCAGGTCGGGAGTGGAACGGCCCCCGGCATGACGGATGCGGGACTCGGCGTCCGTCCGGACGTTGTCGACGCCGATCACCTCGGCGAACACTGCCGCGTCAGCCGAAGTGAAGGCGGAGCCGCTCAGCCGCACCTCGGTGAGGGCGAGCGCAGGGCGAGGGCGACGGATGCGCCCGAGCAGGAGCGGCAGCAGGGACCGGACGGCGAACGGCAGATCCCCGGCCTTCTCGGGGTCCCCCCAGCCGTTCCAGCGCATCGGCGCCGCCGCCTCGATCGGATCATCGGCGCCTCTGCCGCTCGGGTTGGTCATGCGTTACAGTGTGACAGATCATGACAAAACGTCAACCACTGTTCGACGCCCCCCTGCCGAGCTGGGATCCGACGCAGACCAGGATCCTGGAGGCCGCCGATGCCGTCATCGCGGTGCGCGGCGTGCGTGGCGTGACGATCGCCGAGCTCGCCCGGCGCGCGGGCGTGAGCCGTCCGACCGTCTATCGCAACTGGTCCGACGCCGACGATGTGGTTCGCGCCGCGCTGCTGCGTCGTGTCGCCGGCATCCTGGAGCGCTTTCCCATGCCCGCGACGACCCGCACCGCGATCGTCGACGACGTGCTGCGGTTCTCCGCACTGTTCCGCGCGGACCCGGTCTACCGGCACCTGCTGGACGAGGAACCCGAGGCATTCACGCGGTACACCCTCGAGCGAGTCGGATCCAGCCAGCGGGCGATCCTCGCCTGGATCGCGATGTCGATCCGCGGGGCACAGGACGAGGGATCCGTCCGTCGCGATGATCCGCAGGCGATGGCCGTGATGCTGCTGCTGCTCGCACAGTCCGCGCTGCTCTCGCACGGGACCGTGAGCGAGCTGATCGACGAGCTCTCTTTCGAACGAGAACTGCGCGCCGCCATCGACGGTCTGCTGCGGCCATGAGCGGTTCTTCCCGACTGAACGCGCAGCGACGGAACGCGGAGATGCTCCGTTCCGCCGAGGATCGCGTCGACTTGCTCGTCGTCGGCGGCGGCATCACCGGCGTCGGAGTGGCCCTGGATGCGGCGAGCCGAGGGCTGTCCGTCACTCTCATCGAGGCGGAGGACCTCGCCTTCGGCACGAGCCGGTTCAGTTCGAAGCTCGTGCACGGCGGACTGCGCTACCTCGCGACCGGCGATGTCGCCACTGCGAGGGAGAGTGCGATCGAACGCCACCTGCTGATGACCCGGATCGCGCCGCATCTCATCCGCCCGATGGCGCAACTGCTGCCGTTCTCCCCCGCCGTCACGCCGAAGCAGCGTCTGACCGGCGCCGTGGGATTCGCGCTCGGGGATCTGCTGCGGCTGCGCGCACGCACGCCGCACGCCGTGCTGCCCGCGCCGCGCCCCATCACAGCCCGCACGGCGGCGCGATTGACGCCTGCACTGCAGACGGAACGACTGCGGGGAGCGGTGCTCGCCGCCGACGGTCAGCTCGTCGACGACGCCCGGCTGGTCGTCGCCGTCGCACGCACCGCCGCCTCCCTCCGGGCCCGGATCCTGACACGGGTGCGCGCTCTCGCGCTGCACGCTGACGGCGCCCACGTCGAGGACGCGCTCAGCGGAGAGCGGTTCGAGATCCGCGCCCGCGCGGTGGTGAATGCGACCGGCGTCTGGGCAGGCGAACTCGACGACACCATTCGCGTGCGCCCGAGCCGGGGTACGCACCTCGTGCTCGACGCCGCGGTGCTGGGCGATCCCTCCGCGGCGCTCACAGTTCCGCATCCCGGATCCATCAGCCGCTTCGTGTTCGCCATGCCGCAGCAGCTCGGTCGCGTCGTGGTCGGGCTTACCGACGAGGACGCACCAGGGCCGGTGCCACGGACGGCGGTGCCCACGGAACCGGAGATCGCGTTCCTCCTCGACGTCCTCAACCGGGCTCTGCGCACGCCGATTCGGCGAGACCAGGTGCGCGGCGCGTACGCCGGGCTGCGCCCGCTCGTCGACACGGGTGGGGCGTCCACCGCGGACATCTCTCGCCGACACCTGGTGGCGGTCTCCGCCGGCGGCTTCGTGAACGTCCTCGGCGGCAAGCTCACGACCTATCGCCGCATGGCCGAGGACGCCGTCGACCGCGCCGTCGCCCTTGCGGATCTGCCCGCGGGGCCGTGCCGCACCGCCACGCTGCCCCTCGTCGGCGCCCTTGCGCCTCCCTCACGCCCCCGGAGCGACCTGCACTGGCGCTACGGAGCCGAGGCCGGCCTGGTGCTCGCCCGCGCACGCTGCGCGGATCCACGGGAGCGCATTGCCCCAGGCATCGATGTGACTCGGGCCGAGATCGAGTTCGCGGTGCGCGCGGAGGGGGCGCTGTCCGCGGACGATGTACTGGACCGGCGCACCCGAATCGGACTCGTCGACGACGACCGTGCCCTCGCCCACGACGCGGTCTCGACCCTCCTCGCAGAGACGCTCACCGATCCCGAGTGAATCCGGCGCGCTGCGCGCCCCGGCGTCGTGGTGGACGTCTGCTTCCTCTGTCGCTATTCTTTGAACATGTTCAGTTCAGAGTCGGACAGCACGGCGAAGCCGCTCACCCCGAAGGCCGAGGCCACGAGAGCACGGATCCGCGCGGCCGCCATGTCGTCGTTCGTCGAGCGCGGCTACCCGGACACCACCATCCGCCTGATTGCGAAGGAAGCGGGCGTCTCCGTCGGCAACGCGTACTATTATTTCCCCTCCAAGGAGCACCTGGTCCAGGAGCTCTACGACCAGCAGCAGCGGGACCATGGGGCGATGGCGCGACCACGGCTCGAGGGTGTGACCGGGCTCGTCGATCGCCTGCGCATCTTCTTCGAGACCGGCTTGGAGACGGTCGGCGCGTATCGCGCCGTCGCCCCCGGATTCCTCAGCGCCATGGTCTCCCCCGACTCCCCGATCAATCCACTCTCCGTGGAGTCGTCCCCCGCGCGCGAGATGACGATCGATCTGCTTCGCGAGGTCGTAGGGGGTGCGTCGCACCGCGTTCCCGAGGACATCGCCGAGCGCCTGCCCGCAGCGATCTTCCCGATGTATCTGGCGTTGATCCTGCGATGGACCTACGACGAGTCGCCCGACCAGGCGAAGACCACCCGTCTCCTGGACACCGGGCTCAGGCTGTTCGCCGTCGCTCTGCCGTTCCTGCGTGTTCCGGGCGTCCGCGGCGTCACCCGCGACCTCCTCGACCAGATCGCGGACGTACGGCCATGAGTGGTGCGGCGGCCCGGTTTCCTCGTACACCCGAGAAGCCGATGGCGTTCACGATGGTCGAGGGTGCGCTGCACGTTGCGTTTCCACCGACGGCAGCCTGACGAACGCGGATGCCCGGGCCGCGAGTGGCGAGTGGTCGCGGACGCCGGCAAGGCTCATGGCTTTCGGCCGAGCAGCGTCGATCTAGAAGGGTGGTGGGTCGTTCGTTCGGAAACCGGTCGGGGTGATGACCTGGACTGTCCGGTTTCCGCGGTTCCGGTAGATCATCCTGGTGCGATGTCGTCGCACATGATCGGCAGGACATAACGGTCGCAGGTTGCCGATGTCGGTGGGGCCGCCTCGGGACCACATCTGTTCGTGGTCGAGGTCGGCATCGAGCGCGAGGCGGTCGCAGCCGTCTCTCGCGCACGTCCCGTGCTGCAGGACCAGCCAGTCACGCTGCGCCTTCGTGGATCGATACGTGCGCCGATCCAAATCCAAGACGACGCCGCGGACGGGATCGGTGATCACCCTGCGGAACCCGGTCGCATCGAGGAACACCTGCCGTGCCTTGGCCGGGTCGATCGGCCCGTGCCCGACCAGCTGCGCCTCCATCTCCGACGCGACCGGATTCCCCGTGAATGTCGAGCCGCCGGTCGTGAGGCGGGCGGTGACGGAGTCCTCGGCCTCGGTGCCCACCGGGGAAGTGGATGTCGGGGCGGTGTCCGCAGTGGATCCGAACGAGGAACCCGGCATCGCCCCGGTGAGCAGTCCGACCGGGACGGTGACGAACACGGTCGTCTTCACCGCGTTGTCCGTGCCGACACCGAGCATCCAGTCGCACAGGAGGTCCGCACGGACCTGATCCCTCGTGCGGCCCTCGCGACGGTCCTTCTGCAGATGCTTGGCCGTGGAGGTGAGGCGTCGCTTGATCGCGGTGGCTTTCACCGTCGGGATCAACGCGGTCAGCCAGCTCATCCCGTCACCGGCGTCTTCTAGGACCACCCGACGATCCGCCATCCCCCGAGCGTGCTTGCGCTCCGGCGGGGTCGGATCCAGTCGATCGGCGAGAACCTGCACCCTCCGCCGGAACGTGCCGATCGGCAACCGCAACGCCCAGGTCGCCGTGGTCTCATCGACGAGCGCGATCGCATCCGCCGCGTAAGCCTGAGCGGCCGCATCGGCACCGACCGGGGCCCGCAACCGCAGCACCGCGCCGACGGCGGCCTCCACGAACCGCAGTGCGACGAACCCGTCCCGAGCGTGCTCCCACAGCAACGGCAGGAACTCTGCCGCGGTCGTCGCGGTGCATTCCAAGGAGCGGGCCTCGTTCTCGGAGATCTGCAGTCGGACCGCAACGTCGAAGAACACCGACCGGCGTGCGTGATCCGCATCATCCGGCTGCTCGCCGACCGTGTAGATCTCGGGATGGCGGCGTGCCAGCTCCACGACCTCCACGATCCGCTCCGCCCGACGCGCCGCCCGCTGGTTCAACGCGACATCATCCTCCTGCAGACCATCCAGGATCCGCGCCGCGATGAAGGACTCATCCACCACGAACACCCGCGAGTCACCGACGAAAGCCGGCCCCTCAAGCGGTTCAGCAGTGGTCGTTTCCATAGCTCGAGACTAGCACTTATGTTCGACACTCGGAAGGGTTCGATCCCAGAGACTCCCCGAAAACCGCGGCTGTGATTACCGCTTCCCACCCCCGGATGCCGACCTCGCGAGCGGCGCCTCGACCACCTCACCTGCCAGACGGTCATAGTCCTCCAGGGGCGTCAGCGCCGGCGCTCCTCGGCGTCCGTGTCGACAGCGCGACCGGCGACGATCTCCACAGTGCCCGTGTGCAGCGGCACTTCGCCCGTGGGGCGTGCGATCGGAACTCGGGTGCCGAGCACCTGCGCAACCACGTCCTGCGCGATCTTGCCCGCGGTGAGCCCGGCGTCCTCGAGGATCTGGTCACGGCTGGCGTGGTCGATGTACTCGTCGGGCAGGCCCAGCTCGTCGACGGCGGTGTCGATGCCGGCCTCACGGAGCACCTGACGCACGCGCGTGCCGACGCCGCCCACGCGGATGCCGTCCTCGAGGGTGATGACCAGCCGGTGCCGGGCGGCGAGCTCGACCACGGAGGGCTGCACCGGGATCGCCCAGCGCGGGTCGATCACCGTCGCACCGATGCCCTGCGCCTTGAGCCGGTCCGCGACGTCGAGCGCCAACGTCGCGAACGGGCCGATCCCGATGAGCAGCACGTCCTCGTCCTCATCGCGGGACAGCACGTCCACGCCGTCGCGCAAGCGCTCGAGCGCCGGGATCTCGGGCGTCACCGCGCCCTTGGGGAACCGGATCACGGTCGGCGCATCGTCGACGGCCACCGCCTCCTCCAGCTCCTCGCGCAGGCGCTCGGCGTCACGGGGCGCCGCGATGCGGATCCCGGGCACGATCTGCAGCATGGACAGGTCCCATAGGCCGTGATGACTCGGGCCGTCAGGCCCGGTGACCCCCGCGCGGTCCAGCACGAACGTCACGCCGGCACGGTGCAGCCCGACGTCCATCAGCACCTGGTCGAAGGCTCGGCCCATGAATGTGGCGTAGAGCGCAACCACCGGATGCAGGCCGCCGTAGGCGAGGCCCGCCGCGGAGGCCACCGCGTGCTGCTCCGCGATGCCGACGTCGTAGACGCGATCGGGGAAGCGCTCGGCGAAGGGGGCGAGCCCGGTGGGACGCAGCATCGCCGCCGTCATGGCGATCACGTTCGGAGTGCGCGCACCGACGTCGACCAGCGCATCGGCGAACACGTCGGTCCAGCCGGTGCCGCTCGCCGAGAGAGGAGCCCCGGTCTTCGGATCGATCTTGTTGACCGCGTGGAACTGATCGGCCTCATCGTCGAGCGCGGGCTGATAGCCGCGCCCCTTCTCGGTGATGACATGCACGATGACCGGGGCGCCGTAGTCCTTCGCGAGCTGCAGCGTCTCGAGGAGGGACGGGATGTCGTGTCCATCGATCGGGCCCAGGTACTTGATGTCGAGATTGGAATACAGCTCCTCGTTGTTCGAGAAGCGCGAGAGGAAGCCGTGCGTCCCACCGCGCACGCCGCGGTAGAACGCGCGCCCGACCGGGCCGAACGCACGGAAGAACCGATCCGACTTGCGATGCAGGTCGCGGTACACCCCGGCCATGCGCACGCGGTTCATGTATCGGGCCATGCCGCCGATCGTCGGTGCGTAGGAACGGCCGTTGTCGTTCACGACGATCACGAGGTTGCGCTCGTTGTCGTCGGAGATGTTGTTGAGCGCTTCCCAGGTCATGCCACCGGTAAGCGCGCCGTCGCCGACGACGGCGACGACGTGCCGGTCTCCCCGGCCCGTCGCAGTGAAGGCGCGCGAGATGCCATCTGCCCAGCTCAGCGAGCTCGAGGCATGCGAGGACTCGACCACGTCGTGGGCGCTCTCCGAACGCTGCGGGTAGCCGGCCAGCCCCCCTCGCGACCGCAGGGCGGAGAAGTCCTGACGCCCGGTGAGCAGTTTGTGCACGTACGACTGATGCCCGGTGTCGAAGATGATCGGGTCATCCGGGGAGGAGAACACCCGGTGCAGCGCGATGGTGAGCTCCACGACTCCGAGGTTCGGCCCCAGGTGTCCGCCGGTGCGGGCGACGTTCTCGATCAGGAATGAGCGGACCTCCGCGGCCAGCTCGACGAGCTGTTCGGGGGTGAGCCGATCGAGGTCGCGGGGACCGGAGATGCCGGAAAGGATCGCCACCGTGTCTGCCTCCTGAAGCCAATCGTGCGCGACGAGTCAGAACCCGCAGCGCCGATCCAGCCTACCGAGCAATGCTGCCGGACCGCTGGACATCCGCCGCATCCCGGCCCACGTAGCGCCCGATCGGACGCAACCGCAACGGCGCGCGCCCGTACTCGTCCAGCGCGTGCGCGCACCAGCCGGCGGAGCGAGCGACGGCGAAGGTGGTCTCCCCCGCGTCCGCGGACATGTCCCACGCCAGCGCCATCACCGCGAGCGCGAGATCGACCGTGGGATGAAGACCGGTCCGGGAGTGCACGACGGCTGTGACCTGCTCAGCCACGCGCAACGCCGCATCGGCCCGCGGATCAGCTGTCTCCTGTAACAGCCGCAGCAGTAGCCTCGCCCGCGGATCGCCCTCCGGGTAGAGCAACTGACCGAATCCAGGGATCCCCGCTCCGCCCAGGCGCGTCGCGGTCGCCACCGCGGCCGCAGGATCCGCGCCGTCCTGCACCTGCCGCAGGAGGGCGTGCACGGCGGCACTCACGGCGCCGTGGAGAGCCGAGTCGAGCGCACCGAGACCGGCGGCCACGACGGCATAGGGATGGGCACGCGCGGACGCCGCGGCACGTGCGGCGAGGGTCGATGCCGCCATGTCGTGGTCGACGAGGAGCACGAGCGCGGCGTCCAGCACCCGCACGCGGGCCGGCGTCGCCGGCAGCGCAGTGAGCCGGGGCCAGAGCCGAGCAGCGATCGCTGTGGCAGTCGCGCCGGCCGGCGCTCCACCGGCCCCGTCGTTCTCGGTGCCGAGCAAAGGGAGTGCCTCCACCAGCCCGGCGACGAGTCGGGTCGCGACCCTGGCGACGGTTTCAGCGCGGAGGTCGTACCGCTCCGGATCGTCCGCCGCGAGGGCCGCGACCGCCGCGAGCAGACGACTGAACGCCCCGGCCCCGGGTGGCAGCGCTGCGAGTACCCGGCGCGCCGCCGCGCTTCCGGGCCCATCCAGCGGCACGGCATCGGGCTGCGGCCGGTCCGTGCGCGCGAAGAGCCAGCGCACGACGGCGTCGAACCTCGGCGACTCGCCCTCGCCGGCGATCAGCTGGTCGATCGGCACCCCGCGGATCCAGAGCTCGCCATCCTCGATCAGAGCGATGTCCGTGTCGATGACCGCCAACGGACTTCCGTCGGCCCCGGCCGGTCGTGCCGCGCCGTGCGAGGGCGATGTCGCACGGCGGCGCGTGCGGGCGAATCTCTCGACCTCGAGCGGGTCGAACCGGGAGCCGTGCGCCCCGCGCTCACGCGCGATCAGTCCACGTGAGACATACGCGTACAGCGTCTCCGTACGCACGCCGAGGCGCGCCGCCGTCTGGGCCGCGGTGAGTGCGTCCATTCGGGCTCCCTCCATTGACTTGATCAACATTGACGATATCCGGATCCATGTCGCATCGTGAGCGAAGAGCCGCCACCCGCGACTCGCCGGAGAGAGGAGCCGACATGGCCATCACCATCGACCGCAACGACACGCAGCTCATTGACGTCCCGCGCGGGCTCACCAACGTCGTCGTCGCAGAGACCACGATCGGCGACGTGCGCGGCGAAGAGGGGTTTTTCCACTACCGGGGTGCCTCCGGAGTGGAGCTGGCCGCCGACGCGCGATTCGAGGACGCCTGGAGGCTGGTCGCACTCGGCGCCCTGCCGCGGAACTCCGCAGATTCCACCGGCTTTCACGCTCGCACGGCGGCCGCACGCTCGATCCCTGAGCACCTGCACGGACCGCTGTCGGCGGTCGCGGTTTCGGGCCTGGATCCCATGGCTCAGCTGCGCACCGGACTCGCCCTGGTCTCGGCCGCCGACGGCAGGCGTGCGCTCTATGACGAGACGGAAGCCGAGCGCACCGACGACGCGATCCGGCTCGCCGCGGTCGCGCCGCCCCTGATCGCCGCACTGCACCGTTGGAGCAAGGGACAGGATCCGGTCGCGCCGGACGGCGACCTCGATCCCGTCTCCGACTACCTGCGCATGCTCACCGGCACCGCGCCCGACGCCCGCCTCAGTGTCGCCCTTGCCACCTACCTGACGGCGGCGATCGACCACGGCTTCAACGCGTCCACGTTCACGGCGCGGGTGATCGCCTCGACCGGCGCCGACCTCGCCTCGTGCGCAGGCGGCGCACTCGGCGCCCTGTCCGGGCCGTTGCACGGAGGCGCCCCCGCGCGCACGCTCGACATGCTGGACGAGATCGGCACCCCCGAGCATGCGGATGCCTGGGTGCGCGAGCGCGTGCAGAACGGCGGACGGATCATGGGCTTCGGGCACGCGGTCTATCGCACCGAGGATCCTCGCTCCCACCTCCTGCGCGGCGTCGCTCAGCGACTCCGCGCCGACGGGCTCGCATCGGACCGTGTCGACCTGGCCGTGACGGTGGAACAGACCGTGCTGCGGGTGCTCGACGAACTCAAGCCCGGCCGCGCTCTGCGCACGAACGTCGAGCTCTATGCCGCGGTCGTCATGGAGGCGTGCGGGATCCCGCGCGAGCTGTTCACCCCGACGTTCGCCTCAGCGCGCCTGATCGGCTGGGGCGCGCACGCGTGTGAGCAGGTGCAGGACGGCAAGATCCTTCGCCCCTCGTCCCGCTACGTGGGAGGGCCGTCACGGTCTCATTGATCGCGGATCTGCCGCGGGTCTATGCTCAGCGGCAGGAGAGCACGGGGACGCGAACGATCGCCTCTCGTGTGCCCGTTGACGCAGGCGACCCGACCTGTCCGCCGATGCCCCTGGGCACCTCACCGTTCTGGATCCGAGAGGACGAACGTGAACGCGCAGACACCGGCATCCCTCCGCACACCACGACGACGGACGATCATGGTCATCGCCGGGGCGGCGGTCATCGCCCTCCTCGTGGCCGTCGCCTGGATCGTCTGGCGACCGTCCGGGCCGGCTTCTCCCGCCGCCGCTCCGCCGTCCGCACCCCCGAACGTTCAGAACGCACGCGTCGACGCGATCGTCCGAGAGGCCATGAAGGCCGACAGCCTCAAGGCGGTGATCGTGCGGGCCACGGTCGACGGCAAGGTCATCGCGATGCAGGCGTACGGGGACTCCATGACCGGCGTCCCCGCCACGACCGACATGCACTTCCGCAACGGCGCCGTGGCCTTCGAATACGTCTCGACGCTTCTGCTGCAGTACGTCGACGAGGGCAAGATCTCCCTCGACGACACGGTCGACAAGTGGATGCCCAGCCTGCCGGAGGCGAACAAGGTCACGCTCAGGATGCTGACGAACCAGACCACCGGCTATCCCGACTTCGAGACGGATCCGGAGTGGACCGCGGCGTACAACGCAGACGCGTTCCATGAGTTCACGTTCGACGAGCGACTGAAGGACGCGTTCAATCGCCCCTTGCAGTTCGAGCCCGGCACCAACTGGAGCTACGCGCACACCAACTTCATGATCCTCGGCCACATCCTCTCCATGATCGGCGCAGCTCCCCTCGACCAGCTGCTGCAGAAGAAGGTCCTCGGCCCGATGGGCCTGACGCAGACCGCCGGATACAGCACCGCGACGGTTCCGGAACCGGTGCTGCACGCTTACAGCTCCGAACGCCGCGTGGCCCTCGGCGTCCCTCCCTCGATGCCGTTCACGGAGGAGTCGACGTTCTGGAATCCCGCCTGGGGCACCCCGATCGGCGCGGCCGAGACGACCACGATCACCGACATGGCGACGACCGCGGTCGCCGTCGGCACCGGCAAGCTGCTCTCGTCGAAGAGCTTCCACGAGATGACCGATTCGAAGATGATCGGGTTCGGCACGCCACTCCCCGTCTGCGCCGGATCCTGCTTCACCCAGGTGACCGGTTACAACTACGGGCTCGGGGTAGTGCGATCGGGCTCCTGGCAGCTGCAGAATCCCCTGCTGAGCGGCTACAGCGCCACAGAGGCGTACCTGCCCTCGAAGAAGATCGCGATCGCGGTGGCGACGACATTCCTGCCCGGTGCGTTCGACGCGAACGGCGTCTACGACAACTCGAGCGACCGGCTGTTCCGGCAGATCGCCACAGAATTCGCCCCGGACGACCCGCCGCCGCCGCTCCCGCCGAAGAAGAACTGACGAGATGCGCGAACGGGGCCGGCTCCCGAAGGAACCGGCCCCGTTGTCTGTGCGCGTGGATCAGACCAGCGAGCGCAGCACGTACTGCAGGATGCCGCCGTTGCGGTAGTAGTCGGCCTCACCGGGGGTGTCGATGCGGACGACCGCGTCGAACTCGATGGGCTGCTTGCCCTCGGGCGAGAACTCGCTCGGAGTGGCGGTGACCTTGACCGTCTTCGGGGTGGTGCCGTTGTTCAGCTCCTCCAGGCCCGCGATCGAGACGATCTCGGTGCCGTCGAGGCCGAGCGACTCCCACGACTCGCCCGCGGGGAACTGCAGCGGGACGACGCCCATGCCGATGAGGTTGGAGCGGTGGATCCGCTCGAAGCTCTCGGTGATGACCGCCTTCACGCCGAGGAGGTTGGTGCCCTTCGCCGCCCAGTCGCGGGAGGATCCGGATCCGTACTCCTTGCCGCCGAAGATCACCAGCGGGGTGCCCTGAGCCTGGTAGTTGGTCGAGGCGTCGAAGATGTACGCCTGCGGGCCACCGGCCTGAGTGAAGTCGCGGGTGTAGCCGCCTTCGATCTGCTGTCCGTCGTTGACGGCCTTGACCAGCGCGTTCTTCAGACGGATGTTGGCGAACGTGCCGCGGATCATGACCTCGTGGTTGCCACGACGCGAGCCGTAGGAGTTGAAGTCCTTCTGCGCGACGCCGTGCTCGGTGAGGTACTGCGCAGCGGGCGTGCCCGCCTTGATGTTGCCGGCCGGCGAGATGTGGTCGGTGGTGACCGAGTCGCCGAGCGTCGCCAGCACGCGCGCGCCGGAGATATCGGTGACCGGCGCCGGCTCGGCCTGCATGCCGTCGAAGTACGGCGCCTTGCGCACGTAGGTCGAGTCGGCGTCCCACTCGAAGACCGGGCCGGTCGGGGTGGGCAGGCTCGTCCAGCGCTCGTCGCCGTCGAACACCGTGGCGTACTGCTTGATGAACTGGTCACGCGAGATCGACGAGTCGATGATCTGCTGCACCTCGGTCGGGTCGGGCCAGACGTCCTTCAGGAAGACCTCGTTGCCCTCGCCGTCGGTGCCGAGTGCCTGGGTGTCGAAGTCGAAGTTCATCGACCCGGCCAGGGCGTATGCGACGACCAGCGGCGGGCTGGCGAGGTAGTTCATCTTGACGTCGGGGCTGATCCGGCCCTCGAAGTTGCGGTTGCCGGAGAGGACGGCGGTGACCGCGAGGTCGTGCTCGTTGATCGCGGCGGACACCTCGTCGATCAGCGGGCCGGAGTTTCCGATGCAGATCGTGCAGCCGTAGCCGACCGTGTAGAAGCCGAGGCCCTCGAGGTCCTTGTCGAGGCCGGACTTCTCGTAGTAGTCGGTGACGACCTTGGAGCCGGGGCCGAGCGTGGTCTTGACCCACGGCTTCTGCTTCAGTCCCTTGGCGAGGGCGTTGCGGGCCAGAAGGCCGGCGGCGATCATGACCGACGGGTTGGACGTGTTGGTGCACGAGGTGATCGCGGCCAGCGTCACGGCGCCGTTGTCGAGGATGTACTTCTGCCCGTCCGGGGTCTTCACCTTGACCGGCTTGGATGCGGCCTTCGGGGAGCCCGAGGACAGCGTCGGGATCTCGTTGGTCTCGACCTCCTCACCGGGGACGGATCCGGGATCCGACGCGGGGAAGGATCCGGAGTCGGCGACGTCGATCGGGCCGGTCGCGTAGCTCAGGATGTCCTTCTCGAACTGCGCCTTGGACTCCGACAGCAGGATGCGGTCCTGCGGGCGCTTCGGGCCGGCGATCGAGGGCACGACCGTGGAGAGGTCGAGCTCGAGGTACTCGCTGAAGCTGGGCTCGCTGGCGGCGTCGTGCCAGAGCTTCTGCTCCTTCGCATAGGCCTCGACGAGGGCCACGGCCTGCTCGTCGCGGCCGGTCAGGCGCAGGTAGTCGAGCGTGACGTCGTCGATCGGGAAGATCGCGGCGGTGGAGCCGAACTCCGGCGACATGTTGCCGATCGTGGCGCGGTTGGCGAGCGGCACCGAGGCGACACCGGCTCCGTAGAACTCGACGAACTTGCCGACCACGCCGTGCTTGCGGAGCATGTCGGTGATCGTCAGCACGACGTCGGTCGCGGTGACGCCGGCGGGGATCTCACCGGTCAGCTTGAAGCCGACGACGCGCGGGATCAGCATCGACACGGGCTGGCCGAGCATGGCCGCCTCGGCCTCGATGCCGCCGACGCCCCAGCCCAGCACGCCCAGGCCGTTGACCATGGTCGTGTGCGAGTCGGTGCCGACGCAGGTGTCGGGGTAGGCGCGCAGCACGCCGTTCACGGAGCGGTCGTAGATGACCTTGGCCAGGTGCTCGATGTTCACCTGGTGCACGATTCCGGTGCCCGGCGGGACGACCTTGAAGTCGTCGAAGGCGGTCTGGCCCCAGCGCAGGAACTGGTACCGCTCGCCGTTGCGCTCGTACTCGATCTCGACGTTGCGCTCGATCGCGTCCGGACGGCCGAACAGGTCGGCGATGACGGAGTGGTCGATGACCATCTCAGCCGGGGACAGCGGGTTGATCTTGTTCGGGTCGCCGCCGAGGGCGGTGACGGCCTCGCGCATGGTGGCCAGGTCGACGATGCAGGGCACGCCGGTGAAGTCCTGCATGACCACGCGCGCCGGCGTGAACTGGATCTCGGTGTCGGGCTGGGCCGCCGGGTCCCAGGAGCCGAGGGCCTCGATCTGCGCCTTCGTCACGTTCGCGCCATCCTCGGTGCGAAGCAGGTTCTCCAGGAGGACCTTGAGGCTGAACGGGAGCTTCTCGTATCCGGGGACCGTGTCGATCCGGAAGATCTCGTAGTCGGTGCTGCCGACCGTCAGGGTGCTCTTGGCACCGAAGCTGTTCACCGTGGACACGGATCCGTCTCCTTCTGTTCGGATGGAAGCGACAGTCGACACCATCTTGCTCGTCCGCTCCCCCGTGCGGCTAGCAAGGCGGGCCTTACCAGTCTGCTCCCGCGGACAGGCGAGCGAAAGATGCCGATTTATCTTGACGTCAAGATAAATCTAGCACGGCGAGCCGCGCCTCGACTCACTCCTGACGCGTGTCGGCGTCCTGCTTCGGCGGGTACAGCGCCCGCACCAGCAACCAGGTGACCGCGACCATCGGAGCGAACAGCGGGAGCCCCATCACCAGCTTCAGCGTGCCGAGCGCCTGCACGTTGCCGGAGAAGTACAACGGCAGCTGCACGGCGAGGCGGGCGAAGAACAAGGCGGCCCACGCGATCGTGATCCAGAAGAACGCGCGGCGCTTGCGCCTATCGGTCCGCCAGCCGCGCACGTCGCCCATGAGGAACCCTGCGGCGAGGCCGATGAGCGCCCAGCCGACCAGCGCCGAGACGAGAAGCACGGTGCCGTATGCGGCATTGGTGAAGAACCCGGGGACGAAGTTGTCCTGGCCGCGCCCCGTCCACAGGGCCAGCCCCGCGGCGACGGCCACGGCGACCAGTCCCCCGAGCGCCGACGCGGCGGGCGAGCGCTGCAGCAGACGGATCACGGAGAACACGGCAGCGAGCCCGACCGACACCACGAGCGACAGCCAGAGCGGGTCCGGTCGCAGGGTGTAGATGACGAGGAACGCGGCGCTGGGCAGGACGGACTCGAAGACTCCGCGCCACCCTCCCATCGCGCGCCACACGACGTGCCCGGTGCTCGCGCCCGAGTTGGGGTCGATGCCCAGGCGCTGCGCTGCCCCGCCGAGCGCGACCCCGAGGCTCTGCACAGCGTCGGGCGCCGGCGGCGGCGCGTACCGATCCTCGGGAGCGCCCTCGGACGCGCGCTCCGGCTCGTCCGGCCGCGACGTGCTCACGCCGTGCCGGGGGCCGCGGGCATGCGCAGCGGGATGAGGTCGCGCGGGGGCATCGGGGCTCCGCCGCGCACCACCACGATCGACCGGAACAGATCCTCGACCGCGGCCGCCGCGGACTCGTCGGTTGCCGCGGCTCCGCCGATCACGCCACGCAGGAACCAGCGCGGGCCGTCGACGCCCACGAACCGGGCCAGCCGCGTGACAGCGGCGTCGCCGGCGACGGCGGGGATCTCCGCCAGCAGCTCCGACCCCAGCGCGCCATCGCGCTCGGTCACGGTGCCGCCCTGCTGCGCGATCTGCTCCTGGATCTGCGCCCGCGTCTCGTCCCACAGGCCGCTCGAGCGGGGTGCCGCGAACGGCTGCACCTGCAGGGTCGAGTCGGCGTAGTCGAGCCCCACGGCGACGATGCGCTGGGTCTGCTCCTCCACCTCGAGACGGAGGTTCAGCCCCTCGCGGGGAAGGATCTTGATGGCGCCGAGGTCGATGTAGGGACGGACCGGGTTGGCCTCGCTCTCGTCGAACGGGCCGTCGACCGCGCGGTCGCGGACGGGCGCCTGCGAGGCGTCCTCCACGGGCTCGATCCCGGACGTGGTGTCGTCGCTCATGCGTTCTCCTGGCTCTGTGTCTGATAGCCGGTGGATCCGAATCCGCCTGCTCCGCGCACCGAATCGTCCAGCGCGTCGACCGGGATGAACCGGGCTCGGGTGACGGGCATGACGATCAGCTGGGCGATCCGATCACCGACCGCGACATCGTACGCCGCATTGCTGTCGGTGTTCAGCAGGCTCACCTTGATCTCGCCCCTGTATCCCGCATCGACGGTGCCGGGCGCGTTGACAACCGTGATGCCGTGCTTGGCGGCGAGACCGCTGCGCGGCACCACGAACGCCGCGAATCCCTCGGGCAGCGCGATGCTCACCCCGGTGCCGACGAGGGCGCGCTGCCCCGGCTCGAGCCGCAGCGCCTCGGTCGAGACGAGGTCCGCTCCGGCGTCGCCAGGGTGGGCGTAGACGGGAAGCTGGGGCGCGATAATGGGAACGTCCACGGATTCGGTCACGGAAAGAGGCTAATGCAGAACGCAGCACGCGATGCCGGGGCCGCGTCGACGACAGCCCGCTACCGCGAACGTCTCGCGCCGAGTCTGTGGCTGTTCCTGGCCGCGGCCCTCGGCGGACCGATGCTCGCGCTGGTCTTCGTGCCGGCGGGATCCGGTATCGCGCTCGTCATCGGCGTCATCGCGACGCTCGCGATCATCGCGCTGATGATCGCCGGGTCCCCTCGCGTCGCGGTCGAGCAGAACGTGCTGCGCGCCGGCCGAGCCTGGATCGACGCCTCCTGGCTGGGCGAGCCGGAGATCCGCACCGGCGAGGAAGCGCGACAGGCTCGGGGTCCCGGTCTTCCTGCCCGGGGCTGGCACCTCATCCGCGGCGGCATCGACGGCGTGGTCGTCGTGCCGAACACGGATCCGGCCGACCCTGCGCCGAGCTGGACGATCTCCTCCCGCACGCCGGACCGTCTGGCTGCCGCGATCGATGCCGCTCGCGCCTCGGCGAACCTGCAGTCCTGAGCACGCCCCTCCGTCTCTTTCTGTCAGACGGAGGGTTCCGGCGCCGGCGCACCACCGTTTGGCAGAAGGAGACGGGCGCTGAGCGGGCGCAAACGCAGAACGCGCCCGGTACCGAGAAGGTCCGGGCGCGAGCAGCGAAGGGAAATCAGGCCGCGCATTCCTTGCAGATGGGGCCTGCCTTGCCCTCGTGGTCCAGCTGCGAACGGTGCTTCACGAGGAAGCAGCTGACACAGGTGAATTCGTCCTCCTGCGGGGGCAGCACCACGACGTCGAGCTCGACGTCGGAGAGGTCGGCTCCCGGGAGGTCGAATCCGCCCGGGTTGTCCGAATCCTCAGCGTCGATCGATCCCGACAGCTTGTCGGGGACGCGCTCCTTGAGAGCCTCGATCGACTCGCTCTCGTCTTCGTTCTTGCGCGGAGCGTCGTAATCGGTTGCCATGGGTTTGGATCTCCAGTCTCATCCTGCGAGCGGCTTGGCATCCTGCGTGTGCCGGGCGCCGGGGGTGTTCGGCGGCCCATAGTTTGCATGACGCGCGTGCAAATCGCAAATGCCGCTCTGTCTGCGCATCAGAACTCACGGCACGCCCGCGATATTCCCGGCGGCGCGCACACCGCATGACACCATGAATCGACACTCATTCTGAGGGGCTGAAGCCATGGAACACGTCACGATCGTCGGCGCGGAAGACGACGTCCTCGTCCTCGCCACCGAATCGGGAGAGCGATTCGCTCTCCCGATCGACGAGGTGCTGCGCGCGGAACTGCGCCGGGCCAAGGCCGGTCGCGAGGAGAAGGCTCCTCCGCTGGCTGCGAGTCCCCGCGAGATCCAGGCGCACATCCGCGCCGGGATGTCCGCGACCGAGGTCGCCGAACTCCTCGGGGTCGACCTCGAGGTGGTGCAGCGCTTCGAGGGCCCCGTGCTCGCCGAGCGCGAGCACATCGTCGGTCAGGCCCTCGCCGTTCCGGTGCTGATCGGCAGCGAGGTCGAGCCCGATGCGCAGCCGACGTTCGGCGTCGCCATCCGCGCCAAGCTTTCGGAGCTGGCCGCGGGTGACGAGCGGTGGGCGAGCTGGAAGGACGACACCGGCTGGGTCATCAAGCTCGAGTTCACGGCCAACGACGTCGAACACGATGCGCGATGGACGTTCGATCCGCGCCGCAGCGCGCTGGCGCCGCTCAATGCCGACGCCACGCAGCTGTCCCGCCAGGGCGCTCTGCCCGAGGGTCTGATCCCCCGCCTGCGCGCACTCGACAAGGACCGCTCCTCGCCGTACAAGGACGACACCCGATTCGATTCGGGCGCGTTCGGTCCGCGCCTGGTGCCCGCCCCCGCCGAGGCCGCCGAGGCGGAGGAGGACAGCGCGAACGTCGCACAGGAACCGCGGTCGGCGCGGCACCCTCAGACCGCGTCCAACGCCCAGGAGGCGGCCACGCGCAGCGCGTCCTTCGCGCCGGCGACGCCGTCCGACACGGCTGATCTGCTGGAGGCTCTGCGCCGCCGGCGCGGTCAGCGCGAGGTCCGCCCCGCTGTCGAGGACGAGCCCGAGGAGTCCCGCCCGCTCGCCTTGTTCGAGGCCCTCGAGCCCGGATACGAGCCGGAACCCGAGCAGTCGACGACGGCCCCCGTCTCGATCGACGGCGACTCCGCACCGCGCCGGCGCCGACGCGAGATGCCGTCGTGGGACGAGATCGTGTTCGGGGCTCGCAGCGACGACTGACCACGGACCGGAGATCCGCGGATCGGCTCCGGACGATCAGCGCGCGAATGCGCCGAAGCGGAGCAGCGGCACGCGCAACTCCTCCGGGCTCAGCGAGCCGTGCTGACCGATCATGCCCTGGGAACGCTGATCCTCGGCAGTGCCGTCGTACAGCGCCCAGAGGCCCCGGGCGGGCACCACGAGATCACCGATCCGTTCCTGCGCCTCAGCGGTCGGAGCGGATCCGAACAGGCCGCCGTCGATCGCCTGTGCGCGCGTGAGCACGTCGGCAGCGCCCTCGACCCCCGCAGCCCAGGCGGCAGCGATCTCGTCGCGTCTGGCCGGATCCTCCACATAGACGTGCAGCATGCGCGGCTCCCCCGCGATCGCTGCGACCCCGTCATGCAGGCGGCTGCGCTCGTCGAGGATGAGATGCCTGGTGCGCGGCACGTCGACCATGCCGTGGTCGGCGGTGATCAGCATGCCCACCCCGTCGGGCATCCGCGCCGGGATCGCCGCATCCAGCTCCTCGAGCGCGCGAACCCATTCCGCTGAGGCCATGCCGTGCTTGTGTCCGGCCTTGTCCGCCTCCGGGAGGTAGCAGTACACGAGCGACCCCTCGTACTCCTCAGCGAGGCTCAGCGCCAATGCCACGCGCTCGGCCGCCGTGCGGGCGGAGCGGAACTCGGCACCCCGCAGGGTCGCCGCGGAGAAGCCGCTGCCGGCGTATTCGGCCAGTCCCACGGCGAACGCAGGACGTCCCGCCGCGGTCGCGGTCTCGAACACGGTCGGCGTGCGCTGCCATTCGGTCGGATCGACGCGCGCCTTCTCCCAGCCGGCGAGTTGGTTCACGAGCACGCCGGTGCGCGGGTCTCTGACCTCATAGCCGACCAGTCCGTGCCGCCCCGGATCCACGCCGGTCAGCAGGCTCGTGAGGGCCGCCGCGGTGGTGGACGGGAAGACGCTGGAGAGCACGTCCTTCTTCGCCATCGCCCCGGCCAGGCGGCGGGCATGGCCGGCGTGCGCGCGCAGCGGGATCGCCCCCAGCCCGTCCATCACGACGAGCACCGCCGACCCCACCTCCGGCAGCACGCCGTCGCGGCCGTCCAGAGCGTCGAACAGGTCGTGCGCCACCCCGGTGATGCTCCGGAGTGAGGGCGGGATCGCCGGTAGCATGAGGGTCATCCGAGTCAGTCTCGCACAGAGCCCGGCCCGGATCCGGCGTCGAGAACCGCTCCGCCGCCGCCCGAAACCCGCAGGAAGCCCATGCCCCGCACGACCACGCCGCCCGAGCCGATCGAAGAGCGCATCCAGGACATCGATCTCTCGAGCGAGATGCAGGGATCGTTCCTGGAGTACGCCTACTCGGTCATCTACTCCCGCGCGCTGCCGGACGCGCGCGACGGGCTCAAGCCGGTGCAGCGTCGGATCCTGTTCCAGATGGCGGAGATGGGTCTGCGCCCCGATCGCGGTCACGTCAAGAGCGCCCGTGTCGTGGGCGACGTCATGGGCAAGCTGCACCCGCACGGCGACTCCGCGATCTACGACGCACTGGTGCGCCTCGCGCAGCCCTTCGCGCTGCGCCTGCCCCTCGTGGACGGACACGGCAACTTCGGATCCCTGGACGACGGCCCCGCCGCCTCCCGGTACACCGAGGCGCGTCTCGCCCCCTCCTCTCTCGCGCTGACCGAGAGCCTGGACGAGGACGTCGTCGACTTCGTCCCGAACTACGACGGCCAGTTCCAGCAGCCCTCCGTGCTGCCCGCCGCCTTCCCGAACCTGCTGGTCAACGGCGCGAGCGGCATCGCCGTCGGCATGGCCACCAACATGGCGCCGCACAATCTCATCGAGGTCGTCGCGGCAGCGATCCACCTGCTCGAGCACCCGGAAGCGACCACCGAGGAACTCATGGAGTTCGTCCCGGGCCCCGACTTCCCGTCGGGCGGCATCGTGATGGGACTCGACGGCGTCCGCGACGCCTACGCGAACGGCCGCGGAGCGTTCAAGGTGCGGGGCAAGGTCTCCATCGAGCCGCTCGGACCGCGCCGCACCGGCATCGTGGTCACCGAGCTGCCCTACATGGTCGGGCCCGAACGGGTGATCGAGAAGATCCGCGACGCCGTGCAGGCGAAGAAGCTTCAGGGCATCAGCGACGTCAACGATCTGACCGACCGCAATCACGGCATGCGGATCCAGATCGGCATCAAGACCGGTTTCGACCCGAACGCCGTGCTCGAGCAGCTGTACCGGCTCACGCCGATCGAGGACTCGTTCAGCATCAACAACGTCGCTCTCGTAGACGGGCAGCCGCGCACGCTCGGACTCAAGGAGCTGCTCAGCGTCTACGTGCGGCACCGCCTCGAGGTCGTCACGCGGCGCAGCCGCTACCGCCTGGCCCGCCGCGAAGAGCGCCTGCACCTCGTCGAGGGCCTCCTCATCGCGATCCTCGACATCGATGAGGTCATCCAGGTCATCCGCTCCTCGGACGACTCGGAGCAGGCCCGCACTCGCCTGCAGAGCGTGTTCGACCTCAGCGAGCGACAGGCCGAGTACATCCTCGAGCTGCGCCTGCGCCGGCTGACCAAGTTCTCCCGCATCGAGCTGGAGACCGAGCGCGACGCGCTCCTCGCGGAGATCGCCGCACTGCAGGAGCTGCTCGGCAGCGAGGCCCTGCTGCGCGGCCAGGTCGCGACCGAGCTCGATGCGGCGGCCGAGGCCTACGGAACACCCCGCCGCACCCTGCTGCTGAACGCCGCACCGCCCAAGGCGCGCACGACCAAGGGCCCCGTCGACACGCAGATCGCCGACGCGCCCACCACGGTGGTGCTGTCCACGACCGGTCGAGCCGTGCGGGTGGATCTCGAGCCCGGCCAGGAGCTGGCCCCGGCCACGCGTCGCAGCAAGCACGACGCGATCCTCGCGACGCTCGCCACCACGACCCGCACCGAGATCGGCGCGGTCACCACGGCCGGACGCGTGCTGCGCTTCACCGCGATGGACCTGCCCTCCGTGCCGTCCGCCTCGGTGCACCTCGCGGCGGGCGTGCCGCTGCGCGACTACATCGGGCTGCTCGACAAGAGCGAGCGGATCCTTGCGCTCGTGCGCTTCGACGACGACACGCCGATCGCGCTGGGCACCCGCACGGGGGTCGTGAAGCGGGTCGTGCCGTCGTCGCTCCCGGTGAAGCCCGAGCTCGAGATCATCGGCATGAAGCCGGGTGATGCGGTCGTCGGCGCCGGTACCGCGAGCGACGTTGCCGAACTGGTGTTCGTCACGAGCGATGCGCAGCTGCTGCACTTCCCGGCGGCCGGTGTGCGCCCGCAGGGTGCTCCGGCCGGCGGCATGGCCGGGATCAAGCTCGGCGCGAAGGCCGAGGTGATCGCCTTCTCCGTGCTCGCACAGGACGCGGACGCCCTCGTCGTGACCGTGTCCGGCGCCACTGGCGTGCTCGCCGGCACCGATGCGGGCCGCGCCAAGTCTTCCCGGTTCGCGGAGTTCCCCGGCAAGGGGCGCGCTACCGGCGGTGTCAGGGCGCACGCCTTCCTGAAGGGCGAGGACCGGCTGACCCTGGCCTGGGTCGGCGTGGAACCGGCTCTCGCGGTCGGTCCCGACGGATCCGCACGCGATCTCCCGGAGGCCGGCGCCAAGCGCGACGGCTCCGGGCAGCCCATCGACGGCGTGATCGGCTCGATCGGTACTGCCCTGGGCGCCTGACCGCCGGGTGCCGGCGCCTACAGACGCAGCGCCAGCGCGTTGGCCGTGAGCCCGGCCGCCGTGCCGCACAGAACGACGGTGTCGCCCGTGCCGACGCGGCCGGATTCCAGTGCACGGGTCAGCATGAACGGCACCGACGCGGAGACCATGTTGCCGAACGCCTCGATTTCGTCGATGCGCCGGTCACCGGGCACGCCGATCCGGTCGAGCATCGGACCGAGTGCCGCCGACGCCTGGTGCGGGATCCACAGGGCGATGTCGTCGTGGGCGAGGCCGGCCCTGCGCAGGAACCGGTCGAAGAAGTCGGGCAGCACGCGCATCATGCCGAGCAGCGCCCGCCGGCCGTCCATGTCGAACAGGTAATCGGCCGGATCCGCGACGGCATACCGCTGCGCGGGCGAATGCGAGAGTCCTCCGCGCAGCTCGGTGTCGTGCGCGTGCGCGGGCCAGGTCTGCTGCTGACTCGCGACCACGCCCCGATCCGGCGCGGTCGCGCGGCGCAGCACGATGGCCACAGCGGCGTCGCTGAACAGCTCGAAGCTCTCGCGCTGGTCGGGATTGAGGAACCGCGACGCGACGTCGCCCGCCACGATGAGGACGGTCTGGTGGTCGCCGCCCTCCAGATATCGGGAGGCGATGTCCAGAGCGGTGACGAAGCTCGTACAGGTCGAGTTCACGTCGAACGCGGCCGCGTGACCCGCCGAGGTGAGGCGCTCCCACACGAGCGCTGCCGTGCACGGGATCGGCTGGACGCCGGCGGCGGACGCACCCAGCACCAGATCGATGTCATCGGCCGTCAGTCCCGCATGCTCGATGGCACGCCGTGCGGCTTCGGCCAGCATGTCGAGGTGCGACACGTCGTCCTCGATCCGGTAGCGCACGCTCTCGCCGAACCGCACCGTACGGCCCGGGAGCACACGGCCCCACCCCGCGATCTCACAGCTCCGCATCGTCGCGATCCCCCGTCCAGCGCCGCTCCACGCGCCGCAGTTTCCGTCCCGGCTCCGGCGCATACGGCACGAAGCGCAGCAGCACGCGTTCGGCACCGAGGCGATCCGCCAATGATCCCAGTTCCGCCGCGACGTTCGCCTGCACGAGCGCGAGCGGTGTATCCGCGGCCGCTTCGATGCCGACCTCGAGCTCGCTGCGGCCGGTCTGCACGATCCGGTACTCCGCGACGCCGTCGGCATACACCAGGGCACGGGAGACGAGATCGGCGAACACGTCGACGACGCCCCCGTCCCGCCCCGGCAGACGCAGGGTGTCGCCCTCACGTCCCTCGATCCGGGCCAAAGCGGTCAGGGCGCTGCCGCACGGACACGGCGCCTCGCGCTCGCGCAACACGTCGCCGAGGCGATAGCGCACGATCGGCTGCGCCCGGCGGCGCAGATCCGTCACGATGGGCACGAACCGGCCGTCGCCCAGCGGCTCGCGCTCGACGAGCACGCCGTCCTCGTTGAGGTGCAGCACGCCCTCCTCGCACGTGTGCGCGAGGAACCCTTCGGTGCACTGATACAGCTGATGGATCCGCTCCTGCCGGAGACCGGCAGCGATCCTGCGCGCATCCGAGACCTCGAGCACCTCGGCGACGGCATAGACCTTCTCCGGGTGCACGGCGACAGCGCCGCTCTCCGCCGCACGGGCGATCACGAGCAGCACCGACGGCGGTGCGACCAGGATCGTGGGCGCGTACCGGCCGAGGCGCTCCAGGTTCTGCGTCATCTCCGCGAACACGTCGAAGTAGGAGAACGAGACGGCGCGGGATCCGACCGCCTCGTACAGCGTGTTGTCGGCCCGCAGGAACAGCGCGATGCGGTGCCCGAGGATGTGCCCGCGCGGCAGCGTGCGCGCGAGCATGGTCCCCGCCCACGCCTCCCGTTCCGTACGACTCACGAGGAACAGGCCGCGGTGGCCGCTCGTGCCGCTGGACAGCCCGATCGAACAGCCCTCGAGATCGGCCACGAAGTCGCGGGAGCGCTCGTTCGCGAGCGCGATCCGCATCGCCTCGTCGCGATGGACGCCGACCGTGTTCAGCTCGTCGAAGCGTTCCATCAAGATGCGCTTGTCCATGAGCGGGAGCCCGGCGAGACCGGCGGAATCCGCACCCATGAGCGGGCGGAAGTACGCGGATCGGCGCCGCAGGAACCGCAGGTGACGGCGCAGCAGGCGCCGCTGCCGGCGTTCCAGGGCCGCACGTGTGCGCAGTGGTCGCAGCCAGCGCGCGGCGGCGAACTCCGCGACGATGCGCAGCCGGCTCATCGCGGGAGCAGCTCTCGGTCACCGATCGGATCGTGACTGCACACCACTTTGATGCCGACCCGCGCGAGCGCGACAAGTCGACGTGCGGTGTCGCGGTACGCGTCGCCGTCGTGCTGCAGTGCGCGCGGCAGGGCTCTCATGCGCGGCTCCTCTGCGAGCAGATCGGACCCCCAGGCGGCGTCTCCGGCGAGCAGCACCCGGTCATCCACCAGCGCCCCGATGTGCCCATGCGCGTGTCCAGGGAGGTCGACGATCCTCATTCCCGCCCCGGGGAACGGATCCGCGATGTGCAGCGCCACTCCCGCGACCTCCGTCCGGGTGAAGTCCGCCCGATCGAGAATGAGCGGATCGGCTCCGGGGAACCACGCCGGCAGCAGCCCGGGCAGGATCGCGTCGCGCAGACGTGCCCGCCGCAGGGTCTCCAGCTGTCCGGCCGTCGCCACGATGCGGGCCGCCGGGAACCGCACGATCCCGCCGATGTGATCGGGATGGAGGTGGGTGAGCACGACATGCGTCACGCTCTCCGGTGCGACGCCGTCGTCCGTGAGCTGTTCCGCGACGTCGTCGGGATCGGACATCGTGGGCGGCAGGATGCGCCGGTACACGGCGCCCCGCCAGCCCGTCTCCCAGGGTTCGGGGGCATAACCCGTGTCGATGAGGATCCGCCGTCCGTCCCCGGGCTCATAAAGGAACACCCCGGACGGGAACCCGCGCACCTCGCGTCCGCCACCGCGGAAGAGGATGCCGATGTCGTGCACCGTGCTCCCGCACGCGTAGTGCCGCAGCCGGCGCGTCATGCGTCTGCATCCGTGCGTGCGCGCAGGTCGGCGACGGCCCGGTCGAGCGCCTCGTCGAGCGACACCTCGGGTGCGTAGCCGAGTTCCTCGCGGGCGCGGGAGATGTCGAGGGTCTGCGCGAACGCGATGGTCGAGAGCGTGTAGCGGGTCAGCGGCGGCTCAGGACGGCTGGGCAGCACGCGGCAGATACCCTCGAGCGCCGACGCGAGCGCCCATGCACCCCGGCGTGACAGCCGCCGGAACCGGGGCGTCTCGCCGAGCCGCGACAGCAGGCCCTCGAGCAGCTCTCGGAACGGCCGGGGATCGCCGTTGCTGATGTTGTAGACGCCGCCGGCCGGATCGCCTCGGCTCACCGCGAGGCGGAGTGCGGTCGCCACGTTCTCCACGGCCGTCACATCGATGAGGTTGCGCCCCTCATCGAAGAGCGGCACGCCGATGCGACGATGCACGGCGAGCAGTCTCGGGACCAGGCTCGGATCCCCAGCACCGATCAGCCCGCGCGGGCGGAGGATCACGAGCTCCCGGATCCGCCCGGCCTGCTGCGCCCGGTGCAAGAACTGCTCGGCAGCGAGCTTCGAGCGGATGTAGTCGTTCAGACGGTTGCCGGGATCCGCCTCGTCCTCGCGGATGCCGATCCGATCGCGCGCGGCGGCGTAGACGCTGGGCGACGACACGAAGACGAACCTGCGCGCCCCGCCCTTCTCGGCGAAACGCAAGGCGGCGGCCGTTCCCTCGACGTTGGCCGCGAAGAAATCGCGCGGACGTCCCCATGGCGTCGACAGCGCTGCACAGTGCACGACCGCCTCGACGGGCAGCACCGCATCCGGAAGATCCGCGAGAGAGGAGACCAGGGTCTCCTCCGGGGCCGCAACCCGCGCGAGCGCTTCCGCATTGCGGCCCGAGGCCAGGACCGGAATGCCGTGAGCCCTGAGCTCTCGCACGACGTACCCGCCGAGGAAGCCGCCGGCGCCGGTCACGAGCACGGGCCGGGCGGACGCAGACATGCCCCGATGCTAAGGCACGATCGCGGCGCCGACCGGGAGGCCGGGCGCTCACACGATGCGGCTCCAGGTCCGCCCTGGAGTGAGGGCTCCAGGTCCGCCATAGAGTGAGACGGTGCGCATCGCGATGGTCACGGACTACTACCTGCCCACGCTCGGCGGCGTGCAGACCGCGATCAAGGCGCATCGCGAAGAGCTCGTGAGCGCGGGGCACGAGGTCGTCGTGTTCGCCCCGCTGACCGCCCCCTCGTCCGACCCGGCTATCGTGCGGTTGCCCACGGCGAGCGGCTTCGCGCCCGACGGCTACCCGTTCACCTGGCCCCTGCGGGCCGCCGCCGCCCAGCTCGAACGCGATCTCGCGGGCTTCGACGTCGTGCACGTGCACACCGAGATGTTCGCTGCGCTCGCCGCCTACCGCGCTGCCCGGACGCTCGGTATTCCGCTCGTGCAGACCATGCACGGACGCATCGACGTCTACACGCGCTCGGTGCTCCCCCTGCCGGCGATCACGACCGTGCTGCTCGCCGGCCTGCATCGCCGCGGCCTCGGCGCTGGGCCCGGTTCACGACCGCTTCCCCCCGACACGCGCGCTCACTACACCCGCACCCGCACGGGCCGCCGCATGTGGCGGCTCATGGTGAGCCAGGCGGAGCGCGCGGACCGGGTGATCGTACCCTCGGCGCACTTCGCGGCGAAGCTCGTGGCGCAGGGTGTGCAGACGCCGGTGGACGTGCTCTCGAACGGGCTCGAGGCGACCGTGCTCGATGCGATCGGGGCGCCCGTCCCGCGCCGGCCGGAGCAGGGCGCCGCACTGCGGGTGCTCTGGTGCGGACGGCTGTCGCCGGAGAAGCGGCCTGAGGTCTTCCTCGACGCCGTTTCCCGCACTCCTGGGATCGAGGCCGTGATGCTGGGTGACGGCATCTCGCGCCGGACGGTCGTGCGCGCGGCGTCACGGATCGAACGCAGGCGGGTCGACGTGCGCGGCGCCGTGCCGCAGGCCGAGGTGCTCGATGCGATGCGCACGGCGCACGTGCTGGTCTCCAGCTCCTTCGACTTCGACAACCAGCCCATGGTGCTGCTGGAGGCCGTGGCGGCGGGCCTGCCGGTGATCGTCGCGGACCCCGATCTGTCTGAGACCCTGCCGCGCGAGGGCCATCTGGTCGCCCCGCGGCCGGATGCCGCAGGTCTCGCGCATGCTCTCACCGCGCTGCGCGACGACCCCGCACGGGTCACCGGCATGAGCGCAGCCGCGATCGCTCATCGACCGCAGGTCGCGCAGAGCGCCCACCGCGAAGCGCTGCTCCGCGTCTACCGTGCGGCCGTGGCCGCTCGGGCCGCGCGGTAGACGTCAGTCTTCTTCGCCGAGGGCGGTTCCGAGCTCGGCGAAGCCCTCGGCGATCACGTCGGCGAGGGTCGCCGCATGGACGCCGTCCGGATCCAGGTCCGGATCGAACACCGTCACGGCGGCGCCCCACGCGTGCGGCGCAAGAGCACGCAGCAGACCGACCAGCTCGTCCGGGGCGAGGCCACCAGGGTCGGGGCTGTCCACCGCCGGCATGTGCACGGGGTCGAGGACGTCGACGTCGACCTGGATCCAGTAGTCCCGCTCGAGTCCTTCGACCGCCCGCACACGCGACGCCGCTCGCGCCGCGCCGTGCAGGATCACATCGTCGGCGGAGACGACGAGGGCGATCGCCTCACGCACCTCCTCGACGAACGCGTCCTCGTAGCGGTGGCCGATGTGTGCGACACGCTCGGCGTCGAAGTACGGTCCGAGTCCGTCGATCTCGGCGAGTTCCGGCGCATGACGGCCGATCGCGATCGCCAGATCCTCACCGGCGACGCTGCCGACCCCGGTGCTGTTGCCGGGATGGCGGAAGTCGGTGTGGCCGTCGATGTGCACGAGACCCCCGCCGCCGGTCACGCGCGACGCCAAGCCTGCGGCGATCGCGAGGCTGCAGTCGCCGCCGACCACGAGCGGCGCCTGGCCCGACTCCCTGATGTCGAACAGCCGATGGGCGAGCCGCCGGGCGTGCTCCACGATCGTCGCCTGGTTGCGCACCGTGCCCGCCGGGCGCCGTCCGTCGTCGTCCACGTAGCGTCCGGGCAGCACGACGCCGGCGTCGACCGCTCCCGCGGCATACAGTCGCCGGTGCAGACCCGCCTCGCGCAGGGCCTCGGGCGCCTTCGCCGTGCCGGGCACACCGCCGCGTACCGGCGGGCGCAGTCCGAGGTTCGTGGGAGCGGAGACGATGGCGACCATCGACTCAGTCTGTCAAGACGCCGCGACGGTCTCGGCAGCCGCGCGTGGATCGCGGCGCATCCAGATGTCGATGCCGTCATCCTCCTCGACGACGAAGCCATGCCGCTCGTACAGACGCAGCGCGGCGGATCCGACGAGTACCTGGAGCCGCAGGGGTCGGTCAGCGGGTGCATCGGCCAGCACGGCGCGGAGGACGGACGATCCGATCCCGCGGCCCTGGTGCCGGCCGTCGAGATAGAACATCTCCAGCCACAGCGCCTCGTGATCGGGGCGCAGCGTGATCGTGCCTGCGGTCTCACCGTCGATGGCGACCATCCAGGTGTGCTCGGGCGAGAAGTGCTCGATGACGCGGGCGCGCGAGCGCGCTGGATCCCAGCCGACCAGCGGTTCCAGATCCTGTCGGAGCACCTTCTCCTTCAGGGCCACGATCGCGTCGACGTCGCCCGGACGCGCGGGACGCAGCGACACGCCTGATGCGAGCGCGGCCATCAGGCGTCGATGGCGTCGCGGGCGAGGCGATCGGAGGAGTCGATGATGAACTCGCGTCGCGGGGCGACCTCATTGCCCATCAGCAGCTCGAACACCCGGCCCGCCGCCTCGGCGTCCTCCATGCGCACGCGCCGCAGCAGGCGGCCCGAACGGTCCATCGTGGTGGATGCGAGCTGCTCGGCATCCATCTCGCCGAGACCCTTGTACCGCTGGATCGGCTCGTGCCAGCGCTTGTTCTGCTTGCGCAGCTTCGCGAGCAGGGCGTGCAGCTCACCCTCGCTGTAGGTGTAGATCGTCTCGTTCGGCTTGGATCCCGGGTTCATCACGATCACGCGGTGCAGGGGCGGCACCGCGGCGAAGACCCGGCCGTCCTCGATGAGCGGCCGCATGTAGCGGTAGAACAACGTGAGAAGCAGCGTGCGGATGTGCGCGCCGTCGACGTCCGCGTCGCTCATCAGGATGACCTTCCCGTAACGCGCCGTCGAAAGATCGAAGGAGCGACCGGATCCGGCTCCGATCACCTGGATGATGGAGGCGCACTCCAGATTCGACAGCATGTCGCTGACCGACGCCTTCTGCACGTTCAGGATCTTGCCGCGGATCGGCAGCAGCGCCTGGTATTCGCTCGTACGGGCGTGCTTGGCCGTGCCGAGAGCAGAGTCGCCCTCCACGATGAACAGCTCGGTCTGTGCGACGTCGGTGGACCGGCAATCGACGAGCTTCGCAGGCAGCGACGAGGACTCCAGCGCGTTCTTGCGGCGCTGGGTCTCCTTGTGGGCCCGCGCGGAGACGCGCGCCTTCATCTCGGCGACGATCTTGTCCAGCAGCATCGAGGCCTGGTTCTTGTCATCGCGCTTGGTCGAGGAGAAACGCTCGCCGAGGGACTTGCGGACCACCTGCGCGACGATCGTGCGCACCGCGGGCGTGCCCAGCACTTCCTTGGTCTGCCCCTCGAACTGCGGTTCGGGCACGTTCACGGTCAGCACCGCGGTGAGGCCGGCGAGCACGTCGTCCTTCTCGAGCTTGTCGCTGCCCGCCTTCAGGCGGCGGGCGTTCTGCTCGACCTGGGCGCGCAGGACCTTCAGCAGCTCCTGCTCGAACCCCTGCTGATGCGTCCCGCCCTTGGGCGTGGCGATGATGTTCACGAACGAGCGCATGCTGGTGTCGTACCCCGTGCCCCAACGCAGGGCGATATCGACCGCGCAGACGCGCTCCACCTCGGTCGCGACCATGTGGCCGTCGGCCTGCAGCACCGGCACGGTCTCCTTGAACGTGCCCTCGCCCTGCACGCGCCAGGTGTCGGTCACCGGCGCATCCGTGGCGAGGTACTCGACGAACTCCGCGATGCCGCCCTCGTAGTGGTACGAGGTCTCGTTCACCGCGCCCACGGCGGCGGCAGCGTCGTCTTCGACGCCGTCCTGCGAGTCCGCGGCGATCACCGCGCGCTCGTCCCGGACGACGAGCTCGAGGCCCGGCACGAGGAACGCGGTCTGCCGTGCGCGGGTCTCGAGGTCGGCGAGCTGGAACGCGGCGTCCTTGGTGAAGATCTGCCGGTCGGCCCAATAACGGATCCGGGTGCCGGTCACGCCCCGCGGCGCCTTGCCGATCACACGCAGCTCGCTGTTGTCCTGGAACGGCGTGAACGGGGCGTCCGGCCTCTTCTCCCCTGTATCCGCGAAGATCCCGGGCTCGCCGCGACGGAACGACATCGCGTAGACCTTGCCGCCGCGGTCGACCTCGACGTCGAGGCGTTCGGACAGGGCGTTCACCACCGAGGCGCCGACGCCGTGCAGGCCGCCCGATGCTGCGTACGAGCCGCCGCCGAACTTGCCTCCCGCATGCAACTTCGTGAAGACAACCTCGACGCCGGTGAGGCCCGTGCGGGGTTCGACGTCGACCGGGATGCCGCGTCCCCGGTCGTGCACCTCGACGCTGCCATCGGGATGAAGGATGATGTCGATCTTCGAGCCGTTGCCGGCGACGGCCTCGTCGACGGAGTTGTCGATGATCTCCCAGAGGCAGTGCATGAGGCCCGGGGAGCCGTTCGAGCCGATGTACATTCCGGGCCGCTTGCGGACCGCCTCGAGACCCTCGAGGACCTGGAGATGATGGGCGGAGTACTCGGCTGTCACAATCCCCCATCGTATCGAGGACCACGGACTCGGCGCCGACGACACTCCTGGCCGTCACCCGCTCGTCACCGGGCGCGTACGCGGTGAGCGAAACACGCCGTCTCGCGGGCATGACTCCCAGCTCTGCGTGGTTGTATTGAGCACACTCCACACAGCGGACCCGAACAACGAGGAGGCATCGAGATGAACGCGACGACCGAACGGGATAGCACAGTCATCCCCCGCCTCACGGCGATGGACCGATGCGACTCCTGCGGAGCCCAGGCCTACATCGCCGCCGAGGTCAACGGCAGCGAGCTGCTGTTCTGCGCCCACCACGGACGCAAATACGAAGAGAAGCTCCGCGCGGTGGCGACGAGCTGGCACGACGAGACGTCCCGCCTGCTCGAAAGCTGATCCGCCCATAGACAGAGCGCCCGGTGTCCTCGGACATCGGGCGCTTTCTTCTGCGGACGCGCGACTCCGAGAACGGGGTCCTCAGTGCGCTTCGCGCCGCACATGTGCCGTGAGCCGGCACAGGATCTCCTCGCCGACGGTGTCGATCGCCTCGGCGAGCGTGGTCGGCGTGCTGTCCCCGTGGGACCCCCGGCCGAACAGCACCACCTCGTCGCCGACGGCGGCGTCGTCCCAGCCGGCGACGCCTGCCGTGTCCACACCGACGGCCAGGAGCGTGCGAGCTCCGGCGGGAGTACCCACCTGCACGCGTCCGGCGAGGATGCTCGGCAGCCCGTCGAAGGATCCGATCCCCACGATGACCTCGTCGCCGACGACCTGCAGCACCGGTGCGACGAGCTCGGCCGCGGGGGCGATCCCCGGCAGGTCGGGCCCGTCGGCGGAGCGCACGCCGAAGCAGAAGGCGCCCACACGCACCAGCGTGCCGCGCAGCTCGGGACGAGCCCAGGTGGCCGCCGACGCCGTGAGGTGACGGTAGGGCAGTTCTGCGCCGAGTTCGCCGGCGCGTCGCACGGCGGAGAGGAAGAGTTCCTGTGCGGCGTCGTCCTCGTCATCGCTCGCCTCGGCGAGGTGGCTCCACGCGCCAACCAGCAGCGCGTGCCCATCCGTCTGCGCTCGCAGCGCCGTTGCGACGCCCTCGTCCCACTCCGCGGCCGACAGCCCGTTGCGGTGCAGCCCGGTGTCGGCCTTGAGATGGATGCGTGCGACAGCACCGAGCGCCGCTGCCCGCGCGATCACCCGACGCAGGTACTCGAGCGTCCCCACGCCGAGGTCCACGTCGGCCTGCAGCGCCGCGTCGATCTCCGCGTCCGCGGAGGTCGCCCAGGCGAACAGCCGCGGTGCCGCGCCGATCTCGCCACGCAGCCGGATCGCGGTGGGGATGTCGTATGTCCCGAACCATCCGACGCCTGCGTCTGCCGCGACCTTGGCCGCCCAGACCGCGCCGAGGCCGTAACCGTCATCCTTGAGGACCATCATCAGGGTGGATGGGGCGACGCGTGCCGTCACCGCCGCGATGTTCGCCCGCAGCACGGCCTGGTCCACCCGCAGCACAGGTCCGATCATGCCTCCCATGCACGCTCCGTCCGCTGGCCGACGACCGCCACCAGCTCATCGACGCCCATGCCGGTGATCCGCGCCCAGTCGGCGACTCCTGCCGACACCGGCCCGCGTCCGCCGAAAAACGTCACCTCGGCGCCCACGGCGACGTCGGCCGCGCCGATGTCCACGACGCAGACGTCCATCGCGATCCGGCCGACGATCGGGTGCAGGACACCGTCGATCTCGACGGAAGCCCTGCTGCCGAGCGCACGCACGACCCCCTGCGCGTAGCCACCGGTGACGAGTGCCAGACGAGAGTCCTCCGGAGCACGATGGATGTAGCCGTAGGAGACGCCACCGCCGGCCGCGATGTCCTTGGTCGAGAGCACCCGCCCGGCCACGCGCATGACGGGCCTGCTGAGCAGCGCACCGGTCACGTCCGGCAGACCGTACAGCAGGCGCGGATCCAGCTCCGGATCCTCGGTCCAGGTCGCCTCGATGCCTTCCGCCCGCAGGAGCGCGACGTCGTCCGCATCGTCCACGCGCACGGCGCGCGCCCCGGCTGCAGCGACGACCCGGGCCACCTCGAGCAAGCCATGCCCCCAGGCATCGCGGCGAAGATCGGCGATACCCGCTCCCCCGGCGGCGACGGCGGCGTCCGCCCCCTCCTCGAGCGCGGATCGCGAGATCACCGAGCGCAGCATCGCGCTCTGCGCACGCGTGTCGGGGAGCTGCTCGTTCACCGTTCCAGCCTACCCAGGCGGATCCGGCAGGCTCCGCCTGGCGCCGGCGCCCGGGGGTTCTCGGAGGCGGGCCACCTAGAATGGACCGGTCCCCGCCCGATCTCCCCGGAGTACGCATGCCCTCGAACGGCCTCGGCCTCAAGTCCCGTCTCGGCTACCTCGCCGAGCGCGCCCGTCGCATCAACGTCGGCTCGGTGATCGAGCGCGCCAAGGAGGCGTCCGCGCAGCACGGCAAGGCCGTCCCCGCCGTCGTGGTGGACATGCTGTGGTCCGCGGGACGACACAACGTCGGCTTCCAGGACTACATCGACTACGACTTCGCGATCCTGAACCGTGCCGAGCGCGCCACCTACATGACGCATCCCGTGTCGAACCAGATCTCCGAGCGCTACGCCCACCCCGACTACCGGCACCTGTTCCACGACAAGATCGAGTTCGATGAGAAGTTCTCGGACTTCCTCCGTCGCGAGTGGATGGTCATCAAGCCCGGCAACGCCGACGAGCTCCGCGCATTCCTGGAGCGCCAGGGCACTGTCATCGTGAAGACGCCGATGGGACAGGCCGGATCCGGCGTGTTCCGCTACCACGCCGCCGACATCTCCGACTGGGAGGCGTTCCACGCCGACCTGCTCGGCCAGGGCCGCCTGCTCGTCGAGGAGGTCATCCAGCAGCACCCCGACCTCGCGGCGGTCTGCCCCGGCACGGTCAACACCACCCGCGTGACGGCGTTCTTCGACGGGGAGAAGACGCACATCCTCGCGATGGCGCAGAAGTTCGGCCGCGGCGAGGTCAGCGACCAGATGTCGTTCGGCGGCTTCTACACGATGCTCGACGACAACGGGCACGCCGTCAGCGCCGGCTACGACTCGCACGGCCACGTGCACGAGCTGCACCCGGACTCCGGCTTCCGCATCGCCGACTTCCAGCTCCCGATGATCGACGAGGTCAAGGCGTTCGTCGATCAGGTGGCGCGCGTCGTGCCGCAGGTGCAGTACGTCGGCTGGGACATCGTGGTCGGCCCCGATGGACCGGTGCTCGTCGAGGGCAACTGGGGCGCCGGCGTGTACGAGAACAAGCCCAGCGTGTCGGGGATCCGCACCGGACACAAGCCGCGCTACCAGGCCGCGATCAAGTTCTGAACGCCTCTTACGCGAAGAAGCCCGCCCCGTCATCGTGACGGGGCGGGCTTCTTCGTGGTTCGCACGGTCAGGCCGGACGGATGATGCCCATGGGCGTCGATTCGGTGCCCTGACCGAGCGGGTTGTCCTTGAGGATCGCGACGAGGCGCTTCTCGGCGGTCTTGTCGAGTGTGGATCCGAGGATGTTGCCGCCGAGGTCGTTGATGTCGACGACGGCCACGTCGCAGACGCTGCCGAGCAGCTGCTGCATCTCGTGCGCGACCTCACGCGGACGGGCCGGGCCCAGCACGACCGAACGGTCGTACGGCGGCATGGTGCCCTCGGTCGGCCCGTCGATCGCGCGCGCCTTCTCCCCGGCGATCCGGTAGAAGTCGCCGCGTCGGCCGAACGCCTTGGTCACGGCGGACACCGCGGCCGCGAGCAGGATCCGGGGCGTGCCGCATTCGCGCAGCGCCATCTCCATCGTCTCCGGCATGCCGAGTCCGATGCCGTACGGCGTGCGGGTCACGTACTTCGACAGGAAGAACGCGAGCTTGCGCGGGTGGATCTCCTCGAGCAGGAACGAGCGGCCCTGGGTGATGCCGACGATCTTCTCGGTGATGAACAGAAGGTCGCCCTTCTGCACCTCACCCGCGGCGTACTCCGTGACGATGTCGGCGAGCACATCGCCGGGCATGACGACCTTGGTACGGATCGGGATCCGCAGCCAGCGGGTGCCCTCGACGGAGATGTCGAGGTTCTTGCCGTCGTTGGGCTTCGCCGCCGCGCTCACTCGAGGTAGTCCCGCAGCGACTGCGACCGGCTCGGGTGGCGCAGCTTCGCCATCGTCTTGGACTCGATCTGGCGGATCCGCTCACGGGTCACGCCGAACGTGTCGCCGATCTGGTCGAGCGTCTTGGGCTGACCGTCGCCGAGGCCGAAGCGCATGCGGATCACGCCCGCCTCGCGCTCGGACAGGGAGTCGAGCAGCTGCTCGAGCTGGCGCTGCAGCATCGTGAAGCCGACCGCGTCCGCGGGGACCACGGCCTCGGTGTCCTCGATCAGGTCGCCGAACTCGCTGTCGCCATCCTCGCCGAGCGGGGTGTGCAGGGAGATCGGCTCGCGGCCGTACTTCTGGACCTCGATGACCTTCTCGGGGGTCATGTCGAGCTCGCGGCTCAGCTCCTCGGGCGTGGGTTCGCGCCCCAGGTCCTGCAGCATCTGCCGCTGCACGCGGGCGAGCTTGTTGATGACCTCGACCATGTGCACCGGGATGCGGATGGTGCGGGCCTGGTCGGCCATGGCGCGGGTGATCGCCTGGCGGATCCACCACGTCGCGTAGGTCGAGAACTTGAAGCCCTTGGTGTAGTCGAACTTCTCGACGGCGCGGATGAGGCCCAGGTTTCCCTCCTGGATGAGGTCCAGGAACTGCATGCCGCGGCCGGTGTAGCGCTTCGCGAGCGAGACCACGAGGCGCAGGTTGGCGCCGAGCAGGTGGCTCTTCGCACGCTGACCGTCGCGGGCGACCCACTGCAGGTCGAGTCCGAGCTGGCCGGTCTTCTCGGCCGCGGACATCGCCGAGAGCTTCTCCTCGGCGAACAGGCCGGCCTCGATCCGCATCGCGAGCTCGACCTCTTCGGCCGCGTTCAGCAGGGCGACCTTTCCGATCTGCTTCAGGTAGTCCTTGACCGGGTCGGCGGTGGCGCCGGTGATCTGCGTCGAGTAGACGGGGACGTCGTCCTCGTCCGTGGAGCTGATCCGGATCGCACCCGTGGGCAGCGGCTCGGTGAAGGCGGGCTTGGCGCCCTCCTCCTCGTCGCCGTCATCGTCCGCGGGGGCTTCCTCCGGAGCGGTCTCGCTCTCCGCCTCGTCCTTGCTCTTCGCCCTGGACGTCTTCTTGGCCGCCGGCTTCTTCGCCGCCGCCCTCTTCGGCGCGGCGGTCGCCGCGACGTCGACGGTCTCGGCCGCGACCTCCTCGGGCTCGGCCTGGTCGCTCTTGGTCCGGGTGTTCTTCTTCGTGGCAGTCGTCACGTCTCGCCTTTCAACGGAGCGCTTGCGCAGGCGCCCTGTGGTTCTTGGCCTGTGGGCCTAGACAGCCCGTGCCCTTGCGGGCACTAGTAAGACCCTTGTCAAGTCCCCGACCTTGCGGAGAGGGTATTGACAACGGGTCGTCAGATAAGTATCGCACACTCTGCGGGCGCAGACTCCGGATCCCGCATTCCGCGTGAATCCTCTCGGGACACTCCCGGATTCGCTCAGATCCGGCCGTTCTTGTCCTCGTCGCCACCGGGCCTTGTCGCCAGGAATCGCTCCAGTTCTGCGGCGAGCTCATCGGCGCTGGGGAGTGATCCCTCGTCGAAACGCGCAGGCGCCTCGTCCTCCAGCTCGAGGCCGGACATGTAGGCGTCATACCGGTGCTCAAGGGTCTGCACCATCTGGCCGAGCTCCTCGTTGTCGCGCACCTGCTCGTCGACCCGCTCGAGATACTCCGTGCGCTTGTCCCGCAGCGCATCCGTGAGCAGCACCAGTCCCGTGGCTGCCATGACCTTCTCGGCGGCGGTGAGAACGGCATCCGGATACTCGGTGTCGGCGAGATAGTGCGGCACGAGCAGGACGAAGCTGGCGACGCTGCGCTCCGCCTGCACGAAGCCGTACTCCAGCAGATGGCCCGCCGTACCGGGCACCTGCGTGCGCGGGCGCCACACCGAATGCGCCGCCGTGAGCTCGGCCCGGTTGCCGCTCGCGGTCACCCCGATCGGCCGGGTGTGCGGAACGGGCATCGCGATCGAGTGCACCCACGTGACGGTGGACACGTCGTACTCGGCGGCGAAGTCGAGGACCACGTCGGCGAACGCGTTCCACGCGAAGTCGGGTTCGTAGCCGGCGAGAAGCAGGAACGGCCGCCCCAGCGCGTCGTGCGCCAAGGACAGCTCGAGGCGGGCGGGCTTCAACTCCGCGATGTGGTCCTGATCGAAGGTGAGCACCGGGCGGCGCGCGCGGTAGTCCAGCAGCATGTCGTTGTCGAAGACCAGAACCGGCTGCGGATCCGTCGTCTCCGCGAGGTGATCGATGAGCCCGGACACCGCGGATCCCGCGTCCGTGAAGCCGGTCAGCAGGATGACGAGCGGCAGGCCGGACGGCACGCCGCCGGGGTAGGCGACGCGTTCGTGGATCTCTCCGGAGATGGGCATGTCTCCATGCTACGAGTCGCCTCGCCCCGCGGATCCGCTGAGCGCTGACAGCGAACACGCGGGCGGGACCTTCCTCTCTTCGTGCGCCGCGCCGAACCTAGGATGGAACCCATGACGTCACCTGCGCTCGAGCTGCACACAGGCGCTCCGGCGGACGCGAACGCTGATGCGGTCGTGCTCGTCGTCGCCGGTCTCACGGACACCCCGGAAGACCTGTCCCCCTTCTCCTCCACCCACGCCGCGCTGACCGCGGTCGGCTTCACCGGGAAGGCGGGTGCGTACGCGCGCATCCCGGCTCCCGAGGTCGCGGACGTCCCGGTCGCGGTCGTGAGCGCAGGATCCGCCCCGGATGCGGACGCCGTGCGCGAGGCCGTCGGCGCCGCGCTGCGGACGCTCACCGGGTTCGAGCGCGTCTCGATGCTGCTCGGCGACGCCGTGGCCGAGTTCGCAGCCGCTGCGGCTGAGGGCGCGCTGCTCGGCGGCTACCGCTTCGACGACTACCGCTCCGGCGAGCAGTCGAAGCGCGCCGGGACGGTCGTGCTGCACGCCCACCTCTCCCCCGAAGACGTCGCGCACGCGGCGGCGCTCGCCGGAGCCGTCGCACTGACTCGTGACCTGGTCACCACCCCGGCCGAATGGCTGGGGCCCGCAGATCTGGCGGCTCGTGCCGTCGAGGAGGTCTCCGGACTGGACGTCACCGTCGAGGTGCTCGACGAGACCGCTCTCGCCGCCGGCGGTTACGGCGGCATCCTCGGTGTCGGGCAGGGATCCGACCGCCCGCCGCGCCTCGTGCGTCTCGACTACTCCCCCGCCGACGCGAAGAGCCACGTCGCCCTCGTGGGCAAGGGCATCACCTTCGACACAGGGGGCCTCTCGCTCAAGCCGCCGGCGAGCATGGTCGGCATGAAGACGGACATGGCGGGGGCGGCCAGCATCCTCGCCGCCACCAAGGCCGTCGCGGCTCTCGGCCTGCCGGTCCGGGTGACCGCCTGGCTGTGCATCGCGGACAACATGCCCTCCGGCTCGGCGATCCGCCCGGGCGACGTGCTGCGCTTCGCCGACGGGCAGACCGTCGAAGTGCTGAACACCGACGCCGAGGGGCGCCTCGTCCTCGCCGACGGGCTGGTCGCCGCCAGCCGGGAGAACCCCGACGTGATCCTCGACGTCGCCACCCTGACCGGTGCGATCATCGTCGCACTCGGGATGCGCCACACCGGTGTCTTCGGCGACGACGACACCGTGCAGGAGGTGCTGGCCGCGGCAGCCTCAACCGGCGAGGCCGCCTGGCCCATGCCGCTTCCCGAGCACATGGAAGACGAGCTGAAGTCGCCGATCGCCGACATGGTGAACGCCAAGATCGGCGATCCTGCCGGCGGTGCGCTCTTCGCCGGTCTGTTCCTGCGCCGCATGGTCGGGCGCATGTCCGATGAGAGCGACGCACCGCGCATCCCCTGGGCGCACCTCGACATCGCCGGATCGGCCGAACACAAGGGCGCCCCCTACGGCTTCACCGACAAGGGCGCCACGGGCGCGATCGTGCGCACGCTGATCGCCTTCGCCGAGGCGCGCGCGAACGGAGAGCACGCATGACCGCTCACGCCTTCGACATCGTGATCCTCGGCGGCGGCAGCGGTGGATACGCCGCGGCGCTCCGCGCCGCGGAACTGGGCAAGTCCGTCGCGCTGATCGAGAAGGACAAGGTCGGCGGCACCTGCCTGCACCGCGGATGCATCCCCACCAAGGCGCTGCTGCACTCGGCCGAGATCGCCGAGAACGTCCGCGACGCCGCCAAGTACGGCGTGGGCGCCTCCTTCGACGGGATCGACCCGGCCGGTGTCCGCTCCTATCGCGAGGGGATCGTCGCCAAGAAGTACAAGGGCCTCGAGGGGCTCATCAAGGCGCGCGGCATCACGGTCGTCGGCGGCGAGGGCGTCCTGCGTCCGGACCGGACGATCGCCGTCGGCGACGACGTCTACACCGGCTCCGATGTGATCCTCGCGACCGGCTCGTACAGCCGGTCGCTGCCGGGTCTGGAGATCGGCGGACGGATCCTCACCAGCGAGCAGGCGCTCGCACTCGAAGAGGTTCCGCAGCGCGTCGTCATCCTCGGCGGCGGCGTCATCGGCGTCGAGTTCGCAAGCGTCTGGCGCTCCTTCGGCGCCGAGGTCACGATCGTCGAGGCGCTCGACCACCTTGCCCCGAACGAGGACATTGCGCTGAGCAAGGGGCTCGAGCGCGCGTTCCGCCGCCGCGGCATCAGCTACTCGCTGGGCGTGCGGTTCGCGACAGCCGCTCAGACCGAGGATGCCGTCACGGTGACTCTGGAGAACGGCACGGCCTTCGAGGCGGACTACCTGCTCGTGGCCGTCGGCCGCGGTCCTGCCACTGCGGGTCTGGGCTTCGAGGAGGCCGGAATCGCGATGGAGCGCGGCTTCGTGCTCGCCGACGCGGAGCTGCGCACGAACGTGGAGCACGTCTGGGCTGTCGGCGACATCGTGCCGGGACTTCAGCTCGCGCACCGCGGCTTCCTGCAGGGCATCGCCGTCGCCGAGCGCATCGCGGGTTTGACCCCTGCGGTGATCCCCGATGCGCAGATCCCCCGCGTCACGTACTGCAGCCCGGAGGTCGCGTCCGTCGGCGTGACCGAGGCCGCGGCGGTCGAGGCGCTGGGCGCCGATGCGGTCGTCTCGTACGAGTACAACCTCGCCGGCAACGGCAAGAGCGAGATCATCGGCACGGGCGGGCTCGTCAAGGTCGTACGTCAGAAGGACGGCCCCATCCTGGGCGTGCACCTCCTGGGCGACCGTGTCGGAGAGCTCATCACCGAGGGCCAACTCGCGGTGAGCTGGGAGGCGCATCCGGAGGACATCGCCCCGCTGATCCACGCCCACCCCACACAGAGCGAGGCCCTCGGCGAGGCGTTCCTCGCTCTCGCCGGCAAGCCACTTCACGCATTGTGAAAGATTTCTTGCGCATCGTGGAATTCAAAGCTGGGCTGAACGCCCTGTTGCCCACTAAGCTGAACACCATCACGAACTTCCTTAAGGAGACTCCGTCATGAGCACACCCGTGGTCCTTCCCGCCCTCGGCGAAAGCGTCACCGAGGGCACTGTGACCCGTTGGCTCAAGCAGGTGGGCGACACCGTCCAGGCCGACGAGGGCCTGCTCGAGATCTCGACCGACAAGGTCGACACCGAGATCCCCTCGCCGGTCAGCGGCG